>Ga0187827_10000095_pt1 | contig 133552 bp, 117 predicted proteins | sample ETNtaG_39_FD_167969 | JGI IMG/M metagenome (GOLD analysis project Ga0187827, IMG submission 167969) | Marine microbial and viral communities from oxygen minimum zone, Eastern Pacific Ocean - ETNP2014_SV_150_PacBio MetaG (Illumina Assembly) | ecosystem: Environmental > Aquatic > Marine >... | reverse complement strand
TTTTACCACGAAAAAAAGATTTACCCTCTTTTATTAAGGATTCTAAACAATTATCTCCAGAAGAACGTGTAACTGCTTTTGAATGGATTAAGGACAACTGCGCCTGGGGATGCGGAATAGTTACAGCACAGGAGGTTGATGATCTGAGGATCCTGGATGCAACCGAGAAAGCAATGCAAAGGGCAGTAAAATCTTTGACCAAACAATCTGAACCAACTTATTTGCTTGTTGATGGAAGAGACAAGTTCTGGTTCGATTATCCACATAGTTCGATAATTGACGGTGATGAATTGGAACCATGTATTGCCGCAGCTTCCATAGTCGCAAAAGTAACTCGCGATAGAATAATGCTCAAGCACGATAAAATATTTCCGCAATTCGAATTTAAATCTAATAAAGGATACGGAACACCAGAGCACTTCGATTTAGTGAAAGCCAGAGGACTAAGTGTTATACACAGAAAAAGCTTTATCCATGATTAGGAAACAGAGGAAGCAAAAGAACCAGACGAATCAGAGGATTCATTTTAAATTCTCTTCTGTTTCCTCTGTTTCTTCTGTTTCATCTCCCTCTTTTGGTCACACACCACACGATTGCGCCAAGACAAATAATTGGAATTGTTAACACTTGTCCCCGACTCATCATCACAAATCCAAAATCATAAATTCCGTAAGGTTGTTCGCGATAATACTCAACTATGTATCTAAGCAATCCATACAGACCCAAGAACAAAGCAAATACTTGTCCCTTCTTTGAAGTTGCTGACTGTATGTACATTGTACATACACCTGCAATTATCAAATTTTTCATAATCGCATAAATTTGGGTCGGATGTCTAAGACCATCAGCCTCTGCAAATTGCATAGCCCAAGGAACCACTGACTCAATGCCATACAATTCTCCATTGATCAAATTCCCCATTCGTCCCATAGCAAGACCGATGGCACCAGGTATGACGACAACATCAAGTAAAGAGAAAATGTTAATCCCCTTCTTCCAGGAAAAGAACACGATTGCTATCCCAACTCCAATTAATCCCCCATGCGAAGACATTCCCCCGTTCCATACTTTGATGATCTCGACAGGATTGGCTAAATAGAAAGCAGGCTCATAAAACAAAACAAATCCAAGCCTTCCTCCGGCAATAACGCCAATCACTCCAAGGGCCAGTAAAGATGACCAATCATCTCTGCTTAAATTAAGCCCTCTCCATTTTTGAATCCTCGGTAGTAAATAGAAAGCTAATAAGAAAGCTAACATGTACATCAAGCCATACCAATGGATATTAAAACCTGCTAACGATATTGCGACAGTTCTGGTTGGAAAGAGATCAATCATGAGGAGGAAACAGAAGAAGCAGATGAAACAGAAGAAACAGAAGAATTTTAGTCGAATGTATTATATCCTATCCTCTGTTTCTTTTGGTTCCTCTGTTTCCTCTGTTTCTTTATAGCTACAAATCACCCTATATAACGGAGCTCCGTAAACCCTTTTGAAACAAGGGTCTTTCAAAAAGCCTTTAACATGATCGCCATAATAGCTATAAAACAAATCCGAAGTCATCAAATAGAGCGGCCTCTCGTGGATAGATGAAATCATTTTATATCTATCTTGATTCGATCCATATAAGAATGACTCCCACTGCGCATATGTCCAAGGAGGAAAATCAAATAATCCGGGGCCTCCCGTGTAATATTCAGGAAGCCAGCCCAAGAGCCAGACTGCGGCATTGTTCTCTAACGCAATTATTTTCGCATCATCCTCAACAAACTTTCTAATACTTAATATCTTATTTAGCTCTTCCGGAATCATTCTTGGCTCCCAGCGTTTCATTTGATTAAATGAAATAAACGCCTGAAGAAGAATTAGAACAATCAGCAGTCCTCTTACAAAACCATTCCTAGTTTTCCATAATACAACTACAGCAATCCCGGCAAACGGCATCAAAAAGAAATCTAACTGAAGGAAAAATCTGTTATAGAAAACAAGTCTGAACACGATGAATATCGCACACACCGCAGGAGCTATTAACCAAACTGAGAATTTTTCGCGATTGAAGCTATGCACCCATCCAAATAACCCCAATACCAAGAGCACTGCTCCATTCTTTAGAAAGAATACAGTCTCCGGAAAATGTCCCGCTGGGGCATTTTCTCCTCGTAAAAGAAGTACCGATTTAAACGGCGCCCAGAAAGCCCGGAAAAATATCGGCGCGTACCAAACCAGTCCAAGCACTGCAACAGCCACAAAAGCCAATGTCCACTTTCTAAAGCTCTTGTCTTTCCAGTCAGTCGGCAAATGCACAAACCACCAAACAATTAATGTTAGGCCTAAAATTAAACCTGTTTGGTTATGGCTTAAGATTGTAAGAGCTCCAAACGGAATCATCCAAAGTGATTTCTTTTCGAAGAAGTGAAAAGTAAATATAAGGAAAAGCAAAGCCAGATATGTTTTCCAATACATCTGCGCGAAGCCATCAAAATAAGCTATTGATAATAAACCTGCCAGCAAAATCAAAACACCAACTGCCTTACCTTCCCTCTTGGCAAATATCCACGCAAAAACTGCCAAAACACTTACTGCAAACACACTCCATATCCATCCCAAAAACCAGCTGACGGGAACTCCCAGCTTGATCAGAATGCTTGAGATTAGAAACAATCCGTAAGGGTATTCCTGCGCCCATGGCCTGAGCTCCGGAAGAGAAGGGGAAACTTCAGCATACTTAACAAATAAATACCTATACATCCCAGGATCGTATCCAAGAGGCAAATCAAATAAGAACAGTGGATATAAAAACTTTGCCAGTAGTAAAGCCAATAGAATTATTAATGCAATAACATATTGGCGCTCCTGAAATTTGCTGACTTTTTTCATTGCAAATAGCATACAATATTATTCATATTTTGTATTTATTTAAATTTTGCTAGAATCCAACAATGCGGAAGCGTTCATCAAAAGGAAATATTTGGAAGCTTGGCATTGTCATGCTCACAAATGACGATAATTTTGGATTAGGAGTCTACGTTATATTCATGCTTTGGGTGGGACTAAGTATGGCTCAGATGTCCTTTATTATTTCCGCATGGCTCATTTTCAACTCCGTAGGACAAATACCTGCCGGAATATTTGCAGATCGTTATGGCTACAAAACATCTCTACTAATAGGGAGTAATATATTTTTTCTTGGAGCATTGATATTTGCATTAGGTCAAAATTTTTTCTGGCTTTTCATTGGTTTTTCTCTGAGCGGTTTTGGTTCTGCAATGAAGGGAGGAGCAGATTTAGCATTACTGTATGAACACCTAAAGAGTGAGAACAAAGAAGCATTGTATAAGAAGGTAGTTGGAAAACTTGAAATGTACAGAAATATCTTTTGTGTAGTTACCGGTATGACAGGAGGCTTGATGTATATGTATCACGCACGCTTGCCCTTTTACGCAGAATCGGTAGTTGCAGCACTAGGCATTATTGTTTGCATCTTTCTGATAGAACCTCCAAGAACAATAAAACACTTTCCCGTTCTTAAACAAATTAAAGAAAGCATAAGATATACATTTCATACTCCTAAGTTTTCAAAAATATTTCTGTTCTCTGCACTGATTGGTAGCATAGCAATGATTACGCTGCAATATATTCAACCTTTATATAAATCTCTTGGCATACCGGAATCATACTTTGGATTTATTGCTGCTGCCTTCTTTGTATTCAGAGGTCTAGGATCATGGTTCGCAGACAAGCTTGGAAAGCTATTTTCAATTGATAAATACTTAGTACTTCATGCGGCAGTATTTGGACTATTTCTTGTGCTGATGCAAAGAATAGACAGTATCTATTATATTTTTCCTGTCCTCGCCGTCTTTTCTTTTCTCCGAGGACTTTATGATCCCACTGTTAGCACATACATAAACGATCGAGTTAAATCTGACAAAAGAGCAACAATGCTTTCGGTTAATAAGCAATTTTTAACAGTCGTTGCAGCAGTTGCAGTAAGCGGATTAGGAGTTATTGCAGAAAAATATGGATTACAACAAGTATTCTTTGTTATTAGTATCTTATCTTTGATATTCCTTATCACTTATGTATTGTCCTTAAGACGTGTTTCAATGGACTAGCAAAATCAATTAACTTTCACAGCAGTCACAACAAACCTATCTTTTGTTGATCCTACAGGATGGCAGGTTATTAATTTAAGCATGCTTTTATCATTCTGCTGGGAAAGAATGCTTGTATCTTTGGCCGAAACAATATGCGTTCTGATAACTTCATATGTAACAATTGTTCCTTTTCCAGCAATTGTAATCTTATCTCCCCTGTCTATATTAGAAAGATTTTTAAATATGTGTCCGTAAGCACTTTCTTCTGCTCTCTCGTGCGGCGGACTGCTGTGCCCTGCTACAAACAATGTTCCCATTGATCCTGGTTTCATCGAATGAGGATATGCGGTAGCACCATGCAGTAACCCCACTTGCATTTGTTCTTCCAATAAGCCCCATTCCTTAGCATTCCAATACTTTATTTCCGGATACATAATCGGTGCACGTACTGATATGCTTGGAATAGAAATAGAGAGCCAGTTTGCAATTCCCCATTGATCAAGTTCCTTCTTTGTTTGATTTTGCATTATCACATCAATGATATTTGTTTTTGCATCCTGATCCGGTTCCTTTTGCGTTGGTACTACTTCCTGCTTTTTCAATATGACTGCTTTAGAAATTTCAGGAGCTGAATGCATTATCACTTCATCCTCAAAATTATCTTTTTTCCACTCATCAATATCCACCATTTCGGCATCAGACAAGTCAATCTCCACATGAACCTCTTCATTATCTAAAAAAGGAGCTAAAATATACGCTCCAACAGCACCAGAAATAGTTCCTGCCCACACAAAATACACAGGCACAACAAGCACAAAGGCAACTAGAACCGCTAATGCTTGTTTATGTCTATGTTTCATTTAGAGTTATTATAACATATTTCTGACTATCTGACAATTTAGGGGTGAATGGACTCATTGTCTAGTAATTGCCATGATTACGATTTATTTTCAAATGAATGTTCCGCTTTAGAGCGGAACGCCTATTTTGGCTAATTTAAGCCAATTATTTGACTGTATAAATTGTTTATACAAAATGATGCATTGACGCAGTTTTTCAAATGACACATATTAATGGCATCCCGCCCACCCGGTCCTATACCCACCCCAGGGGGGAGGGTACATCAGGACATGATCTGGAAAGGAGTTCTATAGTCTATTTCAACATTATTTTGTGCTAATCCTCTCCATCGAAACCTCTTGCGACGAAACATCCGCATCCGTGGTAAAAGACGGAATCGAAGTGCTTTCTAATGTAATTTCCAGTTCAAAAGAAACATTCACCAATTCCGGTGGAGTAATTCCAGAGAAAGCAGCCCGCGAGCAGGTCCGATGTACTCTTCCCGTAATTCATCAAGCCTTGGATAAGGCAGGTGTTTCAAATGAACAGATTGACGCAATAGCAGTTACAAAGGGTCCCGGACTTCTTGTATCGCTTCTTGTAGGCTCAACAGTCGCAAGAACACTTTCATCGATCTGGGATAAACCATTAATTGGTGTTCACCATACACTCGGGCACCTAAGCTCAACATGGCTTGACGCAATTGATGAATATACATTTCCTATCCTTTCTCTTTCTGCATCCGGCGGACACACAGATTTGTGGCTAAGGGAATCACACACAAAGGGAAAACTTCTTGGAAGAACGAGAGACGATGCCGCAGGAGAAGCCTTCGATAAGGGGGCACAACTTCTTGGCCTTTCCTATCCCGGAGGTCCTTCAATTTCAAAGTCTGCAATTGATGGTAATTTCGATGCATTCAAATTTCCATTGCCTCTTCATAACGATGAATCTATGGACTTTAGTTTTTCCGGACTTAAGACCTCACTTAAATATTTGCTTCGCGATACTCCTGACTTTGAAAGTCAAATACCTGATATTACAGCGTCCTATCAACATGCGATTTGTAAACATTTAATTGACCGTATAGAGAAAGCTCTTGAAGTTTATCCAATAGTAAAGGAGGTCCATCTGGCCGGAGGTGTATCTGCAAACATACATCTGCGAACACTGGCCGAAGAAGCAATTAAGCCAGCTGTACTTAGGGTTCCAATGAAAATTTCTTACTGCACAGATAATGCTGCAATGATTGGTGCTGCAGCTTATTTTCTTCTCAAAGAGACTGGCGAAAAAGCCCACAATGAATTTGAGACAGTTGCATCAATGCCTCTGGATGAAGCAGTTCTATGAGTACTAAAACGCCGACATCATAGGTAGCAGAGCCGATGCAATGATTGCAATCGCGCCAAGACTTGCGACTACTCTAACAACAGTTTTGTGCTTCATATAGGTAAAAATTAAGTATAATAAATTTATTCAACAGTAATCTTGATTGTAGTTGAACTGGTAGATCCAATTGCATCTTTTAAAGTGAGCTCTACTCGGTATGTACCGCTTTCTTCAAATACATGTATTGGATTCAATTCATCAGATTCAGATTTGTCACCAAAGTTCCAATTAATTTCCACAGCGTTACCAGTTGTGCATGAAGTATCAAAACTGACCCCCAAAGGTGCCTTACCGGATGACCTGCTTGGAACAGCGCACGCATCCAATACTGGTGCTCGGATCACAATTGTCTTGTCGGAACTAAATGACTTTCCGCTTGTAGTAAAAGCAGTTAAAACAACAGTAAAAGTTCCTGGCACCTCGAACAAATGTTCTACCAGAGCACCTCTCTGCTGTGGTGCATCGCTCTTGGTATCGCCAAACTTCCACTCAAAGCCAGAAATTTCTTCGTTCGGTATAACCGTTTCCGAAGCATCAAACCTTACTTCTAGTGGGGCAATTCCTCCTTCCGGGTTCATATGTATTTTAACTTGCGTTGAAGGAGGCTCAACGGTTAACGAAATAATGTGCCTTAGAACCTTTCCCTCCGGATCCTGTGCTATTAGAGTTATATCGTAATGCCCAGGCCTCCTGTAAATTGCCTGAAGCTCATGATCTGTTGAACCAACACTTGTCGCGCCGGGAGCTTCCCACTTAAAATCAATAAGTGGCATAGTAGATCTGGGTTTAAGATTGATGGTAACAGGAACTTCTGCAACTATGCCATTTTTGTCATCTACTGTGTGGGACCCATCAAATGCAAGGTCAGGAAGCTTAAGATTATCTACAACACGCACTACATTAGATAACTGTGCTACTTCTCCGCTTGTCGCATGTACACGTGCAGATACTTGATAAACTCCGCGCTGCTGGAACGTGTGGCCAACTCTGTCTCCCCTCTTCTTCTCTCCATCTCCGAATTCCCAAATAACATCACCTAGATCAACTTCCGATTCTACTCTGAATATTGTTCCAAATGGTGCCGGACCTATTAGAATCGAAGGCTCTGATATTATTTTAACAGGGAACGGGGGTGGTTGCGGCTCAAATATTTCGATTTCACGTTCATATGTTTTTTGAGTCTGGTTATTAAGCTTAACTGTAGCTATTACACCTACTGTCCCCGTTCGTAGATAAGTATGTACTGCATCAGGCAAATCACTTACGGTATCCACAATGTCATCAGCATCAAAATCCCACTGCACTTCGGTGATCATCTCGATATCATCTACAAGTCTCTCGACGCTAAACCTGATCGGTTCATCAACTCCAGGACGAATAGGAGAGAATGAAAACACTTCTTCTGGAATCGCTATTCGTTTAGAGATTCTACGCTTCGTGTTATTGTTCAGAGTCATAACAACTGATACAACATATGCACCCTGTCTTTCGTAAATACCAGTTGCTTCGGGCAGTACAGTTTTATCATTCTCCTCACCATCTCCATCAAAGTCCCATGAATACTCAAGAACAGAAAGTCCTCTCCTCTCCAGTACGCTAACTGATGATTCCAGATTATAAGTAATCGCCAACGGAGCTATCAATCGCGCACCCGGTCCTGGTTTTGTTATTTCAAGTATCAAACTAGGTTCTCGCATAATCATAGTAGGAACAATACCGGACAACGCCAAGCCAGGAATAAGAAATAGCAACAAACGAATTATCCCCATAACTTTACCAGCATTTGGAACGCCCTTTCTCATTATTCTCTTTAAAAACAAAAGCCCAACAATAACAAATACGAGAGCTGCAATTCCACAACTCATTACAGCAGGCATTAATAATTTTTGGAATGCACCGGTACGATTCGGGAAAATACTGATTAAAAACAGACACCAGATAACATAAACCATGTAAGGCATTCCAATAAAGAACAGAATGATCATCTTCATTCTTTTCCTAAGTTCGGGAGGAACATTATCTATCGCAACTTGCTTTGCCTGTGCTGTAGAAGACAGACTATCAACTGAAGGCTTTTTAACCTGCTTGGGTTTATCCGACATGAGGAAGGGGGAATATTCAAGGGGAAGTATCCCCATCAACAATCTTCCGTATAATAGCATCTTCTATGCTCAATGGTAGAGTAGATAGATCATCCTCTTGGACTTCTGTCATCAAAAGATTTTCTAGCGAAAATGGCTTCGCTCCTTCTGGAATTTTGATATCAGGAGCTGAATTTATATTCGAAAGAGTAATTGTAAAGGATAATGCCATATTCAAACTCTCGGTTAAATTGAATGGCGCAATTGTCCATCTTATTCGATTTAAATAAAACGTTTCAGCATCTATCCATATTTCACCCCTTGCTTCCATCCCACTTATTAGAGTCTCTATGGCTTCCGGATCCATCTCATTTTCCAATTCCGACGACAAGGTCTCTATGTAAGCCTTGAGTTTTTCCGGATCAATTATTACCTCATAGTGGTACGCAAGCCTTCTGTTTACAGAAGAAAACCCGTGATCAGATACAACATCTACAACTTGAGATTGAATGCGAAGTAATTGAGGATCAGGTGATATCGACTGCTCTGGGCGAGATGCATTATCAGCTGGGATTCTCCACCACTGTCCATCAAGACGCTCAACAATATCCGGACTGAAAAGTGGGAAATCAGGACCAACAGCAAGTTTATTAAGATATACAAAGGGATCACTGCCGGTTATCGAAATTATTTCAGCTTCTATATCTGCACTAATTACCTTTTCCCCCTTTGGAAAACGTGCATTTGTCTTTATCAAACCTGCAACATCTTCTCCCTTTCTCTGGAAGACACCTTCCATTTCCAAATTTCCATTTACAGAAAATCTATCTGCTTCCTCGAAAGCATATGTCCCTTTTAAGTCGAAACTTGCAGACAATAGATCATTGCTTGCAACAGCAGATCTTTTAAGAACTTCATCCGCCGGCAACTGCTCCACTTGTTCACAAGCGATTAGGAAAACGGGGGCCAATGCAATCAACAACAATCTTTTCATGGGGGAGTAGTTTGGCATAGAAGCCATGAGGTTTCTAGTCAGTTTCTTGTTTTGGGAGTCACGGGTCATGAGTCATGTGTCATGTGTCATGAGACTCGTGACTCGTGACTCGTGACCAATATCAGTTCATTGACATATGACATGCTCTCAATTTTGACCCGCGACCCCCAACAGTTCATCTACGCCCTTTAACTACCGACGACTCAATATCAGACGGCTCTTTAATCACAAACTTAACCGTTCTCCTTCTACTTGCTCTTATATCCGCTTTCATCGTCATTAGCCTTTCCTGATTCTTCTTTAGTTTCAAAGGAGGCGAAAAGACTATCCTCACCTTATTGCCAGACATATATGAAACTACCCGGCTTCCCGGTAAAGAAAGATTATGAAGATCAAAATTCCTTGCTGTGCCCTCGTTTGTTAATGTTATCGCTCGAATACGATGATCGTTCTTTTCATCTGCTTTAATCGAAAATCTCAATACAGTTCTTCTGGGACCATATGTAATTCTCCTAAGCCATGGTAAATACGTAACTTCTATCAAGCCAACTTCTTCTCCGCTTACTCTAAGCGCTGGGTCGGTAACATTAACACACTCTTCCGAAGCTATGTTAGAAGACCTTACTCGCGGGTAATACGCTCTGCCTTCTCTGCATCTTGCTTTCGGGCTCGCTTCGCTTCTGGGCTTTGGTTCCACAATTGTTTTCTCTTCTACTTTTACATTATCTGATTCAGCAGACCAAGGGTGAACGATAATAGATGATGCAGAAGCTGCTACGCTGTTTTGGCCAAGCAATACAAACCTGTGTTCACCTGATACTTGAGCCGACCCTCGAAAGTCCGCATTGACTGAAACCGTTCTGGATTCGCAGGATGGAACTGTAAACGACCTGAATCGAAGCCTGACAATTCCATCCCTTCTGGACATAGTATGTCCCGGCGTTAATCGATAAGTACCATGCGTCGCATACACTTTCTTTATATCTCTGTAATTACCCATTCCTTCTCTTTTAAGAGTGATTGTTTTGATCGATACATCCTGCCCATCACAATCAGCTGTCATTTTAAACTTTAATACCTCCACTCTGCTTGCTCCGGGCGGGATCGATCCGCCTTCGGCGGGAATAACTTCAACATCAAGCGATGCGTGATGTTCGGATGTTCTTATCTCCCTGTAAGTGCGAACACGCGGGACTTGCGCATCCGGAGCTACAAAGTTATTTAAAAAGTAAGCGATAATAAGTGATGAGACCATATGCGCACATTATAAACCTCTTAATCTGAAATCGATTTGCTGGATTCGTATTTATGTTCTAAAGAAAACCTTACGTCCTACGTCTTACTCCTTATGTCTTACCATCCCCCTCCCGATCCCCCTCCACCAAATGACCCACCGCTAAATCCTCCAAATCCCCCACTACCTCCCCCCCGACCTCCTCCACCTCCTGCCCACCAACTGGCTTTTCCACGATTCTTTTTGTAATTCTGGGAGACTGCGTAATCAAGCAAAAATCCAATCAGGGCAAGTATCGGAATCGAAATCCACCAACTGTAAATCATTACAAGAATTATTCCTGCAACAGCTCCTACTATCCCTCCAAGCCACCACGATTTAGTTCTGGCAAATATTGCACTCAACCATTGAAGCAAAATAAAACAAACAAAGAAAATCCAAGCGGCACCCGAGCCATCTGATTTCTTTTGCTTGAATCGCTCCGCTGTGTACTCTCCCCCAATATGTTTCTTAAGTGCGGATATTCCGGCAGATATTCCCTCGAAATATTTCCCCTGCTTAAAGTATGGAGTTATATCCTCATCAATAATTCCCTTAGCAACAATATCCGGAACTGCACCCTCCATTCCATAGCCTGTTGCGATAAAAAGCTTACGATCTGCGTAAGCGATTACAATCATTATGCCATTGTTAAAATCTGCCTGCCCTACTCCCCATTTTCTTCCTATCTCCACCGCTGCATCGGCAATCGACTCACCCTCTAATGTTTCTACTATCAAAATTGCAATCTCGTTCGAAGTTTCATTTTGATAAGCTGTTAGATCACTTTCTAATGCAGATTCCTGATCGAGACTAAGAACATTTGCAATATCGGTAACATAACCGTCATTCGGTGGAACCTCGAATGCAAAGGCAGTACCTGCAAAGGTTAGCAATACTGTCGAAAGGAATATCTTGAGCATCGATTTCATTGAGATAATACTATTAAAACTCTACCTTCGGCGCATCCTCACTCCCTTTGTCTGCTTCAAAGAAGGATTCAGGATTGAATCCGAGGAGCCTGGCGAGTACTAGTCCCGGGAACCTCTTTACCATTACATTAAAGACTCTTATTGATTCATTGAAGTCCCGCCTTGCAACAGCAACACGGTTCTCTGTGCCCTCAAGCTGTGCCATCAGATCCGTGTAAGCCTTTGTGGCTTTAAGATCCGGATAATTCTCGAAAGTCAGAAGAAGTCGGGCCAATGCACTATCCATACCTTGTGCTGCATCAATCTTCGATCCCCTATCCCCTGCTCCCATCCATTTAGTCCTAGCCTCTGTAACAGCTGTGAATGTTCCCTTCTCAAACTCTGCAGCACCTTTAACAGTATTTACCAAGTTAGGAATCAGATCAGCTCTACGCTGATACTGTGTCTCGACCTGCGCCCACTGTGCATCTACTTTCTCCTTGCCGGAGACAAATCCATTGTATCCGCTCCAGACCCATAGGCCTGCGAGTACGACAATAGCTAATAAAATGAATAGAGGGGTCTTTGATTTCATAAGAAATTTAGTTAAGAATCGCAGATAGTATAATGGATGATTGTTAAATTGTTAAATTGCTCGACAGAGCGTTACGCATGCTGGTTAACATAATTTGTCGAATACAGCTTTATTCTCACTCTGTGAACAATTTAGCAATTTAACAATTTAATTCTTCTCTCTTTCATATCTCCCAATCAACTGAGCCACCTCTATAACCTTCCCCTCCATCGCTTCCTCAACCTGTGCCTTAGTTGCACCCTCTTCTAAGTCCAGTTCTGACTCAAGCGCAAACAACTTAAAGAAGTATCTATGCTCACGATCCGGCGGGCAAGGTCCTCCATATTTATTTTCTCCCTTTGTATTCGCTCCCAACACTCCTTCGGGTACGGAATCTTTTTCTATCTTTTTTACAGTCATAGGAATATTAAACACTACCCAATGATCCCACATTCCATCTTCGCGGATTGATTTCGGAACATCCGGATCTTCCATGATCAAAACTAAGCTTGTGGCTTCATCTGGCACACTGCTGAATTCCAAAGGAGGATTAACATTCTCCCCATCACATGTATACATGGATGGTATGGACGCAGTATGCTCGAATTCAGGACTAGTTATTTGCATGACATCTTTTGTGGGAACAGGAGCTTCCTCGGTTGCTCCACAGGCAAAAAGAAAGATAAAAGCTATCGGAAGGATATTCATAATTTTCATATGACACATTCTACCATACATAATCCGTCATGTCATGACTACCGGCAAAGCCGGTAGCCTGGGAAAAGCCCCTAGAAGGGTCTAACTAAAGTGAGCCAGAGCTACCAGTTGTTTTCATCAATCCCAATGCAGATCCAACTCTGGACCATCAAAGAATTGATCATTTTTCCATTGGTCTTGAACATACTTGCGAATGATATCTTCATCTATTCCCACGGTTGAGACAAAGTATCCCCTGCTCCAGAAGCTTTTCTGGCTGACAGATCGTTTACGAGCAAAGGTGTTATGAGCTCGAATGGCAGATTTACCTTTTAGGAATCCCATAATATAGGCTACGGAATGTTTTGGAGGAATGGAGAGAATCATGTGCATATGATCAGGGCACGCTGTTCCCTCAATAACTTCTACTTCCTTTTGTTTGGCTAATTCTCTAATGATTGTACCTATTTCAACTCTTGCTGTTCCATACAGTACTTTCTTTCGGTATTTTGGTACTATGACGATGTGGTATTTACAGTCCCACATGACATGTGATTGTGCTTTGAATGAGCGCATGATAAAAAGGGAGAATGTCCCTTCGGGGGGCTTTTCCCTTTGTATCGTAAAACAAACGCTGGAACGGTAAAACCTACGGAAGTCTCACCAGCATAGCTGGTGGTTTACTGGGGGATTATTAGCTTTTAGCTTATAGCTTCATTAGCTTTCGTTTTTGCGAGTTTAATATGGCACCTACAGAAGCTAATGAAGCTAAAAGTTATGAGCTATAAGCTAAGTTATTTTTGCAAGATTGTTGTGGTCGGGATGGCCGGACTTGAACCGGCGACCTCGTCGTCCCGAACGACGCACTCTAGCCAACTGAGCTACATCCCGAAGTTTCACTCATTATATAAATAATCAAACAAATGGCTAGAGTGACGACTCATTAATTGCTCGCTCCCGCTTCGCGGGCGCTCGACAGCCAACTTAAGCTACTATCCCGAAGTTTCACTCATTATATAAATAATCAAACAAATGGCTAGAGTGACGACTCATTAATTGCTCGTCCGCCAAGGCGGACTCGACAGCCAACTGACCTGCCTGCCGGCAGGCAGGGCTACATCCCGAAGTTTCACTCATTATATAAATAATCAAACAAATGGCTAGAGTGTCAGCACTTTTGTCTGAACCATGATTAAAGGATTCAAAGATAGACAGGATTAAATATCATTCCCAGTAATCAAGCTAATCCTTTAATCATGAGAATCAAGGTTCAGACAGTTGACATTCATTATTACAGTACTAATTTCCCTTCACAATCCCTCGCTACAACACGGACTGTTGAAACCTTCCAAAGAGGCTTTGGAGAGGCCTTAAAGAGGTGGCTTGAATTGAAAATTGCCTATTTTCTGCATCATTATTGTACAAATTTTGTATACAAGAATCGTCCCTCAATTGTTAAGCTTCCTTAACTTCTAACCCTCACTCTCACCATCACCCTCACCCTAGTCCAATCCCCCTTTTCCACACTCTAAAATTGATCTCGTCAGGTTGAACACAATTTTTAGTCAAGTATAGCCATACATCCCTTTATCAAGCTGTAAAGTCCCTAATGGTTCCCGGCTAATCTATCATAATAACGTGAAACAAACCTCACACCCACTACCGCTAGAGCTCTTTTGGGCTCATGCAGTCCTCATCGCTTCCTTTGCACTGGTAATGGTGATGAGCGTCCCGTCAATAGGGTAATTAATGCCCTCAAAAAATTAATCTTGCGCCTTTAATCATCAAAGTATATCTTCGCCATAGTGAATACAGCCTACATCCTCAACTGCTCTCCCATTGCGTCCTGTTGGTCCGCAGACCGAGGGTGACTTGAGCGTATAAATTAAACTTCTATTCACCCTCGTAAATCGCGAGGTTTTTTTGTATATTTATTTCCTTACCAACTACTCCAATGACTACACACGCAGAATTAATGACACCTATAACTTTAGACAGTCGACAAATTAGAGTAGGAGATAATCCGGACGCAGAAGCCAGACTGAGATTACTTATCGGCGCAACAAACTCACATATGGCATGTTTCACAGAAGTCCAAAATAATGGATCAACACTTGTAACGAATGCTTCAACACTGAGTGCAGGTCGGATAGAGGAAGTTGCTGAAAGATGCAGAGGCGATGCACTCCTTACGCTAATTGAAAAATGGAGAACAAAAGTTGAAGACGGAAGTGTTTCAAAAGACTCTTCTACAGAAGCAACTGTTGATCTAAGCACAAGCATACTTGCAAGATTTTGCGAAGAACAACGCATTGAATTTCCTTTCCCTGAACCAGCTAACGATTCACATGACGAAGTTGCCCCTCAGCAACCAGCCCCTCCGACATCCGAGGATTCCCATCGTCCAGCTCTAGCGTAACATGAACCTTTTCAAATTTTCTGATGTCATCTTCAGTTTTATACTGCAACTGATGTCTGGCGTCGCCGAAGTGATTTTTTAAGTGCCCAGCCGGCAACGGCTCAGTATCGCCCTGACCAATGAACCAAGCTTCATAAAATGAACCTTCTCTTGCAGGCAAAACATTCAAATGCATTGTGATAATATTAGTGCCATCCTCATATACATAACCTTGCACAACCCCGTTAGCCGGAGTGTTTTCTGTACCACTCATTGCACCATACGCAAACCAAACTTCCTTGCCATGCTTGGGATGAACTATGCCATCCTTGCCCGGCATCAAATACCTGAATGCTTCTTCGCCTATCGACTGTTCAGAGAGTTTTACTTTGTCGGACTTGCCGCAACTTATTAGAAGTAATGGAATGATTAGTATTAAGATTTTTCTCATGAGAAGCAAATTATATATAAAGAGAAAAAGGAGTAAAAGGAGATAAAAGAGATAATGCTCATTTATAAACTCCTTTGTATCCTTTGACTCTTTTTTACCCTTTGCCTCCTTTCATTTCTACCAGAGATATCCAGGACTTCTCGCCTCGATCCTCGCCCTCTCCACCTGCGAATGATGATCTGCACGAGCGGCAAGAACTTCGAACATCGGGCGCTCCCTTCTTGTGTATATAAGAGAGAATCGATTCGCCAAATCTATCACATCCTCCACATTCGGCGATAAGGCTATGAAGTGAGTATTACTCTCAACCGCATCCACATACGTCTTCATAAGCCCAATTGTATCTTCCTTTACCAGAGCAAGATCGTCCCATCTTTCCGAATCTATCATAAGCTCTGTTTTTGATCTGGTTATACCGAAATCATTAAATCTGCCTCCGAATGAAAGAGCCTTTTCGTATGACTCAAGTGCAGAATCAACCTCTCTTTGGGAACGAAATATATCCCCTCTTATCTTCCAACCTCTATAATCCTCATTGTTTACCTTCATGTAATCATCAAGTGCGTTTTGTGCTTCTGCAAAGCGCTTTTGTCCGTACAATATATTTGCACGGCTAAGGTGCATATCTCTGCTTATTATCTGAGGATTTGCTTTGTCGTACCAAAGAAGAGCACGCTCAGCTTCCCCTCTGGCCTCAAGATGTCTGCCAACAGAAGATATGACAATTCCTTCTGCTTCAAAAACGGCTACTATTAGTACAATTGAGGCTAACAGAACCTCAAATGTCCGTACTATCTTTTTATTCAATACGATACTTTTCTTACGTTTACTTTCGGCCATTAGTACTGCAAGCAAGATCCAAAGCAGCATCGAAATAGATACAAACTGCAGGTTGTAATCAATCAAACTGTGGGACAAAAGGCCTGCAACAGCAATCAGAGAAAATCCTAAAACGGGAACATTGGGCTTAGCTGAAATTTTATTAACTGACGCATAAAGAATTGTGACTAAAATGCTTAAGAAAAGAAAGGCGGCAATTATTCCTCTCTCCATCGAAAGCTTGAGGATCACATTGTGCGGATGATCGGAAGTTGCACGAATACTGGTTTGAAGTTTCGGTTGTACGAAACGAAAGCTGTAAGGACCCCATCCGAGTACCGGACGCTTGAGAGATAAAAACAGAGACTGTTTCCAAAATTCAGAACGTTCGGAAACCGAGGACGAGCCTTCTGCGGCAGTAAAAGAAATTTTTTCCGTAATTGGTTGTACCGGAAAAAGCTGTGAACGAACTATGTTTGCACAAGAAAAAACAAAGACTGAAGTAAGTAAAATCATTCCTGCGCGTATTGAAACATTCTTCCACTCGAAACTGCTCTTCTTCCAATATATAAGGACCGTCCAGAGCAACCAAAGTACAAGCTGTCCTGTAAATGCAATTATTGCCCCGCGCGAATAGCTTAGAAGCAAAAAACCAATTACAAGTCCAAGTACAAGAGATCTAAGCAGCATCGGAATCATCCTCTTCTCTTTTACAACCCATAACGCAATCAACGGCCACGCAATCAAAAGCCAATCCGCCCAAGCGTTGGGCCAGTAGTCTGTATGGAATCTATAATCAAAGAAAGTTCCGACAAACCTGTTTACGGGCTGGAAGATGTAAACGAATAATCCGATTAGTCCGGCAATCAAAGTTCCTATAACAATGAACTTAACCAAATTCTGTAAGAATGCTTTCCCTTCTTTGCCGCTAGTAAATCTGCACGTCCATAAAAATACCAAAGCTAGGCTTGCAGTTCTAAAAACCTCATCCAACCCATAGTTTTTTGTTGAGGAAAATGCAAAACTTAATATCGTCCAGACTATAAAGAGCATCAAAAGAATCCATATGCTTGCAGGTACAGGATCTTCATCCGATTTCTTTTTCTGGCTTGCCCAGTAAACGTATGTGCAAAGCCAAGCTAAACCTGTCAGCAACCACGTCGCTTCCAAACTCTTTCCTCCTTTCCAAAGCAGAGCAAACACCAGAAATCCCAAAACTGACCTTTCGCAGATCGTGACCCAAGGCCAAGCTGAAACCTTCTTGATGATTGCGCGTAAACGTTTTGGAAGAGGGTCTTCCATATGAAATCATTTTACATGATTTTACTAATTTGTGTTATTGGTGCCGACGGAGAGACTTGAACTCTCACAGGATTGCTCCTACACGCTTCTGAAGCGTGCGCGTCTACCATTCCGCCACGTCGGCACGTCTAAATTATCGATTATCCGCGAATTTTAATCAATTGAACTTGATGCTTTCTTTAATTTCTTTAAACGCTCCATTCCATTCCTTGATGAGAGGATGCTCATTAGCCATTACTTCATAATGATGGAACTTGCTGAAGATCCTCATGTTCTCGCCTGTCTCTGCCTGCTGAATCCAAACCAGTTCATCTCCACAATTCGCTGAGTCTTTATGGAAGTAAGCCGGGAAAGCTTCGATCATTTTCTCATCCGGCATGCTTAGATTAAGAACAACCTGATATGTCTTATCATTTTTTTTGGGATAAAAAACCAAAATACGCTCAAACGTAACATCACAAATTTCAAACCGTGCAAAAATCATTCCTTCCCTCGCATTTAGTTTGCCAAGAGATACAATTTTTTCTGATTTCTCTTCTTCAAAATCAAGACCGGGACCCAGTTCTCCTTTTCCCAGATTCTTCATAACCTCTTCTGCCATTCTTTTGGAATACAAACCGGCTTCCTCAAGTGCATCTACAGAGTCAACTCTGACGGCAAGTGCAATGCTTCCAGTTGAACTTGGAACCAAGTGCTCAGGTTCAAGCAATTCAACTCCTTCCGGAAACGTAAGCTTAAACCCCGCTTCTTCATTAGTATACGAAGTCCCCTTGGGAGCTTGAGACCCTTCCTGATTACAACCAACCAGCAAAACTGATAATCCGATTATTAGAAATGATTTTTTCATGGGAAGAGATGATACAGAAATAAAACTTTATTTTGAATTATTTATCGCTATTCCCAACCGCTCTGGGCAGACAGGAAACCAACAATATCATAATTCCGTATTCATCAAGAAAATTACAACTTCTTTCTCTTGACTCAACTTCTTAGCACTCTAGAATACCGACTGCTAATACGGCTTCGTTAATCCAATGGATTAACTACGCCGCCATTATCAGTCGACTCATTATTCCAATATTCCATTACTACATCTATTATGTCCGATATCCCTCAACTTGCAGTAAAAATCGAACCCCTTGGCGATCGAGTGGTGATAATGCCTCTTGAAGCCGAAGAAGTTACAGCTTCCGGTATTGTAATACCTGATACTGCGAATAAAGAGAAGCCCTCCGAAGGAATGGTTATCGCTATTGGTAAAGGAGGAGTAGGCAAAGACTGCGCCGATCCTTCCGCATTCCTTAAGGTCGGAGACAAAGTCCTCTTCGGCAAATACGCAGGAGATGACGTCAAACTCAAGTCCACAGAAGGCAAAGATATCGAAGTTAAAGTCCTTCATCTCGACTCAGTCCTCGGAAAAGTCGTTTAATTTTCAATTTACCATTTTCAATTTTCCATTTTTCTATTATGGCCAAACAACTCTTATTCTCAACTGAAGCACGCGAAAAAGTCTTCGCCGGAGTTATCCAACTTACAAACGCAGTTAAATCCACAATGGGCCCTAAGGGGCGCAACGCTGTTATCGAAAAGAAATTCGGAGGTCCTACTGTTACCAAGGATGGTGTCTCTGTTGCGAAAGAAGTCGAACTCGAAGATCCGTTCGAAAATGTGGGTGCTCAACTCGTTCGCGAAGCTGCAACCAAAACCAATGATGCCGCGGGTGATGGAACCACAACTGCTACGGTTCTAGCGCACGCAATTATGGAAGAAGGACTGAAGCACGTTAGCTCCGGAGTTAATGCAATCTCTATGAAGCGCGGAATTGATAAAGCAGTAAAAGCGATTGTCGAGAAGCTCGAGGATATGAAGAAAGACGTATCTAAAAAAGAGGAGTATGCAGCGGTTGCAAACATTTCTGCACAAGATCCTGAGGTAGGCGATACTATTGCAGAAGTAATAGAGCAGGCAGGTAAAGATGGTGTTGTTACAGTTGAAGCAGGTCAAACGCTTGGACTAGAGAAAGAGTACGTAGAAGGAATGCAGTTTGATAACGGATACATCTCTCCTTACTTTGTTACAGATACTGCAAAGATGGAGGCTGTCTTCGAAGACCCTTACATTCTGATTACAGACAGCAAGATCGGATCAATTCAGGACATCCTTCCGTTACTTGAAGGACTTGCCCAGAAAGGAAAGAAAGAGATTGTGATAATTTCAGAAAACGTTGAAGGAGAAGCTCTTGCGACTTTGGTTGTAAATAAACTTAGGGGAACATTCTCAGCACTAGCCATAAAAGCTCCCGCATTCGGCGATAGAAGAAAAGACATGCTCAAAGATATTGCAGCTCTTACGGGAGGACGAGTAATTTCGGAGGAAGTCGGCCTTAAACTAGAAAACGCGACTGTTGAAGATCTGGGAACAGCGCGAAGAGTGGTTGCCGATAAGGATAATTCGCTAATTATCGACGGCGGGGGAAATAAGGATGATATCGAAGCAAGAATTGGACAGATCAAAGCTGCGCTTGATACAACCTCATCTGACTTTGATAAAGAGAAACTTCAGGAGAGGCTTGCGAAGCTTTCGGGTGGAGTTGCAGTTATAAAAGTCGGAGCCGCTACGGAAGTTGAACAGAAGGAAAAACAGCACAGAGTAGAGGATGCCTTGCAAGCAACTCGCGCAGCAGCCGATGAAGGAATAGTTCCCGGAGGAGGCACAGCTTATATTCGCGCACTGGAAGTTTTGGATACAGTGAAGACTGATGATGAGGATGAAGCGATAGGAGTCGATATTGTTAAAAACGCTCTTACTGCACCAACCAGAACTATTGCAGAAAATGCAGGAGTTGCAGGCGACGTTGTTCTGGATAAAGTAAAGAAGGCAAAGGGCAACGAAGGTTACAATGTTTTAACCGACAAGTACGAAGATCTTGTAAAAGCGATGGTTATCGATCCAAAGAAAGTAACCCGCTCCGCTCTGGAAAACGCAGCATCAGTCGCATCAATGTTCCTGACGTTGGAGGTTGCTATTACGGAAATTCCAAAGGAAGAGCCTGCCATGCCCGCAATGCCGGATGGCGGAATGGGAGGAATGGGAGGAATGATGTGAAACCACTGACTTGGTGAAAGTCATCAGAACTGTTGGGAGTCACGAGTCACTCACCGTACTTCTTGGAACATTATTGGCGTAAAGAATAGTCGCGAGTCGCGCGACCCGTGACCCGTGACCCGTGACTCCCAACACACTAACTACCATCCTCATCCTTTTTTAGTACAATCTCTTCCCCTCTCTTTACTTCATTCTCCAGCATGTAATCTGCCAGCCTATTCTCGATAGTATCTACAATCGTCCTTCGCATTTCACGCGCTCCAAACTCTGCGCTGTATCCTTTTTCAACCAAATCATTTAGGACCTCCTCATCAAGCTTGAGAGTGATGCCACGCTTCTCCTTCATTTCTCTAACGATGCTATCAAGCATAAGTATTGCAACTTGTTTGGCCTCTTCTTTACTGAGCGGATTGAAGAGTATCACTTCATCAAAACGGTTCATGAACTCCGGAGAGAATGCACCGGCCTTAAGGATGTGATCGATCATGCTTTGCTTAAATTCATCTGTATCAACCTTGGTTCCTTTGATCGCTGCATCTCGAACAAACAGAGCGCCTGCATTAGACGTGGCGATGATGATGGTGTTTCTAAAGTCAGTCTTTCCTCCGCTGTGATCTATCAAAAGTCCCTCATCAAGAATCTGAAGGAATAAGTTCAAAACATTTAGATGTGCTTTCTCGATCTCGTCCATAAGTATCAGCGAGAACGGCTTGTCATGCACTTGGCGCGCAAGAAAACTTACGTCTCCTCCTCCTGTAATTCCCGCAACTGAGTCTGGAGTGGAATACTCATTCATATCCAAACGTATCATGCTATCTGCAGATCCAAAGTATTCATCAGCTAAGATCTTTGCAGTATGCGTTTTTCCTATACCAGTTGATCCCAGGAATAAGAATGTACCAAGAGGCCTGGTACCCTCGTGTATTTCCAAAGCCGCACGCTTAAGAGTGCCGGTCAAAGCATCTATCGCGCGCGTTTGTCCTACTATTCTCTTTCTAAGTGAATTTCCTAAATTCAAGACTCTCTTCTTATCGTCCTTATCCATCTCGGTCACATCAACTCTTCCTTTTTGTGAAATTATCTCTCTAATATGGCTCTCCTTAACAAACTTATCCTTCTTATCCTTCGCAAGCAACATTGCATCCTCCAAAACTGACACAGCTTTTCCAGGGAATGACATACCGGCAAGGTACCTTTCCGACAAGCGCTTGATACTTTTGAGCGCGCTGTAAGTAACTTGTACTCCAATTTCCTTCTGCAATCTAAAGGTGTGCTCCATTAGAACATAAACTGTTTCCTCTTCGCTCGGTTCTTCTATGATCATCTTTTCAAAATACTGATCCAAAGACGGATCGTTCTTTAGATAACTGTGGTAATCCTCTGTACTGATAATTCCAATAAGTTGGACTGCTTTTTCCCTGATAAACTTCGAAAGTATTCCACGGATATTTTCTCCGCCTGACTTAAGCATCAACGCCAGATCCTGAATCACCAGAATAAATCTTCCTGACTTCTTTGCGTCATTTAGAGCATGGAGCAGGAACGCATCGGGGTTTGCAGTCCCGGAAAGAAGTTCAGCTGTCTTTAACATCAAAACTCTTGAATATGCCTTAGACTCGTCGCGTTCATGCTTGCGAATCGAGTATGCTATATTTTCCACAAGCGTTTTCTTTCCTACGCCAACTGGACCCATTATCAGCAAATCATGAAGATTGGATTTATTTATAATCCGAATCGCTTGTTTCTGTTCATCCTCATGAATACGAACATGGCGTTCAGCTGACCAAAGAACATGCTCACTCAAATCATCAGTAAGTCTATCCAACTCATCCGTATAACCCATTACCCATGACCTGCCAACTCCGCCAAATGTCCTAAGTAGTCCTTTTGTTGACCAAAAAGGAACTTTATCTTCGAACTTTCTATGGAAACTCTCCCACTTGAGGATAGCAAGCACGTCGTTAAATTCCAAGTCTGATTCGAAAAGCTCCTCGCGGAATCCTTGTTCATCTCTGAAAAGAAGTGCAAGTATTACTCCTGAATCTATTCTCGAACGACCCCATTCCTTCATTGCCTTGTATCCCTCCTTTACAAACTTCTCTATATCCGTAACCTCGGCTGCTTCCACAAGCAAAGTAGCACGCTTTAAAAACTCATCTGGATCCTTGCCCATTTCTTTTACAATAAATCTCCCTATCGGACTGGTTATGGATGCCTGAACCAAATCCAGCAAAGTGATTTTGGACATATCAGGAAATCTTCTTACTAACGCGTATGAAAGGTGTTCGGCTTCATGCGTATTCCACCTGACCTTTTTACCTCTTCGTAAAAATGCCTGCTCCAGGAACATGTGAAATGCAACAATAGGAAAAAAGAGCAGAGCACATGCTATTGCAAGAGGCGGCAATCCTCCAGTAAGCCAAAACATCACTCCCATCAAAGCTACAATAATTACGTAAACAAGGAATGCAATATACCCATATAGTATTTTCATCAGGGCTCTGCCCGTTGCAAGATGCGTGCCGGTTATATCGAGTGGTTTTTGATTCACGTGAAGCTTCCGATTAGATAAAAGAGGTCCGCCACAAGCAGGAGCGGGAAGAAGATCCAAACTGAAAATATGAATATGAATATTCCCAAAACAATCAGCTCTACAATTACTCCAATTAGAAAAGCTACACTTCTGAATATTATGCCAATAACGCGTGAAGTCATGTTCAAAGTAAATGCCTGCGCGATAATACCTATATTGAAACCTTTCTCGGGATACTTATCTGTTATGCTTTTCCAAGGAGACAAGAATGTTCGAATAAGGAACATAAATGAAAATATTTCATTAAATGTCGATACATAGCTTTTTGCTGTTTTAAGAATAGTTACCGGCATCTCCAAGAAATACCAGGACAGAAATTCAGCGAGAACTCTGCTCAATGTACCCGGGCCCTTTAAGATTGTATTTACTGACATTAGGTTCAATAATTTCAGTTAATTATACCAAAAAAAGCCACTTTAAGGAATTGGAATATACTTAGATTAGAGTATTGGAATACGGATATAGAAAGAACGAAAGATTCCAAGAACGAAAGGAAGGCTAAAAGCAAAAAGGAGGAAATTTAAAGGATATAAGCTTTTTCTCTTAATAATCCTTATTTCTTTTCCAGCTTCCTTTTTTTCTTTTATGCATTTCTTTCTTTCGTTCTTTCTGAATTTTCAATTATCCATTATTCCCCTTCATTGTTTTAATGTAGAGTGTCCCCCAATGCCGCCATTCATAGTATTCGAAGGCCCTGATGGTAGTGGAACATCGCTTCACGCCAAATTACTCTTCAAGCGTCTTTTAGAAGCAAAGCTATCAGTTATTTCAACTTTTGAGCCAACCGACGGACCAATAGGTTCAATCATTAGAGAAAAACTCAAATCACATGATGAAATACCTCCCGATGAACTTCAGAAGTTATTTGTAAAAGACCGCGAGTGGCATATTTCAGAAGTTATAAAACCTGCACTTGGAAAGGGTTCAATTGTAATCTCTGATCGCTATTACCACTCCACAATTTGCTATGGGAAAGCACTGGGACTTGATGAGACAAAGCTAAAAAACCTGAACAAAGATTTTATTCAACCTCAAGTCGTATTCTTTCTGCTTCCTCCTTTTGAAGTATGCAAAGAAAGAATGAGCAGACGCGAACACCACGACTCGCTGGAAGGCAACGAACTTCAGATGAAGGTTTATGAAATGTATAAAAAGATGGCAGAGGAAGATCCATCCATAATTGTTGTTGATACTAGTGAGGAGAAGGAGGAGGTCGCTGAAAATATTTACAAACATGTATGTAAAAAGTTAGAGCTCCAAGTGAATAGTTAATAGTGAATAGTGTTTTAAAATAACTATTAACTATTCACTATTCACTATTAACTTTCCCCACATTCCCCTAGCCTCCACCAAGCTCCTAGCCCTATAATCAACACATGTCAGCCAAAATCTTATCCGGCAGAGAAGCTGCAGATGCATTGCTTGATGAGCTAAAGCCTAAGGTCAAGAAGCTGGATCCCAAACTTGTTATCGTTCAAGTTGGTGAAGATCCGGCAAGCGGGAGTTACATTAAACAAAAATTTATAAGCTGCGAGAAAGTGGGGTTGCGTTCGGAGCACAAGCACATGCCAGAAAAGACTTCTCTTGAGGAGCTTTTGAAAGTCATTGATGATTTAAACAACGATAGTGACGTCAGCGGTTTCATAGTCCAAGTGCCCCTGCCTGATCATTTGAATGACAAAATCCCACAGATAACACGCGCGGTAGATCCGAGCAAAGATGCAGACGGATTTGGCGCTTATAATTTAGGCAAGATGTTCCTTTCAACTGAGTACGAGCACCTCCCGCCCGCAACTCCATCAGGAATAATTCGAATGCTTGAGCACTATAAAATTCCTATTGAAGGAAAGCACGCAGTTGTAGTTGGACGAAGCAACATCGTTGGCAAGCCAATTGCTGTGATGTTACTAAACCGTGGGTCAACCGTTAGTGTCTGCCACAGCAAAACTCCTGACATTGGATCTATAACTTCGCAAGCTGACATACTCATTGCTGCTGTCGGGAAGCCTAAGTTGATCACAGCTGATATGGTCAAAGATGGAGTTGTTGTAATCGATGTAGGTGTTAACAGAACTGACGATGGACTATGCGGAGACGTGGACTTCGAAGAAATCGAAAAGAAAGCATCTGCGATCACACCGGTTCCTGGTGGCGTGGGACCAATGACTGTTGCAAGTTTAATAAGGAACTGTGTTAATGCGAAGGAAAGGCAAGTTAGTACCTAGCTTTTCTGCTCTTTTCTTTTAGATCCAGCATTCTACGGACACAATCGCGATATCCTCTGTTTACACTTAAGTGGAGTGTAGAACTCACCTTTCTTAATATTTTCGCATAATGAGGGAATGCAAGTTTTAGCTGCCACCATAGATATGCATTTATTTTTAGGAGGATTTTTCTTTTCAGATAAAAATCTCTCTCCTTTTACCCTTTTGCAAATCTCTGGATCTTCTCTTTCGACTGCCAAGTTTTGATAACAATAATCCTGTGGATCTCCATGTTTATGTGCACATGGATCATCATTGACTTCTTCCGATGATGAATGAACCTCCACAACACCCGTTCCTGCTGCAGGCTGATCCGGCACAAGAGGCTTGAGAAGCTCAGTTGAACTGCAAGAAGCAAGCAGAATTGAAAGTGCAGATATGGTTATTACCCTATTCATGATAAACATTATAGCACAATCACTTTATCCCGACCTCACCCCCCAACCCCCTCTCCTCCCTGTCCTGAGCTTGTCGAAGGATGCGGGGGAACTATGCTAATTGTGTAGCTCCCCTCTCCTGCTTGCAGGAGAGGGGTCGGGGGTGAGGTCGTTCAAGACAAAAGAAAGAACAATCCTCTTGCGATCCAAAAAATAATCTGTAGAATATCTCCGTGGAAGACCTGCCTCCTCCCAATTTTTGGCCTTTCGTGCCACCACTATCAAAATCAATTATGCATGTCCGCTGTAGTCCGCCAGAGCGGACGAAGGTGGAAGGACTCTACTCCTCTAGGCGGCTTTGTGCTTTTTGTTTTCCCAAACCTGCCTAATGTGTGGAGTAATAGCCGTCTCCGGGTTCCGCGATGTTATCCAAGACCTATATGACGGACTGATTATGCTCCAGCACAGAGGACAAGATGCAGCAGGAATTATTACATACAACAACCAATTTCATTTAAAGAAAGCAAACGGACTTGTAAGAGATGTGTTTCATTCAAAGTCTATTGAGCGTTTGCGAGGACCAATGGGAATAGGACACGTTAGATACCCAACAGCAGGATGCTCAAGTGAATTTGAGGCTCAGCCCTTCTTTATTTCAACTCCATTTGGAATTGGCCTTGCCCACAACGGAAACCTAACCAACTCTCCAGAACTCCGTAAGCGTTTAGTCGAAAAAGATTACAGGCATTTAAATACGAACTCCGACTCGGAGATTCTTTTAAATGTATTCTCCGTGGCTCTTCGAAACCAGAAACCAAAGGGTAAACTAAGTCCTGATGATATTTTTGGAGCTATCAGTAATCTTTTCCGCCAATGCAAAGGTGCATATTCAGCTGTAGCTCTGGTCGGAGGGCAAGGAATTGTAGGCTTTCGCGACCCACACGGTATCCGGCCGCTTCAACTTGGAAAGAGGAAATTTGGAATGAAGGAAGAGTATATTATTGCATCTGAAAATACTGCATTCAGAGGACTTGATTTTGAATTTGTCCGTGACATTAATCCTGGCGAAGCTGTATTTATAGATAATAAAAATAGATTGCATACCAAGCAAATTAGAAAAGGTTTTCTTAATCCTTGTATTTTTGAGTGGGTCTATCTCGCTGCCCCTGATTCTACAATTGACGGAGTTAACGTTTATAAGGCACGAATTCGCATGGGCGAGTATCTTGCCAAGCAAGTTAAAGAATTAGGAGTCAAAATTGATACAGTTATTCCAGTTCCCGAAACCGGCAGGCCTATGGCAGCAGGGCTAGCAGATAAACTCAAGATTAGATATCGTGAAGGCTTAATTCGAAATAGATATATAACCAGAACATTTATTATGCCAGGCCAGGACATACGCAAGCGATCACTCCACTTTAAGCTTCACCCTATTGAACTCGAGTTCAAAAATAAGAATGTTTTGCTCGTTGACGATTCCATAGTACGAGGAAACACCAGCAAAAAGATTGTCGCATTAGTGCGTGAAGCAGGTGCAAAGAAAGTTTATTTTGCTTCTGCTGCTCCACCAATTATTTGCCCAGATCCATATGGAATAGATCTGCCTACAAAAGAGGAACTAATTGCCTCTAATTTATCACCAAAAGAAATTTCTAAACATATGGGAGCAGATTGGGTGTTTTATGGAAAAATTGAAGATCTGCAAAAAGCAGTTCAATATGGAAACAAGAAAATAACCAAGTTTTCCGAGGGTTGCTTTACATGTAAATATCCAACCCCCGAAGTCGATGCAAAGCTTCTTAAGTCACTCGGATATTCACGAAACAAATCCAGAGACCATTTTGTTCATGATCTTGATGATGATGCTACAAAAATGATGACGCTTGTTTAGCTTTTAGCTTGTAGCTATTAGCTTGATTAGCTTTTGTTTGAGGCTAGATATTAGTGACAACCAGCAGAAGCTAATGAAGCTAAAAGCTAATGAAGCTGATAATAATGGACAAAGCTAACCTGCCTTAACTAGAATGTATACATGAAAATTCTTCTTATTTCATCTTCGGCACGCGGACATTCTATCGCTGATGCACTTGCCCGCAGTCCTCAGAATCCGGATATTATTTCAATATGTCCTTCGGTAAATCCAGGTATAAAGAAGTTATCAATCGAACAACATGTAATGAGCATTATGGACTTTGAAGGAATCCTAAAGATCGCATCTGACACAAAGCCTGACTTTGCAATCATCGGACCGGAAGATCCTATTGGAGGAGGCCTCGCAGATGAACTGGAGAAGATTGGAATCCGAAGTGTAGCTCCAAAAAAGTCACTTGCACGCATTGAAGCAAGCAAAGGATTTGCTAGAAATCTGTTTGAAAAATATAGCATTGATGCATCACCTAAATTTAAGGTTTTTGGCTCTACAGACGACTCTTCTCTGAGTACATTTATTGAACAAGATTTAGACGGCAATTTCGTAGTTAAGTACGATGCACTTAAAGGAGGCAAGGGAGTTAAGGTAAGCGGAGAACATTTAAACTCAGTAGATGAAGGAATTGCTTACGCAAAAGAGTGCATCGAGGAATGTGGATCGGTCGTAGTTGAAGATAAGCTGGTTGGCCCGGAGTTTTCTCTTATGAGTTTCACATCAGGTTTACAAGTTATAGATACTCCCGCTGTTCAGGATCACAAGAGAGCATACGAAGGAGATACGGGACCAAACACCGGAGGCATGGGTACGTACTCAGACGCTGACCATTCACTCCCCTTCTTGGAAGCCTCTGACATTGCGCGAGCAAGCGAGATTAATAAGCTGACTGCAAAAGCTCTTATGGACGAATGCCCTGAGCACGCCGAAGGATATATTGGATTTTTGTACGGCGGTTTTATTGTCACGAAAGATGGAGTTAAAGTTATTGAATACAACTGCCGTTTAGGTGATCCCGAAGCTCTGAACATAATGCCTCTACTTGAGTCGGACTTTGTTGCAATTTGCCTAAGCATGCTGGATGGAAATCTGTCCGAGGATATGGTTAAGTGCGCAAAGAAAGCAACTGTGTGCAAATATATAACTCCGGAAAGCTATCCTGTGAGCAAAGATCAGAAAGGAGAACTGGTTACGTTCCCTAAAATCCCAGACGAGGCTGCTCTTTATTTTGGCGATATCTCTGAGGCTGAGAACGGTTCCCTTCATCTTGGAGGTTCTCGGACTGCGGGAATTGTAGGTTTAGGGTCAACGCTTGAAGAAGCCGAGCAAACCGCGCAGTCATTCTGCGAACAAGTGACTGGTCCTATACGGTTTCGTTCAGACATTGGTTCAGACGCATTAATTCAGCAAAGAGTTCTTCAGGCGAAAAGTATCCGTTCAGATAATCAACATAATACGGCGACTGTTACGTAACAGTTGTTTGGGATGGATTTGCTCCTGTTTGATCGTAATAAAGAAGGTGGCTGACTGCTACTCTCTGATCGCTGGTTAGCCTATGCCTCATTGTTTCCAGTAATTCTATAAAATCCGGCAGATTAGACGGCGAAATCTTACCTTCAGAATATCCATCTATCATCTGATCTAGCGTCTGCGGACGCCACTCATATTTTTCTTTGGGATTATCAGCAGACATAAGAGACAGGCATTCTACATTAATGTATACCACGTTCAACTAATAACTAAGGTATATGTTCCGAAACCCTGCATAAGCAGGGCGAAGGGGTATACAATACCCTCCAATGAAACGAGTCGATTTAACAACAATTCTGATTCCATTCGTCTATTTCATAGCCGGAGCAACATCTTTGGCAGGAGTAGCCACCACGTTCTATTACAAACAGGATCTTCAGCTGACTATTGTTCAAGTTCAAATTCTTGCGTCCATAGCAATTATTCCATGGAGCATAAAACCTATTTATGGATTTTTGTCTGACCGACAGCCTATTTTTAAACTTAGACGTAAGCCATATCTTTTTATTGCAGGACTTTTCGGATCTGCCGGATATCTGTCACTTGCAACATGGGTAACAAGTTTTAATGGAGCATTATTCTCAATCTTGCTCTCTGGACTTGGATTTGCCTTAGCTGACGTCATCGTTGACGGAATTGTTGCCGAGAGAAGCAAAAGCCAAAAAGCGGCCGGAAAGCTCCAGAGTATTTGTAGAGCTGCCATTATGCTAGGAGCTTTGGCTGTAGCTTATCTTTCAGGAATTCTTGTGGAAGCAATCGGCGCCAGAAATGTTTTCTTTATAACGGCCACTCTTCCACTATTCACATCATTCTTTGCAATATTTATTTCGGAGTCGCCAGAGCTCCTTGCTAAGTTCTCGTTCAAACAAACTTGGTCTAGTTTAAAGAAGGGAATGTCACCAGCTCTTTTCTGGGCCGTACTCTTCTTATTCATTTGGAGAGCAACTCCTTCAAGTGGTGGAGCATTAAGTTATTACATGATTGATGAACTTGAATTTAGTCCGGAGTTCTTTGGCAGACTTGCTATGATCAGCTACGCAATGGGAATAGTCGGCGTTGTAATATTTAGAAAGTTCTTAATTTCAATTCCACTAAAGAAACTCTTCTTTTGGATAATAATTGCAAGCGTAATTCTTAGCTTACCAACAATAGGACTTGTCTATGGTTGGTACGAATACATCGGAGTTAGTGCCAGATTCTTTGCAATGGCAGATACCTTAATCTCTGCGCCACTGAGTGAGATTGCTTTCCTTCCGTTACTCGTTCTAGCGGCCAGGCTTTGCCCTAAAGGTATAGAAGCAACTATGTTTGCAATACTCGCCTCGATTATGAACATAGGACTTGCGGTATCTGATCTTGGAGGAGCTTGGCTTGTTTCGATGTTCGACGTTCATCAAGCTACTGAAACGTTAGCGGCTAATTATACGCACCTTGATAAAGTCCTTTGGATTGCAATCCTATCTTCATTCCTTCCAATGCCTCTACTTCTTAAATTGCCTGACGTAAGGGTATCGGAAGAAAAGCTTCCTGAAGTAGCACCATCAGCCCAACAGAAGGTTGTAAGTACCGGGCAGGAGGACAAAGCTGAGATTGCCTGATCTAATTATTTAATCATCTTTCTTAGCTTGCTTCAGCCATTTTCTCCTCTTGCTCCTTTTCTTTTAGAGCTTCGATAATCCCACCTAAATTGCCCTCAAGAATGCCAGGGAGATTAGAGAAATTCTGGCCAATCCTATGGTCAGTAACTCTGTCCTGAGGGTAGTTGTATGTACGAATTTTTTCTGACCTATCACCTGATCCAATTTGTCCGAGCCTCATATCCCCTCTTTCTTTTGAAAGTCTCTCTTGTTCAGCTGCGTACAAACGGGAGCGGAGGATGCTCATGGCACGCGCCTTATTCTTGTGCTGACTTTTCTCATCCTGACAGCTGACAGTGATACCGGTTGGCTCATGCGTGATTCTGACCGCGGAGTCAGTCGTGTTAACCGACTGTCCTCCCGGTCCGCTTGATCTGAAAACATCAACCCTCACATCTTCAGGGTTTATTTTAACGTCTACCTCTTCAGCCTCAGGAAGTATTGCAACTGTTGCAGCTGAAGTATGAAGCCTGCCCTTACTCTCGGTCACTGGAACGCGTTGAACTCTGTGCACTCCTGATTCGAATTTGAGCTTGCCATAAGCTCCGTCTCCTTGAATCTCACATATTACTTCTTTTAATCCCCCGCTATCCGCATCCGCCTTGCTCAGAATTTGTATTTTCCAACCTTGTTCTTCTGTAAACCTTAAATACATCCTGAGCAACTCAGCGGCAAATAGTGCCGCCTCCTCTCCTCCAGTACCGGCCCTGACTTCTAGGATAACGTTCTTGCCATCATCAGGATCTTTTGGAATTAGATGAACTTTCATCTCTTCTTCTAACTCTTTGATCCTCTCACGCGCAATCTGAGCTTCTTCCTCTGCAAGAATCTTGAGCTCCGCATCGTCGCTAACTTCATCAACTGTTGCAATAGCCTTCTCGCATTTTTCATATTCATCAATTAACTTTATCAAAGGTTCCAAATCAGAAATTCTTTTCCCGATAGTCGCAATCTTTTTGGGATCGCTTAGGACCTTTGGATCCTGCATTTGTTTATGAAGATCTGCAAATTCTTTTGCCAGTGCTCTAGCTTTATCGATCATATATAACAATATCTACATGATAATGCTTTCTTGGGCATTGCCCTAGTTTTCCATCTCTTTTGGTTCCAATCCTAAAAGAACTGCATTGCATCCATTCGTTGTTCTTACGCGCGCAAGCAGAGATTCCAAATTTCTCTCCAGCAACTTGCCCTCTCCCTCTGGAACAAAGTATTGTGAAATCTGAGGGAACGAAACATCTTTGTCCCATTCAGTCCAATGCCCAACTCTTGCTGCAATGCAAGCTTGTGCAGGGGCAAGATCCGGTTTTTTGAAATCAATTGATACAAGCTTTGCGGGACGATCCTGAGTGAGTGTCACATAAATCATTTTCTTTTCTCGACCCGCTTGTTCGAACCTAGCAATCTGATCTGCAGTCAAACCATTATCTACATCGTTAAGCAGAGGATAATCCAGTATCACATAATCACCTCTAAACAAAGCACGCGGATCCACTCTCTGTACTTCTAACAAGACTTCACTACCAAAAGCGCGTGCAAACATCGGTGGAATCATAATTAGAATCATGATCGCAACTTGTATGCCAATAGCTATTGTAAGAGATTTTTTCATTTAATTTGCTCAAGTAATTCTCGGCGTTTGCGTTCAACACCCAACGAAAGAGTGATAAGAAGTATGCCTCCAAGTATGAACGCAAGCGAGCGATCAAGAAGATCGAATGACCATGCAAAGTATTGGATAATTATTAGTATAGTCACACTCAAGATTCCAAAATTAAGAACATGCGCATTGCGGGTTTTAAGCCCCAGCCAGATAGCTCCAAAGGCCAAAAGAAATACCAATATAATATATGCTATAAACACAATCGCAGTTTTATTAACCATAGCTTCTATAAGCGATTGATCACCGGATTGAATTAATAACAACGCCATGACAAGCATTAAAATCACCAATGCCCCCTTTGTTTCATTGTTTTTGGTATCGCCGAAACCGATAGCCGCAAACATTACAATTGCTGATAGGGCAAGCAGAACCCACTGTTTAAATACCATATCGAATTGGTAGAACTCTTTTAACATATGATCATCAGCTGTTGTAATTACCAATGGAACTGTAATCATAAGCATCCCCCAAAGCATCCACGGAGCCGAAACAAAACTCCAATCCATAAATCGCCTGAGAAGAAGTCCAATTGAAACAAAGCCTATGCCAATTACAGGGATAAGAGCTCTAAGTCCATCATCACTGAAAAGAAAAACAAATTGATCTCCGAATCCCCTTCCGGATACCGTCTCGAACCAACCGATAGCAAGTATCACAAGCGGAGCAGCTAGGAATGCATGCGCTTCTTGCTGTCTTGCATACCCCATCGCCAAAGCTCCAATTGCCCAAAGCGCGGGTCCTTGCCAGTAAGTCAGAGAAAAATGGAACACCTGTGCTACCAGGAAAATACCTGCGCCCAATACAAGAGTTGTAAGAAGCCAAAGAGCTTCTGATGTAACTTTATACTTTCTTTCTTCCGCCACATAAGCACCACCTGCACACACGGCATACCCCAGAAATACAACAACCAATCTAAATACAGGTCCCATGTTTTTCCAGTTACTTCCAATAAATAGCAATATTCCCAATCCAACCAAGATTGCTCCGATGGTTGAGAATATTACAACTCCTCTGTGCACATGATGCCCACCATCAGATAAAGCTCCTTTAAGTTCAGAAATTTGGCCTTCCGATAGAAGTCCCTTTTGTTTCCAAATCTTCAATGCTTTATCTGCACTTACGCTCATACCTCGAATAATAGCAGAAATAGTACCGAAATATTTGAATATTCGAATATTCTTGTATCTCCGCAAGCTATACTTAGATTAATGAGAATACTACTTGCTATGTCCGGAGGCATCGATTCAAGCGTAATTGCCTATATGCTCAAAGAAAAAGGGCATGATCTGGTCGGCGTCAGATTCAATTTGTGGACTGACCCGCTAGCTCCGGCAGAAGCTCAACTTCTTTCCAACAAATGCTGCGATGCACAGAGTGCGGCAAGGGCTAAGCATATTTCAGAAACTCTTGAATTTCCTCTGCATACAATTGATTTAAGTGAAACTTTTAAACGCGAAGTAGTTGATTACTATTTGGAAGGATGCAAGGCAGGAAGAACGGTGAACCCATGCGTGCAATGCAACAAGTGCGTAAGGTTTGAAGCCTTGCTGGATCTTCTAAAGGACTTCGATTGTGAGAAGCTGGCAACTGGCCACTACGCTCAGATTAAAATGAAAAAGGATAGATTTGCACTTCTTGAAGGCAAGGATAAATCGAAAGATCAAAGCTATTTTCTTTACAGACTGACTCAAGAACATTTGTCTAAACTTATGTTCCCACTTGGTAATCTGACTAAGTCCAAAGTATATAAACTGGCAAAGAAGTATAAAATTCCCTTGGACGAAAAAACGTATCGCGAAAGCCAAAACCTTTGCTTCTTCCCAGAGAAGACTCCACTGGCATTTCTAAAGAGGCACATTAAAAATCTCAGGAGCGGCAACATCGTCACAAGAGACGGGAAGATTGTTGGAAAACACAAAGGACTCCCCCTCTATACAATTGGTCAGCGCAGAATCGGGATTGGAGGCCTCGAAGTTCCTCTTGAAGTGATCGAAAAGGACATAAAGAATAATCGACTGATTGTTGCTGAAGCTGGAACTGAAAAAGTGAATACAATTTGTGTACAAGATTTAAACTGGATATTAAGTATTCCGCCAGCCGAAGGGCTCAAGTGCAAATGCAGAACTAGGTCACTTTCACCGCTTAAGAAAGGTATATACTCGTCAAATAAATTCATATTTAGTAATCCCCAGCCTCCCCAAGCCCCGGGCCAATCGTTGGTTTTATACAAAGGAAATGAAGTAATTGGCGGTGGAATCATGCAATAGTTTGCTATAATCCCTGACCTTTACAACGTGCCTCAGAACCTGATTTCTGCTATAATGTCTTGATCACTGAACCTAATCGCCGCCATCTGGCCAGATACGACAAAGAGGGAAATATCATACTCCCTTCTTCGGGTGAAGACGCTCCAAAGAATCTTTCCGAGGAACCTAATAATGAATGGTCCTGGAAGTATGCGCAAACTTGGGAAACGACTGAGGAGCCTAAAGTTAAAGGACGCAAAAGAGCCAAGGCGAAGAAGCTTGTCGGAGAATCTATGAGCCGAATTTGTGATTCCCTTTATCAGTGCAGACAGTCAGTTCATGGCAAGCTTACTAATGCCGCTAAAGAAGTCGTTAAAGAAGGAAAGCACCAATGCAGATGGACTCTTAATGGAACCAAGATGTCTCTGAAGAACACCAGAAAAAATTCACGCATGGCAATGTCTCATACGTGGGGGTTTCTTACTCAACCTGTTTGGATACCGAGGAAAAACAAAGAGCCGAAGGAGACAAGCAGAATTAAACTTTTCCTAGTGGACACAGTTAGATTCGGAGGAACTTTTGCAACCATCTTTGTTGCGCTTTTCGTTGCTCTTAACTACCAGAGTTTTATCGAGATTGCTGCAACACATATTAAACCTCTCCAACATGCCAGAGCCGTTAATGCTCTGACAGATTCGGTCAACGCAGCGCTCAAAGAAAAGCTGATGAAGAGTCCGACACTCGCAGTTGCCGGAGGCGATGATGGAAATCTCTTAAGCTATCTGCCAGCTATCGGTCCTCCGGAAAACAGATTAATAGTTCCAAAGCTAGGGCTTAACATTCCTTTGGTCACACCATCTTACGATTCTCTCCTGAGGGAAGATTGGATTCAGGTAGAAAAAGATATTCAGGAGGCGCTGACAATGGGAGTTGTTCACTACCCGGGAACTGCAAAGCCGGGGCAGGCAGGCAACTTCTTTGTTACAGGACACAGCTCATACTATCCCTGGGCAACGGGAAAATTTAAGACTGTGTTCGCGAGATTGCCGGAGCTTGAACCAGGTGATGAGTATTGGATATATTACGGAGGTGACAAACACCGATACATTGTCAGATCCAAAAAGGAAGTTAAACCATCTGACGTTACTGTTCTTGATCAGCCTATCGACAGGCGTATTGCAACTTTGATGACTTGTACTCCAATTGGAACGACCTTAAGGCGATTGGTAGTCTCTGCAGAAGAAGTCGATCCTCAAACCGGAATCGCAATGGAAGTAGGAGATCGCGGTTCCAGACCGAAGACTAGGGTAAAAGCGGAGATGCTGCCTATATAAACAATTGACAATTGACAATGGACAATTGACAATTAACTCAAGCCTTTGAAGAACCTGATCATTTTCCAATATTGCCGCTGTGGTGGAATGGTAGACACTAGGGACTTAAAATCCCTTGGACATTAGTCCGTGCTGGTTCGAGTCCAGCCAGCGGCACCATTCGACTCGCGCCTTCGGCGCTCGCTCATGGTCCTCGCTGCTTCGCAGCTCGGGCCATTCGACTAAGCGAGTCGAATGACTCTGAGCGAACGTAGCGAAGCGTAGTGAGTCGAAGAGCCCCAAATAAATATACAATTTGTGTTAGAATCCATCTCCTATGTCATGGTATGTCTATATTGCAAAAGCACGGACCGGTCGATACTACACTGGAATAACAACTGATCCTTGTAGAAGGATTAACGAGCATAACAGTGGTAAAGGAGCTAAGTTCGCTCACGATCAGGGCGATTTAGTTTTGATGTACAAGTCTTCGCCATTCAAGTTGAAATCAGATGCACGTAAGCGTGAAATTCAGATTAAAGGCTGGATTCGTGCAAAGAAGGAAAAGTTGATTCAGAGAGAGTGGATGTAATAGCGAAGTAGGCCAATCTTTAGCAAGTCACTTGATGCTCCTGCTCCTCAGGCTCTAAATCCGCAAGTTTCAACAGCATATCACGAACACTGATTTGCACTCCACTATAAGGAAAGGGGGGGATCGCGAAATTGAATATTCCAAGCTTGACCCATTGGAGATCCGCTCCGAATTGCATCAGCAACATCTGCAAATGCAGGCTCGCGTTTCTCATCGTAAGCTATTGTATCTTCAAAGAAACCTCGCAATTTTGCATCCGGGTGAATCCGTGACAATTCATCAAGCGTTTCCAGCAATTGTTTTTCACGACCTCTTTGACCAATCCTGCTCTTGATGTGGCTAACAACACCTAATCTCATATTTAAATTGTGGCAAAGACCATAAATTATGTCAAATATTTCTAAATCCTGTCTATCGAATAATCCTTATAATCAAGGCTCAGACATTGTATGTACATTGTACATACACTGTCTGAACCGCAGATAGCGCAGATGCCACAGATTCCGCTGATAATATGACGCAGGAAATCTGTGTCATCTGCGTAATCAGCGTAATCTGTGGTTCAGACGATTTTATTCAATAATCACAGCCGAAGAAGTCGGAGAAGTAAGAACAGTCCCAACAGGATTTTCCAGTTTCAGGTTAATCCTTTCTCCCGAATCATTGATATCATCAACAATTAGAGGAATCGTAAATGACTTCCTTGCTTCTCCTGGGCCGAAGGTAATGGTACCGTTTACAGCCTCATAATCCGCATTTATAACTGCAGTTCCTCCATCTGTCTTGTAATCGGTAGAGACCGTACCGCTTGTACCTCCCACTCTGCTTACTTCTACCACAGCAATTCCAGACCTTTCGGCTGCAGTATATGTAGATCTATAAAACTTAATAGAGCCAGAACCGAATGCTCCTACTTCATCGTCGATTATTGTTACCAATGCAGATAAGTCGGGAGTCGTAGTTCCTACTGGATTACTCAGGTCCAAATTAAATGTTTTATTGCCGTTAATATTCGTATTATTCCTTAATTCAATACTGAATGTCTTCTCTGTCTCACCGTCGGCAAATGTAAGAGTGCCGTTAGCAGGAGTGTAGTTAGTGGTGTTAGCAGTACCGTGATTTGTTGCGTAATCGATCTTGACCTCTCCTGCCGGATCACCGGTTCTAATGACTTTTACATTCAATGAGCCTCCATTATCCGGAGCGGAATAGGCCAATGCAGAAAAGGCTACAGCTTTTGCTTCAACAGCTGCCGATTCCTCATCGTCCTTGATTGTCAGAGTTGCTGTGTTGGGAGTAGTTAGCTGAGCTCCTCCGGTTGGATTGGTGATTGCCATATTTATTGTCTCATCACCTTCGGCAACTTCATCATCCTTTATCCGAATCAAAAATGTAGAACTGGTCTCATTTTCGGAGAATCGAATCGATCCGGTCGCAAGTTCATAGTCTTCCCCTGCCTTTGCAGTTCCACCGGTTAACGTATAATCAACTGTTACAACGCCTGTCTTACCCCCCGTCCTAACAACGGTCACAGTCGCAGACCCTTCATCTTCATCAGCCGTAAACTTGTCTATTGTGAAACGAACTAAGCCTGCTGTATTGCCTGTTCTGAAAGAAGTTGCTGTTGAAGTTGTGGATGAAGTGGAAGTAGTGCTTGAATCAGTCGTTGATGTAGAAGACGTATCTGATGAATTCGAAGCAGATGCCGCAAGTGAATTTGAACTGTTTGATGCAGACTTCTGTCCCGGCGACACATAAAGCATCAACTCATCTCTGAGTCTTTTCATAAGAACTACAACTTGTCCTCTTGTCACGTTATCATTTGGACCAAACTTTCCGTTTCCATATCCATTTATTATTCCCGCTGCGTTTAATTCTCCAACGGCCTCATCATAATATGATCCGTACTCCACATCAGAGAAAATGCTAGATCCGAGCGTTGTTGCGACTGCTCCGGTAGTAACAACTCCAAAAAGAAGACCTGTAAGAAATAATCCTGTTGAGCGAATAGATTTTCCCATGTTAAGAAGGGGTAGAATGCACCCCAATTCTAAAACTCTATTGGCTTCAGGTAAACCCCATAACAACTCAGGTGAGATCTTTGAAGTTCAGTTTTATCGCTCAATGATTCTATCTGTCTTATCGTATTCACATTATACCCAATTTGCTCCAAATCGTCAATTATGCTATAATATCAACGCAAATGAACACAATAGCCCAAATTGTATTACACCCCTTTTCCACGAAACGCTCGAGGGCGAGATCGAGGGCTGTCGGCTGGTTAGCACTGGTTGTAATGATCCTGGCAGGATCCACCTTCACATCATTTGGAAAACAGCTAACAACCGTATTCTCTCCGCTTTCAATGATATTCGTAAGCGAGGGACTGATGTTTATATTTGCAATCATTTCATTTGGATTAATACCGTCGCTCAAGAAAATATTCTCTCTTAAATCAAAATTTATTTTGCCGCTTTTATGTATTGGAGTTATAAACGGTATAGCCTCCCCATTCTTGTGGTTCTTCGGGCTTCAGTACACCAATGCTGTTAATGCAGAAATATTTGGAAAATCTGAAATGCTTTTCTTGATTCTTCTTTCCGGAATATTTCTGCATCAAAAATTTAGGAGTGAACATCTTGTCGGCGGAAGCATAATCTTGCTTGGTCTTTTGATTGTAACTATGAAAGGCTTTTCGGATGGATTCACTTTTCAAATTGGAGACGCGATTATTCTTTTTGCAGCCCTTCTTTACGCATCAGGCGGAATGATGATTAGAATAAAACTGCACCACATGGATCCTGAGGTTCTGATTTTGGTCAGATCGCTTTGTGCCATTGCTTTCTTCTTTGCATTGTCACCATTCATTGAACATCCATTTATTTCGGAAGCGCGTGAATTTCCATTTGAACTAATTCCTGCGCTAATAGGATTCGGTCTTATTGCACGATTCCTTACCATGTTCTCTTTCTACGAAGCTATCGAACGCGTACCAATTGCAACGTTCTCCACAATGGCGACCCTAACGACTGCGGGCTCTGCATTCTTTGCATACATTTACTTAGGCGAAATCCTTCATTGGTATCAATTGGTCGGTGCGGCTCTGATAATTCTTGGTGCTGTTTTTGTCCACTTGAATGGATTGCATCACAAAGAAAAGCATATGGAGCATCATCTGAAGACACATCACAGACACCATATTTAACGACCTCACCCCCTAACCCCCTCTCCTCTGAGGAGGAGAGGGGGAACTATTCCAAATGCAAAGCTCCCCTCTCCTGCTTGCAGGAGAGGGGCCGGGGGTGAGGTCGTTAATATACCTTCAAAGCAACCGACACCATCTTCGCCATGCTTGCTCTATTCACAGGATCCCAAGGGCCGAATTTTCCGGTTGGATCCCCTTCTGTATTGTTGTAACCCGAAACGACTCCGTTTTTTGCTGCAGTCTCGACGGCTGATGCAAATTCCATCGTAGCCGGTACGTCTGTGAATTTGGTACCCGAAGGTTCTTTGAGCCTGACATCAAATGCTTGAAGCAAAGTAACAACCACCTCTGTTCTAGTTGCCGGTCGCCTGACGTCTATAGTTCCATCACTGTAAATCGCCCACCCCTCACTCTCCGCACATTTTATGTAAGGCTCTGACCAACTGCTCTTAACAGAATTGTTCTTCAATTCATCACTGCACTTAAGCTTGCCAAAGTCACCCGATGCGCTGAAAGCTATCTTTGCCAGCTGCTCGATTGTGACAGGATCTGAAGGACCGAATTCTTCTTTAGGAGTTCCATCGGCATTTTTGTAACCGGAGATAATCCCCTTCCCTGCAACTTCCTGAACCGCCTCGGCAAACCAAGCTGACCAAGGAACATCCTTAAGTTCTATTTGCTTTCCACGCTCACCGAACTTAACGAACCCATCCTTTGAAGGAGCTGCAGATTTGAGTAAATCTTCTTTGCTTGCCGAAAACATCTCATCACTTTTCTCCATCTCACTTTCCTCTTTCAAAATTGCATTCTGGTTTGATATGTAATTTAGATCTGGCTCTAAATACTTAAGTTCAACCAAATCCTCCAGAACCCCCGCGATCGTTATCGACGGGACCAGGATTATTGCGAGCACAGTTATAACCTTCAGGCGAGACATCGTAGGCATAATAACACGAAATTATATTTCTTGTTACTCTGACGAATCTTCTACTACATTCGGATCCAAGCCGGAAAAATCTGCAGTTTCATTAAACAGTTGTGAACATCCTTTGAAGCTTAAAGAGAAGCTGATAACAAATAAAACGAAGCAAATTGTTCTTATTTTTGAGGAGATGCGTCCCAAGAAAGCTACAAACGAAACAAATACTAATCCATATATTAAGATCGGAATCCACAGCTTCGATTCTTCTACGAACCCACCTAACCCAACACCATAAAGCAAAGCAGGAGGTGCCATAAATAGGGCAATGAAGTAATATCCATCGCTTCCTGGCATGAGTAGTGGCACTGCCAAGAGAATGACTATTAGGACCGATAAAAAATATGTCCTGTTCTTTCCTTTCAAAAAAATTGTTACAATCAACGGTATCAAACCGAAAATAGTAATTGCCAAATAAGCATATTTTGCTTTTATCGATGTGATAGACAAAACGTGCAATGCAGATAAAGGAGTCGCAATCCACAACAATCTACTTTTTAGAGGATCGGAGATTTTATCAAAATATTTCATAGTAACTGGAGGATATAGCGGCTTGCTCATAATTTAAAGACTCGATTACATACCCAAGGATTTTCTATTGCACTGCACTTAAGTTTACTTTAGGCTGTCCCGGAAATGACCTCACCGAATGCGCAGGCTTCCTCGAAGCCCGATAAGGGCCTAGGGAGCTCTTTTTTTAAATCTGCGGACAACAAGACAATACTCCTTCTTGGCTCTGGAGCTCTGAAAATAGGAGAGGCAGGCGAATTCGACTATTCTGGAAGCCAGGCAATAAAGGCTTTTAAGGAAGAAGGAGCTAAGGTGATTCTTGTTAATCCGAATATTGCAACAAATCAGACTAGCTGGGGATTGGCCGATTGCGTTTACTTTTTGCCTGTGACTCCGGAGTTTGTGGAAAGGATTATTGAAAAGGAAAAACCCGATGCAATATCGCTTAGTTTCGGAGGACAAACGGCTCTTAATTGCGGAGTAGCTCTGGAAGATTCCGGAGTACTGAAAAAGTATAAACTACAAGTTCTTGGAACTTCTGTTGAAAGCATAAAAAATACCGAGGATCGAGCTAAGTTCAATAAGCAACTTACTGATATTGATATACATATGCCGGCTTCGTTTGCATGTGAAGATGAGAAAGAGGCAGTCTCGGCAGCAGCTAAAATTGGATTCCCGGTGATTGTTCGTGGAGCGTTTGCACTTGGAGGGAAAGGGAGCGGACGCGCCAAGAACGAAAGTGAGCTTATTGATTTGTTGAAAGTAGCATTTGTAGAATCCCCGCAAATTCTGGTTGAAGAAGATCTGACAGGATGGAAAGAGATCGAGTACGAAGTTGTAAGGGACAGAGCAGATAACTGCATTACAGTTTGTAATATGGAGAATGTCGACCCTCTTGGAATACATACTGGCGAATCGATTGTAATAGCGCCAAGCCAAACACTCGACAACACGGACTATCAAAAACTGAGATCTATCTCTCTTAAGGTAATCAGATATCTGGAAATTATTGGAGAATGCAATATTCAATTTGCGTATGATACCAAGTCGCGCGAGTACAGAGTTATCGAAGTAAATGCTCGCCTAAGCCGAAGTTCCGCACTTGCTTCGAAGGCAACCGGTTACCCCCTTGCTTTTATAGCTGCAAAGCTGGCTCTGGATTACACGTTGCCTGAGCTTACTAATGCTATTACAAAAGTGACCTGTGCAGACTTTGAACCTTCGCTCGACTACGTTGCTATAAAAATTCCCCGATGGGATCTGCAGAAGTTTCGTCTTGTATCAGATCAGGTAACAAGTGAAATGAAATCTGTAGGTGAAGTAATGGCTCTTGGCAGAACTTTTGAAGAGGCGTTTCAGAAAGCAATTCGAATGCTTAACATCGGTGCCGAAGGTTTGTTTTCCTCTCAATTTGAATTCAAAGATTTAGAAGAGGAATCTACCAGGCCGACCCCAAGAAGAATTTTTGCTATAGCGGAAGCATTAAAGAAGGAAATGAAACCCGAAGATATTCACGAAAGAACTGGAATGGATATGTGGTTTCTGAATAGGATTAACGCCTGCGCAAAAATTGCCGACAAGCTCAGTAAAGTAAAAGTGGTAGATCCTGAACTGCTTTTGGAGGCAAAAAAGTCCGGATTCTCTGATCGAGCAATCGCAAAATTGAACTCAAATGATCCCGAAAAAATCAGATCTAAGAGAATCGAGAATGCAATTTTACCTGTAATAAAGCAGGTAGATACTCTTGCCGGGGAATTCCCTGCGAAAACCAATTACCTTTATATGACCTATCATGGTACCGAACATGATGTTAATTTTGAAGACAGGGATCAGGGAATCGTGATCAGGGAATCGGGTAATATAAAAAGTCCCAATCCCCAATCCCCAATCCCCAATCCCGATAAAAGAAGAGCTATAGTCATCGGTGGCGGTCCATATTCAATCGGCTCATCGGTTGAGTTTGACTGGTGTTGTGTCCAAGCTGCGCATGAACTGCAAAGACAAGGATACGAAGTTGCAATGATTAACTCCAATCCGGAAACAGTGAGCACAGACTATGACGAGTGTGATCAATTGTTTTTTGAGGAACTAAGCGATGAAAGAGTAAGAGACATTGTCGAAATATTTAAACCAGAAGGAATAGTCGTATCTATGGGAGGACAAATTCCAAATTCGCTTGCTCCCAAGCTTGCCAAAGCAGGACTACCAATAATGGGAACTGCACCCGAGAACATTGACCAGGCTGAAGACAGACATAAGTTCAGTTCTCTTCTTGATGAACTGAAAGTGGACCAACCTGAGTGGCAAGAATTCTCTGACTTGGGCGCTGCTAGAGATTTCGCCAAGCAAGTGGGCTACCCAGTAATCGCCAGGCCAAGTTATGTATTATCCGGAGCTTCTATGGCAGTGGTTCATTCTGACCAAGATCTGGAATCTTATGTATCCGAAGCTGCCTTTATAAACAAGGAAACCCCAATTGTTGTTTCCAAGTTCGAACAGGGCGCTAAGGAAATTGAGTTTGACGGAGTCGCTCAGGATGGAAAAGTTCTTCTTTATGCAATCTCCGAACATATCGAGAATGCAGGCGTGCACTCAGGAGACGCAACAATAGTACTGCCTCCTCAGCGAGTTAATTTGGAAACTCTAAGAAGGGTAAAAGGAATAGCCAAAAAGATTGCAAAAGGGCTCTCTATTTCTGGCCCGTTCAACATACAATTCCTTGCCCGAAGCAACAGATTGAAAGTTATTGAATGCAACTTGAGAGCTAGCCGTAGTTTCCCGTTTGCCAGTAAAGTTACCGGTGAAAACTTCATAACCCTTGCAACAAAAGCATTGCTGGGCAAAGCCCCACTTGATAAAAGATACCAGACAGTTGATCTGGATCATGTGGGAGTAAAGGCTGCCCAGTTCAGTTTCAGCAGATTAAAAGGAGCTGACCCGCGCCTTGGAGTAGAGATGGCAAGTACTGGCGAAGTAGCATGCTTTGGAAACGATGTAGAAGAAGCATTGATGACTGCACTAATTGCAGTTGGCTTCAAGATCCCAAGAAAAAACATTCTACTAACTATTGGAAACGTAGAGGACAAAGTGGATATGTTCAGCGCTGTAAAGGAGCTAGTAAAAAGAGGTTACGCATTTTACGCAACCAAGAACACACACGCATTCTTGGAATCTCGCGGGATTCCGTCTGTTTTGCTACATAAAATTTCTGAACAGAGAAGCCCCAATATAAAGGAGTATCTAGAAAAGAAACGCCTCGATCTGGTAATCAATGTTCCAACCCACTCTAGCGGCGACGAACAAACAGATGGTTATTACATCAGAAGAATTGCTACAGATCAGGGAATTCCTCTTATCACAAATGTACAGCTTGCCAAGCGAGTTTGTGAATCCTTGGGCCAAATAGAGGAAATAGACAAATTGCCACTAATGAAGTGGCCTGAATTACTTGAAGAGAAGTAGAAAACTAAGTGATTATGGATTTTTTAAGTAATTTCCTTTTTCGGGAATTACATTTCTCACCCCACCCGTCGGATCTGGAACATCCCCTTTATATCTTGGGATCAGATGTACGTGCAGATGAAACACAGTCTGCCCAGCAGCTCCACCGCAATTAACTCCAACATTGTATCCATCCGGATGATATTTCTCATCGAGTAGTTTTTTTGCTTCGCAAATCAAATTATAAACGGCAGACATTTCATCATCATTCATCTCAAAGAAAGTCTCCATGTGCCTTTTGGGGATAATCTTCATATGCCCCTCCGCTACCGGATGGCTGTCAAAGTTTGCAAAACAGTATTCATTAGAGATTATGACTCTATCGCCAGTTTGATAAGATTCGTCGCAGAACCTGCAATCGTCCATGATTGAATGGTATCACTTCGAATAATTATTCTCTTGCTTTTTCATTGCAGGAAGACCCCGTTCTCACTACAATTTGCCCGTTACCCCAAATTTTCTATGTCCCCAACTGCCAAAAAAACAGATGATGATGATACAGGTGAAGAAATACTAGTAACAAAAAAAGGCTTAAAGAAGCTCAAAGACGAACTTTTACACCTTAAAAAGGTCAGAAGACAGGAAGTAGCCATACGCTTGAAGGAAGCCATATCCTATGGAGACCTGTCCGAAAACGCTGAATATGAGGAAGCAAAAAATGAACAGGCCTTCATAGAAGGACGAGTTTTGGAGCTTGAGCAAAAAATCAAGAATGCAAAAATTATCTCTGACAAAAAAGCCAGCGCAAGACTCGGCAAAGCTGTCTCTATAGGTTCAACTGTTACTGTAAGAAATAAAACTGATAGGGATGAGCCTGAGCATTTTACAATTGTCGGATCTACTGAAGCAGACCCTATGGAGCATAGGATTAGCAATGAATCTCCCATCGGAAAAGCTCTTCTTGATTCAAAAAAGGGAGACAACTTGGAAATTCTAACGCCTTCGGGAATAATTAGGTACGAGGTTCTAAAAGTGTCTTAATTGGCAATCACGTACTATCAATATGTGTACTTGAACGATACAATTTTCAATTATCAATTAGGAATTTTCATTCAAGGTCCAATTATCAATTTTCAAACGTAATCAATTGAAATATTGGGTCTTGACTATTGAAAATTGAATGAAAATTGAAAATTTTAAATTGAAAATTGCAATAATTACCTTAAAATGTAGAATAACACCGCATGCCAGCTACACAATCTGCATCGTTAGTGATTCCTGATGAAACGAAGAAAAAGTTTCCGGATCTTATTAAGCTGATTTTAGCTTCGGAAAGTATGAATGATGAGGAGAGGCAATACTGGGTAAATATTTTACCTGTGATGACTCCGGATCAGATAAGTTCTTTAAGAGATATATTGCAAACAGAGAAGAAGCAATTGGCTGAAATTGATAAGAAGTACTCGAAAGAAATCGAGACGGTCGGGAAAGAAAAGCTAGTAAAGAAAACTGATGAAGAAAGAAGGAAGCGCAGAGAAAAGAGACTCAATAAAGAACAAGCTGAGCAATCGAAGGAAATGGAAAAGGCTGAAAAGCTATTGGAGGATTTATAGGCAACAATCAACAATCGACACGCTACGCTTTCAACAATCAACTTCTTTATTTAATTAGAGCATTAGCTTCAAATCGAATACGATGTATCATAAGTTTATGAATGATTATTTGATAATTATTTTTATGGCAATGATTGGTGGCTCATTAGGTGCTCTAATTGAAATTTCGAGAACTCTTAAAAAGATTCTTGAAGAGTTAAAAATGAAGAATCAGAGTTACTAGTCTCAATCGGAACGTTGCCTTAATTAGATAGTTGATTGTCGATTGTCGACAGTCCCGCGAATGCGGGACATGTTGTTAGTTGTTGGAAAACGCCATCAAGCACCTATCAATCACAGCTTTTTGTTCGTCTGAGTTATCTGCTGAACCTCTTAAAATACCCGTCTTTAAATCCTTATCCATCCGCGCAACCAGATCAACTATGCGCGTGAGCGATTCCTTCGAAAGACTCCTTGCGCAAGGTAGAAGTGCCCGAGCAGTAGGAAAAGGAACTCCTGCTTCTCTGCAAACAGCAGCAGGATGCACAATTCCATCCTGTACTGCAGTCCAAATAAGTGTAAGCCGTGTTATAGACCATACAAATATTCCCCACATGCCGGCAGGATCATCACCGCGAGCTATAAGAGATTCTGCAAACATAATTCCCTCCTCAACTTTTCCTGAACCAAGCAGATCCAACAGATGCCACACTTCTCTTTCCCCAGCTGTAACTGCCAAATCCAAAACATGCTGTGAAGTAATCGGCTTGTTGTAAGCGTACAATGAAAGTTTATTTAATTCCTGAGTCAACATATCTTGATCATCTCCCGAAATCTCTATAAGTAAATTTTTGGCCTCCGGCGTAATGGAACTATCAAACTCTTTGCATACCGAGTCCATCCATTGCAGAAGTTGATTTCTGTTCAAAAGACCAAAGATTTTATGCTGAGAGATTTTTTCTATCTCTTTCATTCCCGCCGGAAATTTGGATTTTTTGGAAGAATCGATAAATACAATAAAAAGCAAAACAACCTGGGGGTGGATTTGAGCAATAAGGCTCTTGGCCTCATCTTTACTGCATTTAATGGCCCCATCTACAATAACCAGTCGATTCTCGGCTATAAAGGGAGCTACAGCTATTTCATCCAAAATACTTCGAATTGTCGTCTTTTTAGCATCAAATCTAAGCAAGTTTTCCTCGCCGTGCTTTTCTCTGAAATTAGCTATCCACCTCATTTTTTCTTCCCTTAGGGCAAATTGATTAGGACCAGAAAAGAGAAAAAATTGAGACATTTCGGCAGTATAGTCTAGGAATACTTAAGTTACGTCAAATTGCTATCAATTCAACTTTACTATAAAATTGTCAACCTCTCACAATGGAGTCAAACTCGAGTTTGAGCTATAATATAAGGAAATGCACAAAAAAATCCTTTCCCTTTTCTCGCGAAAGAATCGACGCGTGTTAGCTCTCGGAGTTACATGTATCGTAAGCTCATTCGCGATTGGCATTCAGTCTGTAGGAGAAGTCCAGCCGGTGACTCTAATAGAAGCCGGTTCGATTGACTACTCAGGCGACCTAAACGGGGATGGAAGCGTAACGGTAAAGGATGCAATGCGCATCCTGGAAATATCCCAAGGATATGCAGTTGCATCTCCAAGGGAACTTTTGGCAGATCCCAACAGGGACGGTCAACTCACCGTTGATGATGCGATGCGCATACTCTCCGAGCTTCCTAATCTCTAATTCTAAGGTCCAATGTCACTTTGCTACATTCATTGTAGGCACACTATACGTACATACATTCTAGTATGTATGGGACTGCTTGCATGCTTTTGGGCACAAACTGTTCATGCGGCTTCCGGGAATATTTCTCTGGTAATTCAGCCTCATTGTGTATTAGAGGAACATAATACAGATTGGCCTTTGGGTAATGTTCCGAAAATCGAAGGAATGGTCAATCTTGGCTCAGGGAACTGTTACGACTATCAGGTGGAAGATCCGCAAACATTAAAAACATCTGTACATAGAAAAGGGGACACTATCGACATTGATATCGTAGTAAAAAATCCAAATGGTGCAAAAATTAAAAGGGTTCGCGCGTGGCTTGCATATGACCCAACAGTACTCAGAGGTGAAGATCTGGAAGTTAACGACAAAGATTTCCCGCAAGCAGCGCCAGGAGAAGAAGACTTTGATACTAAAAAAGGTTATGTAATGGTAGATATGACCGCTAATGAGAAAAAACAGCCTAATGGTAAGCGCGTACTGGTTGCTAACGTTAAATTTGAAGTTATCGATACACCTGACGCAGGAACGATAATTAGTTTCTACGACATTCAAACAGATGGCCACACAGATGTATGGACATTGGATGATGGAGATACAGAAGGAAAATCGGCTCTAAAAACCGATCCCGGATCTCTTCATGTTATCTTCCGAGTTGGAAGTGCCGAGGCCTGTGCAAAAGACGAAGATTGTACTACAGGCACATGCGTTGCAGGAGTGTGCGCTTCTCCCGATGGACTTGAAGATGGTGCATCATGTCAAATAAATAGCCAATGCGTCAGCGAGCACTGTAATGATGGAGTCTGTGGACCAAAGGAAGGAGATGATGATACTTCGACAGGGCTCAGTACAGGTACAACGGATCTTCTTCCAAATGGAGACCCGTGTACAAATAACAACGAATGCGAAAGCAGTAAATGCGAAAATGGAATGTGTGTCGCCGATCAACCCCCAGTACAACTTTCCAATGGAAGCAGGTGTACGGAAAATTCTGATTGCCAAAGCAATAATTGCGAAAATGGAATTTGCAAATCCAAGAGCAATCTTCCAGAAGGCAGCAATTGCACAAACGACTTTGAGTGCGCATCCCAAAAATGTTTAGGGGGCTTTTGTATTAACCAGGTAGAAGAGCCTAAGGATATTACTCCTCCGCCAACTGCGTTTGCTTTGCTGCAGGTGCAAAACCTTCGCGTGACTACCAAGGACACATCAGCATTCCTTGGATGGGATCCTCTGAATTCGTCTCAGCTAAAGGCGTATAACATTTACTACGGAACCACTCCAGGACAATACATTCAAAGAAAAACGATAGATGGAAATATGCAGAGCCTGGCAATACATAATCTGCCGGAGGGCACAACATACTACTTCGCTATCCGCGCTGTAAGTACTACAAACGAAGAAAGCGCTTTTTCCAACGAGGTATCCGTAACTATTGGAAGTCCCATCAGCTCAACCGCTCCGCTAGTTATTGGACCTGCATCACCAGTAACAGCTTCCTTACAAACCAGTGGAACAGTTCAAGGAGATACCGGAATCCCATCTCCTCTGGTTCTGTTAGTATTTTCGTCCGCAATTATTGGAACTGTATTCGCTTCGCGAAGACAATTAGCAGCTTCTGCTTCTAAGCCTAAGTAATGAACTCACTCCATCCTCATTGGCAATCAACAGAAGATGAACAGCCTGTGCCAGTCAGATCAGTATCTCAAGAAAGTGCTCCTTCCTTTGCCGGTACTTCTGTGATTTCCAGAAAGCCAGCGGCAATCATGGGAATAGTACTTGTATCCGCTCTTCTACTTGCATACTTTCACAGCGCTTCATCACTTACCGGGCAGGTGGCCGATGGATCTCCTATTGTTGTAATTACAGAAAAAGGAATGGAGCCCAAGTTATTGAATGCTGCACTAGGAGATAATATCAAATGGACTAACGAGGACACCACTCCTCACATTCTTACATCCGATACACTGTGCAATGACAATCGTGAATGTCTTTCAACTCCAACAATATTCCCCGGTGATGAGGCTACCTTCGTGATCCCTATGGACATCACTCCAGGCATATACTCATACAATTCCGTCATTGATTCTGACGTTAAAGGTGAAATCAATATATCCGCAGCAGCAGCCATTACAACTGAAGGAGCTAATGAGGAACCTGCATACAGAGCTCCTGAGCAAAAGCACCCTGTTAAGGATCCAGCGCCTTCGTTCCCCAATAACTTTGGATTCGTACCAGATAAACCAAAAAATATTGCTTCTCCTCCAACATTTGAAACCACTCCAGTAACTTCAGGAATCCCAACAAATCCAAACAGTGGAAAGAGTTTCGCAATGCCTACTACAAGCGCTGTTCAACCAAATGCTCACACCGGAGCACCTCCGGTTGTAACAGGTCACAGGCCTATATCACAACCTCAGACAGGAGCTGGTACATGGGTTGTAGTGCTGATGTTTATCGCAAGCGTTGCAGGACTTATGTGGAGAACTAGGAAGGCTCAATAAAGAAATTACACAAACACTTTTGAATAATTCCTTTCTCCTTTCTTTTGTATTGATACAAAGAAATTATTTCTTTCTGTTCTTTTTTTTGTAACCAAAAAAAATGAACCAAAAAAAAGTTCCGCTCCTGTGATTGCTCGCGGAACAGCCCAAACCAAATGCTCCGCTGCAAAAATGAACCAACTCCGCCAACCCGCCTACATTTTTGCGGGCGCTCCACATTTGGGGGCTGAAACCGCTCACAATCAAGGGAGCGGTTCCCACCCACTATTCTAACTATTAGCCATGAACCGGCAAACGCATGTCTGAGCTCGAAAGCACCACCTTGCAAACTCATTGACGCAAGAACGAATTGGATGAGGCTCTCCAATTCAAGGCCTCTAACTCTGAGTGCATCCAATTCGTTCTGCACACCATTGAGGCTCTAATTGCGCTTTCGAGTGAGTTTGCGTTTGCCGAAAACTTTTCTTTGGTTCTTTCTTTTAGTTATAAAAGAAAGAACACTATACTTTCCCCATGTCCTCCTTCGCAAAACTCCTAAATTCAGCATTGCTAATAATCGCCCTTGCATTCATCGCCTGGGTAGCACTTTTTAAAGTACATGCACCGGATTTCTGGTGGCATGTAAAAGCCGGTCAGATTATGAGGGATACAGGGTGGATAACTACTGACCCCTTTGCATATACAAGAGAAGGAGCTCTGTACCTTGCTTCTCAAAGCTGGCTTTCGGAAATCATCATGTCTATCGTCTATGATTACTTTAATATCATCGGTGTAATTTTCTTCAGAATATTGCTGACATTATCAGCCCTTGGAACATTGTTACTGATTGATAAAAAACGAATATTTCCAAATGCATTTTTGGCAATGGCAGCAGCTATAGCTCTTAGAAGTACACTTCTGGATCGTCCTCAAATGTTTTCTTTCGTAATGCTCTCAATAACACTATTATTGACCTTTAAATTACTGGATTTACCTTCTGCTAGCTCTAAAGCCCGTTCTACTAATTTGTGCAAGTATCTGATTTTAATGCTCCTATCCTTTATCTTATGGATCAACTTTCACGGAGGAGCAGCATTTGTAACTTTTGCTTTCCTGGGTGCAATATTACTTCAGGACTTTTGGAACAGGCGTAAGCTTATTATGTTTAGTATCATACCCGTCTTTCTAATTGCAGCACTCGCCTCTCCTCTAACTACCGATAACTACATCTATTTAAAAAACCTTTACACTGATAAAACTGCGCAATTCATTTTGGAATGGAGGCCGCTAGATGCTCTTACTTATTGGAAATATACTTTCGTTTTTTGGTTTCTTCCAGTTACAAGTTTTGCATTAGCTATGAGAAAACCAATAGCATCGTGGATTATTTTATTCTCATTTGCCTATCTTTCAATCAGCGCCTCCCGACACATAGCACTTTTCATACTTATCTCAACGGGCCTGACAATTTACCAACTAAAACACAGCGATACATGGAATGATTGGATGAATAAGCTGCTAAGCAATAAGAAGTACGCACTTTCTGTTTCCCTTGTACTAATTCTGACCTTATTCTTTATAAACCAACCTGTACAAACCTGGTTTGATAAGTATGACTTTAACAGCATCGGAACATTTGAGCCTGCAAGCGAAGCTTATGATTTTGTAGAAGCTAACGAACCAACCGGCAATATGTTTAATTCATATAACTTGGGAGCTTATCTTCTTCATCGCGGATATCCTGATAGAAAAGTTTTTGTTGACGGCAGAAATGTGGACTATGGTTACGAGTTTTTGGACAAAACATTCAAAGCAGCAAATGACGAGAAAATATGGAAAGAACTTGAAGACAAATATAACCTCACTTATGCATTGGTAGATTACAAACCAAAAAAGAACCCTGATTCTCCTTATGCTTACATGCATTTAAATAATGATCAGAAGTGGTCATTGGTATATATAAACGATTGGATAGCTCTTTACTACAAAAACATTCCTGAACACAGGAACATCTTAGACAAATACGCTTACACAATTTTAGACTCTGATAATTTTGGGAGAGGAACAGTACTGGCAGAAGTGGAACAATCTGACGTTAGATTGCTGGCTGATGAGCTGATGCGCCAGTCGGCTTCTGACCCACAAGGCATCACATCATCTTTGCTTCTTGCTGAAATATTTATAGCCTCCAACATTCTGGATAATGCAAAGATGGTGCTTGAGGATGCAATTCAAAGACAACCCAAGCGTTACGAGCCATATGAATTGATGGCAACCGTTTACGAGAAGATGAATGAAAAAGAAATGTCAGATGTTATGTATAGAAAGGCGAAGAAGTTAGCAAACTAATTTCTTTCAGCTAAACATATTTCATTTCCTTTCTCCTTTCTTTTTGTCTTGAATACAATTTCTTTCTGTTCTTTTTTTTGTAACCAAAAAAAAGGAACCAAAAAAAAGTTCCGCTCCTGTGATTGCTCGCGGAACAGCCCATGCCAAATGCTTCGCAGCAAAAATGATCCCCCTCCGCATCTCCTACAACATTTTTGCTACGCTTCGTATTTGGGGGCTGAAACCGCTCACAATCAAGGGGGCGGTTCCCACCCACCACACTAACTACTAGCCACAAACTGGCAAACGCACACCCGAGCGAGGAGCCAAAGAGGAAGCCTTTTGGTTACAAAAGAAAGAAGATAAATTACTTAAACACAATCTTAACCTCCACGGGCACAATCGCATCCACTTTTTTGAGCCAGCTTGTAGACTCGCCTACTCTAAATGCAGTTCTATCAAGATCGTATTTGAAACTTAAGTACTGTGCTGTCATTTTTATCGGGAAGCTAACAGATTCTGTTACATCCTTAATGGTCAGATCAGCTCTGGTCTTCCCCTGACGGAGTGACTGATGTGGTTACAAATGTGGCATTAGGAAACTTTTCCGCTTCAAAGAAATCCGCACTAAGTAAATGCTTGGTTAGTCCATCGCTGTCTGTAACCATGCTTTTGATGCCAATGCTGACTTCAGCTTTCGCAAGAGTTGAATCAGTAGGATTTTTTGGATCAACCGTAATCTCCAAATCAAAATCCTCGAACTTTCCTTTGTGATGAATGATACCGCCCTTGTTTCCTTTAAATGCAATGAAGCTCTGTAAATAATCAACATCGAAACTTGGTGGGCTCCCCTCCTCCATAACTTTAGTAGTTGGAGCAGGAAGCTCGCGCTCAGAATCCTCAATAACAGTTGTGGAGCAGGCAGATAATAAAATTCCTATTAAAACGAATGGGGCAAGTGATTTTTGCATGATGCGAGGTTATTCGATGCTGAAATTCGAATCAACTAGATTGAAAAGAATTTGTAATTATAATTACAAAAGGCAAACATTTGAGCTTGAAAGCACTAACTAGTCATGGAAGTGGAGGGGGCGCCCGCCACGGGGGGTGTGAGGGGCAAGTGGGTGGGGATTGGCGGGCGTTGATTTTTTCTTTGCTTCTTTCTTTTGTATTAAGACAAAAGAAAGAAGATTGTATTAATTTATTGGTAACAAAAAAAAGAACAAAGGTATATACTAACTCCCAATGCCAACATATATTGGACTCACAGGCACCATGGGTAGCGGAAAGGGAGAGATTGCAAAAATACTGCAAGCCAGAGGATTTAAGTACATTTCTCTATCTGATATTGTACGAGATGAAGCAACAAGGAGGGGGCTGGAACATAGCCGAGAGAACCTTCAAACCGTTGGAAATATGCTTAGAAATGATTACGGAGCCGGAGCTTTGGGAATTAGAGTTCGAGAAGAGATTCAGAAGGATCCGTCTTCGGATTGGGTAATTGATGGAATCAGAAATCCGGGAGAAAATGAGGAGCTAGGTGCTCTTGATGATTTTTCCATGATAGGAGTCGGAGTGGATTCGGAAATTGTGATCAGACGTATAATGGAAAGGAATAGAGGAGGTGAAGTTCTTAAGCGCGAAGCAATTCTAGATAAACTTAATAAGGAGAAGGGCGAAGGTGAACCGCCCGAGGGACAGCAAGTTAAGAAATGCTTGGAGGAAGCTGATTACTTTTTGATTAATGAAGGAACTCTGGATGATCTGGAAAATAAGGTTATGCACTTCTTACGATTACAAACTAACGAGGATCGACCAACGTTTGACGAGATCTTTATGGAGATCGCATACATCTGGGGCAAGCGTTCAACGTGTCTAAGGAGAAATGTGGGAGCTGTAATTGCAAAAGATAAACAGCAACTAACTGCAGGATACAACGGAGCCCCTAAGGGAGTTCCCCACTGTGCGCAATTGGGAGGTTGTCTGAGGGAAAAGCTCAATATTCCATCAGGCCAGCGTCATGAGATTTGTCGTGGAACGCATGCGGAGCAGAATGCAATTACGCAAGCGGCTAAGTTTGGAATAAATATTGAAGGCGCAACTTTGTACTGCAACTGCTTTCCATGTGTGATTTGTACCAAGATGATCATCAATGCAGGAATAGTTACAGTTGTTTATGATTCAGATTATGACGATCCCCTATCCAAAGAAATCCTTGGTCAACAAACAGTTCTGAACTTGAAGAGATATGAGGGGAGAAGAGTGAAGATATAATCTTAACTTTTCGCCTTATATAAGCCTAATATAGACTATTTGCCTATATTGCCGATTATGGCTTAATATGCTATAATATTGGTATGGCAGATATAATCGATGCAGAGATTGTTGATCCACGAAGCATATGGGAAATACTTGATTCCCCGGATTTTCAGGAGACGTATATTATAGATGCGCCTGAAGAATGGATAGGCAAGGAAATGAAAGATGCCAGCGGTACAATGCAAACTATTCAGAAAGACGACAGAATAATCAGAAACCCCGCTCATCCGGACGTTTTCATGAAGTTCTCTGATGAGGCAGCACTAAAGTTTGTGACAAACGGACTTGTGTGGGACAAAGATTCTGAGGCACAAGTCGCAGATGGTATTGATCTAGACGACCCACATGCCGACCGGAGTATAAGCCAAATGATTGAGCAAGATGAAAGGCCACTGCTTAACAGGTTGTTCCATGATCCTCTTAGTTTATTCAGAGGTCGAAGACCGCCAATTCAAAGCGTGCAAGAAGTTCAAAGACGCACATATGCTCAGCAAATGAGCGAAGGAAGGACTATAGTCGGCGACTATCCGGATGCCCAAAGAGGAGGTGAAACATGGAGAGATAGGATAGAAGACTTAAACATGAAATACATACTTGAACTTACAAAAAGAGAGAAAGACATGGATGGAGTATGGTGTAAAAAGAGTGAATGGATTATCCACAACGGCACCTCGCCAAATCCAAAAAGATTCCTGCGGGATACTCCGGAAAACAGGGCCAGATTTATCAAGAATGGTCGCAAGTTGGGAGGGCTTTAATATTATACGCAAATATAAAAACCATTTAGGAACAATTGCGAGGTTGTTTGCGGCATATTTAAAAGTCGTTGCTACCTAACCCCTTGTCACCTCCTCATCGATTTCCACCCCCAATGCCCTTAATGAAGCCGCAATGTCGGGTACTGACAATTGATCGACATTCTTTACACCAAAGTCAAACATCATACCACCTGTCTTTGGATCAGGAAGAGAATCAATTGCATTGAAGTTAAGTCCGTGTTCTACAAAGAGCTTCTCTAGAATCTCGAAGAGCAATCCAGGATGATCTTGTTTAGCATGCAATCGGAATGAGAGTTTTCTTAGATTTCCGAAACGTACGAGAATGATATTTGTCTTCTCCAACATTTCTGCGCGAATTGCACCATCAGAGTCAATCTCTTTCATGATAGCAGTGACGTACTCATCGAGTTTGCCCTGTTCAACTGCTGCAATGATATCATCCAGTGCTTGCCTGTACGCCTTCAGTGCACCGATAGCATCTTCTGTTTGCAGAAGAGATTCGATCAGAGCAGCAGAAATGTCTGGCCTTCGCACACTTCTCCATGGACTCGCTTCATACAGGCGATAGTTTCCCGTGGAAACACTTCTCATTCGGTTTACATCGAGCCCGCCTCTTGATAGTTCTGCAAGCATCGCAAGGTGCGCAAGGTTGGTGAGATGTGGCATGCCCTGTTGAGGGGCGTTAGTGATGTCATGCTCATCGAGAGGCACATCCTCGTTGATAATCATTTCCAGCTTTTCAAATAGTTCTCTTGCATCCTTAAGAGCTGCTTCGCTGTTCTTTCCGCAAGACATGAGCAATGCTACCTGTCCACGCAACGTCGACATACCGCTCGCGATCATCGGGTGTATTGCTGCACAGCTGACTCCTGCTTCATCAAGGCGCCTTAATATTGGAATAATATCCTGCTTCGCAGATGTGGTTTCTAGAATGCGATGGTCTTTTGTTAGAACATGTTCAATTGCCGCAGTAATCTCGATAAGTTTTTCCGGGAATACAGCAAATACAAGTAGAGATGCTTGCTTGGCAGCTTCCACTTGATCCATGTTTTCACTTTCAAGTTTTGGATCTACGCGTAGGACACGTCGTCCCTCACGTTCATAATGCTCTACAAGCGTGCTGCCCCAGTCTCCTTCTGCGCCGAAGACTGTAACAGTATTCTCATCCGGTGCTGAAGAATTTGTACTCAAAGTACTGAATTATATGGCATATTAATATTATATGTCAAGATTTCCACGTACAACTTTGCGTTATGAAAACCCAACACTGGCATGTGCAATGGAACAGTTGCGAGGCTTATAAGGAATGAGTATAAGATGCCGGAGTAGGATTGTGTGGTGGGCCGGGAGGGATTCGAACCCCCGAAGTCAGAGACATCTGGTTTACAGCCAGACCCGTTTGACCGCTTCGGTACCGACCCATAGTACTATTATACCAAAATCTGAAATCTCAGTTCGCTTATCCTTCGCTCCCTGCAGAGAGCTACGGACGGCAGGCCGCTTCGGTACCGACCCACTGTACTTATATTATCATATATAAACGCTCTGGCTATTCAATCTACTAACTCACATTTTCAACATCCTACATGCAACTAAACGAGACCCTACATAATAAAAATTGCGATAATGAGAGAGATTAGCAGTCCAACGCCGGCGCGTATAATATCCTTGAAAACAAGGTTAGCAGTTTTTTTATAAGGTTTAGGATTTTTTGAAAATAGCGTCAGTGCAATTTCACGACCTGCCAGAAGCCCCAGAAAAACCCAAGTTGTACTCATTGGCAACGAGTTCCAAACCTTAAATACAAGTAGTACCAGCCCATAACAAAGGTCAATAATCGTAGCAGCACGTATATCCGTAAGATCAGTTTTTTCTGTTACCACAACTTGAATCTTTCCACCACGAAAGAACATCAAAAATGCCAGAATAATAACAAAGTACGAGACTACCATCATTAGTTGCATTAAGGATAATGATCTAGGCAGGAATACTGCTACATTTGCTGTATCTTGCATCAACCACATACTCCAAAGAAATGCAGTGGAACACGCCTGGAATACTCGCCAACGCTTCTTGTTATATTTTAATACAGGGAATTCGTGGTGATATAGAAATGATAAAACTGTCCAAAGTACAATTGCAGATATAAATGCTATCGAATATCCGAATAGTGTTTTTATAAGCATTCCCTGAATAACAACAGTACTGGAAAGAGCACTGAGTATTAGAAACGTGGTACTCACCGGCATACGAAACCGCGTGAGTACAATCAGAATTATGGGGCCCGAGAGTGTTGCAAAGGTAAATACATCCGGTTGCGGTATGGAGGAAAGCCTCCCATACGCAATGTCTCCATTGTTTACAATCCATCCAAATACATTTGTAAGTACCAATATTCCTGCAATGAATATCCATAATATAACTCTTCTTACTGTTTTATTACTCGAGAGAAACGTTCCAAGTGTCTGAATACTGTCATTTGCGATAGAGCTATATCCTGCAACTGCAAATCCAAACCACATTGCTATTTGTTTATATGGAAAAACTATATATGACACCGCTATCAGTGCGGCAATAAGAGCAAAGAACCACGTTTCGTTTTTAAGTCTTTCAAAGACTTTTTCCATACTTGGTTAAAAGAAATAATTAAATTTTATACACTCTACAGCGCCAAGTAATAGAATTCTAGACTTATCTAAATCCAAAGCTACACCTTCTTCCAACAACAAGCCTGCCCGCATTTTGCACAATACTGAGTTCCATGTTCATGCACTTCTCCAACAGTACACTTTGCACTACAACACCCCGATCGAATTTTGGATTGCTGTTTTGATGTCATTTTTCTGCGTTCATCTATCGAAAGATGATTTTTGCAGTATTGCTTGCCATCGGTCGGTTTGTTGCAACCTTTTGTAGAACAGAATTCGTTTTTTTTATGAATGAGAGAGAGTGGAATAAGTACAAAAGTGTGTTAAGTTTACTTTAGCCCGTATTTGAGTTTTTTTCCATCAAAAAGGCTATTTAATTGAAATATTTGTAATAATTATTAATAATTACCTTTAGTATTTACTCTCAATTGAGCCTTGAGACGAGTATTATACGGATACATGAGTATCAATAATCAATCTTCTGATTTTCGGGAGATCGGCATTAGTCCTGCAATTTTGAAAATACTTGCAGAAAAAAACATTACTAAACCAACTCCAATCCAGCATCAAGCTATTGGATTAGCATTAGAAGGGAAAGATCTGATTGGCATAGCTCAGACTGGTACAGGTAAAACCTTTGCCTTCGGGCTCCCAATGTTGCAACAATTAGCCGCCGGAAAGAAGAGAGGATTAATTATTCTGCCTACTCGCGAATTGGCATACCAAGTAGAAGAAGCTATCAAACCATTTGCAGATGCTCTTGGTATTCGCACTGCAGTATTTGTTGGTGGAGCCTCTGCACCGATGCAACTTAAGATGCTAAAGAATAATCCACGTATTTTAATTGCCACACCAGGCAGGCTAAATGATTATCTTCAAAAAAAGAAGATTACACTTAGAGAAGTAGAGATTCTTGTACTGGACGAAGCAGACCGCATGCTTGATATGGGATTTAAACCCCAGATCAATCGAATTCTTGCTCATGTTCCTCGCGAACGCCAGACTCTGCTCTTTTCTGCGACAATGCCACAAGACATTGTAAAGCTTGCAACTGCCCAGATGAATCTGCCACTCCGTATAGAAATTGCACCTTCCGGAACTACAGCCGAGAAGGTTGAACAGGAACTAATAATAGTACGTCAGCAAAACAAGTTAAAACTGCTACAGTCGCTTCTTAGAGAAAACAAGGGACAAGTTCTGGTCTTTTCGCGTACCAAGCATGGTGCAAAAAAGATTACACGCACACTTAATGAAAACAATTTTCGAGCAACTGAAATACACGCCAACAGATCTCTTCCACAACGTCGCAAAGCGCTCGAAGGATTTAAGAGAGGAACCCACAAGGTACTTGTTGCTACAGACATCGCCTCGCGTGGTATTGATGTAACGAACATTGAACTGGTAATAAATTACGATCTGCCAGATGATCCCTCTGACTATATTCACAGAATTGGACGAACAGGCAGGGCTGATAAGGAAGGCAAGGCAATTTCTTTTGCAACACCAACTCAGGCACATAACATTCGCGACATAGAGCGACTGATTCGCACACCACTTCGTCGCATAAAGCATGCATCTCTACCTCATGTTCCAATGGAACTGTCATCTAGTGCACCAAAAAAACATCGTAAGCAAACTAAACGACTCCCCCCGCGTAATGCCGGTAATCGCAAGTTTAAGAAAAGCTTTAGGAATAAGAGAAGACGTAGGTAATTATTCCATCAAAAAGACTCTTTAATTAAGCATTCAAAACATGGATCACTATTATCCTTTATTCGAAGCTATTTCCTCCAAAGCTGACCTGACCGCCTCCTCAACAGGACGGAGTTCAATCCCCTCTCCTTTTAGCTTATCGGTATTTAGAACACAGTTGGAGCGAGGGGCCTTGGCAATCTTCAGAAGTTCATCATTTGTAATTGCAGCGAACTCTTTGGACGGATCTACAATCTCTTTGTACATTTCCATTATCTGGAACGGAGAGATAGTGCCTGGATTAACGACGTTATAAAGACCCGTCTTCTTCTTATCAATTAGCTTCTTGGTTGCCTCCAGAAACTCCGGAATACAGGTTACAGAGTTTTGCACATCCAAAACTTTGTCATAGTGAGCAATTTTTGTGATCAGGTTTCTCTCCTCTCCTGTGCCATCAAACGGCATTCGGAGCCTGAGGACAAGCACTTGCTCCGAGAACTCCTTAAGCATTTGATCTGCCCACGCTTTACTCTTGGAATAGAAGCTTCCCATAAAGTTCGGCTCATCTTCCTCGTTGTATCCCTTTCCCCCATTATCTCCATTATAAATACATCCTGAACCCATATGGACCCAATAAAGCCCTCTCTTCCCGCATTCATTCAGAAGAATCAAGGGACCCGCTACATTACTCCACATGGTCTCCTCTTTATGATCTTCGCACCAATCCACATTTGGACGACCAGTTCTGCCAACAGCATTAATGACAATATCGGGCTGAAACTCTTCCAAAGCGGAAACAACGTGGTCTTTTTCGCCTATATCAATGCTCGGTGCATGGGAATCTGGATACATTTTCATGAATTGGGAGCCTAAGTACCCAGTAGCTCCAAAAATAACAACTCGCATGGTAGAAGCATCTTAGCAGTTTGAGTCTATTAAATACAACTATTCACATACGACATGAATCATGCTATAAAATACACCTATGAAACGTAGAAAAACCCGCCGACGAAGAGCGAAGAAGAAGTCTTCCTCCCTTGATCTAAGTGAATCAACAATCAGACATATTTCCGGTATCGTTCAAATCGGAGCTGGAATACTTGTACTCCTTGCGCTACAAGAACAGGCAGGACCGATTGGAGATTCACTAAATAAGCTTCTTACATTCTTTTTTGGAAAATGGGGAATGCTGTTTCCGATGTTCCTGATGGGTTCCGGACTTCTGCATTGGTTTTCTGCTGAAAATTATTTTGAAACCAAGCGAGCAGTCGGATTGATGCTTTGCATACTTGCTTTTCTGGGAGTGATGCACATGCAGGCTCCGCTCGAAGACCTTGGCACCAAGCGCGATGAACTCGCCGGTGCAATTGGATTTGCAGTCAGTCTTCCATTCGTGTTGTTTACAACACGTATTGTGGGTTACACAGTTCTGGGAGCTCTGTTCCTGATCGGCTTGTTTGTTTCTTTTGAACCTGACTTTGGGACAGTAGTTGGCTGGGTGAAAGAAGTTTCTTTGCCTAAACCAAATAGAAGACGGGCGCGAAGAACAGTTGATGAAGATGAGGAAGATGAATGGGATGAAGAGGACGAGGAGGAGGATGAAGATGAAGCAGATGAAGAATATGATGATGAGGAAGATGAAGAAGATGAAGATGAACCTGAACTAAATATCATCCGCCCTACTTTTGCTCAAAAAGTTGCAAAGGAAAAGTCCAAGAAGAATGTAAAAGAGAAGCTCAAGAAAGCTGATGAGCTAGAAATGAAAGATACGCGATTTGAAGAATGGACATTCCCATCATTTGATCTTCTGGACAGCGGTCACAGCGAACTTACTGTTAACGATGAAGAATTAAAGAGCAAAGCAAAACTAATTGAGGAGAAGCTTGAAGAATTTGAAGTTGATGTGACGGTAAGAGACGCTCGTCCAGGACCTACAGTTACACAGTTTACCTTGGAGCCATCTGAAGGAGTTAAAATAAGTAGAATTGCCAATCTTAAGAATGATTTGGCACTTGCTCTGGCAGCTCCCAGCTTGAGGATAGAGGCTCCAATCCCAGGCAAATCCCTTGTTGGAATAGAGATGCCAAACGAAAAAAGAACACTGGTGCACTTGAAGGAAATTTTGGAAAGTCCAGAGTTTACACAAAGCACTTCGTCTCTCACACTTCCTCTGGGGCGCGACGTTTCCGGTGATGCAGTGGTGGCTGACCTTGCATCCATGCCTCACTTGCTTGTAGCAGGAGCCACGGGATCTGGGAAGTCTGTTTGTATGAATGCTTTCCTTGCGTCTCTGCTATACCAAAATGCTCCGCATGAACTCAAATTCATAATGATCGACCCGAAAAGAGTTGAACTGGTTCCGTATGATGGAATTCCACACTTACTAACGCCCGTAATAACCGATTCAGATAAAGCCCTGCAAGCACTTAGATGGGTTGTGGCAGAAATGGGACGCAGATTGCACACGTTTGCCGATGCAGGAGTTAGAAACATCACAGAGTATAACGAGAAACAAATGGAAGAGGAAAACGTTCTTCCGCATGTTGTGCTTGTAGTTGATGAACTTGCTGACCTGATGATGAGGCAATTCAGAAGAGATACAGAAACTATGATTGCAAGAATCGCACAGATGGCCCGTGCAACCGGTATGCACATAATCATTGCAACGCAAAGACCTAGCGTAGATGTTATTACAGGACTTATTAAAGCGAACATCCCTACAAGAATTTCATTTAGAACAGTCAGCGCTGTCGACTCTAGAACTATTATAGATGCGATTGGGGCAGAAGATCTACTTGGCAAAGGAGACAGTCTTTATTTGACTGCAACAACTCCGAAACCTATGCGAGTTCAGGGCATATTCGTTTCGACTAAGGAAGTAGAACGCATCATTAACGCTGTGAAGATCGCAGGCGGAGGAAAGATAACCGAGCAGATCGGGATTGAAGATAATGAGGATGATGAGAATCAAGCTGACATCCCTTCAGGCGCTTATGACAATATCGATCTGGAAGCTGATGATAACGGAGGCGATGAATTATTCTTCGAGGCAGTCCGAGTTGTTCAGGAAACCGGCAGAGCCTCAGCAAGCTTGCTTCAGCGTCAGCTCAAAGTCGGCTACGCCAGAGCAGCCAGGCTGCTGGATATTATGGAAGACAAGAATCTGATAGGACCTGCTGATGGAGCTAAAGCTAGGAAGGTATATATAGGGAGCACTCAGGTTTAGATTCACAATTGCTTCAACTTACAAACAATTGACAATTGACAATTGACAATTGACAATCGGTTTGTGCAATTACTCATAGGAACCAACAACAAAGGCAAGGTTATCGAGATCTCGGAAGTCCTCACAGGATTAGAACTTGACTTAAAAACTCCAGCCGACTTATCAATCGAAGCTGAGCCGGAGGAAACTGGAGCAACTTTTCAGGAGAATGCTATTCAGAAAGTTAAGCACTTCCACGGACTTGGAGGAATGCCAACAATATCGGAAGACTCCGGAATAATCGTTGACGCTATAGAGAACGAACTTGGACTTCACACAAGAAGATGGGGGGCAGGACGCTCTGCATCTGATGAAGATTGGATTGAGTATTTTCTTAAGCGCATGAAAAACGAATCAAACAAGAAGGCTGCCTTTATGTGCCATCTTGCTTACTTAGATCCAAACGGAGATCTCCATTTGTTTGAAGGAGAGTGTAAAGGAGTGATAACCGAGGAATTGGAAGCTGATTATTTGCCAGGGCTACCAATCTCCGGATGCTTCCGTCCGGAAGGATTTGATAACGTGTTTTCTGCCTTAAATCTTGAACAAAAAAATAGTACAAGTCATAGGGGTAGAGCTACGCAAAAACTTAGGTTCCACCTTGAATCCTCAATGTAGGTTGTATGTACATTGCCTGCCTGCCGGCAGGCAGGTACATACACTTATTTCTTGTCTGATTTTTCTTTTTTAGAAATCAATTCATCGTAGTTCTTAATTCCATGCCTCTTGCCATATTTTTCAGCTGCTTCAAAACTCATATCAAAGAACACTCGCATAGCATCAGCAATTTCTTCACTTTCTATAATTATCCCCAGTTTGTCTTTCCAGGATGCAATATTAACCTTGTTGTCATACACCTGTATCTCTGGCGTCCAGTAAAACTTATCAGCAGGAACAAGAGCGGAATCCCTGAGTTCGGATTCATCCCTGTTTGTGATATCTTTAGCTGACCCGGTATCCGGATGAATGGATTGCATGGGAATACCATTCCCTGCACGCCTTTTAAAGTATGTTTGAAAGTAATCAGGCATAGCTTCCAACATGTCATCTGTTGAAGCCCACGATTTCAAACCGCTTTTAGCAGTTAGAGTATCTTCGTAGACTTTCTCCAGTCCGTCGGTGCCTTCATAAAAAGTAATTTTTGGACGAGACTGAGCCCAATGCCTTGCAGACAACTCATCTCCATAAGCTTCCAACAAATCAATCTGCTGATCGATCTCCTCCTCCATTTTCATTCTCTTATGCTTCAAAGCTCTAATTAGATTCTCCTTCTTTTCAGTCGAATAGTACTGTGTATTAGCTCTCCTAGTCTTAACCATCAGCCCTTTCTTAACCAGTCCATCTAGGATGCTTCTAACTGTGTTCCTAGGCATCTCGCATACGCGGGCTATGTTCGAAGCAGGCTGAGAGCCAAGTTCAAGCACCTTCAAAAAGATCTTGGTTTCCTTGGCTGTAAATCTGAAAGATTTGAGCAGATTAGTAATCATTTTTATTTATGTTACACATATATTATATACTGACGAAAACTGATCGTCAAACATATATTGACGAAAATAGTTCGTCATAGCGATTTTTTCGCTTAGATAAGACTTTTTGGCTCATACTTACTATTCACAATATTTGACTTATGTCGTTTTTGTAGTGCTGTAATTTGGTGATCTATTACCAATCAGTACTATGAAAAGCATATCTTTCTTACAGTCCAGACACTCATACGCTCCTCCAGAAGGGCAAGGCCACGTCTATACAAACACTTCCCTTTGGACAGCTGCTTCAAGAGTTATAGAAGCAGGCGGAGACGTAGCACAAATTTGCGACGAGAACTTAAGATATTGCGAGCCTGAAGGAGACGCAGTTGGAATCAATCTCCTTGGAGCACCTTATATACCAACTGTTCGTAGCAAAATTGAGAGCCTTCTAGGTAAAAGGCCAATTGTAGGAGGCCAGATTGTTAACGGACTTGCAGAAGTTCAAACTCTAATTGGGCAACAAGGCTCACAGCTTCAAACACTTTTCGGACAAAATGTCGTTAATGGGAACAATGATACAGAGCTTTGTGCATATCTTGGAATAGACCCAGCCAAAATGCCTGACGTTTTGGAAACTTCTCTTATTCCAGCTTATGAACGAATATCGGATGAAGATATGTATGAATATCTATCCCGTGAAATATCTTTCTTCCTTTCCAGAGGATGTGCAAAAAGATGTAACTTCTGCGCCGCTCAATGCGGAACTAAAGAAGAATACCGCGACTTTAATGTATCTGAAAAAGATCTTAGATATCTTGTTAGAAGAGCACAGAGTCTTGGCCTTAAAGAACTTGATATGTATTTAAGCAGCCTAGACATAATGCAGACTCCTGACAAACTAAAAAGATTCGCATTGATAGTTCAAAGAATAAAAAAAGAGAATCCGGATTTCGAAATAAAAATGCGAGGACTTGCAGGTGCGCCATACTTTGTGAAAGCAAATAGAAAGAACCCCGATGCAATCAGAGAAATTGTAAAAGCTGGACTTTATTCAATTGGGTTTGGAGTCGACGGTGGCACACCCGAAGTATGGAAAAGGGAAAGAAAAGGCAATACGGAAGATGACTGTATCGACTCGATACTTCTAACAAGAGAAAAATACGGCATAACTCCAGAGATACTGATGGTATTTGGACACCAAAAAGAAACTGAAGAATCTCTTAAGGCTGCTTTGGATTTCACCAAAGAAATGAATGAGAAGTATGATGCAGTCCCACGTCCGCACATTGCCAAGGATATTGTACCCGGAAGCAGATATTGGGCTAATAATTTGAAGGATAATGAGACAACGGATGAAGAACGCGCAGATAGAGCAATGAGAATAGCAGTGCTTATGAACGATCCTGACTATTTCTTGACATTGGATTTTGCAAGGCTCCCTTCAAGTGTCAGTCATTCTGATCCTATACTGCGCAGACTGATAGATAAATATGCCAAGTCAATCGCAGAACTTCCTGGAAACACTACGCAACTTTTGGACCCAATAGGACCTGAATTTAGTAATGCAAAATTCATAGAAACCCTGAGAAATGACATTGGAAAATTCGATCGATAATTAATCTAATGGACTAAAATCCAAGGCTTGAATCTTACTCCAAACGCTCTTAACGACTTCCTTCAACTCATCAATGTCTGACTGAGTGATTGCAAAAGTTCTGGTAACAGGATGATCGCTATTCTCTCCTATAAACTCCAATACATATGCTTGCGGATCGATTGGAAGATTCTTGCATTCCAAGAGCAAAGCATAAAAGCTAAGTTGTCTGAAATAATTTCCATCGTCCTTGATCTGCTTATCGGATTTAGGCCTGCCTGTTTTAAAATCGATAACCGATGCGATAGACGAGTCGGGTGCAGTTAAATCAATTCTATCTATCTTTCCTTTAATAGGAATATCGTCCAGATAAGATCTAACGTCATACTCAACTTTATATATAAACGGCCTGCCTTCGCTTAAACGCTGACTAAAATATCTGGGAAGCGCTTCTTCTCCTACTTTTTTTAGTCCCCTTCTCTCACTTTCAGTCAAAATTTCCCTTTCATCCAAATACTTTATAAATTCTCTGACGAATTCTTCCGAACTTAGTGGTTTACCACTTTGAACGGAGAGTCCCCACTTCTTCATAGCTTCATGTACGGCATTACCATAAACAAGACTGGGCTGATTGGCTTGAGGAACTCTGAGGAGATCGATCTCCAGAAACATCTGAGGATCTTCGAGAAAATGATTCAATGCAGTAACCGACAGAGCGTAATCCTCCAGTTTTTCCTTAAGGAATGCTTTCATTTCTGAATCCAAATCTCTTTTAGGTTCACAGAGCAGCAATGAAACTGACGAAGGATCACGCAGTTTATGCATCTCCTCACGTAAGTTCCCAGCCTCTGCAAAAAATGAAGATGGCGATACCTCTCTGGATTTATCACCCGAAGTTAGTTCCTTTGGACAAGTGAATATGACTTCTTCCTTTGCACGCGTCATAGCAACATATCCAACCCTCCTCTCATCTTGATTCTTTTCATACAACTTTTGATCCTTTTTCCATCCAAATAGTAAATCTTCAGGAATAGAAACCGATGAAGGATTCCTCCTTTTATCCCAATGCCCTTCGCGGAAGTTTGGAATGATCACAGTCTTAAATTCCAACCCCTTGCTTTGATGGGCTGTCATAAGTTGTACGCCCGATTCAGTTAGATGCGGAAGAGAATAACTTAAGCGCAAGTCGGAATAATCTGGATTCTCATAGAAACTTAAATCATCCAGGAAAGATTCGAATGAAAAGTTAGGCTGCTCGTATGCGCGCTGTTTTATGCGATCAAAGAACTCCTGAAGAGCTGCAAATTCTATAGGGTCATCTAAATCACTAACAAATTTTAATAATCCTGACTCTTTTAATAAGGCTTCGAGAGTATCTATAACCGTTCTGCTTGCAAGCTTGTTATGAAGATCTAAAATCAAATAAAATGCGCTCATCAATTCATCTTTACGTATCAAAGGAGGAGGGTCCGGATCTTCATCCATCAAAAGCAATACTTCAAAAAGGGTAAGCTCAGATCTAAATCGAATCATAAAAGCTCTGCCAAGATCCGCAGGATGACATCCAAAACAATCACAACCCAAAGCTCCTGCCAAACTCGCGCTGTTCTTTGGTTTTTGTATTGCTCTGAGTATTGCGATCGCTTGGCTGACTGAAGGATGACTAAGCAGATCCATTTTGCCTGTCATCTGTACCGGAATTCCTGATGCACTTAGAACATCCAAAATCGGCCGAAGCTCTTTGTTTGTCTGAACAAGTACCGCAATTTCCTCTGCGTCAATTCCAGATTTAAGTTTGTTCTGCACTATCTCCGCAATGCACCAAGGTTCCGTCATATCGCTTTCGGCAAAGATCAACTTAGGCTCTATACCAACTTTCTTACTAGATGAAGATAGGGTTTTTTCCAATCCTTCAACTTTCCCAACTAATCGTTCTGTATTCTTTTCTATAAGTGATCCTGCGGCATCCAAAATACTCTGAGTACATCTGAAACTCTCTGTGAGAGTAATTACAGGAGCTTGAGAGAATCGATCTCTGAACGAAAGAATATTTGTAAGATTTGCACCTTGAAATCTGTAGATAGCCTGATCGTCGTCCCCAACGACAAACAGATTCGGTTCATGATCCACATTGGAGTAGCTTGTAAGAAGCTCGACCAATCTATATTGAGCCCCGTTTGTATCCTGAAACTCATCAACCAAAACGTACATGTATCTTTCCTGCAAACTACTAAGCAGCCAATCCTCTTCTTCAAGAGCCTTAATTACATACAAAATCATATCTTCGTAATCGTATCTTTGAGTTTTTTTGAGCATTTCCTGATATTTAAAAAACACTTCCAAAAACTCCCTGAACTTTCTGGCGGAAAGCAGATTCTTTTCGTGTGCCTTGGTCCCCTCTTTACTTTTTGTTGCCATCTTGGCTTCATATTCGTCTGCAACTTGAAGGAGTTCTTCTTTATCCGTTTTACCCTCTCGTTTAAGCTGAGATATTCTGCCTATTATCTGACGCGTTCTTGAGTACGGCGATTTGCGATTTATGAGTTTTATATCAGGCATAAGCTGATCTAATATTTTATTCACTTCTCTTGTTCTTTCTACATCGCTTATCTGTTCCAGTGCCGACCATTCATCAAATACTGCCGGATGTTCCTGGATTAGCTCATTGCAGAAAGCATGGAAATTTTTGATGGTAACACCGTACGCATCAGGACCAATAAGAGATCTGAGTCTTTCCCTCATCTCCGTTGCAGCATTTACGGAAAATGTAAGGCAAAGGATATTACTTGGCCTCATTTGCGTTTTCCTTAGGATATTTGCAGTCCTAAGTGCAACCGTATGTGTCTTGCCTGTTCCAGGGCCTGCAACAACCATCACAGGACCTTCGATTAAATTTACTGCTTCTTTCTGTGAAGAATTAAGACGTGCATAAAGAGCATCAAAGAGTTTTGAACTCTTTTGCTTGGAAGATTCCGCTGATTTCTTCGATGTGGCAGTTATTTTTGGCATGAGATTCAGAGTATACACTATGAATAAAGCAATATTTTTCGTCTTCATCAAGCCAAGTCTTCTTTTTAAATGATAGACTTACAAGAAGTTCTTCTCTTTTGAAACTTTCCCCCTTCATCTTATGAAAGGACTAGGACCAATTGCTCGCATTCTACTTCTCGTTGGAGGCCTAAATATGGGTCTTGTTGGAGTTGGAATGCTCGTAAGCAACGACCTAAACGTAATAAACATGGTCGTCGGTGGATTACCGGTTTTGGAAGCAGTAGTTTATGTTCTCGTTGGACTATCTGCGTTGTTTGTTATATTCAACAAAAAAGCATAGCTTTTTTGTTGGAGTATTAGAGTAATGGAATATTGGAATATTGGAACTTTGTAATCCCATTATTCCAGTATTCTAATATTCCAGTATTCCAAATCTTATCAGTTCTTCAACTCATCGATTAACCTGCAAGTTCGTAGGCGCAGTGATCGCACTTCATATACTTTCTTCCTTCGCGTACAAGTTCAATCATACTGCCACGCCTGCATTCCGGACACAGCTTGCCCTGGCTGAAAGCATGAACTGCAGAGAATCCAACTCGTTTTGGAACACCGCCCTGTTCTCTGATAGTCATTGAACGCGGATGATCCCTCATCTTTTGAAGCACCTTTGCTTCTATTTGTCGGATTCGCTCTCGAGTAACACCGAATTCCTTTCCAACTTCTTCCAACGTATGTCCGATTCCATCTTTAAGCCCAAATCGCATTTCGATAATCTTTCTTTCGCGAGGAGTTAGGAATTCCAGCATCGCATGAACATTCTCTTTCCTAAGCTGTCTATTTGTCGCATCAAACGGATTGATTGCTTCTTCATCCTCGATAAAATCACCCAGCTTGCTGTCTTCTTCTGAACCTACGGGTGACTCGAGTGAAATAATATCCTGGCTGATCTTTTGTATATGCCTGACTTTCTTTATATCCATTTCCATTTCCACGGCCAATTCCTCGACAGTAGGTTCGCGTCCAAGTTCCTGAACCAGACGGCGCTGAGTATGTGTGAGCTTATTAATTGTTTCCACCATGTGCACAGGAATCCTGATTGTTCGGGCTTGGTCCGCAATCGCTCTGGTGATTGCCTGCCTGATCCACCACGTCGCATAAGTGGAAAACTTAAATCCCCTCTCTGGATCAAACTTCTCAACAGCACGAAAGAGTCCTATGTTTCCCTCCTGAATCAGATCCAAGAAACTTAAGCCTCGTCCAATGTATTTCTTTGCAATGGAAACAACCAGCCTCAGGTTTGCCTCGGCTAATTGTTGTTTTGCAGACGCATCGCCCTTTCTTATTCTTCTTGCAAGCTCAACTTCTTTCTTCGCATCGATAAGAGGTACTCGTCCAATCTCAGATAAGTACATTCTGACCGAGTCGTTGGAGATTTCCAGAAGATCAACTTCTCTTTCTCGCCTTCTTTTTGTCTTCTCTTCCTCGGTTAAATCCTTTTCATCGATTGCAATACCGGCAGTAGCAATAACATCCAAAGCTTCTTCATCGTCCTTCCCCACTTTCGATACGGCACTTTCTGTAGCCTTTCCGCTTTCCTCATCATCCTCCTCCGCATCGTCACCATCGCCAAAGGAAGCTACTTCCGTTAGATCCTGAGTTGGTTCCGGTATATCCAGCGCCTGTTTTCCCTGCTTCTCCCATATAAGAGCATCTTTAACATCAATGACCTGGATGCCCAGATCTACCAGAAGCGTGTAGATATCATCGAGCAAATCGATATTTTCTTCTGCTGTTGGGACTGCTCCCATCACCTCCTGATGCGTTACATATCTCTGTTCTCGGCCTTTCTTAATAAGATGTGTTACAGCATCTGGGAATTTTTTTAGGTCATCATCTGTAGGTTGTACGATGAATTTGCGCGGATGTGAAGCCATACTGGAAGAGTATAGGCATATTTTAGCTAACAACAAGCGTTACTTTGAAAAAAGCAAAAGAAACAGAAGAGTCAGAGGAAGCAGAAGAAGCAGAGGGCTATATCAAAACAGAATCAGAAGATTTACTCTTCTGGTTCTTCTGTTTCTTCTGATTCCTCTGCTTCCTCTCAATTGGCCATTTTCGCAAGCTTAAGTACTTGGCTGTACTGATTCATAAGTGCCGCAGCATCGCTTTCTTTGCCTTCGCGATTTGCAATTAGAAGCAGCGCGGTTATTTCCTTTTGTTTACGCTTAACAGTTTCCTGATTGGCCCTAATTAAATTCGAATGTAACTCGCGAGAAGCCAAGCCATCCGACCACTCTGTAAGTCCATGGTGCTCGCAAAAAAGTAGAAGTATTCCGGTTCTTTCTTTTTCTTCCTCAGGTAAATCCAAAGTTTCCAGAGAAATGTCTTTTGTGTTCTCCGGAATTTTTTTGATAGCTTCGTAAACCGATTTTGCGAAACCAGCATCTGGAGGTATAAGTTCGGAAAGATACTCTCTGTGTTCTGGATAAATAAGAAATAATCCAAGTGCAATTTCCATTCTGGAAAATATTTCGGGCTTATGTTCACCTTGCTCCAACGGGGCAGAAGCTTCTGTTAACTTATTTTGGGCTGAGAATTTTTCCAAATCTTCTTTGAAAGTTGAAGGAGTTGCTCCCAAAGCATTTGCCGAACGTTTCATCTCATGCTCTTTCTCAACAGCGCTTTTTATAGAATCAAGCAAAGGCAAAAGCCTTTTAAGCCCATCGTGCTTTCCTTCTGCAGAAGTTACATCCAGTTTTTTTATATCATCCAATACGGCATCCATGTATGGCATGCCTCCATCTGATAATGACTTTTTAAGACCCTTAGGATCCTTATTTGCCGCTTCGTCCGGATCTTTGTAATTAAGCATTACTGAATTAATCTGCAGTTCTTGTATTTTACAAAGCATGAACGATCTCTCCGCCGCATCTTTGCCGGCCCGATCTTGATCCAGACATAAGATGATTTTTTCTGCGTAACGCCTGAGCATTTTTGCATGTTCTTCGGTAAGCGCTGTGCCACTAACCGCCACAGTATTCTTTACTCCAATCTGATGACATGCAATCACATCGAAGTAACCCTCTACGAGTACTACTGCCTTGGACTCTCTGATTGCTTCCTTGGCGTGATAAAGCCCATAAAGAACCCGAGATTTGTTGTAAATGGGACCTTCTGATGAATTTATATACTTAGCATCATCTTCACCGATGGTTCTGCCACCAAATCCGACTATGTCTCCTCTGTGATCTATTATGGGAAACATAATTCTGTTTCTGAATCGATCGTAGATTTTTCCCTCTTTTAAATCTTTCTGTATTCCAAGACCAGCATCCAGAATTTCTTTTCTACTGAATTCTTTTTTAAGCAAGTGCTGGTAAGTGTCGGAAAATGAGTCAGGCGCGAATCCAACTCCGAATTCTTTTGCAAGTTTTGGATCCATCTTGCGAGACTTAAGATACTTAACCGCAATTTCGGATTCCTTCAATTTTTTAATATAAAAGGCCTGAACTTCTTTTAAGCAATTTTTCAACCTATCTTTCTCGTCTTTCTTTACAGTCTCCCCTTTTTGGAAACCTTCTAATGTAACTCCTGTTTTCTCGGCCAAGTCTTTTATAGCCTGACGAAAATCGCACCCTTCGATGGCCTGATAAAAACTGAATATGTCTCCTCCGGTCTGGCATGCGAAGCAGTAAGCAATTCCTTTGTCCGGCGAAATCTGCAAACTTGGCTTTGTATCGTTGTGGAATGGACAAAGCGCAACAAACTGACGTCCTTTTTTCTTAACTTGGCAGTATTGGCCTACTAGCTCTTCTATCGGAAGCCGAGCTTTGATATCGGTTACTGGATCCATGGCGGGTGGACAGCGATTATAGATCTATTCCACTTCCAATGGTACTGCTATTTCCTCGCAGTTTTACAAGCATGCTTATTCAAATTATTGACTATTAACATTTTAATAGTATTTTAGTACAGATGCGACTTCGCCCTCCAGAAACAGCAAGCCTCGATACCCCAGGCCTGCATAGCAGTGCTCTCAATAACCTTGAACAAATGTTGGACGATGTACTTGCATTAATAAGACAAACCAAACATTCACTAACTATTCTTGATTTCGGAAGCGGTAATGAAGGAGTATCACGATCCCAGCTTCCTTATAAACTCCGTAATTTCGACAGTCTTCATCTTTTTGACAAAGAACCTATTGCCAAACCCTCCATTGATTTCGGAGTTAGTATTGTGCAAGCTTCCAACATCTATGGTCATACACGGGCAATATATGACCTGATCAATATTTCTTATGTTTTGTGCCTCATGGAACCAGAGCAGGCAATAGAAACTCTAGATCGCCTAAGGCAAGAGCAGCATGAAGCAGTTGTAGCTGTAACTGATTACACTCTTCAAACATTTCCACCTGGAGATTTTCTAGGTACATTCAATTGCAACCTAGAAAGAAAATGGTGCGAAGCACATGGCCACAATAAATTCTATCGTACGCGTGCGCGCTTCTCACCGCAGTCTCTTGCAGAGTTAGTTCGCGATGCAGGCTACATTGTTCCGGAGGAAAACGCTCAACCCCTAGATGCAAAAAGATACCGTAGCGCAGTCATTGCATATCCATCGCAAACCGTTAAAGAACAATATATTTCACCGGGTGCAAATGATAAACGATATCCGATTCCAGATCTCTCTCAATTCATTGCCCCCTAATTAAACAACAAAACTCACCAGCTTCCCTTCGACGTAAATCTCTTTCTTGATTTTGTTACCTTCAATAAATCTTTTTACGTTCTCTACTGCCTTAGCCTGAGAAATAGCGTCCTTTTCCAAAATTCCTGAGCCTGCTTCGAAGTCTCCCCTAAGCTTCCCATTAACCTGAACTGCGATAGTAACCATGTCTGACTGAATCAACTTAGGATCAAACTTTGGCCATTCCTGTTCAACAACAAATCCTTTGCCACCTAAATTTTCCCAGAGCTCTTCTGCCAGGTGCGGAGCTAATGGTGCCAAGAGTTTTACAAAAGTTTCAGCTGAGTCTTTATCAATCCCCTCTTTCTCGGTCAGATTGAGGAACTCCATTAGTGACGATATTGCCGTGTTGAACCTGAGTGCTTCCATCTCTTCTGTACATTTCTTGATAGTCCTGTTTAGCCCTACAGTTAGCGCCTTACTCTGTTCACCAAATTTACTCTGAATAATTTTCTTATACGCCTTTTTGGCAAACCTATCCGGCCCCTTTATCCCTGTATCATTCCAGTCTCCTCCATCTGCAAACGGACCCATAAACATCATGTAAAGACGAAAAACATCAGATCCATACTTCTCTACAAAATCATCCGGACTTACAACATTATCTTTGCTCTTGCTCATTTTGGCACCTTTGTGGGTAATAAGTCCCTGATGAAAAAGTTTCTGGAATGGCTCATCAACCGAAACATGACCCATGTCTTTAAGAGCCATCGTAACAAATCGCGCATATATCAAATGCATGCATGCATGCTCCGGTCCGCCGATGTACATATCAACCGGCATCCATTTCTTTTCAACCGTTTTTGGAACTAGTTCTTTTTGGCCGTTCTCTGCAAGGAATCTGAACTGATAAAAACTCGAACATACAAACGTATCCATTGTATCTACTTCCGGAGTCCAGCCTTTTCCAAATATCTTTTCGACTCGCTTTTTAAGTTCTTTGGACTCAGCAATAGGTGAAGTTCCCGTTGGCTTAAATTCTACATCAATTGGAATTTTCCAAGGCAAGTGTTCCTCGGGAACAGGGTGTGCTTTTCCATCCGGATCATAAACAATTGGAATAAGGGAGCCCCAGTATCGTTGGCGGGAAATAGTCCAGTCCCGGAGTCTGTACTGAACCACAGGATATCCAATCCCCTCTTTTTCAATATATTTAATGATGTCCCCTCGAACTTCGCCCCATCGTCTTCCCTTAAATTCTTCCGGTTCCAACATTATTCCGTCAGGATCTTTGGTAAAGCAGTATTCTAGGTTCTTGACCTTCTTTGCCTCTTTTTCATCCTCTGGAACCATAACTACATGCAACGGAATATCATATTTCTTTGCAAACGCAAAGTCGCGCTCATCATGGACTGAACAATTAACAATACCTGTCCCGTAATCCATCACAGCAAACGAGGCAACCCACAGAGGCAAATCTCCAGTTACAAACTCCACGTAACGACCGGTGAATACTCCTTCTAAATCTTCTTCAAAGTTATACTTCTTCGTTGCCTTCTTCTTTTTTACACGCTCTATGAAATCTAATACTTCCTGTTCATTTTCTTGGCCTTTTATAAGTTCAGTTAGAAGCGGATGTTCCGGCGCAATAACCGCAAATGTTTGTGCGCGGAAAGTCTGAGGAACAGAGTCGTATACTTCAAATTCAACATCACTGTCTTTTACTTTGAATTTAAAATTCATACCTTCGCTACGCCCGATCCAATTTTTCTGCATAATCTTCGTTTTCTCCGGCCAATCCAGTTCTTCTAAATTATCAAGTAGCTTCTGAGCGTATTCTTTTGTCTTCCAGTACCACTGAGTCATGGGCTTCAAAATGATATCGGTGTCGCAGCGCTCACACTTTCCTTCCCAAACCTGCTCGTTGGCAAGAACTGTCTTACAGCCCGAACACCAGTTCACATTGGCATCCTTGCGGTATGCCAGATCCTTCTCGAACATTTTGAGGAACAACCATTGAGTCCATTTGTAATAATCAGGCTTGGAAGTATTTAGGGTTTTGCTCCAATCGTACATGCATCCCATGCGCTTGAACTGTTCAATCATAACCCCAACATTACCCTCAGTTGATTCTGCAGGAGGTGTTCCTGTACTAATTGCGAAATTCTCTGCAGGAAGCCCAAAAGCATCAAATCCCATTGGATGAAAAACATCCTTGCCCCTCATTTTCTGGAATCTGCTGAATGAGTCCGGAACGCTGTACATGTACCAATGCCCTACGTGAAGACGTGCTCCGCTTGGGTATGGGAACATAACAAGACAGTAATACGGATCCTTGGCCTTTTTGAAGTCCATTTCATACACCTTCTTCTCTTCCCACTTCTTCTGCCATTTGGCCTCTATTTCTGATGGGTTGAATTCGGGTTGCATGCAATAAAGATTACATCTTAGGGTGGGTCCATACAAATAGTTTTAATTTATAAAGGAGATAAGAGAGGTAAAAGAGACCCTTTTAACCCATAAATTCCCATCACAATCATTGCGTAAACGACCTGATCGTGCGACAATGACCTTCTCAATGGCCAGACTACCTACAGTTGCTATCATTGGACGACCTAATACAGGTAAATCTACACTATTCAATCGCCTTGTGGGGCATAGAAAGGCGATAGTTTCTGACGTGCCGGGAACCACTAGGGATCAGGTAGCAGGCAGAGTTGAGACTGACCAGTTGGACTTTTTGCTTATTGATACTGGTGGAATGGGTGGAGGATCCAAAGATCATGAGTTTGAAGATGACGTTCAGGTGCAATCCACAATAGCTCTGGAGAATTCTGATTTGATTTTGTTTACAATCAATTCACGAGAAGACTTAACCTCAAGTGACTTTGAAATAATCGAGGACCTGAGGAAAAAAAGGCAATCGCATGTGCCTGTGATAATCGTTCTTACCAAGTGTGATGATACTTCTACTATCGATGAGATATTGCCGGAGTACTATGCACTTGATATTGCAGATGAGATAGTTCCAATAAGCGCCATGCACGCTATGGGAGTTGAGGAGCTTAAGAATATTGTTATAGATAAATTAACTGAGCTTAACTTCAGCAACCAAGAAAACGAACAACCTACAACCTACAACCTACAACCTAAAATCGCAATTATAGGCAAACCCAATGTTGGCAAAAGTTCCCTGATAAATGCGTTTATGTCCGAAAAACAACAAACAACTTCTCAGCTTCTTGTTTCGGAAGTGCCGGGAACCACGCGCGATGCAGTTGATACCTCGATTAAATATCACGATCAGGAATATATCTTTGTAGACACTGCAGGAATTAAAAGAAGGAAAAGCACAGACAAAGGAATCGAAACATATGCTTATCTGAGGAGCATACAATCACTGGAACATTCTGATATTGCCGTGCTGGTGATTGACGCTACTGACCCTGTTAGCAAACAGGATAAAAGAATCGCTCGACTTGCGATTGAGGAGGGCAAAGGATTGATCGTACTTCTGAATAAATCCGATAAGCTTTCCGGCTCGGAAAAGGAGCTTGCCATGCAGAATGCCAGATCAGAACTCTCCTTTTGTAAGTTTGCTCCATTTCTTTGCGTTTCTGCAGAAACCAGAAAGGACCTGCTTAAAATCTTTGATCTTATAGAAATGGTAAATCAAAGCAGAACAAGAAGGATTGCAACTAAAGCATTAAATGATTGGTTCAGAAAGGAGGCATCCAGTAAAAGCCTTTCTTCCTCCAAACTTATAACTCAGGCAGAAGACGTGCCTCCAACATTCGTTCTGTTTTCCAAAAATCCGAAAAAGATCCGCCTAAATCAACTTAAGTCTTTGGAAAAGAGTTTGAGGAGCACTTTCGGATTTGATGGCTCTCCAATCAGATGGATTACAAAGAACAGTTGACACACCCCGCTTGCGCGGGGCTTTTGACAATTAACTCCTCATATTTTCAGAATGATGAAGTTGTCAATTGTTAAAAGCGAAGTCTCGCAAAGCGAGACTGAGCGTGTCAATTGTCAATTGTTATCCCTTATGCTGCGGCTTATGTCTGTCCTTGACTCTTCCATCTTCATGAATTGGAAGAGGAAATTCTTTAATAACTTCTTCCAGCTTATCCAAAAGTTTCGCGGGATCGTCATCCATAACCATATTAGGAGGAATTTTTCTAAGGCATAGCTCTTCGATTACATGAGGTACGGCATTGCTTATGCCTCCAGTATTAGTTAAAACTCCGTAAGGCCTTCCCTCATCATACGCAATTGTAAGTTCATTTAAAGTTCCTACTCCCCCTCCAACAAACACAACACCATCGGACGATCGGATGTTGATTATATCTCGCTCCATGAATCCCTGTCCCGTATAGATAATCATGTCATGCTCATGCGGAGAATTGTACTCGTGCATGTGCTCATAAAATGAGAAAGCAGGAGATATTCCCACAGTGAAAGCACCTGTTTCTTTTGCTCCCAATAATGAATCATTTGGAAGTCCCGGACATGCTCCATTTATGAAGATGTGTCCTCGTTTTCCAATCTCTTTTCCAAGCTCACGCGCCATTTCACGAGCATGAGGATCTTCTATCTGAGGTCCGCTTGCACTTCCCATTACTCCGATTTTTAGCTTGTGATTGTGATGGTCTGTCATAGTAAGTATTGTAATTGAATTGGGTTTAACTATCACTCATCATCGCCCGCATCATCCGAAATTATCACAGTCGAATCATCGTCTTCGAATCTGCTCATGTCCACCTCCATCTGCATGTATTGATCACCTGATTCAAACTCAACATTGACTGCCGGATACTTGCTCATTCCTTCCGGAGGAACAACTGCGACCCAAATAAAGAGGCCGAGGAATAGGAAGAATGTTGGATACTTCATTACTAATATTATACCATATAATGAGTGATTGGACAATATTGACCAAATTACCAAAGAAACAGAAGAATCAGGGGAAACAGAGGTTTCAGAGGATTTATCGTTATTACTCTTCTGGTTCTTCTGGTTCCTATGTTTCTTCTGCTTCTTTCAACTATCTCTAAAACTAGCCAAAATATCCACACAACCCTAAACTGCATCCAATGTGGTTTCCACTAGCCCTAGGATCGGCAGTCCTGTACTCATCTATGTGGCTCTTTGCAAGAGCCAGCAAAGGACTGCCGTCATCTGTAGTAACAGCTCTTAACTGTTGCTGGGGGCCAGTACTACTTCTTTGCTTCCTGCCATTCGTCGAGTTTCCGTGGGATCAATGGTGGTGGTATGCATATCTAATACTTCCATGGGTTTTGCTGCCTCTTTCGGCCTGGGTGCTTACGCATGCCTGCCAAAGGATAGATGTAACTGTGATCAATCCCCTATCGGCACTTTCTACAATTGCAACACTTTTAACTGCCGTCGTTCTGTTTTCAAGATCATTTGAGCAAATTCATATTCTTGGAATAGTAATAATCACATCCGGACTCCTGTTCTTGTATCACAACAGATGGCATACATGGAAAACAACATGGCTTTGGCTATCAATCCTTGCGGTTATTATCATGGGTATTAACGCCTCTATATTAAAAGAGGTAATCTCGCTGTTCCCTCACCCAATTGCAATATTGGCCATTGGGGAAACAGGTTCGTTTTCTTTTCTAGTTTTGGTTTCTGCAAGAAAAGACTGGAAGCAAGTTAATTGGACCAAGAGAAATATTTTGCTTGTGAGCACTTTTTCTTTCGTAGTCTTTGCACAAGCGATTTTGATTTTCTTGGCTCTCGCTCTCGGTCCCGCACCGCATGTAATTGCTATCAAGAGAACTTCTATACTTCTGACTGCACTTGGAGGTTATTTGATTTTTAAGGAGAAGGATCAGTCGATTTTAAGGCTCGTGACTTCGTGTGTCATTGTGGTGGCCGGAGCAATTCTTCTTAATTTATGATTTAAAGGATATAAATGATATAAAAGATAATCCTTTATCTCCTTTATATCCTTTATTTCCTTTTATTTAATATAATCAATCCTATTCAAATTATGCTCATTATTTGTCTTGGCATAATGAATCTTCCCATCGTTTCCATGAAGGTAATACCAATACTCTGAGTCTTTCGGGAAAAGCGCAGCACGCATACTTTTCTCCCCCGGACTGGCGATAGGCCCCGGCGGAAGGCCTTTGAACTTGCGGGTGTTGTAAGGAGAATTCGTATTAAGATCAGCAACAGTAATCGCGCCGGTCGGCTTATCTATTATGTATCTAACTGTGGCATCAACCCCCAATCCCATTCCTGCATCGAACCGCTTCCATAATATTCCGGAGATAACAGAGCGCTCATCATCGGATAAAGCCTCTTCTTCTATTAATGAAGCCATTGATATTACTTGATGAAGACTATGCTTGGGATCCTCGAATTGCTTCGGAAACGCTTCCAATACCCTTCGCCTGAAAGTCGTAAGCATACGCTCAATAAAAAACTTAGAAACGAAATCTTCCACGTCTATGTAATATGTCTCCGGAAACAAATACCCCTCCAGCCTTCCTCCCCTCTTTGCTTGACCCTGGCCGGACGGCAGAAATTCAAACGTCTCGAAGTCGCAGTCGCTGGCACACGCAATTATTTCTCCTCCTTCAATAATCCCCTTTTCTGTAAGAAGTTCATCTATGTCTTTGACCGTAAACCCTTCAGGAATTGTTACTATCATCTCCTCTGCCCTTCCGTCCTGCAAAACTTCCACAATCTCCGCAACATTCATAGATGGCCTTATTACAAATTTTCCCGCTTCCAGATTTTTCTCAACTCCGTGCAATTTTGTAAATATCATAAACGCTCTCTTTGACCTGATGAGTTCCAGTTTGTCCAAATGTTCAGAAATAGATCTGACAGACATTCCAGATTCTATCTTTACAGCCTTCCTATCATCGCTATTTGAATTGACAGGACTAAGTGATAGCTTGTACCAGGCAAAAGCTCCGACACAAACAAAAAGAATGATGATCAATAATTTTTTCATAACCTGAGAATTGCTAAGAGGCCTTATTGTCAATTGTCAATTGTCAATTGTCAATCGTTATTCACTCATCCCTCTAAGTCCCGCCTCGGTCGGCATCCCCATATCTCCCATAATCCCCTGCATCTTTTCGGAAGCAACTACTTGCGCCTTATTCAATGCTCGATTTAGAGCGTCTTTGAGTAATTCAGGAATCTTTTCTCTTGGTACATCATTTCCAATCGTAATAGAAACTATCTCTTGTTCCGCAGTTACGACGACTTTTACGCCCTGAGCTTCTGCTTCTACCTGAATTTTTTTAAGCTCCTTCTTCATTTTCTTTGCCTGCTTCTGGAGCTTGAACATATCTCTGGCTTGGGATAATGAGACCATAGCAATTAGTTGAAATAGGTAATAATAGTGAGTAGTGGGTAGTTGGTAGACTAAAGCATAACCTAATTTTCCACTACACACTACTCACTACCCACTTTTTTTATTAACCACCTATTCCAATCCTATCCTCGATCTCCTGATCAACGAATACCTTCTTTCGCCCATACTTCATTCTGCTGTATTCCTTAATAAGCTTTGCCAGTTTTTCATTTCGATCTGACTCATCGTAGATTGTTGTCAATGAAAACGGACGGGACTGGACATTGTTGATATTAAGCTTGGTATAAGCCGAGAAGTTTGGAATTCCAATAACATCCTGCTCGGAAAGAACCGGAGCATATTCCTTCGCCATGTACTCTGAGTCTTCTGCACCAATCTTGAAGCTCATTATAGTTCCAACGTTACCAAAGATTGCATCCCTCATTTGCGTACTCGAGTCTCCGTAGCCGGAAGTTTTCCCGACCAATTGTCCTATGTACTGGTGAGCCATAATAAGGGCAAGTTCATACTTTCGGGCTTCGGAAAGTATTGTAACGAATGCATCTGTCACGAAGTTTTGGAACTCATCAACATAAAGATAGAAACGTTGTCTTTCTTCTCGTGGTATGTCAGCGCGTGAAAGAGCCGCCATATTAATCTTGTTAACAAAAATAAGTCCGAGTAACTGGGCATTTGTATCCCCGATTTTTCCTTTGCTCAAGTTCACAAGCAATACTTTCTTATTATCCATAATCTCACGAATATTGAACGCGCTCTTTGGTTGGCCGATTATATTTCTCATCGTTGTGTTTGTGATGAACGGTCCGAACTTCGAGCTGAAGTATGGAATCATTTCTTCTTTCTCGCGCTGACCCGTTTTTGCCATTTCATGTTCCCAGAAACTTCGGACAACCTTATTTCTGCATTTGGCTACTTTATATTTCTGGAACTCTTCATCTACAAACATACGAGGGACATCCAGAATCGTTGCCCCCTCTTCTTCATCATCCATCAAAGTAAGACACCCGTTTCGGAAATAGTGCTGGATTCGAGGTCCGAATATTTCATTACCAAACAGTTTGATGAAGATTTGCATAGCATCCAAAGATGCTCGGTCTTTTTCTTCTTCGGATTTTACTTCAAGCAAATTAAGTCCCATCGGCCTGTTAGCGTCTGCAGGATTAAAGACTACAATGTCTTTGGCTCGCTCCTTTGGAGAATGTGCCAAAGCATCTTCAATCAGATCGCCATGAGGATCAACCATGCAAACCCCATCTCCGTTCGCAATATCTTGTCGTGACATGTACGAAAGCAACGTTGATTTACCTGAACCAGATTTTCCTATTACATAATGATGACGCGTTCTGTCTTTCGGAAGGAACCTGATATTGGTTTCGACTCCGCGATACTTGTTAATTCCAAGAACAACTCCTTCTTTTGGAACAGATGGTGGAGGAGGCAAGACTTTGTATGTACTCCACTGAATAATTGGGATCTTGTTGTACCTGCTATCCGGGAAGTGAAAAAGGCCTGCCAACTCTTTCCCTCCCATCAAACACTCATTGGAAAAATATCCTCCAATTCTGTGCTTCCACAACCTGTGGAAAAACCATGCATTCCACTTAAGAGGCATGAATGGTATGAACATCCTCTTATTTTCGAGATAATTTCCATAAAGATCCTTATACGCATTGAACGCTACCTGCATGTTATTGGTTATTTCCATGGAACGATCATATGTTTCACTTGATGCAAGAATTCTGATCGATGCGTGGTAGAAGTTCATACCTGCCTTTTCTCCCATTCGCTTGTAGAGCTCTTCTTCCGGCTGAAGCATTCGCACATAACTGTCCCCGCTGGAAGCACCAGGAGCATCTGTAGATGCAACTTTTGCAACTCCGCCAAGAAGTCCCAAGATCGGCCCAATAATTGGAATACCACTTCCCCACTTCTCTTTTTCGCCTTTGAACTTTTTGGTTGCATACTGCCTTGCTTTATATGCCCATCTGTTAGAGAAGGACGGAGTCAGCACGACCTGAACTGCCGCTTTTTCTTCTTCTTTGAGCTTGCTTAGAACGTTTGCAATTCCATTCAAAGGATCATCCTGCATTTCGGTGTAGCACCTGATTGGATAATAGTAGTCTCTACTGAACGTCATGTGGTAGCCCATCAAAGCTGATCCTTTCGGGCATATATCTGGCGTTTCTTCCGGAGTAACTTCTGCATTCGGATAGTAGGAGGTAACTTGTTTCTCAACTATCGAAGCAAGACTTGGCTGCGTTACCACAAAAAACATCAATTGGTTTTTTTCCAGAAACATCTCGAAACTCATTATGATGTGACGGAAAAACCAAAAGTGAATCATCTGCTGGAAGTTTAAATTTCTAACTTCCCAAAGAGCCCGGAACAGCTGTTCCATAATCGCTATCTTTTCCCTGAAGTCTTTCTCGGTCCTCTTTTCCTGATCTATCTTGCTGTCTCCTCGCGGGAGAATGACCTTGAGAGTTATCAGCTTCTTTGATTTATACCATTCATAATAGAAACGCCCCGCATATCTAAACAGTCTATAGAAAATATAAACTGAAAGAATAGTAATTGTGAAACCTACAGGATGTTCCATTATGAACTCACCCATCAACACCCAAGAACCCGGATTTATCGCTGTTATTACAACGACGACGAATATCCATATACAAGGCCAGAATGCGTACCTTAGGAAGTTAAACACTTAAGCTATAAGGGAGGGTTAATATAATCATACAATCCTTACATTGTAGCAGAAAATCGCTATTCCTGATAGGGCTTGACCTTGAACAACAACTATTGGCTACTTCAATTATTGCAATCTCCAACTATCATCCTCATCTCTCTGATTCTTCCTTCTTTGGTTCCTACAAAAATTTTGTATTCCCCAATCTTTGAAGGTGTAAAGTGAAATCTTTCCTTAGGACCTACAAAATCCTGCATTCTGACAAAAAAGCCATCCGGATACTTGATTCCTCTTACTACAAAAAACTTATTGGCACCAAGAGAAACCTGTTTGCCTACAGTCCAGGTATGTGGAACACCTCTGTGAAAACGAACCTGTTTTGTGATTCTTTTCTGGAATCTTCTTGTTTCCTGAACACATTTGTCCACATACGAATTATCACCGAGTCTTTGGAAAGTAGCACTGACCACGCCTTGCCCGAGCGGTGCAATCTCTCTGAATGCAGCCAGGCTCAAATCCATATTCCTGCCGTCGACATAAGGGCCTCTGTCATTGATCCTAACTGTTACGCTCTTTCTATTATCCACATTAGTTACTTTGACCAGAGTATTGTGAGGCAGTGTTCTATGAGCCGCAGTTATATCGTGCATATCGAACGTTTCCCCAAACGCGGTTCCATTTCCATGAAAATCATCTGCGTAGTAGCTTACCAAGTGGACTTGCTCCATCAGCTTCGAATCCAATTTGCGCGCAAGTTTTATAACATCGCTCTGGGTTATATGCAGATTGCTGAAGTCATCTTTATATTCAATTATTGGGCACTCAGCAAGCATTCCTGCAATGTTATCTCTGCCCATTAAAAACAAATCTTCACGAACATTTCTGGATCTAAAGAGCCACAAAAGCGCATCTTCCATGTTTAGTGGAGAATCCGGATCAAATTTTTTTGCTTCATCAATAATCCCCCGCGTTGTCGCATAAGTTATTTCCGTATAACCATAATCATCTTTCTGGATGTCTCTGAATACGGATTCCCTCGGTTCAAAAGCTGAGCGTTGTATGCTGTTCCAAATAATAAGGAATCCTTCACGACGAGAAATGTAACCTTCTTCTGCGAAAACAGAAGCGGGTATAGCAAGCGTAACAATGAACAGAATTATTCTGGGCATGGATAAGTAGACTGAAGGCCCAGCTAACAATTATCAATTGACACGATCTCTAGCTTCATTAGCTTCTAGCTTCATTAGCTTCTGCTAATTGTTATTCAAAGTTACCACAGTAAAAAGCTAATGAAGCTAGAAGCTAAAAGCTAATAAGCCATTATAAGACTCTCCAACCTTCTCCTCTAACTCTTCGCAAAGTTGATCTGACTTTTTCTTTTTTTAGAGTATGCAAAGTTTTTGGTCCAACATATCCCGCGCCGGTATCATCGTCTGATGTAATCAGTCCGCGAGAAATTTGATATTTTCTGACTGCTTCCTTTGTAAGCGGTCCAAAGTAACCACTTATGCGATCGGGCGGGAAAAATCCTTCTGCAGCCAGACGTTCCTGAAGTCTGCGAACTTCTGACCAGCCTTCTCCTTCTCCCAAGAATCGTTCAAATACTTCTCCTCGATTTGCCAGGACTTCCTCGATTTTTTGTCGATCCAGAAGCTTATCAACTCGATCGACAACCAAAAGTCTGTTCCATTCTCCTAGCAAGCGCCTGAGAGTTATAGGGCCAATTCTTCCAGCTCCCGGATCCTGGGCTGTTCCAACCAGAAAGTTTTCTTGTTGGAATTTAAGGATTGATGAAGCAAGTTTGTCCGAGTATTCGCCGTCAGTTTTGCCGTCCCAGTATCCCAAAAATCTGAGAATTCTTTGCGCCTCCATTACCGTACTAGGCGCCGACGTCTTGTCCACAAATCCTCCAACCGGATCTCGCGCCTCTTTTCTTTGGACAGCCGCAAGAATAAATGCAGCAGTGCGTTCTGTCAGTTGATCGGAGGGCTCATTCAACCTGAAGTCTCTGATGAATGCCATGAGCGATCTTTCCGTATCTCTTCCAAAGTAATTAGTCGTACTGCGTCTGAAGTATCCAAGCTTCTTTAAGTACTCCTGCATTCGTCTGACAGAAGGTCCACTGTCATCTAACTTTGGACGAACGGCAAGGAAGTTTCCTCCTTCCGGCATATAAAGATTAAGGCGTTCATAGAACGTTGGAATGTTTTCGAAAGCAAACTTTAAATCGGGCTTGCGTGATGCCAGAGGATACACAGTTCCTGTAATTCTCTGCACTCCGAATGAAAGTGCACGCGCCAATCCCTCTTCTCCATGCCCTACCCAAATATCCAAACGATGCACACCGTTTCCGAGATCTTTAATTGCCCCTCCTCTGTCATGAACTTCCAAGACTCCCAAACCCGGTAGACGAACGCGAGTTCCAAAAGCATAACTCGCAGGCGCTGCTAGCATTCCCGGGAAAACTTTCGTTCCATCAGATGAGGTAAGCCCCTCGCCGTTCAATATCTTGTCAGCTTTTAATCCACCCTTAACATAGCAACATTGTCCGGGAACGGGAGAATAGTATGCAGTAATAATAAACTCCTGCTCAAAAGCTTGCGTGCCTTTCAAAAGATTTTCCTGGCTAAAAATATCTGCAGGAGCCGCGAAAGAAATCAGCGCTACTAATCCCAAAATGTGCCGTGGTACTTTTTGCTTTTTTTTGTTCATATTATCGGATAATTATACCACAAAAGCCGTTTCGTCTCTTTCTGTAAGAAGTGACAAATGTCCTGCTTTTTATTATCAAGAATTATTGTCCAGTAAAGTTATCATGAAACTTGCATTTGATACACATAATCATAGACAATGATCCTGACCCACCTCTTCTCATGACTAAATTTATATCTAAAACACTTATAGGGACATATTTTTTCCTTGCCTCAACCTCCAGCGCAATCGCTCTCGATTTGGGTGAACCTGGAATTGGAGGCTCAACTGATTTACGCCAGACAATAATTAAGCTTGTAAAAGAAGTTCTTCTCTTTATGGCGCTTATCGCAGTCGTAGTAATTGTAATTGCAGGCGTGCGCCTTGTGGTCTCGCAAGGCGAACAGGAGCAAATAGAAAAATCCAAGAAAACAATTATCTATGCGATCATTGGGCTGATCGTTATTTTGCTTGCTACGGCAATAGTTAAGTTTGTTGAAATGGCATTGGGACTCTAGTTCGACAATCAACACGGCGCCTCTGGCGCCTCTCAACAATCGACAATCAACATTGTTCACTAAGTTGACTGTTGACAGTCACGCGTGGTTCGGCTGAGTTCACCACAAGTAAGCGTGACGTGTCGATTGTTGATTGTCATCTCACTATTATCTCCTCTTCCAATCGAATACCAAACTTCCCGGGAAGATACACGCCAGGTTCTATGGTAATAATTTCGTTTGGTAACAGTTTAGTCGAACTACCATGTTGACTTAATGATATTCCCTCATGAATGTCCAATCCCACTCCATGCCCAAGCGAATGTGTGCAGTACTCTTCAAGTTCATATTCAGAAAGAATGTCGCGAGCAATTTTATCCAGCTTATGATTAGTGATTCCTGACCTTACTGACTCAATAGCTTTTTGTTTTGCTTCGGATACTGCATCCAAAACTTTTTGCTGAAGACTCGTTAGCCGACTTGTGAAAAATACTTGGCTTTGGTCAGAGCAATAACCTTTGTACTTTGATCCAACATCAATTTGTACTATATGACCTTTTTTAAGTTTCCGATCCGTAGCATGATGATGCGGACAACTCGAGTGCGTACCGAAGGCAACAATTGGCTCGAAAGCTAATTCTTCAGCGCCAAGTTCACGCGCCCATTCCTCAAATTTCCAAGCTAACTGTTTCTCTGTGGGACGGGATTTAAGCGCCAATGGAACTCTCCTCAGAAGCTCCTCCGTAATGCGCTGTGATCGTTTGAATTTCCTTATTTCATCAGGGCCTTTCTGTCTTCTGAAATGCTCAATTATTCCCTTCTTTTGTACAAATTTTGTATTCTTGTTTTTCCGTTTCAATCTGCGCAATTGTTCGACTGTAACATGCTCAGATTCAAATCCAGTTTCATCAAGCTTTTTAAGTGCCGATCCCATCTTTTCCGGCAAGTGAACCTTGATAATCGAATCAGCTTTTTTATCCGCTATTTCCTTGTATCTCCCATCTGCAAAAAGATCATATGAACGTGAAGTTACAAGTAGCACCCCAGAGCTCATTTTAATACCTGTCAAATATTCAATATTTGTTGGATTAGTGACCAAATAGGACTTAGTATTAGATAACTTGAGGATTTGGTTTGGAGAAGTGGGACGCATAACAACATTATAGCTTTATTAGCTTGTAGCTTCATTAGCTTTCGATTTTCCTTGTGTATTAGAGACACCAGAAGAAGCTAATTAAGCTAAAAGCTATAAGCTAAAATCGGTTTAATGGAACTAGTTAAAATGGATTTATTGTGATAGAATATGTTGAAATGAGTCTAATTCTTCGTCCTTGGCAAACCGCCACTTTAACAGCTTCGTTTTGGCTTATTAAGGCCGGAAGCGCTTTGGCTCAAGTCTATTCTGGAGGAGGAGTAAAAGCAGGAGTAAGTGCAGCCTCTGGCACAGGAGTTAGCGATGTTAGTTTAAAGTCGTTAATCGGAAATATTGTTGATCAGGCATTGCTGTTTGTCTCATTGCTTGCAGTAACTGTAATCATTATTGCAGGCTTTTATCTAATTCTTGGAATGGGATCAGATAGTTCACGCGAAACAGCGAAGAAGATTATTATTTATGTCTCAGTTGGCCTACTGGTAATTATTCTCTCCAAACTATTCGTCAACCTTATTAAATCCCTTGTCTAATCATGACAGCAAAAAATCTAAAACAAAAATTTACAAAAGCATTACTTCTAGCTTTTGTTTGCACAGGAGTAATTTGCATATTGCCTGTACAGTCAGTTGTTGATGTGGCTTTCGATAATCTAATTCCTATTGCTTATGCAGATGCCCTCGGAGATGCATCTGAAATTGGCGGCATAGACGACTACGGCGGGGGTGACGGAGATACGGTGCGCGACAAAATTCGCGATATAGTTCAGCAAGTTCTTTTATTCGTAGCCCTAGCGGCAACAGTTGTCATTGTTATAGCTGGAATAATTTTAATTGTGGGAATGGGTAGCGATGAATCTCGCGAAAAAACAAAGAAGATAATTCTATATGCGATCATAGGAATAATCGTGATAGCAATTGCGGAAGCTTTTGTTATATTAGTTACAACAGCTGTTGATAAATAAAAATAAAATGCCCATAAAACAAACAAATCATTATCGAACCTTGGTTATCGCAGGACTGGCAATCCTAGTGACCTTCACGACAGGTAGTGCAATTACAGCTCAACTTACTTCATCTTCCGGGAAATTTACTATAAAGCGTGGATCGATTCTGGAGGTGGTTCCGGTTCACTCTCTGCAAAAACCAAAAACAAGCTGGGTTCTTTCCAGAGATGGAACATTTGTGGAAGCCAAGACGGTCAAACTTTTTAGGACCAGGTTCATAGAATCCGGTACTTATAAACTGGATTCTGAATTAAAAGAAGGCGATGACTCTAATAGGAACAGAGTAAGCATTAGAATCAACATTCCAGAAAAACCTCCCAAGAAGCAAATCCCAAACCAGAAAGAAACAATCGCTACTGTTTATCCCCGTCCGAATGACTCCGGCCACATCATTATAAATTCAAATGCAGCAGTAGTTTTGCTTTCTCCATTGCAGACAATAGAAAGAACCATCGTTTTGGACCTGGACGCAACGATCGACCAAAATGGAGATGGCAATGCGTTAAACGATAATGGAGCAAACGGTACTTATTTCTCTAAAAAAGGAACTCCTATCGCACTTTGGTTCTCGAACCCTTCGGGAACTCACACTCTTACGCTATCGACAAAAAATGCTCAAGGAATAACTCAAAAACAAACGGTATTTGTAATGGACAAGAGATCGGAAGAACTGATGCAAAGACAGGAGATTGAAAAAAGCGCAATAGTTGCAGAAGATTTATCCAAGGGGCGCTTCGCCTTTCATATAGAAGAAAAATTCAATATGCCAATTGTAACAAAATGGGATTTTGGAGACGGAATACAAAGTCTTTTGGACAAACCTGTCCACACTTACACACAAACTGGAAGTTTTCGTGTTAACGCAGAGATTATTGAGATTCGCAGTGGCAAGGTGCTAAAGGAAGCTTCGAAAACTGTTAAGGCAGACTTCTCTGTTAAACCGCATATTGATAATGACGATGAAGATAAGAAAAAAGATAAGTCTTCGAACATTGGAGGCTTAGTTAAACTGTTACTAAAGATACTTGGAATTGGACTTCTGGCTCTTTTGATAGGAGGCGGAATAGTATTTGGAATATCCAAAGTTGCAAAACGCGGTCCTTCAATAGAAGATAAGTTGGCAAAAGCCGAAGAGAAGCTCTCTGGCAAGGGTACAGAGAAAGATAAGGCGGATGTTATGGAGATAAAAGATGAAGAGCCTTCTGAAACCAAAGAACCAAAGAAGATTGAAGAAGCTGAAGTTGTTGACACTAGAAAAGATGAAAAAGAGGTAAAGGAGATAAAAGAATCCAAAGACGAAGCTGTAGCTGCGACTCCTGAGTCGCAGCCTGCGCCAAAGGCGCAGCCCGCACCCGAACCAAAGCCTAAGTCCAAACCCGTCGAAGATGCTCCACAGGGTAAACCAGCCTCTGTACCTCCTCCCAAAAAGGACAAAGGCCCGGTTCCATCTTGGCTGCAACCCAGCGCCGGAGCTCAAGCGACTGGTGCAGGGCAGCCATCTGCTAGTGCACCTGTCGAAGATGCCCCACAGGGTACAAAGCCTGCACCAACACCTTCACCCACGCCTTCACCTTCACCCACGCCCTCTCCCCTGCCTGAGCGGCAGGCAGGCACACCACAACCACAAGGAAAAACACCCGACTGGCTTCAGCCTTCCACAACTGCTCCTGCAGTAAGCTCGCCTGAACCAACACCCTCACCCACGCCCGCACCCTCACCTAAACCTCAAGAGCCAGCACAAGACAAAGTACCAGAAAATAGTGGACCAGACCTGTCCCCCGTAGACAAGAATTCTCGAGGTGAAGCCCCCAAGAAATCAGGGAACGACTCCGATATTGCGAAGGGGGAAGGGCCGATGCCAGATTGGCTAAAATCTAATAACAACGCCTCACCCACACCCGCGAGCCCCGCGAAGCTCGAAGAGCGAAGTGGGGAACCAACACCCCTGCCTGACCGGCAGGCAGGCGCACCTACTTCTGAACCAAAGAAAAACGACGATAGCACTGTTGCGTACTTAAAAGCAGAAGGAATCAGTAAGCAAAAGTCCGAAAATCAAAATCAACCCAAAAAGGATAATGGGAATAATAACAACGGAAGAAACCGTAATAATCGAAACAAGAGTAGAAAGAATGGCAATAATGGGCCCAGGCCTCCTCAGAATCAGAATAATCAGCCTCCTCCTAAAAACAATCAACCGCCTCCACAAAACGCTTAAAGTTGTTTGACTTCCAGGAATCCTAGGTTATTATCTCTGCACATATGCAGTGTGACACTTTCAAGTCGCAGGTAAACCTAATTACTCCACCACCTGGAGCGAGGTTGCGTATGTAAGTTTTTCTTGAACTTCATTTCCAACCTCACGCAAAGGAGGTTGTTTTTTTATATATGTAACTAAATATTCTCATGGAATCTGATAATGAAATCATTGTAATTAAAGTCGGAACGGACACCGTTACCGAAAACAGCCACTTGAACGGCGTGGTTATGGCCCGTATTGCCAAACAAATTTCTGAACTGCGGGAGCAAGGCAAAAGAGTCATACTTGTCTCTTCCGGAGCTGTAGGAGCCGGCAGATCATTATTACCTGACGGAGTGGATGAAGGCGTTAACGATATGAAACAAGGGCTTTCCAGCATCGGGCAAACAATGCTCATGGATGAATGGATGCACCACTTCAGGCGACATAAAATAATGTGTGCTCAGGGACTTGTGAAAGAAGGAGATTTTGAAAACGGAGAAGGAACCGAGAACATGCAACGTGCACTCGAAGAAATTCATGCGATCGAAACAGCTACCAAACAGGCTATAGTTCCTATTGTTAATGGAAATGACTTTGTAACACATGGTGCTATCGATTATGACAATGACCATATCGCAGGACTGATCGCAGAAACTGTGGGAGCCACTAGGGTTGTATTCTTAACGGATGTGGACGGCCTATATGACAGAGATCCTGAAGAAGAACAAGCGCAATTAATTCGCGAAGTGCATGCCGGAGTAGATGACTGGTCAAAGTATATTGTGCAAAAAGGAGAATCCGATAATCACATGGGATCTAAATGTGAAGTGTCCGAGCGCCTTGCAATTGCAGGAGTTGATGTGAATATCGGTAATGGATCTGTTGAAAACGCCATTCATCAACTGCTTAACCACGAGATTGGGACGAGGTTTTATGTTTAAGAATTATTTTCTGGGGATAGCGATGGCTTAGGTTACTTTTTGTTCAGCTTCAACTTGCCCATTAATTTCTTGGGTAGAAACCAGCACACAAATAAACCTACTTCAGTATGATATCTAAATCTACTTACTCGGATGCTTGTGCATTGCCTGTAATACACCTAAAGCCGCAGCTCTTGCTTCAGTTGCAATCTCGGGTGGCAAATCATCAGGCAATTCAAGAACAACGTCGTCAGTATACTCACTTACTGTATTTCCTTCGTCATCTAGACAAGAAATGCCTCCATCGTGACCTTTAAGCACATCATTGAGCTTATCGACAGCTTTATCAACTTCAGGATTTACTCCTGTAGAGCGGTATTTTGTATCGTAGCCAGGTAGTTGTTCTCTCATAATATGATTTGGTATATATGTGTATATTATACCAAATAATATTATATCTTGCAATGGGGCGAGAGATGGGTTGGCAACCCTAAGACCTGCCGGACTCTGACCCGAGCCGCTCTAACCAACTGAGCTATTCTAAGAAGTTTATTTCTGGGGCGAGAGATAGATCTTCTTCGCAAGCTTCGAAGATCACACAACCCGAGACGCACTCTACGAAGCTTGCGTAGTAGAGTGGGGCGAGAGATGGGTTTTGAACCCACGACCTGCCGGACCACAACCGGCCGCTCTAACCAACTGAGCTACTCCCGCCACGATGCACACATATTAAAGGAAAATATCGACCATATAAACTATTTCTATTCCTATCTTACTTTAGCTTAAAAAGCCTCCCTCCTCTTATTTCCATCAAACACCAGCAAAACCCCTCCAACCAAAATCATCAGATTCCTCAAGTTCAATATCAAAGTAAACTTGAGTCCCTCCTGAGCTAGCAGCTTGTCGTAATAAAGAGGCCCTAGCCACTGTCTCGCCACTCCCATTAGAACCAAACTTATAATCAGGCCCAAGGTGAATATGCTGGTCTGACGATTTCTGAGAGTATCAATGACAATTATTATCAAGATCGGATAAAACCACATTACAAACTGCGGGGATAGTATCGGACTTGCAAAAACTATCCACATCATCGTAAGTGGAATCCAAACTGCAGATTTTTCTGACCTCTTCTTCCAAGCGAAATAATAAATTGCAAGGAGTCCCAAAATAAGAATAATAGTTGAGGCAAATGTAACTGAATTACCAAGTTCTGCATTATGATGCGCAACATGATGAAGTGCAGTCTCAACTTTTTCTCCGTTCAAGTTTTTAGCAAGCATGTGTATGCCTGACCAAGTACTATCAATTCCCACTCCCCTTTCGGAATGGTACTTGAGCATGTACTTCACATTCTCAGTTGACTGACTTATCCCCAATGTAAATATTGGAATAAGAACCGAAACAACAATTCCAACAAAAACACCGTAACTTAATCTTTTCTGGGCATTCTTTGGTGCGAGAATATAAAGAAGTGGAAGAAGTACAATCGGAGTCAGTTTAAGTGCGGATGCAAGTATCAAAAAGAATCCGCTGTCTTTCCATCTATCATTCAAGCTAGCTCTCCACGACATAAAGATCAGAAGCATTACAACAATATCAAAGCGCGCGACTGAGTAGTGAACTCCAATCAAATAAATGGATACAAAAGTTGCAATGATCAGAATTGAAGCATCTTCGGTTTTACAAAATCTGTAAGCATACAGTGCCGCTCCAATCATCATTAGCCCCAAGAATATGAGCCAAGCTGTTTCGAAGGAGAAACCTGGCAAGCTAAGAGCATAGAATAATGAGGAAGCCAGTGGCGGATATTCACTTGTACCAACTGACCCCGCAATTTTCTCGAACACATCAATATCATTAGAAAACTGAACATATGGAAAATATGTTGTAAGAATTGCTAGAAAAGCTATAGCCAGCGTCAGAGCAATAAAAAGATGATGTTTCATGGCACTATTATCAACTTGCCAAACCCCCTTGGCAAGAAGACTGAAAGCGTGTACCATTTTTTTTCGAATGTCCCAACCAATGTTCCGCACACCAAAGGGTACACACGATGTCCTTCCAGAGGATCATCAGTACATGACGTATATAAAAAAGGCCGTTAGGCATCGCGCGAGGCAAGCGGGTTATAAAAGGATAGAAACTCCGATGTTCGAAAATAAAGCAATCTTTGAACGTGGAATAGGAGAGCACACCGACATAGTCGAAAAAGAATTGTTCATGATAAGTGGAAAGAAAAATGACGAGGGTTCAGCGAAGTTCGCCCTAAGACCAGAGTTTACTGCTGGTATTTGTCGGTCTTATATTGAACATGGGATGCATCAGTTTCCACAACCAGTAGAATTTTATTCCATTGGCCCATGCTTCCGATACGACAGACCCCAAAAAGGAAGATATCGACAATTCCATCAATTCGATATGGAAGTAATTGGACTCAAAGATCCAAGCATTGATGCACAGCTGATTCTTGTAATTTCAAAAATACTTGCTGACCTCAAAATTAGAGATCGACTGAATCTTCAGATTAATAACATAGGTACAACTGAAAACCGTCAAGCTTATACCGAAGCAATTAAAGACTTTTTCATAGGCAAGGAGAGAAATTTACCGGAATTAGATCAACAACGGTTGAAAACTAATCCAATGAGACTCTTGGATTCCAAAGAAGAAGATACTCAAATAATTTTAAAGAGCGCACCAACAATGGATCAATTCATTGATGATGAAAGTAAAGAGTTTCACTCAACTCTTCTTGAATATCTCGATGCTCTCGAGATTTCTTATGAAGAGAACAATACTCTCGTGCGCGGTCTTGATTATTACACACAAACAGTATTCGAATTCTGTGATGAATCTACGGGTGCGCAGAATGCAGTTGGAGGTGGCGGTCGATACGATGGGCTTATTGAGCTTTTGGGAGGGCGTCCTACTCCTGGCGTTGGATTTGCCGGAGGTATGGAGCGCATGATATGGCATATGAAGGAAGCTGGAGTTAAAGCTCCATTCAAAGATCAGGTTGATGTTTTTGTGGCACAGTTGGGACCGGAAGCCAAGAAGAAATGTCTTACTCTGATTTCTGATCTTCGCGATAGAGGAGTTCACACTCTAGGAGCTCTGGGTGAAGCAAGCTTAAAGAGCCAGATGAGACTCGCAGACAAATTCGGAGCACGTTACACCTTGCTTCTGGGTAAGATGGAAGTAAAAAGCGGAACAATTATTGTTAAAGATATGGAAGCTGGGAAACAGCAAGAGATTAAATTCAAAGATGCAATTCCAACCATCCTTAAATTTATTGGAGAAAAAAACCTCGACACATACACTCTCAGAGACAAGTTTGTAGAGGTGGATGAAGACTAAGCTAATTGACAATTAACAATTGACAATTAACAATTAACGCAAGCGAAAACAAACTTCGCGCCGCTTTAGAATTGTCAATTGTCCATTGTCAATTGTTCATTCTATATGTCTAGGTTTTTAACCCCCTTCGCATGCGTCTGAATAAATTTACGTCTTGGAGCAACCTCTGATCCCATAAGTGTTGAAAAAGTTAAGTCGGCTTGCTCGGCATCTTCCATAGTTACTCTGAGCATAATTCTGTGATCCGGATCCATTGTAGTATCCCACAACTGTTCCGCATTCATTTCTCCCAAACCTTTGTATCGCTGTATGTGCACTCTAGGAGATTTCTTTGTCGACTCTTCCTCGGATGCTTCTTGGTCTGACATCAATTCCTGCATTTCATCATCGTCTGATGCTTCTTCTTCCTCTGATTCTACTGCCTCTTCCAGATTTACCCCCCACTCAGTCATCAAATTCTTTTTCTCATCGTCATCGAACACATACCTTTCGTCTTTGCCTTTGCTAATCTTGTACAGAGGAGGCTGAGCAATATACAAATGACCAGCTTCGATTACTTCCGGGAAGTACCTGTAAAAGAGGGTCAGCAAAAGAGTTCTAATGTGAGCTCCATCCACATCCGCGTCTGTCATTATTACAATTCGATCGTATCTAAGCTTGGTTAAATCTTTAACATCTCCGATGCCAATTCCCAATGCAATTATCAACGATTTGATTTCATTATTTGCAAGCATCTTATCCAATCTCGCCTGCTCAACATTAAGAATTTTTCCTCTGAGAGGAAGTATTGCCTGGAATCGCGGATTTCTTCCCTGCTTAGCGGAACCACCAGCGGAATCTCCCTCAACAATAAACAGTTCCGAGTCAGCAGGATCTTTTGATTGGCAGTCTGCGAGCTTGCCCGGAAGAGTCATTCCTTCCAGAGCACCCTTTCGGATTACGCTATCGCGGGCAGCCCTAGCTGCAAGCCTTGCACGGGATGCGAGCAAACATTTTGCAACTATATCTTTGGCTTCAGATGGATGCTCCTCCATGTATTCAGCCAACTTATCATTAACCACAGTCTCTACTGCTGTTTTCATCTCTGCATTTCCAAGTTTGGATTTGGTTTGCCCTTCGAACTGCGGCTCCTTGATGCGGATCGAGATTACTGCTGTAAGCCCTTCACGCACATCATCAGCTGACAGGTTTTCATCCTTTTCTTTTATTAAACTCTGAGAACGAGCATAAGCATTGATCGTTCTGGTTAATGCTGCCTTGAATCCTGTTAAGTGATGTCCTCCTTCGGTTGTGTGGATGTTGTTTGCGAAACTAACGACAAGCTCTTGGAAAGACTTCGTGTATTGGAGTGCCACTTCTACAAACCCATCATCAGTTCCTTTCTCGAACCAGATCGGAACTCCTATGCGCTCTTTTGATTCATTAAGATGAGCAACGTAAGCAGATATTCCTCCTTCGAAATGGAAACGATATAAACGAGGATGGACGCGATCTGCTTCGGGACGTTCCTTTCTTTCATCTAAGATTGCGATTGTAACGTTTCTAGTAAGATATGCCTGTTGTCTCATTCTATTCATCAACGTCTCCATACTGAAAATAGTCGCATCAAAAATCCCTGAATCAGGCCAGAATTGTATCCTTGTTCCGGTCTTCTTGGTCGAACCTTTGGCTGTAAGTTTGGTCTTGGTTTTTCCTTTGGAGTATTCCTGAGAATGTATCTTTCCCCCTTTATAAACTTCAGCAACCATCTTTACGCTGAGTGCATTAACTACGGAAGCTCCAACTCCATGAAGTCCGCCGGACACTTTGTATCCGCTATCATCTCCTCCAAACTTTCCTCCTGCGTGAAGGGTTGTCATTACAACTTCAAGTGCAGGCTTTTTAAGCTTTGGATGGGGATCTATAGGAATTCCCCTTCCGTTGTCTTCTACACTAACCGAGCCATCATCATGAAGAATAACAGTAACCATAGTGCAATTACCCGCCATAGCTTCGTCGATAGAGTTGTCTACAATTTCATATACGCAGTGATGAAGTCCACGTGAATCCGTGGACCCTATATACATTCCAGGGCGCTTGCGAACGGGCTCCAAGCCCTCCAAAACCTGGATCTGCTTAGCTGTGTAATCATCCTTCTTGGGCATAACTTGAGTAAGTTTACTGAGTTTGCATCAATTTATCAATGGTATAACCTGGGTCTAATGCCGTTTCGAATACTCGAATATTCGAATATTCGGAAGCGATTTCCTTGCAAAGCATCCCTTTGTTCCTTACCCTCCCTTCAAATGGCAATCTACGCACATCGCAAAGGCTCCGAATCGAATGATGCACTTATGCAGAGATTCAAAAAGCAGGTCCAAAAGACCGGACTTATGAAACTACTCAGAACCAGACAAGCCTTTAGAAAGAGTGACTCCAAGCGAGCCACCAGAATGAAAGCTGTTAAGAGAGAAGAGTACAGAGCGAAGAACAGGAAGAAGCAGTTCTACTCAAACATGTAATTTCTACCTGAGTAATTCGAGAGCTTTAAGCATCTGCTCATCTCTTTCTGACGTATACTTAACAACCAAGTCCGGCCTAATTCCATTCTCATCTATTTTTTTGCCATTAGGAGTATGCCATTCTGCAATGGTTACTTTTAGTCCGGATTCGTCATTGAATCTAACAACCTGTTGAACTGTCCCCTTGCCGAATGTATTTACACCAACGATGGTTGCACGATTGTGGTCTTGAAGAGCCCCAGCAACTATTTCAGAGGCAGAAGCTGACCCTTCGTTAACAAGAATTATCAAAGGAATATTTTGACGAATTGTTGGAGAATCGGTTGTAGCATCAACCCGCGTTCTGTCACGGGAAACAATGCTGGCAATATCGGTCCCCTTTGGAAGGAAATTACTAAGTACAACGTTTGCGGCCTTAAGAAGTCCCCCAGGATTTGAACGCAGATCCAAGATGACGCCGGAAGGATTTTTACTCTGCACTTGTGCCATCAAACCTCTTAGCTCATTTTCTGTGGTTTTTCCAAACTGCAGTAGCTTTACAACTGCAATGGTCCCCTGCCATGCGATATCAATCTCTGGAACTTTAATCTCATCGCGTTTAACCTTAACTTCAAACTCATTTCCATTTCGCCTGATTGTTAAAAGAACCGTTGAACCCTTTGGTCCGCGAACTCTATCCACGGCTTCCATAAATCCTAAAGTAGTCAGATCAACACCATCAGCTTTTATTATTTGATCTTTAGGCTTTAGGCCTGCAGCCTCTGCAGGTGAGGATCTGAGTGGAGTGACAATAGTCAGAATCCCATCTTTTTGTTCAACCTGAGCACCAATTCCTGTAACAGTTCCTCTTATTTGAGTCTCTAAATTACTGATTCCTGCAGGGCGCAGGAATGTTGAATACTTGTCTCCAAGAGAATTCACAAGTGCTTCGGCGGCCATGTAAGCCGCCTTTTCCGGGTCGATATTTTCTTTGTAAACAAAATTATCATTGATGTACCGCCATATGGTTTCCAAAATCTGCTGTTTAGGAAGACGTGATGTTGATGCGGTCCCAACTCCAGACAAAGTTACTTTTACATATTGCGGTTTATTTTTGTCATTCTCAACCTGAGTCTTTGTTGTCTTTTTAGTTGGGGCAAATGTAGAAGACCTAATCGGCTGAAGCCTCTCGGGGACTTCTCTGTCGGGAACAACTTCACCTGTAACACGCCTAAGTAAGAGTTTTGCTTCGCTTCCCTTTAGCATCCTTCGAACTCCGAAGTGGCTTCTGCTCTGTGGAGTCATCCATCCAAGTTTTTGGGACACCGCAATGGCACCTGCTTCCGGTGAATTTTTTCTTACATCTCGAAATCGCACTTGATCATTGCTCTTCAAACTTTTTATTCTAACAAGAATAACTAAAGCCTGACCTCTGGTGATACCGCGTGCAAGTTGTAAATCATTTCCAAACATATCAAGCGCTCTTCTGTCATGTGCTACTTCGACGTATGACCTGAGTGCTTTTGGAATTCTAAGATAAGGAAGTTGCCTTTTGCTTTTGCTTGTCTGAATACCCAGAGCTTTGATTGAAGCTCGCACAAAATCACCTCGCGACACAACTTGGTTTTCTTTCGCATTTATATAATCACCCGCATTCCCAATTGCTTGAACTTGCGAGGGGAAAACAACCGTCAGTATAAAAATTGATAAAAATAGCTTAGATATATATCTGGTCATAATAGTTTTGTTGGTAGCCAAGGCATTGTAGGGAAGGTAGGGGTGACTAACAACCAACTACAGACAACTGACAACTACTTCATTTGTTGTGTATTAACTGTTCCGCTCCGAAGCGGAACGTCTTTTGGGGCTATAGCTAGGTAAAAAGTCTGAGTCGTTAAAAGTATTTTTTGAAGATGCATTGACTGAGGATTTTTCTCGATCACCATATATAACTACCGCCCCGCCACCCTGAAGCTTAACCCACCCCTGGGGGGAGGGACCATCAATATGATGAAAATAAATCAGCTAGCTAAGCCCCCACAATCTTCCCCTTAACAAAAGTATCCGTATTAACCAGCCTTCCTCTTTCTTTCATACTCTCCTGCTTATAAAACAAAGTCGTAAATATCCAGAATCCACCAACAATGTACAGGAACGAAGGAAGAAGAAGTATCGGAACCAAATGAAGAACATTACCGGAACCAAATCCAAACAGATCGCCGAATGTTTCGGGGTTATTTGGAAGCATATCCGGCAAAGTAACCATAAAGTTAAAGAAGCCGTGCAAGAGCGTCGCAAGTATTAATCCAACTATCATTACTTGAACTCTGAATGCTTTCTTTGGAGGAATTCTGAATAACCAATAACTCAAGTCGGCAAATAGCGAAGCCTCCCCTCTTTTGTGCACATCAGTAAGGTATGATTTTGCAAAGATAGAAAGTCCCAGGAAGTATCCGAGCACTCCGGAAGATACTATATGCACCATTGTGGTAAGTATTGATCTCCCCGAAACATTGCCCAAGAAAATCCACCACTGTGGCTCACTTGCCTCGGTCAAATATTCTCTTACGAATCCTAGGAAATAGCTCGAATTAAGTACGTTTTCCGCAAACGCAAATCCAATTGCCACGATAACTGCCATCTGTATTACGTCATCAATGCTAGAGAAGAAGGATGAACCGCTTTTCTTAAGTACCCAAAGCTTGGATGATTCTTCGATGATTCCAACAATAATAAAAGATATAAACATCGCAAGTATCGTCGACCTTATGCCTTCCACATAAACCAAAGTGCCGGATACAAATGCGTTTGAAGCTCTACTGAAATTTTCCGGAACTATTCTAAACAGAAAGAATTGAAACTCTACTCCCCTTCTGACCAGCGCGTCATAAAAAAGGATTGGAGCTGTGGAAAGCATTCCTGCAAAGAACATAAGTAATACAAAACTGAAATGCTGTTTATGGTATTCAAGGAAAAACCAACACCACACAAGCGCAGGTACAAGCGCAACTAGAGCAGCTATCAGGTGGGCATACCTTTCACCAGGATCTTCCTTAAATATGGCATGCATTCCAATCCATAGTATGAACGACCCCAATACAATCGCCTTGATTCTCGGTGACCATGGCCCGAATAATAGTCTCCAAAGAATAATTGTACATACTATCCCCAGCGCCATTACATACGGATCTTGTTCAACTCCTACCTGTAATATTGCATGGGCCAGTCCCATTAGTCCGAACGAAATACCAGATCCCATCAAAACTGCAAATACATAATCTCTTGCCTTCTTCCACTTGTACTCAGCCGCAACCATCAACCCTCCTGCAACAAAGAAATAAATGAGCATTCTTGCCGGAGTAAGATTGCTGAAAGGAATTACTCCATCGAGAACTTTGAGGGACAGAATAAATAAGAAGCCTGTCGCAATAACTGTACCAATAACAACTTTCGTAGTTGGAAGATATGGTTTGCGCTTTTTAAATGATTCAGGAGACTCATGATCCATCAACATGTGATTGCAGATTCCAACCCACACCCTTGCAAGCCCGCACCCAATCACAGCCCCAAGAGCAACCAATCCAATGATTGTGAGCAGTTGATCATTCATACCAAATACCTTTTTACTATCCTCGGCAGCTGAGGCTATAAGTGGCATTCCTAGGAACAGGATTCCTGTGAGTATGCTTACCGGAAGTCGTCTTTTGATGCTTATGTATAATGTGGGTATTTGGGTATTATTATAACATAATATTGATGTTTTTGGAAGATGTTGTATGAATTAAAAGAAGCAGAAGAATCAGAAGATTCAGAGGATTTTATTAAATCAAAATTTCAGATAAGCATTCCTCTGTTTCCTCTGCTTCCTCTGTTTCCTCTGCTTCCTTATCAATGGATATTCCTGTACCGTGTTCCCGATTATGCCTGCCGAAACACTCGATCAACTCGTCTCTCTCTGTAAACGCAGAGGTTTTATTTTCCCCGGATCCGAGATTTACGGAGGGCTAGCTAACACATGGGATTACGGTCCTTTGGGAGCCGAACTAAAGAATAACGTGAAACGCGAATGGTGGAGAACATTTGTCCACAAGAGACCTGACGTGATCGGGCTTGATAGCGCTATTTTGATGAATCCCAAGGTTTGGGAAGCAAGCGGTCATTTGGAATCATTTACTGATCCGCTGGTAGACTGTAAGGAATGCAAAGAGAGATTTCGAGGTGATCATCTGCTGGAAGCAAAACTGGGAGTAGAAGCTGTAGTCGTTCTGGATCTGGATCAGATTCAACCAATGCTGATGGCGGAAAAAATTGCATGCCCAACATGCGGAAAGTGCGATTGGACGGAAGCAAAGCAGTTTAATCTGATGTTCAAGACTCAACAGGGTACGACCGATGATTCTGCGACTGAGATTTACATGAGGCCGGAAACTGCTCAGGGAATATTCACTAACTTCAAGAACGTTCTAAGTACAGAGCGCCCACGCCTCCCGTTTGGAATCGCACAGATCGGAAAAGCTTTTAGAAACGAGATAACTCCCGGCAACTTTACATTCCGAACCCGTGAGTTTGAACAAATGGAGATCGAATATTTTGTAGAGCCTAAAAGTTCTCCCGACGCTTTTGAAGAATGGCAAAAGAAAGTTTGGGATTGGTACATGATGCTTGGAATCGATAAGAAAAATTTGCGCATTCGCGAGCACGACAAAGATGAACTATGCCACTACAGCTCAAAGACGATTGACATTGAATACAGTTTCCCATGGGGATGGGGCGAACTTTACGGGCAAGCAAACCGCGGGGACTTCGATCTTTCTCAGCATGAAAAATTCTCGGGTGAAGATCTGAAGTACACAGACCCGGATGATCCGAAAAATAAATTCCTTCCGCATGTAATTGAACCGAGTTTCGGTTGCGATAGAACAGTTCTGACTTTCCTTATCGAAGCTTACACAGAAGAGGAACTGGAGAACGGAGATGTAAGAACTGTAATGAAACTCGATCCCCGCCTCTCCCCTGTCGATGTTGCAATACTTCCGCTGAGCAAGAAGGAACCTTTGATTGCAAAGGCACAAGAAATTCACAACATGATTTTGGACCAGACTGATCTGGTAACGGACTTTGATGTAACCGGATCGATCGGAAAGCGTTACAGAAGGCAGGATGAAATAGGAACTCCAAAGGCAATCACAGTGGACTTTGGAACAATTGGGGAAGACAAAGAACAGGGCGGGAAGAATACTGTGACCATGCGGGATCGTGATAGTTTGGAACAGATGAGGGGAGGTATTGCCAAGCTAGTGGAGGAATTGGCTAAGATAAAGCCGAGTGAGAAGGTTTTATAAAAACAACTCAAATTCCTTGCATCCCCTCCCCAAAATCCCTTTAATGGGGTCAAGTTCTTCCTGATTGTCGCAGTCCTAGCGCATAAGCGCTACCCTGAGCCTGTCGAAGGGTGGCCCGCGATTCCTCTGCAAAATGGCAAGATGAAGGAAGAAATACCAAGGATAAAGCACAGCTAATAAGTCCTACGCCCTAAGTCTTACGTCCTAATCTCACGTCCTACGTCTTACCCCTTACGTCCTAATCTCATGCCTATTCCAACCGAAAAAGAACTATTCGCGGCCAACTGCCACATCGGCCACAGAAAAGAAAAGTGGAATCCTCGTATCAAACCATATCTATACGGCTCACAACGCGGGATTTATATCTTTGACCTTGTGAAAACAAAAGAGCATCTAGAAAAAGTAGTTGCCGAAGTTAAGAAGCTCTACAGCGAAGGCAAGACCATACTCTTTGTTTCTACAAAACAACAATCAATTGCTCCCGTAGAAGCTATCGGACAATCACTAAATCAACCTGTTGTAACCAAGAAGTGGATACCGGGACTTTTGACTAACTGGTCCACAATCAAAAGAAGAATTAAATATTATCTGGATCTGCAACAGTCATTCCAAACAGGAGAGATTGAAAAGTATAAGAAGAAGGAACAGCTGATGCAAAGAAAGAAATTAGCCAAGCTTGATACTGCACTTTCTGGCGTTGCAGATATGACCGAGTTGCCTGATGCAATTTTTGTTATCGATGCAGTGCGTGATAACGTCGCCGTTCGCGAGGCTCACAAAAAAGGAATCCCTCTTTATGGAATTTGCGACACGAATGCAAATCCCGATGACTTTACAGAGTTCATTCCTGCTAACGATGATGCTGTGACTTCCCTTAACGCAATTCTGGACACGCTTGAATCGGAACTTAAAGGAGCATCAACTAAGTCCAAGAAGAAAAAAGAAGAAGTATTAGCAGCCTAACCCTCACCCTAACCCTAACCCTAATCTAAATCTAATCCCCCAACTTACCAATTACCCATTTCCACTATGACTCCAATATCCGCCTCCACAGTCGCTTCACTCCGCCAACGAACAGGTGTCTCTATGATGCAATGCAAGAAAGCATTGGAAGAAGTCGGCGGTGACGAAGAGCAAGCCATAGAAATTCTTAAGAAGAGCGGCGAAGCTCAAGCAGTTAAAAAGTCTGCACGTGATCAGAAGGAAGGTCTGGTATTTATGGCTCAAGAAGGGAATAAGGCAGCAATTCTACTGCTTCATTGTGAAACTGATTTCGTTGCAAGGAATGAAGATTTTCAGAAGTTTGGAAACGAACTTGCAGAGAAGCTGTTGAACGAAGGTGAAGATGCAGTTAAGTCTCATGCAGAAAGTGTAATGAGTGATGTTGTACAGAAGTTGGGAGAAAATATCTCTCTTGGTGAAACAAAGACTGTCGAAGCTCCAGTTCTTGGAAGTTACATACACTCGAACTCAAAGATCGCTGTTGCAGTTGGACTTAATGAAGGCGAGCAAGAAATTGCGAAGGATGTTGCGATGCATGCCGCTGCGATGAATCCCATATACAAAACACCGGAAGATGTAGAAGACTCTGCTGTTGAAGCGGAAAAGAATATCTGGAAGGACCAGCTTAAATCGGAAGGAAAGCCCGAGGAAATCTGGGATAAAATTATGATGGGCAAGGAGAAGAAATTCCGTGAAGAGAATGCACTTGTAACTCAGGAGTTTGTAAAAGAGCCCGGCAAATTGATCTCTGAGCATCTAGGTGGAGCAACCATCGTTGAATACATCAGAGTATCTGTAGAATAGGTTGCCTGCCCTGCCTGTACTGAGCGCAGTCGAAGTAAGCGAGTCCCGAACTTGTCGAGGGGCGAGCCGAAGGGTTGAATATGTAAGAATTGCAGTTGAATAGTATTCCATGAACACAAGTTTTTGTTATACCCAAGCCTAAAAGTACGCATTGACAAATATTGACTTTATTGTCATAAAACCATATAATAACATACTTTGCTTTTTCAAATTATTGGCATATTTATTATGTAGAGAGGAATCTGTTCCTTGCTTCCGCAGGGGGCAGATTCTCTCTATTGGGAACAGAAAGTCCAGTTAACCCTTTCTATGAGGTATCTTCGATGCGAAACACTACGACCTTTCAGTTGCCGCAAGTGGCCGCGATTTCCAATGCCTATGTGAACAACATGGGAGGCACATTGGGCATGACCGGACATCCTCTGCGGCCTGCCAAGTCCGCTGCGGATTTGATCACAGGATTGAACTTCACAAAGAGAGTGCATTTTCGTACGTTGGAGGATTTCCCCAAGCGGGAGGACTCAACAAACGTTCGGCACAAGGCGAGAGTCAAGGTTGCGGAAATGATCCGCGACCAGTACGCCCGCAACGACTTCTTTGTGATCCTGCAAGGGACGGACAGTCTGGCGGAGACAACCTCCGCATTGTCCATGATTTGGAAACAGTCCCTGCAGAAGTCGGTCTTCGTGATTGGGTCCCAAATGACCAAAGACGAAAGCGGTACGGACATGCCCATGCAAATGGAATCCGTAATGCGAATCGGCCGCGCGTTTCACAGAAACGGTGTGGTCGGAGTTTTCACTCTGAGTGTCGGACAAGTTTGGGACGGCGCACGTGTGCGCAAGAAGAACGAATCCGATTTCTTCTCGTTCTACACCCCCGGACGCGAACCAGTCGCATACGCAAGGCCCCACATCATGTTGCAGGAATACCTCCTGCGACGCGTCGACCCTCAAAGGGTCGCCGAGGGATTGCGAATCGACGGCGAGTTCGAGCCAAACGTCATGACCCTCAAGGTTTCCGCGGATACGCCTCCTTCAGCACTGACCGCCCACATCGGGGGTAGTATGAAAGGCGTGATCCTGGAAGCAAAGGGTGCGGGCAATATCCCTAACTGCCCGTGGGACGATGGTGAAAGCCACAACGATAGTACTGGCGCCAATGATTGGATCAGTGCTATCCGGCAAGCGTCTGAAGCCGGAATGCACGTCGCTGCCTTGTCCCCATTCGACGATGGGCGGATCAACTTGGACCGCTACGAGTTGGGGGCGCTGGCAAGGGACGCCGGCATGTACTCCCTCGGGAGTCTGACGCCGGATATGGCGGACTTCAAATTCCGTCAGGCAATCGCCCGACACGACGAGGATCGAAAGGCTCTGCAATTCTTCCTGACTACAGACATGATTGGGGAAATGCTCCCCGGTCTCGAAATCGAGGAAGACGAGCCAGAACCAGATGTCGTCGAAAGGCACATCGCAGCGCTGGACAATTTACAGCTTTTCAACCCAATAGACAAGGGCCTCGCTTTAATTAGCTGGGCCCTTAGGAGTGCAAAAATTTTTTATTATAACCTTGTCTCACTTTTCATCTTAGTCAAGCTCTCTAATTATTGTACTTACGTCTATTTCCGCTAGAGTGACACCGATGAAAGTTGCAAATATCCTCATTGCTGAAGATGATTCGGTCCTTCGTGAAGTATATTCAAAGAAGTTCACAATATCGGGATACAATATAAGAGCGGTTGAAAACGGCGCAGAAGCAATAAAAGAGGCAATGGAAGTAGCACCTGACATAATGATTATCGATCTGAATATGCCTGTAGTTGATGGATTTGCGGTGTTGGAAAAGTTTCCTAAGGAAAAGAGGAAATTTCCGATTATAGTTCTAACCAACTTTGGAAATGAGGAAAATCGCGATAGAGCTTTGAAACTGGGCGCTAACGAGTATTTTATCAAAAACGAGATGACTATCAGGTCGCTTTTGGAGATGGTGGAAAATTTGCTTAAGGCCAAAGAAATGTGGGATAAATAAAGGAAACAGAAGAGTTAGAAGAAACAGAAGAGTCAGAGGATCTTATTAGCATCCGGATCATTGACAAATATTTCAGCCTATCCTCTGCTTCCTCTGTTTCCTCTGTTTCCTCTTCTACACTAAATAATCTATCCATAATAGCAATTTAATGCTAATATAGTATGATACCTCTAATGAATCTACTTCCTGTTATTATCGTTTTGGTCCTACTGGCAGGAGCTCTGCATATAGCTCTCTGGCTGTCTCGCTTATGGCACGAAAAACGCATGGAGCGAGATCTGGTTTTTCTTCAATTACTAACTCCGAAAAAGGAGAGCAAAGAGGATAAAGAAGTAGAATCTGAGCAATTCTCTACAGGAAAAGATTTCAAAGAAGTACTAGGTGTGATGGAGCATCTGTTTGAGGCTCTGCATGGAATTTATCTGACCAGAATAGAAAGATTTTGGAGGGGCCAACCATTTTTCTCGGTTGAGTATGCAGCACTGGCAGGAGAGATTTTGCTTTACGTAGTTGCTCCAAGAAAATTCGCACCACTAATAGAAAAACAAATAACCGCATTCTATCCGGACACGATTATAGATGTTGTCGAAGATTACAACATTTTTACAGAGAAATCTGTTGTATCAGTCCAACCACTTGTACCCAAAAAGAAGTTCACTTCTGTATTCAGAACTTATCAACAACTAAAAAGTGACCCGTTCAATAACATTACGAATGCATTTTCGAAACTTAAAACGGCCGAGGGTGCCGCAGTACAAATTGTACTTAAACCTATAAAATCCGGTTGGCAGAAAAACCTCCAAAAAGAAGCAACTCAGTTAATCAATCCAAAGAAGCAACACGCAAAATGGTGGAATCCAATTTCTTGGGCTAGTGCCGCCTTTAGTATAATTACAGGAGGAGATGATCTTGCCGAATTTAAGGAAGCCGAACATTCGACCGGAGAACGCGTATCACAAATGGTAGAGGAATACAGCAAATCCATGGACGAGAAGGCCGGACAGGCCGGATTTACATGTACCCTCAGGCTTCTTGTATCTACTGATTCTGAAACAAGATCAAAAACTATTCTGGAAACTCTTATCGCTGCTTTCAGACAATTTGATTCTGTCCGGGGTAACAATTTTAAAAGACCAAGGATAGTTCAAACTACCGAGATAGTTAATAAATTCATACGCAGGTCTCCCAAACGCACCAAGAAACAATTTTTCATGAGCCCAAAGATGCTTTTGGGAACGAGTGAACTTACCGGCTTTTTTCATCTTCCAAATATCAAATATAACAAAGTCGAAACCATTAAGTGGCAGAACTTCAAAATTGCACCTGCACCAAAAGATATTCCGGAAGAAGGATTGTTCCTTGGGAACAATACGCACCGCGGAGAAAAGACCAAGATTTTCCAGAACAATGAAGACCGCTTCCGTCACTTCTACATCATAGGACAAACCGGTACAGGTAAATCATCCATTATGCAGCTGATGGCTCGTCAGGACTTTCATGATGGAAAAGGCCTCTGCGTGGTTGATCCTCATGGTTCGCTTGTAGAAGACCTAATGCCATATATTCCACGCGAAAGAGCTGATGATGTAATTTACTTCAACCCAGCTGATGTCGAACGGCCTATGGGACTGAACCTATTGGAAGGCAATTCTCCGGAAGAAAGAGATCTGATAGCTTTGGATGCTATGAACATGATGGTAAAGATGTTTGGAAACGAGATCTTCGGTCCTAGAATTCAGGACTACTTCCGTAATGGATGTCTTACTTTGATGGAAGATGAAGAGGAAGGTGGAGCTATAACTGATCTTGTTAAGCTGTTTACAGACGAAGAGTGGCAAAAATACAAAGTATCAAAAGTATCAAATCCGATTGTTAAATCATTCTGGGAAAAACAGATGGCACAGACTGGACAAAGGGAAAAGCAAGAGATGATCCCCTACTTCGCCGCTAAGTTCGGACAGTTCTACACCAATTCGTTGATCAGAAATATTGTGGGGCAAACAAAGAGCGCCTTTGATATTGCCGATTGCATGAATTCGGGAAAGATCCTGCTTGTGAACTTAAGTAAAGGGCTTGTTGGAGACATTAACTCCCAGTTGCTTGGAATGATATTTGTTAACAAAATCCAGGTTGCAGCTATGCGCAGACAGCAACAAAGCAAAGAGGAGCGAAAAGACTTCTTCCTGTACATCGACGAATTCCAAAACTTTGTAACTGATTCAATAGAATCAATTCTTTCCGAAGCCAGAAAATATCGACTTGGCTTAGTACTTGCTCACCAGTACATCGATCAATTGGAGAAGGATGACAAGATGTCGGGTAAGACGAGCCTTAAGGGAGCAATTTTTGGAAACGTTGGAACGATGATGTTTTATAAGATTGGACCGCAGGATGCAGAAGTATGTGCGAAGGAAATGGCGCCTGTATTTTCTGAGCAGGACTTGGTTAATATGGATGCCTTCAAAGGCTCGATGAAGCTTTGTATAGAAGGAAAACCCTCCAGACCATTCTCCATTGATGTGCCCCGCCCATGGCTCGATACCACCTACCCGAAAGACCCTCAGGCAGCCGAGGCATTCAAGCAGCTCAGCAGGCTCACTTATGGTAGACAGAAAGACTTTGTTGATCGTGAGATTTTGAGGAGAATTGGATAAAAAGAGGAAACAGAAGATGCAGAAGAAGCAGAAGATTCAGAGGAGTGGATGTAAACAAACTTGTGGAAAGTTATATTTGAATATCTTCTGATTCCTCTGATTCCTCTGTTTCTTCTGCTTCCTTTGCCAGTATACGCATATTGTCCTCCGATCCATTACATGCTATAATATAGATAGTTACAAACAAACACTATGAAACACAGAATTCATACAAAAGGCTTAAGTCTCGGGATAGTTACAGGAATTGCAGTGGGAGCTCTCTCTGTAGTCGGATCCATTAATTCTTCGACTACTGCTTTTGTTGGAATCGATCCAAATTTCGCGCGCACTGGTGATCCGATAAACCAAAATATTGATATTAATGATGAGAATCACAAAAAGAGGGATTTAATTAAGGGTTGGCCTCGTATTCAAGATAGGTTGCAGGAGCAAGGAAGCTACTACTGGAGAAATGGCAGAGGCAAAAACAGTATTCCAAAACACTGCTGGGAACTAAGCCATGCCAGCCTTGCAAAATGCGTTGTGGAAGCAAGAGAGGGAAATATATATCGGAAACAGCAAACTCCAAGAAACTAAAACCAATCATCTAACAAACTTTATCATGTTCTTCAATCAGCAAACCAAAGTCGCTCTCCTGGCTGGAGTCGTGGTAGGAGTCGTAGTAGGAGCAGCGGCAGTAAAAACGGGCTCAACATCAGCATTTATGGGCACAAGACCAGATGAAGCTATTAAAATGGACTCACTCAAATGGATAGATGAGGAAAATCCAAAGTACAAACCTGCTGCAATGAAACCACGAGATAACTTTGTTGAGCTTCAACCTTCCTCAATTTGGTTTGGACCAGCAAGATGCAGACAATTTCATCTTGGACCTAGATATACGAAATGCTTGCTTAGAGATCAACAAGTGGGGCCTACAAAGCTTCCTTATCCAGATAAGAGCCGATAAAGAGGAAACAGACGAAACAGAGGAAGCAGAAGAGGCAGAAGAGGCAGAGGACTACGTTAAGTTGTTATCTGACATCATCTCTTCTGTTTCCTCTGATTCTTCTGATTCTTCTGTTTCTTTTACCATTTTTAGCATATTGTCTTCAATATCGTTTTGTGCTATATTATAAATAACAAACATTTACTTCCTAACTGTCCCAGTCATGAACTGCAAGAACAAGCATAATGTCGTTGTAGCATCGCTAGTCGGTGTCATCATTGGTGCTCTTATCGGCGCCAGTACTATGCAGTACGCACAGCTAATCGCATTCAAGGGCGCAAATCCTAACTTCATGAAGAATTCTGTTAATGTACGTGCAGCAGACGGAATCGTTCGCGAGCGTAGCGACGCAGGCGTATTCCAAGTACCTGGCAAAGAAATTTCTGAGAGAGAAGCAAGGCTCAGGAGAGCAGAAAATGCCGGACACAGCGCTCCTCTCAATTTAGAAGATGAGAGTAAGGGCTGTAATCGGTTTGCTTTCGGCAGCGCTCGATATGCCAAATGCACAGTCGAAAAGCGCGAAAACGACATCGACTATCAGCAGTGGCCAAGTGTGCCTCATTAAGAAGAACCAGAAGAACCAGATGAGTTAGAGGAACCAGAGGATAATCCTCTGATTCCTCTGTTTCTCCTATTTCTTTTGTATATACATATATTTGCTTTTTTGCGTATATTATGTTATAGTATAACCAATACAAATATTTAATTCCTTCCTCCAAACAGTAATGAAATACAACAGTAATGTTTCAATCGCTGTGCTCGCAGGCATCGTTGTCGGTACCCTTATGGGCGCCGGTACAAGCCAGTACGCATATGTTGTCGCCAGCAGCTATCATCCTAATGATGCAAAAGCTGGTGCAGTGGAATCTTACCACGCTGCTCCTAGTGGAGCCACAAGGTACTCCAACACACGTGCACTTCGCTTGAACCTCGACGAAGGTCTTAATGACGGGGCATTTCTTTACAGAAATCCCGATGTCACTGGACGCGAACGACCTGCCTTCGACGAGTCTAAGTACTCAGAAGTACGTGGTTGCGTTGGCACAAGCGGCAAACGCCGAGCAAGCTGCGAATCGGGTAATTATGTAAATTAATCCCGTGCTTAAGCACTAGCGAATAGACGTCAATAAAAACCTTACGAGTCCAAACTCGTAAGGTTTTTAACAATCAACACGTCCGCCTACGGCGAACTGTCAACAATCAACTATTACTAAATATGTTGATTGTCGATTGTTGAGAGGTGCCGAAGGCACCGTGTAGATTGTTATCTCAAGGCAACCGAGCTCACCGGCAATGCATGAATCAGATATCTCTGTGCAATCGAATCTCTGGGCCAACAGGTATATAAAATCAGCTCCTCTCCTCCTCCCTGATCTTGGAATGGTGTTGTATCGCTAGCCTGAATTGTCTGGTGCCTTGTTACTTCGTATGTGTGTAGCTTTCCGTCATAAGTCACAAATATTCTCGATCCAACTTCCAAGGTATTTACCGTTCTGAAGATTTTGGTGAACTTGGAAACATCCCAAGGGTAGCTGGAAGAATGCCCGTATATCATAATTTTGCCTCCTGCTCCCGGATAACTAAACAGATGACCAAGTCCATGCTGAAGAGGCTGAAGTATACCATCAGGCGTAAAAGGATCGGCCGGATGAGTTACTGTCAGATCTTTAATTCCAAGAGTAGGAATAGAGACCGCAAAATGCTTCTCGGAAGAATGCTCGGGCAAGGCGGCTATCGAAGACTGGCCCGCAGATATTACTCGAACCTGAGGATTAACTCTTTGTGGAGCATTGATTCTCTGCTGAGGAGAAATAGGCCCCTGAGGTTCAGAACCGGAATAAGCGATGGCTTCTTCGGCCTGGATTTTATCTAAACGATAAACCAAGTCGAAAAATCTTCCACGAGTAATAACTTGTCCAAGCTCCATTCTTCCCTGATGCATAATCAGATTCTTTGCAATTGCATCATTAATATATGGAGTGAACCACTCACCGTCGCGATTCTGCGCATAAGGAGAAAGCTGCGCACCTCCAGTTACACCCTCAAGCCCGTACGCTCGAAGAGCCATCACAACTGCTTCCTCAAATTTTAAATTATTGGCAGGCCTGAATGTTCTGTCTGGATAACCTGTGAGTATGTTTGATTCAAATCCTGCTTCAACATAAGGCGTATACCACTCACCTGATGGAACATCGTAGAATAGTGGAAGTGGCATTACATTCTGTTTGTACCAATCCACTCGATCGGGAACTTTTAATCCTGCAATTACCTTCAAAGCCTCGGCCCTGTTAAGAGCACTATTAGGCTTTCCCTCTCCTGTTGCATAACCTTGAATAACTCCCTTCGATCTTAGGTATGTAAATGCCGTGTCATAAGGAGTACCGACTGTATCCGAAAATCCGGCGGCATATGCAATGTGCGCAAATCCCAAAATCGCGAAAAGGCCAGCAAATAGTTGAATCTTTCTATACATAAGTTAGTGCAGTATTTTACCTTGTTAAGTGGAGTTGTCAATGGGCAAGGACCCCCATATTTTGCATTAAATCAGCATTTAAAAGCAATATTGCATAAATCTAACGAATACCTCAAACTCCCCCCAATGGCCCTCAAAGTCGGCATCATCGGTCTGCCCAATGTGGGAAAATCCACACTTTTTAATGCTCTGACCAAGACGCGCGGAGCCAATGCTAGCAACTTCCCTTTTTGTACCATTGATCCAAATGTCGGGATTGTGGAAGTCCCCGATGAGAGGCTCAAAAAGATTTCTGATATCGTTAGCCCGGAGAAAATAGTACCCGCCGCAGTTGAGTTTGTGGATATAGCCGGACTTGTAAAAGGCGCACATAAAGGAGAGGGATTGGGCAATCAATTTCTCGCCGCGATAAGAGAAGTACACGCACTCTGTCACATCGTCAGATTTTTTGAAAGTTCTGATATCACGCATGTGGAAGGAAGCATAGATCCCAAGCGTGATCGTGAGACTATCGAGACTGAGCTATGCTTGAAGGATCTGCAAACCGTAACTGATCGGATTGATAAAATGGGCAGCGCAGGAAGAGTCGGAAATAAAGAAAGTCAGAAGGAGTTTGAAATTCTGGAGAAAATTAAAGACTGCCTAAATAATAGCCTGTTTGCATCAACGCTAAGTTTTACTGATGAGGAGGCTTTAATAGTTAAATCATTTTTCCTTCTGACTGATAAGCCTCTTATATATGCAGCTAACGTATCCGAAGAACAAATGCATACTCTCAGCATTGCTGATGCTCGTACTCAACTTGGAGTGCCTGAAGATACGGAAGTAATTACAGTTTCTGCAAAGATAGAAGAGGATCTTCAAGATTTATCTGACGAAGAGGCAAAAGAATTTCTCGATGATCTTTCCGTAACTTCATCCGGACTTGATCGACTGATACATGCCGCCTACGCAGCGCTCGGATACATAACATACTTCACAGCTGGTCCGAAAGAGGCGCGTGCTTGGACGATTCCAAAAGGCGCCCTTGCTCCACAAGCGGCAGGAGTGATTCATACAGATTTTGAGAAAGGATTCATCCGAGCCGAAACTATTGCATATGATGATTTTATTGAGTTCGGTGGCGAAGCAGGAGCTAAAGAAAAGGGTAAGATGAGGTCAGAAGGAAAAGATTACGTTGTTAAGGATGGAAACGTAATTTTGTTTAAATTTAATGTCTAGGAAAAGGGTACAAAAGAGATAAAAGAGAAAAAGGAGACAAAGGGGCGCAAGCATGATACGATCGCCTGCTTTAATATGAGAAAACGTCCCTATCAAGATTTGGTTGTATGGAAAGAAGCAGATGAACTCTGTCTGCAGACCTATAAACTACTTCCACACTTTCCAACTGAAGAGAGATTTGCACTTTGTTCTCAGATAAGCAGAGCAGCTACTAGCATCCCCACAAATATTGTTGAAGGAAACTACAGAAGATCCAACAAAGAACGTCTTCGTTTCTTCGAAATTGCTGAAGGGTCTTTAGAAGAACTATCTTATCAATTATTCTTAAGTATGAGATTAGGGTACATTACTAATGAACAATTCGAATTACTTGATAATCAGATTGGCAAAGTAGGATATCTTCTGACAAAATTGAGAAGTGCAATAGTAAAAAAATTGCCTTAACCCTTTTAATCCTTTGCACCCTTTGTCTCCTTTGAACCCTAATTGGAATTTTACCCTTTGAACCCTTTTTGCCCTTAAGTCATTCTCATCCTTTAAACCCTTTGTGCCCTTTGTCTCCTTTTATCGCCCGCCAAGAACCGTTCATATGCGAACACTGCTCAGCTGAAGTCAGCCCTCTTGAAAAAGGAAGTTATCGTAATCACTGTCCTTACTGTTTATTTTCTAAGCATGTTGATCTGGAAGGACCCGGTGACAGGCAGTCACCATGCGGGGGGCTGATGAGACCGATTTCACTTGACCTGAGTGGTAAGAAGGGATGGGTCATAATTCATGAATGCATGATTTGCGGAAAAAAGATTAACAACAAAGCTGCATCGGATGACCGACTCGATACATTTCTTGTCTGACCCGCTTGTTTGACCTCACCCCCCGGCCCCTCTCCTGCAAGCAGGAGAGGGGAGCTCTGCATTTGGAATAGTTCCCCCTCTCCTCCGCAGAGGAGAGGGGGTTAGGGGGTGAGGTCGTTAAACACTGTATGTACAATGTACATACAATCGTTATGTTAACTTAACATAATATTCTGATTCATTTATTTATACACCTTCTTGCCCTTCCGCAAGCTAAATAAGTTGATCATCATTTATACCAAGGAGTACTCTTCCAGTCCCTTCCCCTCGACGCCATGAGAGCATTCTTACTTGTTGCAGTTTTTGGAGTCCTAATGATCAGCCTGTAGTCCCAGCTGAATCGTGTGAAAACTGAGCAATGTATTGTTCAGAATACGCGGGCTTAATAACAATTTTCTCACTAACATTTCCTTCCGGCGCTACTACCAATTGATCCTCATGCGTATCCGGATTTTCTTCAATTGATACATCAAAATCCCCTTCCTCTAAATTCCCGGCAAGAACTTCATCCATTCCCTTGGCATCAATATCTTCTTTGATTTTTTCTTTTAGCTTTTCTTTAACATGAGGTTCCGATTCCATGTTGAACTTTAGATTCGCAAGATGCTCCATTTGACCAAGCTCCTTTTCCAGATCTTCGGGACCCTTCACACGCTCTCTGAGCTTCTCGTAAGCTGCAGGTGACATCTTCTTTTTTGCCCGCTTCATTTTCTCCCTTAGTCCCGGTGGTAATTCGAACGCCATCGACATAAGACAATATTATCATAACGAACAACCCTGTGCTTAACTGCATCCTGAAGTGGCGCCACAATCTAAGCATACTTCACATGATCCGTTTCGTTTAACTCTGACCGAACCGCAACCTGTGCATATGGATCCTGTGAAACCTTGAAGCTTTGCGATTTCCATCTTGGTAGGAGCAGCTTCCACTTCCATCACCTGCTCCTCGATCTCCGCTGAAGTTTTTTCCTCAACAATCGTTCCCCTATCTTCTACCTGAACTGTTGCACCTTCATCTAATATCGGAAGTCTCATTGCAAATGCATCTTTGCTTTTTGTTCCTTCGTCATATGCTTTTTGCACAAGTTCTTTATTATGGAACTGCATAGCCTGTTCCTTTGGCAGGAACTTGAGTGCCAACCAACGCCCAAGATAATCCATGATGCTTGTTACCATCGGAATCTCTTTGTTGGTAGTCATTCCCATCGGTTCAAACCGCGTGTGAACAAGCTTGGAACACAAGACTTCAATCGGGACTCCGTATTGGAGGTTCATAGAAATACTGAGTGCAAGAGTATCCATCACGCCTGAAAGTGTGGACCCTTCTTTGCTCATTTTTATAAAGAGCTCCCCTGCAGATCCATCCTCATAAAGCCCAACGTGAATATAGGCCTCGTGTCCTGCAACCGAGAGCTTGTGAGTGATGGACCTCCTCTCATCAGGAAGTTTTCTTCTGCGCGGAACCTCCTTATACACAACCCTTTCTACTATCTCTTTTACATCCTTTATTTTTTTCTTATCTTTCTTCTCCGAAGAAGAACTAAGCGGTTGGCTAAGCTTACATCCATCCCTATAGAGAGCATTTGCTTTGAGTCCTTTCTTCCAGCCAAGCATGTACGCTTCCTTGACGTCTTCAACAGTAGCCTCATTTGGCAGATTAATCGTTTTTGAAATAGAACCTGTTATGAAGGGCTGAACAACTGCCATCATATTGATGTGTCCATCAGCAGATATTAAGCGAATGCCATCTTTACCACATTTGCTTGCACAATCAAATACAGGCAGATCCTCCTCCTTCATATGAGGAGCTCCTTCAAGCGTCATGTGCCCGCATATAACGATATTTGCTTCCTCAATCTCTTCCTCGTTAAATCCAAGCTCTTTAAGAATATTAAGATTCGGAGATTCTATCTGTTCCTGAGTTAGTCCTAGCTTTTCTAGCGCCTCGTCCCCAAGTACAAAACGATTGAAAGCGAATTGCAATTCAAAGACCGTGGGCAAAGTTTGTTCTATTTTCGCAATGCACTCATCTGTGCATCCTTTTTCTTTGAGTGACTGACGATTTATATGAGGAACTCCTTCAAGCGAAAGTGTTCCCAAAACATACTTCATAATTTCTTGATTTTCCTGTTCGGTGTATTGCAAAGCTTTGAGAGCAACTGAAACAGATTGATTTACAATCTTCATGTAACCGCCTCCCGCCAGTTTTTTAAATTTCACAATCGCAAAGTCCGGCTCGACTCCGGTCGTATCACAATCCATAAGGAGACCGGTAGTTCCCGTCGGCGCAATAACAGTTGTTTGCGCATTGCGGTAGCCGTATTTTTCTCCTGAAGAGAGAGCACGATCCCAACACTCTTTCGCTGATTCCAGTAATTCCGGAAGACAAACATGCTGGTTAATGCTGACCGGAAGCACAGAGAGCCCTTCGTACTCGGATGCTGGTGCATCGTAAACCGCACGCCTGTGGTTGCGTATGACTTTAAGCATATGATCGCGATTGAGAGGATATTCTTTAAAGACACCCAGGTGCTTAGCCATTTCTGCAGAAGCCGCATAGGACTCGCCAGTTAGAATCGCAGTAAGAGCTCCGGCAATCGCGCGACCGCGTGCCGAGTCGTACGGAATACCCATTCGCATAAGTAAAGCTCCGAGGTTTGCGTAACCCAGACCAAGGGTACGGAACTTGTAACTTAAGTCTGCTATTTCTTCACTTGGAAACTGCGCCATCAAAACCGATATCTCCAAAACGATCGTCCAAATCCTAACTGCGTGTTTAAACTTTTCAATCTCGAATGTTTTATGCTCCTGATCGTAGAACTTCATCAGATTGAGCGAGGCTAAATTGCATGCCGTATTATCCAAAAACATATATTCGCTGCATGGGTTGCTGGCATTTATCCTTCCGCTCTCGGGACAGGTATGCCACTCATTAATCGTAGTGTCATACTGCACTCCGGGATCCGCACATGCCCAAGCTGCATAACCGATCTTGTCCCAAAGCTCACGCGCCTTCATCGTCTTGCATGGTTCCGGTTCAGACCCTTGTTTTTTGGCTTGTTTAAGCGCAGTTCTCCATATCAGATTCCACTCCCCATCCTTTTCAACTCTCTCAAGAAAACTGTGCGGAATACGGATAGAGTTGTTTGAATTTTGGCCGGAGACAGTTTGATATGCTTCTGAATTGAAGTCTGTTGAATACCCGGCGTCCGCCATGGCAGCAACTTTTTTTTCTTCGTTAACTTTCCAGTCGATAAATTTCTCGATATCCGGATGGTCAAGATCAAGACAGACCATTTTCGCAGCACGCCTTGTTGTTCCGCCTGACTTTATTGCACCCGCAGCGCGGTCTCCGATTTTTAGAAAACTCATCAAGCCGGAACTAAATCCTCCACCTGAAAGCGGTTCACTCTCTCCCCTAATTTTCGAAAAGTTTGTACCGGTACCTGATCCGTATTTAAAGAGACGTGCTTCGCGGACCCAAAGATCCATAATGCCGCCGGAGTTAACCATGTCATCATTTACTGATTGTATAAAACAAGCATGAGGTTGTGGATGCGTGTAAGCGTCTGTACTTTTTTTCACTGCACCCGTAACTGGATCACAGTAGAAATGTCCTTGGGCAGGGCCAGTTATTCCATAAGAATGATTTAAACCTGTATTAAACCATTGCGGACTGTTCGGCGCTGCCATTTGGTGAACCAGCATGTACTTAAGCTCGTCTTCGAATGCTTGAGCATCCTGCAAAGTTTCAAAGTAACTAAATTTCTCTCCCCAATCGCGCCAGCATCCGGCCAAGCGCCTAACTACTTGCTTCACGCTTCGTTCCGGACCTGTAACAACTTGCCCCTTGTCGTCTAGCATAATATTTCCATTCTCATCGACCTGAGGAACCTCGGCTTTTCTAAAGTACTTGCTGACTATGATGTCGGTTGCAACCTGGCTCCAATCCATAGGAATCTCGGCTCCATCCATCTCGAATACTGTTGAACCATCTGGATTTTTAATCGAACTTAGTCTCTTTTCATATTTCACCTCTTCCAGCGGGTCGCTTCCGGGTGTGGTGAATCTCCTTCCGATTGCCATGCCCTGTTTTATAGGAGCACCATCTTTTGGTGCAACTTTAACTGCTGAAGCAAACGATTTTGGGGATGTTTTTGCGGTAGGTTCCATTGTCAACGTGTCAAGTAAGAAACACAATATGCTGTGCTAAGGACAGCAATCGCACACGATATATAGTTACTTAGTGCAGAGCAATTATTTAGGATTGACTTTGGAGAATGTAATTGAAAGATAGGCAATTAGCTTATAGCTATTAGCTTAGTTAGCTTTTTATGGTGGCAACAATTAATGACATCCAGCAGAAGCTAATGAAGCTATAAGCTAAAAGCTAATTAAGCTAATTAAGCTATTATAGTTTCATGAATATCCTTATTATTGTCGCTGGCACAAATGACCCTAGCAATTCCCATATGCTTGCCGAGTCTTTTGAGGAAGGTATAAGCAGTTATTCATCTGAAATTGAAATTGAAATGATAAGACTTAAAGATCTTTCCATAGATCATTTCAATCTAACCCACTATAAGGAGGAAGTAAAAGAGGAGGAAGATTTTATTAGAATCAAAAAACATATGATCGAATCCAGCGGAATAGTTTTAGCATCGCCAATCTGGAATTTTGGTGTACCAGCACACCTAAAAAATCTGATGGACAGAATTGGTAGCTTCGCACTAGATAAGACCCGCAGTCAAGGCACCCTCAATGGCAAACCTTTTTATCTGATCTTCACGGGGGGTGCACCTATTCCGGCATGGAAAGGACTGATAAGAAAGACCAGTAGCTATGTGTCAGAGTCAATCAAGTACTTCGGTGGAACAATTTTTAGTACACACTTTGAACCAAAATGCACGGCTGGCAAAGGGGGATTTAAACTCGTGGTTGATAAAAGAGAAAATAGCTTAGATAAGCTAAAAGAAGAGGGTGCCCGCTTCGCAGAAATGACTGATAAGTACGCGAAAAACGGCAAGCTTCCCGTAAAACAGAAATGTGTGAAAAAGATGTATTCAATTGGTCAAAGAATAAGTAAGAAGGTTACATGATTGACACAATGTCACAATTACTTTTCCAAGATACAACTAATATTCAACAATTGTTGTAAAGATGTAATTTTTTTATGGTACAGAATCATAATTAATGCAACTCCTTTCTTTTTAAGAATACGGCATCAAACTATAAGATTTATAAAAGTATTTCTGTTTCTAACCCTTTACCAGATGACTACACCATCACTTCTCTCACGAGACACTTCTTTACTGTTAAAGCACTTGTAGTTACTCTCGGAGGACTAGATCTGGAAACCTATAGTCAAACTTTGACTACTACAAGCATTGTTATGGCAAATGCTGCAGAGGCTACACTTAGTGGCTCCTCAGCGCTTTCAGCTTCTGGAGGTGTTAGTATTGGAGACGCAGCAACTTTCTCCCTTACTGGAGGTACGCTGACTCTTAACGGAACAAAAGATCAAGCTTTAGACCTCGATGGACAGCAAATTGAAAACCTCACGATAAACAATAGCGGCTATGGATCATCAACCGGAAATATTGTCGTAGCCGGAGGAGCGCTTGCTGTCTCAGGAACATTAACTATCACAAGAGGTAATCTTGATATGGCCACAAACAGTTTGAACCTTCAGGTAGGAACAGCACTTACGCTTGCTAGCAGCGCTTACGCAGTTCTCACAACCGACTCGAATGTTAGTAACTCTGGAGCAGTAACTGTCGGAGACGACGCTTTCCTTAATGTGACAGGAGGAACATGGACGCTTAATGGTGTCTTAGATCAGGCAATTGACTTCGACAGTGAGTCGGTAAATAACCTTACTATCAATAACACAGGAGCAGGAACTTCTGATGATATCGTAGTTAACGGTTCAGCTCTTACACTAACAGGTCTTCTTACAATTACTCTTGGTAATTTGAACCTTCAGGCAAATGATATTCCTCTAACAGTTTCAGGAGGTATTACTATTGCAAGCGCTGGACAGGCCGGTATGGAAGTTGATTCCAATGTAACCGTGTCCGGTGCTATCTCTGTTGGTGATGCTGCAATTCTTAATGCATCAGGAGGTGGAACGTGGCAGATCCAAGACGATATAACCTGGATCGACTTTGCATCCAATGTTATCTACGGACTTCAGATCTCCACAATTGCATCAGGAAGTGGAACCGAGCTTAGTGGAACGGCAAGCGTTGCCACATCTTTGACTGTTGATTCCGGATCCATCCTTTCACTTAGCGGATACAACCTATACGCAACAGGTGCAACTATTTCTAACCTTGGATATGTTGATGAAGAAAGAACTATCACAGATGGATACAGTTCCTGGCTCGTTTACAAAGGATCTGCACAGTCAGCAAAATCAGCCGGTGGAGATGTAAACTCATACGGAATTGGTGAAACTATTAGATTTATATTAAACGATCCTTCGGATAACGTTAGAGGTCTGATAGCAGATACTCTTACGGGAACAGTTACTGTAGGAACCGATACAGAGACTGGAACTCTTACAGAAGCCGGTCTATCAACGGGACTATTCGAATTCTCGTTCCCAACTGCTAATACCTCGAATGTCACCACATACAACGGTACTCTTGAAGCATCCTCAACAAGCACAGTTACCTTCTTCTACACAGACTTGCATGATGGCTTGCAGTCAACAGGATCAACGACACTAGTGTTTGGAGGAGGATCAGATGCCGCTGATCGTGCAGCACGTGCAGCCGCTATGCGCGCAGCTTGGGAAGCACAACAGGCCGCTCAGAACGCCGGTGGTGGTGGTGGTGGAGGAGGTGGAGGCGGCGGTGGAGGCGGTGGAGGTGGAGGTGGAGATAGTGGAACTTCCGGAGATTCTTCAGATGGAACAACAGATGCAGGTGATGGTGATAGTGATGGTGATGACACAGCAGGAGATGGCGAAGCCGATGGCTCTACCGAATCGCAAGGCTCCCTATCTCTATCTCTTGAACAACAAGATGGCCGATCACTAAAAGTAACGATCGATGGTAAGGATGTAACTATGAGAGACGTTTCATCTGCAGCTTGGTATGCACCATTCGTATTCTCTCTGATTGATAAAGGAGTCGTCTCTGGATACAGGGACGCTCGAGGCCGCCCAACAGGAGCATTCGGCCCGGGTAACTCGGTTACATACGCAGAAGTAGCCAAGATGGCTCTAGGTGCCGCTGGAAAGAATCCTCTGTCCGGAAAGTCTCCTAACCTCAGGTCTGCAAGAGGACAATGGTCTGCAGGATACGTCGCAAAGCTAGAAAGCCTTGGTGTATCTATCTTCAAGAACGATCGCTTGAACGTAAATGATCCTGCTCCAAGAGGAGCAGTTGTCCAAACTATATTGGAAGTATTTGGACGCAATGTAGGATCAGCAAGCGGAGGCAAATACTCAGATGTTTCAACCGGTTCTCCAAATGCAGCTGCTATTGAAACAGCTACTTCCGACGGTCTTGTATCCGGTGATGATAATGCAAGCACCTTCCGCCCACGCTCACCGATTAACAGAGCAGAGGTTTCCAAGGTGATTCTGAACGCGATTCAGATGTATAAATAGAACAGAATAGAAGTGTTGGTGAGAAAGGCCCCGTGAGTAAAGCGGGGTTTTTCTTTGCTTCTGAAATATTGATAGGCCTGATGCGTCACAAGTCGCACGTCTCACGTCACAGGTCCTGTGACTTGTGACCTGTGACTTGTGATTCTAGTTTACTAATATTACCTCCTCATCAACTACTCCAGCTTCTTTAAATCCCCTCCACGTCCGGGCCCCTCCTTCAACTAGGATACTCATAATTCCTTCTTTTGCTAACGACTGCAGAAGATCCTTAAGTTCAAACGAATAATCGATTATTCGAGTATTCGATCCTAACAATTTAGAATCCTTGGGCATCCTCCCATTCGGATCAAGAACAATTCTAATGGGCTGGAAGCTTGTGTCCCCGTATCTAACTGAAAGTTTCGGATCATCACTAATAATAGTCTGAACTCCAACAAGTATTGCATCATGCCTGGCTCTGAGCCTTGTGTGTGACCATTCATCTTGAATCTGATCTGTAATCTTGAGAGGGGATCCATCCTTGTTTGAAATCTGACCTGAACGGGTCTGTGCTTTTTTGAGAGTTATCCATGGTCTTCCACTTTTCTGAACCGAAACAAATCCCCTGTTAAACCTTTCGCAAACCTCAGGCAACACAGGACCTACCACCTCAACCCCAGCTTCTCTGAGTATAGCAATCCCCTTTCCATTTACTTGCGTGTTAGGGTCAAGCATTCCAAATACTAATCGCTTAATCCCCTTCTCGATTATTATGTCTGTACACGGCGGCGTTTTGCCCCGGTGGCAACAAGGCTCCAGATTTACATATAAAACATCATCTGACTCAATAGTACCTACGAAACGTTCTAATAACGCCCTCTCCGCGTGTGCCTGACCTAGACTTAAGTGGAACGCCTCAGCCACGATCTTATCACCTCTCACAAGTACTGAGCCGACCATTGGGTTTGTTTTAACTTTTCCTCGACCTTGTGAGGCAAGAGAGAGGCAGTAGTTGATGAAGTGGGTGTGGTTCACAATCCCAGTTTCTCATAATTTCCAACTACTTTCTTCTTTTTCTTAATTCTTCTGATACTTCTTCCATCTCAATTCCTTCACCTTTGAGCAAAACAAATAAGTGATAAATAAGATCAGCCACCTCTTCAGTTGTTCGCTGCTTTCCTTCGCCATTTGTCGCACTAACAATTTCCTGAGCTTCTTCAAGAACTTTCGCCCCGTACGCCCTCTGTCCACCATCAAGAAGATTTTTTGTGTAGGAATTATTGTCGCCATCTATTGCCTTCCTGGAGATTGTACGAATAAGAAGGCCAATGGTTTCTAAGGCAAGTTCATCGTTACTAAAACATGATCGATCGCCAGTGTGGCAAGTAGACCCTTGTGGCCGCACCTGAACAAGAAGCGCATCACAATCGCAATCCAATTTAATGTTAACAAGATTAAGTTTATTACCAGATGTTTCTCCTTTTTGCCATAACCGTTTTTTAGAACGACTGTAAAAAGTTACAATCTTTGTTCTAAGTGTAATTTCAAGTGCCTTAGAATTCATATATCCAAGCATAAGAACTTGTGCCGTATCAGCATCCTGAATAATCACAGGAATCAAACTATCAGAATTTTTCTGCCAATTGATAGTGAAAACATCAATCATATACGTACGGGCAGAGAGGCATTTAAAATTGCTTGTTTGACATCAGAAATTGAGTATTTCTGGAAGTGGAATACACTTGCAGCAAGAAGAGCATCAGCCTTTCCAACAGCGACCGCATCTACAAAGTCTTGCAATGATCCAGCGCCTCCCGAAGCAATGATGGGAACATTCACTCGTTCTTTAATGTTTGCAAGAAGTTCCGTGTCAAAACCTATTCCTGTTCCATCTCTGTCGAATGATGTTACAAGGAGTTCACCCGCACCTCTTTTTATTGCTTCTTCGGCCCACTTCAATGCATCTATGCCAATCTCTTCAGTACCACCCTTCACAAGTACTACCCAACTCTTTCCTTTGCGACGTGCATCTATTGCACAAACAGTGTTAGCACTGCCAAGTTGCTCAGCGATTTCTGAAAGCAATTGAGGGCGTTTAACAGCCGCAGAGTTTATGGAGACTTTGTCCGCTCCTGTCTCCAGCAGACGTCTTGCATCCTCTACAGAACGAATTCCACCTCCAATGGTAAATGGAATATTAACTTCCTCTGCAACACGAGAAACGAGCTCAAACACAGTCTCCTTATCTTTTCTGGTTGCACTAATATCAAGAAAAACGAGTTCATCCGCTCCTTCTTTGCAGTATCGCTTTGCAAGTTCCACAGGATCGCCCGCATCGCGTAGGTTCTGGAATTTTGTCCCCTTCACCGTTCGACCTCTGGAAACATCCAAACAGGGAACAATTCGAATCGCGAGATCTGACTTGGCACTTTTCAGCTCCGTAAACGTCACCTGACCACTGATAAGTGCTCTACCGACAATAACAGATGAGCAACCTACATCTTTCAGAGAACGGATATCGCTTGCATTACGCACACCTCCACTGGCAATGATATTGAGTTTTGGATAGTTCTTTAAGATTTTTTTGTACAAGGGAACATTTGGCCCTTGCTCCATACCATCTCGGCTGATATCTGTGATGAGTATATTGCTGATACCAAATGATTTGGCTCGTTTTATGCCTTCGTAAAGAGGTATTCCAGAACTCTCTTGCCAACCACTAATACGAATTTCATTACTTTGAACATCTAGTGCTGCAATAAAACGCTCGCTACCGAATAGGAGTTTGGCATTCTTCACAAGTTCAGAATCAGTAAAAAGAGCTGTCCCAAGAACCACTTTTTCGACGCCTACTTCGAACAATTTATAGATATCCCGAATACTTCGTATTCCTCCTCCAACTTGAACAGACAGTTCTGTGCGTTTAGAAATATTGCGAACAATATCTAAAAATGACTGACCCATTGTTCCATCTCTGGAACCTGAAAGATTTACTAGGTGAAGTACCTTGCTACCCTGCACAGCAAATGATTCAGCCAATGCCACAGGATCATTACCAAAATCTGTTCTGCGCTTGAAATCACCTTGCTGTAGGCGCACGACTTTGTTTTCGAGCACGTCAATGGCAGGAACTATTTGCATAAGTTATAAAAGGAAAGAAGATATCGATCACCAACATCGCCTGACTTCTCTGGGTGCCATTGCACACCAAAGAAATTGTCTTGCTGTACTCCTGCACACAGATCACCGCCATATGTAGTTGTCATAGTCACTACAGATGGATCATAAGGATCACATACATAGCTGTGCACAAAGTAGGCATAGTCACCCGAACTCAGTTTGTTCCAACCCATGTGTGGCCTAGTAAGGCTTTCTGATAGTCCTATCACATTTCCTTTGATAATACCGAGGCACAAAGTCTCATCTTCCTCAGAAAAATCGAAAAGAAGTTGCATCCCAAGGCATAGTCCTAGAAAAGGCTTTTTGTAAGATCGAATTGCTTTTGGCCATCCCACTTTTTTAAGTTGCTTCATCGCAGCACCTGCTGCTCCCGCACCCGGAAAGATGACACCCGACACGCTTCCTAGCTCTACTGGCTTTCCGATAATCTTTGAGGGGATGTTCAGTCGAGTTAGTGCTCGCTGTACGCTTCCTGTGTTGCCTGCGGAATAACGAATTATTCCGATCATAGAAGAGTGCCTTTTACACCAGCTGTTGTACCAGCGCGCCAGGGATTAGGAGATAAAGCCCCTTTGAGTGCTAAACCAAAACTTCGGTATATAGCCTCCCAAGTGTGGTGCGGATCATCGCCGCTTAAAGCCTGTATGTTCACAGTTGCCCGAGCTCCTTGTACAAAGCCACGAAAGAATTCAGCCATATCAGCCGCAAGCGCATCTTCAACTTGTACTATTTGTGCACCTGGAGCATTTTTCAGATTAATCGTAACAACTGAACGTCCTTCAAAACTTACAGATGCAATTGCCAACGCTTCATCAATACCAAGGGTTCCTGAACCAGCACCATTCACACCTTCTTGCATTCGTTGTTCAATAATCCTGGCAAACGCTGTCCCAATAACAATACCAACATCCTCTGCGATCACGTGGGTTAAACGAAACTGTGTATTCTCATAAGTTGCATCAATATTCAGGCAAGAACGCCAAGCAATTGTTTCCAGCATGTGATCTAAGAATGCAATTTCGGTATTCAGATTGAACTCACGCCGAGGGGCATCCTCAATTGTTGCAACGATCTTAGATTCGCGTGTCAGGCGTTCTAATGAGACCTTCGCAGGATTTTCTTCGGTGAATGTAATTTCAAGGTTTTCCATGATAGTAAGGGGAAATAAATAAGTGGGAATTAAGTTCGAAGTCGAATATCAACAGCTTCTTTGTGTGCATCCAAACCTTCTGTATCACTTATTGCCCGTACAATCGGAGCGAGTGATTTCAATCCTTCTTTTGTAAGAATCTGATACTCAGAGTTCTTGATAAACGTCTCAACACCAACCGGTGAGCTGTATCCAACTGCTCGCGAGGTTGGCAGGCAGTGATTGGTGCCGCTTGCGTAGTCGCCGATCGGAACAGGCGTATATGGACCTATAAAGATTGATCCGGCATTTCTTATACGTTTACTTACTTTCTCGGCATCCTTGACCTGTATCTGCAAGTGTTCAGCTCCGTATTCATTTGCAACGTCAATCATTTCATCAATTGAATTAACAAGTATGATCGCCTGATATCCATTACCAAGTGCGGGCTTAATATATTGTTCATAACGACTGCGCTTAGGTGCTTGGCTTTCGACTTCCTGCTGGATGGCTTCTGCCATCTTCAAAGAAGTAGTAACAATGGGAAAAGCTGAATCTGACCCGTGTTCGCATCGTGCCAATATATCTGCTGCCACCCATGCAGGATTTGCGGAGTCGTCTACTAAGCCTAGTCCTTCACTTGGTCCACTAAGCATATCTATTCCTACCTGGCCGAAAACCTGCAATTTGGCCGCCTGAACCCACGGAGAGCCTGGCCCAGCAATCTTATCTACTGATTTAATTGACTGAGTTCCATATGCCATTGCAGCAATTGCTGCAATTCCACCAACCCTGTAAATTTCATCAGCACCAGCAAGATCTGCAGCTACAATAATCTCGGGATAGTAGTTAGTCGGAGGAAAGAATATACAAATACGAGGTACTCTTGCTGCTTTTGCAGCAACTGTCAGAATCTGACTGACAGTTGGTAATGGTGCTTTTCCTGCCGGAACATATAACCCTACACTATCTATTGGGCCTTTGCGTACTCCTGTACGAACACCTGGTACAAACTCAATTGACCAATCAGATTCAGAATAAATACGCTTGGCCTGTTCCATGTGGAAGTTACGGGATATTTCAATTTGTCGTTGCATCATTTCCAGTGTCTTCTTAGGTACATCATTGTATGCTTTTTTAATATCTTCTTTTGAAACTCGCATCTGGTTAGCTTTAAAAGCCGGATTATCAAACTTGCGCACGTACTCCACAACAGCTTCATTCCCCCGGTTGCGAATATCATCAATTATTTTTTTTACGTCTGGCATGATGGCATCAATGTCTGCTTGCGCCCTGCGAAATATTCGTTCGCGGCTTTCTCCAGTTAGCTCGGTGTTGTTGTAGATTGGAATCATGTTTTATAGGAAGAAAGAAATGATGAAAGAGCTGAAAGAAATAGCTCGTTCTCTTTATATGTCCCGGTACTGACCCGTAACGAATCTTTACCGTTAATTAAACCAAATGGACGGACAACGATTCGAGAATCGCTTAATAGATATTCGTAGAATTCTTTTGCTGAGTACCCATCAGGAAGTTGCAACAAGAAAAAATGCGTAACACTATCACTGATAGTACAACCACGTTTTTTGCATCCATTCATTAGCTGTTTGCACCCCTTAAGTAATGACAGCACATTTTTCTCCATCTGACCTTTCAACTTCCATAATTCGATTCCAACTGATTGGCTTAATGAATTAACATTGTATAGCAATTTGAACTTTAGAAGCTGTTCGATGATTTCTTTACAGGCAACACCAAACCCCAAGCGTATACCTGCTGCCGCGTAAGCTTTACTGAACGTTCGTGTAATCAAGATATTGCACTGACAGTCCTTCACTCTCTTGATGCCAGTTGGCAAACCCTGAAGTTCAGCAAATTCACCATACGCCTCATCAAGCACAACCAATCCCTTTGCAGACTGAATAATTGAAGTTATAACCGACTGATCAAGCACTGTGCCTGTTGGATTATTTGGGCTGCAAACAAACACAATATCTGCTTCTGATGCTTCAACACATGCATCTTCCTCGTCGATACCAAAGTCTGAATTAAGTTTTTTTGAAACATATTTTCTTCCTTGAGAGATTGCACTTATCTTGTAAACAGGAAATGTGGGATCAAAACTGAGTACTGTTCCTCCTGGTTCACTAAATGTCCTAATTACCACTTCAATCAGCTCGTCAATCCCACTTGAGATAAACACGTTATCACGCTTGAGACCGTAAGAGTCAGCAATATTGTCCCGAAGTAAATCTGCCGTTGGATCAGGATAAAGATTAATATCAGGCATTGGAGGAAATTCACTCAAAAGAGATTCTGGACATTCCCCGGAATCCAGAAATATACAATTCTCACCTTTGACGATTGATCGTCCTGATTTGTAAGGCTCGAGTGAAGCAATGTATGCCGGCACTGGCGGAATCTTTGACATAATCAGCGAATAAACTTTTCAATAGGAGAAACAAGAATGCCAGAGCCTCCACATTCTTTTATCTTCTCTACAACATCCCAAAATCGTTTTTCTTCCACCACAGAGTGGACAGCTATCATTCCAGAATCCGCAAGTGGCATAACAGTCGGGCTATTACAACCGGGTACAAGAGCTTTGGCATCTCTGAGTTTCTTCTTTGGTAAATTGAACATGATATATTTAAATGCACTGGCTTCACGAACACTTTTTGCCCTCAGAAGCAATCTATCTATTAGCACCTGCTTTTTTTCTGAAAAACATGAACTGCCAATGAGCAAGGCCTGACTCTTTGATATTACTTTCAACATGCGCAGCCTATTCGTTCTAAGTGTGCTGCCTGTTGAAACGAGATCACAAATTGCATCCGCTACCTGTAAAGCAGGAGCGATCTCTACGCATCCTTTTAAAACTATTATCTCTGCATCAACATTTTTCTCGAAAAGATATTGCTTAAGTATATTTGGATATGATGTCGCAATTTTAGTACCCGATAGATCTTCTATATTCTTATAAGAACTTTGCTCCGGTACCGAAATGGCAAGCTTGCAATAGCCAAAATCCAGATCAAGAATTTTATTAATATTTGCACCATTTTCCTCCAACAAATTGTTTCCAACGATACCAAGATCGGCAACACTGTCCTGCACATACTCCGGAATATCATCATCCCGCAAAAAAAGGATATCAATTGGCATATTCCGACAGCGTGTAAACAAGCGGTTCTGGTAGGCCTCAAACTGCAGCCCCATGCTTTTAAGGAGGCTCAGTGATCCTTCAGACAGTCGACCTGACCGCTGAACTGCTATGCGAATGGTTCCGTTAGATTTCATAATTATTGAAGATAGGAAATAAAACCTCTGGTAAGGAGGAGACGATTCCGATTTGCAGTTTTTCGTTTTACTTCTGGGCTTTATCTAAATAGCCTTGCAACACCGATGCCGTCTTCTCCCTGCTCGGGGAAGAGGCATGATGATTTCTATCAGTCTTCAAATATCTAGAATACCCTCCAGTGCCATCCTGCACAGACTTTGCGACCCTTGTAACAGTCGTAGTGCTCGCTCCGGTCATCTGGGCAACTTTTCTATAACTTAAATTCTTAGCGAGTAATTTAGCGACTTCCAATCTCTCGCTCCACGCCTGCAGTTCGCTTAGCGTTCCAATGTCTCTGAGTAGCTCTGCAACCTCTTCTTCACTCTTGCATGATGCGAGTGCAGAACATAATGCTCTGAACCAAGGGTCCTTTCTCCAGCCGGCTTCTGTGAATCGACGTTTAGCCATAATTTCAGGAAATAAATTGGAGTGCGTGCCTGCACGCCGCAGCTTACTCACACAAGTAATAAAATTAAGAATTAAAAGTTCACAACTAGACCACTATACAGAGTACGCGGAGGCGTGTCAATGTTTTAATTCGTTAAAACACCTCATATTTGAGATGGGCCCCGCCAATTTGAGATGACGGGGCCGTGAAGTGAAAAATACGAACGTTGTCGGCGATCAGAACATTCTGCCGAGCAACACACAGATCCCAAGAGCGGACGTTAAGCCTGCGGCTATAGACAAGCCGTTGATCAGGCGCGAGCCCTTCCTCAGGTTGAGAATAATCGCGGCAATCGCTAAGACGATACCGAAAATGACGGTCTCGACTGTCGCAAAAGCCATGTAGTTCAATCTTATCCATTCTCGGATAGGATGGCTTTCGATGATCACCACGACAAGCGTGGCATGCGTGATCGAAAGCACCAACAACCAGGAAAGAAGTTTGCGAGCCATATGATAGGCCTCCATTGAAAGGATCGATTCGTCGTCAATTCACGTTAATCAGTTTATAACATATTTACCTTTTTGTCAATTACCTCTTTAGCCCTAACTCTAGCCCTAGCCCTAAAACCTAAGCCCTATTTCCCTCCTCCTCTCTTCGTAATAATGTCTTCTGCAACATTCCTAGGCACCTTATCATAATGAGCAAATTCCATAGAATAACTTGCTCGACCCTGTGTCATCGACCTTAGATCTGTTGCATATCCAAACATTGTAGCCAGAGGAACATTGCATTCAATTGTCTTTGCATTTCCTCTCTCACCTGTCCCCTGAATCAATCCGCGACGTGAGTTTAGATCTCCCATTACGTCTCCCAAGAATTCTTCTGGAGTTACTGCTTCCACTTTCATTACTGGTTCAAGCAATGTTGGATCTGCTTTTCTTGCTGCCGCTTGCAATCCTACTGACGAACAGGTTTTGAAAGCTATTTCGGATGAGTCTACATCGTGATAAGAACCATCGATTAGATCAACCATAATATCCACAAGAGGATAACCAGCCATTACTCCTCTGTTCATTCCTTCCTGGAATCCCTTGTTGCAGGGATTGATGTATTCTTTTGGAATCTTTCCTCCAACAATGTGATTAACAAACTCGTAACCTTTGCCTGGTTCCTGCGGGATAAGTTTAAATATAACGTGTCCATACTGTCCGCGACCACCAGTTTGCTTAATGTACTTCTCATTGTGTTCAACTTCTTTTTGAATTGTTTCACGATAAGCTACTTGCGGTTTACCAACATTTGTTTCTA
>Ga0187827_10000091_pt1 | contig 136488 bp, 113 predicted proteins | sample ETNtaG_39_FD_167969 | JGI IMG/M metagenome (GOLD analysis project Ga0187827, IMG submission 167969) | Marine microbial and viral communities from oxygen minimum zone, Eastern Pacific Ocean - ETNP2014_SV_150_PacBio MetaG (Illumina Assembly) | ecosystem: Environmental > Aquatic > Marine >... | reverse complement strand
CCTGCGAACGAAGACAAGCCTGTGAGCGAAGACAAGCCTGTGAGCGAAGACAAGCCTGTGGGCGAAGACAAGCCTGTGAGCGAAGACAAGCCTGTGAGCGAAGACAAGCCTGTGAGCGAAGACAAGCCTGTGAGCGAAGACAAGCCTGCGAACGAAGACCAGCCTGCGAACGAAGACCAGCCTGTGAGCGAAGACAAGACTGTTGGAGGAAGAAGGTCACGACGCGCTGCTCGAAGAGCACGGCGAAAAGTGAGCGAAGAGGAAATTCCTGTTCAGCCAGCCGCATAAACCGGCCGATTCCGAAGAGCTAGAAAATAAAACAGCAGGCCGGGGCCAATAACTCCCAGCCCGAAGGGACCTTCAACCGGCGTGCTGATCAGAACAAACCAGAGGGTACTGGAAGTATTGATCCGGGGTTGTTGGTGATAAAAAACCTTCGGACTATTAATTATTCAGACCCTTATGACATAAGTGAGGACAGAGTCATGGTAAAAAAAGTAGTAAAAGCGAAAAAAGTGGTAAAAGCCAAAAAAACTGTAAAACCGAAAAAGGCAGTAACAGCCAAAAAAGCGGTAAAAGCCAAAACCACTCAAAAAGCAAAACAAGCTGTGAAGGCAACAACAGCTACAAAAGCAGAGAAAATAGATAAAGTAGAGGCAGTGGGAGCAAAGGCAGAAACGGCTCTCGTTGACTGGGTAGCAAAGTTCGAAGAATTGAGCGATATCCAGGTAGCAGTCGTCTCCGGTTTGAGTGTGCTGGTATTACTTATCATTATCGGTATAGCCGGTGCTAATGATCCCAGGCCAGCTATCGAGCGTAGAGGCGAAGGCCAACTCTTCTATTCCACCATCAAAATCCCAGCCGCAGCAGATACACTTTACCTTAGTGGTTCCGGTGCAATTCGTAGAAGAGATGGCAGCATGGGAAGCATGGAAGAACAGACCAGGAGCACATTTGCAAACTTCAGGGCTACTCTGGAAGGAGAAGGCTGGTCCATGTCGGACATTGTTCAGGTGAGAGCCTTCGCATTAGCGGGAGAAGACGGACAGCTAGATTTCGATGGATTCAATAGCGCCTATCGGGAGTTTTTCGATACCGAAGAAAACCCGATGAAACCGGTACGCTCATTCGTACAAGTCGAAGCCCTGGTGGTTCCAGGCTGGTTGGTGGAAATCGAAATTCGAGCCGCGAAAATGCCCGAAGGCTGAATAAAGGCGAGCCCATGCTCGCCTTCAACCACAAACATAGAGCCTAATAATATATAGGGGCAGGGTATTGACAAGTTAACTGCCAAAGTTGGCAAAATGCCTCCGTCAATCCCAGTCTATATCGCCACTGTCTTTTCCCAGGACGCAAAGGCACGCGTCCTGAAGTACCGATAGTTTTCGCCAAATGAAGGCGTGGGTTCCAATTGACGTGGCTTTTGTTTTACCTATATTCCACGATCCGATAGAGCAGAGTTCGTTCAGGCTGGTGACCTTTGTGCCTGGGTGCAGATTCATTTCTACCTAACCAGACTGACCCTTGTAACATGCCGGAATCCTTTCCAACGCTGCGCTAGTCCAGTATAGTTGGCTTAAGTGGAAATCAGGAAGTTCCAGGCGCCCTTGGCGGTCTTGATAGCTAAGACCCTGTTGTCGATAAAGAGTTACGTTTGCCTGCTTTACCGGCATCTGAGAAGCTGAGCCCAACTATTCTTCGAAAACGATAGAGGCTATTACTGATGTTCCGACACTGCTTAGTTCTGATGCTGACCCTAGCCACACTACCGGCATTAGCCGCCGATGCTCTGGATATCCGCAAGTTGATGACCGCAGAGGAGCTTGCTGCTACGGGGCTAAGCGGCTTATCCAATGATCAAGTGGACGCTATTAACTGCTGGCTGGCGCGTTACACAGCTCAGGATGCCGCTATATTGAAAAGAACCAGTCCAGCCGTGAAGGCAGTTACCAGGGCTACCGTGAGGAGCAGGATCGACGGGGAATTTAGCGGCTGGAATGGCACGACACGGTTCCCTCTCAAAAATGGTCAGGTGTGGGAAAGCCGAAGCAAACGGCGCTATCTTTACTCTGCGATCGATCCTGAAGTGGAAATCACTAGGAATTGGTTGGGTCTACATAAGTTGCGGCTAATGGATACCGGCCAGAGCATCTCCGTCAGACGCGTCCAGTAAGGCTAGCGGGAACCGAGAGCGAAATATTTTCTTGCTATATCAGTCTATTACATAGTGGATTATAGTGACCCCGCTTCCACTAATGACAACACCCAGAAGGTGTCATAAACAAAAGGGGAACCAGACTATAAATTTAATTCCTCCGCCCCCTTTGTTCACCTTTGATTACCTCGCTGCTTAGTGCCAAACTGTCGCTGAAAATAAATCCATCTCCTTTTATTGAGATCTGAGCCTGTACATTTAATAGTGAGGTAACAGAAACCATGAAAACTAAGCTCTGCATGTGCCGCTTTCTGGTAAAACTCGCTTGTGTAGCCGCCTTTGTGGCGTGTTTGCACATTATCAATTTCGCTATTCCCAGCGCCGTAGCCCAGCAGAGCACGGTTGGGGAGTGGCAAGCCTACGGTGCCGACAAAGCCGGCAGCAAGTATTCGCCCCTGGATCAGATAACCAGAGACAACTTCACCAGTCTCGAGATCGCCTGGCGCTGGCAGTCAGTCGACGGTTTTCTCAGCACGAGCACGGCCGACGGAGGCGAATGGTGGTCATCTGTTGACAGCGTCGTCGAGAAGCTGGAAGAACAAACCAGCGACCTTTACCGCACACAAAATACGCCGAATTATTCAAACTTTCAGGCCACGCCACTCATGATTGGCGGTGTGCTCTACTTTAATACACCACTATCCCAAGGGGTTGCAGTCGACGCGCGCACTGGAGAAACGCTTTGGGTATACAACCCGAAAAGTTACGAAGAAGGCACCACTTCGATGACAGTCACCTGGCGGCAGCGGGGCGTGGCCTACTGGAGCAATGCCGATGAGGACAGTTCTGAACCAACCGATGAGCGGATTTTCTGGGGCACTGGCAGCGGCGATCTGATCTGCGTTGACGCCAGAACCGGATACCCCTGTGGGGATTTCGGCGACGACGGTCGGGTCGATCTCACTGCAACGTTACCCCGGGCAGACCGATTACAGCGCGACTATCTCAATGCGATGCTCTATTCGGTGCAATCACCACCGATTGTGGTCGGCGATGTGGTTATCCACGGTTCCTCGATTGCCGACCGGCGTATAAATAGAGAGGCAGTGCCTGGCTGGGTGCGGGCCTGGGATGTTCGCACCGGTGCACACAAGTGGGATTTTCACACTGTGCCGCAGGAAAATGATGAGGGCGTGGAAACCTGGGAAGACGATTCCTGGAGCTATTCTGGCAACGCCAATGTCTGGACTTATTTAAGCGCCGATGAGGAATTGGGAATCGTCTACCTGCCAACCGGCACGGCCACCAATGACTACTATGGTGGTCACCGACCGGGCGACAATCTGTTTGCCGAAACCATCGTCGCTGTGAATGCTGATACGGGCGAAAAAGTCTGGCATTTCCAGGCTGTGCACCATGGCCTGTGGGACTACGATTTTCCTACCGCCCCCAATCTTCTCGATGTCACAGTGGACGGCAGACCCATCAAGGCCCTGGCACAGGTGAGCAAGCAGGGCTTCCTCTATGCCTTCGACCGGGTAACTGGGGAGCCAATCTGGCCCATCGAGGAACGTCCTGTGCCAACAGACAGCAACATGCCTGGTGAAGTGCCCTCTCCGACCCAGCCGTTCCCCACCAGACCGGCACCGTTTGAATACCAGGGCGTGACTGAAGATGACCTGGTGGACTTTACTCCAGAGATACGGCAAATGGCCATCGAGGCGGTGGAGGGTTTCAGACTTGGTCCTATCTACACTCCAATGATGATGGCGGATGAAAATACCCGGGGGCTGTTGTTTCGCCCGACTGGCGGTGGCGCCGCCAGCTGGACTGGAGCAGCAGTTGATCCGGAGACGGGTATTCTGTACGTCCCATCGCTCAACCGTTCTGGAGTAATGTCTTTTTACTCACCCCAGGACGGTACGCTTGCTTACACCCATGGCGCACCAGAGTCCCAGAGGCTTGCCGGTAGCCCCGGGCAAAATACCCCGAGAATGCCCAATGGACTCCCCCTGCTGAAACCACCCTACTCTCGAATGACTGCCATCGATATGAATACCGGTGATCATCTGTGGATGACGCCTCTGGGTAACGGCGACCGTATTCGCAATCATCCTATGCTCAGGGAGCTTGACCTGCCACCGCTTGGCGGGGACGGCAGAGGTGGTCCCTTACTGACCAAGACCCTCCTCTTTAGCGCCTTGTCTGCCGGTGGAACGGATGACGGACCACGACTGGTTGGCTTTGACAAGGCCACTGGCGAGGAGTTGGGGTCGGTGGACCTGCCGCGCGGTGCCATCGGCACACCGATGACTTATCTGGTTGACGGTACGCAGCACATCGCACTGACAATTGGTGGCAACCCGCCGGAATTGATTTCATTCACGCTGGCGCAAGACGGACTCGCTCGGGAACAGGTAGTGGGAGAAGGACTCTACACAGAGGCCCAGGCTAGCCGGGGTGAGACAGTATTTACTCGCTCATGTGTTATCTGTCACGCCGATCGACCTGGCGAAGTAGCGGGTCAGGGTGACGCGCCCTCGTTGCTTGGAGATGCCTTCCGCTCCCGCTGGGCCAATTTCCCCGTCGCCAACCTGTTTGATACGATCCGGCAGACCATGCCCGATGGTGCCCCGAACAGCTTGAGCCTTTCCGAGTATGCGGACCTAACGGCCTATCTGCTGAAGCTTAATGAGTACCCGTCCGGAGCAAGGGAACTCACCCGCGAGAGCGAGGAGAATCTTTAATCGGGTTAACCGGGGACGGCAGCATTAATTTCTAATGCCTCCGTCTTTAACCCGACGATCGTATCGAAGCGCCTCGATCCCGTTGACTTTTTGGTACAGAAAGTGATCGGATATGCTAGACTGCTGAACCGGGTTTGGTTCTGCTTAATACGAACTGCCAGCCGGTTCTTTAGTAGTTAGTAGTCGTCGCTTGAAAAAAAATGAGGTGCACCCGCTTTAAACTCTTACCTAGGAGAAAATCATGAAGACCACACTATTAGCCATCATTGTCACTCTTCCAATTGCCGTGGTCACAACAACTGTAGCAAGTGCCCAGGACGTATTTCCCCGTACGGCATCCGGCAAGCCCGATTTCAATGGCAACTACGATATCTCGAGCCTTACCCCCTTCCAGCGACCCGCGAGTTACGGTGAGCGACTGTACCTCACGCCTGAGGAAGTAGAGGCAATGCGCGAGCGGGAAATGTCGATCAGAGCTGCCGGTGACGAGCTCAGCAACTTCGGTGGTGACCTGCCCGAAAGAGGTGGCAACATCGGATCCTACAATGACTTCTGGTTTGACCGGGGTAATGACGGCTTCGCCATTGATGGCAGATACCGTACTTCGGTGCTGACCTCTCCAGCCAATGGCCGTATGCCCGCGCGCACTCCTGCCGGCAGGGCGAAACTTGCAGACGCACCACGTTTCGCCTGGCAGGAAAGAGAGGGTGCCTGGTGGTTAGAGACTGGCGATACTCCCTATGATGGCCCCGAGAATATGGTCCTCGGCGTGCGCTGTATTTATCAATCCGGCGCCTCAGTCGCCATTCGCCCTCTGGTCTACAACAATCTGAAAACGATTGTACAAACTGATGACTACCTGATGCTCAATATTGAATGGATGCACTGGGCCCGCATTATCCGCATAGACGCCGAACATAAATCCCCGGAACTCAGTTCCCTGGACGGTGATTCCATCGGTTGGTGGGAGGGAGATACTCTGGTGGTAGAAACCATCAATTTCCTTGATGAGCCGCAGCGACCCAATGCTGAACGTCGCGTGATTGAGCGTTTTAGCCCGATCAACGAAGGCGGCCTGCTGTATAGCTTCACCGTAGAGGACCCAGATTACGAGGCAGCTTACAGCGGTGAATTAGTGTGGCCAAAGACCGATCAGCAATCCTATGAGTATGCCTGTCATGAAGGCAATTACGCCATGACCAGCACCCTGATGGGAGCGAGGGTAAGGGAAAAAGAGTGGCGAGAGGAAAATGGCTCGGCGACAGGCAGGTAGCTAAATCAAATTATCCAGATAGCCCGCAACACCACTATTCGGAAAGAGCTCTGACTCAATGCTGTCCTGAGAAATCTGCAGATGATCACGTAGCACTGTCTTGAACAGGGAGCGCATGTCTGTAGTAGGTAAAAGATCGCGACCCTGGTAGAGATTGCCCTCGGCAAGACCGGGCCACTGACCGTGGATTCTGCCACCGTTAACGGCGCCGCCAAGCAGGAAGGCGACGCCCCCGGTACCGTGATCGGTGCCTTGTGTCCCATTTACTGCAGCAGTACGCCCAAATTCAGTGACCACTGCAACGACCGTATTGTTCCAGGTATCGCCTAATCCGGCTTTCAGTTGCGCCAGGCTCCGGTCCAATTCGCGGAACTTACCCGCCAGTTGACCCTGGCTGGTGCCCTGGTTGGCATGGGTATCCCAGCCATTATTTTCCAGCACGGCGATAGACGGTCCGGACGCAGCCGCCATGAAGGAGGCAGCCGCGTCTGCAAGTACGCTGATGTTCTGACCCCGGCGCCGGCTAGCCGTCATGCCGTTTTGCTCTACCATCTTGTTGGCCATTAAGGCCTGTTCCAGCCTCGCGCCGAGGAAGGCATCTTCGGCATACAAAGTTCGCAATCTTTCCATCGTGCTCTCGCTGGGTTCTGGCATCACTGCCGGAGCCCAGGAAGCGACTTCGGCTTCTCCCTGCAACACGTCAGGCACTGCCTGTCCGATTGCCATGGCTAGGCTATTGTTGCCACTCTCCCCGGTTCTTCCCAGCAACGGTACGCAGCGATTCAACCAGCCAGATTCCGATTGATCGGGTTGGTCCAAACCAATTTCCAATACATTCTGCCCATCGAAATGGGAGCGTTCCCGATAAGGACTGGCGACCGCATGACAGACCACCGCCTCCGAGGCCTGATACATCCCATGCAGATTCTCAAGTGCCGGGTGCAGGCCGAAAAAGCTGTCCAGTTTGTGCAGTTCACTCTCGGGTGTAAGCAGTGAATCCCGCAGTTCGGTCAGGTCGGAGTCGCCATAGGGCACGACGGCGGCCAGTCCATCCATGGCACCGCGGAGAATTACCAGAACAAAGCGTTTCTCACCGAGATCTGTAGCGGCGAAACTCAGGCCGGGCAGACTGCTGAATAAACCCACAGCCGGAGCAGCGGCGAACGCGGAGACCAGTCGGCGCCGAGTCAGATTTATCTTTGCTTGCATCTGTTTAGCCATGATTTACCTCCACTGGAAATCCGGACTGGCCAACAACAGTGCCAGACCCTGGCTGCGGGATTCGGCCCGGCTGAGCGCCTGTTGCAGGGCTTCATTTTCCGGCAGAATTTCCCTGGCGAGCGAGTCAGGATCGACCCGATTGCCAATATTTCCGGCAATCTGATTCACCCATTCGATGCGTTTTAGCAGCGCATCGGGACTGCCCCAGTGTTCTGCGTCGTCTGGCCAGCCCGCTGGCGAGGTTGCAGTGAATGGGTAGTGATTGAACACGTTCAATGTCCGCGACATGCTGTTGAATATTTGTGCAGAGCCATTACTTCGGGAATTCATGTTCAGGGCACGCGCTGTGGAAATTATCAACTCCTCGGGAGTCTTGAGTTTTCGTTGTTCGCCTTGCCAGACTTCATCCAGATCTACCAGCGCCGCATGAATCTCTGGCAGACTGCCCTCGCTTTGAATGAACACCGCTGCAATTTTTTCGATGGCAGAAGCCGGTGGTGCGTCGGCCACGAAATGACTTACCAGCCTGGTGGCGACATGCCTGGCGGTAGCCGGGTGTTGTGCTATATCGACCAATGCTGCTTCTCCCTGCCGGACGCCATTGGCAATATAATCTTTTTTCAGCAGTGAATGCGTACCTGTTTCATGCACTGGTTGCAGGAAGCGAAATTCACCCAGGTTTCCTGGATTTCTGTCTCTGTCATTTAACTCCCGTCGCATGACGGTCCAGCCGGTAATCATTTTCGCCAGGCTGGTGACATCCGCCTGGCTATAGCCACCGTCCACACCGAGCGTGTGCAGCTCCAGAATTTCCCGCGCCAGGTTTTCGTTCAGACCGCGATTCCGTATCCGGCCCACCCGGGAGTTGGGACCAAAAGACGTGTCGTTATCCAGGTAGATAAGCATGGCCGGATGCTGTTCCACCGACAGCAAGAGGGATGCAAAATCGGCGGCAAGCTTGCTGCGAATCGCTTCGTTCTCATAGGGAAGAGCGATTAGACGCAGCACCCCCTTCGGGCCGCCGGATACCGCAACGGTAAAATGATTGGACCAGAATCGCAGCAGGTGTTCGGCAAAAGGTTGGGTGGTTTCGATGGCTGTCTGCAATCGCAGGCTGTTGTGTTGCTGAAAGATCTTGTTGTTAGCAAGATTCTGCTCCTGCTGGGCAGCCATCACAGCGGCTTGATCGCCTTTTCGTGCCAGTTCGCGGCGTTCCCTACGCCAGTTGCCATCCCCAATAAGTGCCGAGCTGGACGGAGGGACCGCTTGCATAGTTGCAGGGAGGCGATCGATATTATCCAGCTGAGACTTAAGCCAGCCACGGGGATCGCTGTTGATATAGCGAAGCTCTCCGGGTTTCAAGCCGAGCCCGAAGTGATTACCGGCTATATGGCCAGCGCTTATTGTCGAGTCACCAGTCTGAGTTGTCGCCATCTGAAACACCTGTCCGGGTGTCGTTTTTTACACCCTATACCTAATTAACGCACTTGTCGCGAAAGGGATTACCGGCGGCTTCTTCGAGATCAGACCTCTCGATTCAACTCCTCACTCTCCACTATATACCGCTCCGCAAAGATCGCCGGCATCTTGGCCGGTCGACCATTTTCCAGGTTGGTGCAGACAAAATCGAACATGCCTCTTACCAGGGTTTTGCCACTATCCACATTGATAATCTGAAACTGACGGCTGGCCCGCAGTTTGCCATCTGCATGGGAAATCCAGTTCGCCACTTTCAGGCTGTCGCCCTCATAAGCCGAGGCCAGCAGCTCGACCCTGAACTCGCGCGCAGCCATACCACGGGACAACTCTCGACAAGCCGTTTCAGGCAGACCCACCGCCTCCGAATGGGCAAACGCGCAATCGATAAGCCAGCGTACATAATGATGGGTTGAGACATGACCATAGCCATCCACATCGGTGGCAGTCACCACAACGTCAATGGTAAAGGGATTGCTTCTGTCCCAGTCATGCGTGTCCATCGCAAACTACCCCATTGCTTTAATCAAAGAGGTCAGAGTCATGGCTGTATTTCTATCGATATTCCCCATAGGCACGGGTCAACCAATCCGCAGTGCTGGCATTCGGCTGCGCATAGCCATCGGCCGGTTCGGTTTCCAGCATCTCCTCCACCGATAGATCCTGCACCTTCGCCCGTACCAGATTGCCACGAACCACTACCAGCATATCGCGGTATTCCAACAGGTCATTGCGGGTGGATAACTGGCCATGGCCGGGGATTATGATGGTGTCGTCATCGATCAAACTGGCGACATTGGAAAGCGCATCGATCATGCCATCGAGACTACCGCCATTATTCTGATCGATGAACGGCAGGCCGTAGCGCACAAACATGTCACCGGTGTGAATGACGTTGGCTTGCCGAAAATAAATCTGCGTATCGCCATCGGTGTGACCATCTCCGGTGTTGACGATATCGACAGGCTCGCCGTTGAAGTAGAAACGCATGTCATCGAAGTAAGTTATCGTTGGCAGACCTGCTCGTTCATAACGCTCCTGCACGCGGCCGTTTGAAAGCACCTGGGTAGACTCCATACGTTTGCGGGCATTGTCATGAGCGACGATGAGGGCACCAGCCCGACCGAAGTTTTCATTACCGTCGCTATGGTCGTAATGAAAATGGCTATTGACCACAAAAGTCACCGGCCGACTGCTCAACTCGGCGATGGCAGCGGCGATCTTGTCCGTAAGTGGCGCAAACTGATCATCCACGATGAGGGTGCCGTCATCACCGATGGATACACCGATGTTACCCCCACTGCCCTGCAGCATGTAGATGTTGTCGCGCACCGGGATGGTGGTGATCTGGATGTTGTCGAAATCCTGGCCGATAGCCAGGGATGGTAGAAGCAGGCAAGCGAGTAGAGTCAGAAGGTTGCGAATATTACTTTTGTTTACATACATCATCAGAATGATCTCTTTATTGCGATTGTGTGCCCTCACTCTAGCGCGGTCGGAATCGCGAGTAAATACATCAAATGGGGACGGAGGCGCTAAACTTACCCGTTTACTACAAGTGCCTCCGTCCCCGTTTATTTCAGTTAGGCCGAAGCCGCAGATAAAAGTCGAACGCCATCCCGGGGCTGACCTCCCGGAATCCTAGGGCCAGTCGGAGCATCTCCTCCAGATACTCGGCCGCCTTTAGCGGACCCACATCCAGTGGTTCCAGCCCCACGTCCTCCACCAGCCGGGCCACGCGCTCTTTCGCCGCGGCATCGTCACCAGCGATCGGAACTGTTACCGGTCCATCTGAGCGCGAAGGATCCTCCATGACTACATAGTTCAGAGTGTTGAGCGCCTTCACCACGCTAGCGCCCGGCGCGAGAGCCTGAACTTCTTTAGCAAGTGAGTCGCGCGGATCCCGCGGCGAGATTGGGTACCCGTCCTCGAATGACCAATAATTTGTAGGATCGAGAATGATCTTGCCGCTGAGGTCGCCGAGGGCTGCCATCACTTCAGGAATTGCTGTCGGTGGTATGGGAATGAGCACGATCTCTCCCTGCTGCGCGGCCGCCGCCTGTGAAGTGGCCGTTGCACCATTGCCAGTCTCACTCACCAGATCGCGCACGCGGTTTGTATCCGGCGTACGAGAACCATAGATAATCGTATGCCCAGCCTCCGCCCAAATCTTGCCAAGAGTGGAACCCACATTGCCCGTGCCGATGATGGCGATTGTTTCCCTGGCGCTCTGCGCTTTAGAAACGCCCGACATACTCAGCAGGAACGGGCCGAGCCCGAGGCCAAGCAGCATAAGCAGGCTCAGATATCGCATTCGCTTCACAAGGTCTTCCTCCAGTTATAATAGGGTTTAACTAATGGGGTAAGAGTATAGAGGACGGAAGCACTAAGTTTAATGCTTCCGCCCCCTTAATTTCAGTTGGTCTAATTGGCCTAATTATGGGCAATAATGCTAGTTGAAATTCCTTCGCCAAGTATTTTTCCATCGATCACAATACCCTAGGCCCCGTAAACACTGTCTTGTACAGCCAAACCCAAGAAATTCCCAAAATATGGCTCAATAGTTGCAAATCCGGGTGGTAAGGTTAAATTTAGTTAATCCCTGTTCCGCACAATCGTCACAAAGTGAGGCAAGTATTCAATGGCAGCCAGATCGCAATCCGAAAACAAGGCTTCTAACGCAACAACAAGTAAGCCCAAAAAGAAAAAAGCCGCAGCGCCGCTACAGCAGCGATGAGGTTGCGGACATCATCCGCATCGGTCTGCAAACTGAAGCGGGGAAAACCGCCAACACCGTCGATCATGATGAACTGATCTCTATCGGCAGTGAAGTCGGTGTTAGCAGCGAGCAGATTGATATTGCGGTGCGCCTGCTGGAGGAAGAGCAACAGACCAACGACAAGGAACGCCTGCTGTGGCTTAAGTTTAAAACCCACACGGTTGTGTTTGTCGGCGTTAACCTCTTGTGTATCACTATCAACCTGCTTACAGGGGTCGATGTATTCTGGTCCGGCTATGTGCTCATCACCATGGGAATTTTTCTACTGGCTCACTATGCGGGTCTGCGCTATGCCCCGGAGGTTCTTCAAATGGCGGTGGATCGCACCCGGCGCATCGCCAAGCATAGATATCAGGAAACCATTGAAGATGATGTGAATGTAGAATTTTCAATTGATGATGATTATTCCCCGTTGTCGACCACAGAAGGCTTGATCTTCATTGAAGAGGATCGATTGGTTATAGAACATGAATCTGTGGATTCTGTACTGGGAATTTTCAAATCGGGTATCAAGAGAGCGGAAATCAAGCTGGACGATATTGCGAAGGTAAAGCTGCAACCAAAATTCTGGAGCTCTGAGTTGGTACTTCAAGGTCGCAGCCTGAGAACTTTCAGAAAATTACCAGGCAACTCTGCCGGTACCTTGTATTTGAAAATCAACAAGCAATCGAATACGGCTGCATTAAATTTGGTAGACCAGATCAAAAAATTAGCTCATTAGGCCTATACGGCTGGAATACTTTGCTTTAGATTATTCTATTTGTACAACAGACAGAGATTTCCGCCATGAAGCTCTATGACCTGCCCCCCTCCCCCAATGCCCGCCGCGTGCGAATTTTTATCGCGGAAAAAGGCCTGGATATTCCAGTTGTTCCGGTGAACATGATGACCGGAGAAAACCAGACCGATGACTATCTGGCCAAAAACTCCTTGGGGAAGATGCCACTTTTGGAATTGGATGACGGCACCTGTATTGCCGAATCGGCAGCAATCTGCCGTTACCTGGAAGAGATGAATCCCGATCCTCCCCTCCTGGGCCGCGATGCGCTGGACAGAGCAATAGTCGATATGTGGCACCGCCGCATGGAACTTGAATTGCTCCTGCCCATGATAAGCATCTTTGTTCACACCGGAGAAATGTGGAAGGACCGGGTCACGCAGATTCCCCAACTGGCTGAAGAGACCACAAAAAACGTGAAGGCGCGCATGGAATGGCTGGATAAGGAACTGGATGGCAAGGAATTCATCGCCGGGGAAAATTACACGGTAGCAGATATCACCGCACAGTGTGCCTTCGTCATGGGCAAGGCAGCACTTGGATTACGCATCCCGGAAGAACTGAACAACCTCAATGACTGGTGGGCTCGAGTGTCCACACGCCCGACTGCCAGAGCATAGAGTCACCTTCATATTGTCATTTTGAAATGCGTGCTTGTTTCTGTAACTGCCAGTAGATTGGTGTAAATATTCCCATTACTGCAATAAAAGGTATCATCGACGTCATTGCCATCGCAAAAATATTCCGAAACCCTGTGATGGTGGGAATATCTATTAAGATGGCGGTGATTAGAATTAATAGGATAGCCGCTGCGGGTACCAGAATGCCAACCCAGACGAATGTCATCACTGGAATCCGCAACCAGAGTGGCAGTGAATTAAGACGGGTCTGTTTTTGAACATCGGAGGGCCTGGATAGGGAATGCTCGTTACCGCTCTTCCCGGCCTGTTCCAGAGATGATGATTCCTGAGCTGGAAGTTCTTCTCCCGCTACATCGAGATCAGTCGGGTCAATTTCCAGAGCCTGGGCTACAGCGAGGCGGGATTTTAGCGAAGCGACGCCATTAATCTCTATCCGCTGAATCGTTCTCAGGCTTACATCTGCTTGATCCGCCAGCATCTCCTGGGACCAGGATCGCTCCAGTCTAAGCTGTTTCACCAGTTCGTGATTTACTCTCATCTCCATGTGGATTGTCCTCGGCTACGAATGGGCGTATTCGTTATTCTCGCCGAAAAATCCGCACTCCTCTAAGTCAAAGCTGCGACACTAGTATGCCAAAATTGGGAAAAGGTCTAATACTACTCGACCACATCGACCCGGACATAGCCGTTAGTCCAGCAGCAGTAAAACTCGAAGCCGTAGGTTGGTTGCCCGCTGCGCTCTGTGTCATTGATTGCCTGCACACGCACCACGTAAGAGCCTGGTTGGTTAAAAGTTGCGGTGGTAGTCGCTGCCCCATTCGCTGTATCAAGTCGTAACTCATCCGGGCTGAATTCTACCTGTCCCGGGCCCTGATGCAGGGTCCAGCCCAACCAGGTGCCGGCTTCGGGATGCCTGATGCGCGCGATCAAAGGTACCGGTTCTCCCACTCTGGCGTTGCGAGGACCTTCAAACAATCCCTTGCGCCCTCTGAAATTCGGCGGATCGTCGTTCAGACTCAAGTACGGAGCCACTGCGTCACGACCATAAGTCTGTTCTTCATCGAGAATGTAAGTTGGGATGAGCCAGCCTGGAACTTCCAGGCTGTTACCCTGGGTTTCAAGCGTCCAGAGCACTTCAGAGTCGCCGAAATCTTCCGGTACGATTACCGAGAATACGCACCAGTGGTGGCGGAACTCTCGAGTGAGAATCGGCGCGGGGACAGGGTCGAAATGGGTAGGCTGCACGCCGTCATAAATAGCTGGCTCGAGCTTGTTACCCTCGCCAAGAGGCACATCCAGTGCCTGTTCGGTGTTCATATTGAAATAGCCGAAGCACAGAGTAAAAGTGCCATCGTCATTGGGAAACCAACCGTCGAACAGTGGAATAACATTCTGTCCACGCGGTCGCAGAGGCGCTTCATTGAATGGATCGAGACTCGATGAAGTCTGCGCAAACAACGAGCCAGAGCCGCTCACCCACAGGGTGAGCAACAGCAGTGATACTCTTTTGTAGTGAATACCCATTGCTGACTAGCGTCCGTTTTGTGCGGTCAAATTGCGTCGACGCTCAGCACTGAGGCGCTCAAACTGATCGTCTGTCAGATAGGTTATGCCTAACCACAAATGCGACATCTCATCCACACCCCGCTGGCCAAAGATGACAAACTGTCGAGGATCCGGGTTGTTGGGATTGTCGGCTGTGTTGTCCCATGTGGAGGTAATCATCAACACGGTGCCCTTGGGTAACAATGGTGCCGCATCATCTTCAAATTCATAAGCGATTTGCCAGGTATGAACGTACTTATCCACCCGGGCCAGCATCTCACGACGACCATCGGGGTAGACGGCTTCCAGCGATTGGGCCTTACCCCGCATATGCAGGTGAGGGCGGAAGCTGGTGATCATTGCCGGTCGGTCCAGAACCCGGACACCCTGTTGGGATTTGATGGAATTGGGTGGCAACATAATATCGTTAGCCCATAAACCACCAGGACCCGTATCAGCAGCAAAGAATTGCTCTCCTCTAGTCTCAAACTCTGGCCTATAACCTTCAGGGTAGAGCCAGACTGCCGCTTCGGCCTGTTCGTTTTGCACTACCACATCAATGGGAAAATAGTGAAGATTCCAGTTAATCGATCCAGTTGACTGAATTAACATGCCGGTGCCCTCGGGAAACAGGTCACCCCCTTTGCCAACGCCCTGCCTGCCAATCGGCCCCCCGGTACGACGTCCGGTTTCATCTAGCGAAGTCAGTTGGGCATGAGCGTGGTGCAGTACTTTGACGCCTTGCGGATAGCTACCTTTTAATTCCGTTGCCCGCACATAACGGGGCCCGTCGATCAGGCCTTCAAAGGTGGTGTTGCGCACCCACCATTGATCCTGGGCATTGGCGGCTATCGTATAGGGAGGCGACTTGACGACGAAATCCGGTGGGCCCAGCAATTCGGCCATCTGCCAGTCTGCACCAGTGCGCAGCTCCGGCAGGGCTGGCAATGCAGAAGGATCACCCTCCAGCGCGCCGGACTCCGCCCAGGCTACGATGGTGGCGATCTGCTCATCTGAAAGCGAGATGTCATTCTTATATTCCTGAATACCGGTGGTCTGATCCAGGTGCCAGGGCGGCATTTCCCGCGCCTTTACCTTAAGGCTGATAAGCGCTGCCCAGGGCCTCACCTCGTCATAGTTAAGCAGCGACATGGGTGCGATGCCGTTGGGATTATGGCAACTGGCACAGCTCTCATAGAGTATCGGTGCCACATCCGCCGTAAAGGTGGGCGCAGATTGTGCCGTAACTGGTTGCCAGGGAGCCAACAAGCAAGTAAGTAGCAGGGCTGGCCTGGAGCCAAAAATTCCTTTCGAAAACTGAACAATTTTCTTCATTATCAGATTCTCCCAATTACGCAAAATACAGGATAAATGCCCTGGAACTAAAAGTCTATTGCACTTTGGGCCAGTGATTGGAGTCAGGTCTTGCATGCAACTGTAGTAGCATGTTACGGATTAGAGGATAGAGTCCGGGTTAGCGGGGCAGAATCAGCCCTGAGCAATTGAGATGGCTTGAATTTCTCCAGAGCGCGGCACAGGGAAAAGATCATTGGAATCCACGCATAAGCTGTATCGAATTTCATCGCTGGTTTTTTTCCTCTCCGGTTGCTCCGCGCTTGCCTTTGAAACGATCTGGTTTCGCGTGACCAGCGTGGTGCTCGGGTCATCCATATTCAGTGCGTCTGCGGTGCTTATGGCTTTCATGACAGGGCTCGGCATAGGTAATGCCATTGTCGCATTTCGTGGGGAGCGAATAAGAGATCCCATCGGCTTGTATGTGATTATTGAAATTCTTATTGGAATTTCGGGTGTTGCCATAATCTTTTTTCTCCCCTTTATCTCCTACCTGGTTGGCAATGCCCTGGCGGATTTAGTGGAAAATACCGCGCTATTGAATTTCGCTCGCTTTACTGTCGCCTTCCTGGTTTTGCTTATCCCTGCAATCGCCATGGGCTGCACTCTGCCCGTTCTACACAAAGCGCTTAATACAGTGGAAAGCTCCTTTGCCAAATCAATTGCACACCTCTATGGCTGGAATACTTTTGGTGCCGTTGCCGGAACGCTGATCACAGAGTTCTTCCTCATCTACTGGCTGGGAATAAACGCAACCGCGCTGTTCGCTTGTCTGCTGAATTTTTTGGCAGCGCTAATTCTGTACCTGAGCTTTTCCGGTTCCTATCCGCAGCTGACAGCACAATCAAATCCGCTTTCCTTTCCACACCACAAAAAGCTGCTCTTTGGACCGGCGATTGCTGGGATGTTGCTGCTTGCACTGGAGGTAATCTGGTTTCGCTATCTTTCTATGATTCAGCGGGAGACGACTACACTGTTCTCGATCATGCTGGCTGTTGTACTGTTCGGTATCGCCAGCGGAGGTATGGTGGTGTCCCGAAGCAGGATTTCCGAGAAGAAAATAGACTCAATACTGCTATTTCTAGCAGTGGTAGCTGCAATAGTTACCACCTTGAGCTATCTGTTATTCCAGGCCATTTATAGCAATTATTTCGACGAGTTGAGAGCCAGCAGATTAGTCTTTTCCCTGGCGGCAGTGCTGTTGATGTTCCCTACCTGTTTTGTATCTGGAATGTTGTTCCCACTGTTTGGTGAAAAGCTACATCAAGCCATTGGCGTCAATACACAGTCATCGGGAACACTCACGCTGGCCAACACGTTTGGTGCAGCATTTGGATCCGGACTCGCCACTTTCTTGCTTCTGCCTGTCCTGGGAATCGAGCTATCTGTTCTTGCCATTTCTCTCAGCTATATAGTAATCGCCATACTATCGATGTTGCGATCCATAGCCAGGACCAGGCCAAAATACTGCCTACAGACTATCGTGGTAGCTACCATAGGCATAGTTGCTATCTTCCCTTTCGGCGGCATAAATAATTCCTATCAGGTTTTCGCCGCCCAAGTAGTACCTGGAGAGAAGTTAGTAACCGTCAAGGAAAGCATCTACTCGACTCTCCAGTATTATAAAAAGGAAGTCCTGGGCGAGGCCGAATCCTATCGTCTGGTGACCAATGGATATTCCATGTCGGGTACCAATTTTGCGGGCGAGCGCTATATGAAGCTGTTTGCCTACCTGCCCTATATTATGCAGGGAGAACTGGAAGATGTTCTTTTAATTAGTTACGGAGTGGGGAACACCGCACAAGCGATTACTCAACTCGATTCGATGCAGAGCCTCGATATTGTTGATGTATCACGGGACATTGTCGCCCTCAGTGCCCCGGTCCATGAAGAAATAGGTTACGCACCACTGCAGGATAGCCGAGTCAATGTTCATATCGAAGACGGTCGGTTTTTCCTTCAGACCAGCGACACCAGATACGATTTGATTACAGGAGAGCCACCGCCGCCGAAAAGCCCTTCCATAGTTAATCTCTATACCAGGGAATTTTTTCAGCTAACCCGGCAGCATCTGAAACCTCGGGGCATAGTGAGCTACTGGCTTCCGGCTCATGATCTACTTGCGTCAGACTCAGCTGCAATTATCAGCGCATTCTACGATGTCTTTGAAAACTGCAGTCTGTGGAATGGCTTTGACAGGGATTTCATCCTGATTGGAACGAACAGCGAATTACCATTGCTGGATATGGAAGACATTCAAAGTCACTAGTCCGAAGGTGATCTGGCAGTGGAATTGTCAAGAATAGCAATAGAAAAACCGGGTCAGTTAGGCAGCCTGTTCATGGCGGATGCCCCTACACTTAAGCAATTGACTGCGAACATCGAACCGCTTGTTGACAATTTCCCGCAACGCATTTCGCCCTCTACTGAAGGGATGAGAGAGCAGGCAGCATTGTACAGCGAACTGTTGAACGTCGACAATCGCAAAATCCGGCTTGCGTCCAGCGCCTACTTTTTTTCGCTTTTTCCAGAGGAATTTATTCGAGAAACGTTTTTTTACTTTGATCTTCAAAAAATGCTTATGATTGGTACCGGTAATCCTCATGTGGATTACCCCTTACCCTATTTTTGGGATAGCCTGACCTTGCTGCTGCGAGATACCGATCTGCAAACCTTACCGCTACTGCTGTTAAATGGCAGCCCGCGAGAACTGGAGATACTCGCAACGAGTGGCCCAGTTAATAGTCTGGAGTACCAACGTAGCAACATCAAAAAGCTTATTCTCGAGCGCAGATATTTAGCCGCGATAGAAGCGATCAATCAATATTTGCTAGATGACACCAGCCCCGACCAGGTAGATTACTATGGGAGAGTTTCGCTTATGCTAGCGGCGCTGGCGGGAGAATTGCAAATGGATGAACTTGTTAATTCACAATCTTTCGCGGCATTTGATGCGGAGTTTAAGGCCTGGTTTATACAGAGATTTGGAGGATAATCAGGGTCAGGTCTCTCTTGTTAGCGTCCACGGCGATTTGCTGCTCACGCTAACAAGAAAGACCTGATCCCATGATCTGCTATCGGAACTGAAGGGGTGCCGGGCAGGTGCTGCCCGTGTTCTCTCCTCTGACCCATGCCGCCAGCTCCTGCCATTCCGCATCGTCCTGGGTTTCCCATCTTATCCCACCGCCATGCATGGGTGTGCCCCCACCATCGGGATGCAGCGGATTCTGTAGAAACAGGCTCTGCATCGGATAGCCCGGAGTCACGAACCGCATCAGGACGCCAAAATTCTGGCGCGACTCTTCTTCGTTCCAATACGCGCGACCTTCTGGAATGGGCGGAGCAAAACCCCTCCTGCCTCCTGTGTGGCAAGTAGCACAAGGAACCGCGCCTTCTTGTGGATTTAGAAATACCCGTTGAACACAGCTTTGGAAGAACTCGAAATCCACAACAGGCGCAGGCTCACGGGTAACCACTTGGGTTGCCGAAGCCGCTTCCACCCATTCGGCCAGGAGCTGCCATTCCGGGTCGTCCTGGGATTCCCAGAACTTACCACCGACGTGGATGGGCAAACCTCCCGCCTCCGTCGCCAGCGGTTTCAGCAGGAGACGACTGCCAGTCGGGAAGCCAGGGGCGACCAAACGCGACACGACATCGAAGTTGCGGCGCGATCGCGCCTCGGTCCAATAAGGCTCACCGCCAGCATCATGTTGCAATGGCTGGAGCCTGAAAGGAGTCCCGACCTGCCATGAATGACACATGACACAGGCACCCGGTACCAGCCCATTCTCTCCATGCCCTCGCATGAAGATCGGCTCGATGTTTTCCCGATAAAACTCGTAATCCAGCCCGGTCTGTGCCCAACTCGGGGCAGCCCACATGGAGGCACAGAGAACCACGACGGAAAGTGACGCGCAGAAGTTCGCCAGACCCCGGCGAGACGACTCCATCCCTGCCTTGATCTTTTTCTGCTGTAGGGTGATCTCCAGCCGCATGATCATCTTCCACTCCCTACGCGCTCGGTCATTCGAATCACCTCTTCCGGGACATAGAATGTCCGCATCCTTTTAGGTGAATCTCCGACTTTGATCCGATCTACAACCCGCAGCCTTTCCAGATCAACCACGGCAGTCTCGTCGCGCCCGGTTGAAGCGACATAAAGGTATCGACTGTCAGGCGTCGACGTAAGCCAGGATGAAACGCCGACATCCACGTCCCCGATCCATTCGAGTTCGGGAAGAGTCCATCCAACCACCCTGCCTGACACGCGGGAAACAACCCACACGGCTGACTGGTCAGCAAGTACCTCGATACCGTGAGCCAGAGAATTTCCAACCCCGATTAAGCTGTACTTGGATAGCGGGGCACGCGGCGCCACGATCCGATCCACAATTTCTCTCTTGTCGAAATCCACAACCGCGAAGCCTTCGAGACTGGATAAGTTGACGAAGATTCGCTTGGTCGAGCCGTCCGGGTTCGTCTCGAAGCCCATGGGACGCACCCCTTGCTTCATAACTTCTGGCCCAAGCGACCATGCGATCTCATCCGTGGATGTATCAATCACCGAAAGCGTCCGCGCGCCAATCATCCCCGCGGCGATGTACCTGCCATCGGGCGTAGCGAACGTATTATGTACGCCGCTTGCCGTTGGAATGGACTTCACAACCTCATCGGTATCCATGTCGATGACCTGGACCATCGGGGCCCCGGAAATCGCGGCATACACCTTTCGGGCCGAGTTGCTGGAGGCGATGTTGTTGGGCCGGGCAGCCAGCGGAATTCGTTTAACGACTTGAAGGGTGCGGGCATCGACAACGTCAACGCTGATGTCGTGTTCGTTCGTCACATAATACTTGGTGCCTTCGGGGTTGATCGTAATTCCATGGGGGAGGCCCAATCCCTCGATTATGCCGATGACCTTCCTGGATGACGGGTCGATCAGATGAGTATTGGAGCCGCCCGAGCTAGTCTGCGCGATAACGACTGCCGTCCCACTCCGACCTGCTAGTGGTGACGTCTGAATTTGAGCCGCTAGCGGCCCGGCGAGGAACAGTATTACGATAACAAGCAGGGATCTTCTGCGAGTGTTGCGAGGTGCATTTGACATTCCAACCTCCTTCGAGAATGAGAGTTCAGGTAAAACAAACACTATGTCCGTAACGTAACACCAATCTCCTGAGGGGGACACCAAAAATGGGGCCCAAGTAAAAATACTCGAAGTTTCTTAGGAAGGTGGAATCGACCTATCCTTTGCATCACACTATCTAGCGAAAGATTTGCTTAAGTATATATTTGTTAACTTATTAACTTATCACTGTCCCCTTTGGTTATACTCGGTCATTGACCAGCGAGCACAACTACCAGTGGTAATCACTGAGGACTAGCAAAAATGGCCAGGAAACGCGATGACAAGAAGAACAACCCAAAACTTCAGCGCACTAATGGTCTGAGTAGACGGGATTTCGTCAAGAAGGGCGCTGTCGCCGGACTAGGCGCGGCCGCGTTGACCGGGTCAGACCAGATACGAGCGCAAACCTCCTCAACTGGTACTGAAAGCATTGTCTGGGATTATGAGGTAGATGTTGTCATTGCCGGTGGCGGCTGCGCGGGCTTAACCGCAGCTATTCGCGCACGTGATCTCGGTGCCAGTGTGCTGGTGGTGGATCAGAATTTCGACGTCGGTGGCCGGATGTTGCACAGCGGGGCCCGGGTGTCGCTCGGCGGAGGCGACCCGGTACAGAACAGAGACATAAAAAACGAGAGCGATGCGGAGGGATTTGTCACAGTGGATTCGCTCGAGGACCCGGAGGAGCTCGACGACAGTGTCGACCTCCTGTTCACTGACATCACCGACTGGTCCGTGGTCGATCCCAAAGCCCAGAGTCCTTACCGGTATAACGATCGAGAACTGGTACGCGCCTGGGCCGAAAACTGCCCGGCCACCAGGCAATTTCTGATGGACAACTATGTGCGTTTCACGCGGATCAGCGGCACCCATGGTGGCGGCGGTTTGTCGCGTGCCAGGGCCGCGCGCTGCTTCCTCAAGCTGGGTGATAAGACGGACATGAAGGCGGGAACCATCACCGAGGAGGATGCAGGCATCATCGATCTTGAACGCACCAGCGCCTTCGCACCGGTGCAGATGAACTATGCCAATAGCTCAGCCGGACCCGACACCGTCAGTGGCGGCGTTGCCCTATCCCGGCCGCTGGAGTTCGCAGCACGGGAGAAAGGCGTCGAGTTCATGTTGCACCGCAGCTTTGACGAACTGGTTCGTGAAGAGCCCTTCTCGGGCAGAATTCTTGGTATCACCGCCTACTATTCACCAAGGCAACACCCGGAGACCGGCGAGCTGATGCAGAGCTATTGGCAGAACGGCAATGTCGATGAGCGTCGGGAAACAGTGAACATCAGGGCCCGCCGGGGCGTGATACTTGCCAGCGGTGGTCTCGCCGGCAATCCAGAGGTACGCAGTATGTTTTACCCTGCGTTTCGGGAACCCGCCTTCCCCACCAGCGGTCTGGCGCTACAGGGGCCCCAGGGTCAAGACGCTAGTGCCCTCAAAGCGGGATTAAGAGTTGGTGCCAACCTGGCGGGGATGCAGCAGAACCTCTCCTATGGCACAACTTTTCACATCTCCACACGCTTGGGCACACGGGATGCGTATACCACCATGATGCCCGGTCACCCGACTTTCGGTTTCCGCGGCTCGGCCGGCGTTAATGTCGGCAACGCCGGCTTCGAAGACTTCATCGCCGTAAACCAGGTCGGCAAGCGTTTCTTCAGCGAGGTCCGGCTTCCCCGCCGGCCCGGTGTGAACAGTTATCCCGGGGATGGCGGCGGCCCGGGCCGGGGCCTTGATCACAAACCGCTGGACTGGCGTAATTGCCGGAAGGAGTGGGTGCGGGAGATGTATAACTACGACCACGGTCTCGATGCCGCACTGGCAATGAACGAGGGATCGGAAGCACCGAATTATTACTCGGGGCCGTTGTGGGCGATCTTCGATGAGGATGCGATCGAGCGCACGGGATGGGAACTTATCTACCCCTATGTAGCCGACAACGGCTATTTCTTCAAAGCAGATACCATCGAGGAACTGGCACAAAAGATTGCCAAAGGCCACGAGTTCCAGCGCGTTCCACTGAAATATCTGGCCGAGACCGTGGCTACCTGGAACGGCTATGTGGATGCCGGCACCGATCCTGAATTCGAGCGTCAGGAGGATGCTCCGATGAACCGCATCGCAACGCCTCCGTTCTATGCACTGTCGATCATGGTGCTTTGGCATGACTCCTACGGCGGGCTGCGGGTCAACGGCCAGCAGCAGGTGGTGGATATGCAGGGCGAGGTGATTCCGGGACTCTATGCCGGGGGCGAGGCCGTCGGCGGTTTTAACAAACACGGTCTGGGCAAGGGCCACGTCCATGGCTATATCGCTGGTACTCATGCTGCTGATGAGTAAAAAATAGGGACAGATTTATTTTTTAGGAAGAACTATGCATGGAAAAGAAACGCGATACTAAAAGGAACGATCCAAAACCTAAGAACAACAATGGTCTAAGCAGGCGGGATTTCGTCAAGAAAGGAGCCGTTGCCGGATTGGGAGCGGCCGCACTGGTAGGTCAGGATGAGGTGCAAGCACAAGCCTCTACGACTACTGCTGAAGACATGGCGTGGGACTACGAAGTAGATGTAGTCATCGCCGGTGGCGGCTGCGCAGGCCTGACGGCGGCCATTCGCGCGCGGGATCTCGGGGCCAGCGTGTTAGTGGTCGACCAGAACTTCGACCTCGGCGGCAGAATGCTACACAGCGCAGCCCGCATGTCGCTCGGCGGGGGCGATCCGATACAGAAAAGAGACATAGCGGGCGAGGGCGACCAGGAGGGGCTGGTCACCGTAGCTCCCCTGGAGGACCAGGAGGAACTCGATGATAGCATCGAGCTGCTCTTCAAAGATCTAACCGACTGGTCGGTCATCGATCCGAAAGGTCAAAATCCCTATCGATACAATGAGCGGGAACTGGCGCGGGCCTGGGCCGAGAACTGTCCGGCGACCCGGCAATTCCTGATGGATAATTACGTCCGCTTCTCACGGATCAGCGGCACACACGGGGGCGGTGGCCTGTCCCGCGCGCGCCTGGCGAACTGCTTCATGATGCTGGGCGATACAACGGATATCAAGGCTGGAACCATCACTCCGGAAGATGCGGGCATCGCCGATCGCGAGCGTTCCAGTGCCTTTTCACCCATACCAATGGGCAGCGCGCGGCGTATGGTCGGGCCGAACGCCGTGAGCAACGGCGCCGCCCTGTCGCGACCGCTTGAGTTCTCGGCCCGCGAGAAGGGCGTCCAATTCATGCTGCACCGCCGCTTTGACGAGATCGTTCGTGAAGAGCCGGTTGCGGGCAGAGTAATCGGCATAAAAGCACAGTATTCGCCACGCCAGCACCCTGAGACCGGTGAGATTCTGCAGAGTTTCTGGCAGGACGGCAACATCGACGAGCAACGGGAGACGGTGAACATCAGAGCCCGGCAGGCTGTCATCCTCGCCAGCGGTGGTCTGGCCGGAAATCCCGAAGTCCGCAGCATGTTCTACCCGGCCATGCGCGAGCCCGCCTTCCCGACCAGTGGTCGAGCCTTGCTCGGTCCCGGTGGTCAGGACGCATCGGCGCTCATCGCTGGCCTGCGGGTTGGCGCCAACATGGCCGGAATGCAGCAGAATCTCTCGTACTTCACCACTTACCATATCTCGACGCGCCTGGGAACCCGTGATGCCTATACCGGCATGATGCCTGGACACCCGACGTTTGGTCACCGAGGCTCTTCCGGATTCAATGTGGGTAACTCCGGTTTCGAAGACTTCATCGCCGTAAACCAGGTCGGAAAACGATTCTTCAGTGAGGTTCGTCTGCCGCGTAGACCGGGTCCGAGTGCCTACCCGGGAGACGGTGGTGCGCCCGGTCGGGGGCTCGATCATACCCCGCTCGACTGGCGCAATTGCCGCAAGGAGTGGGTCAGACAGATGTATAACTACGACCACGGCCTCGATGCTGCGCTGGCAATGAACGAGGGGTCGGAGCATCCCGATTATTACTCAGGACCGCTTTGGGCGATCTTCGATGAGGATGCCATCGAGCGTAACGGGTGGGAGTTGCGCTACCCATTCGTATCAGACAACGGCTACTACTTCAAAGCCGATACGATTGAGGAGCTGGCCGGGAAGATATATGCGGGTAACGAGTTCCAGCGCATGCCACTGCGTTATCTCGCCGAGACGGTAGCTACCTGGAACGGCTACGTAGCAGACGGCACCGACGCCGAATTCGAGCGTGGCGAGGATGCTCCCATGAACCTCATTGCGAAGCCACCGTTTTATGCGCTCTCGATCATGGTGATCTGGCACGACTCCTATGGTGGCCTGCGGGTCAACGGCAAACAACAGGTCGTGGATATGCAGGGCGAGGTAATTCCCGGTCTCTACGCGGGGGGCGAAGCCGTAGGCGGCTTTAACAAACACGGCCTCGGCAAAGGTCACGTGCACGGCTACATCGCCGGCACCCATGCCGCCGAAGAGTCGGACAGTTAACGTGAGATTGCCAGCTGGTGGGAGTCCGATTACCTCGAGGAAGAGCCACCCCCAATGGCTGCAGAAAATACTATGACAGCCAAAGTCGACGAGTATCGTATCGAGCTCCAGTTGTTAAACAATGAAGTTGATACCGGTACCGACATAACACTCAAGGGTAAGCTGTCTTGCTCCCCGATAGCAGACCTCAGTGGCACGACTCTCCAGATCGAGGACCAGGATGGCGCGTTGGTCGAGAGCATTGAGCTTACTGAGTTCGATGGTGAGACTAATGAGACGGGGGAGTGCATTGTGAAGACACCACACCAGCCAGGGGCCTATACCTGGTTGGCCGTTTGCCCGGCACATGAATCGGCAGGTATTTCCTTTGAGGAAGTGTCGACAAGCTTTTCATTCACCGTCAAGCCGCACAGCATGCGTGTTGTTGTATGGGACACGCCGCTGACCATCGAATGCGGTAAGCAGTTCAGTATAAAATTCGGGGTAAAATGTTCCAGTGAGTGCCGACCCGATGCTTGGGTGCTTGCAGTCAGCGATCACGATGGAAACGAGCTGGCGCGGACCACACTTAGCGATGATCCCTGGCCCGACACCGCGGCCCTTTACCATGCGGAAGTGGAACTGACGGCCCCCGACACAGTAGGACTCTATGCATGGGAAGCCAGGGCGCCAGCGACCGATCTGAAAATTCCGCACACCCAATGTGCTACCCCTTTCAACGTGAGAGCCGTTGCCACGCCCGAGTGTGTCTTAACAGTTGAAGCCATCGACAGGGAAAATCAAACCCCGGTCGAGGGTGCCAGAGTCGTTGTCCATCCTTATAGAACCTTCACCGATGCGCGCGGCCTGGCGGAGGTGAGAGTTCCCAAGGGTGAATACAAACTCTTTGTTTCCGGCAAGAACTACTTCCCCTTCCGCAGCGACAACGAAGTAAAAACGGACATGAAGATTCGGGCCGAGCTTACAGTAGACCGAGAGCTAACCGATGCCGATATTTACACCTGATAAAACGCGGAGACTCGATGTGAAGGAAATTAAGAATGTGCTTACTGTTCTGGCGCTTGCAGTTGTAGCCCCTGTTGCCGTTGCTCAGCAGGTAAACGAAGCAGCCTCTTTCGAGCAGGGACAACAACTCTACCAGGCTAACTGCGCGTTTTGTCATCAGGACTCCGGCGCTGGGAATCCACCAACCTTTCCAGCATTGAGCGGCAATGATCAGCTCGCGGATCCTGTATTGATCGTTAGCAATATTCGCCAGGGCACTGGCATGATGCCTCCGTATCCAGATCTGACCACAGAGGAGATCGCCTCCCTGGCAAACTATGTGAGCAGCGCATGGACGAACGACTTCGACAGTATTACCACCGAAGCAGTGGCGGCGGTTCTGGATGGTCTTGAGGAAAGCGGCCAGATGGCATCGATCTGGGATGGCATATTCACCGAAGCACAGGCGAGCCGAGGCCGGGGCGTGTATACCGGCGCCTGCAGCGAGTGTCATGGCCGCCGCTTGAATGGCGCAGCGGACGATCCAGACAGGCGCTCAACGCCACCGCTGGCGCGGGCAAAGTTCCTGCGTGACTGGGAGGGACGATCGCTTGCTGCCCTCTATGAGTACACGCGGGCAACCATGCCGGAAGATAATCCGGGCTCCCTGACCGAAGCAGAGTTCACCGATGTCATCGCCTACATGCTCTCTGTCAGTAGGTTACCGGCGGGAGATGAGGAGCTGCAATCCGATCCGCAAAGTCTCGCCCGAATCGTCATCCAACAGCAGTAAGAGGACACTTTTTTAGGGCAATCACTTTGTCAAAAAAAGAAATTCAATCTGGCCCACTCTCAACAGGAATCTTTATAGCACTACTGTGGCTTACAGTTTTGGTTGGCGTGGTTTTTCCTGCCTTGTTAATTATCTATATTCCCTTTTTGATATTTGTAAGAAAAGGTCTTCGTCCACTGCTTGAAAAAATCGGGCTTGCCAAATTGTATGGCACAACAGTTGATGCATTAGAAGATAGGCGTTATAAAAAATATGAGGAAAAGAGAAGGAGTGACATAGATAGAAAAGCAAGAGATAAAAAATACCGCGGTGTCAGACGCAAGAATCCCAAGCTGCCTAAAAATTGGTAAAGGAGTAACAGGGGACAGATTTATTTAATGATCAAATAGACAGGCTAGTCCAATAATTACAAGATTAAATAAATCTGTCCCTCTTTTTATTTTTCCGCTTGCAATGCTTGTGCTTCCTGAGCGCGTGCGCCGCGAAGGGCTCCCACCATGCTGTAGTTACCTTCATGGCAGGAATACTCGTAGATGTGTCCACTCGCGTCTCGGATAAATGAGAATTCGCCACGCCACGGCTCGGTGTAATAGACCGGATCATCTACTGTGTACTGATAAAACAGCTCGGTTTCCGACACCCGGGTAAAGCGCTCAGTCACACGGGCCTCCCCACTGATCAACATAGGTCGGCCGATAGTTGCACGGGCCGGAATAGTGTCACTGTAATGCGTGGTTTCCACCACCAGAGTGTCACCTTCCCAGTGCCCGATGGAGTGCCCTTCAAAGGTTCTGATGACATCTGGCCGACTCTGCCCATCCATGTGAATGACACGTAACGCCACGACCTCTTCACTGACGATTGCGATCTTGTCAGGGGTCTGAACGAATCCGTGAAACAGCTGATAGGCAAAGGCACGCATCGGCGGGGAGCCCCAGGCCTCTATACAGCGCTCCACGGCAGGTCTCTGCTCAGGGCCATCATAGCCAATGCCCTCGAAGTATCCATAGGCAGATTTTCGAGTACCGAGTTCGTTATAAGGCAGCACGCCATTCTCCGGGTAAACAATGACGGAACTGCGAGGCTCACCTTTTACTATGGCCAGGATCGGTGCACCAAGACGATCGATATCAGGATCGGTATTGCCCTCAAACCCTTGAGAGACACCCTGGGCGAATCCTGCAGCCTGCTCCGGTGATAGTACCAGGGGAAGGCCCTCGGGACGTTCCAGCATGGTAAAGAACCTGGTACTCCATACACCCTGCAAGTCAGGTTGACCGTACTCTGTTCGCGGTACCTGGTAGGTGTCCGCTGACTGGGCCAGGCTCAATGAATTGAAAATACAGATTGCTAATGCGATAGCAAGGGCGCGAATGTACATAGTGATATCCTCAAGAAAGAGTTACGGCGACGGCGAGAACCCGTCCTTGTTTCGGGAAAAACGGTCTGCCGTAGTGCCTGTTTAATTCATCTGGCGGGTTACCGATGGAGTGGACCCTGCTCTTCGTTAATCATTGCTGCAAGAGTCTACCATATAACGATTGCTTGCCGAACAATTAGGATCAGTGCAGATACAAAGGGGGAGAAAGAGGATGATCCACGTTTCTAGATTTTTCCAAAAACCTTGTCTATCCCCTATTTATTTCATGCTAGTATGTCTCGCGTTGTCAATATTCAGTTTATACCAGTCGTTTCGGCGTACTGCAGTTAAACACACGTCTGCGACCTTCATTCATCAAACAGGAGGTGCTGAACGTGGCTTTCAAACTCAACATTAACGGTCAGTCTCACAGCGTCGACATCGAGCCCGAGACACCTCTGCTCTGGGTGCTCAGGGACACCGTGGGTCTGACTGGCACCAAGTACGCCTGCGGCATCGCCGAGTGTGGTGCCTGCACTGTGCAGGTAAATGGACAGGCCGTTCGCTCCTGCGTAACCCCAGCCAGCTCCGTTATCGGTAAGGAAATTACTACCATCGAAGGGCTGTCCGAAGACAGTAGCCATCCAGTTCAGGTTGCCTGGATGGAAGCGGATGTTCCCCAGTGCGGCTACTGCCAGTCCGGTCAGATCATGGCTGCCGCCGCCTTCCTCGACAGGAATCCCAATCCGAGCGACGCCGATATCGATCGTGAGATGACTAATCTCTGTCGCTGCGGAACCTACGTACGCATCCGGCAAGCCATCCACCGGGCGACGGAAATCTCCGTCGCGGGTTCACCGCAAGCATCAGGCGGGGAGGATGTAGCATGATACTTAACCGAGAAATCACCCGTAGAAAATTCATCCGTACCGCGGTAGCCGGGGGCGGAGGCATGTTGCTGGGTTTTTACCTGCCAGTGGCGCAGGCCGTAACCGGGTCTGCCGACCAACAAGGGCTAATCGCCGGGAATCCCTGGACACCGCCAACCGATGGAGCCGGTGCAGAGGTCAACGCCTGGTTGCTCATCGCCCCGGATGATACGGTGACCATCAGGGTCGCCCAGTCGGAAATGGGCGAAGGTGTGTTTACTTCGATGCCCATGATCGTGGCCGAAGAACTCCAGTGTGACTGGAGTAAGGTCAAGGCGGAATACGCCTCTGCCAATCGGAGCCTGCAGCAGGATGGGGTATACAAGCGCATGGCAACCAACGGCAGCGGCGCCGTTCGACTTTCCCGCGCCTACCTGCAACAGGCGGGTGCGAGTGCCCGGGAACGCCTTATCCAGGCAGCAGCGAATGAGTGGAACGTGTCGGCCTCGACCTGCACCGCCAAAGGCAGTGTGGTAACTCACGCGGCGTCGGGTCGCACGCTCGGCTACGGAGAGCTGGCCACGGCAGCGGCCGACATCCAGCTAACCGAGGAGCCGGCCATCAAGAAACCTGATCAATTCACCTTGATGGGGAAACCGCTGGCCAGACTGGATACGCCATTAAAAGTTAATGGAAGCGCTATCTTCGGTGCCGACGTCCGCCTGCCCGATATGCTGTTCGCCACATCCAGGACTTCCCCCATTGTGGGTGCCAGAGTAAAGAGCTACGACTTTGATGCGATCAGGCACCGTCCCGGCGTGCATTCGGTTGTGGAATTTCAAGGTAATGACAGCGGCATAGGCCTCAGAAGCGGAGTGGCGGTGGTGGCCGATACCTGGTGGCGTGCAAAAACGGCGCTGGAACTGCTTCCCATCGAATGGGATTACGGCCCCAACACCCACATCAACTCGAAGGATGTTGCTGCAAAGGATATCGAGGTTTTGAACCAGAAAACCGGGGCCGTCGTTGTCGACGAGGGCGCTGCACTGGATATCATGAACGATGCCACACAGGTGGTGGAAGCGGTGTACACCGCACCCCATCAAGCCCATGCCACCATGGAACCGCTCGGGTGTACGGCCCAGGTCAGGGACAATCAGGTCGACATCTGGATGGGAACCCAGGGACCAGAAGGTGCCCTGCAGGAAGCGGCAAGACAGGCGGGTGTGGCACCGGAAAACGTGAACGTTCACAACTGCTTCCTGGGCGGTGGCTTCGGCGGCCGTGGTGCCCGCAGCGAGGTGGCACAAGCTGTCGAGATTGCCAAGAGCCTGGGCGGGCGACCCGTCAACTTGCTCTGGACCCGCGAAGAAGACATGAACAATGATTACTACAATCCAAACCCGATGGCTAAATTCCAGGCCGCTCTGGGGCCGGGCGGCATGCCGGTCGCCTGGTTCAACCGGGTCACCAGCGATTCCATCTTTTACTGGCTGCGACCAGGGATGACCGGAAATGGCATCGATAGAATCGCCGTTGGCGGACTGGCGGATATGCCCTATCAGATTCCCAACAAGCGGTTAGAGTTCATCATGCGCAATAAGCATGTTCCAGTGTTCTTCTGGCGCGCACCGGGAGTCAACCACAACATCTTCATGCTTGAGTCTTTCATGGACGAGGTCGCACTCGCCAATGAAGCAGATCCCATCGAGTTCAGACGTGCGCTGCTCAGCGACTCTCCGCAGCTGTTGAATGTGCTCAACAAAGTGGTGGAGAAAGCCGACTGGGGCAAGTCCTTACAGGAAGGAACGGCACAGGGATTTGCCCTCAGCGATAGTTTCGGCACCATCGTTGCCGAAATCGCCCAGGTATCGGTCAGCAAACGGGGCGAAGTGACGGTAGAAAAGATCGACTGTGCGTTGGATTGTGGCAACACTGTCAATCCACTCATCATTGAACATCAGGTGGAAAGCAATATCGCCTTTGCTCTGAGTGCAGCGCTCTATGGCGAGATCACCCTGAAAGAAGGAAGAGTAGAGCAGAGCAATTTTGATAACTATCCTCTGCTTGGCATGGCTGAGATGCCGGAAGTGAAAACCCACTTTGCCCTGAGTGGTGGAAGCAAGTGGGGTGGAATCGGTGAAGCCGCCCTGCCAACCTGTGCCCCCGCAGTGGCCAACGCCATCTTTAGGGCGACAGGCAAACGCATTCGATCTATTCCTTTCAAACATTACGATCTCAGCTGGAGTTGAGGGGGAAGAGGAGATCAAAGTTGCATTGATTGAGGGCGAGGGAATGGGCACGACCGAGGTTACCTTCAGTGAACCTGGGAATTACGTTCTGCTCGTGCAATCCATTGAAACCCTCAGTAACAGCTTCGAATACCATTGTTGCTGGACCAACGGGTGGGTTGGAATCACTGTCACCGACTGACCAAGGAGATTCAGATGAGTCAAATCAAATATAAGAAGAATTTCTGGTTAGCAATTGCCGGGGCCGTTTTCGCTGTAACGGCCGCGTTGCCGCAGGCCGTTACTGCGCAGGAGCTAACCTACACCGCCGACGTTGCACCCATCGTTCAGGCGAACTGTGCGCTGTCATCGGGCGGGCACGGCTGCGCCGATGGTGCTCGACAGCTATGAGCAAGTAAGGGCTTTGCTCCATTGATCAAACATTCGGTGCAGACGCGGACCATGCCACCGGACTGGTATATAGACCGGACTCTGGGGATCCAGGACTTCAAGAACAATCCGTCGCTTTCGGATCAGGAGATTGAGACGATCGCCACCTCCTTGTTGGACAATACGGCGGACAATCCATCCAACCCCGACCCCGAACCAGTGGGTGGTCTACAACCGGCACAGCGCAGGTGAAATGGCCCACATCCGTTTTGGGCACACCTGGATCCCGGATAAGGACTTCGAGCAGATGGTCGCCGAGCGGGAGCGGCTCTTGCAGGAGCGGGATGGGTCCGCCGGCGGCGGAGGGCAGTAAGGGCTAGCGCGGTTCCACTCTTGTTGGTAGCCCCTGCTGCCTTGCGGCAGCGGCTGCTGAACCGCCAAGGAACAAGCGGCTGCCATCGGGAAGCGTAAAATTCCTTCCGACCGCTTTGTTGGTCCCATCTTTGGCTTGATAGCCCTCGACGATCAGCATGGTTCCCACCGGCACCGTGTATAGCGTCACGCCTTCGCGTATCAGTTGATTCGGGCTACCACCTTCGAGCGCCCAGCGGACAACTTCGCCGTCAGGACCTTCGACGTCAATATAGAACCACGAGTGGGGATTAATCATTTCCCAACGGGTGAGCTCGCCTTCGAGGGTCACCGGTTTATTAACGTCGAATTCTGCTGAAAACGAGTGATGAGCCCACGCGGGAATGGCCGCCACCGCTAACGCCATACCGAGCATCGCAACTTTTATTCGGGTTTGCATCGGAAAGCCCTCCTCAATTCATTTATCGCGCCGCCGCTTCTTCCGCGGCCAGGCGCTCTTCGCGGCGCGCCCCGGCCAGGGTGTTAGTCAGACCGTAATTGCCCTCGTGACAGGCATGCTCGAAGATCGGACCGATTGTCTGCTTCATAAGAAGTTCGGCGGACCAGGGGCCGGTCCACATCGAAGCATCTTCGATCGTGAATCTGTAAACAATCGTTTCATCATCGACTCGAGTAAACCGTTCGGTCACACGCATGTTCTCGGTGGATCCTCTGACAGGATTCTTGCCGTTGAAGTTCGCAGTTTCTACCACCAGCGTATCGCCCTCCCAATGACCCCGCGAGGTGCCCATCCACTGGCGAATCTTTTCGTCGGCTTGCCCTCGACCGTCCAGCGGAATGATGCGGACATCGTGAATCATTTCAACGAGAATCATGATGTGATCCTGGCTCTGCACGATCTGGTAGTTGCTGTTATAGCCCACGTCCATCATCGGCGGACCGGAGCCCCGCATGATGACGCAGCGCTCGCTCAGATTCATGTTTTCGACCCTGTCGAGGCGTCCGCCCCTCAGCCGCGCTTCTTCCTCACGCTCTGCTATGATCCGTTCGCCTTCAGCAGTTCGGGGGGGAATTCTTCCATCCACGGGGTCGAAGATGAGTGAGGTGCGCAGGCCGGTTGCGAGCGTGGCCTGACTCCGGTCGAGTCCGAATTGAGTAAAGTCATAGTGCACGTCCGCTATCGTGCCCGGAACGGTCTGAGCGCTTTCACGCTGCAACGCACGCGCTTCAATGTCGGCCACTTCTTCGGCAGTGTAGAACTCGCCGACCACACCATCGCGCCGCTGCAACGGCGTATAGGTTGCGTTCGACCAGAATCCCCCGAGATCCGGCTGCCCGTCCGGTGTGCGGGGCACAGTGTAGCCAGCGGCCGGAACCGGGTCTGGCGCCTGCGCGGCAACCGGGTTCACCGTCAGCAACGAGACGGCAATCACGGCGGCGACGATGCTACCTGAATTGAGAAATCGATGAATCATCTTAATTCTCCTGTGCACGAAATTACTGCGCCGGGTTAGTCGGCTGCTTGCGGAGGTGACCGTAGATCAGGTCTTCTACAAACTCCACGCATCTGAATTCTAAAATTTCTGCGTTCGGTTCGACACGCCGGTAGAGGGGCATGCTCATAGTCCAGGGTCGAGTGAACACATTCGCATCTTCGATCGTGACTTCATACATCATTGTGTCCGCGCTGCGCGGCGTGAATCGTTCGACCACGTGCAGGGCATCGCTATGGAAGTTCCCGGCCCGATCTAACCAGGTTTGTCCATTAAAACCCATCGTATCGATAACCAGCGTTTCTCCGTCCCAACTCCCGTTCGACCAACCCATCCAGCTCGGCGCGGGCGGTGGGGTGTGGTTCTCCATGTAGATAGTCCGCACCGCGCCAGCGTACTCATGGATCATCATGATGTGCTGCATGCTCTGAATGATCTGAAAGGGAAAGGGCATATAGGTGGCGCGCGGCACACCGGGTAGATAGCATTTGATCTCAGGGTCCAGCGCCAGGCGGTTAGTGAAGTTCTCGTCCCTTTGCACCAGCGCCTCCGGCCGGTACGGAATCTGGCCACCGTCAACGATGCCAAGACCGGCAGGCACCGCAGCACTGGCGCCCAGCTCCCGGGCCAAACCGGGACCCGCAGCATGGGGCTCAATGTCCCAATTCGCCGTGTTGATGGACTGCCAGATGCCGTTCAGATCGGGTGTTCCCGCAGCGGTTCGCGGCGCCCGGTAGTCCGTTGCCTGCGCTGTGGCGTTCGCCTGGCCGAGCAACAGACCAATCGCAATGATTGCCGTCGCGGTGGCGCATCGTGCAAACCGGTCTCGCATCCGAGTAATCTCCTCTGGAAACTGCTGGTGTGCCTGTCGAGAATAATCCACGCAATCCCAGGTGATGTCAATGCATCTGTATGCGCGGGTGATCGCGCAAGAATCCTGACCCTGCTATCCCCATTCCTACTCCTATACAAAGGGTTATGAAAACACCATGACTTCAAGTAATGTTCTTCGGGGACTACCCCATTATCCTGTAAATCAAAAAAGGGGACGGAGGGAATAAATTTTATTCCCTCCGTCCTCTTTTTACCTATTTCCCTCTCAAGCATCAAACAAGTTCTTCAAATGCTGATTCAACATGCGCCCGTTTGGATCCAACGATTCCCGAATTTCCATGAAGTCTTTAAAGCGTGGATACAATTGACTCAATTCCCTATGGCCGAGACTATGCAATTTCCCCCAGTGTGGCCGCCCACCATATTTCCAGAAAATAGGTTCCATGATATCGAAGTAAGGATTGTAGTCTTCGCTTGCCACGCGGTGTATTGAGATCGTCGCATGGGGTTCGTCGCCGTACGCCATGCTCAACCAGGGCGCGTCCGGGCTGACATAGCGATACTCCAACGGAAACGCTACCTCGATGGCCTGATCATAAATAGTCTTGAGTATCTCCCGCACACATTCAGCACCCACCGCTGCCGGCACCGAATATTCCATCTCGTTAAAGCGGGTGTTACGCAAATTTGACAGTAGTTTATATGACACATCCACCGCTTCGGTAAGCTGCGTATTCGCCGCCCGGGCATTGTTGTAATTCAATCGTTCCAGCGGGCTTGGATTTGGCCCCAATGGCTGAGGCTCGATGGAAGCAACGTCTTCATCAGGAATAATTGTCTGGCCGATGGGCTCGCCTGTCTCATCGATTGAAAGCACCGAGGAATAATCGGAATAGACCCGTGGAAAGATCTCGAAATGGCGATGGCTGGCGGCCAGTTCATCAAAATTAGCGAGGATGTCTTCAGTTGGTGCCGCCCATTCCCGTTTCCGCAGCTTATAGTTCTCCCGGTTCTGCATTCGAATCTGGGTGACCACACCGAGCGCTCCCACATTGACTCGCACTGCATCGAACAAGTCACCATCGCTGGCATCGATATCCCGAATATCGCCCTCGGGTGTAACCAGCCGCAATGAAGTGATATAGCCAGACAGGCTCTGCAGGCTAACACCCGTACCATGGGTACCCGTTGCCGTAGCACCGGCCAGCGTCTGCCGGTCAATATCGGGCAGATTGAACATGCCCTGGCCGATCTCCTCCAGCGCCGCACCCAGATCGCCTAACCTGGAGCCGGCACCAATGGTTGCTTCGAGCGTGCTGCTATCGTAATCGAGGATGCCACTCAACTGATCGATAATGACCAGGTGCCCGTCGGTAGGTATCAACGGGCTGAAAGAATGGCCCGATCCAATCGGCCGAATAGGGCCAGATGTCCCTTTCAACAAGTCAATCAATTGTTCCTCACTGGCGATATCATAACGACCTGCTGGCTGGCAGATTTGTCCGCCAGACCAGTTGCTCCAGGGAGTCGATTGCGCAGTGGCCGCGCTGTTTACCGCCGCCGTTCCGACCAGGGCCGCTTTTACACCGGATGCGATAAATGATCGCCGCGTTATATTCTTCATTGGTTATTCCCCGCCATGAAACCAATCATCGCTCTAAAATCACTCACCTCACAAGCCATGCAATAACCCAGCGGCGGCATGGAATTGTAGCCCTCAAGCACCCGTTGCAGTATTGATTCTTCACCCTGAGCGAGCCGCTGCTGCCACTCTGCCCTATCACCCACAATTGGTGCGCCCGCCTCACCGTTAACATGGCAAAGCGCACAGCTACGCCCCCACTTTCCCATCACCGCCGCATCGGTAACATCATTGCTAAAGGGAATCCCGGTTGCACCGCTACTCTGTATGGCGCCACTGCAAGCGCAGATTGATAGCGCAAACAGAAGGAATGCCAGTGGTTTTAAGCTGTTATTCATAAATCAAAGCCGTCAGAGTAATTCGCTATTTCGTTGGGATTGTTGTTATTCTACTTCAAAACACAATAGGAAGAGGACCCCAGCGATGATTAAAATACGTTCCTCACTATCGGGCCCGCTCGCCTGTGTTATCAGTATACTTCTGTCCGGCGGCGCACTCGCTGCAGAGAACAACATAGTCGTTGTTGGTGGTGAGGGCGTGGACTGCGTTGAAGATCCCGGCTGTGTGAACCGGTTGCACCCCGATATACCGATGGCAGCGAGAGCCAGACCGGGGCAGACGATCCTGTTCAGAGCACGTGATGCACGGGACGTGCTGGGTGCTGCTGCCGCCCAGACCACCGAACCGGAAACCCTCAGTAGTGCCTTCGGCCGCGTGCATCCCATTACCGGGCCAGTTTATATCGAAGGTGCGGTAGCAGGTGATGTGCTGAAGGTAACAATCAACAATATCGATCCTGGCTCTTATGCCTACACCAGTGGTGGCAGTTCCGGATTTATCCCCGACCTTGTCGATGGGCAGAGTCTGGTAATCTGGCGACTGAATAGAAACTACGCCGAAACCGACGACATCCCAGGCATCCGCATTCCGAACTCCAGCTTTCCCGGCATCGTCACAACAATGCCAGGACCCAATCAACTGCGGCTGATGTTGGAGCGCGAGCAGGAGCTGGCAGATGCCGGTGGTCGCGTCTCCTTACCCATGGCCGACGGCGCCGACCCGGTGGCGCTCTGCGGGCCGAACGGTAGCGCAAGTGATCAGTGCCTGCGCACAATTCCACCACGGGAGCATGGTGGCAACATGGACATACGCTATCTGCAGGCAGGTGTGTCGATCTACCTGCCCTGCTTTATCGATGGTTGTGGTCTGGCAATCGGCGACCTGCATTATGCCCAGGGCGACGGGGAAGTCTCGGGCACAGCGATCGAGATGTCGGCGGATGTCTGGGCGACAACAGAGATTCTCAAGGACGGCCCCGACCTGTCACGCGGCCCGCACTACGAAGGCCCGGCCCAACTGCTGGACATACCCTCCCGCCGTTTCTACGCAGTAACCGGTATTCCTATCAAAGACGCCGGGGACGTGCCGCCGAACATGCGCTACCTGAATTCCGATGTGGTTGCGCCGCTGCAAAACCTGCCGAACGATATCAACCTGGCAGCACGCAATGCGATCGATGGCATCATTGACTATATTACCAGCACCTACGGCTACAACCGGCAACAGGCGTATGTAATCGCCAGTGTCGCGGTAGATATCCGAATAGGCCAGCTCGTGGATGCACCCAATGTGGGGGTCACAGCGGTGTTACCGCTGGACATATTTACTGCAGACTAAAAAAGGTGCCGGAGGGATTAAATTTTAATCCCTCCGGCACCTACACATGAAGGAGTACTACATGAAATATCTACGCGCCGCGAAGCGCTTCCTGGCAGCCGTGCTAGTGGCCTTTGTGCTGCCTTCGCCGCTTGCAGGTCAGGCACCTGCACCGAGTGACGTTTTCGGTTTTGAACCAGGTGATGACTACAAACTGGCCAGTTACGCTCAGCTGCTGGAGTATTATCGGGAACTTGATGCGGCGAGCCCACGAGTAGTCTTGCAGGAAATTGGCAGTACGGTGTTGGGCCGCCCGTTGCTGCTATTGCTTATATCCAGTGAGGCTAACCTGGCGCAACTGGATCGCTGGCAACAAATTAGCACTGATCTGGCACATGCCCGAATTGACGAGGAAACAGCGCGCCGGTATGCCGAAGAAGGCAAAGCTGTTGTCTGGATTGATGGCGGTTTGCATGCCACCGAGGTGGCGCCGTCTCAGATGTTGCCAAATTTGGCGCACCATATCGCGACCGATGAGAGTGAAGAAACGCGACGCATTCGTGACAACGTGGTCCTGCTGCTGATGCCCAGTATGAATCCCGATGGCCTGGAAGTCGTGCGCAACTGGTACGAGCTTAATCTTGAGACACCCTTTGAAACCACTCGGCCTCCCGAACTCTACCACCACTATGTCGGTCATGATAACAATCGCGACTGGTTCATGAACAACATGCCGGAAACAGCGGCAGTCAGCAAAGTCCTTTACGAACAGTGGTTCCCACAAATCGTCTACAACCATCATCAGACCGGACCATCCTGGGCGCGTATTTTTCTGCCCCCCTTCGCCGACCCGGTAAACCCTAACATTCATCCTGGGGTTACTACCGGTGTCAATATGGTTGGCTCGGCCATGTCCAATCGTTTTGCCATGAAGCAGATGCCGGGGGCAGTATCAGACATGATCTACAGCATGTGGTGGAATGGTGGCATGAGGACTGTGCCCTATTTTCACAACATGATTGGCCTTTTGACCGAAACTTCTCATGCAACGGCGTCACCACGCTATTACGATCCGGAGGAACTACCAGCGCAAGTGGGGAATCCCCGCCGCGGTCAATCGGCTCCGACTAGTGGTGTGGATATATTCTACCCCTACCCGTGGCTCGGAGGAGATTCCCGCTTCAGTGATCCTGTGCGGTATACCTTTACTGCCTCCATGGCGGTGCTGGATATCGCAGCCGATCTCAAGGAGCGCTGGCTCTATGGGATTTACTCTATGGGCCGAGACGCAATTGCAGCGGCAGATGAGGATCGTTTTGCCTATGTGATTCCAGCCCAGCAATGGGATTCTCAAGAGGCCCGCAATCTGGTGGAGATCCTGATGCGCGGCGGTGTGGAAATTGAGCGCGCCAGTGAAAATTTTTCCGCCGGCGAACGGGATTTCGAAGCTGGCTCATACATCATCTATGGCAACCAGGCATTCAGAAATTACGCGATCGACCTATTGGAAAAACAGGATTACCCGGATAGGCGCCGTACACCTGATGGCCCACCGGATCCCCCATACGATCTGGCCGGTTGGACTCTACCTATGCAGATGGGCGTGGAAGTCGTACGACTCGATGATGCTTTCTCCGCCAGCAGTCAGGCACTCTCAATCTATCCTGACATCGAACCCGGGACAGTATCCGGTAATGCCGGTTACGGCTTTGCCTTCTCAGCTCAGTCCAATGCCAGTGTCCAGGCACTTAACCGCCTGACACGCGAGGGTGAAACTGTGTTCAGGGCAGAGCAAAGTTTTACCGCAGCAGGCACAGATTTCCCGGTCGAAAGCTACATCGTTGAGTATCTGAGTCAGGATACTGTTGACCGGGTGAATGCAGCGGCAGAGACATTAGGCTTAAACTTTGTTGGTATGACAAGTACACCGGATATTGCACTTGCACTGCAGGAGCCGGTACGGATTGGACTGTACAAATCCTGGGTAGCAAACATGGATGAGGGCTGGACTCGTTGGTTACTCGAGAACTATGAATTTGAATTTGAATCATTGACTGACCAGAACGTGCGTGAAACCGATCTATCCCGGTTCGATGCAATCCTGTTACCCAGTCAGGGCACGAGCTCGCTGCTGAATGGGCACACGCCCGGTACCATGCCGGAGCAATACGTTGGCGGACTCGGTCTTGCGGGAGCCCTTGCTCTCAAGCAATTCGTGGAAGCCGGAGGCACATTGGTCACTCTTGATGCCGCCAGTGATTTCGCCATTCAACAATTCGGCTTGCCGGTGGAGAATACCGTCGCTGGCACGACAGATCGTCAGTTCTTTATCCCCGGTTCTCTAATTCGAGCCAAAGTGGATACCAGCCATCCTTTAGCCAACGGGACTCAAGACGAAGTGGCTGCCTCCTTTGTGAATAGCCGTGCTTTCGAAGTGGTGTCTATTCCTCGTACTCGGGAAGGTGGCACGGAACAGACACCGGAACCACCAGAACAACCGGTAGAAACAGTTGTCAGCTATGCCGAGGATGAGATTTTAATGAGCGGCTGGGCTCTCGGGGAAGAAGACCACATCGCCGAGAAGGCGGCCATGATGAAGGTCCGTCTGGGCGAAGGAAGTGTCGTGCTGTTCGGATTCCGGCCTCAGTTTCGAGGTCAACCACGGGCAACCTATAAATTGCTATTCAATTCGCTGCTGCAGTAACAAAAAGCAGGGACAGGCCACGTTTTTCGCCAATCAATGGCTACTTGAAAAACGTGGTCTGTCCCTGTTTTTTTACCTACTCTCCCTTCACGTAACGATTGAGCCAGGTATTCATCTCCCACAGCGTGTGCATGACAGATTCCCTTGCACGGTATCCATGACTCTCGTGCGGCAGCATCACCAGTCTTGCCTTCACGCCATGGCCCTTGAGCGCGTTATAGAAGCGCCTGCTCTGCAACGGAAACGTGCCTGAGTTGTTGTCGGCCTCCCCGTGTATCATCAAAATGGGTTCACTGATCATCTGTGCATGCATAAAGGGAGACATATCGAAGTAGACGTCAGGCGCCTCCCAGTAAGTTCGTTCTTCAGATTGGAAACCGAAGGGCGTCAGCGTGCGGTTATAGGCGCCGCTTCTGGCCAATCCGGTAACGAACAGGTCGGAGTGCGCCAGCAAATTAGCCGTCATGAAAGCGCCGTAGGAATGACCGCCAATCGCAATTAAGTCCCGCTCTGCCACGCCTCGTGTCACCACTTCATTAACCGCGGCCGCGGCGCTGCTCACCAACTGTTCGACAAATCCGTCGTTCGGTTCCAATTCGCCCTCGCCGATGATGGGCATAGTCGGCCCATCCAGCACAGCATAGCCACTGGCCAGAAATGGCAGTGGACCGTTCACACTGATGCCGTTAAAACGGTATGGGGATCCACGCATTTGACCTGCCGATGCGGCATCTTTGTATTCACGGGGATAAGCCCACATCAGCATGGGGAAGGGACCATCTTCAGGCGACATGCCCGGTGGTAGATAAAGTGTCGCTGTGAGCATCACGCCATCGTCTCTTTGATAACGTATTACTTCCTTGTACACACTGGCCAACTGAGGATATGGGTGAGGAAAACGGGTCAAGGCCTGTGCGGAGTCCGGATCGCTGAGCGTGAGTCGAAAATAATTTCCGGGGGTGTCTGGAGATTCACTACGAATCAGCACAGACTGATGATCTTCATCCAGGAAGGAAATGAATGTGGCATAAGTAGGTGCAACAGATTGCCAGAGTCGCTCACTGGATTTGCTGGCAAGCTCAAGGCGGTCAAGAAAAGGACGATCGCCCTCGGCGGAAGCCCCCTGGCCTCGCAGATAAATAGCGCTATTGTCTGCATCCACCAACAAGTTGTAGCGGCCATAGGCATTCGCCACAAGCACCGGTGAACCTGGATCGTTGTAACGATCTTCGGTAGTACGATCAAACAGGAGTGTCTTGCCCTTAGCCGTGGCATCTGGCGCCACCATCCAGGTGCGTAGTCGCCTGCTGCTCCACCAGTTCTCCGATACCAGCGCAAGATCGCCGTTACCCCATGTTACTCCGGCATATCTAAGCTGCAGGGAAATGATTTCTTCAGGCTCTCCCGCGAAGGGCGCATCAATAGAGAGCACTACGTCTCTAATGTCTGCATCCGCTCTGGGATCACCGCCATCACGCGCTTCCACCCAATACAAGGTAGCACCGCTATCGCTGCGCCAATTTACCGAGCGTGGTCCAGTAGGCACGGCACCTCGTCCGATTGGCACTTCTTCAGCCAGCGGCAGATCTGCCAGCTGCCAGGAGAGTTCACCCTGTGCATTCAACACTTGAAAACGGCGAGGAAATCGCGAGTTAGGAACCAGGTAAGAGAATGGTCGGTGTATTACCTCCAGCAGAAAATACTCTCCGTCGGGGGAAGAGCTTGCACGACGGACGAGCCCCGGTTCACTCAGCGTTGATTTGCTACCATCTAAAGACACCAGCAGAAGTTGCACAGCGCCATAATGTTCGAATAAATCTTCGTCGTGGGAATTAACCATTAAGTCCTGGTATGTACGCGCAGCAGCCGGGCGCCCCGATGATTCCTGTATGATCGGGCCTTTAGGCACCAGCGGCCGCACCGGAGCGGAACCCCTGTCTTCAGGGATGCTCTTCACCAGCAGGGTCTCACTGTCTGATAACCACGAGTAGGGTTGTCCAAAGATTGCATTTACCGATGTGTCCAGTAACTTGCGCGCCCGTCCGGAGTCGACGTCAGCCGTCCATAATTCAATATGGGTGCCCTGGTCAAGAACGAAGGCCAGGTGAAGTCCATCAGGCGACCAGTTTACCGAGTCGATACGGGGGTTGGCTGGCAAGTCGCTGATCCTGCGCTCACGTCCATCACTTAGATTCTGAAAAGTCAGCCCATTGTAATAGGCACGCCGACTGGCAGCGTTGTTAGCCGGATTGATGCGCATACCGGCGATGCGTAATTCCTGCTCGGACAGCTCCGCGATCGACGGCAGTCCGTCGCGACTCATCAATACCATCCACTCTTTCTGCGGGCCGACGGAAACTGCCGGTGTCGGCTCGGCATCGACTATGTCGGCGATATCCAGCGGCGGCAGACGGTAAGATGGGTCTGCACTTTGCGCATTCGCCAGCAGGCTCCAAACCGAAAACACCGATACTAATACCAGACAAACGTTGAATTTCAAACAGGCTCTAATGGTCATGGTTACTCCATTTATTATAGGGTTTTGATGGTTACGGTCAGTGTAGCTAAAAAACACGTGAAAGGGGACGGAGGGATTAAATTTTAATCCCTCCGTCCCCTTTTTACCGAATCAAGTCATGAGCGCTTCGATCGCGGACAGCGCCCGCTCAATGTGTACGGCTGTGTTGTAAATTGTGGGGCATAGTCGAACTCCGCCGGTAGCTGCTACGGCTATACCATGTTCCGTATAGAGTCGATTTGAGATTGATCCGCCCTGGCCATTTTGTGCTTTGACTATGCACACACCAAGGCTCAGCTCAGCGTCCATGGGCGTGACCAGTTCCTGGCCAAGGTCAACAATGCCACGTTTTAGTTGCTGTGCTAACTGGGTAATTCTTGCTTCAATTCTTTGTGTTCCAATATTGTTATGAAGAGTGGCAGTGACACCAACAGCGGCCAATGCGGCATCATCTCTTTGACCAAGTGATTCAAATTTGCGCGCACCCACCAGCGACGTATCCACCCCACCGCCCCAGCCGGGGGCAATTACACTCGGCCATATGCGTTCAATATTCGAGCCTTTTACATAGAGCAGCCCAACTTCTTTTGGACCCATAAACCACTTGTGTGCGCTGGCACTGAACGAATCCACGTCAAGCAACTTGAGATCCAGATCCATTGCTCCCCAAACCTGGGCTCCATCCACATGTACATAGATACCGCGGGCATGGGCAGCCTCGACCAGTTCAGAGATCGGTAATTTAATACCCGAGAGATTGGATACGTAAGTAAGAGCCAGCACCCGGGTGCGCGAATTGAATTGCGATGTGAAGCTGTCAAGTAACTCCTCCTCACTACTCGGATTTTGTGGAGTTGAAACCTTGTTAACTGTGAGTCCAAAACGCGCAGCCCGCACATCCCAGGCCACATTGTTAGTTGGATGATTCTGGTCCCACAGCAGGATTTCATCCCCAGACTCCAGTTGTAGACCATTATTGATGATGTTATTGGCTTCGCTGGTATTGCGCACCAGAGCGATTTCATCGGCACTGACATTTAACTGCTCGGCAACCAGGCTGCGGGAACGGGTCAGCAGGTCACTAAATTTACCACGGTTGTTAAATGAACAGTCTCGATCAATATCGGCTGTGAGTACGTCGACAACCTCAGCCACCGAGCGGAAAGACGGACAGAGGTTGGCGGCATTCATGGGTATCGAGCTTTCACTAAAAGAAAACTGCGCCCGCACCATTGACCAGTAGTCCTCGTCGGCAATAGCCGACTTAAGCTTGTCAGCGAGTTCAGTCTGGGCGGCGCTGAACTGCGATGAAGTTGCCGCCGCCCCAAGGATCAAAGCGCCGGAAGATTGCAGAAACTGTCTTCTCGAATTGTTCGGTTGCATATTTGACCTCGCTTCAGTGCTACCAGTTTGGAAAATAGTTCTCTAGACTAACCAAGGGAAATTCTAACGTCAAAATTAGGTTCAGAGAAAATAGACAATCCTGTATATTTACTCAGACTCGTTTAACTTACAATTGGTGATTAAGTTATTGACTTATCAGTGTCCTCTGCGCAGGACTTCGAGCAGGTGGACACCGAGTAGAAGCGGCTCCTGAGGGAACGGAGTGGAATCGCCGCCAATAGGGGATAACCGCAGAAACAGGGGATAGACCATGCCTGTACGCTTGCTTGTTGCATTCTCGATCATTGCCAGCGCCCTGCCCTCGATTGCCCAGGAGCCGACTGGGTATGTGGCGCCCAGAACTGAATTCGGCGTGCCGGATCTGCAGGGTAACTGGGAGAAACGATTCGCCACCCCCGTGCAACGTCCCGAGGAGCTGGGAGATAAAAGAGCCTATACCGAAGCCGAGGCCGCGGAATTTGAACGCGAAGCTGTAGCCAGGCGCAGTGCCAGGGAGGCACCGGTGGATCCAGACCGGGGTGCGCCCCCCCCGGGAGGCGACATTGAGTTTCGTACCGATCTCAACTTCCTGCCGGGCCTGCCGGTGAGAGTGGCCCGGATTAACGGCGAGTATCGCACTTCATTGATCATCGAACCGGCCAACGGTCGCTTTCCATATAGAGAGGAGGCCCTCGAGTCTCGAATGCAGCTGTTTACAGGGATGAACACCAATTTCGATGGCCCCGAGGTTCGTCCTCCCGGCGAACGATGCATCCACCTCGGGCCACCGCTGCCGACCTTGACCAATGCCGACGGCACCCATATTCAGATCGTGCAAACGGAAGATTACACGGTGATACTCAGCGAGGAAGCCACCCAGGTGCGGATTATTCGCATGAACAGCGAGCATCCGGAATTCCTGTTCCCCAAGTGGATGGGTGATTCCATCGGTTACTGGGAAGGCGAGACTCTACTGATCCATACCTCGCACTTTCGACCGGAACACACCTACAGTCAGATTGGGTCTTCAGAAATCTTCGAGGTAACCGAACGTATCACCGCCATAGCGGACAATGAACTGCTGTACTCCTACACGATTGTCGACCCCGGGACTTACACCCAGCCGATAGTGGCGGAACTTCCTTTTCAACGCCTGGCCAGCGATGAGAGGCTTTATGAGTCGGCCTGTCACGAGGGAAATCACGCAGTTGCAGACATACTGGCGGGAGGCAGACGCCTGGAGCTGGACGCAGCGAAATAGGGGGCAGAGTAGGTATACTGTACTATATATTTACCCTGATCCCATCTATATTAGACTCTACCCATGACTCTCCAGCCCACACAGCAGATGAAAAATTTCGTGAAGCTGTCCGCTCTGTCGATGCTCATCGGTTTCTCCTCCGTGAGTTTTTCGCAAGACAACGTCGGTGACGAATCAACGGTGGTCTATCCCGCTGACTATTTCGCTGAATTTAATCCAATCACAGCTCAGGAGATGCTGGACCGAATTCCAGGCGTCGGCTCCCCAGGGGGCGGTTCTACTGGCGTGCCCCGGGGAGTCTCTTCGGGCGGGGGTAGGGGTGGCGGTGGCAACCCCTCCAGCGGTGGCCGTGGATTCGGCAGTGGCGAGAGTGGCGGCAATGAAATACTGATCAACGGCAAGCGCACCGCAGGCAAAAACAATCAAACCGGCGGCCAGTTGGATCGCATCACGGCTGATCAGGTTGACCGCATAGAAATCATTCGCGGCACGTCCGGTGAACTCGATGTCAGGGGCAGTGGCCAGGTTATCAACGTCGTGTTATTCGGCGAGCTCTCCAGCACCAGTATTTCCTACGATGCGAATCTGGATCGCTTTCGGGATCATGACACCTCACCGGGTGGATCGGTTTCCCTGAGCGGCCAGGCCGGCGGGCTGAGTTATGTGCTGAATGCTTCGGCAGCAGAGCGCCACGATAATTCGGTTAGCAAGGAGACCAGCATTCTCGGCGATTTTTCACCAAACGATACAGTTCGTGAGGATAGAATTCGCGAGCAGACCAACTATGAATTCAGCTCCAACCTGAACTATGAATTTAACGCAAATAACAGTATTCGTTTTAACGCATTATATGCCGACAGGGACAACCCCGCCGATTTAACACGTAGAACAACAGACTTAAGAGTGACACCGAACGCCTTAACTCTGGAGCGAGAAGACATTCCATCAACGCGGGAGAATTGGGAAATCGGCGGCGACTACGAATACACCGGAAGTCGCGGCGATAGATTCAAGATTCTGTTTATCAGTAATGAAGCTGACCAGTCATCAACCCGTGAGCGTTTTCAGGTAATGAGCGACGCCACGGAAGAGAAAGAATTGTTTCTCGATACCAACAGCGTAACCCGCGAGCGCATCGTGCGCAGCTCATATACTTTCGATATATTCCAGGGGCAGGACATCGAATTTGGTGCCGAGCGCGCACAGACCATACTGGATTCAAAACTGGCACTTGGACTGGCCAGTACCACAGGCACACCGTCAGACGCAGTCGGGGGCCTGGTTCCGCAACCGGTATCCAATGCCAACTCAACGGTAGAAGAGATTCGCTATGAGCCCTTCGTTATCCACAACTGGATAATAAATCCGCGCATGTCCCTGGAATCGACACTGCTCTATGAGACTTCGGAAATCAAACAATCCGGTGATACCTCCAATAAAAGGGATTTCGATTTTGTTAAACCAAAAATCGACTTCCGCTACGATGTCACGCCACAGCTACAACTAAGTGCAAGCATCGAGAGGGTAGTCAATCAATTGAGCTTCGCCGATTTTGTCGCTGCCAATGATGAAGAAGATGAAGATTCCAATACACAGGCTGGCAATGTCAATCTGCGGCAGGAATGGCTGTGGAAGTATGACTTCAATGCCGAGTATCGATTCCCCAACGATATTGGGGTAGCAGATGTTAACCTGTTCTACCATCAGCACCATGACGTGATAGAGCGCATCGATGTGTCAACGTCTGAAGACAATCTGGCATCTGCCAACGGTAATATCGGTGACGGTGAAATGTGGGGAATTAGAATGAACGCCGCCATCCGCATGCGCATGATTAATCTGCCCAATCTGCAGCTAACCGCCTCGGTAACCGTTGAAGATTCCGATATCACCGACCCCTTCCTCGGCACCGGCCGCCGCTTTCAATTCAATATCAGGGGATCAAGTGGATTTGGATTTCGCCATGACCTTCCACAATGGAGAATGAACTGGGGTGGTTTCTGGTCGAACCGCTTCGATGGTAATAACAAGCGCTTCGATATCGATGACATCGAGTTGGCAGCGGGTGATCCCTTTCCTACTATGTTCGTAGAATACGTGGGAGCACGCGGCACCACCTACCGTTTTGACGTTAGTCGTCCCTTCGACGGCAAGGGCTGCCGCGAACGCCAGCGCTTCGTGGGAAGAATCTCCTCGGGCATCCTGGAAGAGATCGAAGACCGGTGCAGCGGCTCGGGCAGGACCCTGTCGCTTAAGGTGAGCGGCACGTTTTAAAATAAGGGGACAGATTGATTAAATTGGCAAGTCGGCCATCCCCTTACAACAATAAATAAATCTATCCCTTTTAATCATTTTTACAAGTAGGAGGATAATAACTATGAGAATCTCAATTCGAAATCTATTGGCAGTAGCTCTGGTGTTATTGATCCCGGCGACTCAGGGCCTAGCTCAGGTTCCCATGGCGGAACCTGAATCTGTGGGAATGTCCAGCGAGCGGCTGCAACGCCTCGATGCCAGCATGCAAGAGCTGATCGACCAGGACCGCACCGCCGGTGTGGTAACCCTGGTGGCGAGGGATGGAAAAATAGTGCATCTCTCAGCTCTCGGCGATCGCTACCGCGAAGCGGGCGCAGCGATGGGAGTTGATAACATCTTCTTCATCCAGTCCATGACCAAGTCTGTTGTCAGCACCGCCTTGATGATGTTGTATGAAGAAGGCGAGTTCCAGCTCAGCGATCCAGTCACCAATTACCTCCCCGAAATTGCCGAAAAGATGGTCGTGAGACGGACCACGAACGGCGTCGTTCGCGAACGCCCGGCACGCCCCATCACTTTCCGGGATGTCCTCTCCCACACATCCGGTGTGGATCCAGACCGTGAGTTACTTACACCTGAGCAGCAGGCTCTGCTAGGTCGCCGCTCAACGCTGTCGGAAACCATCAGTGATTGGGCGAAATTGCCTCTTGGCTTTTCCCCCGGCGACCGGTGGGACTATGGCAGCTCGACGGATTATGTGGCGCACCTGGTGGAGAGAATTTCGGGGCAACGACTGGATCTGTTTCTCCAGGAACGCATTTTTGAACCGCTCGGTATGGAAGAAACCTGGTACAACGTTCCGGCAGAGTACACGGATCGAATAGCGGCGCTCTATCGGCCTTCCGATGGATTCGGCAGCCCACTGGAATTGGCGATAGAGCCTGGTAGCGTCGGACCGACTCAATACTTCGGTGGCGTCAATGGCCTCTATTCCACTGCAACAGACTACTTTCGCTTTGCCCAGATGATTCTCAACGGTGGGGAATTCAACGGCGAGCGACTTATCAGCCCCACCACCGTGAATCTCATGATTTCAAACCATGTCCAGGACCTGCCTGTGCGTTCCTGTGTTGGCGGACGGGACAATGGTTATGGGTTTGGTCTTAGTTTCGTCATGATCACCGATGTGGGCCAGACCCGCGAATCACTGACACCCGGGTCCTTTGGTTGGTGCGGCGCGTGGAATACGGTTTACTGGATCGATCCCACCGAGCGCACCGTGATGATTCTGATGGAGCAGTTAAGCGGGGCGGGAGGCTCGGATATTCGCCGGCTGTTCCCGAACCTAGTCATGCAGGCGATTACCGAAAGCTATCATTCTGCTCCGGGATCCATAGACGCTTACAGTCCCAGAGCTCGGTAGCACGCGCCCATCACCAATACGAATAAAGGGGACGGAGGGATTTAGTTTAATCCCTCCGTCCCCTTTTTTGGCTGACCTCTTTGATATTCTAGAGGCGAATAAACGCTAACGCGAAATTGCCATTCAGCGGAATCACCAGTTGATGCTGTATGGAGTCGTAGCACATAGAGGCGGCGCTGGGGATACCGCTGGCAATGACCTCGGCTTCTGCACCGGGTCTGATACGAGAGACACTGCCGAAGCGGACACTGCTGACATACTTGGTGCCGTCAGCCGTCACCACAACACCATCGTTGCCACCCTCCACCGCGTGTTCGGTAAGCAATACTTCACCGGCTGGATTGTAGGTGATTACCGCGTTGTCATTGACGTTGATCACCACGATATTGCCGTCCAGATCCATGGCAACGCCGTTGGGCGCGGCAAGTGGGGCACCCTCGGCGAAGACAGACGTTGTGCCATTCGGGCTTACCCTGAAGATGCGTTCAGGAGACCGTGTGTTCGAGGCATAGACGGTACCATCATCAGCCACCGCGATACCGTTTAACAAGGTCCCGCCGGGTACCTCAACCGACCTAAGCGGCTGGCCGGTTTCCAGATCAAAAGAACGCACATAGCCAACATCCACGGTGTACAAGACACCATTGCTAATGGCACTGCCCAGAGGGTGATGTAACTCCAGCCCTGCCCTGCTGGCGCCAATCCATTTGGCGGTATGTACGCTGCCATCCGGATTGATGAGAGATACGAAACCATCGTTCTCGGTGCCATCACCGCGGTTACCGGTGTTCATCGCCAGGATGAGATTTTTGTTAGGGTCGAAGGTGCAACTCTCGGAGAAATGGAAACTACCGAAGACCTTTACGTTGGAGGAGAGAGGTACGGTAACGCCGGATTCGTTGGTGGCACTCAGGGGATCGCCCGCTGCGAATTCCTGGGCGGTAGCTGGAAAAGTAAGGCCGGTTAAGGCTATGGCTAACAGAATTCTTCTTGGAAAGGCTTTCATTGGGAGCTGCTTCCTTGGATTTAAGTGAATAATGGAGCAAGGGATGATAGCAATTTAGAAGCATCAGAGTAAAAACTCAGTACTGTATTCTTACTCGGTTCCTTTTATACTTGAATACCTGACGAATAACTCAAATTAGACTCACTGTGGAAAGTCTCCCAAAATACGCTGCAGAGGGAGATATTTCCGGATTAGTATCCTGCTTGCACTTGCCAATGGCGAGGCGAGTTAAGCGCCCTCGTTTATGGCGCTTTAATAGAATAGAGTAAATAAATCTGTCCCTGATTACTGGAGGATAAACATGTTCCAACGCCGTAAATTTCTCAAGTTCCTTGCCGCCAGCCCCTTGCTGACCAACTATTCTGCTTTTGCTCAGGAGGTGGAGGAAACCTTAGGGGAGCGGTTAACCGACCCTTCAGAGGTAATCAATGTCTGGGAGATGGAAGCGGTGGCCCGTGCCAAAGTGCCCCCTGCCCATATGGGCTATCTGCTTACCGGGGTCGATAGCGATGACACCTTAAGGGCTAATCGTGAAGGCTTTACCCGTTTTCAAATCCGTCCTCGCCGGCTGGTGGATGTGAGTAGCACCGACATGTCGGTCAACGTGCTAGGTGCTGAAGCCGACTCTCCATTTTTTCTCTGTCCCCTTGGCAGCCAGGGGGCTTTCCACCCCGACGCAGAACTGGGTTCCGCCAGAGCGGCCGCGGCCAAAAATCACCAAATGATATTGTCCACCGTGTCTTCCACTGCCATCGAAGCAGTAGCAGAAGCACGGGACAAGCCGCTGTGGTTTCAACTGTATGTCGCCACTCCTTGGGAAAATTCCGCAACCATGCTACGGCGAGCAGAAGCCGCCGGCTGCACTGCCGTGGCCCTGACCATTGACCTGCCTGCAGGCCGTAACACCGAAACCGATCAACTGATGGCTCGGGAAGACGACAGGGACTGTGCTGAATGTCATAGCCCGCCACGGCTCAAGCCAGCCTTCGACGGATTGAACATGCGCGGCTTTGGTGTAATGAATCCTGCCATGACCTGGGATGTGATCGGCCGCATGAAAGAAGTCACCAATATGAAAGTTATTATTAAGGGTATCGAAGTGGGTAGTGATGCGGCACTAGCTGTTCAATATGGCGCCGATGGCATCATCGTGTCCAATCATGGTGGTCGTGCGACCGAGACCGGGCGAAGCACTATCGAATGCCTGCCGGAAGTTATCGCTGCCGTAAATGGTCGCATTCCAGTCATTATCGATGGCGGCATTCGGCGCGGCACCGATGCATTCAAGGCCCTGGCGTTGGGAGCATCGGCGGTTGGCATAGGGCGTCCTTATGTGTGGGGACTGGGGGCATTCGGTCAGGCCGGTGTCGAGCGGGTGCTGGATTTATTGAATCGTGAATTGGCGATCACTATGCGTGGCAGCGGTACGCCTACTATTGCCGATATTGGTGGTTCTTATGTTCATGATGTGGGTCACAGAGTGCCGCGGGGCAGGTTAGGTAGGGAAATTATTTAACGCGGCAACAACTGGTTTCAATTAATTGGGGTCAGAGTAAAAACTATTTCTCGCTCTGCGTTTATTCAGGATTCTTCCAAAATAGTTTTTGCTCTGACCCCTTTTACTCCGCTTTGACTTAACAACACGCCGACCACAGCAGCTACGCAACCACTAATTAAAAGTGTCACTTGTCCCACATCAATGCCAATAACTTCCGTTGTTGGCAACGCAATCAAACCACCGCCGATAGCAATGAGCGTGCGACCCACAATGCCGATAGGTCCGGGGCGATCCAGGAACCCCACAACCAATAGATAGCGCTGAAGCGTGCCCGCAATCAGAACTATACCTACTCCCACCTTGAGGGTGGCAAGCAGTGTCACCCACCAGCTACCTTCCATGATCAGCGCAGGTTCCAGCACGAAGAAAAACGGGATGAAATAGATCACACTGCCCAGTCGCATGGCCTTGAACCCGGTAGCAAGCGCTGATGATCCTGCGATACTGGCAGCGGCAAATGCGCCCAGTGCTACCGGTGGCGTGATGAAGGACAACATGCCCCAGTAAAGAATAAAAAGATGAACGCTCATAGGATCCAAACCGCCCTGAATCAAAGCAGGAGCCAGTATTATCGCCAGAAAAACATAAGCCGCGGTCACTGTCATGCCGATGCCCAATAAGAAACTACTAAAGGCCCCCATTAATAACAGTAGCAGTGTTGAATCACCCGCGAGATACAATAAATCATTAACCAGCGTTCCCGATAAGCCGGTTACAGACAGGGCCCCTACAATCAGTCCAACACCTGCCATGATGGTCAGTAGTTCCATCAGCAACTTGCCGGTTGCAACAAGAAACGCACCGGCTCGCTTGATGTTCCAACGGTGATCAGTGGAAATCTGGTTCAATACCAGTAGTACACCAGTAGCAATAAAAGGCGCCACCGCTTCACGCTGCAAATAGACAAGAAGAAAAATCAAAACCCCGAATGCAGCTATATAGAACCAGCCCTGTTTCATGGTCTCACTCAAACTGGGTAATTCGTCGCGGGGAGTGCCAACCAGTCCTTTACGGGCAGCGTAGGCATCTATCTGAACAAACAATCCAAAAAAGTATAATAAGGCGGGTATGGCTGCGGCCAATGCGACGGTGGTGTACGGAACATTGAGAAAAGTCGCCATGATAAACGCCGTCGAACCCATGATTGGCGGTAACAATACGCCTCCCGTGGAGGCGCAGGCTTCGATCCCGGCGGCGTAGTCTTTTTCGATGCCATCCTTCTGCATGGCTGGAATCGTCATCTGGCCAGTGGTCAGTACGTTGGTAATCACACTACCACTCATGGAGCCCATCAATCCGCTGGAAACAATAGCCACTTTGGCAGAGCCACCGCGGACATGACCAAATAAGGCAAAGGCCAGATTAATAAAAAAGCGGCCACCGCCAGTTTGTTGTAGAGCGATGCCAAAGATTAGAAAGCCTATTACCAACTGGGCAAAGGCGCGGAACGGTAATCCGAGAATGCTCTCAATACTCATTACATGATAAGACGCCGTTTCTGCTATTGACGAGGACATACCTTGAATAGGTCCCGGAAACCTGTCGGCGACGATCGGGTAGAGGGAAAACGCCAGCACGAGAAAGAACAGTACCCAGCCACCGCTGCGGCGTACCGCTTCCAGAATCAGCACCCACAGCAAATAGCTCACCCACACAGCATAGCTGGGCGCTAAAAACTCCCAGCCAAAATCCAGCATGGTTTCAGCGTTGAGAAAAAAGAATACGCAGGCAGCGAATGCCGCAAGGCTGAGAACGCTATCAAACCAGTAACTTTTGGTGCTGCGGAATGAAGGATTTATCAGGAAACAAAGCGGTAACAGCAATCCCATTAACGCATAGTAATAGTGATTCTGAACCGTAATGACAAAATCGAGCAGCGGGCTCTCGGCAAACAATCGAAGAGAATCCATGGCCAGGAAGGCAGCGCCAACAGCAGCAATGCCAGTCAACCAACGCAGTGGGGTTGGTAATTCACCAGGTTTTCTTGACACTGTCTATTGCCTATCGTCTATCGCCAGACCGGATCGAAACCGGCTTCCTCCAGACGTTGAGTGCGCAGCGACTGCCAGGCTGCGGCAAAGTCGTCCCGATCACGGATACCGCGAGCAGTCACTTCAGTCCAGGCCGCGATCAGCACTTCCTGGCGCCGTATAAGTGACTGATTGTGAGCTTCTATTGCATCAGTCCACACACCGATTTCACGCCAATAATTTACCGCGCCTTCATGGTAGGGTACGACCCATTGGAACACCTGTGACTCCAGCGCCCAACCTATTGCGCCGGGGTCAGAGTCCTTGAAGTCGTCGTAATTTTCGTTAATTGCCCGAGTCAGGGAATAAGCCAGGGCGCTGTCCTGGGTAGCCAGCGCAGTCAATAGCGGATAAGGGTAAGTCGCCGCTTCATGAGGATTGTCCTCACTGATGGAAGCACCACGGGTGGCGAAGTGTTTGGTGAAATAGGGTCCAATGGTTAACAGGCGCTCCCAACACCCTTCATCGTCATGCGGTGCGGGTAACCAGCGTATACCCCGTGGCGATGCTTCAAGACGAAAAGGTGGTCCCGATACTGTCGTACCGAATGCGACATCGACATCGCCATTAATCACACCAATCCATTTAGCCTCATAACCGGGAAAGTCCACGCGGACGACATCATCCCAGGTTAGGCCGCCACAGGCTAAATAAGCTTCCATTGATACATTAAGCGCAGGGGCCGCCCTCACATAGGGAACCCGTCTACCTCGCAGCTCAGCGAAACTAGTTACTCCGGTATCTGCAGCCACTGCCACTGCCTGGTTGCTCAGTCCATTGGAAGTCATCAACAGGCGCAATGGTTGTGGTCCCCACTCCTGGGCAGCAAACTGAAACATGCCTTCCTGAGCGAAATACGTTGCCACGCCATTGGCGGTGAAATCAACGCGGCCAGTTTTCAAGGGCAACAAGCGGGACACATCGTTCTGCCCGGGAATAACGCGCAAGGTGACATTGTATTTCTCACGCAACATTGCACCGATCGCGACCGCCTGGTTATACCCTGTAGTACCCAGATTATAAGCTGTCCAGACCATTTGACGGGGCAGCTCCACTTGATTGGGCTGGGCTTGAATCGCGCCCGTCACTGTCAGTGAAAAAAGCAGTGCGACTATTCGGAAATTATTACACCCGCGTAAATGTGATGGTTTCAGGCACTTTAACAACACGCTTATTCTCCTGGAGATGTTACGGCTCTAAGGCAGAAGAATACTAGCAAAGAATAAAGGGAAAGGGTAAACAGCATAAAGGCACCATGTCTCACCTCCCTCCGTCCCCATGTCTCGCCCATGTCTCGCCATTTCTCTTCAACAAATGACAGGCAATCCGAAAAATGCCATGCTTGGGGGAAAAGGAGCATGACAATGAACAATTCTCGCTTATTTCAATTCCTGCGACTTCTGGTTCTGCTGACTTTTACCAGTAGTCTCTATGCCCAAACCCCGAACCCGGTACTGACAAGTTAATTTCAGACTACGTGGAAGTCTTGGTCGTACTGTGCCATACACCTCTCCCATGCCGCTTTCGCCAATCTTGCGACGACTTCGTATGGGCCGGGGGTGGTGCCAGGGAGGCGACTATGAAGCAGCCCGGGCTCCCTTCTCCCTACGGCTTTGCAGCACACCAGATCGAGGCGGATCATCGCTCAGGGTCGCACTCGCACGTACTTCCTGAGCGTTCGGTCATTAAGATGAGGGTTGGGGACGGGCTCTCCTCCGTAAATGTTGCCTTCGCTATCGACGGTGACGAACTCCGCTCCGTTCCCCGGTAGGATGTTGGGATTCGCCCAGGGGAAGCGAATGAACTCCTTCACCCATCCCGTCTCGGCTTCGCCGATGCGAATTCCCATTTCATACCCTGGGTTCTGTACGTTGTCCGACTCGGAGTCCGCGACGTAGATCCGCCCCTCGTCGTCAAAGGCGATTCCGCTCGGGCGCCCGAACTGGGTCCAGGTGGCAGAGTGGTTACCCTCTTGGTCGAAGATTTGAATCCGGCTGTTGCTGCGATCTCCCACGAACACTCGACCCTCTGGATCAATGGCGATGGCGTGTAGGGCACGGAACTGTCCCGGGGCGTAGCCAGTCTCTCCCCAAGACATGAGGAATTCGCCACGGCTGTTGTACTTCACCACTCGGTTGTTTCCGTTCGCGTTGTGGCCGTCCGCTATGAACACGTCGCCGTTAGACGCGACTGCCACATCACTCGGGGAAGTGAAGTGGTTCGGGCCGTCTCCCTGTTCTCCAGGAGTGCCAAGTGTCATGAGCACTTCGCCAGTAGAACTAAACTTGATGACGTGATGGCCTCGATCGTCGCCCGCGGGAATGTTGTTATCACTCACAGAGTCCGTCACCCAGACGTTGCCGTTGGAGTCAACGTCAATTCCATGCGGCCAGATAAACATTCCGCTGCCGAAGGACTCGACCACGTTGCCATCGGGATCGAACTTCAAGACGGGGTCCAAGTCTGAATCAACGCACTCCGAACCGAAACGATCAGGCCCGGCATCGCAACGTATAACGGCCCAGATATGGCGCCCGTCGGGGTCGACCTTCGCTTTGCCGACTGCTCCCATCACCCTTCCACCCGGCAGCTTCGCCCACCCTTCGACGATCGCATACGGATTCGTGGAGTTTTGCGCAGCGGATTGTTGCGGCACCAACAAAGAAGCGAGTGCGAGCAGAGCGACTACGGATACGATTGGATTGCGATAAGACATGGAGCACCTCGACACGTTTTGAGTGAACCTACGAGTATAAGTAGAACCAAAGCTATGTCAATTGACAGAAATTTCGCCCTGCTAGCACTGAAAGCCTTTCTAAGTACTCATGCGGCAGTTTACAATTTGTTTAATCTGGGTCGGCATTTGGTATCAGCAGAAAACTATCGGTATTTCCGTTTACGTGCCTTTGCGTGTTGGGAAAAGGCAGCAGCATTGCAAAATGCATATCGCGGTGGTTTTTGTCAATTTTGTGAGTTAACTTGTCAATACCATAGAATAAATAGTGACAGATCTATTTATTGTTGTAATAAGAGGGGCCGGCTTGCCAATTTGATCAATAAATTAATCTGTCCCTATTTTTCAAGCGCCTCAAATACAGAAAGCTCCCAAGGCCGGATCGCCAACATCAACCCGGAATTGAATCGCGATTTGACCGGTAGCCTGGAGTCATCCTGTTGAAGTAATGCAAACTCTCTTGCCAGAACCTCCAGTTTCTTATTTAGAATGTCGAGGGACTGCCTGGATAACATACCAGTGATGTACATTCGTAACTCTCCTGGACTTTTGAAATGTGAATCCATAAATTCACTTTGAACGGTAGATTCAAGGAATGTTTCAAGTGGGCCTTGCGGTAGCCATCGAAAGTCATGTGCCAACATACGGCGAATGCGATTATTTGGTAAAAGTCTAATCAATCCATGCCGCTCAAGTCGAATTAGATAAGCAATGCACTGTGCCTCGGTTACATCATAATGTTGGACGATCTCTTCCATTTCCCATGCATTTTGTACGCAAATAGCAACAGCCAGAAATTTCAAATCTCGTAATAGCTCCTCTTCCTGTTCCAGAGTCAACCTGCTGATCTTTGCCTGTTCATCATCAACCATCTGTACTAAATCGGAGAAATCTACGCTTGCCATATTGCAGATGAGTTCCAGCCGGTCCAGAGAGAAGTTTTTGTGAGAAAAATTTCGTTTTACACTGGCCTCGCTTAAGTGCAGTTGCCGGGCTACATCGGCATAAGTCAGCCCTTTTTGCTTCAGCGATCGTTTGAGCATATCAATGATTTCTTTTCTTTGAGCCATCATCGTCCTTTTGTAATTTTTTACGGAAAGCCAAATAGTATCATTTAGCAGTACTATTGGTATATAAATAGGACACATGTAATAAAATAGTCTCAATATATGCAATTATATGGTATTTACGGTCTTCGAATTGGGCCGGTGAAGCCCTCAGCCTCCCTATCAAGGAGTTATTTATTAATGACCAGATCCATTGTTACCTTATTGATGATTGGAATTTCAGCCAGCTCAATGGCTGACATACGAAATTTTGAGTCGTTCAGTATTGATGTGCCAACTGAATGGACGCACAACGTCGAACCGAGAGCCGGGAGCGCAGATTTACCAGGGGAATTAATAACCCTCAATCGCCCAACTGGTATTGGCGAGCTAAAGATAATGTCCTTTGTTGCGCCTAATGAAATCGGCCAGGATCGCTTACGACTCTTTACCAATGTAGATATGTCAACGACTCTTGTGTTGCAAGAGTGGGGCGATTTTTCAGGCTATCAACACAGCTATGTTGAACGTGAATCATACTTTGAGCAGTGGTGGTTACTAAATGGAGGGACAATACTTGTGATCACGTATGAAAGTGATGCTGATGCACCTCAAGTTGAAATTGAGGCGATAGAAGAGATGCTTAGTTCAATCCAGATAAACCGCGCATGAGCAAAAAGAAAAAGGGGACGGAGGGATTAAATTTTAATCCCTCCGTCCCCTTTCTTTCCCTTTCTTTCACTAAAAACTTGAGCGCGGAGCCTCCGCCACAGCCTTCACGAAGTAGGCTACAAAGCGGGCCACTCTCTCCAGCCCCGGGGTGGAAATAGTTTCCAGCGTCTCGCCGCTCGTGTGGTAAAGCGGATTCCCCTGTATCAGCTGAAAAACTGGGCTTTCGACCCTCGGATTATCGCCTGCATTATAGGTGCTAGCCGCCGAGACAAAGTTCAGACCGTAGCGTATGCCACCGCTGCGAATGATGCTCTCCAGATAAGGCGAACGCTGACTCAGGCCATTCATCAGAAAGCCTTCTCCGGTATCGGTAATCACATCCCGCACACCATGAGTATCTGTGCGCGCTGGATTGAGTTGCCGGGCCGCCACATGCTCAAGATTAATAGTCAATACATTGCGGGCAATCAAATCGGGATTTAGCGCGACAAGTTGCGTGGGACCGCTCAAGCCGCTTGTGTGATGCCCCGCGCTGCCAACAAAAACCAGTGTACGTGCCGGCCGGTTTTGCGGTTTTGAAAAGTGCTCGGCCAGGGCGATCGTAATGGCGAGCCCGTCACCGTTATCATTGGCACCATCGAACCAGGCATCGACGTGTGCGTTGATGATAATGTTCTCATCGCTCGCACCGGGCACAATCCCCAATACATTTGAAGCCCGCATACCACCGCGCTGCTCCGCCTCAAGGCTAAGTGATGCCTGCAACGGTTCTGTAATTCCAGCCTCGGCAGCGGCATCAAACACTTCTTCCAGAAACCGGCCATCCTGGCCACCCAGATTAAAACACGGCCCGTTGCAGCCACTAATATCCCGCATACGCATATTGCCGGCATAATCGACAATATTAAAAACGGCAACCGCACCACGACGAATCAATTCCTGTGCCTTGGCCCGGGCAGGCCGGCGCTCCAGGAACAAATGTCCCCTTGGGGTAATATGCTGAACCGCGATCTTGCCGCGCACATCGATGTACTGTAGTTCTGCAGGGCGAGCCGTGCCAACGAAAACCAGGGGGGCGGTCAATCCCTCGGGAGGAAGTTCAGTTCCACCTGTGGGCATGGCAGATTCAAGAATCACATCACGGCTGCCAGTACCATAGGCCGGATCAGCATGCAGACGCACTTCCCAGGACAGTGGCAACCACAATGCGGTACCAGGACTTTGTTCAAACCACTGTCGTTCCACCTGAGCGACACCAGCTTCCTGCAATCGACGTTCTACCCAGTCCATCGACTGTTCGCCCGATGGTAGGCCGGTAATGCGGCCCCAGAGTTGCCCCGAACCAATCTCCCGTGTCTCACGACTCTGCCTGGAGAAATCAACGATGGTTTTCAGATCCTGTAATATCGCTTCACCTTCCAACGAGGTAAAACTCTCTTCTCCAACAGGAACTATCGCCGGACGGGTTTCATAATCAGAACCAATAATGAGCGGCGACACGTGTGGCTGAAATCCCGGGGCGGGGGAAACACCAAACCAGGCGCTGGCTCCCGGGGTCTGTGCGAACACCACCGATGGCAGCAGCAGTGCAATAAGAAAAGTGAAGTGTAAATGTGTGGCGACAAGGGCCCGATAGAACTGTCTGAAACTCATTACTACTCTCCAGTTAATCAAAGGGGAAATCAAAGGGGACGGAGGGATTAAATTTTAATCCCTCCGTCCCCTTTGTTTTCCTTTTTTTTACTCCACAATAGCCTGCCCCACCGCATTGGCAAAATCCGACCGCAAGGTGGTAGCCCGTGTCTGTATCATCAACAACGCCACAATATCATTCTCAGGATCCACCCAGAAGTAAGTGCCAAAGGCACCGCCCCAGCCAAAGCTGCCCTTCCCTCTACGTGTGTTGGCAAGCACCGGGTCCAGCACCACTTCCACAGTAAGGCCGAATCCCAGCCCGTTTGCACGACCGGCATCCGGTCCATAAAGATCACCCACATGGTTCGATGCCATCAATTGCACCGTACGCAAACCCAGCAGCCGATTGCCATTCAACTCACCACCATTGAGCAGCATCTGTCCGAAGCGCATGTAGTCATCGGCGGTTGAATACAGGCCACCACCGCCGGAGAACAGAGTCGTGGTATCCAGCCAGCCGGGATTGTCATCCTGGCGTTCCAGCGTGCCCGCGTCGCTCGATTCATAGAGCGTTACCAGTCGCGGCATCTTGTCCGCTGGCACGACGAAGCTGGTGTCCCGCATGCCAAGGGGTTCGAAGATTCGCTCTTGCAGGAACTGATCGAAGGTGAGTCCGGACACCACTTCGACGATGTGACCCAGGGTCTCGATGCCAGCCAGGGAACTGTAACGCCATTTTGTCCCCGGCTGAAAATCCAGTGGCACATCACCGAGTGTGGGGATGTATTCGGCCAATGACAGGCTGGTATCCCGCGGTGCGATGCGGCTACCGACGCGAGACCCGGCACCGCCACTTTCCAGACCTGAGGTATGGGTTAACAGGTCACGCACGGTGATCTCACGGCTTGCGGGCACGGTGTAAATGTCCGGGTTCCGGTTAGTCGGATCGATGCGGTTGCTGTCATCCTTCAGCATGGCCACCTGGGTGTTCTGAAACTCCGGGATGAAACGCGACACCGGGTCTTCCAGGCGCAATCTGCCTTCTTCGAGCAACATCATGATGGCGACACCGGTTACAGGTTTACTCATGGACGCCATGCGGAAAATGGCATCGGGGCGCATCGCCTCGCGGGCCTCGATATCCATCACGCCCTGGGTTTTGAAGTAGGCTGTCTCGCCGTGACGGGCGACAACCGTGATGGCGCCTGCTATTTGATCGTCAACTATGTAGCGATCGACGAGATCGGCGATTCGGTCCAGGCGGGATTCGGAGAGGCCGACGGATTCGGGATCGGTAGTGGTTTGGGCCGTGGCAGGAAGTGCCAGGGCTAGCAGGAGCAAGGGTAAGAAGATGGATTGGGGCTGCGAAATTTTCATTGCGGGTTGCTCCTTTTAATTGGGGAACTGAATAGGTACCAGAATGCTTTGGGGGGTTTAATAGTACGCTTGTCGAACGAAAAAGGAAAAAGGGACAGGTTTATTTATTGATCAAATTGGCGAGTCGGCCCCTCTTGTTACAACAATAAATAAATCTGTCCCTATTTATTAAAACGTGCCGCTTACTCTGAAACTGAAATCCAGCCCGGTGTTGCTACACTGATTCTCGATCTCTTCCAGAATGTTGTCCGAGATGCGTCCGACGAAGCGAGTTCGCCTCCGACACCTGACGTTGTTGCTGATATTCTGAAGATCCATACGGTAAGTCAGTCCGCGGCTGTCCACGTATTCGGCGAACAGGTTATAGCGCGGGTCACCAACCTCGAACTCAATATCGTCCACGTCATAGCGGAATAGACCGCCGTCCACGCGATCGAAATTCTGCAAACCCCAATTGAATCGCCACTGTGGAATGTCGTGGCGCATGGAGAGTCTCCATTGCCCGCGCATATGGTACTGAAAGCGACGCTCAATGCCGAGAAAGGGATCGGTGACTTGCGAGTCCTGCACGATAAACGAGGGCGATACCAGCAGGTTCGGCAGCCCTATCATGCCCATGCGAACACTGGCGGTCAGATCGAGGCCGTATTCCGTACCATCGCCTATGTTGCCGTTTGCAGACTGCAGATTGTCATCGCTCGGCGACACATCAATGCGGTCAATCACGTCCTTATGATCAGCATAAAAGAGTTCTGCACCTAACACCCCCACATCATTGGGCAAGCGATATTCCGTACTAAAGCTGTAACGCCACTGGGTCTGCTGGCGCAGCCCGGCGTTACCGGCCAAGGTGTCGCGATCATTGTCCTGTTCGTCATTGGCAGCGACAAAATCGGCAAAGCTGAGTTGATTGACGAGGCGCTCGATGGTGCCGCGAAGCTGTAGAGTAGGAGTCAGGTCGTAGCGAAGATCCAGCTTCGGCTTGATGAAATCGAAATCCCGTTTGTTGGTGACGTCACCGGTCTGGGAAATTTCCGAGTCCTCGTACACCAGTGTGGATTCCAGAGACATTTGTGGACTGATTGTCCAATTATGAATAAGAAAGGGTTCATAGCGTATCTCTTCAACCCGCGAATTGGCGTTAGAGACATTCTGTGGTACCAGACCACCCACCGTGGCAGAAGGCGTGCCAGTGGAATTAAGCAAACCCAATGCCAACCGGGAATCGAGAATGGTCTCTGCCCGTTCGATACCGAATTCAATATTTTGTTCGGAAAATATATCCCTGGTGTAGGAACTGCGCAGTATACGTTCTTCGGTAACTCTGTCGATGTTCAAAAATAAGTTCTTCTGGAACAGCCCGTCGTTCTGTAACTGGAAACGCTGGCGGGTGGAATCCTGGTTGTTCTGATTGGCGATACCCAACAATTTGAAGCGGTCACCATTACTCAGGGTTAACTCGTAGTCACCACCAATCTCCCAATTGTCACGATCAGACAGGTTGTCTTCCTTTTCAATATCAAGACCATTTGGCGTGGTGCGCAAGTCCCTGGTAATACGATCTACCACGGAGGGTGAATCCTGAGCCGCATACAAGGCGTTCATCCGCACACTGCTGTTGGGGGAGAAATCGTAACCCAGATTCATGCTCAATTCGTTGTTATCCCGATCATTGATACGATCTTCGCGTATGGTGTCGTTGGGAGAGATATCGCCAAGCACGCTGCTCTCAAAGGTAGCGGAGTGGGTATAGCGCGGGTTGCTGCGCAGGCTGAGCAAGTAATTAAAATCACCACGCTGTCCGCTCAGTGCGACTGATCCGGTTGGCGTAAATTCCTCGTCCTGGGCCACATTGGCAGTCGCGTCCCAGGAAATACTGTTGGAGGCGAGTGCTTCGAATAACACCACGTTAATAACCTGATTACTGCCGCGCACGTCGAGTTCGCCGGAAGTACCGCGAATGATCTGTATCTCCTGCACCTGATCGGCCGAGATTCTTCTCAATAAACCCCCGGTTCGGTTGTTCTTGCCAGCGGTGCGCTTGCCATCAATGAGAATATCAGTACCGCCACTGCCACTGCCCAGGCCGCGACCACCGGAAGATGGATTTCCACCACCACCGCCAAAACTGCCGGAACGACCGCCTCCGCTGCCCTGACCCGGAATGCGGTCAAGCATTTCCTGGGCGGTGATGGGCCCCCACTGGTCAAAATAGCTCGAAGGATAAATCACAGTGGAATCGTCACCAGACGTGTCCTGGGCAGTGGCTACTGGTGATAGCGCACAGGCAAGAGCCAGGATAGAGGCCAAGCGAGCTAGCCGATTCAATACAATAGCACGGTGATTCATCACTCGATTCCGATGCAGCGCCTTTCCTGTAGTCGGGCGGGTTAATTCTGAAGGGGGATTGTACTGGCAACCGGCCGAAATGCCGCGTGTTTGTTACAAAGTGTCAAGAATAGGGGAGTAGGGGCCCCTAACTTGCTGTCACAATTTGTGATTTCAAGTGCTCAAACTCCGGCTTACTCAACTGAAACACAAAATCTTCAGGAAATCTTCCCTTGTTTCGTTTAACCGCCTGAAAAAATAAGAGCACGAGGTTCTACTTCATATAACTCAGCTAAGTCAGTACATATCAGGACTCTGATCCCTTGAAATTTAAAATTTCAATTTGCTCACTATTGCCTGCAACTCCTGACTTAGTTCCAAATTCTCTGCCTGAAGAATCTCGTCCGCTTCTAAATGGCATCCTCTGAGCCCATTACAATTATTTTTTCCTGCGCCATTACCCGGGTCAAGAAACTGTTTTTGGCGGCAAGCTTCTTCTTAAACTGCTGCGCTGAATAGACAGTTGGATTCACAGGGCGCGCCAGTGTGCTTTCGGCAGGGATCAGTAATTCCATCACATCAGTATAGGAAAAGTCATTGCCGATTATCATCAAATCAATATCACTTTGTGGTGTGTCGCTCCCTTTGGCCAATGAACCATAAACAAAAGCAAACTGAACTGAGGATGCAATTGGATTCAAGGCTTTTGTCAGCTCTTGAGCGACACCAAAAGTCTTGCGTACTATGCCGCGCAACTCATCAAAGATGGGGCAGGTTTTATTCGCCTGATAGTGAGTCTGATTGCCAATTCGACTCACGGTTATCAATCCTGCCGCTCGCATACTTTCCAGTTCCCGTTTGATTGTGCCCTTGCCCACATTTGCGAGTCGTACTATCTCATTAAGATAGTACGACTCTTTTAAATTGCCAAATAACAGGGCCAAAACCTTCTGCTGTGTTTTGGTAAACAAGGCATCACCCATTGATTTAATATCAGTTGTAGCCATTACTATAAGTCCCATTTTGGGTACTATAGGTCCTTTTATGGGACTTTTCAACTTAAGAAAGATTTAGAAATCTAATAAAGGGGATGGAGGGAACAAACCTGGAAAATAAATCTGTCCGTATTTACAAGAAAAGGGTCAGATTTTATTAGAGATAGGGATAAATGGACAAGACGACAATCAGCCATGACATAAACATAAAAATATTCATCTGGCGATCGTTTTCCTTTTGTCTTGCTTTACTTCTTTCTCTCTCTAGCTCACACGAGAGTCTTCGGTTCTCAGCCTCTAGCCTGTAGATCTCCGTCCTGTGGCGAGAGCAGTCATTTAAGCTTGATAACGAGCGATAGCCCATGTCCCACCTCCATTTTGGTGCCAGAACATCAGTATACCTTAGAAAAAGAGGAAAGAGTCCATTCCACCTTGTTAGTGTCACCCCTCTTTTATTCTGAACCGTCCCCATATTCCGGGATGTTGCGCTGGAAAACGCGCCAATAGTGCCTCACTCCCGTGATCTGTTCCGTCCCGTCTGCACCAATTCCTGTCGTGACGGGATTCCTCCCAATTAATTGGGCAACTTCGGCTCGATCGGCGACCAATGCCACCGTCATTTCGTAGAGTTTTCCGTCGATCTTAATGCGTACGCGCGGATCGCGTTCGATGTTGGCCCACCACGCCTTTGAATTGGGGAACTCCTTTTCCAGTCTGGAATCTTGTTCGCTTCCGCCTATGTAGAGTCTGTCGCCGCGGGCGGTAGGGTTGATCGTGACCGAGTGGCGGATCCCGAATCGGGTACGCGTCTCGAGCATTATCGAGTTGCCGCGGATCGGGTCGTTGACCTGGTTGACCCAGTCCCAATTCGTCACTGGTTCACGCACGACCTCCCCTGTGAGCCACAATCCCGGCCAGGCAGTCCGGCCGCTTTCGACAAACGCTGGCGTACTGGGATCGACGTATCGGGGCTCCAGGCCGGTCACGCGCAGCGTCAGGAGTGATACGACCACGAGGGCTCCGACACCCAATAAGCCAAATTTTAACGCGCGCATCATCTTAATTCTCCCTACGGTGTATAAGAAGAATAAACAGTATCCCCGAAGCGAGGAATTGTCCAGTTGTGCTAAATAGGGATTGATTTTTTTTTCCGCAGGAAAAATAAATCAATCCCTATTTAGCAATTATCGAGGCTCCCAGAAAAAGACCTCGAAGTTGCGGAGCGGCTCCGCCCCCTCATAGAGTGAGTCATCGAGCGTTAAGCCCACCTTGGCGGCCCACTGCTCCATCATGGCGATGCGCTCGTCACCGAAAATTTCGATGGCCTCCATCGTATAAGTCGCTTCACCAATCCGCAGCCTTCCATCACCACCGCCGTCCCTCACACGCTGCGCCCAGAATGCTCCGTCCGGGTGGGTGGCTGTGATTACACCTTCAGGAGTGCCCACCCAGGACAGATAGGTAACAAAAGGCGGGAATCCGCTTTGCTTCATGAGCAAAGGAAGCCGAACGCTTTCATTGAGCGGCGTGAAGTCATCCGGGGCCGGAGTTGGTGTTCCTCCAAGAATTACGCCAGGCGTACGGGCAAGTCCCTCGTTGCCGAGGTAGGGAGCCGTGAACATCCAGCTCAGCACTCCGACCAGCAGTACTGCTCCGATCAATATTCCAATGAGTTCTCGCTTGTTCATTGCGTATTCTCCGTGTCGTAATTTGTAAATAGGGATAGATTTATTTTACGCAGGAAAAATAAATCTATCCCTATTTAGCAGCATTAAAAAAAGTATGGATACTGCCCAAGAGGCAAGAATTGCTACTCCCAGAAAATACATCGGACCAATGCCTACCTCAGCTTAGTCTGTTTGAGGATAAGCTTCTCGATAAGAGCCGTACGTAATGACCAAGCTAATAAATGTTATGAAAACAGAAGTTGCTGGCCCTACTAGAAAAAATATATAGAGAATCGTTATCAAAAAAGAAAACGTGCGAGATAGCTTGTCACCAACTAGATAAACCGCAACCATATATGCGGACCAGATAGTGAAGAAATTCATCGCGTGACCACCGGCCTCAGCCCGTATGGTCGAAATAGTGGCTAAATAATTTTACTCTTCCATATAAAGCGCTTAAGTCGAAAGTTTCGAGATGACGATCTGAAATGCAAGCTAAGACGAGGAACCCGTTAAGGCCGATAGCGCTGATTGGTCCAGGCTGGAGCCGTCGGCCGCTGAATTATAATAAACCCATAATCATGATTCCTGTGGCAAACATTGCAGCCTTCGGTAAGCGAATCATAGGCCTGGATGAATAACTCGCTGTCCTTTCCTTCTACTGCTTCTTCAAGGTCCTGCAATGGCTTGGCGGTGAGGAGGTTAAGCATTTCAACAATGGATTCTCCCTTGTAGCGCGGACGCAGTACTATCATGTCTGCAACCCCTTCTTTTATCGCATCCACTGCATAAGTTGCCAGCGGCCAGTTTTGTAGATTACCAGCGAACCATAACTTACCATGCTGCACCTGTAGAGCCCCCATCAGATCACCCAGCCCCGGCACATAGTTGTTGGGGTCCTTGGGTGGCGGCTGTGCAGTGGCTGACCCCATCTGCACCAGACTCAGCGATAGAATTACCAGCACTGTAATTACTCTAATCATTCGATTTTGTCTAAACATACTTCTCTCTTTTCGGGTTGTTGCTAGTCTATGGCGGCCGGATACTGGAACGTATTCTGGTTAATTCGATCACCTGAACGTCCCCAACACGATGATGTCTTGATCTTACCCTAAGTGATAGGAATCAGTAAATTCGCTCATAGGTTTACGCATGATTTCGCCTTGCTATTTTAGCTCGTGAGGGTATTAATGTAATGAACCATCCCCACCCCACCCCCCCCGCTTCATGCAAATATTTCAAGACATTAAATCCGCAGCCCCCCGCCACTTGTTACTTAGAGAGACTTTCTCATGCTGGCGGGTCTGGAGTGTTCGCTGGACGTATTGGGGAGACTTGTTTATTCTGTCTGTGAATCAGCAGTGTCTGCCCAACAGCACCGCAGTCTAAAAATATTCCTGCTAATTCGATTAACATCCAGCGAAGAACAAAGAGAAAACTGCCATGATTGACGAGCAAAAACATGATTTGTTCAGCCAGGCTGACGCAGACAATCCGGTCGATAATAGAATTAGTCGACGCGACTTACTCTTAGCTGGCACTGCAGTCGCCGCAACTCTTCTACTATTACCAACCACATTGGCACAATCAACCCAACCAAAATTCCGCCGTATCCGCGCCCAATACATCGCAGCCCTGGCCGACCCCCAATCCCACTCCGGCACCAACGCCCACGAGTGGGGCCTATGGCGCAAAGACCCAGGCCCGCGCGGCGTAGATCTGGATGACTATGACAGACTACAAGCCAACGGCGGCATTGCCCCGGCCAAATGGACCTTCGATAACAAGGACTGGTGGCTGGAAGAACACGGCCTGATTATGGAACAGCCTGAATTCCCCATGCCTGCGGGCGTTTATCTGGTCACTGGTGATCGCGCGGTACAGTCAGTGCTGACTGTGCACGCGAAAGCCAGTGACGGTTCTCAGAAATGGGAGCTCGATAACAACGCCTCGATCTATGATGTAACCCATCTGCGCTGCCGTTCCGGGCGTTATACGCCGGCAAACGGCGCCGGGTCGTGTACGCCTGCCAAAGCCAGTAAGACGGCCTTTCCGGTTCGGCCGGGAGCGGAGATGCCTGGGGTTGAGGACTGTAATAAGCAGGATTATTCTGTTTTGATTATTATTGGAATTGCTTAGGCGAAGGTGGATCAATATGAGAATTCTTTTTCCCGTAGTGGTAATCAGCGCACTAGCCCTCAATGCCTCAGCGCAGGACTACGCGGGTCCGATGACAGAATGGGATGTGCCAGACTTTCAGGGTGTATGGAAACACGCCACGATCATGCCGTTCGAGAGGCCTGCGGAGCTGGGGGAGAAGCGCACTTACACTGAAGCTGAAGCCCTCAGACTTGAAGGCGCGGTGCAGCAAACCTTCGAAGAGGCCAATGAGCCATTGGATCCTGACCGAGCAGCGCCTGACGTGGCTGCATCTTTACCTGGCCTGGGCAACTACGATCTGTTCTGGCGCGAGGATGCCAAGTTTATTCCTACTATTGACGGCGAATTCCGTACCTCTGCCATTACTGACCCGGCCAATGGGCGCATGCCTGAACGCGTGGCCGGATTCAACGAACGTATGGCAGCGCGGCGGGCTAACCAGCCCGGTCGTAGCGATGGTCCCGAGGGTCGCGGTCTGGGTGAGCGATGTCTCTTAAACGGCAATTTCTCTTCTCCGGTGATGCGGTCAAGTATCTACAACTCCAATCTGCAATTTACCCAATCGCCGGGATATATCAGCATAACCACTGAAATGGCACACGATACCCGGATTATCAAAATAGCGAACCAGCACAATCCGGCTGCAGCGGCGCAGCGAAAATGGATGGGCGATTCAATCGGACGCTGGGAAGGCGATACCCTGGTTGTTGAAACCAAATACTTCAACGACTGGCAAACTCTGCGGGGGATTCCGGTTGAGAATCTAACGGTTATCGAAACGTTTAGAAGAGCTTCGGATAACAAAATGATCTACGGTTTTACTGTGGATGACCCTACTGTGTTCTCGGCGCAATTTTCTGGGGAGTATGCGTTCTCACGGCTTGATGAGAATATTTATGAGTATGCTTGTCATGAGGGGAATTATGCGATGACGGGTATTCTGGCTGGGGCACGGCGGATTGAAAGTAATTAGGGACAGATTTATTTTTTGAAAAGCCAAAAAAAAATCTGCCCCTGTTTTTTACTTAAAGGGTGAGCATCCTCTCAAGGTAGGGCAGAACTATGCCCGCTACCAGAATACCCTGAATCCAGAACAGCAATTGGAATTTGCTTTCGAATTTGGCGTCCAACTGGGTAAAGCGAGTATCCATATAAGCCTGCTGCTCGGCAAAGCGGGCTGCCAGATAGTCCTTGGTAACCAATGCGTCAAGGTTCACAGTAAATGCCTCAGTGAGCACCTCAGCCTGAACTTCAGCCTGCTGTACCGGTACGCCCGCCTCTTCAAGCTTGCGGACAAACTTCAAAGTATCGAAGGTGGTGATTGCCATTATACATTCCCTGTAAAATGTGTCCCTGTTTGATAGTATAGCCAGCATCAACGAATTTCAGCAAGAATCCTGGCCGATTAAATTACAGGTTGTTAAGTTGTGAGTGTCCCCAATTTTTTTGAAGATTTCGAAATCGGCACTTCGCAGGAGTTCGGAAATTATCACGTGAGCGAAGCAGAAATTATCGATTTTGCATCGAAGTACGACCCGCAACCCTTCCATCTTTCCCACGAGGCAGGCAAGGCCATGCACTTCGGTGGTTTGTGCGCCAGCGGTTGGCACACTTGTTCCATCGCGATGCGCATCACTGTAGATAACTTGCCGGAAGATTCCGCTTCGCTGGGATCCCCCGGCATCGATGAATTGCGTTGGACCAGGCCGGTGTTCCCGGGTGATAACTTGCGCATGAAAAGTACGGTAATGGACAAGAAGGAATCCCGCTCACGTTCAGACATGGGCACTGTGTTTCTGCACAATGAAATTTTCAATCAAAAGGACGAATTGGTGATGAGCTTCAAGCCCATTGTCATGTTTAAGAAGAATACGGGGCACTCATAACTTAACAACTTAAACTGCTACGGCAAGTTGTTAAGTTATGAATGTCCCCTATTTACAATCAATTCTGCCTATCCGTGGTACCAAGGTCATGTTAGACGTGGATCTGGCTAAGCTTTATGACGTGGAAACTAAAAATTTGAACCTGGCTGTAAAACGAAATATTGAACGTTTTCCCGGCGATTTTATGTTTCAACTCACGTCTAAGGAATTCGCAAACTTGAGGTTTCAATTTGAAACCTCAAGATGGGGTGGTCGCCGCTATCCTCCCTATGCTTTTACCGAACAAGGCATCGCCATGCTCTCCAGCGTGTTGCGTAGTAAACGTGCCGTGCAGGTCAATGTTGAAATCATGCGCAGCTTTGTCAAACTGCGAGAGCTGCTCACATCCAACTCAAAACTGGCACGTAAACTTGAGGCTCTTGAGAAGAAATACGACAAGCAATTCAAACTTGTATTTGATGCTATTCGGGCGTTAATGACCCCGGCAGAAACCAGGAAGAGACCAATCGGATTCAGGGAATGGGAAGAGGAATAGAGAAGGAACCACCGATCAATAGTAATAGGGGACGATTCAAGCATAATGTGCAAGAATAAAAACAAACCAACCAAAGCAGGTACCTGCCATGCGAACCTTTCTACTCTCTTCCCTATCCATTTTGTTTTCCTACGTTGCCTTTGTTGGTTCAAGCGCATTCGCTGCGGAGGGGCCATTGCTCGGTTTCGATGCAGCTGCCAGTGATAATCAACACGCTCTGGAAACCGAATTTGACAGCCACATCGACCGCGTGGAAATGGACCGGTGGATGCGGGACTTCTCCTCCGAAGCCCATCATGTGGGTTCGCCCAAGGGAAAGGAGAATGCCGATGCCATCGCGGCGCTGTTTCGTGGGTGGAATTATGAGGTGGAAATCGCTGAGTATCAGGTGCTTTTTCCCGAACCGTTAACCCGTGAACTGGAGTTGCTCTCCCCTGCCCGTTATACCGCTTCGCTGACCGAAGACTCGCTTGATGAAGATCCCAGCACCTCGGTTATAGATGATTTATTGCCGCCCTATAATGCCTTCTCTATCGATGGCGATGTAGAGGGCGAGCTGGTTTTCGTGAATTACGGTACGCCCGCCGATTATGAATTGCTTGACCGTTACGGCATCAGCGTGGCGGGTAAGATCGCCATTTCCAAATATGGTGGCTCCTGGCGTGGGATCAAACCCAAGCTGGCCGGTGAGAAAGGCGCCATCGCCACGCTTATCTATTCTGATCCTGCCGATGATGGCTATGGGCCGGGGGATGTGTATCCCACAGGCCCGTTCAAGAATGAGAGTGGCGTGCAGCGTGGCTCGGTCATGGATATGCCCACCTATCCGGGCGATGTACTGACACCGGGGATTGGCGCCACCGGCGATGCGCGACGTCTGCCGATTGCAGATGCGCCGACTATTACCCGGATTCCCGTATTGCCTATCTCCTACCGCGATGCCTTGCCCCTGCTCGAAGCCATGGGCGGTGAGGTGGTACCGCGGGAATGGCGCGGCGGATTGCCCATCACCTATCATCTGGGCCCCGGCCCGGCGCGGGTCCGCCTGCAGCTGGAATTTGACTGGAAGATGGTTACTGCCTATAACGTGATCGCCCGTCTGCCAGGTGCGTTATATCCTGATGAATGGGTGATTCGTGGCAATCATCACGATGGTTGGAATCATGGGGCGGCAGATCCGATTTCGGGTCTGGTGGCGCTGCTGGCCGAGGCCAAGGCTCTGGGTGCGCTGGCAGCCGCTGGCAACCCGCCCGCGCGCACTGTTATTTACGGAGCGTGGGATGCGGAGGAGCCGGGTCTGATCGGCTCGACCGAATGGGCCGAGCATCATGCCGCTGAACTACAGGAGCACGCGGTGGCCTATTTGAATACCGATGGTAATGGCAGAGGCTTTGTGAATGTGGGCGGCTCTCATGTGCTGGAAAGTTTCTTCAATGAAGTGATGCGCGATGTTGAGGATCCGCAGACCGGTGTTTCAGTGCAGCAGCGGCGGCGGGCCAATCTGCGCATTAATGCCGGTAGTGAGAAGGTGAGAACGGAGGCGAAGAATCGTGCGAATCTGCGCATCAGCCCACTCGGTTCCGGCTCGGATTATACGCCGTTCCTGCAGCATCTGGGCATTGCCTCGGCCAATATCAGTTTTGGTGGCGAGTCGGCCGGCGGCAGTTATCACACCATGTACGACACCTACGAACACTACAGCAACTGGATTGACCCGGGGCTCGTTTACGGCGAAGCACTCGCCCAGGTGGCGGGCCATGCCACGTTGCGGCTGGCGAATGCGCCGCGCCTGCCGTTTGAGTTCTCCGGCTTTAGCGATAATGTCTCCGGTTATATCGAAGAAATAGAAGAGCTGGCCGAGACGATGCGCAGTGAGACCGAGGCGGATAATCAGAATATCAGCGATGGCAGTTATGATCTGGTGCTGGATCCGAACAAGACATTTGGTCCACCGATTGCCAAAGAACCTGTGCCTTTTTTCAACTTCGCACCGCTGAAAAATGCGCTGGCTCGGCTCGAGCAGGCGGCAAGTAGTTATGATTCTGTAATTGCCGATGGCGCGGCGGCAAGTGCGCGGGAAAATTATCTTTTGTATACCAGTGAGCGGGAGTTGACTCGTCAGCAGGGCTTAAGTGGGCGGCCCTGGTACAAGCACCATATTTATGCCCCGGGTTTTTATACCGGCTACGGGGTTAAAACCATCCCCGGGGTAAGAGAGGCAATCGAGCAGCGGCAATATGATCAGGTGGCCGGACAGATCGATATTGCGGCCGAGGTGCTGAACGCGATGGCGAGCCGGGTTGAGTTGTTGGTTGAAGAATAAAGGGGTTATCAATGATCGCCGATCAACAGAAAATAGCCATCGTCACCGGAGCCAATACCGGGCTGGGATACGAAACAAGTTTGGGGCTGGCGAAAGAAAGCTATACCGTGGTACTGGCTTGCCGCAGTGAAGCGAAAGCGCAGGCCGCAATCGACAAAATTGCACCTCAAGCCCCCTCGGCGAGTCTGGACTTCATTCCCCTCGATTTGATCAATCGCGATAATATCAGGCAATTTGCAGCAACGTTTTCCGAGCGCTACAACCACCTGAATATCCTGGTCAATAACGCCGGGGTGATGGGCCCTCCCCATACGATCACCAAAAACAATCTGGAGCTGCAATTTGATGCCAATCATGTTGGGCATTTTTATCTTACGTCCCTGCTCATGGATAAGCTCGATCAGACTTTTGAAACCAGAATAGTCAATGTCTCCAGTTTGGCTGGCAAAAGAGAGCACGCGGATATTCACTTCGACAACCTCAACTTCGAAGGCAACTACGAAGAGGGGCCAAAATTTATGGGGGTGACCGGATTGGTGGCCTACAGCCAGAGCAAGCTGGCCAACATACTTTTTACCATGGAGTTGAAAGATCGCCTCGAGGCAGCGGGTAAAAATATTAAGTCGGTGGTAGTTCACCCTGGGGTGTCCAATACTGACCTAGCGCGCAATTTTCCTGTTGTTGTGAAAATTCTCGCTCCTGTTCTGTTGCTGTTCATGAACGTTTCAAAACCCGCCCAGGGTGCGGAGTCTTCACTCTACGGCGCACTAAATCCCGCTGTCAAAGCAGGTGATTTTATCGGCCCCACAGGCAAGGGAGAGCGCGCTGGTGCACCAGGACAAGTCGAGCTGCCAGCAAAAGCATCTGACAAAGCATTGTGCGAAAAGCTCTGGTCCGTATCAGAAGAGCTATTGGACATATCGTTTCTGTAAAAATAGAGGTGGAGCTAAAACACAAGGCCGGCCCTCCTTATCCAGACCGCATGGACTTTGGTGGAGATAGCTTCTATCCTGCCAACACACCATGATTGCCTGAATCTGCGCAAACCCATGCTTATTCAAAATCACTCCATGTGTTTCATGGCTGTGTATAGAAAACTTATTGTGTGAATGCCTATGAAAACTAAAAGAATATTAGTTCCAATACTCAACATAGTGGTCCCCGGGTTGCTGACTCTGGTCATTCTTCCTGCCGCTGCCCAGTCTCTGGTTGGAGACACCTTGACCCGTGCCCGGGCAGACGATGGCTCGTTCATCAGCTGGAAAGAGCACAGGATCGACGATCCGGCCATGTCTGGCGTCGATATAAGCGGAAGCGACGGCCTGGTTATGGCAGACCTGGACGGAGATGGTTTCGAAGACATCGTTTCTGTCCACGAATCGGACCATGCTTACGACTCTGCTCAGGAGTTACCCGGTTTTGTACCCGAGCCACGTGGACATATACGCGTGGCATTCGGCTCCGCTGATCCGGATAAGTGGACCAATATAACTCTAGCCGAGGGTCCCGAAGTCTCTGCGGTGGAAGACGCGGCGATTGGTGACGTGAATGGCGATGGCTACCCCGATGTAATGGCTGCGGTCGAGCTGTCTCACCTGATCTATCTGCAAAATCCTGGCCCCGGAATGCGCACCGGACCCTGGCCCAGACTCATTCTTCCTGTTTCCCAAAATCGGGGATCGTTTATTCGCGTCTATTTAGAAGACATCGATGGCGATGGCAAACCGGAAGCCACGGCGGCGAACAAAGGTGCCCAGAGGCCCGGCCCACAAGATTATGCGCGCTCCACACCAGTTTCAATCTTTAAGGTAACGGGCGATCCACTGGAAGGCGACAGTTGGGAGGAAATCGTACTGGGCAGATACAGCGTGCCACGCAACACAGAGCCTTTTGACCTTGACCAGGATGGCGATCTCGATGTGCTGGTGGGCAGTACCGGCGAACGTCGTATTGTATTTTTTGAAAACGTCGATGCGGCAAACCTGCAATTTAAGGAACATGCCATCGGAATCAACGGTCCCGCCATGCAGGGCTTTCGTATTCGCTATTTTGATCTCAGCGGTGACGGGCGTCTGGACATGGTAAGCCAGGTAAGCCGAGTAGGTCTGGCCTGGATCGAACAACCCGCCCGAATGGACGATGCCTGGAACTCTTACCCGATCGGGAGTTTCGGTACGGATACCATGACGGGAATTGAACTCGCTGACATCAACGGTGACGGCTATATGGACGTCATGGCCGGAAGCTACAGCGGTGGCGACAGGATGGAAGATACTGACGTCGGCATAAACGATGCACTCGGGCGGCTCGCCTGGTTTGAAAATCCCGGTGATGCCAAAAGCCAGTGGACGCGGCATGACATCTCACGCCGCAAGCGCGCTATGTTCGACAAGTTCATCGCACGAGATATAGATGGTGATGGCGACATGGACTTCGTCTCTACTCGAGGCAATAGCTATCCCTATGACGGTGTCTTCTGGCTGGAACAGGTAAGAACGCCGAACCCGGTAGCCGCATTCGAAAAAGCCCGTGCCGAAGACAGCCCTGAAATGCCATTGCCCACGAGGAATTAGCTTACTAATTCTCCGGCTGTAACATCAACCGATGGGACACCACTTCCTCGATCGCTTCACGGGTGAAGAGGAAGGGGAAGTACTCGCCGTTGCCTAAACGGTCAGCCAGGTCGCCGTAGAATGGGCTGCCGGGCTGGGCGCTCTGGCCGGGGGCGTTGGTGGCGACGGAGTTGTCCAGATTTGACAGGTCGATGATGCGGCGGAAGTTTGCCCCGGTCGCGTTGACACTGCCGAAGCCGCCCGGCCGCTCGACAGTAGGCAGGTCGAAGTCGGGAATGAACATATGTGGCAGCGCGCTCGGGTTACCTCTGCCGTAGGTCCACTCGGCCCAGTCATCGCCCCAGTCTTCTGTTAACTTTGCCAGTGTCTGCGCGAGACCGTCCTGGATGAGCGCGCGACGCTGATCCTGTGGTGTGGCGGCATCGCGTGCGCCAGCATCGGACTGTCGGGTCCACTCGACGTAGATCGCGGCTGCGGTGCTCTCCTTTGTGAGGTTGCCATCCCATTCAGCGATCAGGGCACGTGCACGGTCTACCTGTTGGGATTCAGCCGTCCAACCCTGGAACGCGGGGATGTCGCCTTCGGAGCGAAGTATGTACGCGTCGTGCTGGATTGCCTGATGATCCTCGACCGAGAACAACTGGTCCGTCCCCAGGATCTGATGCAGACGGGTGATCCGCGCAGTCTCCACACCGCGAGTTGAATGATAGAAAACCGGTCGCCCATCGTAGCCCGGTGGATGCACATTGTTATTCGCCGTGGTGATATAGCCGCGATCGGGATTGAATTCCCGTGGCAGATCTTCCCTGAAGCCCTGCCACTCGTATTGTCCATTGCCCGGAACCGGCAAGCGACCGTTCCAGCCGTCGCGGTCCGGTGTCAGCCCGGTGACCTGCAGCGCGATGTTGCCCAACACGTCACCACAGATCAGGCTGTGGGTGGGGATCATCCAGAACATCGCGCGCTCGAAGAAGTCTTCACAGCTCTCGGCCTGGGCCATCTTAAAGCTGCCTTTGTACGCTGCCGTGCCGGGGTCCTGCACTACCGAGCGCACGGAGTACGCCACGCTGTTCTGTGTATCCTCGAAGATGACTGGCCCGTGGCGGCTGAATTTGAGCTGCACTGTGCGGGGTGCCTCGCCCTTGATTTGGATTTGTTCTTCGATGACTCTCAGCGGCTCCCAACCATTTTGCCAGCGCACCTGATTGGCATTTTGCGGATTAACCTCCTCTACATACACATCGACCATGTCCGTGCCGGCAAAGGTGAAGCCCCAGGCCATACGTTCGTTGTGCCCGGCGTCCACGCCGACGAAGGGCGGTTCACCCCCACCCATCACATTCCAGCCCGGCGCATTCAGGTGGACGAAGTAACGCAGGGCAGGCATTTCGATGCGCCGGTGCGGATCGTTGGCGAGGATCGGAATACCGGTAGGCGAGCGTGCACCACTCATGACCCAGTTGTTGCTGCCCTCGGTGGCGATCTGCGGATTCGAAACCTGTGCCGTGCGCACGGCCGGTGTGAGGTGGCTATACTGCTCTACGATTTGCAGCGCTGGCAGCCTGTTACCGGAGAAAGGATCGCCGTCCCCGGCTCGCATCGCATCCAGCACTTGCTGGGTAATGATGTCGACGTTGAGGCCCTCGGGGATTTGCAGATCATCCCAGGGATCCGGGGCCATGCGGCGGTTCGCTTCTTCGGCGCCGAACTGGCTCACGTTGCGGGCCAGCAGGATCTCACTGATGGCATGACCCCTCACACTCGACAGGCCGACCTGGGCCCAACGCAGTACTACCGTTCGCGCAGTCCACGGATCCGGCACGACGCCTGTGAGCTGGAATTCTACCGGCAGGTTATCCCGATTCTGTTCGATGAAGGCATTCACCCCGTTGGCGTAGGCGGTGAAGATGCGCTCTCCCTCGGGGTGGTAACTAGTCCATTCGGACTCGTCCCAGGGCCCGCGGAACATCATCTGGCGGGTGCGCAAGTCATAGTCGAACGCGGCCGGTCCGAAAATCTCGGCCAGGCGCCCTTCATGCCAACGCCGCCACATCTCCATCTGCCAGAGCCGGTCCTGGGCCATGATATAGCCCTGTGCCATGAACAGGTCGTCGGTGTTCTGGGCATAGATGTGGGGGATTCCCCATTCGTCGCGCAGCACCTCGACCGGTTCTCTCAGGCCGGGAATACTCAGCTCTCCACCGATCTGCGCCAGCGTGCTGCGTGCCAGTTCATCGAACGAATCAGGCTGGTTCACTACGGTCTGGGACACTGCCAGTTGGGTGTATCCGGCGAAGATGAGTAACGACAACAATACGCGGGCGAAACAAGTTTGGCCGAGGGACATTGATTCTCTCCTGATAGGTGGAAGGAGAAGTAAAACAAAGGGGTTGGACAGGGTCAAGTCTTGCGTGTTAGCGGGTTCGGATTCTCTTGGGATCAGGTCACTAGATAGGTAAAAAGGGGACGGAGGGCATAAATTTTAATCCCTCCGTCCCCTTTTTAGTCACCTTTTTAAAAATTTATTCCTTCCGTCCCCTTTTTCTGCCCTTTTTCTGTCCTCTTTTTCTCCCTTTTTCTAATCTCGGACGAACTTCTTAACTGACCGATCAAACACCTCGGACGCGTAAATGTTTCCGTAGGCATCCGTCGCCACACCTTCTGCATTGATGCCCTCCGTGATCTCGCCGAGAATGGTTCCATCCTTCGCATTTGCGATGGTGATCTTATTACCGCCGGTAAGGAACATTGTGTCGTCCGGGGTAATTGCGATGCCGGAAACTCTACCAAGATGTGGCCACTCTGTGATGAAACCACCATCCTGATCGAAAACCTGAATGCGACTATTACTCCGATCGGCTACCAGCACTCGGCCCTGAGAATCCAGCGCGAGCGCATGGGGTACATTGAATTCTCCTGGGGCTGAGCCCAATTTTCCCCATGATGTTATGAACTTTCCATCCTTCGAGTACTTAACGATACGCGCGTTAGTCTGGTCGTTGTGTCCATCCGATATGAAAATATCACCGTCTACAGGATCGACGACAACAGCAGTTGGCGCATTAAAGTGTGTCGAGTCAGTTCCAGCAACTCCCTTGGTACCCAAGGCCATCACGACCTCTCCGTCGGGTGTAAGCTTAAACACCTGATGACCACGACCAGCCTTCACGGCGATGGGGATAGGCCCCATCAAGCCGAGGCTGGGAGGATCGCCGACGGTTGCGTCCGCTGCCCAGATAAATCCCTCGTGATCCACGAAAATGCCATGCGGCCACGCCAGGAGTCCCGACCCAATTTCGTTGAGGATCTTCCCCGTTGCCCCATCGATCTCAATAATTGGCGGATCAAACCGACGGGTCGCGTAAACGCGTCGCCCTTCCCGGTCCGCCGCGGCCCCATTCATCTCCCAGTAGGGTGGTGAGACCTCTGGAATTGGAACCCAGGACTCGTCTCTGTGGTATTGGGCTGACTGTGCTCCTGCTATAACTGGGAGAACCAGAGTCAGTAAGGCGGTACAAGCGACTGTCATTCGAATGAAATAGTGCATGATTCCTCCGAGTAAAAAGAATAGTTGCATTGTTATGCTGATAGACAGGAAAAATATAAGCTATCTCTACTTGAGAGTCTATGATAAATAGGGATATACCACGTTTTTCGATTTCTAAGATAAGCTAAATCCGGCAAACCGGCAAATCCCCGATGAATGACACGAAGAGGGAAACATCATGAAGACCGCTCCAGCGACACTAAGCCGAATTCTTTTCGTGCTATCTGTGCTATTGAGCTGTTCGCTCAGTTCTGTAGCAATCGCCCAGCAAGGTGCCCTCAACGGTGAGTGGCCCGCCTACGGTGGCGATCTCGACCATAGCAAATATTCTCCGCTGGATCAGATCACTTCCGACAATGTGCAGCGTCTGCAGGTAGCCTGGACCTGGACCTCGGTGGATGAAGGCATTAGACAGCGGAATGAGGTAATTCGGGAGCGCGGATCGTTTCGCAGCTATGCCTATGAGGTCACACCGCTGATGGTCAACGGTGTACTCTACACCACGACTTCCCTCGGTCAGATTGCCGCGGTCAATCCAACCAGCGGCGAAACCCTGTGGAGTTATGATCCGGTACTGTATGTGGATGGCCGCCCGGCCGTGCACGGCTTCATGACTCGCGGCCTAGCTTACTGGACCGATGGTGATCAGGAGCGGCTGTTCTATGCCGCCGGGCGAACCTACCTGATGGCTATAGATGCCAAAACCGGAAGTCCTGATCCAAACTTTGGCAGAGCTGGGCGCATCGATCTGAAGCGTGGCCTCGGCCGCACCATCGACCCGGCCTTGTACGCCGTGAGCTCACCGCCCATGGTGATTGGCGATGTGGTTGTGGTGGGTTCCGCCATGACCGAGGGTACCGATATGAAGGAAGCCCCGCCGGGACACGTGCGCGGCTTCAATGTGCGTACCGGTGAGATGCAGTGGATATTCCACACCATCCCACAGCCGGACGAGTACGGCAACGACACCTGGCCTGCCGATGCCTGGCGCTTTAGCGGCGGCGCCAACGTATGGACCCTGATGAGTGCCGATGAGGAACTGGGTCTGGTCTATCTGCCAGTTGGAACAACGGTTCCGGATTACTATGGTGGCCACCGCCCCGGCAACAACCTGTTTGCCAATTCACTCGTCGCGCTGGATGCCAACACCGGGGAGCGGGTGTGGCACTTTCAGTTTGTGCATCACTCTGTGTGGGACTACGACCCGCCCGCCGCCCCAAACCTTATCGACATAGTGGTGGACGGTCGGCCGATTAAAGCAGTGGCTCAGATTACCAAACAGGTATTTACCTTTGTGTTCGACCGTGCCACTGGTGAACCGGTGTGGCCCATCGAGGAGCGTCCTGTACCGCAGTCAACAGTGCTCGGTGAACAGACATCACCGGCCCAGCCCTATCCGACCAGGCCGCCACTGTTTCTGACTAATGGCGCCACCGAGGATGACCTCATCGACTTCACGCCACAGATAAAGGAAGAGGCGCTGGCAATCTTTCGTCAGTATAATAGTGGTCCGCTGTACACGCCGCCGGCTCCCGGCGACAATATTATTCGGCCCGGCTGGAGCGGTGGTGCAAACTGGTGGGGAGCCGCCTTCGATCCAGACAGTAGCAGTCTGTTTGTGCCCAGTTGGGCGCATTTTTCTACCGTTAACATAACGCCGCCGCAAAACCCGGCTTCGGACCTGCTGATTCGACCCCGCGTGCGAGATCTCAGTGGCCCCGACGGACTGCCCCTGTTCAAACCACCCTACTCACAACTGGTAGCCTTCGACATGAATGAGGGTGAGAAACTGTGGGGAATACCAGTGGGAGAAGGACCGCGTGACCACCCACTGCTGCAAGGCATGGAGCTGCCCCCGCTGGGTAATTTTGAAAAGCTGGGCGGACCACTACTGACCAAAACGCTGCTCTTCATCGGCCAGGGATTCGAAACCAATCGACTCGGAGTCTACGACAAGCAAACCGGCGAAGAACTGTGGTGGATGCAGCTGCCGGCTCGTTTCCATGCTGCACCGATTACTTACATGGTCGAAGGCAAACAGTATATTGTGCTGGCAGTGGGTGGCGGCGTGCGCGGGGAGGAAGAGCGACTGCTTGCGTTAACATTACCCTGAGGTAAAGATCAAAGAGGTCAGCCAACCACCGAAAGAGCAATGGAATTGACGAAGGTGACTACAATCAAGAAGGCTCCGACGAGTAGAATGAGGATGACCAGGGCGAAGATCACGCTCAGGGCGCGATTCTGGAACGGCGATGCCAGGCGGAGAGCGCTGAACTGGGAGGCGATCCGAACAGCGACGTAGATTACGACCAGCATAGCGACGATCTCGAGGGGCGGTGCGTCATCGATCCAGGCGGAGCCAGCCAGGATTGCGGTGAGGAAGACGCGCGGCAACCAGGTGAAGAAGATGTCTTCGGCAGGAGCCAGTCGGGCTTGGAATGAGGCGAGTGCTTCTTTCATGAGTTTGCTGTACTCCTGAGTGTCAGGCGATCGATTTTGGGCACGAATGCGGAAGTATTACGCACGGTGGTTTGTACTGTCAAGTACTTTATATTACAAAGTATATTCGATCTACTAGCTATTCTTTCCGGTAAGTCTGGTAGATCTTACGGGTCCACTGAAGACTCGGTCGCTGTTCCTATTCATTACAAGCAGCAGCGACTTTCGGGCTTATCTGGATATCACTGTAGGCAGGATGTTGTGCAGGTTGAACCAGCGGTGCCAGTAAACTGGCGGCGGTGATATCGGTCCGTGAGAATGAATTAGCGGAAAAAAAAAGATCGACCATCTGCCAACAGGTCGTCCAGTCAATCCAGTTCTGCATTTACCAATAGAATAAACAGGGACTGTCTCTATTTAATATGATTTGACTCGCCCTAGCCCTTTCCTGCGGCGTATGGGGAATATGCAGTAGCAATACTGGAATCCTGTGAGGGAATTTTTGTCGAATTGAGGTGTCAAATTATCGGCGCACTCGACAATGGTCAGTATGACACTGGTTTATTAGCCATCAAGCAGTCTGTATCTAAACACCTGCCAATCCATGCCGAGTACCGGATTTGGCGAGCCATTCTCACCAGTAAGGAATTCTGAAACTACTATTGACAACTCAATGAGACATGTTAAATTTGTAACACTATGCTAAATATATAACAGAAAATAAGTGGCTAATAACCATATGGCTTTTAAGATGCAGTCCCATTAATTATGTGGTATGGTCTCCCCGGGACGACTTGAGAATTGATTGAAAAACTCTTATCCCCAGGCCAGAAAGGATCTGGCAACCAAGCTATCTCCCATCTAACCCCGATTACATTGGACGATTAACAATGTTCAAGAACTATCTAAAGATCACCCTGCGAAATATCTATCGTCAAAAACTCTATGCGCTTATCAATATTTTCGGTTTGTCACTGGGGATTGGCTGTTGCTTGATTCTGAGCTTATATCTTATTGGTGAGCTTGGTTATGACCGGCATTATGAGAACCATGAGCGACTCTACCGTGTAGTAAATGAATACACATTCAACGGCAATGCTAACCAGGCTGCTGTCTCATCCCAAGCGTTGGGCCAGTTGCTGATAATGGACAATCCTGAACGGGTGGAAGCCTATACCCGATTTCAGCGACCTGGCGGTAGTCAGTCAGGTACGGTGTTTAGACGGGGAACGGATACCTACTACTGGGACGATGTCTACCTGGTCGATCTGAATGTCTTCGATGTATTTAACCACGATATACTCTACGGCGATCCGCAGGGAGCACTGGATGACGGTTTATCCATTGCGGTCAGTGAAACCTTTGCCCGAACCTACTTTGGCGATGAAAATCCTATTGGTGAAACGCTTTCAACAGATACGGCTGACTACCGGGTAACGCTGGTATTTGCTGATCTAGTCGAATCGAGTCACCTGAAGTATGACGTGCTCATATCTATGAACCGGGTGGGCTCACTTCCTGAAGACGAGGCAACCCTGCAGCGCATGTTGGGAAATATTGGTGTTTATACTTACATACTGATGAGTGAAGAATTCGAAGAACAGGAGTTCGGCAGAATATTCGACTCCTTTCATACCGACAGAGTTGAAGCCATGGCGCGACAGTTCGGCTTCACCGATAACTTTGACGCGCGTTTCTGGGCGCAAAATCTGACCAATATTCATCTGGATTCCACGCTTGAATTTGATTTGCCAACGGGCAATCTATTTTATATCTATGCTTTTGCCGGCGTAGCGATATTTATATTGTCGATAGCCTGTATTAACTATGTAAACCTGGCAACAGCGCGCTCTATGCAAAGAGCCAGAGAAGTTGGTATGCGCAAAGTTCTTGGCGCTCAGCGCAGCCAACTCATTGTGCAGTTTCTCGGTGAGTCTATCATTTTCGTCCTGCTTGCCGTCGGTATTGCGCTTGGAGTGGTCTATCTGTTGATTGACAATCAACTGTTAGGCAACCTGTTCGGAGAACAAATATACGCCATCGGGCTGTTCACGTTGCAATTACTGAGCTGGCTGCTTGGCTTAAGCCTGTTGGTAGGTGTGTTGTCCGGACTCTATCCTGCTTTCTATTTATCTTCAGTTGCACCAGTCACTGCCCTGTCTAGTGACTCTCAAGTGGGAGGCAGCACCAGTGGTCGGCTGCGCCAGGTGCTGGTGTTTTTTCAGTTCACAATTTCCATCGGCATTATCGCCAGTACATTATTGATGGCGAATCAGATGCGTTACGTCGCAAATCTGGGTTTGGGTTTCGAGAAGGAAAATAAGGTACTGGTTCCACTTCGCGGCGCCGACCTGATTGAATCACTACCGGCGCTGCGCATCGAGCTAGCCACTAATCCCGGTATTCTTGGCGTGTCCACTACACAGCAAATCCCCGGGGGGCAAATGGGGTTGATTGGCCTCAACGTAGAATCCCCAATCGGCACCATGGAGTTGCAGTCTTTTAATCTCATGGCTGTAGGTGAAGATATTTTGCCGGTACTGGGAATCGAGCTGGTTGAGGGACGGGATTTTTCGCAAAAGTTCTTGACCGATATCGGCCAGTCGATAATGGTGAATCAAACACTGGTAGACCAGATGGGCTGGGGCGATCAGGCCATAGGCAAATAAATGAAGTCGGCGGGTGGACCCGGCCTCGATGGGCGCGTGATCGGCGTTTTCGAGGATTTTCATTATGCGGCACTATACCAGGATGTGGGGCCGCTGATGATGATGGCGCCACAGCAGGATTTCAGTAATGCCTCCGCTGAAAATCGTGCATTGGCAGCGCAAACCCTGGTGCTAAATGTTGCGGGGGAGGGCCTCTCGCAGACTCTCAGTTTTATTAGCGATCTCATGCAACAGTTTGATCCCAACCATCCTTTCGAATTTGAATTCCTGGATGATCAAATAGAACAGCTGTACTCCTCTGAGCAAAATGTTTTAGGTCTGATCTCGATATTTGCCAGCATCAGTATTTTTGTTAGCTGTCTTGGCCTGTTTGGACTGGCTTCCTTTACCACAGCTAGAAGAACCAAGGAAATAGGCATAAGGAAAGTGTTAGGGGCTTCAAGTGCCCAGATAATTCTGCTGCTATCTCGGAGTATTGTAGTTCTTATACTTTTAGGTGCCGTAGTCGCTTCCATCGCATCGTTTGCGGTGATTAGTCAATGGCTGAATACCTTCGCTTATCGCGATGTCATAAACCCGATGGTGTTCATAATTGCAGCGCTGCTGGCTGTTATCGTGGCTGTAGTTACTGTTGCGATTCAATCTTATCGAACGGTAAGCGTAAATCCCGTTATTGCATTGCGCTATGAATAACCAGGTGAAATACCAAATTAACAGAGGAACCAAGATGAAGAACTCTCTACGCTTTCTGGCTTTACTAACCTGGGTTATGGCAAGTACGGCAATTGCTCAAAGCGATCTGCTTGGGATTTGGGAAGGTGAGCTGTCAGTAGGTCCAGATCAGAGTATAACCGTGCAATTTACCATCGAGCAGGGAGCAGATGGTACTTATTCCGGTTTACTGAATGCCCCGGATCAGCCGAGCCTGACCGACGTCCCAATCGACACGGTCAGCATCGAGCAGAACAGTTTAAATATGGAGATCAGCGCAATCAGTGGCTCTTACGAGGGAACAATTGCCGACAGCGTAATTCAGGGAACCTGGAGTCAGCAAGGGACGACGTTTGAGTTGAATCTCGCGCCTTATCAGGAACCGGTACTTACTCAGGAGCAATTTGCAAGACTTGCCGGATCGTGGCTTGGCACACTGCGGCCGGTTCCCGGCGGCGATCTGGAATTCACCGTAATCGTAACGTTTGAGCAGAATGAAGAAGGAGAATCATCCGCAACTATGTCTGTCCCTGAACAGGGTAGAAATCGCATCCCGGTTGATTCTATTGAGCTGGATGGTGACGAATTGACTCTGGAAATAAGTCAGGCCAGGGTGGAAATTAAAGGCTCCTTAAATGGTGAAACTTTTGCCGGACAATGGAGTCAGGCTGGGCAGTCGCTCGCATTAAATTTAGCCAAGGGTGAGTATGAACAACCCGGACTGGAATTGTCTGCACTAGATTTTGCTCGACTACAGGGCCCGTGGAATGGTCAGGTGACTGGTTTAACCGTTGTCCTGCGAGTCGAAGAAATAGATGGCCAGTTTCTGGCTTTTCTCGACAGTCCAGACCAGGGGGCTTCGGATATCCCCATTGCAACACTTGACGTGCAAGGAGATGAGTTGACACTCTCGATAGCGGCACTACAGGTTTCTTATACAGCAGAGATAAGCGCCGACGAACTATCAGGTGAATGGAATCAGGGCGGGCAAACTCAGCCGCTGGTATTAGCGCGTGGACCTTATGTGCGAGCCGTGACTATTTCCGAACAGGCTCAGCAACAACTGTCAGGTACCTGGTAGGGAGAAGTTAACGACACCCAACTGATCTTTCGGTTTGAGGTCGACAACGACGGAAGTTTTGGGGCGTTTATTGATATTCCCAGCGCCGGAGCAAACGGATTGCCGCTGAACAATCTTAGCCTTGATGGGGAAAGTTTGAGCTTCAGTGTAGGGCCAATTGGGGCGCAATTTGTGGGAACTTTATCTGCAACCGAAGTCAACGGAGAGTGGACCCGGGCTGGGAATACCTTACCGCTTAATTTGCGCAAAGAGTAAATTAAATCGAAAGATTCAAAAATGGGTAACGGTTCTTTTTCGACAATTTTTAGTTGGCATGTGGATGAGTAGCGCTAACCGGTAGTGGCATATAGACACGTAGAGGGAAACAACAAATGATTTTGAAAACAGAAGGCCTGAGTAAATTATTCAGAACTGAAGAAGTAGAAACCACCGCATTAGATGAAATCAATTTGTCTGTCGCTGCGGGGGAATTTACTTCTATCATGGGACCTTCCGGCTGTGGGAAATCCACTTTGCTCCATATCCTGGGACTTATCGATAATCCCGATGGAGGCAAATACTGGTTTCTGGACGAGGAAGTGTCATCTTATTCTGAGCGACAAAGAGCTAACGCAAGAAAAGAGAATATCGGTTTCGTGTTTCAGAGTTTTGATCTCATCGACGAGCTTACTGTATACGAAAATGTTGAGCTCCCTCTTATATACACCAGGACTCCCGCCGCCGATCGCCAGTCCAAGGTTACCGCGGTGCTTGAAAAAATGGACATGGCACACCGCAGCAAGCATTTTCCACAACAATTGTCTGGCGGTCAGCAGCAGCGAGTAGCAGTAGCAAGAGCTATTGTGAATCAACCGAACCTGATTCTCGCGGATGAGCCCACTGGTAATCTTGATAGCGAGCACGGGAGTGAAGTGATGAAAATTTTGTCCGGGCTCAACGAAGAAGGCACGACCATAGTTATGGTGACGCACTCTGCAGAAGACGCCGCTGTAAGCAGACGCATTGTAAAAATGCTGGATGGTAATATCATTAATGGATCTGGCCAGTAGGTTTAAATAGCGTACACCGGGATCACTTCAACGCACGATACAAGAAAGGCAAGCTTACATCCATGCGGTAATCGATGCCGGAATGGTCGTCATTGAATTCCTCGTAGCGATGGGCGATGCCTGCATTGGTCAGCCGCTTAGACAGCTGCCGGCAGCCGTAATGAATGTGATATTGGTCGCGCCAGCCGCAGTCGATATAGATGCCCTTGAGCGACTTCAGTTCCTTCTTGTATTTCGTAACCAGGTGCACCGGATCATGTTCCAGCCACTTGCGCCAGCGTGCTTCAATCCGCTCGCCGGTTTCCAGATCAAATGGCAGCCTAAAACCATTGGGAGCTGAGGGTGACGGGTCGTAGGTGGCAGCCATGGCGAGATTCATCAGGCAATGCACTTCCCCTCCACTGAGCTTGGTCTTGCTCCAGATGTGTTCCAGAAAGCGACGGGCTCGCCCATCGTCATGACCCGGTTTCAGATTGGTCTTGGGTCGATACTTCCCTGCCGTGGGAATCGGATTGCGGTACCTGGCCAATTCGGTGAGCGTGTTGGGCCAGTCGTTTCCATAGACAAAGTCGAAGCAGGCATCGCCGGAATGATCGGCGATCGCTCCCCAGTATTTCGCATACTTCATACCGTGCACGATGGCACCGTAACCGCCAGAGGACTTGCCAAAGCAGCCTCGGTGATCGCGGTCAGCCAGTGTGCGAAATTCCCTGTCCACGAAAGCGATCAACTCGCGAGTGAGGTAGTCCGCATAGCGTCCTATAGCAGAGGAATTAATGTACTGGTTGCCTCCCAATGCGGTGAAGCAATCCGGGAAAACGAGAATGCATGGTCCCATCTTACGATTATGAATCAACCGGGCAGCGCGTTCCGGTAAGTTTTCCTCAAAGTTCTTCCATGCCACATGAGACCAGCCCGAGCCGGTATAGCCCACCAGGTCATACAGCACGGGGAAGTGTTTGGTGCCACGACCTGTTGAATATTGCGGCGGCAACCAGACTGGTAATTTACGCACATGGGGATCGCCCAGGGCGTTGTTTCGAAGCACGCGAGACTCATGTTCGAGCACCACGAGTTCTCCGCTGTTTTTATTGATCAGTTTGCGCGCCATTATGAGCCTATTTAGCGAAACCGCAGCATCTCGCGATTCAGCTGCGAAACCCTGGTAACACCGAGTAACTTCATATCCCGCTCTATTTCAATCTTGAGATTCTGCAATGCCCGTTCGACACCTGGCTGGCCAGCCGCCGCCAGCGCATAGAGATACATGCGTCCACCCGAGCAGGCTTTCGCCCCGGCAGCGAGTGCCTTTAACACATGGGTGCCGCGTCGTATACCGCCGTCCAGAATGACATCGATCTTATCGCCCACTGCATCGCTGATTTCAGCGATCTGATCGAAGGGGGATCGTCCGCCGTCGAGCTGACGACCGCCATGGTTGGATACCATGATGGCATCGGCGCCAATGTCCACCGCTTTCAGTGCATCAGCAACACTCATGATGCCTTTCAGGCAGAACGGTCCACCCCATTTAACCCGTAGCGCTTCGGCGTCTGACCAGTTCATGGATTGATCCAGCATCGAAGAGAAATAGTCGCCAATGGAAACGGCCACATTGGAGCCTTTTTGCACGTGCTCCTTCAGTTCGGCAAGCTCGAAGGATTCACGCAGGAAATAGTTGAGTGCCCAGCCCGGGTGGGTGGCGAAGCTAAACAGGCTTTTCAGGGTCAAGCGCGGCGGTGAGGTAAAGCCGCTATACAGATCCCGTTCACGATTGCCTCCGGTAATGGTATCAACCGTCAGTGCCAGGGTGTCGAAGCCTGCTTCCTGTGCCCGCTCAACCATGGCATCGTTAAGGCCCCGGTCCTTGTGAAAGTAGAATTGAAATAGTTTGGGGGTGGCGATCATCGCGCCGATTTCGGCCAGGGGCACGGTACCCAGCGCCGAAACACCGAACATGGTGCCAAACTTCTCGGCCGCGCGGGCGACGGCGCGCTCGCCATCATGATGAAATAAGCGCTGCAAAGCGGTGGGCGAGCAGAAAATCGGCATGTCGAGTTTCTGCCCCATCACGGTCACAGACATATCTATCTCTTCAACTCCGGCCAGAACATTCGGCACCAGATCGCAATCCTCGAAGGCCGTAGTATTGCGCCGATAGGTCACTTCATCATCGGCGGCGCCATCGATGTAATTAAAGATCGGCGCGGGCAGGCGCTGTTTCGCCAGCAGGCGAAGATCGGCCACATTGTGGCAATTTTTAAGACGTCTAAACATAATACTTGCTGGCTCGCGATGTGACGCGGCCGCTGTCCTCCCGGTGAGGCTTGTTTTTGTAGAACAGGATTCTAGCAAGTTTTGCATTGGGGGACTAAAAAGGGGACGGAGGGATCAAATATTATTCCCTCCGTCCCCTTTTTTTACTATTCTAACCAGCGACAACTACCCAGGGGTAATCGAAATGACTAACATCACGCGCCGAGGCTTTTTCCAACAAGCTAGCCTGTTCACTGCCGGCGGTCTCGCCCTCTCCGGCGCCCTGCCAGGGCTCGTGACGAAGAGGGCGCACGCACAGCCCATACCCGACTGGCTCGCGCTGACCAACGAACCGGCGCTAGAGCCAGAGCTGCCTATCATCGACCCCCATCACCATCTGTGGGATCGACCTAATAATCGGTACATGCTTGAAGATCTGCTCGAAGATACCAGTACGCACAATGTGCGCCAGACGGTCTTTGTCGAATGCACGTCGATGTACCGCGCTGACGGTCCGGAAGAGCTAAGAGTGGTTGGCGAGACAGAGTTCGTGCAAGGCGTTGCCGCCAAGAGTGCCAGTGGTGGCTACGGTGAGATGCGGGCGGCGACGGGTATTGTCGGTTCCGCTAACCTCCGCCTGGGTGACCGGGTCGCAGCGGTGCTCGAAGCGCAGATTGCAGCCAGTCCGCAGCGTTTTCGTGGCATCCGCCACCGCGCGGCGTGGGCAGATCGGTCCGTGCTTCCAAACCAGCGCGCCGACTCTCCAGAACATATTCTGCTGGATCCGGACTTTCGCAAAGGCTATGCGCACCTGCGTACCTACGGCTTGTCATTCGAGGGCTGGCTCTATCACACGCACATTGCCGATCTGACCGACCTGGCGAAAGCGTTCCCGGATACGATCATCATCTTCAATCACCTGGGCGGACCGATCGGGGTGGGTAACTACGCGGGGCGCAGAGATGAGGTGTTTGCCGCCTGGAAGCCGGCTGTGGCCGAGCTGGCGAGTTGCCCGAATGTTGTCGCCAAGGTCGGTGGAATCCAGATGGTCGTTAATGGCTACGGCTGGCACGAGCAGGACCGGCCACCAACGTCGGATGAACTACTGGCAGCGAATCGAGACTGGTACAACTACACCATAGATCAGTTTGGACCCGACCGCTGCATGTTCGAGAGCAATTTCCCAGTAGACAAGCTGTCGTGCTCATACACGGTGTTGTGGAATCAGTTCAAGAAGCTGACGCGGGGATTCTCGGCCGACGAGCGGGCAGCGATGTTTCATGATACGGCGAAGCGCGTTTATCGGCTGCCCTTGGTGTAGGAAATAGGGACAGATTTATTTTTTGCTGGTGTAGAAAATAGAGACAGTAAATAGAGTATTTGCAAAAAATAAATCTGTCCCTATTACTCAACCGGTTCAAACTCTATCTCGACCCCTTCGGTGTCAGTGGTCAGTATCATGTGACCTGCGCGGAATTCATGGCCGACCACATTACTCAGGTTCAAGACCAGATTGTTATGTAGCGAGCCCGGCTGGCATAGTGAGCGACCCGCATCAAAAGGCTCAAAACGCAAAACCGTTTCTTCCTGTTGCCAGGAGCCCCCTATTCGATTGCAATCGGAAGTTCCAGTGAGTCGATTTTCACTGCGAAAATTCAGTACATACTTGCCGGGGTCATCCGGAGTAAACTCGTAGCCGCCCATCACTGTTAACTGTACCAGTTGCCAGTTGCTGCCTTCCAGAAGAGTGATCTCTACCACCGGGCTTGCCGCTGCTTCCTCTACCCCTGCCCTTTGTTCTGCAGGGCCACAGGCCGCCAGAACTGGAAGCAAGCTGAACAAAAATAATTTGCTTGGTTTAACTATGCACATAAGACCTGTTCTTTCCAAATAATATCGTTACAGTAACCGATAATCAGGCGAAATAATATTGTCCGAGTGCTCCATTTGCATTTGATCGCGATAATCAGACGGTGGTCGGGCATCATCTCCAAAAGAAAAAGAAAAAACACCCTTGATAAGCTTCCCCTCACCATCCAATACCGCCCACTCTGCTGTATAGTAGTCCGCGGCTGCCAACACCGGCAAGGATTCCACAAAGTGTACCCCGTTCCCAAACTTTAGATATAAAAAACCAGGGGAAGAAGCTCCTTCCCCTGGTTCTGATTGTAAACTAAATCAATGTATCGCGATTTCTGCTAAGGCGTCACATTCACAGTCAGATACTGATCATGATAAAGCCCGCCATCATCTGCACGGCCCCAGAGCAGATAAGTGCCTGGCTCATCGAAGCTGACACTTACTTCGTGAATTCCGTCCTCAGGTAGCTCTGGTGGTATCCACAACCAACTCCAGGGTGAATTTGCCGATGGGCGCGTGTCCTCCCAGGGTTTAATCTGCGGCGGATCGAAATGGACAACATCTTGCGTCGCTGTTACGGATTCGGGGGCACGGTAAACGTTCCAGGATAGGAACAAGCCATTATTTTTAGCCACAGTAGGCTTCTGCGGAGGCGTCATCATCATCCTGGTGCGAACCAATTCAGGCGTTGCGAAAGCCGCAGCTGCGCCCCCGAAAGCCCTAATGCGCCCGATGGGATCGAAGGGTTCAGGAACGCCATCATCGTTCACCCGAGTCTGGAAAGTCAGTGACTGACCTACGCTGACAGTGCGGATTTCGTCTCCGATTAATTCCGCAACCGGTGGTATATTAGCCCTGATTTCCGGATTGGATGTGCCAGCCCCCAGTCCACCAGTTTCAGACATAATAGTTATATTGTTTATTTTGTAGTCGGCCCGGAGGGTGCCATAGGCAGTTCGGGTCACGCCGTTTGGAGAAGTCACTTCCCAGGCCAGTTCATCATCTCCCCCAAAGTCTGCAGGCATAATTACATCAAAGGTAAACCGATTGCGGCGCGGCAGGAAATGAGTAGGCTGACCACGATCCGGCTCACCTGTTGTGAAGCGGTTATTTTCTCCGATCGGGATATCCAGCTCTTCTTGCCAATTGTGGTTAAAGTAACCGAACGTAAGTGTAACCGTGCCGACGTCATTTTCTCGCCAACCTTCATACGCAACTTCGGTGTGTTGACCACTGCTATAGCTATGCTTGGTGTATTCGTAATCCTGCTGTGCCGTCGCCATAGTGGACACGAGTGCCAGGCTGCTAGCGAGGAGCACAAGGACGGACTTTAACAACTTATTGGATTCTAATTTCATATCTAGCCTCTTACCTTCTCAGGAAGATCTTCATCTGTAATAGTTCGTTGTTGGAAAATGGTAAGTGGTAAATGGCGAAGCTCATTTCTGAGCCTCGCCACTCAGTTACCTGGATCGTGTTGACACTAAAGAAAAAGCTTCGTCTCCCTCAGCGCCACCACTTCATTGTTGTTTATTCACTGTCCCCAGCGGTTTCTGCAATCGGCCATACCAGAGGAGCCAGACACAGTGGGCAACCAATCACATGGTCGTTAGGACCAAGATTCAATTTGTTGCGCCGATTCTCCATCTCCTCAATAAACTGCTCATCGGTCATGGTCACCCTGCTTCCCAGGTCGATGAACATATTCGTTACCGAGCGGTTGCCAGAGCCCTGCCAGTTACGTGCATCCGGCACGTTATAATTTTCCGTGGTATTGTTAAAGTAACCGGTGATGTGCAGCACAGTGCCCTTGGGCAGCAGCGGTGTATAGTCATCAGCAAAGGGATAGCCTCTCACCCAATTGTGGTCATAGCCCACACAGGATAGTGTCTCGACTGAGTAACCCCAGATAGCCTCAAGGCACATGCGCTCACCAGGAGCATGCAGATGCGGCTCGAAGGTGATGACCTTGGTGTTTTCAGTCAGCACAGAATAGGCATGTAACTCCTGATCCTTGCCATCACCCTCGACGCTGATATCAACGCCATTTCCCACGATACTGATTCCAGTCCTGTACTTCGGCTTATAATCTTCCGGGTGGAAAGTGAAGCCTAGCTGCAGATGGCCAGTGGTATCACGCCCGTTGGCGTGCATATGTACCGAATCGGAAAAGAAGGCAGAATTGGCTCTTAGTAGGGGGCCTGCGTCCGGGTCAAAGACATCCCCATTACGACCCACTTCGTGTACCGGCCAGCTGGTGGCTTGACCCTGAACCACATTGCCATCCTCGTCTAATACCTCAGTACGCCAGATCATGTGGTGGAAAATAAACAGGCCACCCACGGTTTCGTTGGCTTCAGAACCAGCGGAACCTACATCGTTCACTTCCACTATTTCTATAGACTTCACATAACGATCTTCTGTCAGACTAGTTGGAACGCTGGGAATCTCGCCCCACCAGTCAGGCCTGTCGCCAGCCATGAAGAAATCTTCGGTATTGACAATCAGATCAGGCTCGCCCAGTTTCCACTTGGTAGTGTCATCGAAAGCCAGGGGTTCAGGGGCGTCGGCAGGATTTCCTTGTTGGGCACCACTACGGGCCCAGGAGGAAATCGCGGCAATTTCTTCATCATTAAGAGACGGATCATACTTGAGCTGCTGGATACCGATATCTTTCTCGACATACCAGGGTGGCATGGCGCCGGCACGGTCACGCAGGCCAGTCTTGTACTCAATTAGCCCGGCAAAGGGGGCTACCTGATCGTAGGTAATCAATGGCATGGGGGCCACACCACCGGGCCGATGGCAATTCTGGCAGCTGCGCTGCAGGATTGGCTCGATATCCTTGTGAAAAGTAATTTCCTGGGCCAGCGTGGCTGGGGCAAACAGCATACCCGAGAAAGCCAGCAACAAACCTTTATTCATTATTTTTGAAATTCGCATGTAAATCTCCTATATATCTCAGCAGGGTGTATTCCAACAGCGCCAAATGGTACGGAAGTCAGAATACTTTAAAAATCCAGGAGCTAATTAAACGCTATTGAATATTGAATTTCCTCCTAAAAATTAAAAACACAACCCCATTTCCAGTTTTTGCAGAAAACTGGAAGGGATTCCGAAGTTCCCCATTATAGAGAACCTAAAAACAAATATCTCAAAAAAAGAGGACAGACCACGTTTTTCTGGCGATACTACGAGATAGTTCCTCTCAAACTAAGAAATACGTGGTCTGTCCCCTTTGATCCTTTGATCTTTACTCTGTCCTCACTTATCCTGACGAATAGAAACCCAAGGAGTTACAAAATGACATTTCTACTGGAGCATATCGCCCGAATCGTGTCCTTGCTGGTCTGCACCGCTCTGGCCTGCTCTGGCGCAGTGGCACAAAAGGCCGGACGGCCCGACCTGGAAGGCATCTACACCAACGCATCGTTAACCAATCTCACACGACCGAGAGGGGTGGAAACCCTTGTCGTGTCGCCACAGGAAGCCCGGGTTATTTCCGCCAGGACGCCGATCGCGGGTTTAGAGGGTGGCCTGGACGAAGGCGATGGTGTCAATGACCTGCCCGACGCAGCCGGCGATGACTTCGGCACCAGGGCCTATAATAATTTCTGGGTCGATCCCGGCTCTAACCTGGCACTGGTCAAGGGCGAGTACCGCAGTTCTTACGTCGTCAATCCGGAGAATGGGCGAGTACCTCGACTGGAAAACCCACAGTATGATTTCGAGCGACGCAATTTCGGCTCGCGCTATGCTACCGGCTTCGGCGACGCACGCGGCCCCGAAGCAATACCCAATGCGGAGCGCTGTCTGCTGGGATTTGGCAACAAAGCCGGGCCGGGAATGATGGGTGCTCTGTACAACAATACTTACCAATTCGTGCAGACCGAGAACTACGTCATGATCCTTGTGGAGATGGTGCACGATGCCCGCATCATTCCGATCTTTGATTCACCTGAGCAGGCCCGGGCTCACCGACGGCCGGTCGAACTCGAACAATGGTTTGGCGATTCTGTGGGCTGGTATGAGGGTGATGAACTGGTGGTGGAAACCGTCAACATCCACCCCCTGCAGATGAGTCAGAGTTCCGTACCCATCACCAAAGCGGGCCGCATTATGGAGCGCTTCAGCCGCTACTCCGAGAATGAAGTCTTCTACCAATTCACAGTTGAGGACAGCAACATTTACAGCCAGCCCTGGACTGCAGAGCTGAGCTTCATTGCCACCGACGCAGGCTTGTTCGAATACGCCTGCCATGAGGGAAATTATGCGATGCCGGGCATACTGGCCGGCGCACGCAGGCTGGAAAAGGAAGAACAGGAAAAAGCGAACCAGTAGGTATTCAGGAAAAGAAAAAGGGGGCAGACCCCGTGGTTTCTCTATTTAGTAGCTTTGCAACGAGGCAAGCAGTAATGCGATTACTATTTTTCCTGTTATTGATATCTACCACCAGCTCACTGGCTGATGAAGGGATGTGGCAACCACATCAATTGCCCGCCTTGAGCTCCCGGCTTGAGCAACTCGGCCTGGAGATCGATCCGGAAAATCTCAGTAGCCTGGACAAGTTTCCGATGAACGCCGTTGTCAGTCTGGGCGGCTGCAGTGCCTCGTTCGTTTCACCACAGGGGTTGGTAGTTACCAATCATCACTGTATTTATGGCTCTATCCAATACAACAGCTCGCCGCAAAACAATTTGCTGGTGGATGGGTTTTTAGCCCAGCAACTTGATGAAGAGATTCCAGCTGCTCCCGGAACCCGGGTTTATGTCACAGAAGAGATGACTGATGTCACCGACAGGGCGCTTGCCGGAGTAAACGAATCCACTTCAGGAATAGACCGTTACAAGTTAATTGAAGCGAACCGCAAGGCATTGATTGCCGAATGTGAAGCGTCGGGGATCCATCGCTGCGGCGTGTCATCTTTTCATCAGGGACTGGAATATTTCCTGATCAAGCGCCTGGAAATTCGCGACATAAGACTGGTCTATGCCCCGGCCACCAGCATCGGCAAATACGGCGGTGACATCGATAACTGGCAATGGCCGCGACACACCGGAGACTTCGGATTTTATCGCGCCTATGTTGGTGTCGATGGCAGGCCGGCGGAATACAGCGAAGACAATGTTCCCTACCGCTCCAACAGCTTCCTGGAAGTCAGTGCCAAAGGTGTGGAAGACGGTGATTTTGTCATGGGAGTGGGTTACCCCGGAGGCACCAATCGGTATCGTACTGTTGGTGAGGTGGAGAATCAGTTCACCTGGTTTTATCCCGAGGCGCGTCAGTTTCGAGAGGACCTGATAAGCATCATTAATGAAAATTCTGCCGCAGGCAGTCAGGCTCGAATCGCCTATCAGGGAACCCTGGCTGGCCTGAACAACTACGCCAAAAACTTCCAGTCGATGGTGGAGAGTTATCAGCACAGTGACTTCATCGATCGACGCCGTCAGACCGAAGCAGGTCTGGCAGACTGGATAGACAGCAACGAAGCACGCCGCCGGCAATATGCTCCGGCGGTAAGGCAACTGCAGTCGCTGATCGATACGGATCAGGCAGCGCGGGATCGAGATCTGGTGCGCAGCTACATGAGTTATGCCACGCTGCCGAGTACCGCACAGCGGCTCTATCGCCTGGCGGTGGAAAAACAAAAACCGGACGCCGAGCGTGAGCCAGGCTATCAGCAGCGTGATCTCAGGCGGTTTCGTCAATCCATGCAGGCTATCTCCCGGCGTTACGATGAGACGGTAGACAAAGCCATACTCAGCTACCTGCTGGGCCGTTATGCCCAATTGCCGGAGCAATTCCGTTCGCGAGCGCTGGACTCTTTTTATCAAATAGGCGCACAGATCGATCAAGGCCAGGTCGACCAGATTATCCAGGACTCCTATGCCCAATCCTCACTGAGCGATGACAGCGAGAGACTGGCCTGGCTGGATAGATCGGTGGAGGAATTTCGCCGCAGTGATGATCCGCTAATTCAATATGCCGTGGCATCCCATGAAGAGCGTATGGCGCTGGAGCAGGCGAGCAAGGAACTGCGCGGTCAATTTCAGCGTTGGCGTCCGCAGTACATGGAAGCAGTAATCGCCTACAACCGTAGCCTGGGCCAGCCGATCTATGCCGATGCCAACAGCTCGCTGCGGGTAACCATCGGACAGGTGCAGGGTAATCAACCCAGGGACGGTTTGGTCAATCAACCCTTCACCAGCCTCGAAGGAATCCTGGGCAAGGATACCGGGACAGAACCATTCAATGCACCAGCGCGGCAGCTCGATTTGATACGGGCAAAGCAGTACGGGGACTACGCCCTGCCTTCGTTGGGCACGGTACCGGTAAATTTCCTGAGCACGCTGGATATCACCGGCGGTAACTCTGGAACGGCTGCCATGAACAGCAAGGCACAACTGGTTGGTCTGTTGTTCGACGGCGTCTATGAAAGCATCATCGGTGATTGGGATTTCGATGAGCAGAAGAACCGAGCCATTTCGGTGGATGCGCGCTACATGCTGTGGGTTATGGAGAACATGGATGGGGCGACCAATCTTTTAGAAGAAATGACGATCGTCAACTAAAAGGATCAAAGGAGGATCAAAGGGGTCAGATTTATTTATCGTCCTCTATCTCCTCCGGCTACTAATCTACACCGATAAATAAATCTGTCCCCTTTTTTGTTCTCCTTTATTCCTATGCCTCGTACATCGTTGTCCCGCCCACCACAGTGCGTACGATCTCGATGTCCTTGATAGTTTCTTCGTCGATCGTGTGCGGGTCTTCCGCCAGCACAACATAATCGGCCAGCTTGCCTGCGGTGATCGATCCCTTGATGTTCTCTTCTCCTGATGCCCAGGCGCCATTATAGGTATTCACGGCAATGGCCTCGGCCACGCTGATGCGCTGGTTTGCGCCCCAGATCTTGCCGTCCCATCCCCTGCGCGTGACCATCCCCTGGATGCCCATGAGCGGAGCGAATGGACCCGGGCTAAAGTCCGACCCGGCTGCCGCCATGACGCCGGCATCAAGCATGCTGCGGTAAGCCATGGCACGCTGCATTAACTCTTCACCGTAGTAAACAAACTTGTCGGGATTGTAGTACGCGTAAGTGGTGAACATGGCTGGCACACAACCCAGCGCCTTCATGCGCCGCACCAGATCGTCTGTGATCAGTGTACAGTGGGTAATCTTCGGACGCGAGTCAACCCGTGGATAGAGCTGCTGCGCACGTTCCATCGCCGTAAGGAAACTGTCGATGGCGACGTCGCCATTGGCGTGCACATTCACCTGAATGTCCGCACGATGTACGCGCTCGACCCAGGCATTCAACACCTCCTGGGTTTCGGTCACATTGCCTCTGTACGGCGGGGTCACGTTGGGATAGTCCACACTCAGCGCCATCGTGCGCTCAGAGAACGATCCGTCCACCACATGTTCCGAAGTGGCACCTAACTTGATCCACTCATCGCCGAAGCCAGTCTTGATGCCCGAAGTAATCATGGATTCCAGCACGTTGCCCCTGGCTTCGTAGCTCACCCGGTGCCGCAGGTCGCCGCGCGCACGCACGTCCTGCAGAGCGGCCAGGTCACCGCCTTCGTGGTGCACACTGGTGAGACCGTAGCGGGTGAACTGTTCTGAGATATAGGCGAGACCATCGCGGCCACGTGTTGCCAGCTCGGCTGCGGAGAAACTGGGGCGTGTTCCGATCGCGCGCAGCGGCGCCGTGGCACGGTCGGTCACGCGGCCATTAAGCCCGCCTTCCGGATCTTTATCGAAGGTACCGCCCATCGGATTCGGCGTGTCCTCCGTGATACTCGCCATTTCAAACGCTTTGCTGTTGTAAAATGAGGTGTGGCCGCCGCGATGTCGCACCACCACCGGATGGTCGCTTGACACCTGGTCGAGGTCGCGCCGGTGCAGCCCACGCGCGTCGGATAATTTGGTGTCGTCGAAGAAATAACCTTCCACCCACGTACCCGGGGCCAGTGTCTGGGCCTTCGCTCGCAATTTTTCCACGATGCTGTCGATGGTCACGAACTCCACCTCGAACGGATTGCCCACGAGTACATCGTAAAGCAGAGTCTCGCCGCGGGCATGGTTGTGGCAGTCGATGAAGCCTGGCACGACAGTCATGCCCTGGGCGTCAAAGGTCTGGGTGTTTGATCCAGCGAGATTCTGGATATCGGCAGTGCTACCCACCGCGCTGAACTTGTCCGCAGTGATGGCAAACGCCTCGGCGCGTGGGGCGTTTGTGTCCACGGTGTAGACGTTCGCGTTGATTACTATAAGGTCAGGATCTTGCGCACCGGCCACGGCCGCTCGCAGAGTTTGCGCGTTTGCGGTCGTGCTGAGCAGCGGCACACCCATCAGGCCGGCCATGCCGACGCCGGTTAAGTTCATGAAATCTCTTCGACTGCGGCGAAAATTTGTCATAGCGGATTCCCCTGTTTTAAGGTCGTAAAGATCTGCCGGTCCAAATAACGAACGCGCAGTCCTGTCAATCTTACGAGTCTGGGGACCGGGATTCAAGCTGGGAGTTAATAGGATCACCCAGAATTACACAGCAACAGCAATCACAATACAAACCGCACCATATAGGGGATACTCACAACTTCACAACACAATAGTCGATTGGGTACTCTCGTCAATCAGAGGTGCCTTAAGTTGTTAAGTTTTGAGTGTCCCCTCCACAATTGTTGATAAATTTCCCCAGCAGGCGTAGTTTTGAACAATTGTGCTCCAGCTAAACTCACACAGGCTCGGCGAAAAGGAGAATAAAATGATTACTATAAATACTCGCTTGAAAGCAGCAGGATTATTGGTGTTACTGGGGATCTTCGTTACCCCATTTATTATTAATGCACAGTCTGCATCGGACGACATCCCGCGCCTTGTCGATGGGCATCCTGATCTCCAGGGTACCTGGGACTTTCGCACTATCACTCCCATGCAACGCCCCCAGAGCCTGGCCGATGTTGAAGTGCTGAACGAAACCGATGCAGCGGCTTTCGAGGCAGCAGAGAACGTGCGCCGGGATCGGGATAATTTTACCGATACTACCACCACCGGAGATTACAACCAGTTCTGGTACGATCGCGGCACCGAACTTCTGGAGGATGGCAGGACTTCATTGATTACCGATCCAGCAAACGGCCGTATCCCGGCATTAACCGACGCCGCCCAGGCAAGAAATCGTTTGAGAAGAGAAGCCTCCCGACTGGCTGAGGGCGTCGAAGTAAGACCTCTGGCAGAGCGCTGCATCATGGGTTTTAATTCCGGGCCACCCATGACCCCCAGTGCCTATAATAATAATGTACAACTGGTACAGGCCGGGGACTATGTTCTTATTCACAACGAGATGGTACACAACATCCGCCCAGTGAAGATGGATGCAACTGCGCATCTTGAAGTACCCCGCAAGTGGGAAGGTGATTCCATCGGCCGTTGGGATGACGATGTGCTCGTTGTCGAAACCAATAACTTCGCCCGGGCCACATCCTTTGGTAACTCCAGCGACAATATGCATCTGCTGGAGAAATTCTGGCTGATCGATGCCGACACCCTGGGATATGAGTTCACCATTACCGATCCCACAACCTGGGAAGCGCCCTGGACGGCAATGTTCCCAATGCACCGCGCTGAGCTGCCTATTTATGAATACGCCTGCCACGAAGGCAACTATGCCATGGCAGGCATATTAGGCGGTTGGCGTCGGTTGGAAGCGTTGGGTCAGTCAGGACAGCAATAGAATTTGGAGAAAAGAAAAAGGAGAAAAAGGGGACAGATTTATTTATCGGTGTAGATTAGTAACCGGGGGAGATAGAGGACGATAAATAAATCTGTCCCCTTTTTCTTGTCCCCTTCTCACCTTTTACCCCCGCAAATAATCATCAGTCCCATCCAGCCAGTCATCCCGGCGTGGCGCCCACATGTCGATTTGCTCAACCTCGCCGATACAGGTTGCCTGGTGAGGTACATGGGGCGGGATCACAACCACATCGCCTGAACTGAGCACCATCTCCTTCGGCTCATCGCCGCCAAACACGAAATGCATCTGGCCCTTGAGCACCTGGGTGACCTGTTCGTTATGATGGCTGTGCATGGGCACGGTAAAGCCATCGGCGAAATAAATACGCGCTACGGTCATCTTTTCACCGGTCACGATGCGGCGCCGCATGCCCTCGTTTACGGTTTCGAGTTCGATTGCTTCCCAGTTGATAGCTTGCAGGGTTTCGCTGGTCATGCGTGACTCCTTCATTGTCCAGATGCAGAATACAACAAAAGGGGACACGTATTGTGATGAATGTAAAAGCTAGAGGCCAGTTGAGTCACCTGACTGCATTTCTCTTGTGTATATGTGGTCTTGTGCCGGTTACGTTTGCACAAACCGCTGAGGATGAATCGCAGAACGTACGGATGATCGGTTACCATCCCTTGCAGGGCTGCCAGGCGCTGCAAGTGACTACCAAGTCCGATGTCGATAACGGCGACTGGCTCTACATTGGCCATGTGCCGAACACACGCACGGGCGATGCCACACTCAATCCCATCACAGGGGCGAATGAATGGAATGGTACTTCGCTGGTGGACATATCCGATCCTGCCAACCCCGAACTGATATGGCATATCCCCAACGCGTTACGGGCTAATTCCCGCTCGGTCTCGGTGGTCTATGACTATGGATTCGACTCCGAGCCCACCGGACGTGACTACCTGATTCGCAATTCAGAAGCCGGGGATGATTTAAAGTTTCAGATTTTCGATATTATCTCGCGCAGCACCAATCCTGAACAGGTCTCCCTGGTCGCAGAAATTACCGCCACGCCGGAGAATTCATGTGGACCAGGATGTGGTGGCAAGCTGAGCAGCCGTGCACACAAAGGCTGGTGGTCACCTGAGACTGGATTGTTCTACAGTTCATCCGGAGAACCGGGATTTCGCACGGCATTGATGCATATCTGGGATCTGCGGGAACCAGCCAATCCTCAGTTCGTAGGCAGATGCTGGCTGCCCGGGCAGAAGGATGACGAGGCCGGTTTCGAAGAGCAGTACGTGCACCATCCTGTGGTCGATGAGGAGAATAACAGGATCTACGCCGGCTTCCGCGAGGGCAGTGGGCATATCGCTGCATGGGATATCGAAGACCCGGCACAACCGGTGCTGGTCTGGTCCTACGATACCTCCCCACCCGGTCGCGGACCGCACACGGTTTCGCCAATCATCTATGATCAGGTGCCAAACATCACCGCTGCCGGAGGCGAATTGCCGCGAACCTATGCGCTGGTCACTGACGAATACGGGCCGGAGTGCTCGCGGGGAGTGAAGAGTCGCGTGTATATGTTCGATATCACGCATGAGAGTAATCCAATGCCGCTGACCACCTGGCAGGTACCCGTCGGCGACTTTTGTGAGATCGGCGGTAACTTCGGTCCGCACCAGCATGCCGAAACTGTCAACGGTGACCTCAACCGCTTCGAAGACAAACTGGTCTGGCTTGCTTACCTGAATGCAGGCGTGCGGGTACTCGACATTTCCGATCCGCAGAATTTGAGGGAAGTCGGATACTATATTCCCAAAACGAATGCACCAGCGCGCGTTGCCGGTGAGCGAGCAGCGGTTATCGAACTGACCGATGTGGATATCGACCATCGTGGCCTGGTCTACGCATCGGACCGTTCTGGGGAATCTTGCATGGGTCAGGATGAATCCTGTGTGGGGACGGGCTTGTTTGTGTTTGGATTATAGGTGTCTCTGATGCGTAAACCTTTTTGTTTTTTTGCTTTTACCTACGCCATACTGCTATCCAGTTGCGGCGAACAAACTAATACTGTAGCCCGAGTCGATCAAGAGGAGTTCGGCAGTTCACCGAATAGTGAGCGAGCCGAAATCTCAGCTCGCCTTGCGCTGGATCAACTCAGCCAGGCTGAAGCCATCGCGCGAAAGGCACGTGTATCGGATATCTCATACGTGCTCGGTATTGATCTGATCAGCCTGGCCGATGCCTATCAGGGTTCCGTCGAGTTGCAATTCGAGTTGCGCGATAACGATTCGCCTCTGGATGTGGATTTCACCGGTGGTGAAGTCTCAGAAATCATTGCTAATGGCCAACCCATCGAGGTTGATTACAACGGCTTTTTTATCACGCTACCAACTACTGCGCTGCTTGCCGGTCGCAATGAGTTACTCATTACCTACACGCACACCTATAACCAGGACGGTGCGGGCCTGCATCGCTTTGTCGACCCGGAAGATGGCAACACCTATCTGTACACTTATCTGTGGCCCTATTATTCCAACCGACTGTTTCCAAATTTTGATCAGCCCAATTTAAAAGCGCGTTACGAACTGACTGTACGGGCCGCCAGCGATTGGCAGGTGGTCTCTGCAACTATGGAAGACTCGGTAACCGATGACGGCGACAGTCGGCTGTGGCATTTCCCACAATCTGAACTATTCTCCAGCTACATCTTTTCTCTCCATGCGGGCCCCTATCACATTTGGGAGGATATGGCCAGCGAAATACCGATCCGTCTGTTAGCCCGAGAATCGCTGGCCTCCTATGTCGCGGTGGAGGAATGGATGACCTACACCAAAGCAGGTCTTGCACACTACCGCGATTATTTCGATATTCCTTATCCGTTTGGCAAGTATGATCAGGTCATCGTGCCGGATTTTCTGATCGGCGCCATGGAAAACGTCGCCGCCGTGACATTTTCAGAAAGCTTCGTCGACCGTGGTTCTTCCACTCGCTTCAATAGCCAACGGCGCGCGAACACGATCCTGCACGAAATGGCTCATATGTGGTTCGGCGATCTGGTCACTATGAACTGGTGGAATGGTCTGTGGTTGAATGAAAGCTTTGCCACCTTGATGGCAGCGATTGCAGTGGCTGAGGAAACCGAGTTTGAAGATTTATGGCACGACTTCTATCTCGCGGATAACCTGACCGCAATCGCGGCTGACCAGGCGGTATCAACCCACCCCATAGAGATGCCCGTGGCCAGCACCAACGATTTCTTCAATGTGTTCGACGCGATCACTTACGAAAAAGGCGCCTCGGTTCTGAACCAGTTGTCCCATTATATTGGCCCAGAAGATTTTCGCCTGGGTGTTTCGAATTACCTGAAGGAACATTCTGGAGATAACACCGAGCTGGATGATTTTATCGGGGCACTGTCTTCTCAATCGGGATTGAACCTCAGACCCTGGGCCCAGGACTGGATGTATCAGGCCGGGGTGAACACGTTGGAGGCGCGCTTTAGTTGTGAGGCAGGTAGCATCTCAAGCTTTGCCATTTTGCAGACTGCGCCAGAGGAGCATCCAACCCTGCGCAATCAACGCCTGCAGTTGGGTCTGTTCGCAACGAATGACAACGATCAGATTGAGGCCTATGCCACTATCTCGATTGAAGTCATCGGTGCAGAGACCCAGGTGCCCGCTGCGTTTGGTCTGGCTTGCCCGCAGTTGTCCCTACCCAATTATGAAGGCTGGGGGTACACGGAAGTCACGCTCGACAGTGTCAGCATGGACACCATCATTAATGACGATGCGCTGAGCCGGATCGATGATCCGTTGCTGCGATCGATGATCTGGACTGCCCTGTTCGATGCCCCCGAGAATGAACTGATGGAAAACGCAACTCTGCTGGGAATGCTCATCGACAGTCTGGCGCGTGAGACCAATGACCGGATTATGCGGCAAACTCTGGGCGAACTGATTGGCAATCTGAACCTGCTCGAGCGCCTCGGCACGGCCCATGCGGACGAACTCGCTACCTATGGGCCGATGGCTGAACAGCAGCTATGGGATTTGATCACGGCCGGCGTGGAAGCTGATGGTCAGTCCGGTAGCACACTGAACCTGCGACTCTCGAATTACATCAACCTGGCCCGGAGCGACAGCGCCCTGAATAAGCTGATTGGATTATTGGAAAGCAACATTGAGATCAACGGCCTGAACTTGGGACAGAACCTGCGCTGGACGATTATTCGCCGGCTCAGTTCACGGGATCATGAAGATGCACGGCAGTGGCTTGCTAGCGAACAACTGAGCGACCCATCCGATGCTGGTCGCCGAGCGGCGATTTCCGCCGAAGCGGCGTTGCCGGATTTAACCATCAAGCAAGCCTGGGCAAATCGTTTACTCGATACCGACGATCCCCTACCATTGTCCCAATTGCGGGCGGCATCGAGCGCCCTGTTTCCGAGCGGGCAGGAACAACTGCAATTGGCACTGTTACCCCAATTAACCAGCGGCCTGAATGAACTGGCAGCCAAGCGAGATAATTATTACTTGCAATCTTACGGGCGTGATTTGTTCAGGGGCATTTGCGATGAACGGGGGCTGGAGATTATCTCCGCCGCCATTGCCGATAGCGATTCGATTGGCGCAACTCTGTACAAGTTCATGAGCGTGAATGCACAACGAGCCGCCACGTGCGTAGCTGGGAAGTAAATGAAAAAGTGAAAAAGGGGTCAGAGCCCTTTTTCCCAAAGTGAGAAAAAAGGGACGGAGGGAATAAATTTTATTCCCTCCATCCCTTTTTTTGTTCAAATAAACTAACGGGTGCCAGCGTTGCGCTCGGCTACCATTCTTTCGTATTCCTCCTGATCCAGATAGGTGACATCAACCCAGTTGTGAGCCATCTCATCCACTGTGCGGTCACCCCAGCCGACCCACTAGTTCGGATCCGGGTTATAGGGGTTGTCCTCGGTATTGTCGTGCCAGGCGGTGGTCACAATCATCGTGCCCTTGGGTACCAGCGGTGCGACATTTTCATCGAACACGTAGTTGATCTGCCAGTTCCACTGGAAGTTATCCACGAAAGAAAGCACTTCGCGGTTGCCGTTAGGATAAATAGCCTCCATGGACATGGCCTTGCCGCGCATGTGCATATGGGGCTGAAAATTTTCCAGTCGCGCTGGCGCTGGCAGGACGAAGGTACCCTGCGTGACGGCTATTTCGCCTGGAGGAATGTCCAGGGAATTGGGCCCTTGGGCATCGAACATGCTCAGGATGGTGCGGTGCTCCGGGGGTTCGTCGTGAAACCAGACGGCCAACTCAACCTGAGTTTCCGGCACCCGCGTACCGCTGGCATGCAGGTGTATTTCCCACTGAATTTGCGAACCCGGCAACATCAGTTTGCCGGTGTCGGGACGAAAAATTTGACCCGCTTTACCTACCGCCCATTCCATAAACAGGCTCGGACCGAACGGTATATCAACATCATCCGGCAGCCCGGCAGTGCCATCTTCCTGCTGCACCAGAAAAGCCAGCGAATGATGTACCACGGTGCGACTCTCCGGAGTCTTGGGTCGAATCTCAATGGCCTTAACCCATTTCGCCTCGGTCAATCCCGTAGGCGAGCTGGGACGAAACCATTTGTCCTGGGTTACTGGCGCCAGATCATAGGCCTCGGACTCAACAACCAGATCCGGTGTGCCACCCATCTGTTCTTCAAGGCGCCAGATCAAGGCATCGTTGAATTCCCGCGGTGCAGGTGCCCGGCTCGCATCACCCTCAGGTGCACCCTGGTCTGCCCAGGCAATAATGGTTTGTCGCTCTTCTTCGGTCAGTCCGCGATCATTAGTGAAATTCTGAATTCCCACATTTGGATTTACATGCCACGGTGGCATTACTCGATTTTCCACTCGGTACTTAATTACCGGTGCGAAGTTTTTGACCTCGTCGTACGTCAGCAAGGACATCGGCGCGATGGAGTTTGGCCGATGGCAGTCCTGGCATTTTTCCTGAAATATAGCTGCTACGTCACCAGACCAGGTAACCTCGTGTTGCGCTGTATTCGAGCCATCCTGTGCCAACGACAGCATGGGAAAAATCAGCACGATAAGCGCCAGCAAAAAGCGCCTGATAAATAGTTCGCCGCTAACGGCATAATCCATTCGTGTTCTTGCAATCATTTATTCTTACCCCCAGGAGACTGTGTCGCCTCCTCGTCATTCATTCTCAAGCATTTAGATACGTCTATTTACTTACGTTTACTTTGATAAAACTATTGGTCCAGCAACACTGTGAGTGGCCTGACATGACAGGGCCAGTAAATTCGTTGACCCGCAAACGCAGCATGTAATCTCCGGCTTCGCTGAAAGTGGCTTCGGTGCTTGCCTGTCCACCCTCCACGGGAACCTTGACATTAGGCTCGCTGAATTCAACTTCACCCGGTCCCTGGTGTTTGAACCAGGTCAGATCTGTCGGTGGTGTAAAACCACTACCTGCCATAAACATCGCAGCTATACCGCTAGCTTTACCGTCATCGTTGACCCAAACATCTATCGACAGCGGCTCGCCTGTTGTTGCCTGCACCGGTCCTGCCGTAATGCCACCCGGTCCATGACCCATCGGCCCTCCTTCACTGAATCGCACTTCCGGTGGAAAGTTGTCATTGGCATCGCCCACAATCGCATCGATTACATAATCGTTGCTCCGGTTGGCTGGCACATGAAAAGTCTTGCCCTGATTCTCCAGGTGCCAGACCACCTGATCTTCCGAGTCGGCAGGTATATTCACCGTGAATACGCCCCAGTGACGACCCGTTTCGAAGTGTGTGGGCTGATTGGTCTGGCCCTCCGGCACGCCCATAAAGTGATTGGCATGACTGAGCGGAATATCGAGTACTTCCTCGGTGTTACGGTTGTAGTAGCCGAATGAAAGCGCGATCGTGCCGTCTTCATTTTCATACCAGCCTTCATAGGCCGGTGTTACCGTCTGACCCTGGGTAAGACCAATGTCTTTGCCTAGTGGCAATAATTCAACGGGCAGCGGTGTACCCTGGGCCTGGACCGTGGCTGCTACCACCAAGCCGGAAAATGCCACGGTAAGGCTGCAGAATGTAGAAATTAATTTTTGCATACGACCTCCTGAGAGCATGGCCGTCTGCATGTGGCCTGCCCGGGATAACTTCTATAAATTAATACCAACGCAACTTCGAGGCCCCGCGCCAATCCATCCTGGAGTGATGCGTTCGCTCATATGCTTACTACCATTATTCTTATTATTTTGAACTTGAGGTGCCGCAAAACGGCGAAGCAGAGAAAAGTTGCAACCGGAAGGCTAAGAAATTTCTGCAACGGAGGGAATGGAAAAGGGGACGGAGGGATTAATTTTTCTTCCCTCCATCCCCATTAACCCCATTAATTAACCCATACGATGCACGACACAAAGCTTGTTGCCGTCGGGATCGCGTAAATAGGCGAGGTAAATATCGCCGTTATTTCCCGCTCGCATACCTGGAGGATCTTCACAAGACGTGCCGCCATTCGCGATCCCTGCAGCGTGCCAGGCATCGGCTGCTTCTGGACTTTCTGCGGAAAATCCGATGGTACCGCCATTCGCAGGCGAGGCAGGCTCATCATTAATCGGTTTGGTGATGGAGAATACGCCGCTTTTGGTAATGTAAAAGCACCGGCCTTTGTCATCAATTATTGCTGGCTCATGGCCCAGAGTACCGAGAATCGCGTCGTAGAATACTTTCGCTTGTTGCACATCGTTTGCGCCAACCATGATATGACTGAACATACTTGTTTCCTTATTCGTTGAAATTGAAATGCCTGGACTCTCAGTTCGGCCCGAGGTGTCCAATTGCACGTCCAGATGATATAGCAAAAAGGAACTGACTTTTATATAGGAGGTTTGATCTGGCCCACATTGCCACTTCGTGCCAAAATAGCACCGAAAATCCATTCGTCCCCATTGAAAGAGGAATCGCGATGCACCCTGCCCGACTCAAGCAAAATCTGACCGCCATGACGGTGCTCTTAGTTTTCAGCCTCCCGTCATTTGAAATCACGGCACAATCGCCCATTGCGAACTACACTCCAGTAACAGACGCGCGACTGCAGAACCCGGAAGATCAGAACTGGCTCTCCTACCGGGGCACACAAAATGGCTGGGGCTACAGCCCTCTGGATCAGGTCGATGCGGACAACGTACAGGAATTAGAGCCGGTATGGACATTATCAACCGGTGTGACTGGGGGTCATGAGTCCCCGCCGATCGTCAATGATGGGGTTATGTTTGTCACCACCCCCGGCAATCTTGTCTATGCGGTGAATGCCGCGACCGGCGATATGTTGTGGCGTTACCAGCACGATCTGCCTAATGATCTGATTGCCTTCCACAGAACCAACCGTGGGGTAGCACTGTTTGGTGACAAGGTGTACATGGCAACGGAGGACGCACGCGTGGTGGCGCTGGATGCGGAAACCGGCGAGAAGGTTTGGGATACACCAGTTGCGGATAACAGCAGCGGCTACTACATCACCATGGCCCCACTGGCCGCTGACGGTAAGATCATGGTGGGCTCATCTGGCGGTGAACTTGGCATTCGTGGTTTCGTGGTGGCGCTGGATGCGGAAACCGGTATCGAGGTGTGGCGCACTTACACAGTGCCCGGACCCGGCGAACCGGGTAACGAATCCTGGCCGGGGGATAGCTGGCGCACCGGCGGTGCCGCGGTGTGGGTACCCGGGCACTACGACCCGGAGCTCGGACTTACTTATTGGGGCACCGGCAACCCGGGACCATGGATTGGCGACCAGCGCCCAGGTGACAACCTCTATAGCAACTCAGTTCTCGCGATGGACGTGACGACCGGTGCAATTCGCGCCCACCATCAATATCACTGGAACGGCTCCTGGGACTGGGACGAAGTTTCCACACCGATCCTAATGCCGGTGGAACGTAGCGGCCGGCAAATTAATGCACTGGTACACCCGGGCCGCAACGGCTATCTATGGTTGTTGGAGCGCTCGGCCGACGCCATCAGCTACGTCGATGCCCAACCCTATGTTTTCCAGAATGCCTTCGCCAGCCTCGACCCAGAGAGCGGCCGGCCCGCATACGATCCTGCACACAAGCCAGTGACGGGCTCACCCACAGAGTTCTGCCCCTCACTGTGGGGTGGCAAGGACTGGCCACCGGCGGCGTATAACCCGGAGACAGGCCTGCTTTATATTCCATCCAATGAAAATACCTGCGGCCGTATTGAAGGGCGCGAGGTCGAATACGAGCCTGGCAGTTCTTTTACCGGAGCCCGTTCAGATTTTATGCTGCAGGAAGGCGCCGACCATATCGGTGAAATCCAGGCCTGGGACATGAACACGGGCGAAGAGGTATGGACCCGCGAATTCGAGTCACACAACTGGGGCGGCATCCTCACCACCAGTGGTAACCTGGTGTTCAGCGGTGGCACCACCGACCGCTACTTCCGCGCGCACGACGCCACTACCGGCGAAGAACTGTGGCGGTTTCGCACCAACTCGGGAATTATCGGCGTGCCTTCAACGTTCGCTGTCGACGGCAAACAGTACGTGGCCGTGCAGTCGGGATGGGGCGTCGACGCGGCAGGCATGACCGGGCGCATTGATCGAGTGCGTGGTACACGAACCATCGTTCCCCAGGGCGGTGTGATCTGGGTGTTCGCGTTGCCGTAAAATTTTTCTGACGACAGTGGCTAAAACAACCTCCAGCAAACCCGATGCGGGGTCAGACTCCTTGATCCCGCACTGAAAAAGACAGCTTAACCAGCCCATCAGATCAAGGGCTCTGACCCCCTCGAAGCGCCTCGATCCAGAAACGAGAGGCTTATGAGCTCCACTGCACTTAATCATCGCTTATCCCTATTCGTAATTTATCGTGAAATCCCAGCAAACAATGGATTTAGGTCTATACTTTTGAGGTCATAAATTGATACCTCAAGTTTGTCGTTTTCTATGGCCCGCATAACTGACCAGACGCCTCATATTGCAGTTTTCAAATTCAACACTTGTAATCCCATAGCGCAGGTTTACTTGACGCACTGTATCCATTCGGATACAGTTTGAATGGTTCAGTTAACGCAAACTGAGCACTTTTCCCGGTGGTTATCCCGGTTAAAAGATATCCGCGCAAAAGCACGCATTTTAACGCGTCTGGAAGATGTCCGCCTGGGACACTTCGGTGATTACAAGTCACTAAAAGGTGGACTTTTTGAACTGCGTACTCATGTTGGAAAAGGGTATCGGGTTTATTTCACACGCAAAAGGAAGCTCGTTATCTTACTCTTATTTGCTGGAACTAAATCGAGTCAATCGAGAGATATCCAGCATGCCCGATCTCTACTGTCTGAATTGAGGTTGTAATGGTGGTGAACATAAGCGATTTCGATGCGAGTGCATATCTGGATAACGAAGAACTTATCGCAGAATATCTCACCGCAGCACTGGAGGAGGGAAATCCCGATATATTTCTGGCTGCATTAGGTCATGTTGCTAAAGCAAGAGGAATGTCTGAAGTAGCTAGCAAAACCGGGATGGGCCGGGAAAGTCTTTACAAAGCCTTCGTCCCCGGAGCCAAACCGCGCTTTGAAACTGTACAGAAGGTGTTAGCGGGGCTTGGGGTAAAATTGCAGGTATCCGAGTAAGAAATAATAATTCAACCATTGCCATCTCGGTGCGGGGTCAGCCCCCTTGATCCCACACCGGATAAGACAGTTTAACTAGACCATCAGATCAAGGGCTCTGACCCCCTCGAAGCGTCTCAATCTAAAAAGAGGCCAAAACCGCCAATCAAATAGCCCCAGAAGTCATCCATCTGGCCAAAGCCCGGCCAATCGCATCAGGTGATATCTCCTGCACAAAGTGACTGCCGAATACCGTCGCTTCCGTTTGGTTTTTGAAACCACGAACATAATCCAGCAGCGGCCCTGCTCTTAGAATTGCACCAGGATTTACGCGAACAAACAACTTGGGCACATCGCTTTCGGCTAACCAGTCAGAATAACTGGTGACCAGGTCCACTGTGTCCGCCGGATTACCGCCTCGGGGCAGCTCTCGCGGCCAGGTCAACGTAGGCCGGCGAGCCTCGCCTGTCTGCATATAAGGACGGCGATACTCCATTTTATCGGCTTCGCTGAGATAGTATCCCAGACCGCCAATCAGAATCTGTTCCACAAAAATATTGTTTTGTAGCACTGCCTCTTCACCGGCTGGCGAACGGAAGGTGACAAACGCCCCCTGGGCTGGTTCCGGGATGGGCGGCAAGGCGGTCGGATTCAATATCGCTTCCATATAGGCGATGCCGCGCACGCGGTTGGGATAGCGCTGGGCATAACTCAGCCCAATACCGGAGCCCCAGTCGTGAATCACCAGTGTCACCCGCTCTGTTGCCCCGATCTCTTCCAACAGCTCGAATATATAGTCACGGTGCACGCTGAATTTATACGCCCCAAGCCCGCTATTCGGCAGCGGGTCGGAATCACCCATGCCGACCAGATCCGGCGCGATGCAACGCCCGAGATGTTGAACATGGGGAATAATATTGCGCCACAGGTAGGACGAGGTGGGATTACCATGCAGGAACACAATGGGATCGCCAGTACCTACCTCGTAATAGGCCATATTCAGGCCACGAACACGAGCTTTCTTTTTTTTCTCCGCCCATGACGAGCTTTGAGCCTGGGCGGTCTGCGGCCCCAGGGCCAGCGGCAGAGTTGCCGCACCACCGGCTAGCACGGCTGCCTGCATCAGGTTTCTTCGATTTATTTTTAACATGAAAAGCCTCCCAAGCTTTTAAATTGAATCCGCAGGTTAGCATGACTTGCCATCCATTGCGGAGTGAACAAAGGGTCAGAGGAGTCAGGAAAAGGACCAACGGGAGCCAGTCGACTTTGAAATAGGCAATTCATTACCTAAGCTAAATTACTCCTGCCCCTTTTGATTTCAAATTATTCTGACTACTTTGGTCCCAGTCGGGTTAGACTGCGCAGCACCCTACTTCGATCGAACACTATAATGACCGGTCTGGAGTTTTTTTGTATTTCAGGGAATTCCTGGGACATTACCTAGTTGTTGGAAATACCTGAAATTCCTGCAATCGGATACAGAATCCTGGATTAGCGTTGCATGTTCAAAAACAAACGATTCCGCTTCGTGTTATTCACCCTGCTCTACTTTATTGTGGGAGCAGGTATTGGAATAACTATCATACTGCGTCCCTACTTTGTGGCGCCAGAACGCAGCAATGTGCTGACCGTCGACGACCAGCCTGGTCTCTACTCCGTTGAAGTTGGGCCTGCCGCAACTGCCTTTACTACAAGCAATGGCCCGCCTGAGCTCGTAGTTATGGATTTCTCCAATCCCATTTCCCTTGATCCCGTGCCCGAGGGCTGGCGCCATCGGCGCTTTCTGACTCGCGCGCCTATGGACATTTCCTTCACCAGGAAAAATAGCCGGCGAGCAATCCGTCTCGCTACAGATAATAGTGCCTCGATGCTGTTCCGTCATGTTGAAGTGGATCTTGACCGATACCCCTTGCTGGCCTGGGAGTGGTTGGTAGAGTAGCCAATCGATAGTGAAGCGGATGAACTAACGCGGGAAGGCGATGATCACCCGGCACGCCTATTCGTCAGCTTTCGCACCGCAGCGGGCGAGCGCCGCGCCATGGAGATAATCTGGGGCAACCGCTTGCGCGCTGGCGAGTACAAGTACATTGGTAGCTTTCCTCATTATGTGGCCAATGGTGGCGATGAAAACGTGGGCAGCTGGCAGGATGAAGAAATCGATCTGCTGGCCATTTACAGCGAAATCTGGGAAGAGGAAACTGGTGTCACCATCACCGACATAGGCCTGCTCTGTGACACTGATGAAACCAACACCAGCAGTGTCGCTTACTTCGCCTCTGTCAGCTTGAAACAACAATTGGATCTGGGTGAACTCTGAAACACTTCGGAATCAGGTCTTGCCAGTTGGCGAATATCCATGTACTAATAAGAGAGACTTGACTCCTTTTATATTCTTATATGATTGCTCAAGGTTTAGGATCCAAACGCACAAAATAACGCGGAGGGAAGCCGGTCATGAATTTAAACAAAAATGGCACCGAAAAATCGATCTGGCCCTGTTCGTGCTCTGCACCTGTTAGCACTACAGCGGTATAATCCCGGGTTACCCCTTCGTAGGTCATCGTTATATCCGGATTTCTTCTTATCCGATTAGCCCAAGCCCGGGGCCAGTGATTGACGGCAACGAAAATTTCACTGTCTCTGTCCAGTCTTGCCACAACCCGCTCATTAGCCTCACCGTCATCCTCGAAAGTGGTAATGACCATGGTGTTACCTTGCTGGGGTTGATAGAACCCCAGCAGACTCTCAAATAACACAACCTGCGCCAAGTAGATAAACAGGAGTATCAGCAGAATCTTGATCACTCTTTTTCGATTTAAAGCCACCATCGTCTGTCTCCGGTATTGGGAATTGTGGTCAGTGACAATATACAGCAGTTCGCACACAGGAATACAAATCAGTCTCCTTTTTCACTTGACTGCAGCCCTGTATCCTCATTATTCTCTTTTGCAGTGAGCTGTAAATCAATAAAAAAGCAACTCTCGACGCCCCGTCCCTGCTTGAGACCCTCCACGTCGAAGAGATGCGGGAGGTTGTCCAGTGTTTATTCCCAGCAGCAATGGCTTTGCAAATCAGCCGTGGCACCAGGTTTTAGGTGTGTTCGGCGTCCTATTCATCCTGATGACAATGACGTCATCTGTTTTCGGCCAACAGGTGAGTAGTACGCTGACCTTCGCCGATCACGTCGCCCCCATCATTTATGACAAGTGCGTGGAGTGCCATCGCCCGGGCTCTATCGCACCCATGTCGCTGATCGATTACGACACGGTCAAAACCTGGGCGCCGGTTATCAAGGACAGAGTGGTAAATCGCAAGATGCCACCCTATTTCATTGATAAAACCGTGGGTGTCCAGGGATTTAAAGATGATCGTTCTCTAAGCGATGAAGAGATCGCCACGATAGTCGCCTGGGTGGATAACGGTGCGCCGGAAGGTGATTCGCGCAATATGCCCACTGCCCCGACCTTCGATGACAATATTTCCTGGACGCTTGAGGATGAGATGGGCCGGCCACCGGATTTGATCATCCCAATCCCGGAGCCGTTTACCGTGCCTCCTGGCAGTCCTAACTGGTGGATGACGTTCTACAGTGACACGGGATTGACCGAAGATCGCTGGATAATGGCCTTCGAGACCAAACCCACCGCAGAGGGATACCCGGTAGTGCACCATGCGGTAACCCAAATGGAGTTTCCAGAAGGTGGAGGAGGATTTCTCAGCGAGTACGCCCTGGGAAAAACAGCCGATATCAACCCACCGGGTACAGGTCAGTTGATCAAGGCAGGGACTCGACTGCGCTGGAACGTACATTATGCAAGTAGTCCTGACGGCCTGGCCCATACCGATCAGACCCGACTGGCGCTGTGGTTACTGCCCGTGGGCGAAGAGCCGGAACACCAACTGGTCCGCTCCCACATGGGAGACAACGAGGACCTGGATCTTCCCGGTGGAGAGGCCAACGTCCGTACTGATGGCTATGAATTCATCAACCGAAACATCCGCATTACCGCCTTCCAACCCCATCTTCACAACCTTGGCATCCAGCAGTGTCTCGAGGTGATCTATCAGGACAATCGCCGGCAGACTCTGAGTTGCGCGTTTTGGGATTTTGGCTGGCACATCGCCTATAACTATCTGGAGGAAGTGCAGCCGCTGATTCCCAAGGGATCGATGCTGCATGTGACCAGTTGGTACAACAACTCGACCAGTAATCCCTGGGCGGGAGACTCACGTAACTGGGTCGGTTTTGGCCAGCGCTCCACGGATGAAATGGCATTCTCGTGGATCAGTTGGTACGAACTGACCGACGAAGAATTTGAGGTGGCTGTCAATGAGCGCCAGACCGGATTGAGTTCAGGTAGCGATTAGAATTGAGTGATAGGTGAAAAAGAATTAGAGGAGCCAATCAGCAATGGTGATTCGATATAAACATGTAATTCACAACGCGTTGTTGACGCTGTTGTTAGCGAGTGTCAGCGGGATTGCGACTGGGCAGATCCTGCACCGGTTTGGTCAGAGCATTCAACCGGTCTACGAAGGATATGAGCAGAATACCGATGGTAGCTATATGATGTGGTTCGGCTATCTGAATCTTAACTTCGATGAAGCACCTGACGTTGAATTGGGTGCCAGCAATTCTTTTCAGGTGGCAGATGGCGTTACTGTCGCCGGGCCGGTTGACCCGGAACTGATCCTGGTCAACGCCAGCCCGATCGACAGAGGGCAGCCCACACACTTCTACCCCAGGCGACAGCAGTTCGTGTTTTCAGTTCAGGTCCCGGAAGACTTTGTCGGCAAGGAACTGGTCTGGACCGTCAGGCACAATGAGGAAACCCGCACCGCGGTGGGATCGCTTGAGAAAGGCAATATCTGGGGAGTTGACGAAGGCGTGTGGAGTGCCAACCGCGGCCGGGGCACTGGTGGACGCACCGACATCGCCTATGCCAATCAACCGCCGGCCGTGCGATTGGTAGGTGTTGAGGGTCAGCTATCAGCGACAGTGGGTAGCCCGGTTACGCTGCGAACTTTCGCCAGCGACGACGGCATCCCCGGACCCCGGGAAGGGGGGCGGCGCAGGGTGCAGTCTGCACTGCCAAACAATCTTCCGGTAGTGGGTGGCGGTATCGGCCGCAATTCACCCAAGTCCCAGAGCATCATCAACTATATCGACGCAGATGAAACTGGCCTGGCTATTACCTGGATCAAATACCGGGGACCGGGTCAGGTCCAGTTTGAATCGGCGGTGACGCCCCTGCCTGCTACGGGTAAAGAAACCGTGGCATCGGCCAGCTTCAGCCAGAGCGGCACCTACGTGCTTATGCGGATGATGGAACCTACACCAGATCTTCCGATGTGACTGTGGTGGTCAGGTAATGATCGGTAAAGGGGACGAATTAACAAGATAAGCAGCCGATGAATGCGCCCAAACCTGACGCGCCGCTGGACTCTGATTGCCTGGCTAAACCCCTTCCAGTGTGAAAGGATACTTGATTAGTGTCACTCTATTTGATTAGTCTTTTGATACAATCAAGGAGCAGCAAAAATTCTGAAAATAAAACAAGGGTCAGGCTTTAATGCCCGAGTCCACTGAACATCTCTCTCTGGTTCCGGATCTCGTCTCCGGGATTATGTGGCTAATGCTCTTTGCTGCATTGACCGCTATGGTTGGCAGTAAGCTGCGCAGATTGCCATTTACCATTGCGCTGGTCTTAGTCGGTATTGGACTTGCCCGACTGGCTGAATTGACGCCTCTGCTGGAAATGCTTACCAGCTTCCAACTGACACCTGAGCTGGTTCTGTTCGTTTTTATTCCCACACTTATCTATGAGTCGGCCCATGGACTGGAGGCCAGTGAGCTTCAACGCAATCTTATGCCGGTACTCGTGCTGGCGGTACCTGGACTGTTGTTATCCACCGCAATAATTGGCGGAATCTTTTTTTATTTGACCTCATTCAGTCTGGTGATCTCTTTGTTGCTGGGCGCAATTTTAAGTGCAACTGATCCTGTGGCAGTGATTGCCATATTCAAACAACTCGGTGTACCGGAACGGCTGACGGTACTGGTTGAAGGGGAAAGCCTGTTCAACGACGCGACCTCCCTGGTGCTTGCCGGTTTACTCATTGCTATTGCTATTTCGGGCGATGTATCCCTGGGGACCTTATTAACAGGTGGGGTAGATTTTTTTAAGGTGTTTTTTGGTGGCGTTCTGGTCGGCTGGATATTTGCTCTGTTGATTTGTCAGTTGCTCGGTATGGTAGAGGCTAACCCACCGGTAGAGATTACCCTGACCACCATACTGGCCTATCTGTCATTCATCATCGCCGAGGAGATCTTTCATGTCAGCGGCATAATGGCGGTGGTGGCTGCGGGTTTGACCGTAAGTGGTTACGGGCGTTCCAAGATAACGCCCTCTACCAAGGAATATATAGAAAATTTCTGGGAGTATGCTGCCTGGCTGGCTAATGCACTGATTTTTATTATGGTAGGTATGTCGGTGGATTTCGTAACGCTACTGGATTCAGCAAGTCTAATTGGAGCGGTGGTTATTGCTATGCTGATTTCCCGCGCAATAGTTGTATACGGATTGGTGCCACTGATCGGCCATCTGCCTAGGATCGAGTCCGTAAACAGAGGTTATCAGGCGGTCATGTACTGGGGTGGTCTGCGCGGAGCTGTGGCGCTGGCCATCGTGTTGTCCCTGCCTGATGAACCCTATCGTGACACCTTAATCGCAGTTGTAACCGGAGCAGTGCTGTTCACCTTACTGGTGCAAGGTCTAACCATCGAAGCTTTGGTCAAGTATCTGAAGCTGGACACACCCGACCCGGCAGACCTGATTGCACAGCGTGAAGCTGAACTGCAGGCTAAACAGGGCAGTATGGCGCTAGTTGAAAGGCTGGTGGCTGGTGGATTTTTTTCCAAAAGGATAGCGCAGCGAATCAATGGTGAAATGCAAGCCGAAGTCGCAACCCGCGAAAAGGAAATTGCCAAGTATGGAGATGTGTTAGATGGCACTGAAGAGCTGCGAATCCTTGCAATGCGCGTGTTGGTGCGCGAAAAGTCCCGGTTTGACGAATTGTTTCGACAGGGCCTGATTGATGAATTTGCCTATAGGGAATTGAGCCAAAATGTGGAACATCAGTTGGATAGTGCCAAGTATTACCAGCACCTGCCGACTGGAGATTTACAAGTGTCGTTGGGTCGTCGCTTGTCACGCTTGCTTTTGAGCTTGCTGAGAGTCCTGCCGTTGATGTATGGTTGGGTAGAGGGACAACAGCACAGACAGATTTTATATGATTATGAAATGGTCTGGGCACGCTACCGATCGGCTAACAGTGTACTCAAGAATCTTGATGAGATTGCCAGGGATAGTGGAATCAAGGGCGAAGCTATCTACACAATCAAGGATCTATATCAAGACTTCAGGAATGCCAGAGAGGAGGAGTTGGAAGAATTTGCTACCCTTTATCCAGAATTTGTAGAAGCGATTCAGGAACGGCTTGGACACAAAATGCTTTTGATAGCTGAACAAGAGGAGATAGAGCGCACCGCACGCCTGGGTATTTTACCCAAGGGAATTAGTGATGACATTCTTAATATTCAGCGTCGGCGCTTGATTGAATTAAAACAGGGAGACCTGGCGCGTTTTCTTGACATTGAACCGCTCGAGTTGCTCACCAAAGTGCCCTTGTTCCGAGGTCTCAGTAAACCGCAGTTTCAAACAATTGCGAAACACTTGAACGAACGCAGTTTTCCCAAGGGGGAGCGGATCATTCGACAGGGTGGCAAGGGAGATTCTCTGTTTATGATTGCACGGGGTATTGCCGACGTAGTCGATGAAGAAGGGAAGGAACCAAAACTTCTTTCACACCTGTTCGCTGGCGATTTCTTTGGCGAGGTTGCTCTGCTGAAAGGAACCCCGAGAAATGCAACCGTCAGGGCAAACACACCCTGCACATTATATGAATTGCATAGAGATGAATGGGAAGAAGTCTGCGTCTTTCATCCAGATATCCACAATTCGGTTGAGCTGGTCGCTGAACAGCGCATCCGGAACACCGACTGATCCTGAAATTTCAAGCCAGCTAATTGCGATGCTCAGGAAACCGAATATTGAACCAGGTGATTGCACTCGCCTCCTTTATACCATGGGGTAATCCGGCCGGGATATAAACCATGTCACCTACACTGATAAAGCGTTCTACGCCACCCTGGTGGACATCACCAACCACTTCTCCGCCTGTTATCAAAACACCGGAGCCTTCCTGCACAATCCATACATCGATAATATCAGCGTGAGTGAGCAGCCTCATGTTTTCTGGCGTGATATTCTCCAGATGCCGAATATTCACATTGAATTCGCCGCCCTCCAGCATGCGAATGGTAGCAATGTCTTCAGCATTCATCCGGCGAAATGCCGTAACCAGAGCTTCCCGGGAAATATTCACGGCTCTGTTAAGCGGTGCTTCCTGATCGGTGTCGGGAAGCGAGGGTAATTGTGCAAACGTGGTTTGAAATTGGGAACAGCTAACAAGTATTAACAACAATAGTTTAATTCTATTCATGGTGAAAATACTCCTGTAAAGCGGTTAAATGGGCTTCTTGCGTGATTCGTAGCAATCCATCATCTCACAATATGCAGATTCCGGGGCGGATTTAAATTACTCTGACCCCTTTGATTTGATCCGCTTAACTTAGCAGTGTCCCCCTTGGTATGTGCCCCTGAAATTAGCTGAGTTTTACAATGCCGACGTGTTGTAATAACCTGTCTGTCAGTTTGGTTAATTCCGGAGGAAAGCTATCTTGCGCCACTCACTTTCAATGCTCCTGCTAGCCCTGTTGCCGGGCTTGTCGTACGTTTCCAGCGTAGCCTTTGCTCAAGAATCCCAGCAACCAAATTTTATTGTGGTGATGGCGGATGATTTGGGTTATGGCGACCTGGGCATCTATGGCTCCACCCTCATCGACACACCCAATCTGGACCTGATGGCATTGCAGGGTATTCGCCTGAATTCCTTCTATTCCAGCGCCAATGTCTGTACTGCCGCAAGAGGTGGTTTGCTGACCGGTCGTTATCCCATCCGTCTGGCGCTGGTAAACGATGTTGCCAGACCTACCAATGAGATTCATATTGCCGAGGATGAAATTACCATCGCCGAAGCGCTCAAGGATCTGGGTTACGCTACTGCCCTGTTTGGAAAATGGCATCTGGGCAGCCGCCTGGAGTGGGCACCCATCCATCATGGCTTCGATGAGTTTTATGGTGTGCTGCATAGCAACGACATGACACCGCTTGAGTTGTATCGTGGCCAACAGGTAATCGAAGATCCGGTGGATCAAACCACGCTGACGCAAAGATACACAGCGGAAGCGGTGCGATTTATTGAAGAGAACCAGGATAATCCATTCTTCCTGTACCTGCCCCATAGTTTTCCTCACGTACCCCTTTTCGTTTCCGATCAATTCAGTGGCGTTTCCGATGCCGGACTCTATGGCGACGTGGTTGAAACGATTGACTGGAGCATGGGGCAGATTTTAGAGAAGCTGCAAGAGCTGGAACTGGACAACAATACCCTGGTGATTTTTACCTCCGACAACGGTCCCTGGTTTGAAGGCAGCCCAGGCCCCTTCCGTGACCGCAAGGGCAGCTCATGGGAAGGCGGATTGCGGGTCCCGTTTATTGCACGCTGGCCTACCGTAATAGCACCGGGTGCTGTGAGTCAGGAAGCAGCGATGGGAATTGATGTATTTCCGACGTTGCTTGAATTGGCTGGTGGCACCCTACCAGGCGATCGCGACATAGATGGGAAGAATATTCTGCCCTTGCTTAGCCAAAATGCAGTCAGCCCCCATGACGCGCTGTATCTCTTTAATGATGACCGAATCGCCGGCGTGCGCAGCGGACAGTGGAAACTGGTGGTGGAGTCATTCTACCGCACCGCGTTACCGAGCTTTGATAACCCCGACTCCTATTACGGACCCAGTGGATTGCTATTCGATCTGGAGCGCGACCCATCAGAGACCTATAGCTACACCAGGGAAAATCCTGAAGTCGTGGCGCGACTGCGTGAGTATCTTGAGGCGGGCCAGCAATCTCTGAATGCCACAGTGTTGCCGCAGATGTGGAATCGGGCTAACTAGGGTGCCAGTCAAAGGTGGAGGCCTGCAACTTGGATCAAAGTGGTTAGAGTAATTTGATCGGGCCCAAGCGACGGCGTAAAAGGGGATAGAGAATCAAATTACTCTAACCCCTTTGATATATCTAGTACTCGTCGTAGCCCTCAGTGAATTCGATTCGAACTCCTCGGGGATCGATGATGTAGGCAATATTCAGGTCAATCGCAGGAACCTCACGGTAAGGCACCTGAAACTCAATACCCATAGCTTCCAATCTACGGCAGAACTCCTCCAGCCCATCGATTTCGAAACCGATGTGGTCAATGGCGGTACCCTGAGTCGCTGCACGTTCTCCAGCGCTACCACCAAAACTCAGGTTCATGCCGGGAACATTAGTAGTGGTGCCAATCGAGCCGCGCGGCCTGATCTCTAAACCAAAGGTTTCGGTATACCAGGCGAGCAGTTCTTCGTGACCCGCGGTATTGAAGTGGATATGGTAACCGGTTACTTCCTCTTGCAATCCCTGGTCTTCCTGCAGTTCTACTCGCGCGCCTCCCGGCAGATCCACGAATGCATTAATCTGGCCTTCAGCACCGAGGAAGGTCCGCCCGCCGAAGCCCGCCGCTTCAGTTGTTACCGGGAGTCCATCCGCTTCCCATTTGGCAAGAAACGTATCCATGTTGCGAACTTTGAAACCGAAGTGATCCATAACTGTCTCATTCGACGGCATGCTTGGATCCCTGGGAGTCAGTGCGACCAGCATGTTGTTGAGGACAACGGCGGTCAGTATCGGATTGCCCTGGGCGTTCTGGCCTTTCTCAACTACCCTGCCGCCAAAATGATTGACCCAAATATCTTTGTGTCGATCCATGTCGGAAACATTAAGGTGCACGTGGCCATAGGTAAGACCATCAGAGTTGAATGATGCCAGCTGCTGGCCACTAGATGGTGCTGCCAGCAGACAGAGTAAGACTAGCGCGGAGAAAAATCGCATGGGAGAAACCTCCATTATTGTTGCCGTTATTTGAAATCAGGCCCAGCATATAGCCATTGAGAGCAGGAGTCTATTCGGCTGAGCCAATATTCCCCTGGCCTTCTCAGCGATCCTGGCTCTAAATCTCGGTAAATTCTGCTTGAAGCGCGCAGGATTTGAACTATCCCCAGCGGTCAAACGATTGCCGCCAACTGAGCCACAGTAAGTGACCCTTTTATACCCTGGAAGCCCAAGTTCAATAATTAATTCATGATCCCAAACTGAAGGTCTGCATTGAAAAGCCATAGCGGACGGACAAGACTACACGCAAATCTACGCGGAAAAATAAGGAGGGGGTCTCGATATATTTACAATTTACGCCCCCTTTGCAGAGTCCAGGAACAAGAAAAGGTCGGCTATTCAGAGAGATAGCAGCAGACCAGTTGTATATACAGGGAAACCCTTTATTGGGTATACCGGGGGACCCGGTATCCTGGATACTCGGGACCCTCGGTATCTCCATTGGCGTAATCATGGGCTTTAGAACTTACTCTTTAAATTGAAGGGATTAGAGAATAAACTTGAGGCCGTGTTCAGCGTAATACCGAGCTGACTACATATACAAATGTTATGTGTGCTAACTGAGTGCAATACGTGGGAATATAAATGACAGAACGTGAGCTTATTGAGACATTTTTTGATGCGTTGAATATGGTAAACAGCAATTTTGAGTTCTGGTTAACGGCCACATTCGCTTTCATAATGGCGATTCATTTTGCAGGATCTCAGCTATCAATAATGGTTAAGCGATTTCTACAAGGTTTGTATCTTTTAGCGGCAGTAATTTTTTTTAGTCGTTTCGTTGCCGCAGCAACCTTACTTATGAGTGTTGTAGAGTTGATCGCTGAGGTAGGGACTGAGGTGTTGATTCAAGGACCCATTCCTTCTAACCTAATAGGTATTCTAAACTTAGTCGTAATGATTACCGGGACTATAGGTGCAGTTGTCTATTCTCATAAGACAAGCTTAGAACCGGACAAAAACCGAAGTTAATTTATAGTAAAAGTAGCATGTAATTTGGAGATATACTCGACACATAACAATAAAATCAAGGAGATGCCGCAAGCGGCACTCATTATTAAGAGCGTTATGTGCCTAGGAATATCACTGCATGACTGAATATGAACTAATTTCTTTATTGAGAGAATCTGCTTCAGGAATTTCTCAAGATTTTGAGTTTTTTATTACGGCCACATTTGCAGTCATATTTGTAAGTTATGTGGTTGGTGACAAATTGAAGAGAGGGCCCAGAATTATTATTTCATTGCTTTATTTGGGTTCCGTGGCGATGATTCTATTTAGATATCAGAATTTGATAGATCAGATTCCCTTCATAGTAGCCAGCCTGAATGAAATGGGAAGTGATTTTCCCGCTACATCGAACATTCCTTCTGTATCAGTTTTGAGGCGTATAATTATTGTTCTAGGCTCTATTGCAGCTGTATATACCATCTTTCAACCAGTAATTTTCGTGGATAAAGAAAAAGCCAAAGATAGTTAGGTGAAAGCGGCACATAACACATCAAATCAAGGAGATGCCGCAAGCGGAAGTTCATAAAGGGTTGAAAAATCGGGTTTAAAGAGATTGTGGTGCTGGGACTCCTGCCGACCCCACCCCCGTCTGGGTTTTGATCGGGGGGGTACTTGGTGATGACTTGTATTGGGTCAACTATTCAATGCGAAAATCGTCGAAAGTGCGTCAATCGAGCATGCAAATTAACAGTTTGTAGCTATTGTTGATCTACCAGCTCCGCCTTTGAGTTGCACTATTCCTATTATTTTTGTCATTCGGATTTATCCCAAGGAAAGAGAACCTTTGACCCAGTCAAAATAAATCTGATGATCCATCCTAACGAGGATATTAATATGGCACTGAGTAAAGATGCTAAGAAAACCCCCCTATTCAATTGCAGTTTTTCTCTTCCCTGATTATTAGCCATGAAGTTATTCAAGTCCTGTTCTGAAAGAAGGCTTAAATCAGCAGAGTCAGGGTTTTCTAATATAGCCAATCCTTGAGAACTTATTTCTAATGGTGGTGGATATTCAGTAATCCATTCAGAAGAAACAAAAGTGGGATATGTAAATATCACCAAGGCCGATAGGAAACTTATCCAATGAATTACTAATGCAAATCTATTTGGCATTAACAGTTATCCCCTTTGATGTTGAGGCAAATACAGGCCCGTTCTTAATAAAGGAATTAGTAGATACAGGTATAAATACAGGAGCATCTCTGTAGCCCACGCTCTTATTGACCTGCAACCCATAAGGCGGGACTGTTTATGCGTGGATAACTTCACCAATTCAAAGGCATCTGTGGATAAACAGCCTGTTGATTTGCACCGAATATTGATCCAGCGATTGCATTTAACTTTGATCCACTATTATAGACAGCTACACCACGCAATCAATAGCATGTAGTGGGTCAAGAATTCAGTGCAAAAATCATCAGAAGCGGGTCAATCGAACATGCAAATTAGCACTATTTCTTTAATGTAAGTGACGCATTCACTTTTGCCAACAGCCTGACTGCTCCCATACCGCGTTGCGAGTTATAAAGGACAATCCGTTTGTAAGAACAATACCCTTCATATCGATGGTAGATCTCGCTACATCCGATATTTTGTATAAGAATCTTTGATTGCTCCGGGCCTTGCCTGGCACTGATGTTATACTGCCGCTCGAACGAATGATGCAGACGGATTTACCATGGGCACTTATGTAATCGGTGACATACAGGGTTGTTATAAACCACTTAGAAGCTTGTTGAAGAAAGCCCGGTTTAATCCGAACAAGGATAAATTATGGTGTGTCGGCGACCTGGTCAACCGCGGCCCGCGGTCGCTGGATACGCTACGCTATCTACAAGATATGGACTCGGCTACTGAGATTGTACTGGGCAATCACGACCTGCACTTCATTGCCATTCACGAGGGCTGTGCTCCGGCCCGTACCAAAGGCACACTGGGAAAATTACTTCGCGCTCGCGACTGTCAGCAGCTCAGCGATTGGCTGCGCAGCAAGAAATTGGCCCACTACGACAGTATTGAAACCAACTCCGGGGTAAGGAAATTTCTCATGGTGCACGCGGGATTCGCTCCCCAGTGGACATTGCAGAAGACTCTAAACTACGCGGCAGAAGTTGAACTTGCCCTGCACGGCTCAAACTACAAGGCGCTGCTAAAGCACATGTATGGTGATACGCCGGATCGCTGGCATGACAAACTGATCGGGCTGGATCGTTTGCGAGTGATTACCAATTATCTCTCCCGAATTCGCTTTTGCGATGAAATCGGCACGCTGAATCTGAGCATTAAAGAAGGACTGAACTCAGCACCTGTTGGATTCAAACCCTGGTATGAATATGAAAGAATCAGTCCGAAAGTGAGTATTGTTTTTGGACACTGGGCCGCACTTGAAGGCAGGACGAGTAAAAAACAGATCTATGCACTGGATACCGGCTGTGTGTGGGGGCGGGAGCTCACTATGATGAGACTGGAAAATTCCAGGTATTTTTCCGTCAACGGCTAAACTATGCAATCATGCTTTATTTATTGAACGAGTTGTCATGAAAAATTATCTGGTAGGCGGCGCGGTTCGCGACAAGCTTCTTAGATTACCAGTCACAGACCAGGACTGGGTAGTAGTTGGTGGCAATCTGTCACAGATGGAAGCTCTGGGATTCATCCAGATCGGCAAGGGCTTCCCGGTTTTTCTGCACCCGGAAACCAAAGACGAGTACGCCCTGGCGCGCACCGAAGTAAAAACTGAACCGGGTTATACCGGATTCGATTTTGATGCCTCCAATTCAGTCACACTTGAAGAGGACCTGTTACGCAGAGATCTGACCATCAACGCCATGGCTGAAACCGAAGCTGGTGCCATAATCGATCCCTATGGCGGCCAGGAAGATCTTGACAAACGCGTCTTACGCCATGTCTCCCCTGCCTTCAGCGAAGACCCATTACGGGTTTTAAGAGTAGCCCGATTTGCCGCACGCTTTGCTCACCTGGGATTTACCATAGCCACTGAGACCATACAGCTGATGCAGGAAATAGCAGACTCAGGCGAGCTGGATTACCTGGTTAAGGAAAGGATCTGGCAGGAAATCGAGAGAGCTCTTGGCGAAAAGGACCCATCGGTGTTTATTAGTACTCTGAGAGATTGTTCTGCACTGAAAGTAATATTACCTGAAGTGGATAATCTTTTCGGCGTACCGCAGCCGGAAAAATACCATCCTGAAATCGACACGGGTGTACATATTCTTTTATGCATGGAGATCATCGCCAGGATATCAGATGATCCGGTAGTGCGTTATGCAACACTGGTGCACGATGTTGGCAAAGTGGCAACGCCCAGATCAAATTGGCCACATCATTATAACCACGAAAAATTAGGCCTGAAGTTGCAGACTGCCATTACAGAGCGGCTGCACATACCAAAGGAGTTCAGTGCAATAGCCCGGCTCGTATGCGAACACCACACCAAGTTACATCGCCTGAAGGAGTTGCGCGCCAGTACCGTGCTCTCTCTGCTAGAAGCACTGGATGCCTTTCGTCGCCCCCAACGCACTGAAAAATTTCTTCTGGCTTGCGAAGCAGATGCCAGAGGCAGAACCGGCTGCGAAGAGATCGACTACCCGCAGAAAAATTGGTTGAATGCGGTTTTCGATGCGGCCAATGCCATCGATGCCGGCACACTGATCAAGCAGGAAGCATCTAAACACATCAAGCCGGCTGAACTGATCAGACAACACCGCCAGGCTGCCATCGAGAAAATGCTGGTCGAAATCAAAAACGATGACTGACAATACCGCAGACACTCCTGTTGTGCTTGTAACCGGCTCAGCCAGACGAATTGGTGCTGCCATTGTGCAGAAATTTCACCAGGAGGGATGCAATGTAATCATTCACTGCAATCACTCCCGGCAGGAAGCGGAGGCCTTGCAGAAACAACTGTGCTCACTCAGATCTGACTCCGCTGCACTCATAGCAGCCGACCTGTTGCTCGATGCAGACAGAAACAGACTGGCAAGTGAAACTCTGGAGTGCTTCGGCAGACTCGATGTACTCGTTAACAATGCTTCTGTGTTTTATCCAACAGAATTCGGGACAGTCGAAGAAGAACAATGGAATGAGTTAATGGACAGTAATCTACGCGCTGCCTACTTTCTTTGCCAACAGCTCAAAAACGAATTGCAATTGAGAAATGGCTCTATTGTAAATATCGTGGACACGCACGCGGACAACCCATTAGCGAATCACTCGGTGTATAACATAGCCAAGGCGGGGCTCAAGGCGATGACAAAGTCGCTCGCCAAAGATCTGGCACCAGGTATAAGAGTAAATGGCGTGTCACCTGGCGCTATATTATGGCCAGCAAGGCTGGAGGAGAAAAAAGACTCGACAACCGATGCGATAAAGGCAGGTATATTGCGGCAAATACCGCTGGGTCATCTGGGAACAGTCGAGGACATAGCCGCTGCGGTCTATTTTCTTGGTCACAGTGCAAGCTATGTGACCGGGCAGGTAATCAGGGTTGACGGTGGTCGTGCCTTATCCTGATCAGTCCTGTTATTCGAGGACACCGCACCAGTCAAAATCAATGCGCCACAGTTTTTGATCTTCCTGATATGCCTGCCATAGCTCGCCATAAGTTTTACCGGACACAGGGTCCATAGCAGATGCAGCCAGTTCCGCCAATGGACACAGCACAAAAGCATTTTCAGTGATCTCCGGTCTTGGTAGTTCAATACCCGCCACCTGCCCTTTTGCATTACCAAAGGTGAGAATATCAATATCCAATGTTCTCGCCGAAAATTTCGGGTCTGTACGCACTCGACCCTGGCAGTCCTCCAGGTTTTTGATAGTAAGTATGATTCCAGGCAGTGCTTCGTTGGTTTCTATGATGACAACCAGATTAAGAAAATTATCACCAGCAAATCCCACCGCTTCACTTTCGTAGACAGACGAACAGGAAATAGTGCCGAAATGCTGTTGCAGAGCAGTCACTGCTTGACGAATATTATTTGCAGCATTGATGTTGCTGCCCAGACTGAGTGCCAAAGTAGTCATGGTGTGCTTGCGATTAATCATTAAGGAAACTCGTATCAGGCCTGTGTTTTCCCGAATGATCAACTGCTCCCGAATTTAACACCTCGCTCGATCACGACCCCGACATCTTTCGCACCTGTCACCGCGCCTGGTTTCCCGATGCGTAGTTTAAGCCAGGGTACAGAGAATTCCTGGATAACAATCCCGGCGATTTTCTCTGCCAGCGTTTCGATCAACTGGTACTCGCTTCCCTCGATGAATTCGATGAGTCGCTTTGCCACCGCTTTGTAGTCCAGGGTATTTTCTATGTCATCGCTGGCGGCGCCGGCACTTATATCTGCGGCCATCTCAAGATCGAGACTGACAATTTGTTTCTGTTTTCTTTCCCAGTCGTAAATACCGATGATGGTTTCGATTTCCAGCTCGCGAATGTAGACGATATCCATTGGTAAGAGTGTCCCTGGTAAAAAGTTAAAGCGCTGGCAGACTTTCCAGCGACCAACGAGGTTTGGCAATGATGCTCAGATCATCCTTCTGCCCTGCCATCAGGCGTTGGCATCCAGCATAGGCAATCATCGCACCATTGTCAGTGCAGTATTTTGCCTGTGCATAAAACAGCTCACCCTGTGCCTTACTTACCGCTTCCTGCAAACGGGCGCGCAGTCTCGAGTTAGCGCTGACCCCACCAGCAATTACCAGGGTCTTCAGCCCGGTTTGCTCGAGTGCCCGTCGGCACTTGATAATCAATGTGGCAACAACCGCCTCTTCAAATGCCCTGGCGATATCGGCGCGGGTCTGATCATCGAGATTGCCGTTGCCATCACTCTGCTCACTAATGGTGTTGCGCACGAAAGTTTTCAATCCACTGAAACTAAAGTCCAGGCCAGGCCGATTGGTCATAGGACGGGGGAAATGGAAGCGGTCAGCATCACCAAGTTCTGCCTCTGTGGCTACATTTGGCCCCCCCGGATAGGGCAGACCCAGCATCTTACCCACCTTGTCAAAGGCTTCCCCCGCCGCGTCATCCAACGACTCCCCCAGCAAGGTATAATCGCCAATTGTTTTTACCTGAACCAGTTGCGTGTGCCCACCGGAGACCAACAAAGCAACAAAGGGAAATTCCGGAGGGGAAGATTCAAGCATGGGCGCCAACAGATGACCTTCCATATGATGGACACCGATGGTCGGGACGTTCCAGCCCATACCAAGCGATCGCCCCACCGAGGCACCAACCAGCAGAGCGCCGATTAGTCCCGGACCAGCGGTATAGGCAACGCCGCCGATGTCCCCGGCCTGCAGCTTCGCCTTTTCAATCACTTCCTTAACCAGAGGCAGGGTCTTGCGAATATGATCGCGGGATGCCAGCTCCGGTATAACCCCCCCATATTGTGCATGGATATCGACCTGGCTGTAGAGACAATCTGCCAGCAGACCCTGTTCACTGTCGTAGATGGCGACACCAGTCTCATCGCAGGAAGTTTCTATACCAAGTACTCTCATTTATTTACTCGTTTTATTACTGCCGATTGCCCTGTCAGCCACACGCTCTGTGCCAATCACGTCGGGCAGATGAGGCACATCATGCCAAAAATGTGTAACCAACCCAAATTCTTGCCCCTTCATGGCATTTTAGGGCCTGAATTCTTTGCATTTCAAGCGGCAGGGCATTATTATGTGCGCCCTTGAGTTTCCGGGCAGGTTGGGCGGAAACACAGCAAGGATATTTAAGCGAACAAGTAAGGTATTAATTGCCCATGCCAATGGTAAAGTTAAAGGAAAATGAGCCATTTGACGTAGCACTACGTCGGTTTAAGCGCTCGTGCGAGAAAGCCGGTATTCTGGCTGAAGTACGCCGTAGAGAGTTCTACGAAAAGCCCACGTCTGTCCGCAAGCGCAAGGCTGCGGCGGCTGTTAAACGTCATCTTAAAAAACTGCAACGGGAAAGCAGAAAAAGCCAGCGTTTATATTAATCGCCCGACTCTGTCAGAACGTGGTCCATATCGACTTCCATCCCATGGACCTCTGGAATAAAAATGCCTGAAAGCCCACTGAAGCAACAAATCACTGCTGCGATGAAAGACGCCATGCGTGCCCGAGACAAGGCTCGGCTGGGCGCTATTCGCCTCGCACTTTCCGAGATCAAGCGGGTGGAAGTCGATGAACGCATCGATCCAGATGATACACGCGTCACCACCATCCTGGATAAAATGGTCAAACAGCGCCGTGAGTCCATCCGACAGTTCGAAGCCGCCAACAGGCAGGAACTGGCTGACCTGGAACAACAGGAAATCGAAGTGTTGCAGGAGTTCCTGCCCCAGGCCCTTGACGAATCCGAGCTGGACGAACTGATCAAGGCCGCTGTCACCGAAACGGGCGCAGCAAGCCTGAAGGACATGGGCAAAGTCATGGGAATGATCAAGCCTCAGGTAGTTGGCCGGGCAGACATGTCAGCGGTCGGTGCCAAGATCAAATCCTTGCTGGGCTAGTGCCTGCCTGGGTGGGCGTGCGCCTTTTTTATACTCTGGAGATCCTCTTCTTTTACCACTTCATCCGCTTGCCGTGAGGGTGGCATGTTACACTCTGAAATTGTACAGCCTCTGATTAGTAGCCCGGAGACTGCTGAGGTTTTGTTTGCACTCATTCTTCGGGTACAGCGAATTTAATTTCCGTTTTCTGTTTTGAGCAGCTTCACTTTATGGCCGGATTAATTCCACAATCATTCATCGACGACCTGTTAAACCGGGTTAATATCGTCGATGTGGTGGACAACCGGGTTCACTTAAAGAAAGCCGGTAAAAACTACACCGCCTGTTGTCCCTTCCACCAGGAGAAGACACCGTCGTTCAGTGTACAGCCAGATAAGCAATTCTATTACTGCTTCGGATGTGGGGCGGGTGGCAACGCCCTCGGATTCGTGATGAATTTTGAGCATCTGGATTTTCCCCAGGCAGTTGAAATGCTGGCGAAGGAAAATGGGCTGGACGTTCCCCGGGAGGAGAGCAAGGCGGCTACACGGCGCAAATCCGAAAACGCAAAGCTCTCCGAGACGCTTGAAAGAAGCAGTCAATTTTATCAATACCAGATTCGGCATCATGGCGAGCGGCAAGCGGCGGTAGATTATCTCAAGGCAAGAGGGGTCAGTGGAGAAATAGCCAGGGAATTTTGTCTTGGCTATGCCCCCGACGGGTGGGACAACCTGCTCTCGGCCGTAGGTACCGACGGTAACCAGCAACAGCTCCTGCTCAAGGCAGGGTTGATAATTGAAAAGGAGAAATTCAAAGGCGATGGGATTGAAAGTGAAACCAAGGGCAGTACAACTCGCCGCTACTATGATCGCTTTCGCCACCGCATCATGTTTCCTATCAGAGACAGCCGGGGCCGCACAATCGCCTTCGGCGGCCGCGTACTTGGAGATGACAAACCGAAATATCTGAATTCACCGGAAACGGCAGTGTTCCATAAGGGCTCGGAGTTATACGGACTGTATGAGTGCCGCAAAGCCGACAATAAAGCCCAGCGTATCCTCATCGTTGAGGGCTATATGGACGTCATTGCCCTGGCTCAGATGGGCATTCGTAACGCTGTTGCCACTCTGGGAACTGCCACTAGTTCGAATCATCTACGCCGGATATTTCGCTGGTTTCCCGAGATAGTATTTTGCTTCGATGGTGACGATGCTGGTCGCACCGCTGCATGGCGCGCACTACAGGCAACCCTTCCATTCATGGAAGATGGCCGGCAGGTGCGATTTCTATTACTGCCCGACGGCGAAGATCCGGATACCCTGGTGCGGAGAATTGGTAGGGAGGAATTCAGCGTCAAAGTTGACCAGGCAAAGCCACTGGAGGACTATTTTTTCGAGAATTTATCCCGTGATCTGGATATCACCTCCATCGAAGGCAAGGCCCGGCTCAGTAATCTTGCCAAACCACTGATCAAGCAGTTCCCAAAAGGAATCTACGGGCAACTGATGCTGGACAGATTGTCAGAAACATTGGGTATGTCGAGCCAGTCTCTCACCGAATTGCTGGCTTCCAAGCCAGATTCCACAGCTCCGGTCATGGATCAGGCCGATTTGGAGCAAATTCCGCCAGCTTATATGCAAAGTGAACCACGCCCCTTCAAGCAACGAGCCAGCAATGCCTCGCAATTGGATAAATACAGAAAACCCGCCAGCCTGAAAGCGATCGAGTTATTGCTGCATAATCCAGAGCTTGCCCTGTCAATCAAGCAGGATTTAGTGCCCCTGCACTCGGCGGAGGATGAGAACAGAAAATTGTTGCTATCACTTATTGAAATGATTCAAAAAGACCCCACAACAGATACCTACACCATGCTCGGTTATTGCTATGGCACGGCGCTGGGTCATCAGCTTCCACAATTGCTACAGAGTGAGAAAATTACGCCGACAGAAGGTATGGAGCAGGAGTTTTTGCATATTATTGACAGCATATTGTCAGATATTGCCAAAAAACTGGATCTGTTGCAGTTAAAGGATCAATTGAAATCACGAGTAAAAACAGCGAAAGAACAGGCCTAGTCTGGGTATATCAGATAATCCGATCCCTGCGTGAATTCACCAGGCAATTGACCGCTATCCTGGCTCGAAAGAAGTGAAATCCGGGTTATTAACCGATGCATGTCTGCTAATAACCCTATATAATGCCCGGCTCGCTTTTATTTGCGCACGGCTTGGCCGCACAACCAGGCAAGATGGAGTCCTATGGCAGAAATCATTGCACCACAATTAAGCCTCAAATCATTAATCGCGAAAGGAAAGGAGCAATCCTACCTGACCTACGCGGAAGTTAACGATCATTTGCCTGAGTCAATCTCTGATCCGGATCAGGTTGAAGATATTATTCAGATGATCAACGACATGGGTATAAAGGTGTTCGAGACGGCACCCGATGCAGATGCCCTGTTGTTAACTGAGGAAAATGATACCGGTGCTGACGAGGTAGCAGCTGCCGAAGCCGCGGCTGCGCTGGCTGCTGTGGAGAATGAGGCAGGCCGAACCACAGACCCCGTGCGGATGTACATGCGGGAAATGGGTACGGTCGAGCTATTGACTCGGGAAGGCGAGATCGTCATTGCCAAGCGTATCGAGGAAGGATTACGCGAATTAATGAAGGCAATGGCCTGCTTTCCGGGCACTGTGGAGCATGTGTTGAATGAATATGTGCTCATCGATTCCGAAGAGCGCCGCCTGGACGAACTGATAACCGGCTATCTGGATACTCCTGACGATGCACTGATTCAACCTCCGGTTCCAGTCCAACCAGTTGTTACAAGTGAATCCTCTGCCAAAGATGGCGCCAGCGATAATTTCGATGACAGTGATGACGATGACGATTTAAACACCGGCCCTGATTCGGAAGAGGCACGGATTCGTTTTACCGAATTAAGAGAACAATACGAAATCACCAGTGCCGTTGTCAGCAAGTATGATCGGGCTGACAAGCGCTCCAAAACGGAACTGGAAAAGCTCGGCGAAATATTCAATTGTTTCAAATTGACGCCGCGCCAGTTCGATCCCTTGCTGGCACATATTCGGGCTGTACTAGCCCGTGTGCGCCGCCACGAGAAGACCATCATGAGTCTGTCAGTGCGCAGCGCCAAGATGCCCAGAAAGATTTTCATTGGCAGTTTCCCCGGCAATGAAATCAACGACAAGTGGATAGATAAGCACATTAAGGAGAAGGAAGCTTATTCAGAGCTGCTGGTTAATGTAAAGAATGAAGTACTGCGCGCGCAGAAGAAACTACGCCTGCTCGAACAGGAAAATGGCCTGACCATTTCCGAGATCAAGGACATCAATCGGCAGATGTCTATCGGTGAAGCGAAATCCCGTCGCGCCAAGAAAGAGATGGTCGAAGCCAACCTGCGATTGGTTATCTCAATCGCCAAGAAGTATACAAACCGTGGCCTGCAGTTCCTCGACCTGATTCAGGAAGGCAATATCGGTCTGATGAAAGCAGTTGATAAATTTGAATATCGGCGCGGCTACAAGTTCTCCACCTATGCAACCTGGTGGATTCGCCAGGCAATTACACGCTCCATCGCCGACCAGGCCCGGACTATTCGTATTCCAGTGCATATGATTGAGACCATCAACAAGCTCAATCGAATTTCCAGGCAGATGGTCCACGAGAAAGGCCGCGAGCCAACGCCGGATGAACTGGGCGAGCGTATGGAAATGTCCGAAGACAAGGTGCGCCGGGTTCTCAAGATTGCCAAAGAACCGATTTCAATGGAAACACCCATCGGGGATGATGAAGATTCCCACCTGGGCGATTTTATCGAAGATGCAACCGTGGATTCCCCGGTTGATTCCTCTATCGATGAAGGCCTGCGCGAAGCAACCAAAGACGTGCTTGGCAGCCTGACCGCAAGAGAAGCAAAAGTACTGAGGATGCGTTTTGGCATCGACATGAATACCGACCACACCCTCGAAGAAGTGGGCAAACAGTTCGATGTGACACGGGAACGTATCCGGCAGATAGAGGCCAAGGCGCTGCGCAAACTGCGCCACCCAACACGGTCAGATCATCTGAGAAGTTTCCTGGACGAGTAATTAAAAGGGCCTATAACTCAGTTGGTTAGAGTAGCGGACTCATAATCCGTTTGTCCGGGGTTCGAGTCCCTGTGGGCCCACCATTTAAATCAAGGGGTTACACCTCCCCCGCAGTAACACCTCAATCGATTTGGACCAAATTTGGACCAATTTCCCGAAGGGAAATTCGGTCTAAAGTCTGTTAAATCGCATCCAAAAGTGATCCAATAACCCCAATTATTTGCATTGAACTTTGACCCGCAAACAATGCCGTTAAGTCCCGAACCCACCCACCCTAGCCGGGTCAACTATTACTGCAAATCCTGGGTCAATTTTCAATGCAATTCAACAGTCCAAGCCATCAACACCGTTATCCTGATAACGCTTTAACCAGTTATAGAATGTGGACTTGTGAATATCCAATCTCGCCAAGGTCCTTCTCACAGAAAGGCTGGAGTTTTCAACCAGACGGAGGATT
>Ga0187827_10000090_pt1 | contig 137010 bp, 132 predicted proteins | sample ETNtaG_39_FD_167969 | JGI IMG/M metagenome (GOLD analysis project Ga0187827, IMG submission 167969) | Marine microbial and viral communities from oxygen minimum zone, Eastern Pacific Ocean - ETNP2014_SV_150_PacBio MetaG (Illumina Assembly) | ecosystem: Environmental > Aquatic > Marine >... | reverse complement strand
CAATTTAACAAAAAAAAACAAAGGAGAACACTCACAAAAAGCTTATTCAATTTTTGTCTCTCCACAAAATAATAAGGTAATCAAAAACAAATCAACCATTTCTAAATTTATTTGCAACAAATGATAATAGCGGAATTTTTATAAATCGATATACTTAAGTCGCAATAATATCGATATATACATATATATGCCCATAAAGGTAAATTATGCCAAATTACTCTGAGGAATATTCCTTTTCAAGTTTCTCTAAGTTGCCATTCTATGGTCGGATTAACGAAAGACTATTGGATTTAGCTTTGATCGGAGAACAAAAATCGATAATTGACTTGGGATGCGGAACGGGATTGATTACCAAGTTAATTCTACAACGAGTTAAGGAGGCTGCTGACTCTGTAATATATGCTGTAGATCATTCCTCTAACGCTCTGAAAACTGCGGCTGAAGAAATAGGGGAACGAAAGCAAACGGCGATAAAATACATACACTCTGAAGTTGAAAATTTGAAGGAAGTGATAAAAGAAAAAGTCGATGCTGTTGTGTATTGTAATTCAATACACTATGTTACTGATAAATCGGCATTGATTAATGGAGTAAAGGAACAATTACTCCCAAACGGGGTATTTGCCTTCAACACCTCATTTTTTGAAGGATCTCATCCTCCAGAAACTCACAAATTTTATCGGAAGTGGATGATTAGATCTTTAAGGGTTTTAAAATCCGAATACGGTATAAGCCCAAAGAAATCAGATAAAGTAGAATCACGAAAACAGCTAACCCCTAATGAATATGAATCAATATTAAACGAGGCAGGGTTTGACGTTTTAGTTAAGGATATTCAACGCATTGAGGTACCACATGATGGGTATCACCACATTTCAGGTTTTTCGGATTGGATTGAAGGAATATTGCCCGGCGTACCCTTAGATAAAGGTTGTGAATCGTTACAAAAATCCTTAACGCATGTTTGGGAAGATATGCAATTAACTTCGATACCCCGTTTGTGGTTATCTATGACCGCCGTCAAACGGTCCGTTTAACTCCATAAAGGTACTCCGACATAGTCATTACATTGTAATTACCTCTGGTATCGGCGAAATACTCAGATTCTATAGCGCACCTCGCGGTCTCTATTGAAGTAAAACATGGTATGTTCATTTCCGTAGCGACTCTTCTAATATAAAAACCATCTTGCATAACTGTTCGATCACCTGTAACCGTATTAACAACCATATCTACGTCACCATCTTTTATAACATCAATGACAGTCCGAGTTTTACCTCCACTTAACCGTTTTTCCACCACCGTAACATCAATACCCAACTCCCTAATAATTTTTGCAGTTCCAGCGGTAGAAAATAATTTGTGCCCAAACTTGTTTAGATCTTTAACTAATGGAATAGCATCATGTTTATCATTATCAGCAATACTTAGCAGCACTGATCCTCTTGACTTTATCCCAAGTCCTGAAGCTATAAGGGCTTTGTTGATTGCACCGTTAATATCTTTGTCTATACCCATCACTTCTCCGGTTGACTTCATTTCAGGACCCAGAAAAGTATCAACACCAGTTAGTTTTGACATTGAAAATACAGGAGCCTTAACAGCAAAAATATTTGTTTTTGGAGACAATCCTGATCCGCAAGGTAAGTCTATAAGCTTCTCACCGTTCATAACAGACGTCGCTATTTGTATAATCGGTACACCAGTCACTTTCGAAAGAAATGGAACAGTTCGTGATGCTCTTGGGTTAACTTCAATAATGTGTATTTTTGAATCCAAATGGGAGTGATCAGAGGAATAATTAGAACTGCGAATAGACCTGTAATTTCCGGAACCAGTAATTACAAATTGTATATTCATCATACCTATAATTCCCAAGGATCTTCCGATAGTATTCGTGTATTCAATAAGGCGGTTAATTTCCGAGTCTGATAAAGAGACAGCTGGGTAAACTGCCATAGAGTCACCCGAATGGACCCCTGCACGTTCAATGTGTTGTATTATTCCAGGAATAAGCACATCTGTTCCATCACAGATAGCATCTACCTCTACTTCTATACCAATTAAATAACGATCAATTAATATAGGTTGTCCAGGAACTTCTTTAAGACCCCTGTCCAAGCTCCGTTTTAACTCATTTTCATTCTGCGCTATTTCCATAGCTCGACCCCCTAGAACATAACTGGGCCTCACCAAAACAGGATAACCAACGTTATTGGCTATTTCTAGTCCTTCGGTTACGGAATTAGCAGTACCTCCTGGGGGTAATGGCAAGCCTTCACTGGTGGCAAGATTTTCAAATTTACCGCGATCAGATGCCAAATCGATAACAACGGGGCTAGAACCATACATTTTAAATCCAGATTCCCCTAATTTTTGAGACAAATTTAGGGCGGTCTGACCACCAAATTGCACCATCGTATCAGGGCAGATTTTTGTCCCTTCATCATCCAAAATTGTTTCATTTTCCAAAATATCCATAACCGCTTCATCGTCTAACGGTTCAAAATAAAGACGGTCAGAAGTGTCAAAATCAGTAGAAACAGTTTCAGGATTTGAATTGATCATAATACTTTTAATGCCTAATGTTTGCAAAGCCCAAGCCGCATGAACCGAGCAATAATCAAATTCTATTCCTTGACCAATTCTTATTGGGCCACTGCCCAAAATAATTGCTTTTTTTTCATTGACAGAAACAGCCTCGTTTTCAGATTCATACGTGGAATAAAAATAAGGTGTCATCGCCTCAAATTCTCCAGCGCAAGTGTCCACCATCTTGTAAACGGGAATAATTCCAAGATTTTTTCTAATATTTCTCACCTGATCAGGTAACAAATCTGAAAGTGCCGCGATTTGATTATCGGAAAACCCCATTCTTTTTGATTCTAAAAGGAGATCCTTTGTGAGTTCATTGTTCAGCAAACATCGTTCTGTTTTGACAATTCTAGATAAAGCGAACGTGAACCATGGATCTATAAATGTTTTACGACTTATATCCAAATAGGATTCATTACGTCTTAACGAAGACATAACTGACCACAGTCTGTCATCATCCGGTAACATTAGAGGGTTTTTCCTGTCCGAATCTTCCCAAAGAAGAGATCCTCTATTATTTTCTAAAGACCGAACAGCTTTTTGTAGAGCAGCCTCAAAACATCGATCGATGGCCATAACTTCACCTGTGGCTTTCATTTGGGTACCTAACGCTCTATCGCCAGAGGCAAATTTATCAAAAGGCCATCTAGGTATTTTCACAACACAATAATCGAGGGCGGGTTCAAATGCAGCAGTAGTTTTACCCGTTACCGAATTTGGAATTTCATCCAATTTCATTCCTAGCGCTATTTTGGCGGCTACACGGGCTATAGGGTAACCTGTTGCTTTAGAAGCCAACGCAGATGATCGACTGACTCTCGGATTCACTTCAATAACATAATACATAGATCCTTCATTATGGTAGTTGGCATTAGAACCTAATTTTTTTGAAACCACATCACTTGGCTTGTATGCGAATTGAATATTACAACCACCTTCTATTTTCAGTTCCGAGACTATTTTCAATGAAGCACTTCTCAAACGTTGGTAATCTTTATCGTTTAAAGTTTGGCTCGGGGCAACAACTATAGAATCTCCCGTGTGAATACCCATAGGATCAATGTTTTCCATGTTGCAAATGGTTACGACATTTCCTGCTCCGTCTCTAATAACTTCATATTCAATTTCTTTCCACCCAAATAATGATCTCTCGACAAGGACTTGGTTAACTTTGCTCGCGGCAATTCCGGCAGGAACAATCCTGCGTAATTCATCAAAATTATTTGCGATTCCTCCACCAGTACCTCCAAGAGTGTAGGCGGGTCGTATTACTACAGGAAATCCTATCCTATTCGCGGCAGTTTCCGCTTCATCAATAGATTCTACGGCGAAAGAAAGAAGTAAAGGCTCATTGATTCTGTCCAACAGAGATTTAAATCCATCGCGATCTTCTGCCATTTCTATAGAAGAAATTGATGTGCCCAAAACCGATACATCATATTTTTCTAGTATTCCTGCTTTGTCTAAATCTACTCCCAAATTTAAACCAGTCTGTCCACCAAGAGTAACAATAATACCGTCGGGTTGTTCCCTCTCAATTATTCGTTCAATCACTTCTATGGTCAGGGGTTCAATATAAACGTGATCAGCTACATCCTCATCAGTCATTATAGTAGCAGGATTTGAATTCACTAAAACAACTTCGACTCCCTCTTCTTTCAACGACTTACAAGCCTGAGTGCCAGCGTAGTCAAATTCTGCAGCTTGACCTATTATTATAGGACCGGAACCTATCACCATGACTTTAGTCAATTTTTTCCCACAATCATCTCAATTGTTTTCCAATAAACCAAAACATCCTTTTTAATCACTGTTTCATACCTTTTTGAGATTTAACATTTTTTTTAACTATCGATAAAAATCTGTCAAACAAATATTCGGAATCGTGAGGTCCTGGGGATCCTTCAGAATGATATTGAATGGTCATTAGATCAAGATCCTTATGTCGTAACCCTTCAACGGTTCCATCATTTAAATTTTCATGACTTACTTCTAGTCCTTCTGGTAACAGTTCGTTATCCACCGCATAACCATGATTTTGTGCAGTTACATAAATGTTTCCTGTTTCCAAATCTCGTACAGGCTGATTGCCTCCCCTATGACCAAAATGCAATTTAAAAGTTTTAGCACCCATTGCCCTAGCAACAATCTGGTGTCCTAGACATATACCCATTATGGGAACCAACCCAATAATTTTTCGAACTTCGTTCACCATCCTATCTAATCCCGCGGGATCACCAGGACCAGGAGACAATATAACTCCATCGGGTTTCAAAGAAAGTATATCGTCACTGGTGGACATATCTGGAACTACGGTAACAAGACAATCTCTAACTTGGATAGACCGCAAAATATTGAATTTCAGTCCATAATCTGTGACAACAATATGAAGCTTGCTGGTTTGATTTTTCGTGATAATTTTATTTTTAATTCTTGCTTTCATATCGGAAAAAGTTCTGGAATTACTGGCTGAAGAATTCCCAGTCCATTTGTATACATTATCCGTACTTACTTGTCTAACAAAATCATACTGTTCATACTTGGTTGATGATCGCAGTGTGCCCAAAGCTTTTTCTAAACTACGTTCTGTCGTGATTATCCCCATCATCACCCCAAAAGAGCGGATTTTTTTTGTTAACGCCCTAGTATCTAATCCGGATATGCCCGAAATACCATTGGAATCCAAATATTTATCTAAAGTCATTTCGGAAAGGGGGTGGGAAGGATTATCACAATGATGTCTTACAACCAATCCATTGACTTGAATTTCATCAGATTCTATATCCTGACCGTTGATACCATAATTCCCTATCATTGGATAGGTGGTAACAAGAATTTGTCCACCGTAAGATGGATCAGTCAACATTTCTTGATAGCCGGTCATTGAAGTATTGAACACAACTTCCCCAACAACTTCACCATCATACCCAAAGCTTTCACCTTCAAAAGAACTTCCATCCTCTAATATCAAATAGCTTTTTCTAGTCAAGATTAAAACAACTCATTGTGTACAACTTTCCCTTCAACCAATGTCAAAACAATACGCCCTTTTAGTTTTTGTCCCAATAAAGGAGTATTTGCACTTTTTGACGCCAAATTTTTTGGATGTACCAACCAAGAAGTATTTGGATCGAAAACAGTTATATCAGCAATGCTATTTTTGGACAAAGTACCAAAATTTTTTTCAATGATTTTTGCTGGTTTTTCAGTCATACTAGAAACTAAAGTCCCCAGAGCTATTTTTTTACGTTCCACAAGTTCATACAACTGACAGAAAGCCGTTTCAATATTATTTATTCCTGCTTCGGCTTGATCAAAACTACATTGTTTGTCTGCCAGTGAATGGGGTGCATGATCGGTGGCCACAATATCAATTACCCCTTCATTCAAGCCTTGAATTAGCGCGTCAACATCATTCTGTGACCGCAAAGGTGGGTTTACTTTGGTATTTGTCTCATAGGCATCTACAGTTAGATGTTCCGGTATATCACCATGTAATCCATAAACCCAGTTTTCATTCATTGTTAAATGTTGAGGGGTAACTTCAGCGGATACATTTACACCATTGGTTTTAGCTTCTTTAATGTAAGACACACTTTGTTTAGTGGACACATGTGGTATATGTATTTTACCGCCTGTACTAAGGGCTAGTTCAATATCTCTATTTACCATGAGATATTCGGAAGATGGTAAAATCCCGTTCAATCCTAACCGATCAGCTACCGCCCCCGTATTCATTACTCCTGGACCTTTTAGGTTCATATCTTCGGCGTGGTTTATGATTGGCAAACCTGTATCGATTGAATAAAGCAATGCTTGCCTCATAAGTTTTGGGTCCATAACAGGATCACCATCGTCAGAAAAACCTACTACCCCGGATTCATATAACGCCATCATCGGAGAAAGATTTTTACCAGATCGATTTTTTGTAATAGTTCCTATTGGAAAAATACGTATTTGGGCATCAGCCACTCTTTGAAAAAAATCCCTGACCAATGGTGCTGAATCCGGTGGAGGTTTAGTATTCGGCATAGCGCATATTGTCGTAAAACCACCACGCGATGCTGCTATAGCTCCACTTTTAATATCTTCTTTCCAAACAAAACCCGGATCTCTAAGATGAGTATGAAGGTCAATAAAACCAGGCATTACAATCAAACCTTTTGCATCCACTACTTCGAAATCATCAGACCATGTGCCTTTAGTTTTGTGAATTATTTCTTGGATTTTTTGACCGTAAATCACCAAGTCACCAATTCCTTGTAAACCATTAGCCGGATCACATATGAATCCACCTTTAAGTACTAATTTTTTCATAATGAACTAACCGCTTGGACCTTTAAGGTATATTATCGTCAAGTCAATATTCCTAACGTGGCAAATTTATGTAATATTGCCATTCTAACGGCAACACCATTGGCAACTTGTTTTTCTATAAGAACGTTTTTGTTACGCATTAATTCTGAAGATATCTCAATCCCTTCATTCACTGGACCAGGATGCATGACAAAAGCATGGGGGGACAATTTGTTAAACCTGTCATGTGATAAACCCCAGACGCGGGAATATTCGTCCAATGATGGCAAATAACCTTGTTGTTGCCGTTCATTCTGTATACGTAAAGTCATAACTATATCGGATTTAGGTAATTCTTCTTCGATATTTTCTCTAATTTTTAAACCCGTAAAAACACCTTGAAATATTTCTTTAGTTGCAATCCAAGAATCTGGTAATAGTGTCCTAGGACAAACAACCGTGACTTTAGCTCCTAGTCGTAAGAAAGTTGATATATTTGAACGAGCAACTCTTGAATGTTTAATATCACCCACAATTAATATCTGTTTTCCTGAAATTTCTCCGACTTCATTTTGAATAGTAAAAACATCAAGTAGCGTTTGAGTTGGATGGGCGTGCCAACCGTCTCCGGCATTGATTACCGGGACATCAAGATTACGGGCCATAAAATATGGTACCCCTGAGTGATTATGCCTGATAACTAGGCAATCTATACCCATGGATTGAATAGTCCGTACAGTGTTTAATATTGATTCACCTTTTGAAACACTACTGGATGAAATGTTTAGGTTAATTACATCTGCTCCTAATATTTTCCCAGCCTGTTCAAAAGAAACCCTAGTTCGAGTACTGTTTTCAAAAAAAATAGTGACGATCGTCCTGCCCTTTAATAATGGTTGATTATCTAATCTACTTTCAATCATTTTTTTCATTAGTTCTGTTGATTGAAAAAGGTCTCTTATCAATGGTAAAGACATTGAATCAACATCTAATAAATGTTTTAATTTTTTAGGTCTGATCGTTGGTTGAGGTTGTAGTTTACGTTGAACACTCATTTTTGATCTTTAATGGACCCAGATTCTGGCAACAACTCAACCTGATCTACACCATCAATTTCCTTAACTTTTACCTTGACTTTTTCATCTTTAGTTGTGGGTATGTTTTTCCCCACATAGTCCGCTCTAACAGGCAGTTCCCGGTGTCCTCTGTCAATCAAAACAGCAACCTGAACAGCCTTTGCGCGTCCATACGAAAGTAAGGCTTCCATCGACGCCCTTATAGTCCTGCCAGTATACAAAACATCGTCGACAAGTATGATGGTTTTTTCATTTATATCGAAATCCAGCTGGTTCGATTTCATAGACGATAAAAGTTGGGATTTTTGATCGTCTCTATACAGGATTGGGTCCAACTTTCCAACCGGTATTCGGTAATCCTCATGTTTTGCGATGTAACTACTAATTCTTTGCGCTAAATACACACCTCTTGTATAGATACCTACTAAAACAAATCCCATATCTCTATTGCCCTCAATGATCTCGTGGGCAATTCTTTCTAGAGATCTTTCTATGGTAGAAAAATCCATGAGAATCTTGTTCAAAGTTTCCTCAGCGAAAGACCGTATTTTTGTTTCAAAAAAAAATCCCCGCCGTGAGGATAAGGGATTGACACCTGTGACGTTATAAATAACGCGAACCAATATCTCAATTCGTTACCCTTGTTAGCCTCACGGGACTAAAAATTAAAGGGACGCTCAATGGTTAAAAAGGTTATCATACTTTTTTTAAAAACATTAGTTTTCAAATCTATTTATAGACCAATTTGATATTTCTATTGAAGTCTGTTGTGACAAAATCATCTCCGAGGCAAGTAACCCCATTGCAGGACCAAAAAGGATCCCGTTTCTAGAACCTCCAGAACAAACAATCAAACCTTTTATTAGATAAGACAAATCTTCTATTACAGGTTGTAAGTCAGGTGTAACAGGTCTCAGGCAAGCGGTCTGCTTCACAAGATCCAGAGATTTTACGAAGGGGAAAATATCTGCAGCAGATTGAATAATCGTATCCCTACCAAATTCTGTTACATTCTCGTTAAAACCTATATCTTCTTCTGTTGTCCCTAACCATATCAGTCCATCAGGTTTAGAAGTGATATAATTTCCTTCCCACCAGATGCTTACATCAATATCTGGACCTATGGGTTTCAGTCTGAGAATCTGACCCTTTTGAGGATTAACGGGAACATTAATTCCAACGGTTTGAAGTAGAGGTTTAGTCCACGGGCCAGCTGCCACGATAACGTAATCAAAATCAAAACTGCCTTTGTTTGTTCGTACACCCTTTACAGATCCATTTATGATTTCCAACTCCTCAACGTTTGAATTATTAAGATCGGCTCCCTTTTGTTCAGCCATTTGCCAGAGTGAGAAACAAATAGAACGTGAATCAACTTCATAAGACCCATCGAAATATAAACCTCCCATTACTTTATCTGTGATTCGAGCCTCAATGTGACTAAGTTCAGTTGGTTCCAACCATCTGTATTTGGAAGTTAGGTCGGAAGCATGTCTTTCCGACAGGTTTTTAAGTTCTTCACACTTTGACGGGGTGGTTGCCAGCACAATAGAACTTTTCTTTCTGAAATCAGTGCTCAATCCGTTTCTTACAGAAAGTTCGGCGATTTCGGCGTGTAATTGTAAAGATAGATCTGACAACATTGCTATAGGTTCCTCTTTAGGAGCAGAAGGGGGCAAAAGACTTCCTAAAGCAAATCCAGAAGCATGAGAACCTATAGTATCCTTCTCGAACAATTCAACTGAATGACCAGACTTTGATAAAAAATATGCTGCCGCGCAACCCACAATACCTCCTCCAATAATGCATATTTTCATTCGAAATTTATAAGATTGATATTTGGATATTTTTCAACGTTTCGACCTAAAAGTAGCGTAGACTTCATCTCTACTCCTTCGCCTTCTGAGAGCTACACCGGACCTAATAGCAGATTCAGCAACACAATCCGCAACAGTTCGAGCGACGTTCTGATCAAAGACACTCGGTATGATAAAGTCGGCCGATACGTTTGAATCTGGTATGACGGAGGCTATTCCCTCAGCGGCAGAAATCTTCATAGAGTCCGTTATCTCGCGTGACCTCACATCTAGTACCCCACGAAAAAGACCTGGAAAACAAAGCGAATTATTAATTTGATTAGGGTAATCAGTCCGTCCGGTGGCCATAACCAACACATTGTCGGGGATTTCCTCAGGCCATATCTCTGGATCAGGATTAGACAAAGCAAACACTATGGCATTACTCGACATACGTGATACATCGTCGATCGTTAACAGTGAAGGAGCAGCTAATCCTAGAAACATATCAGCACCCTCAATTCCTTCATTGAGGGAACCTGTTATTTCCATAGGGTTAGTGTTTTTAGCAAACCATATCTTAGACTCGTTATCTCCATAATCTCTACCGTTATGTAGGGCCCCATGGCGGTCATATCCAATTATGTTTTTTACGCCATATTCCATCAGAATACGAGCACAGGCGGTACCTGCAGCACCTACCCCAGCAAGAACCAATTTTAAATCTGACGGTTTTTTATTGACAACCTTTAGGGCATTTATCAATCCCGCTAAAACCACAACTGCAGTCCCATGCTGGTCGTCGTGAAAAACAGGTATGTCAAGTTCCTTTTTCAATCTCTCTTCTATGTAAAAACATCTGGGAGCACTTATATCTTCTAAATTGATACCACCAAAACCAGGAGAAATTGCTTTAACTATGGAAACAATCTCATCCGGATCCTTAGTATTCAAAACTATAGGCCACGCATCAACGCCACCAAATTCTTTGAATAACATTGCTTTCCCTTCCATAACAGGCAAAGAAGCCTCAGGACCTATGTCTCCAAGTCCAAGGACTGCACTACCATCGGTTACCACTGCCACGGTATGACCTTTACCTGTAAGTGCCCAAACAGATTCTGGCCTTTCATGAATTGCCATGGAAACCCTACCCACTCCGGGAGTGTATGCTTTCGACATATCGTCGCGGGTGTTTACGGAAAATCTTGACTGAACTTCTATCTTACCTCCAACATGTAACAAAAATGTAGGGTCCGAAACGGTAAGTACAGAAACATCCTTTACGCTCTTGATGGATGCCACAACTAAATCTGCGTGATCCAATCCAGAAGTGTTGATAGTGAAATCTCTTACCATAACGTTTGCAGCAGCTTGCACAACGTCGACCGCTCGAGCATCGCCTCCAGATCCGCCTATGGCGGAAGTAATTTTACCCAACATTCCAGGTTCGTTCGGATATTCCGCTCTAACGGTGATACTATATGCCACTCCTGGTGATCTTTTTAAAGACATTTCTTTTCCTAAAACAGCCCACAAATGATAAATAACTAGGTTTTGCACATAACAACAACTTAACTTATCACTTTATTACAATACAAAACATCTTACAGTGAGGTAATCTAAAGTAGCTAATTTACAACTTTTTATAGGATATGGTGAATATATCAGGATCGCCCATGAACCGTTTAAGAGGAAAATTTACAAGTTGCAAAATAACCCGCAGGGAAGATCTAACCGACGATTTGTTCAAGATATGGTTGAAACCTTTAGAACCGTTTAGTTTTAAACCCGGCCAATATTGTACTATCGGCGTCGATGGATTAGAAAGGCCCTACTCTATAGTGTCGTCACCAGATGAGGAAGAAATCGAATTATTCATTGAAGTAGTCCCTCCTCCTGAAGGAAACTTAACTCCGATTTTGCACGAGCTGGACATAGGAACAGAACTAAGCCTCAGACCACGAGCAAAAGGTATTTTCCTATTTCAACCACGGTTTAAAAACCACGTTATGGTCGGTACTGTTACAGGTACCGTTCCGTACGTGTCTATGCTGAGAAAATTTCTTTCCGATCCTTCATGGAACAACCCTGAAGAATTTGATAGGACTGAACACAAATTTTTTGTCCTTGAGGGTGCGAGTTATAGGGATGAATTTGGCTATGATGACGAGCTTACGTATCTAGCCGACAATCACAGTTTTATAAACTTCCTTCCTTCTATCAGTCGCCCAAAAGAAGAAAGAAATTCAGGTTGGGTCGGAGCGGTCGGCAGAATAAATAGTTTGGTTCAAGACTTTGTAAAAACAAAAGGTTTGATTCCCAGTGAAACCTGTATTTACGCATGCGGTCATCCGCAAATGATTGAAGATGTAAAAAAAAGATTTTCCGGTACAGAATTCGAATTCTTAGAGGAACGATTCTGGAAGGAAGATGAATAATGGGAGTGATTTTCTATTTGAATTTGGAGGAAAATAATGAGTGAACGTATAGGATTTGTAGGGTTAGGAATAATGGGAAAGCCAATGGCAATAAACATAAGTAAAGCCGGTTTACCCCTAACCGTATTTGATAGACATTCGGAAAATGTAGATGACTTAGTAGCAAGTGGGGCAACAGCGGGAAATTCCCCTGCTGATGTTGGGGAAAAAAGTGACATCATCATTACCATGGTCCAAAACAGCCCAGAGTCGGAACAAGCGATAACAGGCAGTGGAGGAATTTTATCAGGCGCATCACGAAATAATTTGGTAATTGATATGTCGTCAATAGAACCACGGGTTTCACAAATAATTGCAGATAAATGTACTTCAAAAGGTGTTAAATTTATTGATGCCCCAGTTTCCGGCGGAGAACCATTCGCTAAATCTGGTGATTTAGCGATTATGGCTGGAGGAAATGATGATGACTTAAGAGAGCAAAACCCATTTTCGAAATCGTTGGTAAATCTTCAGTTTTATGTGGGGAAACTGGAGCGGGGAACGTAACAAAATTAGCAAACCAAATTATAGTTGGGGCAAATATTCATGCACTTTCCGAAGCCATGGTGCTAGGTAAAAAGGCTGGCGTCAACCCTGAAACAATTTACAACGCCATAAAGGGAGGTCTAGCAGGCTCAAACGTTATGAATGCCAAAGGACCTATGATGTATGAGCGCAATTTCGATCCGGGGTTTAGAATAGAACTCCATTTTAAGGATATAAACAATGCAATGGCAACTGCCAAAGAGTTAAACGTTCCACTTCAAGTAACAGCAAATTTACAGCAGGTTTTGACCTCCTTAGTTGAAATGGGCGACGGCAAAAACGATCACTCAGCGATATTGCGATACGTGGAACGAATATCAGGGGTAGAAGTTTCAAATAGTTGACGCCCTTTAGTCATTATTAGGTTTCCTAGCGACATCTTTGAGAAACTGCTCCACATCGGGAGATAAGTCGGGGGGATCGCTTTCTGATTGGATATTACTTTTATCGTAATTTTCTTCGAACTTTTTGATCATAGATTTTAGGCTAGGATTAGCCAAGATAGCTGAATCAACTTGAGAATATTGTTGTTCACCCATGCCCAATTCGGGTACATAGTTGCTAAATCCGTACAGACTAGATAAAACCGATAACAGTTTCGCTGCCCCTAAATAATCGTCATCTATTTTAAGGTATAAGGGTAGGTGAACTATTAGAGAAAGGGTTTCAATTTTTAGCTCTCTCTGTACTCTTTCGCCAATCTGCGATATCGAAGACGTTGGTCCCACATAAGACGATTCCGAAATTTTCACATCATCAGGAAATGGTACTTCCCAACCCTTTGCAGAACCTGTTACTGTCAATGGGCGAGTGTGAGGGACCGAATCGTACATACTTCCCAGTAAAATATATCGTTCTATTTTTAGCTGTTCGAACAAAATTAAAAGTGAATTGTTAAATTTTTCAGCCAACGCGTGGGGTTCCAAAATTTCTATTATTACAAGATCTCTATCATGAAAATCTTTTATCAAACTCACGTTAGTATTAGGGATTTTTGTTGACTTGATACCAGCCTTAATGAATATTTCGGGGCGGTAACGGGTAAAATCGTAAAATTTACTGGGATTTAACAATTCCCCTACATGAGCTATTGAATACATTTCTGATAATCGACGGACAACGTTTTTACCTACGTTTCCAACGTTTATCCAAGGATCAAGAGTCACTATGCAATGTGGGTTTCTCAAAGGATTTTCTAGATTTTTTATTTCGAAATCACTAACACGCATAATGTAACTTTGTTTTGTATTTTTGTACAGTATATGCCAAACTATATTAACTTATGTTCTATTTCACATCAGCTTGGAGCGAAATAACAAAAATGACAACACCCACAAAAAAATACCGTTCATGAATAAATTGGTTTTCTTACCCCCCCATTCTGAAATAATCCATAGTTGGCATAGGAAGCTTACAGACCGGGCCTCAGGATGGTCGATCGAGTTACCTAATGACCGAAATGAAGCACTCAAGGTACTTCCTGATGCAGACGCAATATTCGGTACCCTTGACCCTGAACTTTTGTCCGTTGCTACCAAGGTTCGGTGGATACAAGCTCCAGCCGCAGCGCCACCCGCCGGATATTACTTTAAAGAGTTAATAAAACATGATGTTACAGTAACAAATTTTAGGGGCATTTATAATGATCATATATCAGTTCATATACTGGCTATGATGTTGAGTCTAACTAAGCACCTGAATATTTATAGGGACCAACAGGTAAATAGAGTTTGGAAACCTCTTGAATCTCCAACTTACCATTCTACATTTCTACCATCTTCCACTGCACTAATAGTTGGTGTTGGTGGAATCGGAGAAGAAACAGCAAGGTTATGTCATTCCATTGGAATGACCGTGATCGGGGTAGATGAAAGGAGACAAGAAAAACCTGAATTTCTCGCTGATATGTTTTCGCCAGACGCATTAGATAGCCAACTTGAAAAAGCTGACTTTGTTATCTTGACAATTCCTCATACACCAAAAACAGAAGGTTTGTTTGATTTACAAAAATTTACGATTATGAAAAAATCGGCTTTTTTCATTAATATAGGAAGGGGAATGACGACCAATTTAACTGATCTAAATAAGGCTCTAATACATGGCGAGATTGCAGGTGCTGCTTTAGATGTTTATGAGGTAGAACCTCTACCTACAAACCACCCTCTTTGGGATGCTCCAAATATAATTATTACCCCCCATGTAGCGGCCCAAGGTGGCGAAAATATTGACGAAAGACGGTATGAAATTATTTTAGAAAATATGCGAAGATTTCAGGAAAAAGAAAACCTTTTAAATATCGTCGATAAAGCCAATTGGTATTAGCAGTTTTAACACTCAAACAGTTATAATCGACCTCATCGGAACAATTTAATTTTTTCCGTGAGTCCAGATAAATTTACTGGCTCAACTATTTTAAGGAGGTGATTAGTTTAATGGTTAACTATACAAGAGGTGCCTTACGTTAATTGGGGATAGCCCTTTAGTAGGGCGCCTCGTGAGTCGGACCACCCGTACAGCAAATGATTTTTTTGTTTGTTGTTCCGGTGGTCCGACTTAATTAAAAAGATTGGTATTATGAACAACACAGAAAAACGCCATATCACGGTAACAGGATTTGTTGTTCACAATAATTCAACATTATTGCACTGGCACAACAAAGTTAGGGAGTGGTTACCACCTGGCGGACATCTTGAAATAAACGAAGATCCCGTTCAGGCTTTATTGCGCGAAATAAAAGAAGAAACTGGACTTGACGTGATAATTATTCCAACTCAGGAAACCTTACCCATATCTAATCTCGAACAGTTGCAACCTCCTTTCACTATAATGATTGAAAATATAGAAGATAACTTAGAAGGTTCACATCAACACATAGATTTAATATACTTCGTCAAACCAATCCACGATCACAATATTCCAAAATTTGCCTACGATGAAACTTGGATATGGGTATCAAAAGAACAACTTTTGGACAAATTCCAGTTAACCAACGGTGAAGGAACACAAAAAAGTCCACCTGAAGATGTTATTAAATTGGGTGTTAAGGCAATAAGCTTTTATAACGCCGATTAAAAGGTCTATCTAAATTTCCCACGGGCATTTATTGGTATAACCGTCTCGAGTTTATTATTTCTTATACCAAAATAATAATCATGGAGATTTATAGTGGTATCGCCATGTTTAGGTCTTAATTTAACTTTATCACCAATATTCAATGTTCCTCGCTTGATAGTTATTTTTGAGTGTTCTTCAGAATGCCTTAATAACTTTGCATCGATAGGTTCAATCACATCAGCTAGTCCTCTGTCGACGCTAATGGATTTAAGACCTGCATCCACAACTACTTGGTTATTGATATGGTTCGAAATAACGGTAGTCATTAGGTACATAGCTGGTTCAAAATCATCCATGACTTCCATATAGTCTCCATCCATAAAAATATATGATCCGCATTGCAGTTCAGTCACACTATCTTCCAGACCGGTAAATCTATAGGTTCCCGTACCAGCAGCAGAAACGATTTCACAAGACATACCACTGCTTTCTATTTTTTTAACTGCTGATCGCAAAATACCAATTGCTTTCCGTGCTTCATTACTACGCGTTTCGTAATCCCTTTCAGCCACAATATGTCCTTCATATCCCATAACACCCATGAATTTTATACCAGGAAGGGTGTTAATAATCTTGGCGAGTCTGAGTGCCTCATCAACATCGACCCCACACCGATCCATACCAATATTAACTTCAACGATAACTCCAATTTGTATACGATCAGCGTTGGCAGCCATGGAAAGTTCGGTCAGGTTTGGTTCAGAATCACAAGCAACTATCAAACTGGTCATCTTAGCCACGGATATGAGCCTTTGAATTTTTTTCCCTCCAATAATTTGATTGGGAATCAATATTTCTCCTATACCTGCCCGTGCCATCACTTCTGCTTCTCCAACTTTAGCGCAACAAATCCCAATAGCTCCAGCCTCTATTTGTTTTTTTGCCCAATAGGAACTTTTGTGAGTTTTAGCGTGAGGTCGCATAGAGACCCCCATGGAATTCGCTTCCAATTCCATTTTTAAAATATTCTTTTCAGCAGTGTCCAAATCCACAATTAGACATGGTGTATCTAATTCTCCAAGCGGAGTCCCTGGAGAGGGTAAATAATCGAAATCCATATTCTGGTAAACCTCTAACTTATATTAATTTTGTACTATATTCTAGATGTATAAATCTAAAAAACGTAACGAATATTGGTTTAAAAATTCGTAAAATTAACATACGGGAACAAATTCTTGACTTAAGATAGTTCAGTTGGAAATGATTAATAATGAGAATACGCGAGCGAAAACAATTGCCAAAAAATCAAGAAAAAAAAAGAGCGCAGGGAAAATGGCGAAGTTGGGAAACTACGGAAGGAGCGATAAGGGCTCCCCATCGTTCAATGATGAGAGCCATGGGTCTAACAGACAAAGACATTGAAGCACCATTTGTTGGGGTAGCTTCTACCCACAATGAAGTGACCCCGTGCAATGCAGGCATTGCTCCAATAGTTGATGAAGTTAAAAAAGGAATATACACCGCAAATGGTACTCCTTTTGAATTTGGAACAATTACAGTATCAGACGCTATATCAATGGGAACCGAAGGAATGAAAGGATCACTGGTTTCTAGAGAAATAATAGCTGATTCAATCGAAACAGTGTGCTTTGCTGAAAGATATGACGGTCTTGTCGCCGTGGCTGGTTGTGACAAATCGCTCCCTGGGGCTATGATGGCTATGGCTAGACTAAATATACCTTCTATATTCATCTATGGTGGATCCATATTACCGGGTAGTTGGAAGGGTGAAGATATTCAGATTCAAACTGTGTTTGAAGCGGTTGGAAAACTGCAATCCAATGAAATCGATGATGAAGAATTACGTCAAATCGAAATTCGTGCCTGCCCGGGACCAGGAGCATGTGGGGGAATGTTTACTGCTAATACCATGTCTTCTATAGGTGAAGCTCTCGGATTATCACTACCAGGTTCAGCATCTGAACCCAATGTAGATCAAAGGAAACTTGCTTCATCCCGTGAGGCGGGACAAGCTATTTTAAACTTGTTGAGGAAAGATATTAGACCAAGCGATATTTTAACGAGAAAGGCATTTGAAAACGCTGTTACATTGGTCGTAGCAATGGGAGGATCAACCAATACCGCGTTACATCTACCCGCCATAGCTTATGAAGCTGGGATAGATTTAAGCCTTAAAGATATACATGATATTTCTATGCGGACACCTCTTCTCGCAGATATGAAACCAGGAGGAAAATATGTGATGTTAGATTTAGACAAGGTTGGTGGAATCCCTGTCGTTATGAAGAGATTGTTTGATGAAGGCCTTATCCATGGAGATTGCATTACTGTAACGGGAAAAACTGTCAAAGAAAATTTAAGCCATGTTATTGAACCCGCCGAAAATAAGGTCATTTACCCCGTCGTAAAACCGTTATCAAAAACAGGTGGATTAGTAACTTTATTTGGAAATTTAGCACCAGACGGTGCTGTTTTAAAAGTCGCTGGGCATCAATTTGGAGCTAAATTTTCTGGTCCAGCAAGAGTATTTGAACGTGAAGAACGAGTCATGGAAGCACTTCAAAAACGCAATATAAATGAGGGAGACGTAATAATTATCAGATATGAAGGCCCAAAAGGAGGACCTGGAATGCGGGAGATGTTGTCTGTCACAGGAGCGCTAGTGGGTCAAGGATTGGGTGAAAAAGTTTTCTTAATCACTGATGGCCGATTCTCTGGAGCTTCCCATGGTTCAATGATCGGGCATGTCGGTCCTGAAGCAGCTGTGGGAGGACCTATAGCTGTAGTTAATGACGGAGATACAATAGAAATTAATCTTGACAATTTTGAACTAAATATTGTGAATTGTATTGAATGGACTAATAAATCTATGGAGCAAGTGGGAAACAAACCCCCGAATATTTCTGATGTGAACGCTGAAATAAAGTTTCGGTTATCCAACTGGAAACCAAAAGACCCTTTATATAAGTCAGGCACTCTTGGAAAATATACGATATTAGTTCAACCAGCGTCAAAAGGTGCAGTTACCGGTTAGTCATATCACGTCCCATGGTCATTGGTAAAGTAAGCGGTTTATTATCTTCAGTTTCTATCATCCATCCAGCTAATAAATATCTCATTTCGGAAATTATCGAAGCGTTTAAAGGATCAAAAGCTACATTGTGTAATTCCCAAGGGTCCTTTTTTAAATCGTAAAGTTCATCTACATTTCCTGCTCCCCCATCTGTGCCCGAAGATAGAGTAGCTCCATATGCCATAGGGTCGGTGACATATTTCCAGTCCTTTGTCCTAACCATCTTTCGCCTACCTTCTGCTTCTCTGGCCCAAAGCGTTTCCAGTAAAGTTTTATAACCATAAGGTTTGGGCATTTTATCCAAATGCTTCATCGTGAAAGAAGAGCCTCCAGCTCCGTATTCCGAAAATGTTGCATTTCTTGGTTTCGAGTCTGTAACAATTGGCAGTGGTTTGCCATGAAAGGCATTAATACGTTCTTCAGTTACTTTGGGTTTGTTGATAGTTGAAGCAGTATCCCAGTCCGGGAGATCGGATTCGAAATTATTTATCTGTTGTAACTGAAGAAGAGTTGGAAGGATGTCTATGGTATTAGCCATAGATTCATCCACAATCCCTTGAGGTACTCCTCCTGAAGGCCAAGAAATCACAAGCGGAACCCTAACCAAACAGTCATAAAATAATCCTCCTTTTACTGACATCCCATGTTCTCCCATAAAATCTCCATGGTCAGACGTAAATACAATTATTGTATTTTTTCGTAGATCCAAATCATCTAAAGATCGAAGTATCCGACCTATACCATCATCCAAAAATCTAATCATTGAGTAATAGGTAGCTATTAAGCCTTTTTTGTGTTGTTCTTTATCAAAATCCTGTCTCATTATTTTTGCAAGAACTCTGTTTCTTTCAGGAGACGTCCCATCAGTGAATTCATCATCTCTTTGGGGTGGTAAAGTTATTTCGTTTATCGGAAACTGGTTGACATATTCTCTTGGAGATTCATAGGGTTCGTGAGGATCCGGAAACGAAATCATTAAAGCAAATGGTTTTTTATTTACATCAGTGAAAGTGTTATTTAGTTTTCCATTTTTGTACCTATTAAAAAAATCTATAGACTGACTGGCTATAAGTGAGGATGAATAATGTTCTAATGGATAATCGGAGCATGCGTATGCAATAGTTGGGCTCTGAGTGTTTGTTTGAAGGGTTTTCCTAGTTTTATGAGCAAGAGTTATTTGTTCGTTGGAATATCCCCACTCCATTCCTTGAACACCGACATTTTCTCCTACATAACCACCTGTAGGAAGCCCCGTATGTGAAATTTCGCATCTCACATCAAACAACGCCAGGTCATCGCTGTCGGTAAAGCAGTGGTTTTTGCCTATCAATCCTGTAAAGTAATTGTTATCCTTCCAAATTTTAAATGCGTGATTTGTATTTGGCGGCATCAAAGTTTCATTAAGCCGGCAACCGGTGGAATGCGGGTATCTACCGGTCATCATAGATGTGCGGGCGGGAACACATAAGGGATGGGGAGTTATCGCATATTTATATGTCACACCTTCTTTGGCGAGTCTTTCTATAGCAGGCGTTTTTATGCCCAAATCACTATATAAGCGTAAAGCCGACCATTTTAGTTGGTCAGCTACAATAAACACAATGTTGGGTTGAAGGTTCAAAAAAGGCTGCCTTAATAAATGATACTATTTTGCCTCACACATATCGTATGCCAAGGCAATCGTAGATTTTGTACAACTTATAAGAGACTCTATACCAACAGATTCATCAGTACCATGTACCATGGACAATCTTGGGTCATCATTCGGATGTGACCCCGAAAACCCGTAGGTTATAGTACCCAAATTTCTTGTAAATCTTGAATCTGTAAATCCATTACTGATGGACGGAATCCAGGTGATATCATTCCTGTTTACAGCTATACCATGTGCTTTTTTTATTGATTGGGCCAATTCTGTTTCAAAAGGAGAAGAATTAGGTACAGACATGTAATCTATTTCGTAATCTATGTTGTCGACGTCAGTAAACAATTTATGTAATTCAGATTTCACATAATCTTCATCTTGGAAAGGCAATGTGCGGATATCACATATGAGAACTATTTCTTCGGGAACACTATTTGATTTAATACCCCCGTTTATTATTGTTGGAGTAATAGTCATCCGAGATAAAGCTCTTGTTAAAGAAGCCAAAACCGGTATTTTATCTTCTAATGATTTAACTATTTGATTTATGTTTTTTTCAGACACTTCATTTTCGATACCAAAGTTTTTTAGATGTTCGAATAATGGAAGAGAAGTATCAAGATCAGGTTGATAATTTCTGATCAACTCGAGCGTTTTTGATAAACTGTAACTCGCATTTATGCCTGTCCAAGGCACTGAAGCATGGGCGCTCTCCCCCTTTAAGGTAATCTTAATTTCCATACGTCCTTTTTCACCGATACCTAGAAGATAATATAATGAATCCCCCAATTCTACTGGAGTGCCTCCACCTTCATTAACGGCAAATTCGGATTTAAGAATTTCAGGGTGGTTATCAGCCAACCAACCAAAACCCCACCTACCTCCATGTTCTTCGTCAGCACCACTTATTAATCTAAGCCCTCGATTAATTTGAACACCAGCACGATTCATTATCACAAAGGACATCAATTGACTTGTTAAAAGTGCTTTACAATCGGAAGATCCCCTTCCATAAATCCGTCCACCCAATATTTCTCCCCCAAATGGATCATGTTTCCATTTAGATTCATTTTCAACAGGAACTACGTCGGTATGAGACATTAGGAGCAATTTACAATTTTCTGTGGGCCCCAGAGGGTAATTTACAATCAGGTTATCTCGGCCGGCATCTCTCGCCAATAGATCACTTTTAATGCCTTCAACACTAAGCCAGTCGGAAATATACTGACAGACTTCACTTTCATTACCTGTCGGCATCTTCCCGGTATTTACCGAGGGTATTCTAACTAAATTTTGTTCAAGGTTGACGATTTCATCGATAGAATCATCAACCATATGCATCAGTTTTTGTAAGGAAATCATAACACCCCAAGTTGATTACATAGCACGGTCTAATGAGATAATTTACTATGAATACCGTAAAAAAACACTTTATTTACAGTAGTTATTTTTCCAAATATACCTAATCTCGGAAAAGTTTCAACGTGAAAGGTATGTTGGGCAATTGTTAGGATTCTAGTTTAATACATTAAAACTAGACTTAGTTAAACAAACATAAAATATGAAACAAAGAAGATTGAACATAGTTATTTCCACTTTTTTGTTGATACTTGTTTCGGTAACAGCATGTGACAGAGATGGAAATGATTCAGAATTTATTTACTCGGCAGATAAAAACGGTAATAATATAGACATTTACAAAATCACTACAAAAGATGGGGAATCAAATCAACTCACCACTAGTGAGGGATCTGACGTTAACCCAAAATGGTCTCCCGATAAATCAGCAATCGCATTTTTATCTGATAGAAATAACCAAAATATGTCCCTTTATGTAATGGATCCTGATGGAGAAACCGAAAGATCTTTATTTAGTGGTATTGGTGAAATACGAGATTATAGTTGGGGACCTGGTTCAAAACGAATAGCTGTCGAGGTAAACAGTGGTGGAACGGAAGAAAATATATGGATAGGTGTAATCGAGGTGTCAGATGGGAAAATCACTCAGCTTACAACTGAAGACGGGGATGCGTTTTTGGGGGGTTGGTCTCCAGATGGCCAGTGGCTGTTATTCTCTGTAATGGGTGGAAATGATCCGGGTATTAGGAGAAAAAATCCAAACGGTGTTGACGAAGTCGTTATCACCTCTGGTAAAGATAGCAATCCAATCTTTTCTCCTGATGGCAATTGGATAACATTCAACCGAGCAACTGAAGATGGATCTAATGATCTTTACATATACAACGTCGAAGAAGAAAAGGCCGAAAACTTATCTCCAGACGATTATGATGAGAATTTCGTTTCTTGGTCACCAAAATCTAAAATGATTTTATTTACAAGTAATAAGGATGGTAATACTGAAATTTATGCCATAGATCCCATGGGTAATGATGAAATCAGACTGACTTCAAATAGAATTACCGACGATAACCCTGTGTGGAATGGCAACGGTTCCAGAATACTATTCAAGTCCATCAACGACGGAGATTTCGATGTATACTCGATGGATAAAAACGGGAAAGACCAGAGACGCCACACAAACACATCCTATGACATTATCGATATAGATTGGTGACCCCAACTACATACCGAGCTTTTTTAACCAGCCCGTCTTTTCTCCCATAGCGTTGTCATCATTTCCTTCTAAATCTGTGCGAAGAGTAGGTGGAGATTTTCGTCTGCCAGACAAACCGTTGTTACCTGTATCTCCAGATCCTCCAACTTTACGCCTAGAAGGGGTGCTTCTCATTGATCCATAAGTCCCTGAAGTGTCGTTACCGTCGTTCTTGGTGCTCTTGGCCTGCCTAATACTCTGCGTTGAATGATGCCCGTTACTGCGTTTCTTATTTTTACTACTATTAGACGGAACAGACGTAATCTTTTTGCGACTAACTTTTGTTCTAGTACGTGATTTATCTTCTCCGTTAGGCGATGCAGCTTCATCAGATACCTCTTTTTTTAAAGTGACAGAAAGTTTCGGCATCCACAATCCAGTGAAATAAGACTTGGTTAATCTTATGTGAACATCCGAAACTCTAGAGGATTCACTGGAAATATTGCTTTCAAAAGCAGCTACTTCTACATGCTTACCTATATCTTTTACTGCCTGTAAAGCCGGATAAAAATCTGCATCTCCACTAACTACTATAGCTGTATCATAATGGTTCTTATAGGCGTGTACTACCAAATCCGTGGCCAACATAACATCCACTCCTTTTTCAACCACCGTTTCACCTCTTTGTTTTGAGATTCCAAGTTTTACTTCTAGATATGGTGTATCAAACATGGAGTCTAAAAACTTTTTTTGATCGTTGGACTGCGTGGTCTTATCAATCTCTTGCCGAATATTATAGTAATACGTTCTTTTCAGATTCCTGCCATTGGCAAGTTTGTTGGCAAATTTGTCAAAATGAACATTGTGTTTAGAACAATTTTGATCTAAAACATGGTACAAATTTGACCCATCTATGAACACCATGACGGATTCTGAAGTCCTACTGGACGACTTAACCATAGATTTTGAGGGCATAAAATTCCTCCCCGACATCCATCTACATCACTAAAACATGAATCATCATTCTAAACAGCAGGACAAAATCGCAAAGTGATATGTGGATAAGAAAACTAAATAAATAACACGAATTCGTAATCAAGCTGTCAACTCTAATTATAAGTCATAAATAGACCAAATTATATTTAGTTTTAATACGCATTTGGACAAGTTATGCTTAAACTAGTATGAGAACCTCAACAGAATATCGTATGTGAGAGAAAAAAGACGAGACTTTATTTAACGTTCAATTGGGTATTAACTACTGCTTGATGCCCAAAATTTTTGGCTAGGTTAGCAAGTTTAAGAAATTATGATTACAGTAGATAGCCATCAACATTTCTGGGAAATAAATAGATTTGACTATGAATGGATGGGCGTTGGTTCACCTTTAAGTTCAAATAAAACACCAAAAGACCTTGAACCGTTAATGAGTGCGTCGAACGTAGATTATTGTGTCACGGTTCAAGCACACCAATCGATTGAAGAAACTAAATGGCTACTAAAATTAGCTGAGTCAAATGATTTCATATCTGGTGTTGTTGGCTGGGTCGATTTGGCCGACCCAAAAGTAGGGAAAATATTAGATGATCTTCAAAATAACGAGTACTTCAAGGGTGTACGTCACTTATGGCATGACGAAGAAGATGAAAAATGGATGTTAAATCCAGGTCCTTTGAACGGACTAAGAGAAATTTCAAGAAGAGGATTATCATATGATTTTCTAGTCCGCCCAAATCACCTTAAATATGTCCCTATAATTATGGATTCTGTACCAAATTTAAACGCAGTAATTGATCACATTGGAAAACCAAACATTTCCACAAAGCAAATTGAACCATGGTTGAGCGATTTAAGAAAAGTGGCAAGTATAGAATCAATTAAGTGCAAAATATCCGGCATGGTTACAGAAGCCGATATGAAATCTTGGACAGTAAACGAACTTTCCCCTTACGTTCATCATGTATTAGCAATGTTTGGCCAAGACAGGGTAATGATAGGCAGTGATTGGCCAGTATGTACATTAGCAGCGGATTATAATCGGGTGATAACCTCATTTCAAGAAATCTTGAGTGGTTGTAATGACGAAGCTAAACGCTACATATTTGGACGTACCGCAATAGAATTTTACAAATTAGATATTTAGTAGCCTGATTTAACCTGTATTCAAAGTCTCTAAAGTCAGGATAGTGGCTCGCCTGAGCTCCAATTCCAATTGTCAGGCGGCCAAACGTTTCTGCCAACCCGACCACCACTGCCATCATTACGATCCTCGTCATACCAATCCTTTACGGTTGCAGCCCATTCTTTTATATGGGGGGTTCCTTTATGATACTCAAATGCATCTGGGTTAACATAAACTTCGTACAAGTACAATTCCGTGGGGTCATCAATATTTTGATAAACGTCAAATCTTAGGCAACCAGGTTCTTCATGGGTGGAACCTATCCCATCTAGTTTAACCGCTTCAATAAAAGCATCAACTTTGTCTTTTTGGATATACTTAGGGACGTGAATAACGTGCAAACTAGAAGAAAAGTAATCATGTTCGACTGCACCGATGTTAACCGAATCCCAATTGGCATCCCCACTGGGGAAAACGGGTTTGCAAAATGACACTTCCGGATCAGTCTCGAACATATCACTTGTGCTGTCTCTCCATTTTTCAAAATGCGGATACTTCACGTGGGCTTCAAAACCAGCTTTATCATTATATACTTCACAAAAAGCAAATTTAGTTGGATCTGTTCCATCCTGAATAATGTCAAATCGTCTGCAACCCGGTTCATTTCTAACGGATCCCTCCCCATCGCCAATTGAGGCTTTTATGAATTCTTCTACTTTATCTGCTTTTATCTTCAATCTGACCATTAGAATATACATAGTCGTTAAAAAATTCCTAACTATAACTAATAAACATCGTTAACTGGAAGTATACCTCTATTGCGTGTGTGCTGAAATTTTTGTCTGGTTATATTCTTTTCTTAATTCCTAATTTTTCTATGATGTTAAATTGTATGAAAGCAATTATAGAAATTATAGTGATGGATATTATTATCCACGGGAGTGACTTCATTAATAATTCGCTCTTCAAAAATGAAAAAGCATTCTTCAGTGATTCATGAAATCCACTCGAGAATAGAGTCAATAAAACGGAATTGTTATCTGAGTTATCCACTGAAGTTCTTAAGAGTTCGTAAATTAAATCATGTGGAGAAACGTACGCCCAGGAAATGTTCACAAACAAGAAAAAAAACAATACCCAACCAATTAATAAACCTGCAGCCCATTTTAACCGCCCAACCAACCCTATACCACCAATTAAACAAGTGAAAAACATTATAGGAACGAAGACCCACTGTAGATAGGACAATAAGTTAATTCTCGACATTTGATTTCGAATATCGTCGATTCCTTGGATGCTCTCTCCCGATTCAAATATATCGCTGGTACCAATTGGGGAACCTGATCTAATAGATTCTATGTGCACCCACATCGAATCATTACCAGATTCCACAAGCATTTCGCGCAGATCGTTATCAGAAAAGGTAATACCTTTTTTCACAGTTTGTTTAACTTCTTTTATTTTGTTTTCAATGTCTGGGTTACTCCCAACAAGATCACTAAATTCAAAGGAGAATGATCCCGGCAAACCTTTTTTTGCAAAAGATTTCACCTGATTATCTATTACCATATGTAACCCTTCTGAAACATTTTTTCTTACTTTTGGGTCTTCTGGTAAACATTTCGGCAAATCAGGAGATTTCAAATTTATAGTCAACAACGCTACTAAACCACTACAAGGTGGCAACTCCTCTATACGTTGGTCAAGGCGTTCGGAGGCAATGTCTAATAAGTTATCAACCGCAGAATCCCGCAGAGTTGAAATATCTACAATATACTGGAACGAATCGTCTTCACTGTTCATGTATTTGACAAATTCGTCAATAAAACGTCCTGATTCCGTTTTCATCCATTCATCAGACGCCTTTCCTTTTAACACTTCAAGTATTTCTTCTCTGGAAAAAGCTATCCCATAATTAAACGTGTTAGTTGATTTGATCATTCTTTCTGATAGAGGTTCAATTACCTTCGTAAAAACAACTTCCCTGGCATTTTTATCTTTCTTTAACTTATCTTTTAAAACTTCTCCCACTAAATCAACTCTGCTTGAAATTGGAATTTCAATGTTGAAGTTTTCGCTATTACCTGAAAAATATATGGTAAGTTTATTTACGCCATCGACTACGTGTGTCTCTAGCCACTCAGGAGGCATTATTCGTCTAAAATAAACTTCGAATTCTTTCTCTGTAAACTTCAGACCAAGAGAGTTTGACATAACACTCGAAACGTTTTCATATGCGATAGGAACAAGTACATTGTTAAGAATCGATTCAACTAAATGTAATTCGTAAACAGCCTTTTCAAATGCAGGTCCAATTGATTCAACCCTTTCGTTAAGTTGTAAGTCAATTTCAAAATCATCTGTATCTTGATTTAGATAACGAATTATTGATTCCACCGTAGATTGAATAATCTGTTCAGTATATTGTTGAGGAAATATTTCAGTAAAAAGATCAGAAATTAACAACCCTGCAGATTCTGTGTCTTCAAAAGTTACCGTTAGATGAGTGTCCATTACTTCACCTATCGATACCCCTTCGAGCGCTATTTCCTGTGATATTTCCGGGAGTATTTTAATGTAAGCGTTATCAATGATTCCGCTATCCGTTATCATATCGTTCATGTGATCTGGATTGGTTGCTAAGTCAGAAATTTGTGCTGAAATCAAAGATAAAACAAATATTGGAGCAAAAACTACACCGATTGTTACGGCCACTAGTCTTCTGAACGCAATCATTTATCCACGGCCTAAATAATCTTGCGACAGAGGCAAAACGATGGCCTCCAACATATTACTACCTTGGGGGAGAGTAGCCATAATTAGGGCTGTTTGCCCGATATCGTTTGTTCCAATGGACGGTTCAGGACCTTCATCTCGACCAGTGGACGATTTACCTCCTGATCTTCTTTCAACTTCTGTATTTCCTGGGTGAATACAACTCACTGCTATACCAAAATCCCTGCCTTCCAGAGCTGATGCTTGGGTAAGGCCCCAGACGGCATGTTTACTGGTTGTGTAAGGTACTGAACTATGTCTTGCCCTCTGGGCGGCTATTGAGCCGATGTTTATTATCCTACCGCCGCCTTGCCTCTTCATAATAGGAAAAACTTCTCGTATTCCCAGAAACATTCCTGTCACATTAACACCAATGACTCTATTCCATTGATCAACTGTGATTTTATCAACTGGACCACCATCGAAAGCCCCGGAGTTATTTACAAGAATGTCTACTTTTCCAAACCTATCCATAGCTGTTTTAAATAAGCGTTTTACATCAAATTCCGAGGTAACATCTGTAATTTGGGAAATGACTTCGGTGCCGTGGCGCCGTAATTGATCTGCTGATTGATCTAATCTTTTACCATCACGAGAACCAATAACAATTGAACATCCTTCTGATGCAAAAACATCAGCAATTCCTTTTCCAATTCCGGTAGCCCCTCCGGTGATAATGGCAACTTTATCTTTTAGTTTTCCCATGGTTTCCCTTTCTTATGGACTTCTTTTAGTATCCCCATAAATCTCCCTGTTTTCATAATTCTGTGACTTAGTAAGTATCGCCGATATAAGACCGATTATTGTAATAGCTATTACGGCAATATATGCTATTTTCCATCCGAAAACAAAACTTTCGGTGGAACCATCTACTTCCCCTACTTCCGATAATTGAACGTTAAACCCTTCGGAAACCATAATCAGACTTATAACGGAAATTACTAATGCTTGCCCAACAACATTTCCGATATTTCGGGTCAAGTTTACGAAAGCACCAATAGTTCCAAAACTTTCCCTTGGTACAGAGCTCATCGTAGCCACTTGGTTTGGCGTGGCCCAAAAACCCATTGAAAACCCATTGAATAACAAAATAATTAAAATATAAACCAAAGAAGTATTAGCGTCGAACAACGCGATAAACATACACGTTACAATCGCCAACACAAAACCTAATACAGTAAATCTCCAGTGCCCATATCTGTCCGAGAGTCTTCCGCCACTTTGTGCGCCAACTGCCATTCCAACTGCCGAAAACAACATTATTAATCCAACTGATCCTGGCGAAATGTTCCTTATATTCATCAGATAAGTTGGAAGCAGAATAAACAGTGATGATCTGCCCATGAAACCAACAATTCTAGTTATTGAAGCGTAACGGAAAACAGGATCTTTGAAAAGTTTTAAATTCATAATGGGCGAATTGGTTCGAAGTTCAAATACAACAAATAAAATCAAAAACAACAGTGCAATCATTAGACCGAACGGAGTAAATCCGTACAAATGGAACTCAAATGGGTTGTTTATACTTATAACTAAAGCGAGCATCGCCAAACCGGAAAATATAGCCCCCGCCCAGTCATAAACTCTATCTTTGGATTGAAACGATCCTATTTTTGAATCATCTAGTATGTAAAACCCCAAACTAAAAGAAAAAATGGCCAAAGTACTAATAAAAAAATATAGTGTTTGCCAATCAAAAAATTCCAATATTAAACCGCCAAAAACAGGTCCCAAAGCCCCTCCAACCGCGACAGCCGTTGTTTGAGAAGCTATCCCTTTACCACGTTCACTACTTGGGAAAACTGATACTACAATAGCCGTACCTACAGCCTGGCCCATTGCCCCACCAACACCCATAATTACTCTTGAGGCGACTAGAAACCCAATAGAATTTGAAAAGCCACACATTAAACCACCGGCAAAAAATATAATTAAACCACCACATAAAAAAAATTTTCGGCCAATCAAATCTGATAATCGTCCCAATGGCAATAAGATGGCGGTCACGGTAAGCGAGTTTGCTATGACTACCCACGAAACCATTTTTAAAGAAATTCCCAAATCTGCAGCAATGGACGGGAGAGCGACAGCAGAAATACTCATACTCATTACCATGGTGACAAGTGATAGCCCCACAGCAATAAATGCTTTCCATTTATATTCGATATTTAACCCTGCCAAGATTAGTTTGAAACCTTAATATTCCTAGTTTTTAACATTAAAACTAATGCTGAGAAAAGAGCTAAAAACATAACGACTGCTAGTAGCCAATAGGCCAATTTCCACCCAAGTAAAAAAGAATCCTGTACTAAAGGTGTCGATTGTTGGGCAAGATTATGAAGCTCAACTTCGGCTCCTTTTACAAGCATTACACCAGTAATTACAGCTGTGGCTAAAGCTTGACCTATAGCAGTTCCGATATTTCTTATAAGATTCAGTAGTGCACTGAAAGTAGCATGAGAATTTCGAGAAACGGTGCCAAGGGTAGCTGTCATGTTAGGCGCCATCCAAAGACCCATTCCTATTCCGTTGAAAAACAACATCGAAATTAGAAATCGTAAATCGGTGTTTCCATCTACTTGGGCGAATAGCACACCCGTTACGAGTGTGAGAGTTATTCCTGAAACTACAAAAACATTGAATCCATGTTTGTCAGATAACCTCCCTGAAAAAAGTGATGAAATGGCAATTCCAGCTGATGTGCTGAATAAAGTAAATCCCGCATACATAGGACTTAAACCCAAAAAACTCTGAACAAAAATAGGCATTAAAAAAAACACTGCCGAATTACCTGTAAACGCCAATAACCGTACGGATGTTGACCACGAAAAAGTAGCATTTAAAAAAATTCTGACATCAATCATCGGAGCTGATGTTCTTAATTCCCAGAATATTAACGTTCCTAGGCATCCTAAAATTACCAAAACAATACCAAAATAAACTAGTGATATCCAAGGGATGCTAAATGGATTTGATATAGCTACAATCAACATCACAAAAAACAGTGCCGATAAGATAGCTCCAATCCAATCATATTTCAAAATGGATTGGTTTCCGCCTATCCCAATTACCTTTTCATCCAAAATAAAATAAGCAAACGTAAGAGATATTATTGACGAAAAACCCAAAAGTAAAAACATACCACGCCAATCAATTACCGGTATTAGTAATCCGGACATTAGTGGCCCAACTATTCCAGCCAAACCTACAGTAGTGGTGATAATACCCAAGGCTTTTCCACGTTGGCGATCAGGAAACACACCTATAATAATTGCAAATGCCACTGCTTGACAAATGGCACTACCAAACGCCATAACGAATCTTCCAAAAAGTAAAAAAGGTAAACTGGTTGATAGTCCCGTTAGAAAACAACCCACCGTAAAAATTATCAGACCTATGATATGAAATTTTTTCCGCCCAATAACGTCTGCCAGTCTGCCCATCGGCAACATAACTCCACACATTGTTAATGATGAAATTATTACTACCCAAGCAACCGATCTAAGAGTAATTGAAAGGTCATCCGCAATCTTCGAAAGCGAAATCGTAGTTACGCTCATGTCTACAACCAAAACAAACAAAGCGCTCGCTGCTACGATAAATGTCTTCCATCTATAACTTTCAGAAGCAGCCGTATATATTTTTGATTCGGGAGTCAAATAAATAATTTCAAAAAATAAATAACATGCGGGATAGGCTACAAATTATGATATATATTAATTAACGATGATGAATTGGAATATGACTATGAAAAGAAATAAATTAACCGTTCTAATCCCACCAACTCCTGATAACGTTAACGCGTCAGAATGGTGGCCCGTAAAATCCGATGTCAACTGGATCGAAACGGTTTACTCGGATAATAAACCTGCACCATCAAAATTACAGGGTGTGGACGTATTTATCGGTACAGATTTTACGTATGAAATGGCTAAATTTGCAGATAAGCTCAAAGCAATCTTAATTCCAGCCGCAGGATATGAACGTATCATTGCTGATGCCTTGCCAAATGGGGCAGTCGTTGCTAACGCTTCCCACCACGAAGCTCCAATAGCAGAATGGGTGATGATGGTAGCAGTTGCATTGGATCACAAACTGTTACAAAGCCATAAAACTTTCGTTACTGGTTTATGGGACCATTGGCCTGGAAGATATGGACCATATCGGGAATTATTTAATAGGACATTCGGAATTATCGGTTTTGGTGCGATAGGCAGGAGAGTTGCAAAATTAGCAAAAGCATATGACATGGAAGTAATTGCATCAGGAAGATCTAATAACCATAGTCAAATCGCCCAATCGCTAGGAGTTAAATACTGTTGGGGCAAACAAGGAATGAAAGAGGTGCTCAGTCGGTCAGATTTTTTATTGGTAGCGACACCATTAATTCCTTCAACACTAAACCTGATTGACGAACAAGCATTAGCTTCGATGAAAAAAACATCTTACTTAATTAACCCTGCTAGGGGAAACATCGTTAATGAATATGCTTTGTACCAAGCTCTTAAAGAAAAAAAAATAGCGGGTGCAGCAATAGACACATGGTACAAATATCCAACCGAGGAAACAGATCAACCTAGACCATCAACACATCCTTTTTGGGAGCTTGACAATATTATAATGACGCCTCACCACTCTGGTGGAACGGATGGTACAAGAAATCGTAGAGCCCAAACAGTTGCTGAAAATATCGACCGTCTAACCAGTGGGCAACCGTTAATAAACGTTATTGACTTTTAGTATTTGTATCACTGTGATCTCTCACTTAACGCATGATAGAGAATAATTCCCGCGCTAACTGAAACATTTAGAGATTCGATTTTACCTTTCATTGGTATGGAAATTAAATAATCACACTGCTCACTCACTAGTCTAGATAAGCCATTTTCTTCCGAACCAGCCACAATAATTGTCGGTCTTTTAAAATCATATGAACGATAATTCATATCGGCATCACGATCTAACCCCACAACCGACAGACCCATTGATTTAAGCTCCACCAATGTCCGAGTAAGATTTACAACTCTAGCTACCAATACATGCCCCAACGCACCTGCTGAAGCCCTGACTGCACCAGGGGAAATACTGGCTGATCTACGAGATGGAATTATAATTCCATGAAACCCAGAAGCTTCTATAGTCCGTGAAATAGCTCCAAAGTTATGAGGGTCTTGGATCCCATCTAACATCACGAGTAGTGGAGGCTCCGATCGTTTTGAAGCAAAAGAAATAATGTCATCTACCGTCGAATATACTGGATCAGGAACAACCGCAATGATTCCTTGGTGTTTTTTTGTATGCGCTTGAGATTCCAATTGTTTTTTTGTAACTCTTTCCACAGTAATAGAATCTTTTTTCGCAAGAAAAAGTATTTCTTCTAGTTGAGGTTTCATTTCCATCGCATCGTAAATAATCAACTTGGTTATCCTTGAACCACTTCGGATGGTTTCAAGGACTGCCCTGCGTCCTTCTATGGTCGCAGTATGTATTCTCTTAGCTCTACTAAAACGTGACATTCTACTGTGCAAAAAAATAAATTCAGATAAACTACGGACGGTTAGATATTGATAATAACAAATATACGGGTGAGGTTTTTATATTGAAAAAAGGAAATTACAAACGTAATACATTGAAAAGAAAATTAAAAGAAGGTGCAATCGGCACCATAGCCAACGGCCCAAATAATTCGAATATGTGCGATTTGATCGGACAGTTTGGCTTTGATGCTGCATTTGTTGATTTCGAACACGGGGGAGTTTCATGGTCCGAATTAAGTGACATTAGTAGAGCATGCGAATTATGGGACATGGCATCTGTAGTTCGCGTAAACACATTGGAACCTTCTCTCATTCTCAGAACTTTGGATCTCGGCGCCAGTTCAATAATGGTCCCACATATAATCACTGTCGATGACGCTGAAATGGCCGCAAAATCATGCAGATATCCTCCATTAGGAATTCGTGGAGTAGCGGGAAGTCGTAGAGCGTATGGTGTGGACAATTATTTTGATGTTGCCAATCAAGAAGTTCAGTGCATAGCTTTGATTGAAGATCACGAAGCAGTTATGAACTTGTCTAAGTTAGTTAAAGTTTCAGGAATAGACGTATTTTACGTTGCTCCATCTGATATGGCCGCAAGCATCGGAAAAACTGGCAATCCCAGTGATCCATTAGTTCAAAAAACGATAAAAAATGCTATTCAAATCATAGTTGACAGCGGGAATATAGCCGGAACTTTAGTAAACGAAGGAAATATGGAATATTTTATCGACTTAGGTGCGAGATGCCTTGGGATTCCATGGCCGCTATTATTGGAAGATGCTTCAAAACGTTTTTTTGAAACCTTGTCATCAAGGTTTGGCCCGTAATACGCATTTTCAAAATAAGTACTGGTTACGAAGGGGGGTTAACCACTACTTCATCGTAGGAATGCCGGGCGGTAACAAGACCTGAAAATTCGAACACATCTAACGCTGACTTATACAGTTCAGTTGAAATCGAAGTGTCCCCTCCCCAAGTACCCAGCTTTTGGTAGTAATTTATGGCGGAAGAAACCGCCTTAATCGACATATTAGGAAAATAATCAGTTTCAGTTTCAGCGACCTCGATGGGATCTGACACATTCACCCATTCTCTAGCATTAGCGTAAGCCTCAAAAAATCTCCTGGATATATCGGTATCTAACCAATCCCATCGACATATTAAACTACTGAAAGCAACTGGACCAACCGCTTCACCGACCGATCCTACTATGTATCCAAGACCCTCTTCTTCAAGTTGCTGAGGATACGCTCCCTGCTCGTGAAAATAATCTCCCTGACCTTCTTTCCATTGTTTCACCATTGTTTCGCCTCCTGGTGATTCGATCCCATTAATTTCGTTAAGTTCAACACCTTTTTTATGGAGCCCGTAACGTAACATTGCTTCCGGTTGTCCTCCATGAACATACAAAAAGTTTCCTTTTTTTAGATCGTCCCAATGAAACTGTTTCATATTACTTCTGGAAGCAATAATGAACCCGTCTCGGGAATTAATTTGAGCAAAGTGAGCAACCGGGGGTTTTTTGGATTTTTCTAGATAGGACCAACTTGCGGAAACAGCCGCCTGACCTATATCCATTCTTCCACTGGAAACTTCATCTACCGTAGAAGTCCCTTCGCCAACAACATAGTAAGTAGCAGAAAGATCGACTTTCTCTAAAAACCCTGCAGCTATCGTCACAATTAATGGACTATAAAAGGCGGAATGTCTAGATACCATTATCCGTAAATGACTCAAACAAATCTCCCAAGTTTTTAAATTAGTGTAAAAAAATTGAACGGTTTCGGTATTTGTACATTTACTGATTGTACAAATTTGTGTGAAACAATAACTATAACTAATTTAGTGGAAAATTCAAGTTAACGTTTGCGAAAGGATATATTATGTCCAAACTCAAAATTACCAAAATAGAAGTGCATGAATTTACATTTGAAATGTCTGATGTAGGGAAAGACTACAATGGCTTTAATTTGGTTTATAAAAAAGGATCAAATCAAAAAGGAACCACGTACATTACAAAAGTTTTCACTAACGATGGTGTAACTGGAGAGTACGTTGGCGGGGATTCTCCTAGTTTCGCTCAGTTCAACATGTTCGCCGATTACTTGATTGGTAAGGACCCAACTCAACGGGAATTAATATATAACGATATAAAAAGAGCGATGAGGAAATTCGATAAAATGGGAATGGGTTCCATTGACATATGCCTTTGGGACTTAGCCGGCAAAATGTATGAGTGTTCAATCTCGGAAATGCTCGGAGGCTGGCGAACAGAGTTACCATGCTACGCTTCAACGATGCACGGTGATAGGAATGGCGGACTGGACTCACCTCAAGCTTACGCCGAATTTGCCGTACAATGCAAAGAATTGGGTTATAAAGGATTTAAAATCCACGGTTGGGGTGATTACAAACTGGAAGAAGAAATAGCCACAGTAAAAGCGGTCAGACAAGCAGTTGGACCTGAAATGGACTTAATGTTGGATCCCGCTTGTGAAATAAATACTTGGCTCGAAGCCGTAAAACTTGGAAAAGCGTGCGATGAAGCCGGTTTCTTATGGTTGGAGGACCCATATAAAGATACCGGTATTTCTATGCACGGACACAAAAAGTTAAGGGAAATAATAAAGACTCCATTATTACAAACCGAGCACATCAGGGGTTTGGAACAACACGTTGATTTCATTGCAAGTGGTGCCACAGATATCGTACGAGTCGATCCTGATTATGATTGCGGATTTACAGGCGCAATGAAAATTGCCAGTGCAGCCGAAGGATTTGGATTAGATGTTGAAATACATTCACCTGGACCGGCCCAACGACAAATGATGGCCGCTATTAGAAATACGAATTATTATGAAATGGCTCTTGTGCACCCCGACACACCCGAAATCGGCAGGAGTAACAACATATATGCCGACGATTACAAAGATTCTCTCGACGTTATTGATAAAAATGGAAATGTCGGTGTCTCTAAAAAACCCGGTTTAGGCGTTCAATATAATTGGGATTTTATTATGAAAAATCGTACCGGCGGGAGGGTTTATGGTCGCTAAAACTGCCTTGGTTACAGGCGGAGCTGGTTTCTTAGGGAGTCATATTTGTTATTCTTTGTTGGAAGATGGATGGAGAATCGTTGTTGCTGATAACATGTCTACTGGTAAAGCATCTAACCTGCCAAACAATATCGACATTGAAAACATAGATATATGTTCTTCAAAAATTTCGGAACTTATAAAAAGTTGTAAGCCTGATTCAATTTTTCATGCAGCTGCTCAAATAAGTGTTCCTACATCAACGCGGCAACCTGTTTTAGATGCTCAGGTGAACATAAATGCAACGATAAAAATTCTTGATGCCTTTCGACAAAATGGAAACCCTTCGAAATCGTTCCTTTTCTTGTCAACAGGCGGAGGAATTTACGGTCAAGTTGATGAATTACCAGCAAGTGAAGATGTAAAACCCCAACCATTGGCCCCCTACGGAATTTCCAAATTTGCTGCCGAAATTTATGTACAATATTTCAGAAAAGCGCACGGGCTAAAAACATCCATTGTAAGACCCTCAAATATTTATGGGCCTCGCCAAAATCCTGATAGTGAGGCCGGCGTAATAGCAATTTTCATTAAATCAATGCTGGAAAAAAAGAAGGTAAATATTTTTGGAGACGGAGACGATCAACGCGATTACATATATGTTTCAGACGTCGTTAAAGGGTGTCTGCTTGCAGAAAAACACGCTCTAAACCAACCTCTAAATCTGGGAACGGGGTTAAGCACATCCGTAAATGATTTATTCCAAACAATTTCTAAACTCTGTAATTCCAATCTCCAACCAAATTATTGTGATAGACGGCCAGGTGATGTTATAAACATAACCCTGGATTCGAGTGCAGGTAAAAGATTATTAGGGTGGGATATAAAAATTAATTTAGAAGAAGGCTTAAGAAAAACGGTTGAATCGTTTAAAAACGATAAGATAAAAAAATAGTGTTGAAAATGATCGTTAAGGTTTTTTTATTAAATCTTCTAAAGCAGACCAACCCAACAATGCACATTTAATTCTGACCGGAAACTTTTTTACTCCTTGTAAAGCTTCTATATCCCCTATCAAGTCTAGGTCATCATCAGAAATGGGTTCATCTTTCATCATTTTACGAACTTTTTCAATCACATGAATTACAGTATCTGTAGAAGAGTCTTGTATCCTTTCCGCCAATAACGACCCCGAAGATTGACTTATTGCGCAACCTTGTCCGGAGACACTTACACCAGTGATTGTGTCATCTTTAATGTTCAACTGTATCTTTAATTCATCGCCACAAAAAGGATTATTAACATCCAATTCCAGATCAGGTTTTGATAATGAACTGGTGTTCCTTGGATTCCGATAATGATCAAGTATTATGTCTTCATACATGCCATTAAGATCATCTGAACCCGACAATCCACTCATATTCATACCATAAAATCCTCAGCGTCTTGAAGGGCTTCAACCAGTTGGTCGACTTCTTGTAAAGTATTGTAAATGTAGAAACTTGCCCTAGCAGCGGCAACGACACCATAACTTCTAATCAACGGCATCGCGCAATGATGCCCAGTCCTGATTGCAATACCTTGTTTATCTAGAATCGTACCTATATCGTGGGGATGAATTTTATTATGTGTAAAAGAAATAACACCTCCTCTGCGTTGGGTTACATTATCTCCTATAACATTAAAATTGTTTAATTCCCTAAATTTTTCCAACGCGTATTTAGTGATACTATTTTCATGTTCCCAAACGTTCTCCATACCAATTTTCATTAGGTAGTTCGCCGCTACGCCAGTTGATATGGCACCTGAAATATTAGGTGTCCCGGCCTCAAATTTGTAAGGTAATCTATTCCATTTAGCATCTTCATATGTCACTTCCAAAATCATATCTCCGCCAAACATATATGGATTCATATCTTCCAACAAATCTAATTTAGCGTAGAGAACACCTATACCAGTAGGGCCAAGCATTTTATGCGCTGAAAAAACTAAAAAATCTATGTCTAAAGCTAAAACATCGACGGGCATATGGGGAACTGATTGTGCACCATCAACCAATACTCTAGCGTCATATTTCCTAGCCAAGGGAACAATTTCTTCTATTGGTACAACATACCCAAGGACGTTAGACATATGAGTCACAGCCACAAGCTTAGTTTTTTCATCTATCAAATTTTCAAAGTCAGAAAGGTCAAAACCATCTGATATGTTCAAATACCGTAGATCACAACCAGTTTTTTCCGATACCTGTTGCCACGTAACTAAATTAGAATGATGTTCCGCATTGGTAATAATAATGTTGGACTCTTTTGTGAGGTTATCTAATGCCCAAGAAGAAGCAACCAAATTAAGGGATTCCGTAGCATTTCGAGTCCATATAATAGAATTAGAATTGGGACAATTAATTAAATCCGAAATTTGAATTCTCGCATTTTCGTAGGCATCAGTAGCTTCCACAGATAACAGATGAACTCCTCTGTGAACATTTGCATTATGATTCATGTAATAATCCCTTATGGAATCTATTACCTCTTTTGGCTTTTGAGACGTTGCCGCATTATCCAGATACACTAAATCTTTCCCATTTACCTTGCGGTTCAATATGGGAAAATCTTTCCGGATTTCTTCTACATCAAATTGCATTTTTCACTCGAAATAACAGTTATGTTGTACCTATGGTATCTGATTGACTTTGCAGAGTAGGAATTATATCGTCTACAAGCCCAGAAATAAATTCAAACAATTCTGTAAGCTCAAACTCAACTATCATTTCATCAGCAAACCCTCTAATCAGCATAGCTTTTGCTGTATTAAAATCTAAACCACGAGATTGCAAGTAAAAAAGAGAGTTTAAATCTATGTGCCCCGCTGTAGCCCCATGAGAACATTGAACATCATCTGCAAAAATTTCTAAGGAAGGTTTAGTATCTATTTCCACTCCTTTTGATAGAAGCAAGTTCAAATCCTTTTGATCTGCAATTGATTTTTGAGCACCTTTTTCAACAACAATATCTCCACTAAAAACTGCAGTAGATTTTCCAGCTAGTATTCCTTTGTAAAATTGTCCTGAGGTACATGATGGTTTTGAATGGGTTGTACTTATTTCATTGTCTTGTTGTTGATCACCAAATGTAATGTAAAGGCCATGCAACTGGCACGTTGCGTCTGGTTCATTCAGAGACACATGTATATCGTTCCTACCGATTCTAGGACCAGTCGCGAATGTTGACGATTCAAATTTCGAACTTCCCTTCTGTCCAACCCGTGTACTTCCGATATGAAAAGAATTTTCATTCTCCATTTGAATTCTATAATGTCGGAGAATGGCTTCAGTGTGCTGTTCAATTTCAACCACGGGAATCGTAAGTATAGGATGTGATGTCAACGATATATAACTTTCAATCATTGTTGCTTCAGAATTTTCTCCCACATCCAAATATACCCTCGGAAACGTAGCAAAATTTCTTGGTACTTCTGAAACGACAAAAATTATATTTATTGGTTTCCGTATTTTTGTATCCGGTTCTATTTTTATTGAAATCCCATCTTGGACAAACACTGTATTTAAAGCAGCAAAGGTACCGGAATTCGGTTTAGCCAATGAACCAAAATTTGCCCACATATTATTATGTTGGAAATCTGAAATAGACAACCCAGACGGTAAATCTAATTTCCCTAATGAATCAGGTCGATACATCCCATTTATAAATAATATGTTGTGCCAGTCTTTGGACCAAGGAATCTCATTGACTATATCTTCAACGTTTACATCCGAATCAGAAGACAATGTAAAAGAAGTATCCGATAAAGGTTTAAGGTTAGTGTATTTCCAAAGTTCATTTCCGCGTCGGTGGAGAGGAATCCCTGTCGACGAGAAATAATCCCAGGCAATTTTTTTTAATACGTCAATGTTGGTACCAAGGGATGGAACCGATTTTCGGGTTTCTAATAAATCGTGAAACTTTTTTACAGATTCAGGGAAAAAATGTTTAGGCATTAAATGTTTACGTTAAATATTCTTTATAGCCTGACTTTTCAACTTTGACAGCTAATTCGGGTCCACCAGTTTCTACGATTTTACCGTCAACCAAAATATGTACTCGGTCAGGTTTTATGTAATTCAACAGCCTTTGATAATGAGTTACTATCAGGAAAGACCTATCAGGAGACCTTTGAGAATTAACACCTTCTGCTACTATCTTCAATGCATCAACATCCAAACCAGAATCTGTCTCATCCATAATAGCCAAGACGGGTTGTAGAATTTCTAGCTGCAAAATTTCATTTCTTTTCTTTTCTCCACCTGAAAAACCTTCGTTTAGAGAGCGTTTGATTAGATTGGCGTTAATACCTACTTGAACTACTTTTTCATCAAAACGTTTCGTAAACTCTCTAGCACTTAACTTTTTTTGTCCAGTTGCATCTGCTCGAGAATCAAGGGCTGCTTTCAAAAATTGAAAAGGCCTAACGCCGGGAATTTCTACAGGGTACTGAAAAGCCATGAAAATTCCTAAATGGGCTCTTGCATCGGGTGGTAAATCTAAAATTGATTCCCCTTTGAATTCTATGGTACCTGTAGTAATTTGATAGTCTGGCCGGCCCATAAGTACATTTGCAAATGTACTTTTTCCACCACCATTTGGACCCATAATTGCATGAACTTCGCCACTAGGTACATCCAGATCTATACCTTTTAGTATCTTAACATTATTATCTGCAGTTAACCCAACATGTAGGTCTGAAATTTTCAGCACACTAATTAATCCTTCTATATAAAATACTGGCTATTAACCAACTGCCCCTTCAAGCGAGACTTTTAAAAGTTGAGAAGCCTCTATAGCGAATTCAAAAGGTAATTCCTTAATAACATCTCGGCTCCATCCAGTTATAATCATGTGATGAGCCTCTTCTTCGGAAAGTCCTCTAGACATCAAGTAGAAAAGTTGATCATCCGATACCTTTGAAGTGGAAGCTTCATGTTCCAACTTAGCAGAGGGATTTCGCACTTGTATGTAAGGAACGGTGTGAGCTCCGCATTGATCCCCAATTAGTAATGAATCACACTGGGTATGGTTGGTAGCATTCTCGGCTGTTGGCATGATCTGCACACCGCCCCTGTAAGTATTACTACCCTTACCAGCGGAGATACCTTTTGAAACTATTGTGGACTTAGTGTTACGCCCTATGTGAATCATCTTAGTACCTGTATCAGCTTGTTGATGATTATTTGCGAGGGCTACTGAGAAAAACTCACCTACAGAGTTGTCACCTTTGAGGATGACACTAGGATATTTCCAGGTAATGGCAGAACCCGTTTCCACTTGTGTCCAAGATATTTTTGCAGAAGATTCCGCTCGACCCCGTTTGGTAACAAAGTTATATACTCCACCTTCTCCATCTTTAGTCCCAGGGAACCAATTTTGGATCGTTGAGTATTTTATTTCTGAATCATCTAACGCAACAAGCTCGACAACGGCGGCATGCAATTGACTAGTTTTTCGCATGGGTGCCGTGCATCCTTCAAGATAAGAAACATAAGAGCCTTTATCCGCTATTATTAGAGTTCTTTCAAACTGTCCTGAACCTTCGGTGTTAATTCGGAAATAGGTCATTAACTCCATAGGACATTTAACCCCTGGGGGAATGTAAGCAAAAGAACCGTCACTAAAAACAGCCGAATTTAACGAGGCATAAAAATTATCGGTATATGGGACCACTGAACCCAAATATTTCTTGACCAATTCAGGGTGTTTCTGAGTAGCTTCCGTAAATGAACAAAAAATTATTCCCATTTCTGATAATTTTTCACCAAATGTTGTCGCTATTGAAACCGAATCAAAAACAGCGTCTACGGCGACCCCAGCCAATTTTTCACGTTCGTTCAAAGGTATGCCAAGTTTTTCAAATGCCTCCAACATCTCTGGATCTACCTCTTCCATACTATTGGGTGCCTTGTCCTTTTTCGAAACGGGAGCAGCGTAATAATAAATATCCTGAAAGTCCATCCGAGGATATTGAACTCTCGCCCAGTTAGGCTCCATATCCTTATCTTCGAGATCCACCCAATGCCTAAAAGCTTTGAGGCGCCATTCTAATAACCAGTCGGGCTCTTTCTTTTTACTGGAAATCAAACGAACGATATCCTCACTAAGTCCTTTAGGAGCTAATTCAGTCTCAACGTCTGTTGAAAACCCCCATTTATAGTCCTTGTTCGAAAGTTCAGATTTTCTGGATATAGTATTGTTTTTATTAATCATAACTACTTGAATGAATGTTATTAAAAAGATAGTGCAAAATATTGCCAAATAAAACAATTGTTTTTGCAAATATTAAAGTTCCAACAACCATTGTACCGCCACTAAGTTTCTAACAGAAACCGCTACGGTAAAAAAATAAATTATCCTGGAACATTTTTAGAATATCTCATACAAATTAATATATAAAAGCAATCCGAAACAGGTATAGAATTAATTGGTAGCAAGGAACTGGTTTTTGATCATCACTCAGCGGAAATCACGATATCTGAAATTTTCCTGGATGATGGATTGGTACCTTAGTAAAGGTATTTGATACCAAAAATATAATCTAATTACTTCTGGGGAAGCACTAAATCCACAAGGAAATAAGGGTAAAAAAACAAGTTGAAATATGAAGCCGTCATAGGACTTGAAACACACGTTCAATTAAAAACAAAAAGCAAGATGTTTAGTTCATCGAGTGCCTTATATCAATCGGCCCCACCAAACACCTTGGTGGATGCTGTTACATTGGCATTACCTGGTACATTGCCCGTAGTGAACAAACAAGCAGTTAAAGACGCTATAGCGATCGGATTAGCCCTGAACTGTTCAATACGGGAAATAACAAAATTTGATAGAAAGCAATATACATACCCAGATCTAATGAAGGGTTACCAGATATCTCAATTTGATGAACCAATATGTTTTGGAGGGCATCTCGATTTACCGATGACTCCCCCTTTGAAAATCAGAATAAACAGAGTTCACATGGAAGAAGATGTGGCGCGTCTAATACACATTGATGGACCTGAAGGAGGGACTATGCACTCCCTCATGGACGTAAACAGATCTGGCGCACCGCTAATGGAAATAGTTACCGAACCAGACATGCGCACCTCTGACCAGGTATCACTATATATTTCGTCGCTTCAGCAAATAATCAGGTATTTAGGCGTTGGGACGGCCAATATGGAAGAAGGATCGTTCCGATGTGATGCCAATATCAGTGTGAGAGAATCTGGAACTACCGAATTAACAACTAAAGTAGAAGTTAAAAACATGAACCGCCTTAAAGCCGTAACAAGGGCGGTAGATTTCGAAATAGAACGTCAAATAAAAAAAATTGAATCTGGAGAAAAAATAATTCAAGAAACTAGGGGTTGGGTTGACGGTGATGGGATAACCGTGTCGCAAAGAAGTAAAGAAGAATCACACGATTACAGGTATTTCCCAGAACCAGATATACCACCTCTGAAAATTCACAAATCTTGGATATCAGAAATAAAAACTAAGTTACCTGAACTACCTCTTACTAGGAAACGAAGGTTTGAAAATGATCTCGACCTTTCTACCTACGATGCGGATCTCCTCACTGTTCAAAAAGATACTGCAGATTTTTTTGAAGAAGTTGTATCTCATGTGCCCATAAAACCTTCGTCTTCCAAAAATAAATTTGCCAAAGAGGCAGCGAACTGGATAAACGGAGAAATATCCAGGTACATGAATAATAACGATGTTCAGAGCATATTGAAAATTCCAATATCGTCTTTTAAACTAGCGGTCTTGATAGAAAAATTTATGAACAGGGAAATAAATAATAATTCTGCTAAAAAGGTGTTTGAAATCATGTGGTCATCAGGAAAAGACCCAAATGATATTGTGAATGATTTAAACCTAAATACAGTTTCAGATAGTGAGACCTTATCGATAGTTATAGAAAAAATAATCTCAAACAACCCTTCAGCGGTAACTGATTTTAAATCTGGGAAAGATTCTGCTATAAAATACCTAATGGGTCAATTAATGAAAGAAACTAAAGGTCAAGCCGATCCGAAACAGTCAATAGAAATAATTCGTTCCAAACTTACTGCCTGAAATTATAGCGTCTCCAAACACTATCCAATAGTATTAATAGAAAAACACTTGATGAAATAGGCAAAAAACAATGCAGTCGATTTTCAGCGTAACGCTTATATTAGTAGCCATTATTATAATTGTGGTCCTCTTGCTACAGGCTCGTGGGTCTGGTTCAAATCTTTTCGGAGAAGCAGAAACTACATTTAGATCAAGGCGAGGCATAGAACAATTTTTATTTAGATTGACAATTGTTTTGGCTTGTGTTTTTGTGGTCGTAGCAATTTTGAACGTAAGGTTCAGTGGATAAAATCTTTTGATACTATAATTTCTGCACTTAAGAAACCCACAAACTGTAAACGGCATCCTCGCTCATTGCTAACCAAAATCTACATCGTTGAAAAAAGTAAGTTAGAGACTACCTGAACAATACAACATGTTTCTTCATAAAAATCATCAAACTATCTAAAACCGTGTCCATTTAGTAATTCCACCTTCATCTGAAATTCTCACTCCAGCACTGGTAAGTTCCTCTCGTAGTTTGTCAGCGTCTTCGAAACGTTTTTCTAGTCTCGCAGCGTGCCTTTGATTAATTAACTTTTCAATATCCTCTTCCGATAGATCTGAACTATGTTTGGGAAGTTCCAAAGTGAAACCAAGAATCTCAAGAAATTCTCTTAACACTATCACCAAAGATTCTACTTTTTTACCACTGTCCCTGCGCCTAAATATTTCCCGACAAACATCGAAAACACAGGCAATTGCCGATGGAGTTCCCAAATCATCGTCCATAGCTTTTTTGAATCTATCAAAAAAAACACTAGTGTCCTTCTCGCCCTCAAGGAAATTTGAGGAAATGTTCGCTGCCTGTCTAATTCTCCCAAGAGAAGTTTCCGCTGCAGCAATTAATTCCTCATCTAAAAGAAGAGGGCTCCGGTAGTGACTTTGTAACACCCACAACCTGATCGCATCGGACGAATAGTTTTCTAACGCTTTTTCAATATTCAAAACATTACCAATTGATTTACTCATTTTGGTACCACTCATTTCAACTAATCCATTATGGATCCAAAACTGGGAGAATGGTTCAGTTCCCGATGCTGTCTCACTCTGGGATATTTCATTTTCATGGTGGGGAAACACTAGGTCCTGTCCTCCTCCATGAATATCGATTTGGGAGCCAAGGTGGTGAAGTGCCATGGCTGAACACTCGATGTGCCAACCAGGTCTCCCCTTACCCCAAGGACTTTCCCAAAAGGGTTCATTCGGTTTCGCTGCTTTCCAAAGGACAAAATCAGCAAAATTCTGCTTGTTTTCGTCTTTTTCAAATCGGGTAGAGTTCAACATTTCATCGACATTTCTGTTACTTAAACGCCCATAATTTTGGTCTGTGGAAACCGAAAAGTAAACAGAACCTCCCGATTCATAAGCATTGCCTTTACTAATAAGATTAGTGATCATTTCAATAATTTCTACTATTTCAGTAGTCGCACGAGGATACACGTCAGCCCTCATAATATTGAGTTTATCCATAACGTTAAAATACGCTGATATGTTTCTTTCAGAGACAGTAGTAGAGTCCGTCGAATCCATATTGGCTCTATCTATTATTTTGTCGTCTATATCCGTAAAATTTTGTACCCGCTTCACAGATAGACCCATAAATTTTAAATAACGGTGTAAAACGTCAAAAATTATGTAACTCATAGCGTGGCCGATATGCGGTTTATCGTTAGTAGTGACTCCGCACACATACATCTTAACAATTTCACCCATTGGTTGAAATTCTTCTTTTTTTCTAGTGAGAGTATTGTATAGTTTCATTTAATTTATTTTTGTTGCCGAACCGTAACAATAGATTGGGATGCTATCCCTTCCCCTTTTCCAATTGTTCCAAGGCCATCGGTAGAAGTTACCTTAACATTTACCGAAAGTGAAGGGTTTTTTGATTTTAACAAAGATTTAATTCTTTTTTCAATTGGTGAAATATAACTCGAAAGTCGTGGCTGCTGAGCAATGATCGTCGCGTCAATGTGAATGATTTCCCAACCCAGATCCCCAATAAGACCACTTGATTCTGTCAAGAAAAGAGCTGAATCATAATCTTTATAATTAGGATCAGAGGATGGAAAACGACCTCCAAGATCTCCCAATCCAGCAGAACCCAAAATAGAACTAACAATGGCGTGTAGAAGAACATCTCCATCAGAATGTCCCTCCAAGTGTTCTGTCCAATCCATAGTCAAACCACCCAACTTTAGAGGACCTCCTTTTACAAGTTTATGGCTATCATATCCAGTTCCGTGCGACCATTCTTTGGTTACTGTTCCGAAAACATTTTTCGTCAACAAAATTTCTGCGAGCATCAAATCTAGTGGTTGTGTCACCTTGATATTTTTTTCTTCTCCATCAAACACACCAACCATTCCTCCAGCCAACTCAATGAAAATGGAATCATCCGTCATGTCTGATTCAAAATAATCATTCGCTGCGTTAAGTGAACTGTAAGAAAAAAACTGTGGCGTTTGCGCAGCAACAATTTGGTTTCTATCTAAAGTCTTAACTACCAACTGATTGGAAACCCGTTTTAACGTGTCTTTTATTGGTATAACCGGAATGGCGGCACCAACTTGTTTGACGAGCGCCAAACCCTTCTCGATCATTGAATTATCAAGCAAAGGTCTGGCAGCATCATGAACGATAATGTACTCAGGTTTATCGACAAAATTAGAAATTACGTTGAGGGCCGCCATTACAGAATCTTGTCTACGATTTCCACCAACAACAATAGATCTGACTGTGAACGAATTTTCTGAAATAAACCGTTCAGTTACAAGTTTATTTTTTTTGGAAGTTACAACTATTAAATCGTCCACGAGTTTAGAATGTTCAAACAAATCTAAACTATACTCAATAACGGGCTTACCACATACTTTTTCCCAAATTTTATCTCTGCCTACCATCCTAGAACTGGAGCCAGCGGCGAGAAGAATAGCTATAACTTTTTGAGAATTTTTCAAATAGTACCCCAATTATTGTATAGATTTATCAGTCGATCAAAACCGTACATACAAGCCATAGATACCCATATTGATTTAATAGTTTTTCCTATAAAAACAGTCACAATAAATCTTCGCATTGGAAAACCCGTACTGCCCGAAATAATTCCTACAAAATCAAATAATGGATTAGGAATTACGCTGCCTAAAAATATCACTATAAGACCAAAACGATCTAACAATCCTTGTATACGCAAATAAAAGCGACTCCTTTTAAAAAAATTTTTCCCCGAAAAGCCAGCTAAATAACTTGTCATCTCTCCAAGGGACTCAGCCGTACCAGCAACCAGACCCACAATTAAAGGATTACCCAATTCTGTTGCACCGGAAGTACAAACAGCAGCTAAACCTGGCACTGGTAAGAAAATTGATGCTGCGCCAATAAAACTTACAAACCACAACACAGGGAAACCGATGATTTCATAATCAAAACCACCAGTAATCCAAATATAAAACCCACTAAAAACTACTCCAACAACCAATAAAATGACTAATAAACGGGCAAACAGATAAGTTTTTACCGTTATTTTGGTTTTGAAACGTTCAAGAATGAGCGCTGTTGAATCTTCTTTCAATAAACCTCTTTCTTACAGGAATCGTACCGTTATCTTTACAAATATTAATTATGGTCAATATTGAAAATTATCGTATTTTTTTAACAAGTAACTTACGCGTAACCGGCGATGAACATAATTTTACTTAAATACAATCGAACTGTCCGATACATCAATGGCTACCTTATCCCCATGAACGTATTGATTTTTTATGAATTCCCTTGCAAGAGGATTTTCGATATGCTTTTGGATAGCTCTTCTGAGAGGTCTTGCACCATACGTACTGTCAAACCCTGTAGATGCCAGCCATTCCTTCGCCTCATCAGAAATTTTTATTTCCAGTCCCATATCACTTTTAAGCCTATTTGAAATTTCTTCCAAAAATTTATCTACAATTTTTTTCACGTCTTCCAAAGTAAGTGAATCAAAAATTATAAATTCGTCAATGCGGTTTATGAATTCTGGTTTAAAAGATTTTTTTAATTCATCCTCTATTAGTATTTTTTTTTCTTCTGCTTGGTCATCTGCATTCTTCTTAAAACCAAACGATTCTTTGGATATGACGTCAGATCCAAGGTTACTGGTCATTATTATTATGGTGTTACGGAAATTCACGGTCCTTCCGTGACCATCTGTTAGACGACCATCATCTAAAACTTGCAAAAGAGTGTTAAAAATTTCTGGGTGGGCTTTTTCAATTTCGTCAAAAAGGACTACAGAAAACGGTCTTCTTCTTACCTGTTCTGTCAGTTGTCCCGCGTCATCATATCCTACGTAACCCGGAGGAGCCCCAATTAATCGAGATACATTGTGACTCTCTTGATATTCTGACATATCAATGCGGATCATATTGTTTTCATCATCAAACATAAATTCCGCTAGAGATCTAGCTAATTCAGTTTTCCCTACTCCCGTTGGTCCCAAAAATATAAAACTCCCGATAGGTCGATTAGGATCCTTCAATCCAGCCCGGGCACGCCGTACGGAATCTGCCAAAGCTTCAACGGCACGATCTTGACCTATAACCCGCGTGTGTAAATTGGTTTCTAAATTCAATAACCTCTCAACATCTCCTTCCAAAAGCCTTGTTACTGGTACTCCTGTACGTTCTTCTATGAGAGCAGCTATATCATGATCACGAACTGTTTCCGATACCTCATGCTCCTTTTGCCATTCGTGCTTCCTTTTTTGATAATCTTCCTCGTTCCTTAGCCGTTCGGATTTAAAATTTGCCGCATTTTCATATTCAGTCCTCGAGAAAGCAGATTCTTCTTTATCCTTTAAGTTACGGATCGACTTATCCAGATCTTTTATTTCTTTTGGCATCGCATCGTTTTCGATGCGCAGTTTTGCTGATGCTTCATCTATGAGATCTATAGCTTTATCGGGTAAAAACCTATCTGAAACATACCTAGAAGAAAGTTCTATTGCAGCTCCAAGAGCGTCATCTTCTATTTTTAATCCATGGTGCTGCTCATAACGAGGCCTTAGGATCTCAAGCATTGATCTAGCAATCGCAGGTTTTGGCTCTTCAACTAAAATTGGGGAAAATCGGCGTTCCAAAGCTGCATCGGATTCAATGTATTTCCTGTATTCGTCAAGTGTAGTCGCTCCAATAGTTTGCAATTCTCCTCTAGCAAGTGCTGGCTTCATCATATTACTTGCATCTATAGCTCCGTCGGCTGACCCAGCCCCGACTACTTTATGAATTTCGTCTATAAATAAAACGATCTCACCCGAGGCTTGTCTTATTTCATCCATAACTGCTTTTAACCTATCTTCAAATTCACCTCTAAATTTAGCTCCAGCAAGAAGCGTGCCCATTTCCAAAGAAAGTACCCGTCTATCTTTCAAACTTTCAGGAACATCACCGGATACAATTCTTTGGGCTAAACCCTCAGCTATCGCCGTTTTTCCAACACCAGCATCCCCGGTTAACACGGGGTTGTTTTTTGTCCTGCGTGTTATCGTCTGCATAACTCTTTTAATTTCTAAATCTCTCCCAATAACAGGATCAAGTTTTCCGGACCTAGCCAATTGGGTAAGATCAACACTATATTTACTTAATACCTTGTACTTACTTTCGGCCTGAGGGTCAGAAACCCGAGCAGAACCTCTCACTTCAAGAAGGGCCTGGTAAACGCTTTCCTGATCTATACCGAATTTCTTTAACAGTTCCGTAATATCCCCCGAATCTTCTACAGTTAGGGCAACTAACAAATGATCAGCACCAATCAGATCGTCTTTCAAACGATTAGCTTCCTCCCGTGCCACCTCAATCACTGAAAACACTCGCTCAGTTGCAAACAATTGACCTGTATTAGAAGGTGAAGATCCAACCTTTGGGTAAGAATTTAATCTGTTTTTTAATTCTTCCTTAATTTCGTCAACATCCGCATTAAGAAAATCTAGAATTTTTTCCGCTATTGAATCTTTGACCTCCAACAAACCTACAAAAAGGTGTTCAGCATCCCATTCGGAATGAAGGTTTTCGATCGCCATTTCTTGCGAAATTTTAAGTGATTCTAGGGCTTGTTCTGTAAAATCTTCTTGTCTTAAATTCATTTGAAAACTCAATTGTCACTTTAGTGGAAAATCAATTAATGATCGTCTATTCTTGCGAAGTTTAATCAACTCGAGTTTAAGTTGATTATTTTCCTGTTCCAAAAGTTTGATACGCCTATATGTTTTTCTCATCACTTCTACACCAGCTCTGTTTAGACCTAAAACCTCTATCCATTCACGTATTTTTTGTATCATTTCAACTTCAGTTTGAGAGTAATATCTCCTACCTCCTTCGGACCTATTAGGAACAACAAGACCCCATCTTTCATAGTTTCGAATAGTTTGTTGGTGGACTCCTATTATTCTTGAAACAATACCAATGGCATAGACAGGTTCATTTTTACCGTGCATTTAGTCATCCACCTTTTTTGAATCTTGCCTTTTTGCTTTCATTTTTTTTATTTCCTCTATTTCAACTTCAGAAAAATCACGCGGGATATTAACCTCAATCGTTGTAAACATATCACCTCGAGAGTTTCCTTGAAACGACGGCATACCTTTTCCTGAAAGGCGAAACGTTTTACCATTCGGAGTCCCCGGCGGAATAAAGAGTGAAATTTTTCCGTCAATCGTATTTACGGTAACTTCAGACCCCAATATTGCATCAAACAAAGACACATTGAATTTAGAGCGTATATCTTTACCGTCAACCGTAAAAACCGAATCTTTTTGTAAATGAATTTTTACATCAAGGACCAAATCTTTTGGACGCAACCTAATGATTTTCCCATCGGTGACACCAGGAGGTATGTTAACTTCTATGTTCTTATCGTCTGATCCCCGACCAGAAATGGTAAACCTACGTTGAGTTCCAGTAAATGCTTCTTTTAAAGATATGTTTACATCGGTTGTCATTAATTTTTCAGATTTTCTGCCTGGTTGGCGATTAAACATCCCCTCAAATGTATCGGCGTCGGAAAATCCATTTCCAAATATGTCTCCAAAGTTAGTAAAAGAATTTCCCCTTCCCCGACCCATTTTCCGTAGGTCATCTGCATGTTTCCAGCCATCACCGAACTGGTCATAATCTTTCCGTTTTTTTACACTAGATAAAACTTCATATGCCTCATTTACTTTTTTGAATCTGTTAGATGCAACCGTATCTCCTTGGTTGAGGTCAGGATGTAAATCGCGGGCAAGTTGCCTGTATCGTCGTTTGATTTCCGCTTGAGAAGAACTTTTTGAAACGCCGAGCGTTTCGTAGTAGTTCATAAAAAAACCTTTTGTATCGTTAAAACTTGTCGATGTTTCTATTATACTTTATTTAAGTATTCTTACAACATTGTTATAAGATTTTACAACATAACCATTTGATGTTAATGTGAAACTAATAGCATATTATAGAGGTAATACAAATTATTTATATGGGAATAATTTGTAATTAACTTGCAGGAAAATTGAGTACCCCCTTCTGCTTTACCAAGCGTAATTTATAATTAAGTAGTAATTTTCTTGTAATGCAAATTTTGAACCTCTCTTCTTTAAATCAAAATAATTGGATGCCTGATTTTTTTAAAAGGTACAACGAAGAGATAAATCAAGCTTTAAAAGATGAGATAAACGATCGCCTCAATCCCATATATGAAACTCACAAGTATTATATGGGTTTCGATAATAATCAAGATCCGGCCGAAAAGTCTGTCGGTAAAAGATTACGCCCTTCCCTGGTGATGTTATCTTCGGATGCCGTTGATGGCGACCACGAAGTTGCATTGTTAATCGCCACCGCTTTAGAGTATGTCCATAATTTTTCACTCATTCACGACGATTTGGAAGACAGGGATAAAATTCGTCACCACAAACCAACAATATGGACAATATGGGGTGACAGTGCAGCAATTATATCGGGTAACGGAATGTTAAAAATCGCTGATAACATCATGGGAAAGCTAGCTGATGTTAATAACATTGATCCTTCTTTTGTACTGAAACTACAAATTGAAATGGCATCAAGTTATTTAAAAATGATGGAAGGACAATATTTCGACATAGCATACGAATCAGTTTCGACGATTTCTATGTCGGAGTATTTAAACATGATAGAACTTAAAACAGGTGCCTTAATTGAATCCGCCATGTACTTGGGCAGTATAACTAAAAATTTTCCGTCCGGTAACCACGTAGTAAGTAGTCAAATGAAATCGATAGGACACGAACTTGGAAGAGTCTATCAAATACGAGACGATATGTTAGGGGTATGGGGAACGAAAGCGACTGGTAAACCCGTAGGTGCTGATCTAATAAGAAAGAAGAAATCACTCCCAATCATTCACGCGTTAAACAACCCATCTCGCGAAATACGAACAAAAATAAGACGATTTTTTTCGACTGAAATTATTGAAGGTAATGATGTAGAAAACATACTAAACATTATGGACAGAATAGGTACATATCAATATTGTCAATCATTAGCCCAAGTTCACTGGAACAAAGCGAACGCAATAATTTCGGGAATGGACTTAAAAAACGATTTTGTCAATGATTTAAAAGAACTAGGAGAATTTTTACTTACTAGAAAATTATAGTTGTTGTATGCAGCAATAAAAATTCTAAAAATTTACCATTACATGGGACATTTATCTACAAACATTTGGATAGACTGCGATCCGGGGTTAGACGACTTCTTTGCCATAAAATTAGCGATTAATTCTGTAAGAGTCAACATAGTAGGAATTTCCACAGTTGGAGGAAATTGTTCTGTCTATCAAGCAACCCAAAATGCCATATCTGCTATAAGCCCTTTTAATAACAAAATACCTATATATATGGGTAGTGAAAGGTCTTATTCAGGAGAAAATTTTAGATACGCATTGGATATCCACGGTAGATATGGATTACCGGTCAAGCAAAATACAACTAATCTCAAAAGTTTTAATATCGATGCCCAACGGGGTATGAAGTTGTTTTTCGATAAAAGTTCTTCCCCAATTACTATCGTTGCCCTAGGTCCTCTTACAAATATTGCAAAATTCATAAAGGCGAATTCAGAATCTATGAAAAATGTGGAGCGAATAATAGTTATGGGTGGAGCAATATCCGTACCAGGAAATATTACAAAATATGCGGAATTTAATATATGGAATGATCCAAAAGCTTCAAAAATCGTTTTTAGTTCCGAGATCCCAATATATTTGGTGGGATTGGATGTTACCAACTACATTCATGCTAGTAGACAAGATTTAAATAAAATGGGTAAATTAAGCTGTGAGATAATGGAACCGTGGTTTAAGCAAAATAAACCCGGAGCGGTGTTTCATTTCCATGATTCTCTAGCAGTTTTAACAGTAATAAAACCAAATTATTTTACGTTTGAAACAAAACGCATAACGGTGGAAACTTCTGGAAAATCGATTGGTCAAACGAAATTGTCGCAGACGGGCTCCCTTGTAAACGTCGCCACGGTTTTGAGTCATGGACTAACAAAAAAATATTTAATCAAAAATATGCTCTCAATTTAGGCAAAATGAAAAAAAATTCAGAAATAAGTTTTGAAATGATAAATAAAAACGCCTTTATTATGAAGTTTAGAATGGGGAATTAATAAAAAATGTACAAGGATTTTTCACAAATATTTTTTTCTGAATTAATAGGAACCTTTATTTTTGTTTTTCTCGCGTTAGGATCAGTGAATGCTTCATTATATTTTTCAAACCCTCTGAATGAAGTAGGTCACTTAATAATAGCGTTGGGCCATGGGTTAGGAATCATTATAGGGATTATTGCTATAAGGCACATTTCAGGGGCACATTTAAACCCTGCAATAACCATTGCCATGCTTGTAACGGGAAAAACTGACTTATTAAAAACCATTTTGTACATTTCCGGACAATTGATAGGCGCATGCCTAGGTGCTTCAGTTATCAAATACTTCGTTTGGTCTACGGCTGAATTCGGTGTCGGCGTTCATTCTTTAGCACAAGGAGTCACAGTTGCCGACGGGATAGCCATTGAATTTTTCCTAACTTTTATTTTGGTCTTTACTTTTTTTTCATTAGGGTTCTATAAAAGAAACGCCGGGGCTATCCTACCTTTTGTAATTGGTACGATTTACTTGGTGGACAGCTTAGTTGCAATCCCATTAACCGGTGCTTCAATGAATCCCGCAAGAAGTTTTGGGCCTTCACTAATTTATATGGAGTGGAATTACCATTGGCTTTATTGGTTAGGACCTATTTTAGGTGGGATTGTTGGCTCATGTACTTATGTTTTGTTGTTTGGAACCGCTCAAGAAAAAAAAAACCATTGGAGTGATTAAAATAAATGGCAAATCTTAATATCCTGCCGATACATAAAACCAAAACTCTACGAAAACCACTGGTTCCGTAGAGTACGTTATTTAAACCAGCTTACCCACAATATTGCTAACATTAATGGGCCCAAAATGTCTGGAATCGGTTGAATTAGCAATATTGTCTCCGAGCAAAACGACTTCGTCGTCCGCAACCCGCCAATAATATGTCCTCTGAATACCAGATAACGGAACTGGGTGTAGAATTGGGTGTTCATCAATAAAGATTTCACCAAATTTAAACTCAACATATTCTCCCGGTAATCCCACCACCCTTTTAATGAGATTTCTTTCATTATTACTTGGATCCATGACCATCACGACATCTAGACGCTTGGGGTTTTTTGAAATGTAAGCAGAAGTATCGACGATTTTCATTGACCTACTTTTAATTGTCGGTTCCATACTTACATTTACAATATATACAAACCTGAATCTACATAAAAAGTTAAAAATTAAAACACGTATCGTTTCCTTAATTTTTTTTAGACTCTTCATGGTAGATTTACGAAAGAAAACTTTTCAAAAAAAAGAACTGATCGATAAGCTAAATTCATAGGGAGAGTAATTAAATGTTAAATTTAATCGGAGCGTTTTCAAAAATAGGCCTTCCAATCAGTGTAGCACATGCGCATTGTGATATCCCTTGTGGCATATACGACCCAGGCGACGCTATCCAAGCCGCACAAACCGTGGTCAGAATGACCGAACTAATTGAGGAAATTGATTTTTCAGGAGGTCCTTCAAAAGAACTCGGGAACTCGTTAGTGAGATATGTTTCAGTGAAAGAAGACCATGCAACAAAAGCAAAAGAAGATATTTTGATCATTTGGACGGATTATTTTAAACCCGAACACATTGAAAAATATCCTGATTTACACGAAAAGGTTTGGAATGCATGTAAACTAGGCTCTTACGTAAAGCAAAATGTAGACCTTGCCAAAGCCAAAGAATTTAAAGCTTCTCTTGAAGAAATTGGCGAAATTTTCTGGGAAACAAAAAAATAGTCGTAGGAAGTTAGCGATTAAATTCTTTTGTACTTTTGATTTTGTAGGTCGTTTTTCAAATATCATATAAAAATCCTCTGAAATTGTTATGTCGTAATCGTGAGGTTTTTTGTAGATGTACACTATCCTAAGTCTGTCAATGAAATTAGGTAAACCTATTCAATGTTTTTCTGCCTTTACCGTGACTAACCATGTGAACCCAGTTTACGGGTTATGGCTGCCTCCGCAACTGGACTTATGACCTGGTCTATATTGATGTTTACCAAAGCGGGACCATCATGTTTGAACACACGATCGAGAGCAGGTACTAATTCTGAAGCATTGTCAACGTATTCAGCATAGGCACCTAATCCCTTAGCAATTTGATCATATCTAGTTGGCAGTAAGTCAGTCCAAACAGGCCTTCCATATAACCCTTTTTGAATCTGCCAATCAATGCCCCATATAGAATTGTTTCCAAGAATAATTTTAACTGGAAGCCTATGACGAACCATCGTATCAATTTCCATCCCATTGAAACCAAAAGATCCATCACCTGTTGCAACAACAACTTTGTTTTCAGGTAGGGCTATTTGGGCACCTATAGCATAAGGGATGCCAACACCGATCATACCAAAACTGGAAACGTTATTAAATCTGAACGGCTTTTCAGGAAAAATTGATGCCCGTAAAAAATGGCAATAATCCCCACCATCAAACGTAACATGTGAATCTTCATCAATAAATTTCTGTAAACTTTTCGAAACAAACATTGGGTGTATGGGATCTTTAGGTTCAGAAAATTTATTCAATTCAGCATCCCAATGAAGTTTCGTTTCATGGAGGGTTTCTAACCAAGAATTTCGCTCAACCCAAGTGTTTTTATCTGCCGCTTCTAACAATTGAATCAGCACTGGTCCAATGTCTCCCAGTATAGCTACATTAGCGGTTCTGGCTCGGATAAGTTGGTCCGGAGAAGGGTCAACAACAATTATTTTGGCAGTTGATGAAAAAGGTGGGCTACCTCCAAAGCCAAGAGTGTAGTCAAGTTTTTTTCCAAGCAACAGCACCACATCAGCTTCGTTCAGTTTCTGTGCAGCTTGGTTTAAGGGTTGATATCCAATTCCAAAAGAGTATTTTTGAGAGTCGGGAATCAAAGCCCTAGCCGAATCTTCTGAAAAAAAAGGTATATGAGTTTTTTCAACAAATTCGGTTAAATATTTGGGATCTGTAGTAGCTGCCGCAGTCGAACCGGCGAAAATTAAAGGCCTTTCCGCCGAATTTAGTAATTCAATCGCCCTATTTACTTGGTTAAAATCGCCCATAACTCTTTTAGGAATACCATAATCATTTGGTAAAAACCTTTGTAGTTCATTTCCACTAACCTTAGCTGATTGGAAATCATGCGGTATTGTCAAATGAACTGGGCCCTGACGCCCACTGAGAGCAGTCCGAAAGGCAAGTGAAACATATTCTGGAATCCTTTCAGGCGAAGGAATTGTCCAAGCCCCTTTTGTTACCGATGCGGCAACACCTATTTGGTCAAATTCTTGCATAGCGCCACGTCCTAAATTATTAGAATCTGCACTACCAGATATGTTCACAATTGGTGCTTCAGAATGTAGGGCATTTGCCAATGCCGGGATAGTATTGGCGTGACCTGGTGTAGTTGATAATGTTACTGCCCCTTTTCGTAAAATTCGGGAGTAAGCGTCAGCTGCATGAACGGCCCCAGATTCATGTCTAAAATCTATCATTCGAAAGTCATTATCGACCATCACATCTAATGAATGCAATATGTGATCCCCAGCTACCCCAAATAAAGTGTCTACACCCTCCGCCTTCAACGATTGAACCAACAAATCACTACCTGTAATACCCATAATTACTCCAATCGACTTAACTTTTTATTTTTACCAAAAAAACTTGCAATAAATATCAATTTGACTGTAATTTCTAAAGACACAGCAAATCTACTAATTCAGAAACTCTTAAATTTTCTAACTTTTCTTGGTTCTTAAATAATTCTGCTATATATTCTGTTTTATCGCGTCCAATAACTGTACCGCAATTGTTGATAAATTTATCAAACAATAATGGAATCCCTTCTGAACGCCTAAATTTGTGTCCTATTGGGTAATCCAGGCTAACTTTATCTGTTGAAGTCCCATCCTTAAAAAAAATTTTTATCGAATTTCCGACTGATCTTTTCTCGGGGTCTAGATAACCAGAACTAAAATCAAGATCCTCAAACAAAATGATCTTGGATCTAATAAAATCAATCCGGCCATCTCTTGAATTTTTATCTTCGTAATCTTCGTATTTTAGACTTCCTTTAAGCAAAGCCACTGCTGTTATATATTGGATACAATGATCTCTATCAGCAGCATTATTAAGTGGTCCCTGCTTGTCAATAATACGTAAGGCTGATTCCTGAGTTCCGATTTCTATTCTCTCAATTTCTTGTATACGATTAGCAACGGTTTCATGTAATTTTATTGCAAGTTCGGCTGCCGTTTGTGCATGGAATTCCGCAGGGAATTTTATTTTAAAAAGAATATTTTCCATAACATATGAACCCAGTTCTCTTTCCAATACAATGATTTTTTTGTCCATCCATGTATCCTCGAACCCCCAGACGTCCGCCGATAGTACAGTTGGATATCCTTCTTCACCATTCATTGTCATATAACTTAGGGTTACAGCCCTTGATGTAGCGTCTCCGGCAGCCCATGCCTTCCTAAAGCCAGTATTGGGATAATGCCGATACGTTCGAAGAGTAGCGTCCGACCAAGCATTACTAATGGCGGCACATACTTGATCAAAATCCCCCCCGAGCAATCTGGTTACAACGGCTGTAGAGGCTATTTTTAGAAACAAAACGTGGTCAATCCCAACGCGGTTCAAGGAGTTTCCTAAAGCAAGTATTCCTTGAATTTCATATGCTTTTATTGCGGCTGATAGTAAATCCTTGACTGATACATCAAAATCATTTGAACGATTCCGTGATAAATAATCAGTGACCGCCAATAAAGCTCCAAAATTATCTGAAGGATGCCCCCATTCTTTCCCTAACCAAGTATCGTTGTAATCAAGCCACCTAATCATAGACCCTAAATCCAATGCTCCTTTTATTGGATCAACCCGGAAATTTGTCCCAATAATCTTTGTTCCGTTGGGTACAACTGTTCCAGGAATAGATGGTCCTAATCTTTTAAAGCAATTTGGAAATTTCAACGCCAATAATGCACACCCAATGGAATCCATCAAGCAAAGGCTTGATGTCTTCATGGCAAGATCTGAATATCCATTGCCTCGACAGACATAAGAAGATATTGTTTCTATAACATGATCATAAAATCTGTTTGATTGATTCATCGATGGTGAATTTTTACAAATGGTCTTTCAGATGGTCCGTTATAGTGAGCAATCGGTCTGATCAACCTATTATTCTTTTTTTGTTCGATAACATGAGCGATCCATCCAGGAGTGCGAGCAATCACAAAAATCGGGGTGAACATTTCGACAGGTATTCCTGAAAAATGGTACACAACTGCAGAATAAAAATCTAAATTAGGATAAATCCCTTTTTCGTTTTGCATAACGTGTTCTATTCGTTCAGCAATATCATACAATTTTGGATCTTTCGATTTAGTAGCCAGTACCGCCGCTAATTTTTTAACTACCGGTGACCTTGGATCTCCATTTTTGTATACCCTGTGTCCAAAACCCATAATTAACCTCTTACTTTTTATGAGTTGCATTACAGATTTTTCAGCTTGATTGGGTGAGTCAAAACCTGAAATAAACTGGATCGCTGCTTCATTGGCTCCGCCATGTAGGTTACCTTTTAAAGCTCCTACGGCGGCATTAACAGCCGAGTATGTGTCGGAAAGGGTTGAGGTTACTGCCCGGGCAACAAAAGTTGAAGCATTGAACTCATGTTCAGCATAAAGAATTAGGGTACTATCTATTGCTGTAATTGTCTCTTGATCGGGTGAATATCCTGAAAATACCTGAGATAACCTTCCAGCAATCGTGGGGTTTTTGATGCTTGAGGAATCTATTTTCTCACCCTTTGTATGATACCTATACCAGTACCCCAATACGTAGGGAAGAACGCTAATTAATTGATCGCCAATGGTAGCAGTTTTTCGACCGTCTTGACTTTCAGATTCGAAAACACTCATTAAGGATATTGCACAGGAAATCACATCCATAGGGTGTGAGTTCCTCGGTAAAGTCTCCAAAAGGTTTTTTAGTTCAGGTGATAATGTGCCTATACGTGTTAATTTATCTTTATATGAGGATAGTTCTGACGTATTGGGTAATTTACCATAAATCAACAGATAGGCTACTTCTTCAAACGAAGAATGCAGAGCTAAGTCTTTCACAGAATATCCACGATAAGTTAAACCCAATCCCTCTTTACCAACCGATGATATACCGGTTTCTCCGGCTATGACATTATCGAGTCCTGAATTAATCATTTTGAAAACGCTCCGTGAATATTAATTCTCGCCAAACAACTGGTCGAGTTTTTCTTCATAGTGATAATAATTTATATAACGATACGTATCTTCACGAGTTTGTAAAGTGTTCAATATATTTTTTTGGGTACCTTTACTTCTTATCTCGTCATAAGCTTTATAAGCAGCATTAGATGCTGCCCTAAAGGCTGTCAGAGGATATAAAACTATGTCTACTTCGGCTTCCCGTAATTCAGGCAAGGAAAAAAGAGGCGTTTTACCGAATTCGGTAATATTTGCAAGTACAGGGACCCCTGTAATATCCTTGAATTTTTTGTAATCGTCTATGTCACTAACAGATTCAGCAAAAATAGCATCCGCTCCAGCCGATACATACATGGTCGCTCTTTCTAGAGCTTTATCAATGCCTTCGACCCCTAGGGCATCTGTTCTAGCAATAACGAAAAAGTCATCAGAATTTCGTGCATCAACGCATGTTTTAACCCGGTCGCACATTTCTGATGGTTGCACTAATTTTTTCCCCGGACGATGTCCGCACCTTTTCGATGAAACCTGGTCTTCAATGTGAATAGCGGTTACTCCATTATTTTCCATCATTCTTGTCATCCTATGAATGACTAAAGCACCACCTCCTCCAGCGTCGACATCCACTAGAATAGGCAAATCACATACTTCAGTAATCCGGCGAACATCCAATAAAATATCGTCTATAGAAATCAATCCGAGATCCGGTAATCCTAGGGATGCGGTCGATACACCACTACCCGATAAATATATAGCATTAAATCCTATTTGGTTAGCAAGAATAGCGTGATAAGCATTTGACGTTCCGACCACTTGAAGTGGGTGTTCCAATTCTAGAGCATTCTTAAAATTCAATGTATTGACACCTGATTATTCATTTTTAAATTGTCCTAATTGCATCATAAAATACGAATGGACTGACAAAAAGTAGTACCAAACCAATTGTTAATTTTAATTTAACTGTATCGATTGATCCGCTGACTCTGGACCCTATATACATTCCAATCATAGTCGTGAATCCAATTAGCATTATTAAAACGGGATCGTAATTACCATTTAAAAAATGGCCTACAAATCCCGCAAAACTAACGAAAATCGTTAGGACAAGATTCGTTCCTACAGCCGTTCTAGGAGACATTTTTAAGAAATTCACAAGAGCTAGCATTCTCAGTGGTCCAAGAACGACTCCGATTGCGCCTCCTAATACGCCTATAATGAAGCCTAATAAACCTTCTCGTATCCTTACTAAACCTTTACTTTGAAATTCTTTATCTCCGGAAACCTCTTGATATTGTTTTTTGCTATTTATTGACTTTACAGCTGCAAATATCATGGATATAGATGATAGGGACAAAATAATACCAATTAAAAACAATAAGTATCCATGAGGAAACAAGTTTGCGTAAAAAGCACCCAAAAAAGAACCAATGATGGAAGGGATCCCAATTATAAGGACAACAGTCCAAATAATTCTTTTTTGACGAAATGCAGGCCATGACCCAGCTGTGGAGCCCATTAAACTGACCATAAGATTAGAACCTGCCGCCAAGAGCGGGTCGATTCCCAGTAATGTCATTAAAGGAACTCTGATGACCCCCAACGCCATGCCGACGCAACCCCCAAGGATACCAACAAATAAAGAGGCAACAAACAAAATAATAAGTCGCCAATCTTCTATTCCTATGTAAGTCATTTAAAAAAATTCATTTTTATTTTGTTAGTCGATATTTTAATATAAAAACCAACCCTAGCAAATAAAATACAGCTCAAGTGATAAAGTCTCCTTCTTTTATTTGACCAATGGGGCCTCCCGCCAGTGCTTCAGAGCCAACCTGCCCTATGCAAGTTCCTGTTGAAATCCTATTATCCCAGCCTTCCTGAATGCCTCGTTCAGTTCGATTTTTTCAGCATGGGTTAACGGCAAAGTTGGTTTTCTTGGTACTGTTGCTTCATAACCTAATAGGTTTAATCCATGCTTAAGCGCTGCTACACCTTTACTCATACCAAAGTAATCAGCATAAATTATTTGTGCTTGGATTTTCCTCGCTTCCTCATAATCTCCACTCATAACCAATTGAATAATGTTCCTGCAAAGGCCAGGGGCCCAATTAGCAAAAAACAGACAGGCCCCAGTTGCACCAGTAACTGCACCAGGAAACAGCAAGCTGCCGTTGCAAGTCCATACTTTTGCATTTGGAGATAGTAACGAAACAGTTCTATTTTCCCATCTAAAATTAAGTGACATTATATAAGCGTAAACACCATCTATCTGGGAAATTAATCCGATCTCTTCAGGGGTGGCATCAAAATTTGCACCTTGTCTAGGTTGATGTATTAATATGACCGGAATCCGTAATTGAGGTAAAAGATATTCAAAGTAATCTAATACACCTTTTGAAGATCGACCGAAACTTGAAGGCTGTGGAATTCTAATACGAACAAAATCGGCTCCTCTTTCGCTATATTTATGAGCCAATGCAGCTGCCAAAAAAGGGGATGGTTCATCTATACCGGCGATAATAGCACGACGTCCACCATTCACCTCAACAACAGTGTCTAGAATTTGAAATTTTTCATCATCCGATAAATGGAATTCTTCTCCTCCATACGATCCCAATACAAATCCTGATAGGTCTGTCTTACTCCATTTTTCTATATTGCGACCTAATCGACCGTAATCAACATGATCTTGATAAAATGGAGTAGGAGTTGGGGCCACGATAGGAATTTCATGTTTAAACATTGAGTTGTTCATTTTTTTATTCCATTGGGATCAAACTAATTCAAGACTTTCCAAAACCTTGTCGATTTCTCTTAAATGTAAGTCATCAGGTTTCAACGAAGGTCCCCTTACATACCCTGAATTCGAATCAAACACCCCTCTTTTTACCATTACATATTTATATATCCATGGCGCAAGACCCTGGGTTTGAGCCAAAATTTTTATTATGGGCGTAAATTTATCCTGAAGGGCTTGGGCCTCCTGAACATCTCCACTTGAAAAACTTTTCCATATTTCAACCCATACGTCTGGCATAGTGGAACCGGGCATTGTTCCGACAGACCCACGTTTAAATTCTTCCACACAAAAAGCACCACCTGCACCCCCAAATACGATTATGTCGGATTTTGACTTAGCCTCAGATATCTCCGTCATTCGCGGAATAGTAGGAGGTGTTTCAACTTTGATGTAACAAAGATTTTCATGCCTCTTGGCGCATTCGATAGCCATACTAGGCGTTACTGGTGCCGTCCCTTGATCCTGTAAAAATATTGGAACAGTGACATTTTCGGCAATATCAACAAAATAATTAATCTGATCATTAGCTGGTGTTGGTATAAATGAAGCAGGTCGAATCATCAAAGCATCTGCACCTAGGTCTATGGCTCTTTTTGAATAATGGATAGCCAAATTCGAACTTTCCGCTCCAGTGTTCATCACCACCTTTATACGGCCATTGGACTGATCGACAACAGTTTTTAAAATTTCGTCTCTGTCTTTTTCGGAATATTTGTATATTTCGGAAGCTATTGCTATGCCAACTCCATGCACCCCGTTTTCAATCATCCATTCAACCTGTTTTTTTAAGTCCTCCAGAACAGTTTGTCCTTTTCGGTTTGTTGGAGTGGATAAAATTGGGAAAACTCCCTTCATAGATCTATCTACCATTTTTTCTCCTATCTATCAGTGATAATAAAATTTAACTAACCATTGCCGGAACCAACGCCATCAATACTCCCGCGACTGTGGCTGTCCCTATAACTCCCGCCACATTCGGACCCATAGCGTGCATAAGTAAATGATTCTCCGGATCCTCTTTTTGACCCATATCTTGAACCACTCGAGCCGCCATGGGAACAGCTGATACACCCGCTGATCCAATCATAGGATTAATTTTTTCTTTTAGAAACAAATTCATCAGTTTGGCCAATATTAGCCCAGATACTGTCGCCGTAATAAAAGAAAATAATCCCAAAACAAATATTCCTATCGTTTCTGGTTTTAAAAACACTGATCCTGGCATAGTGGAACCGACGGCAAGACCTAGCAATATAATCACGACATTCATTACGCTATTTTCCGCAGCATCAAGTAATCTTGGGACCACACCTGAAACTCTAATCAAATTACCAAGCATTAACATACCTATTAACGGGGACGCTGACGGAACTAGAATACTTACTAGAAGTATAGAAACAATTGGAAAAAGTATCTGGGTTCTCCTTGACACAGGGCGCTTAGTATAGGACATCTTTATACGACGTTCCTTTTGAGTGGTTAATAGCTTAATCAGAGGAGGTTGGATGATTGGAACCAAAGCCATATACGAATAAGCTGCCACGGCAGTTGCTCCAACTATATCTTTTACCTGTAAGCCTGGTATGGATTGCCCAATTTCTCGCATCCGGGTAGCTATATATATGGTAGTAGGACCATCAGCTCCACCAATAATACCGATCGACGAGGCTTCTAATAAACCAAAATCAAAAAAAGGTGACAACCCTAAAAGTAATGAGCCTATCAGCGCAAAAAAGACTCCGGCTTGGGCCGCAGCCCCCAATAAAAGTGTTTTTGGATTAGACAACATAGGACTAAAGTCCGTTGAAGCACCCACTCCTAAAAATATCAATAAGGGAAATATATCTGTTTCCATCCCAATATGTTGAAAAGTTCGTAAAATACCGTCGGGTTCGCCTGATGAACCTGTACGAATAAATTCACCTAAGGGAAGATTAGCGAACAAAATTCCCATTGAAATAGGCACCAGTAGAAGGGGTTCCTTTTTTTTGTATATCCCCAAGAATAACAATAGTCCGGATATGATCCACATCGGTAAAATTCTAGGATCACCAATAATGGATGTTATCCCTTGAAAAAGTGTTGAATAATTTATTTCCACTAATACCTAACCCATAATCTATTTGAGATCTATCAAAGTTTCTCCATGTTGGACAGGATCACCCTCCGATACATAAACCGAAGTAACCGATCCTGTTTTAGGAGAAGTAATAGAGTTTTCCATTTTCATCGATTCCAAAATTAATAAAACATCACCTTTGGTCACACTGTCCCCCTCTACAACATTTATTTTTAAAATAGTTCCAGGCATTGGCGCCCTTATGGTTCCTTCAGCACTTGATGTATCTAGAGTCGGCCTCTTCACCCCTATTTCACTTAATTTTTTATCTGGTATTTCGACTGGTGGAATGATATCAGAATTTTCTTCAGGTAAACCAACACGGTATTCCACTCCATCGACCCAAACTGATATAGGAGAAGATTGCAAGTTTCCAATTCTAATGTCATAAACTTTGCCAAGTATAGAAATTTTAAATGTGTTTCCTATCATTGGAGTTTTCTCCAAATTTGTTGAGAATGTCCCTGGTTTAAAGACCGCTGACGCCCATGGATAGTCCACTGGTCATCGTTCCCGACTTCAATTTTGTTTGTGGTATTTTTTGGTAACTGTGTTCGGTTTTTTAAGAATATTGATAGCGCAATAGCCGCCACTTTATCATTCCCAAGTTTAAAATCCGTTGCTAACGAAGAAACCTGATCAAGTTTGCTGGTAGATTCAACATTAGGTTTTCTGTCAGAGTCTTGATCTTTTAAGGAAGCATTAATACTAACTTCTCTTTTATCAGTATCATCTAAACGGTTATCCCACCATCTAAAAATATAAATCGTAACCAAAAGAAATAAAAGTACAACGAATACTGTTAACATTCCAGCAATACTGACAATTAAACCATTTTGAAGTAAATCGTACATCACCATATTTATCTTATTACAAAAAACCTATCAACTGGTCAACTATTTAAAATGAAACACATGTAAAAAATATTAGTGTTCATCATTTTCTTCTAAGACATTAAAAGGCAAGGCATGTTCGTCGACGAACACAGTAGATTCATTTGTTCCAACCTTCACATGTTGACCGTCCACAAAATAATTGATCCTCTGGATTGGATTAAATAATGGTGAATTGTTAATCAAACCCAACTTCTTTATATATCTTTCTCTAGCATCATCTGGTTCCACAGGATGAAAAATTATTGAATCATTTACTTTTAGTTGACCTAATACGGATAAATCAACGGTAGCAACTGTGCCGATTTTTGGGTACCCACCAGTTGTTTGCCTGTCAGAAAGTAAAACGATTGGATTCCCATCTCCGGGAATTTGTATCGATCCATTTGTTACTGGATCCGATACTATATCATGATTACCTGTTTTAGTGGGAATTTTATTCCCACTCAACCGCAATCCCTGCCTGTCCGACTGGTTGGTCAGGACATACGTACTTGAAAAAAATTCGTCTAATGATTCTTTTGTGAAAAGGTGATCTTGAGGTCCCAAAATAACACCAATACTAACTGGGTTATCAGGGAAACCCCTAGAATAATCTTTTATTGAAAAACCCGATTCATAAACCCTACTTTCCCCAATATTAAAAATTTCGCCTTCTTTGACGGGACCGTTACCAAAACCAGACATCACATGCATTGACCTAGATCCCATTATTTGCGTACTTAGGACACCTCCAGATATGGCCAAGTAAGACCTGAGTCCGGTAACAGACGGATTAAACTTTAAAACGCTACCATTTTTCGCTAAAAAAGAAAGATTCATAGGACAGTTTATGCCATCTAATTCTGGTTGCATGTCAGCACCAGTTATAGAAATTATTGATTCATCATGAAAATGGAAAGATGCATCCCCAAACGTTATTTCGAAAACCGCATCTTTGAAAGAATTCGATACCAATCTATTGGCGACGAAAAAGGCTTCTTGATCGACAGCCCCACAAACAGAAACACCATATTGTTCAAAACCAAACCGCCCAAAATCCTGTATCAAAGTCATAGGTCCCGAGCGTATCACTTCTATGGACCGATTTTTCACAATGATCCCTCAGTCATTGAATTAAACTCATCTGAATTAATGGGAATGAATTTTACGTATGAACCAGGCAGTATTGTAACCGGAGGTTCACAATTTACATTGAAAAGTTTTTTAGGCGTTCTGCCTATAAGTCTCCAGCCTCCTGGACTTTCAGAGGGATAGACCCCAGTCTGGTCTCCTGCAATACCTACCGACCCTTGGGGAATACGCAAACGAGGTTTTTGCAACCTAGGACAAGAAATTTTTTTTTCCATGCCACCCAAATATGGAAACCCTGGTGAAAATCCAATCATATAAACTTTATATTTAACGGAAGAGTGAATTTTGATTACTTCATCGCGAGTCAACCCTACATGTTCCGCCACATAGTCAAGATCTGGACCATATTCACCCCCATAAACTGTGGGAATTTCAACGATTTCCTTTTTCACTTGTTTCGCTGATGATTTATATACGATTGACAACTTTGACTCAATGTAATCCGTTATCTCACCTTGACCATGTTTATTGATATCATATACAACCAATAAAGAACTGTATGACGGAATGATACTGAGTATTGAAAGAGAACTTTCAGATTCTAATATACGTTTCAATGCAAAGACATATCCGTTACTTCGGTCATCTATTTTATTTCCGAACACAATGGTTACAGCAGAATCTCCACTAGGTGATATGTGTGGATAATCGATCAAGGTTAACTGGGAAACATTTTCGACAATTTTGTTATTTTAATACCCTGCGATTCAAACTCTTCCCTAAGCAGACGGGCTAATTCAACTGAACCATTTGTATCTCCATGAAGACATATGGTATCCGCCTCAAAATTAATTAATTCTCCTGTAATAGTTTCAACATTTCCATCCAAAACAAGTTTAACTGATCTTTCGATCACTTTATTAGGATCGTGAATTACGGCTCCTTCAAGATTTCTCGAAACAAGTGTCCCATCGTTGTTAACTGCTCGATCTGCATAACATTCTCTTGCTACTAATGCACCTTTTTCTCGTGCGATTTTTTCCCATATTGAACCCGCCAAAACAACGTGTATCAAAGTGGAATCATAATCGTATATCGAATCTACAATTGCTTTAGCAACAGCAGCATCCTTTACGGCAGTGTTGTACATAGCGCCGTGCGGTTTTACGTGCCGCAATTTGTGTCCTTTCACGAATGCGGCCAGCGCCCCTATCTGGTATGTCACGACGTTATAAATTTCATATGGAGGTAACGTCATTTCTCGACGCCCAAATCCATTCAAATCTGGATAAGATGGATGCGCACCTATTCCCAAACCATTTTCTTCAGCAAGTAGAACGGTTTTCCTCATCCAATTTGGGTCACCGGCGTGAAAACCTGCGGCAATGTTAGCACTCGAAATATATTTTACGATTTCTGTATCCAAACCCAATTGATATGATCCAAAAGATTCACCTATATCAGCATTAAAATCTATACGTTTGACCATAATTCATATCCACTTATTCATTCACAATAATATATAACAATGTCCGAACTTCGGTTTCCATAACCCTAAATAAAATACTTCATAAAATCTTATGCGAAGGGCAATTGTACTACCTTGCCACTTTGCATGGAGTCAAGTACTGCATCGGTAAATTCCATGTATTTAACCGCGTCCGTAAAATTCGTTCTAGTAACCGGTTCAAGTCCTCTAATAGCATTTATGAACTCTTCCTCGACGCGCCAATCAGATTGCTTTTCTAGTGGTATTTCAATAACTGACAGAGACTCTTCATTTGATTTAGCACCAGTTAGAACTAAGGATGGAGAACCAGGATTTGTAAATTCGTCAGAATGTATCCTTAAAGTTCCATTAGTACCAAATAACCATATGTCCAACTCCGGAGCAAAAGTTCCAACAACAGTCGACATCGACAAGTTAACTGCCCCCCCTCCCCAAAGATCATAGATAATATCTACTTGGTCTGGTATCGTCATTTCAACTCTTCGGCCTGTGTGATCTCTTCTGTGTTTTACTACGGTTTGTCCAACAGCCACTACAGATGAAGCTACGCCAACCCATCTCATTAAATTCTCATACCATATTCCCATAGTCATAACGTTATTACCTGACAACTCTCGTTGGTGGCGCCAATGAACTGGAGTGCTTGCATCCGGAAAATTTGAGCCTTGAAAAATCCTTGCATTCACACTGATTAAATCCCCAATGAACCCATCACTAATCAAATCAATGACATGTTTCTCAATTTTCATTGTATGTGGAGGCGGAACTACCTGGGTTATGAGATCTGGATTTTCTAACGAAGCTTGTAACATGGCATGTCCCTCTACAGAGTTCATAGCCATTCGTGCCTCGCACAAAACATGCTTTCCATTTTCTAACGCAGCTATGGTCGCAGTTGAATGCATATAGGGCCAGGTACCAATACAGACAGCATCAATATTGTCATCCTCCACAAGATCTAACCAATTTTCATAAGGATTTTCAATTCCAAGTTTTTCAGCCGCTTTTTTACTGGATTCATAGGATCTATTTGCGACTCCAGATAAAATCACTTTATCCTGGGCTTTAAAACCAGGAACGTGTCTTAATTCTGTGTTGCCACCCGCTCCAATAAAGCCGATTTTTATGGTTTCATTCATATACCAAGACTCCTAAGATAAATCGAAATAATCACTATTCTGCGATTAATAAATTGGTTAGACAATTACTTTAAGGTTTTTGAAATTAAATTTTTTGTAATATGGCTGTTAGGATTTAACATATCCATATAAATATCATGTAGATGAAAACAACCCCAGAAAAAGTAGAATTGTTGAAAGATGGAGTAGAAATCGTTTGGAAAAACGGTGGAAGGATGCTCTATCCCTATAAGTATCTAAGATTACAATGCAGTTGTGCGGGTTGCGTCGAAGAAATGACAGGCAAAGCTCTCCTAAATGTTAGTTCAATACCTGATGATATTATAATAGCCGATTACCTGGAAATAGGTAATTACGCCCTGCAGTTCCTATGGACGGACGGCCACCAAACCGGAATTTACCCTTATGAATATTTGTTAAAACTTGGGAACAGCGACAAACAGGTACAACTTTCAAGTTGAACGTTATACCAGAGACTTTACCGTTGCTATTACATCATCTACTCCGGGCATAAAACTCATTTCCAAGTCCCGGTTGTATGGAACAGGAGTATGTGGGGATGTAACTCTTTTTACTGGGGCATCCAAATAATCAAATGCTCTATCAGCGATAATGGCAGCAAATTCAGAAGCCATTGAAGCCCGTGGAGTATCTTCATCTACAATAACGGCTCTGTTCGTTTTCATTACTGTTTCGAGAATTATCTCTTCATCAAACGGAGATAAGGAAAGCATATCCACCACTTCTGCACTTATACCCTCTTCGGATAATCTCTTTGCCGCTTCCTGACAAACAACGGATGTATACGACATACCAATTAAAGATACGTCGGAACCTCTAGATAAATACCGTCCCTTCCCTATGTCTATTGTGAACGATTCATCAGGAACAAAGCCTTCCAAATTGATTAGCTTTTTATCGTTCACGACAAAAACCGGATCATCATCACGTATCGATGCAGCTAACAATCCTTTACAGGAATAAGGATCAGAAGGAACCACTACTTTCAAACCAGGGATATGGGCCAGCATGGAATAGAAACTCTCAGAGTGTTGGGCAGCGTGTCCAGTTCCAGCTCCCGACCTGGCAAAAAGTGTGAGAGGTACTTTAGTTTGACCTCCAAACATATAACGACTTTTTGCGGCATTTGAAAGTAATTGATCATAAGCGACCGTTACAAAATCAAAATACATCACGTCTACGACCGGCCTCAGGCCCGTCAAAGCGGCACCCACCGCTGCACCTACGAAACCCGCTTCAGATATTGGAGCATCTCGTACCCGCTCAGGTCCAAAATCTTGTACTAATCCTTTAGTCGCTGCAAAAGGTCCTCCCCAAGCATCCAGAGGCTCTTTGGTCTCCTTATCAAAACCTCCAGATATATCTTCCCCCATTAGAAACACATCGGTGTCGCGCTGCATTTCGTAACGGAGAGTAGAGTTAAACGCGTCACGATATCGAATCTTGTTTCCAGGTACGCCTTCGTATCCCGGTCCTAGGGGGTTAGACTTTGAATCGACAGTCATAAAGTAATTTCCTCAATTTATTTGTAGTTTATCTAAGTCCCAAAACAGAATTCGAGTAGTTTACGTAGACGTCCTTGTAAAGTTCTTTTTCATCTGGCATAGGACTGGTTAAGGCAAATTCAATAGCCTCCACAATTTCTTCCTCTATCATCTTCCGTATTTCTTTCAGCCTTTCGCCTTTTATTAATCCGTTTTTAGTTACCCGTTTTTCGAAAAGTTTTAAACAATCCCTATTTTTATAATAATCTTCTTCTTCCTGCTTGCGGTATTTCTTCGGATCATCAGCATGAAAATGGCCATGGTATCTATAAGTTTTTAACTCTAAAAACATTGGGCCTTCTCCGGATCTAGCCCTATTAATCGCTTCTCCAGCAGCTTCATAAACTGCAAAAACATCCATTCCATCCACTTGCAAACCGGGCATACCATATCCTTCTGCTCTAGACGCAATATCATCCGTTGAAACAGCATACCACGAAGGTGTGGCTTCAGCGTACCCATTGTTTTCGCATGCGAAAATCACAGGTAATTTCCAAATTGAAGCTAAGTTCATTGATTCATGCAAAATACCTTGGGAAGTAGCTCCGTCTCCAAAAAATGCAACACCAATAGATTCTTTTTCTGTGCCTCTATATTTCGATGTTAACCCCGCTCCCACCGCAAGGGGAATTGAAGCTCCTACTATGGCATTAGCACCCAACATACCTTTAGAAAAATCCGCTATGTGCATTGAGCCGCCTTTACCATGACATTGCCCTGTGGCACGACCCATGATTTCCGCCATCATTCTATTGATTTCAAGTCCTTTGGCTATACAATGACCATGTCCCCGATGAGTAGACCCTATCCAATCTTTATCAGTTAAATGAGCGCATATACCCACAGGCACCGCTTCCTGACCATCCGATGGGTGAGTAACTCCCATAGCATTACCTTTAAACGTTTGCTCCAACATAGTCTCTTCAAAACGTCGGATTTTGTACATTGTTGTGTATAGCCACTCGAGTTTTGCCGGATTGATTTCTTCTACCGTATTGTTAATAATGTTTTTTTGTTTTTTTCTTGGCAAATAAAACTCCTCTTAAATAAAGGGATCGATCCAAAAATAACTTGACTGGGGTAATTTCCCAGTTATATATACCCAAAGTGAATACGCAACTACAGTCTTTCACACCTGATGTTCTATATCAATAAGGTTCTATATCTTTCTTATTAAAACCGTGTTCCTGTAAGGCGCCAATCGGCAAGTAAATTTGATTTTTAAGTTCACATAATACTGAGATTAACTTTTAGAAGTCAATCAAAGGCTATGTATTTGTAGACATACATAAATGTTCATGATAATTTTTTCTCTAGACTCCAAAAAAGGACGGCGTTTTCGCGACTGTTTCTGGAGTGTCACTCGATGAAAAAATATCTATTCTACGGGGAGCTTGCCTAACAATGGACCCTCAATCGCTCACAACGGACCAGTGGGCACAGGTTAGTTTTAGTTTGAAGATGCTATGGTTAGCCCTAGCCTGTTCCCTCATCGCTGGTCCGAGCCTTCTTTTCGCCCACGCAATAATACCTTCAGCAGTTGATACAAACACAATTCCAAAAAGCTGGACCAAAATAAGACCCATGTTATATGCAGTTGGATTGCTTGCAGTTGTGGGTATTTTGATATTTTTTTATTTATTTATAAACCATTTAGATTTTTTGAAAGCAAGTTACCCGCGTTGGTGGCAGTAAACGATTTATTCAATGCGATAACCACCATAATAAAATATCAAACGGAAACTATATATTTTGCAACCAAAACTCGAAAAGAAAAAAAACACGTCAAATAACTGGCTTAAGATTCTGATACCGGTACTCGCCATCGGGGGTTTGTCGGTCTTCGCTGTTTTGGGAGCCTTCGTCGCTTTTATAATAACCGCTTGGTGGGGTCAACCCATTCCAGTAATGGGTTTCGAACAAACCTTCGAACAGCCCATACATTTTCCTCATACCGTGCACGCTAGCGTTAAAGAACTGGATCATGTTTCTACTGACGGTACACCTATGACCGGTTTGGGTATGGATTGCACCTTCTGCCATAGAACCGTAACAACCCAACCCAATGCTGGTGTTCCATCGGTAGGATTATGTACGACTTGTCATAAAGTTATTGGATCCAAAGATAGTACAGAATTAACTAAACTTAGAGAAAGTGGAGGACTCTTGGACGCGGCCTCATCGCCTATTAATTGGAAAAGGGTGCACAGATTGCCTGATCATGTAAGATTTGTCCACGAATCACATATTACGTACCTGATGCAAAATCCAAACAAAATAAAAAATAGCTCGAGTGGAGTTACGGAAGGAGCTGCAGGGGTTTGTTCTACGTGTCATGGAGATGTAGCCAGCATGGAACAAGTTAAGCAAGTGGAAGCATTAAAAATGGGTCAATGCGTCGATTGCCACAGAGATAATGGAGCTCCTACTGATTGTGTGGTTTGCCATCATTGATTATTCACCAGTAAACACAAAAAATACTAATTTATGAAATTAAACAGACGAGAATTCTTATCATTAGCCGGTAAATCCGCTGCTGGTGCCGTAATTTTTGCAGCTTGCGGGCTTCCCGAAAAAGAACTCATCGTACAAAGCCCTGTCGAAATGCCTGAAGACCTCGTAAAAGGCGAGGATCAATGGTACGCCACAACAATGGGGGATTTTCCGGGTGGAGACGGGATTATTGTACGCATAATGGAAGGAAGGGCAAAAAAAATTGAGGGTAACCCTGATCACCCCATCACTCAAGGTAAATCAAATGCTCGCTACGATTCTGCCCTTCAAATGTTGTATCATCCTGATCGAATAAGGGAACCACTAAGCCGATATTCTAAAGGTGGCAACCTTAACGGAATTTCTTGGACGCGGGCTATAAAAGAATTTAAAGATGCGCTAAACACTGGTGGAAATATGACCCTCGTCACAAACCCTCTCCGTGGACACCCAGGATCTATTGCATCAAAATTTGCATCCCATTACGGTGGCGTACACATCAACTTCGATCCAATTGAACAGGGTATATTGCATAAAACTGTCGAAAATATTTTCGACCAAAAGTCATTGCCTCACCTTGATATAGGGAACGCTAAGTCTATTATGTCTTTTGGAGCGGACTGGTTGAGTACTTGGGTGTCACCAGTACAATATTCCAGATTTTATGGCTCATTCAGATCTCAGTCAGATCGAGGATACTTTATACACGTAGATCCACGTATGTCTATGACTGCCGCTAATGCAGATTTATGGTTACCTGTAAAGCCAAGTTACGAAGGGGACTTAGCATTGGGAATAGCGCGGATAATAGTTGAAGAAAAATTGACATCCGAAATCAACATAGAAGCGTACAAGAAATATTTATCTCCTGGGTTCTTGAATGGTTACCAACTAAGAGATGTCAGCCACCGAACCGGCTTACCAGAAGAAAAAATTAAAAAAGCAGCCCACATAATTTCAGAGAAAACTCCTGCAATTGTTTTTGGTGGAGGAAGCACAGAAGCACATACGAATGGCAGTTTTAACCTAAGGGCAGTATATGGTCTAAACATACTATTGGGCTCCGTTGGAGTTACCGGAGGTGTTTTACCAAACCCAAGTTCGGAAATTGACGATTTACCAGCCTCTAGTTCCGGAGCTTCAATGAAAGAATGGGAGGAAGAATTATCACATTGGCGGGCAGGTAATGTGGATACAGTGATTATAAGAGGTGTTGATTTAGCACACGGCTTACCAAATTTCTTAGGAATCGCCGAAGCGTTAAACAATGTAAAAAACGTAATCGTATTTTCTACGTTTGAAGATGACACTACTGAACTAGCCGATTTAGTTTTGCCCGATAGTACATTCCTTGAATCTTGGGGTACCGATATTCCCGAGCCTGCTCCCGGTTACCTAGTATTGAGTGTGCAGCAACCAGTAGTTGTGTCGAACTCGAGGGGATTCGCAGATGTACTGTTGGAAGTGTCCGAAGAAGCCATAGGGTCAACTCAAGAAAATATGATCACTTCAACGATAACAACCCTACAAAAGACTGGTACTGGATCCGTGAAAGCGTCAAACTCGAGGCTTTATAAAAAAGGGATCCAACAACGAGGGGGATGGTGGAATACTAATTACTCGGGAAATATTTCTGGATCTTATCGAGAATCGTCAAAAACAGGTGAAATTTCTACATTTTCAAAAACCAACAGTTTGGGCGAAGGTACTGAATTTCATTTGATTCCATTCGTTTCAAACTCCCTGTTGAATGGTCAATTGGCCCCCACCCCTTGGGCTCAGCAAAATCCTGACCCTATGTCGACTGTTGCATGGGTTACATGGGCTGAACTAAACAAATCGGAAGCTGATGAATTGAACATAGATGAAGGCGATATATTGTTAATCAAATCAACATCAGGTGAAATAGAGGCATTAGCATACCCCCACCCAGGAGTTCAACCCGGGACGATATGCATTCCAACCGGGCAAGGAAACTCCAAAAAGGGAAGATACGCCGAAAACAGAGGGTCAAACGTTTTTGCCATCCTAGCCGATAAAAAAGATTCTGAAACTGGAGCCCTGGCTTGGGCTGCAACAAAAGTAGTTGTACAAAGGTCAGGAAGAAACAAAAAAGTTGCTAAGTTTGAAGGTACTGTTGAAGCGAGACCTATAGAACCAGGCGTACCCGTCTTGGTGCTTGGATCAGGGGAGACCGCGGATGAAGCAATAACTGCTAACCACCACATTTACCAAAATCAATTTCTAAATAACAGCCATGCAGACACGGGCATTTCACATAAAGACGACGAAACAAAAACAGATCATTAGCATGAAATTTATTAATCTATTATTGAAAAAGAAAATCGGAAGTAAGAATTGACAACAAACAAAACCGGAAAACAAAATTGGGGTATGGTCGTTGATGTAGATAAATGCACGGGGTGTCAGGCCTGTGTCCTTGCATGTCAATCAGAAAACAACGTACCAATAAATACACAAGAAAGGTTTGAACGTGGCAGGGCCATATCGTGGATAAGGGTTGAACGTTATTGGGAAGGAAATTACCCTGATGTCAAGGCCAGATTTATTCCTATAATGTGCCAACACTGCGAAAATGCTCCATGCGAACCCGTGTGCCCCGTTTACGCTACCTATCATAATTCTGAAGGTTTAAACGTTCAGGTATATAACCGATGTGTAGGAACGAGATATTGTGCAAATGGTTGTCCTTTCACTGTAAGATTCTTCAACTATTGGGAACCCGTTTGGCCTGAATCATTCCGTAATCACTTGAATCCGGATGTCACGGTACGAAGTCGAGGAATAATGGAAAAGTGTAGTTTTTGTGTACAAAGAATACGGCGAGGAGTCCGAACAGCTAAAAAAGAAAATCGTGACTTAATAGACGGAGAGATACAAACAGCCTGTAGTCAAGCCTGCCCTACTTCAGCATTAGTTTTTGGAGATCTTAATGATAATAACAGCGCTGTTTCAAAAATGAAACATGACGAGAGAACCTACAAATTACTGCCACATTTGAACCTGGACCAAAATGTTGTTTACTTAGCCAAAGTGGACCCAGAAAAAAAGATTGAATCTCATTCAGTAGAGTCCGGATCACATGATTAAAAACCCTACAGTAGAAATGACAGACGAAAAACATTTACCACAAGCGAATGTACCTTTTGATCAAATCGCTAAAGATCTGGTGCGTACGACGACGCACGGCGGAAAAACAATAAGGCGAGTTTCAATAATTTTAGGGGTTTTATCTATAGTAGGTATCGTAGCGTTAATAGTAAAACTTATAACTCAACGTGATGACAGTACCCAGTGGGGTTATGTTGCTGCTCTAGTTTCCTTTCTTCTTACGGTCGGAGGCGGGGCCCCGATGGTAGCGATAGCTCCAGTGTTAGCTAAAGCAAATTGGGTTAGACCGATAACTAGAATATCGGCTATTTTTTCACTGACTGGAATAGCAACCTTGATAATGACTATTCCGTTATTGGTTGTGCTTCCTCCATTGGTTGTAGATGGAACTAGAAGAAGATCAATTTGGTTTGAGGACCAAATTTTTCACCCCATGTTTGGGATTACATAGGTATTTTAGGTTTAATAATTACTGGCCTAGCATTATTTTATACAGCTGCGATACCAGATTTTGCGGTGATGCGCGACCATACTACGGGTTGGCGTAAACGCGTAGGAAGAATACTGTCTAGAGGATGGATTGGCTCAAACTCTCAGTGGAGAACTTTGAGGATGAGGATAGGAATGTTTGGTACTTTTTATTTTCTTATTCTTATTTTTGTACATTTCTTGTTTTCATCCGACTTCGCGATGGGCATCGTTCCAGGATGGCGTGACGCAATATTTCCCATGTATCACTCAATCACCTCACTTCAAGGAGGGTTGGCCGCTGTAATAGCATCCCTTTGGTTTATAAGGCGATATTTCAAACTTGAAAAATACATTCATATTGACCAATTTTGGTCTCTTTCCAGGCTTCTTTTTGCAACCACTCTATTGTGGATTTATTTCTTCTATTCAGCTTTTATAGTGTTTTGGTATGGGAGAGGAGGTGCCGATAAAGCGTGGATTGATTTGTTGGTAAGGGGAAGTAAGGAAGGCATTGGTCCTATGGGATGGGTCTTTATTTTTGCAGGAATATTTATTTTCATAGCTCCATGGTGGTGGTTAATTTGGAACAGTGTAAGAAGAAGCATAAATGGTCCAATTATCGCTGCTTCATTAATACTTATTGGGATTATGTTGGATCGAGTTAGGATTTTTGTAACCGCTTGGTCGGTCCCCACGGAGCATATTCATGATAAATATTTGATGATTATTCCCCAAACAAGTCTGCCAAGTGGTTTAGACATTATGATTATCATCGGAGGAATATGTATTGGTTTATTGCCTATTTTGGTGATTTCGCGTGTTATACCTGTCGTTTCTATTTGGGAAATGCAACAATTCAATTTGTTATCGAAACCTGTGAAGTACATGAAAACCCATGGAGTATTGGTCGCTAAACCCGACTAGTCTTAAAGTTATGCAACAAAAAAGAAATTTAAGTCAAATTCATACGAATAAAACTCTTTTGAATGGTCAATTAAACACGCCTAAATGGTGGGCGCCGACCGTTTTAATTTTGGGTATAGCCGTAGTTATTGGATTATCCGCAATCGGTGTAATGGTTAACAAAGGTTTGGGTGTTACTGGATTATCCAGACCGGTTTACTGGGGATTATTTATTACAACTTTCGTTTTTTGGGTTGGTATATCCCACGCAGGCATAATGATTTCTGCAATCCTTAGACTTACCCAAGCTGAATGGCGACGGCCCGTTACGCGAGCTGCCGAACTCCTAACAGTGTTTTCTCTACTTACAGCATTAGCCTTTCCTTTAATACATGCTGGAAGACCATGGCGCATAATTTACTATATCATTCCATATGATTTTGCCCGAGGCATATATCCAAATATTAGGTCACCGCTAATTTGGGATCCAGTAGCCATTGGAACATATTTAACGGGGTCGACTCTGTTTTTATACATCGCTCTCATCCCTGACCTAGGCAATCTAAGAGACAGAACGACAGGTTGGCAAAACGCTTTTTACACCATATTAGCATTGGGATGGAGGGGGAACCCGAGGCAGTGGAAAATGCAGACCGTCGGAGGAATATTATTGTCGGCACTCATGTTACCTATATTCGTATCCGTTCACTCAATCGTCTCATGGGATTTTGCTATCATTCCATCTGTCGAAGGGTGGCATTCCACTATATTTGCGCCATACTTCGTGATTGGTGCAGTACATTCTGGAGTATCTGCCGTGGTAACCATGATGGCTCTTATGAGATGGCTTTGGAAATGGGACGATTTTATACGCCCAGAACACTTTGATGCACTTGCAAGATTATTGATAGTTGTGGCAACTGCTTGGCTAGGGTTTACATTTTTAGAGTTACTATTTGCAGTATACGGACTTGATGCACCTGAACTGGCACTACGCGAAATGCAGTTGTTTCAGTGGCCTTGGAATTTTTTGTTCATCATATTTATGTTAACGGCTTATATAATCCCCGTGACTATGTGGCTTTTTAAGAAAGTCAGAACCAATATCGCCCTCATGTTCTGGACATCAATACTCGTAAATATAGGTATGTGGCTAGAGCGATTCATGATTATTGTTCCTGGATTAGCCCGCAAACAACCTTTCGTCTTTACTTGGGAAGCCTACAGACCCAGCGGTCTTGAATGGCTAATTCTAGTTTGGTCGTTTGCTTGGGTCACTTTCCTTATGTTGCTTTTTAGCAGGTTCTTTCCACTTGTACCGTTGTTCGAACAGAAAGAAAGCCAAGTATTTACTGATGACGTAAAGATAGGAAGGGCATCTGTGCCCGCAATTATTCGAGAAATTGATTAGAGGTTAGAATATGCCAAAACAAAGTTTACTAGGACTTTTCGAAAAGGCTGATCCTGCAGCTGACGCAATGGACAGTTTTAATGAAGCCGGATTCAAACTTGGATCGTTTGATGTTTTAACCGGTACACCATATCCTGAGGGTGCTTTCGGAGAACATGTACCACAGCATCGTCTATTCAGATTTCCTGCATTCGGCGCGATTATTGGATTCACTTTGGCTATATTTCTTACAGCCGGCACTCAAATCGCCTATCCGTTGGTCACTGGAGGAAAACCAATACTTTCTATTTTTGCCATGTTGATTATTATGTATGAAATGACGATGTTATCTGGAGTGTTAGCAACTGTTGTAGGAATTATTTTTGAGTCACGATTACCTAACTTGGACCCCGGTGTGTACGATAAACGTATCACAGAAGGCATGATTGGTGTGGTAATCACACTTGATGATGACTCACGCAAAAAGGATGCTGAAGATATATTAAAGAAATCAGGAGCTTTTGAGGTCAAATACTCCTGATGAAACAAAAATTAAGAATAAACAAAATTTCTTGTTTTAGACTAGGACTTGTACCGATCGCCATAGTCATTAGTTCGCTTCTTATGGGTTGTATGAAAAGCAGTGGTTTCCAAGAAAGCAACACTTACCCAGTGGAAATATTTTCGGAAATGCATTATTCCCAAGCTTATAAATCTCAAGAACCCCCACGAATAAAATCGAGTGGTTCATCTATACCATTTAAACGTTTGACATCTGGACCATCAGAAATATTGAATGTTCCAGAGAAAGAAGAACGACAATACGACGAATTCGTCGCCAAAAATTTGTATCGGGTAAACTGCAGTATGTGCCATGGCGTAGACGCGACGGGGGGTGGCACTGTTTCTAAATACATTACTTCCGAGAGAAGCTTTTATGCCGAAAATAATGGGAAAACATATAAAGCTCCTCCTAATTTGCTTGAGTCAACGGGAAACACATTTGCTGACATTGATAGTATGATTAACTTTGTGAGAAAAGGGCAATCCGCGGGTCCTATGCCACCTTACGAAAAATTACTTAGTGAGGCAGAAATGCGGGATATCGTTACATATATATTCGGTAAGGCAAATAATAGATAATGATATAGAGGTTTGTGAATTTACCAAACCGTGTACCGTGAGGGGGCTTAGGTTTAAACAAAAGCAACCGAACATTTATTAATATGCCAACTGCAAGTAAATTATTAGTGATAATTCTTATGTTGTCTTTTTGTTTAAACGCAGGCTGCGTTCGCGAGGATGACTTAACTTTAGAACAACGGTCTTTCCAACTGTCTAAGCAAATTATGTGCCCTGTTTGCGACGGGCAAACAATTGATCAATCACAATCACAATTGTCGAAAGATATGAAAAACACAATCATAGATAAATTAAATAAAGGTGAAACTAACAAGGAAATTCGAGATTTTTTTGTAAGTCGTTATGGAGAAGAAGTTCTGGCTGCTCCTTCGTCGAAGGGTATAAATTTGATTGTTTGGGTTGCACCAATTGGGATATTTATTTTTGGACTTTTGATTGTCGCACATGCATATAAAAATATGCGGAAACAACCAGAATGAGGATATTAGAATAATAAACTCAGAATACACAAATAGGTCCTTCTCCAAAAGAAGATTACATATAAAAAGACGAGAAATCTGAACGTAAAATGGCAGAATTGGGTTTCACTTGTATTTTATTAGGGTTTTCACTTTCCCTTTACGGCATGATAGGTAGTGCCCTAGGCGCTATTACAAATACTTCCCGACTAATAGTAAGTGCTCGCCGAGCCGTCTATCTGTTACTTTTGTCATCAACTCTTTCGTCGGTTGCGTTAATTTATCTTTTTGTTACAAACGATTTCTCAATCAAATATGTCCACGATCACTCCAACATCGTTATGGATAGAGCTTATGTATGGGTAGCTTTTTATTCAGGAAATGAGGGATCTCTACTTTATCTGACGTTTGTTCTAACACTTTTAACTAGTATATCCATAAGATTCTCACCTTCCAGAATTAAACCGATATTGCCATGGACTACTTCGATATTATCTGGAGTAATTTTCTTTTATTTTTTGGTAATGACATTTTTTGCAAATCCATTTGAGGTATTGGATAAAGAAGTAATTGACGGCATTGGAATAAATCCTCTTTTAACCCATCCGGGTATGTTTAGTCATCCACCCATGTTGATGGCTGGCCTTATTGGTATAACTGTGCCTTTCGCATTCGCGAACGGAGCATTAATATCGGGTAAGTACTACGATGATTGGGTTGATTTAGCTAGAATATCATCACTAATAGCCTGGGGTATTTTAGGAACTGGAATTCTATTAGGGGCATGGTGGGCGTACACTATTTTGGGATGGGGCGGTTATTGGAGCTGGGATCCAATCGAAAATGTAGCTATTATGCCTTGGTTAATTCTCACGGCATTCATACATTCAATAATGGTTCAAAAAAGACGGAACATGTTTAGGTTGTGGAATATCGTATTGCTTAACATTGCCTTTGTTCTTGCCCAATTTGGAACTTTCATAAACAGAGGTGGTCCAGTGGTGTCGGTACATTCGTTTGCATCTTCTACTTTAGGATTTGTTTTTCTAAGTTTTTTGTTAATAAGCTTAGTTTTTGCGTTCGGAGTATTTTTGTGGAGAGCTCCGCATCTAAGGTCAACCAGAAATTTAGAAAGTTTTCTCTCTAGGGAGGCTTCTTTTCTTGTAAATAATTTTTTATTGCTATCCATAACTTTTATAACTTTATGGGGCGTAATATACCCGCTGTTATCTGACGTAATTAGAGACGTTAGCGTAACTGTAGCTGCCCCTTATTTTAATAGAGTCAATGGCCCTATTTTTTTGTTGTTAATAATCATGATGGGAATAGGTCCACTTTTGCCTTGGAGAAAAATAAACAACGAGACCTTAAAGCAGAAAATTCTAATCCCCGTCATAGGAACAGTTATTGTTAGCATCAGTCTGTACGTATTTCTAGGAATAAGAGAACATTTGGCGGTGTTAGCATTTTCCTCAACTGCGTTCGTGTTTTTATCAGTATTTAGCGAATGGTACATTGGGACTAGACGCAGAATGAAATCGAATCGATCTCCGATAGTTGCATGGTGGGAACTCGTCAGTGGAAATCGCCCAAGACATGGGGGATATATTGTTCATATTTCTATAGTTATGATAGGAATTGGAGTCATAGGTACAAATTTTTTTGAACAAAGAACTGACCAGGCATTAGATTTAAATCAAAGTACAGTGATCGACGATTATAGAATCGAATATATCGGTACTGAGGAAAAGTTGAGACAGGACAGAATAACAAAACTAGCTTCTCTAAATGTTTATAAGATAAATCCAGAAGAATACAAAGACGTCTCTCATAAAGGAGAGGATGGGTTTAAAGTATCCGAAAACATTAACAATCGGAATGATAAAAAAATTGGTAGCGTAATTCTTAGGCACGAATTTTACCCTCTTATGAATCAGGCTTCGGTGAGATCTGGCATAATATCTACTCCAATCGAAGATCTTTATGTAATTCCAAGAGATTTTCTAGAAGATGGACGCATAGCTATCGGTGTAAGCATAAATCCTTTGGCCTGGTGGATATGGGCTTCCGGCCCCTTTTTCATAATCGGCACATTAATAGCATTGTGGCCGCATAATACAAAAAAATCATCTGTTACATATGGTGTAACAACAATAATGGAAAAAACTAAATGACAATAATAATTGGTACTGTTATCGTATTTTTTTCCATTATTGTCATACTTTATCCCGTTTTCGCTCGTCGAGATAGCAAATCAGAAAAATTACATAACCCTATAAATCCAAAACCTGAAGGAAGTCCATTTCAAAACGAAATTAACTTTATTACACAAGAATTAGAAGATGGTGAAATTTCTAGAGATGAATACGATTTATTTATCGAGGAACTGCAATTACGTAAAATTAATGACATTAGGTCGAACTCACAAAAATCCAAAAAGATTCCCCGATTTTCAAAGATTGAAAAAGCAATATCACAACAAAAAAAAATAATAAATGATGATGCCCAGCAAAAACATGATAATCAAAATTGTTCTAGTTAGTTCATTTTGTGTTTCCTTGTTAGCGGCATTACTTCACGTTAATACGGAAACTGCAACTGGATCTGAACATAATAGGGTGAATGGTACGGTCGTAATGGGAACAAAAGGGGAATCTTTACCCGATACAATCACTTTAAAATTATTCGAAATAGACCAAACCGCAAATACAATTACCGAAATAGAATCTACTACCCCCGATTATTTAGGCAATTTTAAATTTAGGTCTTCGCTATCCAATTTAAAAAACTACCGAATAGTTGTCATTGGGTCCTCGTATATTGACTATTTTGATCTGAAATCGGAAAACCATACATCAGTTGAAATAAAAATTTATTCCAAAACAACATCATTAGAAAATATTTCCGTCAAAGATTACCTTATTATGATTCCTTCTTTGAATGCGAAAAATAGAATTGCAGGTTTTTTATCAGTTGTTGAAATCGAAAATTCGTCCGATCGTGTATGGATTCCAGATATAACGAACCCATCCCTAACAGGATTAGATTTATTTAGATTTAATTTGCCTAAACGATATAAATCTTTATCTGTTGAATCTCAACTCCCTGAAGGAAATATACTAGAAATAGAAACTGGTTTCGCCATGACAAACCCGATTCCCCCAGGTTCACATTCAATATTAATCGGTTATCAAGCAGAATACAAAGAAGATAACCTTAAATTTCCTTTACGATTACCATTCGGCGCAAACGAAATTAAGATTTTAATTCCAAAGGATAAAGGGATAATTAAAAACAAATATTTTCAACAAACAGAAAACGTCATTATCAATCAAAATACGTTCCTATCGTTTGAGGGTTCAAAAATAGAAAAAGGAACACAACTCGATGTAGAGTTCAAAGAATTGCCGCAACCCAACGCACAAGAAAATTTGATCAATTTAATTCAAAGTAGAACTTATTCAGTAATATTGGTAGGGTTCTTATCCACCATTATTTTAATAGTTATTAGTTATTTCTTTTGGAAACATCTTATCGATACGCAAGGTCAAGAAAATTTCACATCTAGACAAAAACTTTTGATCCACCAAATTGCGTTACTAGATAGAAATTATGAAATGAACGAAATTCCCGCCGAAAAATATCATAAAGAACGAACAATATTAATGGAAAAAATTGTCAGTAGCGATAGTTTCGAGTGATCAAATGAGTAATAGAAAAAAAATCTTCATAATTTGGGGAATACCGATAATATTACTAATTGGAACACTTTTTTGGGGAACCTACAAAAAAGGAAATGTAGATAATAAGCCATGGATAAATTCTGAATTCGGAATTGTTCCAGTTTCTGTACCAAAAGATCATGATTTCACCGTTACAACCATGGATAACCAGACATTAACAAAAGCTGATTTCAGTGGGAAAGTCCTAGTAATAGATTTTTGGTCTTCGTGGTGCGTGCCTTGTAAATCTGAAGGGCCAATTTTGGCTGAAGTTTATGATACTTGGAAAGACAGAGGCGTTGAATTTTTGGGGGTGTCCATATGGGATTCTGAAGACGCCGTAAAACAATTCATTTTGGAAAATGGAATTAAATACCCGAATGCCATAGATAAATCAGGGGAAATTACTGTCGATTTCGGTGTGAGAGGAATTCCTGAAAAATTTATTATCTCCCCGAAAGGAGAAATAATAAAAAAAGTTATAGGCCCAAATTCTAAAAACTCACTAGAAAAAATTTTGGACGAGATCGTGTTAGAAAACTTTCGCAGTCCTTAAATCGTAAATGAGTTGAAATAGCTTATTGATCATTCTGACCGTAAACTACTATGTATTGGGAAACTTTAGATCCAATAAAGACAAATTTAGAATAAAGACTACATAGAATAATTCATCATCTAATATGAAATACTCCCTCGCAAAAGATAAACCTGGTAAAACTTATGGACCTTATCAACTATCGGTCACAAAAAAACAATCTGAAAGCTATTATTCTTCATTAGGAAGCAAAAACTTCAACTCGTTACCACCGCTAATATACGTAACTTTAGCTTTGACAAAACTAATCAACGAAACAGGTATTATTTCCAAGGACCTTGAAACAATTCACGCTGGACAAGAAGTCACATGGGAAAAACCCATGAAATCCGGAGAAAGCATTGTTGCTCAAGGGACGTTAAAATCTAATAATATTAGAAAAGATATTAGATTCGCTAAAATAGTAGTTATTTATACTAAAGGTTCAGTTCAGATAGGTACTTCTACCACAAGCATTATAATTAAAGAAAAAAATGATTGAAACAATTTATAAAGAGGGTGACAAACTGGTGTCAATCAAAAGAAAAATCACACAAGATCTAATAAATTGTTACGCTAACGTATCAGGAGATCACAATCCCATACATATAAACAAAGAATATGCTAAATCAACTGAATTTGGTGCACGAATTGCTCACGGTATGCTAAACCTAGGAATAGTTTCAGAAATGCTCCAAGAATCATTCCAAGAAGACTGGAAATTTGAAGGACAAATAAAAACTAAATTTACAGCACCCGTTTACTCAGGCGAAGTGATTAGTACCTATGGAACAATCATATCAGTACAACCTTCGACTTTAATTCCATCAATTACAGAAATCCAATGCTCAATTGGATGTAAAAAAGAAAATGGATCTATCGTCATCGAGGGATCGGCTCTATTAAAAGTACGTACATAATTCAATAAAGATATGGATAATAGTAAAAATTTAAACATTATTGCACTTGATGCAATGGGTGGTGATTACGGTCCTGAAGTTACGGTACCTGCGGCGGTTGAGGCCACCGAAAAAAAGGATTTAGCTGTAATACTCGTCGGAGAAAAAAAGTTAATTGATCGAGAATTGTCAAAGTTTTCCCCTCTTGAAACGTCACGGTTATCTGTAGTACCAGCGCAAGGAGTGGTAACCGAAAATGAAAGCCCTGCCCTAGCATATAGAACAAAGCCTCGGGCGTCAGTTTACGTGGCAGCTGGTATCGTCAAGGCGGGTAAAGCATCAGGGTTCGTAAGTATGGGGTCTACAGGGGCGTCAATAGCGGCATCAACGGTTCTTTACGGTACTATGGATGGGATAGAACGAGGCGCAATAGGTGGACCCGTAATTGGATATTCTCCACGTACGGTGATTGTCGACCTTGGTACGAATGTTGACACAAGACCCGAACAATTGTTGGATTTTGGAGCTTTGGGAAGTATTATGTCTAGAGTAATTTACAAAGAAAAAAATCCAAAAATCGCCCTTCTTAGCGTAGGTAAAGAAAAAGGTAAGGGTAGTTCGTTAGTTAAGGAAACATCAGTCTTATTGGAAAACAGTGGTTTAAATTTCGTTGGAAATATTGAACCAGATGATTTATTAAAAAATGAATTTGAAGTGGTTTTATGTGACGGATTTGTAGGCAACATTATACTAAAATTCACCGAATCATTAGGTAGAATTATATGTAGCCAAATCAATGAAATACTAGGTGAGACGGATATTTCAAAAACTTTAACGGCTTCTATTTTCGAAAAAACAAATACATTAGAATCCTTCGGAGGCGGCCCATTATTGGGTGTAAAAGGGGTTGCAATTGTAGGCCACGGAGCATCAGGTATCAAAGCTATTGTTAATGCGATTAATACTGCAAATTTTGTTATTGATGTGGATTTTATCGAAGAACAAATAAACGAATTGTTACGAGTTCGCAAAAGAATTACATGACGATTTTCGTATGTCGAATTTTTTTGGAAAGGAATTAGTAAGTGGGAGATAAATCACGCAGTGTTTTTGTAACCGGAGCATCAAGAGGTATTGGTCGATCAATAGCTGTTCGACTTGCCGGTAAAGGGCACCGTGTAGCCGTCAATTACAATTCACATAAAGAAGAAGCGGATGAAGTAGTAGAAGAAATCAACAAGCTTGGTGGAACAGCGTTTTCTGTAATGGGAAATGTAAAAAGTAAAGACGATTGTGAAAACATTATTGATAGGGCAGAGAAGGAACACGGGTCGGTGGAAATATTAATAAACAACGCTGGGGTAATAAGCGATTCCCTACTTTTGAGAATGAAAGATGATCAATTTGAACACACGATGACAACAAATATGTACGGAACATACTATTGCACTCGGCGGGTAATACCCAATATGGTGAAAAACCGCTGGGGACGAATAATAAATATTTCGTCCGTCGTAGGAATTAGAGGTAATGCTGGCCAAGCAAACTATTCAGCTTCAAAAGCGGCAATACATGGCTTTAGCAAATCAATAGCTAAAGAAGTCGCTAATCGAGGGATAACAGTAAATGTGGTAGCACCTGGATACGTTACAACAGCTACTTCAAACGTACTATCAGAAAAAATGAGGACAACTGTAAAAAGTTGGATACCGATGGGGCGTTTTGGGGAAATAGAAGAAATTTCTCCTTTAGTAGAATTTTTAACATCTGATGATGCTCAATATATAACTGGCGAAGTAATACGAGTCGACGGTGGTATGGCAATCTAGGTAACGAAATGTCTTCAAATGGAAAAACAAGACAACTTGAAGGAAAAATCGCTCTGATTACGGGGGGGTCGCGCGGTATCGGTCTGGCTATATCAATTGAACTGGCGCGTCGTGGTGCCTCAATCTGCTTCAACTATCTAAAAAATCACAACGCCGCATCGAACGCTGAAAAAAAATTAAATGAATTGGGAGTAAAGACATTAAAATTGCGGACCCACCTTGGAGATGAACAATCCATTAAAAAATTAATAACATCCGTTCAAAACGAATTCGGCAAATTAGATATTCTTGTAAATAACGCAGCTTCCGGAGTAATGAAACCTTCTGCTGAGCTTGGTGTACACCACTGGGATTGGACTATGAACATCAACGCCCGAGCTCCTTGGTTAACGACACGCGGGTTCGCAAAGATCATGCCTCGAGGTAGTAAAGTTATAAATATATCTAGCCCAGGCTCCAGTAAAGTAATACCATCCTATTTTGCCGTGGGGGTTTCTAAATCGGCTCTCGAATCTATCACAAGATATATGGCTATAGAAATGGCAGAATTAGGGATTTCGGTAAATGCTGTCTCCCCGGGATTTATAATGACAGACGCCATCAAAGCATTTCCATCGGAATTATCAATTGAAAAATTAGCAGCACGCCCAACTCCCACAGGAAAAAACGTCCAATCGCAAGATGTTGCAAATGTTGTTGCAATGCTTTGTGGTAAAGATGCTGAAATGATCAGGGGGCACGTGATAATTGTGGACGGAGGAGAAACTCTTTTAGTCCATTGATTGAACTACCCGTAAGTATTCTCCTTCAACGTGAAAAATATTTCCAATATTACAATATTTCACTTTGACTAAGCCCAAGGCCCTGTGTAAATTTTTGGATTTGGCTGTCACCGATGTGACAATTCCAACTTGTTTCCCATCAACAGTTAATTTATCGCTAACATTAACACTGCCTTCTGATTCGAGTAAAACCAGCTTCCTTTGTAGTTTTCCATAATTGAATATTCTGGATATCACTTCCTGCCCTAGATAACAACCTTTGTCAAAATCAACAAGATTTCCCAATCCTGACTCTAATGGGTTGGTGTGAGGACCGAACTCCCTATCATAAGTAGGAATCAAATTATCTACACAGAATGCATTAAGGTGTAAAGCATCAACGGTCTGACATCCTAATGAAACTGTATACGAATATAGATCTCGCTCATTTACACTATCCGATATAACTTCATACCAAGGAACGTTTTTTGATTGATCCTTGATAATTTTTATCAGACCACCAGAGATTTTAGCTTTCAGTATATCCCCATCATTATTTTGTACAACATTTTCGATAAAGTGATCTGCATTTTCACCGTAAATTGTATAATGCGAATTTAATTTACTAATATCCTGTAGGCTTGTTTCTTCGATTATGGTATATCTGTCGATTTCATTTATGATGGTTGATGCCTGAGGGGCCTCTGATATTAGAGTTAGATTATCTTCAGAATTAACTATCACAAAGAGCGAGTCTATTACTCTACCTTTATCTGAAGTAAACAAAGTACGAGCGGCTTGATTAACTTTTAGATTTTTCAAATTGTTAGTTGTCAGCCGTTCGAGCAAATCCAAGGCCTCATACCCATAATGTCCCACGATGGAAGTTTCGTTTCTAGAGCAAATATATGTGCTATCTGACATTATTTGTTATAACGCCATACAGCTGAAAATTCATATTAAACCGCGAAAGAGGTTCCACATCCACAAGTACGATTAGCATTTGGATTTTGGAACTCAAATCCCTTACCATTCAAACCATCCGAAAAATCTAAAACTGTACCGGCTAAAAAAACAAAAGCTTTTTTGGGAACGTATACCCGGACGCCATTCCCATCTATAATTTTGTCTGTTTCGTCAGCCTTATCAACTATTTCCAAAACATACTGCAATCCTGAACATCCACCACCTTTTACTGCAACCCGTAATCCAAATGCTCCTTTGCCTTCATTTTTAGCAAACTCTTTAACTTTGGAAGCCGCTTTATCTGTTATATGGATAGTATTGGCCGGTATTTTTTTCTGGGTTGAATACGTCATAGTTTAATATTATCTTAGTATGGTAAATATTTTTTTACAACCTGTTTAGTTAATACAAATTAAAGTCTACTGTTTTACTTAACACTTTTCAAAGTTATAACTAAAAAAAGTAGAATTACTAGAAAAACGAGCTATAAATTGGGAAAAAAGCCTAAAATCACTATAGTCGATACCGGTTCAGCTAATCTGCACAGTGTGTTTAAGGCGTGTAAAAAAGTTGGGGCTAACGTATGTATAAGTTCCAGTGAAAAGGATTTACGGAAATCGGACGGAGTTATCGTACCAGGGGTAGGTAGTATTGACGCCGTCATAAAAACTTTGATTGAAAAAAAGCTTGACGCTCCGATGTGGTCTCTAATGGAACAAGGACACAAATTTTTAACCATATGTTTAGGTATGCAAATGTTATTTAATTCATCTGATGAAGGCAATTTGTCGGGTTTAGGTTTTGTCCCAGGCAACGTTAAACATTTTACAAAAACAATGGTTGAAGATTCACAAACCATTCTTAAAGTTCCACACATTGGATGGAATTCTGTGACATTTAAACCTATTGAAGGGAAAGAACACCAACACCCTATTTTCAAAGGAATCCCAAATAATACCTATTTCTATTTTTTACACTCCTACTATTGCGTTCCTAAATACGAAAAGGATTATGCCGCAACTACAAATTACGGAATTGAATTTTGTTCTGCCGTTGCAAAAAATAATGTGATCGGCACTCAATTTCATCCAGAAAAAAGTGGGGAAGCCGGTTTGATGATTTATGAAAATTTTATTCAATATACGTAATAACTACAAAAAATGGATATAGTACCTGCCATTGATCTCCGAAACGGAAAGTGCGTAAGACTCACTCGAGGAGATTATTCCAAAGAAACTATTTTTGAAGGCGACCCTGTTTCAATTGCAAATAAATGGATTGAATCGGGAGCTACCAGACTCCATGTAGTTGATTTGGACGGTGCAAAGGGCGGAAAACGTAAAAACGAAGAAATCGTTAACAAGATCGTTAGATCAGTTAATGTCCCACTACAATTGGGTGGAGGCATTAGGGATTCCGATACCGCAGAAAGACTGATTGGTCTTGGGATCGACAGGGTGATATTTGGGACCGCAGCAATAGAATCTCCTTGCGAAATTGAACATTCAATTAAAAAATTAGGTTCAGATAAAATTATGGTCGGAATAGACACTTTTGAAGGAATAGTAAAAACTCGAGGCTGGGTAAACGCCACATCAGTGAAAGGAAAAACTCTTATCAAAAACATGGAGGATATTGGAGTAAAAAAATTCATGTTCACTGACACGTCAAAAGATGGTACTTTATTACATCCAAATTTTGAATCGATAACTGATATTTTGGAATCTACAAAATATCCCGTCACCGTTGGAGGAGGAGTGACAAACATTGAAGACCTTATAAAATTAAAAACAATTGGGGTCGACAGTGTCGTTATTGGTTTAGCAATTTATTCAGGGCTATTAGATTTAAAACTAGCTATTAAAAAAATAAATCCAAGAGGGTAAGAAATGTCAAAAAAAACATCTTTATCAAAAATTAAGGCTCTTTTAAGTCCTTCACTTGAGGAAACTCTTGATCCACAAGCATTAATAGCTTTGGTACCCATCAACACCGATCACATAATTGCCGACATTGGATGCGGACCCGGATTACTAACTATACCTCTTGCAAAATACTTATACCGTGGAAGGGTTTACGCTGTAGATGTTGAAAAAGAAATGCATAATTATGTTATGCAGTCAGCTAAAATATCTCATCTAAATAACATCAAAACAATCTTGTCAAAAGAAACCGAAGTACCTATAAGTAAAAAGACTTTGGATGGTGTGGTATTATGTGACGTTTTAAATGAAGCAAAAAGACCAAAAATACTCATACAAGAGGCTGCGCGACTGTTAAAAACTTCAGGCTGGGTTTCTGTAGTTGACTGGTTACCCACCGACACAAAGGCACGGATAGGTCCTCCAAAATCTCGTAGAATACCTCAAAAAAAAATACTTCAATATGGAGAATCATCGGGTTTACGGCCCATAACTAATAGGATGATTGGTGATGAAAGATATATCGTATTATTCAAAAAAAAATAACCGTCGATGCTAACAAAACGTATCATTCCATGTTTAGACGTAGATGGTGGTCGCGTGGTTAAGGGAGTTAATTTCATAGATATAATCGATGCCGGCGACCCTTCTGAATTAGCTAAATTTTATAATTCAGAAGGCGCTGATGAGCTGGTATTTCTGGATATAACTGCATCCTCAGATCGGCGTGAAACGATGGTTAACGTTGTAGAAAAAGTATCTGCAGAAGTTTTTATACCTTTGACGGTTGGAGGTGGCATAAGATCTGTCGAAGATATGGGGAACATGTTGGACGCCGGTGCAGACAAAGTTTCTATAAATTCGGCTGCGGTAAATAATCCAAAACTTATAGAAGACTGTAGTAAACGGTTCGGTTCTCAATGTGTGGTGGTCGCTATAGACGCTAAACGCTATAATTCGACTTGGATCGTTTACACTCATGGAGGACGAAAAAAAACGCAATATAATGCCGTTGAATGGGCTAATAGAGCTTGTGGTTTAGGGGCTGGCGAGCTCTTGGTAACTAGTATTGATCAAGATGGGAAACAGGACGGTTACGATAATGAACTTTTGTGTCGTATTTCTTCCAACGTAAAAATCCCATTAATAGCAAGTGGAGGAGCAGGAAAACTTAATCATTTTCTTTCAGCGTTTAATGAAGGTCAAGCTGACGCTGTATTAGCTGCTTCTTTATTTCATTTCGGTAAAATTACAATAAAAGATTTAAAAGTCTATCTCCAACAAAATGATATAAATGTTCGGATATAAGAAACATTTTTATGATTAAAAAAAAATACAAAATTGCTTTCCCTGAAGCGATAGTGTTTGATTGTTACAAAACACTTTTCGAGAATTCTGAAAAAGATTGGATAAAAATGTTTGAGAACATAGTGCAAGAGTTACATCTTCCTATAGCCAAAGAGGAGTTATGGCGTCGTTGGAAAACATACGAAGTTAATTTCAGAAAAAATCGAACGAACATAAATTATCCAGAAAAGGACCCCATTTTCAAAAGTTATCGTCAAGCCTGGGCAGAATGTTTTTTAAAGGTATTTGAAGATTTAGAAATAATAGCGGATCATTTTTATGCCGCTGAAAAAGCTGTTATCCATATGTCTAACAGACCAATATTTCCTGAAACCGCGGTGGCACTGGCTAATTTACGTAATAAGGTAAAACTTGGGTTGTTTTCAAATGCGGATGAAGATTCATTAAACCCATTGTTGAAAAATTCATCCCTAAAATTTGATCAAGTACTATCATCAGAAAAAGCTAGAGTTTACAAACCATCACCCTATGCGTTTAGGAGAATTTACAAGGAACTTAATGTTCAACCCAAAAGAGCTTGGTACATTGGTGACCATCTTTATGATGATGTGACAGGGGCGCGACATGTTGGCTCAACTTCCATTTGGATAAATAGGGACACAGTAGAGTACGATAGTGAAATTAAACCAGATATAGTAATTAAAGACCTAATGGAAGTATCAGAATTATTAAATAATGCCCCTGAAATTTAAGTTGCCAACATGATGAAATTTAACGAAAACGGCCTTATTACAGCGGTTGTACAAGATGTAACAACTAATCGAGTGCTAATGGTTGGATACATGAACAAAAAAGCGCTATCGCTTACAATCAAAGGTCCAGACGTTTGGTTCTATAGTCGTAGTAAAAAGCAACTTTGGCACAAAGGGGAAACGTCCGGGAACTTTTTTAAGGTCATGGATATTGAAAGAGATTGCGATTTCGACGCCGTCTTGGTTAAGGTGGATCCTATCGGATCTGCATGCCACACAAACAACATATCGTGTTTTGATTCAGGGACTGTCTCGCTTGGGGATATTGAAGAAAGTGAATTATTTTTTGGGCCTTCAATATTGATTGAATTATCTAAAATAATAAAGGATAGAGCTAAAAATTTACCGCGTGATTCGTACACCGCAAAACTTGTTAAATTAGGTAAAGGAGCAATATCCCAAAAAATCATTGAAGAAGCTGGAGAAGTAGCCGTCGCGTTAATGGGTGATAAACACTCCGATTTATCAGAAGAAGTTGCGGACCTTTTGTATCATGTACTCGTAGGGTTGGAAATTTCTGATACAACCCTTGAAAAAACTTGGGAAATTCTTAATAAACGAAATAGGGAAACTTCATCCTGATGCGTCATTTTCCTGTGAATCCATAAACATTGCGTGGTTCATCGCCTCGATTGCTACTTGTATCATCGAGTCTTCTGGTTGTCTTGTTGTCAAATTTTGCAGCCAAATGTTTGGATAGCCAATATATTTAACTATTTTGCTTTCGGTATATAATCCAGTAAATCGTATGAACTCATAGCTTATCCCAGCAATCACAGGAATCAGTACAATTCTTGAAATTATCAAAAACCAAAAAGGGTCTCTTGGAATAACAATAAAAAGTAAAATCGATACCAGAACAACTGTTAGCAAAAATGATGTTCCGCATCTCGGGTGTTGAGGAGGATAAGCTCTGATTTTTTCTATAGAGAGAGTATCTCCGGATTCTACAGCATGAACCGTCATATGTTCAGCTCCGTGGTATCCAAAAACTCTCTGAATCTCCTTCATCCTTCCGATTAACCATATATACCCAATGAAAAAAAATAATCGGATCAATCCTTCTATCACATTAGCCAAAAATTCGTTCGATAAATTACGATTTATAATTTCTGAAATAAAGACTGGCAATAAAAAAAACAAACATATAGCGAACAAGAAGGCAATACTCAAGGTTATAACTGTTCCAACAATATTTTTCTTCTTTTCAAAAACCTCTCCAACGGATTCTGCTGAAGAAATGGATAGAGCCTTCATCCCTATGATCATTGTTTCGGATAAAACAACAAGCCCTCTAACAAACGGGATTTTTCTCGATTTACCATTGGACCAAGGGAGCAAAGGCAAAACATGCTTTGCTATAGTCCCATCGGGCCGCCTGACAGCAAGAGCACAACATTTCAAACCACGTATCATCACTCCTTCAATGACCGCCTGTCCGCCATACATTGTTCCTCTAGAAAGCAAGAAGTATTTGTGAATCAAACTAAATCACAAATTCGTAGGTAAAACACCCTTTATTCGCTAGTATCTTCAGATTTTGAAAGATTATACCGTCTCATCATTCTTTCGACTCTTCCCTCAGTATCGACTATCCGTTGTTCACCAGTCCAAAAAGGGTGACACTTACTGCATATTTCTGTACGTAATTCGGTGCTAGTCGAGGAAGTTATCCAACTATTACCACAACCACATGTAACGGTAACTTCAGTATGGTATTCAGGGTGTATGTTAGATTTCATTTTATTTTTAGCATTCCTGATACTACTCAGAATCAATATTTATTCTGCGTTTATTTTTTTCAGCATAATCGAATCGTACTTTTCCATCAGTTAACGCGTAAAGCGTATGATCTTTACCGATACCAACATTGGTCCCAGGTCTAAACCTCGTCCCTCGTTGTCTGACTAAAATGGAACCAGCGGATACTCCTTCTCCAGCGGAGCTCTTCACACCAAGTCTTTTCCCTGCACTGTCCCTTCCATTCCGTGATGTACCACCACCTTTTTTATGAGCCATCGTTCACCTTCACCTTTTTTCGGGATGCATTGTTACCTTTTTTTATATCAGTTATAGCAATTGAACTAAACGGTTGTCTGTGTCCCGTTTTCACCCTATGCCGGGTCTTGTTTTTATATCTCAGGGATATAACTTTTTTGCCTTTGCCATGAGATATAATTTCTCCTGTAACAGAACCGCCGGTCACATAAGGTAGTCCAACGATAGTTTCACCTTTTATGTGGGTTAACAGGACATCATTAAATGTCACTTTTTCTCCAACCTCGCCTTTTTGGGTTTGGACAGATATAGTATCCCCAGAACGGACTCTATGTTGATGTCCGCCTGTTGTAATTATTGCGTAATCGATGGTCATTTCTGAAGGGTTTTATTTCTTATAAAGGATTTTGTCTTTCTTTAAATTCTACAAATGAGACAGCCAAAGGTCAATGAATTCCTTCTTTGGTTTTTACACAATTAAAGGAGTTAGACATCCCTCTTCTCTCGCTTTGTTAATCTCCATCAATATGTCTGGAGAAGAAAATTTGTTGAGATTTATAGTGGTTCCCGGAAAAAAAGAAAAAACATCGTTCAATTTTGGATAATGGTGAAATTTGGATGAGTAATCATTGTAAATAAAATTTCCATTCTTGTAACACCACGGTGCTAAAACCAAATGATGTTCATCAAGAGTCATTTTTTTTGTTTTGTCGTAGGAACCCGTCATCACTTCATCATATCCGTCGATCATGGATTCAATCGAATAAACTGTTTCGACATGATTCTTACCATCATCCAACGTAGATTGATCGACGTTTATTGCCTCTATAATTTTTTCTACAAATCCATCAATATCTCCATAGTCGACATGATATAAACCTGGAATGCCTTCCAAATCTCGTAAAGCCCCAACACGGGAACAAACTGCAGGGGTCCCCGCTAAAACCGATTCTAAAGGGACAAGACCGAATGATTCAACAAACGCACCGGGGTTGATGACCACATCTCCCAATGACAAATACCTATGAACCTCGTCAGTGTCCAACCAATTATGAAGTTCAACTACGTTACTGGTATCAAGATCATTGATTATTTGTTGTAGTTCACTATAACGATAAGAAGATTCATCCCTTTCCCTATCATCATTATAAAAAGGTATAAAGAGCCTAACGGTTTTATTATTTATTTTTGCCTGCAATTTATTACAAATATTTACAGCTTCTTTAAAGCCTTTTTTACGGTCAGCGCGATGAGGAAATAATATTATTAGATCGTCGTTGCTTCTATTTTTGAGTCTATGTGGAATGCTTCGTGTCTTAGGAGTTAAATAACCGCTTACTCCATTCGGTATTACAACGATATCTTCTAAATCTCTTAGGTTTGACATAACAACTGTAGTTTCAACGGTTTTCTTAAGATATGTTGAAGGAACTACAGTGACGTCCGCAGGAAGTAACAGCGACGATAAAAGAGACTCCTCATAAACGTAATCGTGAAGAGATCGTATTATTTTAGCGTTGTGAAAATTTGGCCTAATAAACAATGAATCAGCATGCAAAAACACAACGTCACTATCTACCGTATTTTCGTGCAAACTTTTTCGGTTATTAATAAGATCGTAGGGTGGGATTTGATGTGTAGATGGAAAAGCTCCTCTAAATTTTAAAATAGGTTTTACTACAATATCCTTGTACTTAAATTCACTAGTTACGTTTCCGTTATGGGTAGCCATAATTTGAACGCTGTGACCTTTTTTGGAAAGACCCTGCATCATCTCGATTAGGATTTTTTGAGAACCTCCAATAACCTGATTAACAAATATAGGAGCTATGGAAATACACGTTATTTTCATTATTTCTTCCCGATTAGCACGTGTTTGGAGAGAGTTTTTCAGTTAAAAACTTTGTGTTTTCCCAAATTTTCTATTGAACCACAAAAGAGGTTCCCCCTTTTCCAATTCCAAAGCAGTCACCATACCGATGAACAAGGTATGATCGGCTTCGTTATAGGAATTAGTTACATCACAAGCCATTCTAACTAAAGAATTTGATATAGTGCATACACCATTCAGTTTGGACATTTTCCACTGGATTTCCGACGATGATTTCGTAGCTGAATCCTCAGCATAAAATTCGGCAATTTTACTTTGCTCAATTCTGAGCACGCTTATACCAAACTTCCCAGTCGATCTAATTATAGAATGGGATTCCCGTGATTCAGCTACAGATATTAGCACTAGAGGAGGGTCTATCGATAGTGACATAACACTATTAGCTGTCATGCCATGATGCGAAACCCCATCTTCCGTCGATGTAAGAATGGTAACTCCAGTAGGGAACATAGCCCACGCATTTTTTAGGTTTTCTTGAAACATTTATGTCTGAAGTGTTATTCCTACATACCTTACTCGTTTTTACTAAGAGGAACCATTCTCGTCATAAGAATCATTCTCATCAGAAGTATCATTCTCGTCAGAAGAACCTTCAACTATGCTTAATGGATCTATTTCATTTCCTTGCTGTCTCCGTGATTCTATAATGCGAATTCTAGCTACGTTATCTCCAGGTGCAACTCCATGGATTTTGACCCCTTGGGCATTTCTACCCGTTTTTCGAATTTCCTTGGGATTGGTACGGAGTATTTGAGCTTTTTCGGTAACTAACATCATGTTGCCCTCATCATCTTCAGTAACATCTGCGCTCACAACCACAGCGTCAGCCACTTTACCTGTACCTTTTTGACCTGTTGTTACCTTTAAAGTTATCAATCCTTTACCCCCACGACGCTGAGTTTTATAATGTCTCATAGCGGTCAATTTCCCTCTACCCTTTTTACCAACAATTAATAAAAATCCATCTTCATCAACAACATCCATTGCTACAACTTCATCCCGACCTGTAAGAGTAATACCTTTAACTCCTCCCGCAGCACGTTGGGTAGATCTTATATCAGCAGAGGCTATTCGAATTGATAGTCCTAATTCGGTGGCCAAAACTACGTCTTGATCAGCGTTAATTAAACAGGCTCCAACCAAATCATCGTCTTCTTTAAGATTAAAACATTTCAATCCAGACCGGTTCATGTTTCTGAGTAATGGCAGATGCATACGTTTAATTTGACCTTTTTTTGTGACCATGACCAAATAAGTGTCTTCCAATAAACTTGAAACTGCTATCATCGCGTGAGTTTGCTCACGCGTTTCAATGTTGAAACCTAAGTTTGCAACCGGTGTACCCCTAGAGTTACGAGATTGGTCCGGCGGCAAGTCAAACACTCTACACCTGAACACTCTGCCACGATCGGTAAAAAACAACAAATAGTCATGGGTATTAGCGACTTGTAAAAAAGGAGTAATATCGTCCTCTTTAGTCATTCGTTGACCTCGTTTTCCCACGCCCCCTCGATGCTGTCTTCGGTACGTATCAGTTCTAACTCTTTTTGCATAACCATTCTTCGTTAAGGTTATTATGACTTCCTCTTTCGGTTCCGTGTCTTCCCTGCGCCATACCCCGAGTTCTTCGTCGTGTATCACCGTACGTCTTTCGTCACCGTATTTTCTCTTAAGGCCATTAGTTTCTGTCCGAATAGCATTTAAAACTTTTGCAGGGTCATTTAGTAGATCTTCCAGTTCACGGATGATTTTTAAGAGGTCTTGATATTCAGTTTCTATTTTCTGTCGTTCTAACGCAGCAAGACGCCTTAACTGCATATCTAGAATTGCCTGAGCTTGAATATCGGTAAGGGAAAATTCACTAATTAGATTTGCCCTTGCCTCTTCAACATCAGATGAGGCTCTAATTAATTCAATTACTTTATCCAAGTTTTCAATGGCGATCTTTAATCCCTCTAAAACATGTAGCCTCGCCTTGGCTTTACGCAATTCAAATTCCGCACGTTTCCTTATAACTTCTTGCCTAAATTCCACATAATGTAACAATGATTGCTTTAGGTTGAGTACACGGGGTGTGCCATTTACGAGGGCAATCATATTTACTGAAAAAGATGTACGAAGTGAGGTATGTTTATATAAGTTATTTAAAACAACTGGTATGTGAGACCCACGCTTCATTTCTAGAACAATGCGCATGCCTTTACGATCCGACTCATCGCGTATCTCTGAAATTCCGTCAATCTTGCGTGTTTTTATTAAATCTGCTATCCGAGAAACCAAAGTGGCCTTATTAACCTGAAACGGTATCTCAGTGAAGACCAATCTTTTCCTGTCTTGCCTTTTTACATCTTCTATTTGATGTTCACTTTGAAGCATCACGCGACCTCTTCCGGTGGTGAAAGCGTCGCGTATTCCTTGTAGACCCCATATATGCGCACCGGTTGGGAAATCAGGACCTCTTACGTATTTCATAAGATCATCGACAGAAGCATTAGGGTTTTTTATTAAATAATTAATGGCATCACAAATTTCGGTCAAATTATGTGGAGGAATACTGGTGGCCATCCCAACGGCAATACCTGTGGCCCCATTAACCAGCAAAGTAGGCAATCTGGCAGGAAGAACGGAAGGTTCTTGCAAAGATTGGTCAAAATTATCAGACCAATCGACCGTGTTTTTTTCAATGTCACCTAATATCATTTCCGTTATTGACGAAAGTTTGCACTCTGTATACCTCATGGCAGCAGGAGGATCTCCGTCAACGGAGCCATAATTACCTTGCCCATCAACAAGCGGATACCTCAAAGAAAAAGGCTGGGCCATTCTGACCTGTGCTTCGTAGACGGGGCTATCACCATGAGGATGGTATTTACCCAACACTTCTCCCACTAATCGAGCACTTTTCTTATATGACGAAGTTGGTCGCATCCCCTGATCATGCATCGCATATAAAATTCTGCGCTGAACAGGTTTCAAGCCGTCTCTCACATCAGGTAATGCCCTGGAAACTATTACACTCATTGCGTAGTCAAGGTAAGAACTACGCATTTCCTTGTCTATACCAATCGGTCGAATTTCACCTAAATTGGCATTGACCATAATTTGCTCCAAATTTTTATACTTAATAGACTACGAAATACTTGTACTATAAACATAAACCTTTCCCTATACGCGCGCAAGCGCACGCGCGTGAACTCTCGGAGACTCGGGGACTGTTACTATTGACAACTAAAAAAAACATCCGTTTTCATAGAGTTGGTTTATTCGATGTTTTCAACTACGGTTACTCCTGTTGACCGCTCTATAAAAGCTATTAACAGATTGTCAAATCCCGAAGGTAGATCTGACAATTCACAAAGAGGCCATTGGACACCAATAACCCAATTATGACCAGGTTTTTCAATGGCTTGAGCCGTACGGTCTTGGGAATATGCGGACACAAAAAAGTCGGACGCCAAAAGATGGTTGGGAATTCCTGATTTATTGTTCGCAGATACCGTAACCCAACCAGATCCTCCAATGATGAAAGAAACCTTTCCACCCGGCGACAAAAACACCCTGTGCTTTGTGTTAACAGGGTTTTGCGTAACACCACGTATGTTTTTTTGTAGTTCATGTTTTCCACCATAAGCCAGATTTAACATTTCCATACCCCAACCAATCCCTAATACTGGTATGTCCGTTTTTTTAGATTGTGACAATGCCAATGGGATATCTTCAGGAATAGGTAAAGCGCGATTTCCGACACACAAAAGACCAACGTAGGAACTTACCGGCGAATATTTGTCAAGAACTTCGTAATCTTTGTAAAATCTTTCAAAAAACGCCAAATAATCGTCAGGGTTTTCATACTCGGGAAGAATAATCCCTATGTTTTTTTTGCATTTGCGCATGAAGAGTTGACAATCAAAAAGGGATACCCCACAAACCCATCCATTCTGTGAGAGCAGTTTCTATGTTTAACCCTGATTTACGCATATCGTTTGCCAATACAGCTTCTGAAGCCCTGTCTCTGTCCCCTTCTTTATCACCGGTTGGTACAAAAGGGTAAAATGCCCTCCTGTCGTACCGATAAATACAATACGTCCGGAGACCTAATTTTTTAGTTTTTCCATTTATTTCACCTGAAAAATAAAACTCGAAAACAGCGGCGATTAGATTGTTTTTCCCACCGTTAGAACTAATCGAATTACCTACTGTATAAACACTTGAAACTAAATCCTGGAAATTTCCATCTTCTAAAACTATCCACTTCATTCCAACCGAGTCATCTTTCAGTTGGTAAGAAGTTTTTGTTGATCCTGCCCCATCGTATAAAATCGAGTCAATTTCATTAGGCAAATTATCAATAAACGCGTTGGCCCCGTTAACTCTGTAAATAACGCCAGCTCTTCTAGCAGGAGTTATTTCCCCTTTTTCTCTGAGTACTTTTTCCGTACGAAGAATCGGCTCTATAGCTTCCCAATCATTCTTTGGAGATTTATGAGAAGTAAAAATACGGAACATACTTATCGGGCACCGTATTTCATGCGATGTTCTAACTCACGTAGTTTTTTTATTCTTTCTTCAACAGGAGGATGGGTCGAAAATAAATTTGCAGAACCAGAATTTTTGAGAGAAGCGGAAATAATCAAAAATGCATTGGCTGTTTGCATTTTTCGTAAATCTTGGTCGGGTATTTGTGCTATGGTTCCACTTATTTTTCCAAGGGCGTCAGCAAGAGCCCCCGGATCTCCTGAAATTTCAGATCCCGTATGGTCCGCTCCATATTCTCTATATCTTGTCAGCGATAATACTAACATTTGACCTACAAAATAGACAACCATCGTAACCAAATAAGCAATCATCATGACTCCTCCTCCTTCACGTCTTCTCCCCATACCCCCAAATAACATGTTCCAAAAAAACATAGTCATTAGAAAACTTGTCAACATAACAAAAAAGTTTCCCATAGCCAAAACACGTATATCTCGGTTTGCGACATGAGCGAGCTCATGCCCAATCACAGCTGAAAGTTCCCTTGTGCTCAGCCGTTTTTGAATACCCGTAGTAACAGCGACCAAGGCATTATCCGGGTTACGACCAGTGGCGAAGGCATTTGGAACTGCCGAATCGATAACCGCAACCTTTGGCATCGGCATATTATAACGATCGGCTAATGTTTTTATAATTTCATGGAGTTTGGGTTCTTGTTTCTCTGATACTTCTTTGGCTCCAGAAGACTTTAAAACCAACTTATCCGACATATAATACTGAAAAATCGCCATGGCTCCAACAATTATGCCAACAAAAGTAATAGGGATACCAAGCCTCAATAAAAATAACGTAAAAACTGCATAAAGGACACCCAACATAATCATAGTGAGGTACATACGGCTCAGTAGCTTTGGGTCTCTCTTGAACGATTTAGACGTAGATGACATTGCTATTCTCCAATAGTTAACCAAATTCCCGCGTACATTTTACTGTAAATAATTTTACCAAGAATTATTAAACATTTTACTGTAAATATTTTCTTTCAACTAAAAACCGTATAAAAAATATTGGAACGGCAGAAATAGAAACATATAAAACAGTAACCCCTATTATATTTAACTCAATGAATATTAATGAAACTTCGTTAAATCAAGTAGCAAAAATAGCGATTGAAGCAACACTCGAAGCAGGAGATTACATTTCTTCAAGATTTGGAGGAGATCTTACTATTTCCTCAAAATCTGGCAGGCCAGGACAAGATCTGGTGACGGATGTCGATAAAACGAGCCAGAAAATAATAGAAGAAATTATATGTAAACGTTTTCCAAATCACTCTATTCTTGGTGAAGAGGATTCGGATGATAAAAAAACGATAGCAGAAGATTGGGTTTGGGCCATCGACCCTATAGATGGGACCAATAATTATGTGAACACTTCTCAACACCACGCTGTTTCTGTTGCCGCTATGCACAAAGGATACCCGATGGTCGGTGTCATATGGGTCCCTTGGGCTAATGACAGTGGTAACGGCTTATTAATGCATGCAGTAAAGGGCTGCGGTACATGGATAAACGGAAAAAGAATTGAAATTGAAATCGACGACATAAAACCAGTAAGGGGCAGACTTTCCGGACTTCCTTGGTTAGAAATGGGAAACTTTAAATTAAGTAAGGCGTTAATGTCGTCTTTAGGTGAAGTTAGAATTTTTGGAAGTACAGCCTACGAACTTTTTATGGTTGCTAATGGATCTATGCAGTTTAGCTTGACAGGATTTGCTAATACATGGGATTTTGCGGCAGGTATATTGCTAGTCGAAGAATCGGGCGGAAAAGTTTTGTGGACAAATAATACAAACAAGTTTGAAAAATTTACCGGATGGGCTCAGCCATATTCAAATTCATACGATACCTACAAAAACATGCGCGAATGGAAAGGTGCCGTATTGGCAGGATCTAAAAAACTTGTAAATTATTTATCAAAAAACATTAAAATTAATATATCTTCGTAAACTTTTCAGTACGGTTGGATCACCCAAACCTGTGGTTGACACAACCAAATGGAGCTTTTACCTAAAGTAGGGGCCAAGGCACATTGACTGAAGGGTTTAATAAAGGAAATTTACCTTCCAAACTCATTGATTTTACCCTCGTAATTAACCCATCAATTTCATTTTGTTCCAAACATTTTCTAATTTTGTTTGAAAAATCATTTTCGCTTTGTATTTTTTTTACCAAATTGCAAATATCACCAATAAGATCTTCAGGATATTCGACACCTATAAATTCAAACATGACAGTACGGATATTTGTATCGAAATTAAACGTCAAACCCTGGTCTATGGCCCATATCTTGGAAGTGTTAGTTTCAAATAGGCACGAACCACCTTTTCTATCAGCGTTGTTTGTTAACACGTCGAACATAGCTATTTTAATAAATTCACTTAATCGAGCATCCCGTTCAGTAAAATAATTCATATTATGGTTTGACTGTATATAAAGTTGGACACTTCCTAGCCCGTGTGGTCCATCACGTACTATTACTGGAGGAAGGTTAGGCCATCCAAGAACCCTAGAAATCAACCAAGATGCCTTTTCTCTATTGTGAAGAGAACCATATTTGAAATCTATTAGTGGTCTTTCGCCCTTTATTGGTTTGTAAATTGCATAAATTTTTTCGCCCGTTTCTATTTTGGGTTCTAAACGAGCCAAAAACACGTAATTCGAGCCCTCAGGGTGCAAACCAATACCTTTGAAATCCCATGTTCTTAATTTATTTATTATCTGATCTGATGAATAAATCAAAATTTAATTATCGGACTTTGTCTTGACTGCATTTCCATTCAGCTTTAAACATAAGTGGGGATTGTTGGGATCTAAAGGAGCTGCACAAAGAAGACAAGGTTGTCGTCCAGCAGCAATAACCTTCAATATCGTAGCCGAAAGTTCTTCCGCTTGAATCCTAGAGAATGTGAATGAAGCATTAAAAAGTACATCATCTTTATCAGAACCTTGTGCATTTATCGTGAAGAGATCACTAGAAGGATCGTGGATTATAGATAAATCGATACACTGAAATTCGATCTCTTGGATTTCTTTTACTTCAATCGTTGAACTGTCGAAAGGTTCTTTAGTCTCGGGTTGTTTTCTAGTCGCAATAAACTCCCCCAATGAAATTCCGACTTGAAAAAGGCTTTCTTTTTCCATCCATAAGATAATAGAGCCAAAATCCGACACAGCCTCTATTTTAAAAGTCCTTTTACCAGGCTCGCCAATGGAATCCGCCTTAATTACATTACACTCACCTATAAAATATTTGGCCTCATCTGGCACTTCTGATACACCTTAATATTTAAATTTGAAGTTCTATGCCTAAGTTCCATGCTTCATATTTTATGTAATTTACATAATTCACATGCACGCATACCTATAAGAATGTTAAAATAAATCTCATTACGACAAAATTCTTATGGTAAGAATACTAAATCAAAGTGATAGATTGTGAGCGGAGCTCTAGAGGAAAAAAAGACATTTTAATTTTGTTTATAATATCTTCCGTACTCGAAATATGAGCAACGATAAATATACATTTTCGCAAATTATGATGAAAAAAATAGAATTATATGACACTACACTACGAGATGGAACTCAACAAGAAGGAATATCTCTTTCAGTAGAAGATAAGCTTGCTATCACCAAACGCCTTGACGACCTAGGCATTGATATTATTGAGGGCGGATACGCTGGAGCAAACCCAAAAGACGACGAATATTTTAAACGTATTACAAACTTGGCACTCAAACATGCCAAAATTGCTGCTTTCGGCAATACTAGAAAACCAAACACTATCGTGGAAAAAGACGCGTCTATATTAGCTTTATTAAAAAGTAACACCGAAATAGTAACATTGGTTGGAAAAGCATCTGCGTTTCAAGTACGTGACGTACTTGAAACATCTCTCGAAGAAAATCTTTCAATGATAGAGGATTCGGTTAAATTTCTCACTGACAGTAAAAAAGAAGTATTTTTTGATGCAGAACATTTTTTTGATGGGTACCGCGAAAACCCGGAATATTCCATACAAACATTAAAAGTTGCAATTAAAGCTGGTGCTACCCGAATAGTGCTTTGTGACACTAACGGTGGAAATTTACCCACTGAAATAGGAAGCATAGTTTCCGAAGTTTCTAATTCACTGAAATCTTCAACGATTTTAGGAATCCACACCCATAATGATACTGATACGGCGGTTGCATCATCCATAGCAGCGGTGCAGTCAGGTGCAAGACAAATACAAGCATGTGTAAATGGCTATGGGGAACGTACTGGAAATGCAAATATGATTAGTATTATTGGTAATCTAGCCTTAACAATGGGTTATGATGTACTGTCTGAAGATAAGATCAGTACTTTAACAGAAGTTTCCAATTTTGTTGCCGAAAGAGTTAATCGGCGTCCATTTCCTTTTCAACCTTTTGTTGGATCGAGTGCGTTCACCCATAAGGGGGGACTACATGCAGCGGCTACTGAGAGGGTCAAACATGCTTATCAGCACATTGACCCAAGTAAAGTAGGTAATGTAGCTGGTGTAGTCGTATCAGAACTTTCAGGAAGAAGCAACGTAATGCAACGAATAAAAAATCTCGATTTGGATGAAGTATTAGATGAAAATGATGCCCGATCTATTGTAAATTTCGTTAAATCTAGTGAAGCTCAAGGATATACATACGAAGACGGAGAGGCTTCTTTAGATCTGGTATTATATCGAAATATCCCGAATTATGAGACGCCGTTTAATTTAGTAGATTTTATGGTTATAGTAGAAAATCGGCGACGATCTTCCTTCGGATCAGGTTGGCGTTTAGATGGAATAGAACATCCCATGCTTTCAGAAGCTACGGTGAAAATACAAGTTAATGATGATATTCGGCATACTGCTGCGGAAGGTAACGGTCCTGTAGATGCACTAGATAAAGCAATAAGAAAGGGTCTTAAAGATTTCTACCCAAATTTGGATCAAATAAGACTCACTGATTACAAAGTGAGAGTAGTTAACGAAGAACATGGTACTGGCGCCATAGTGCGAGTATTAATTGAATCGGCTGACGATAAGCAAGTTTGGAGAACTGTCGGAGCTTCAGCTAATATCATTGAGGCTTCATGGATGGCTCTTTCGGACAGTATAGAGTGGTGGCTTATTCAAACAGGAACTACACCCATAGTTAGGTGACAAACTCGTCGCATAAACTTATTTTTGTTTCGATTGTTTAACCTATAAAACCGGTTTATTAATGCACACTATACAGGGGAAATCTTATGAAGATTATTGATGTAAAAACATTTAAATGGAATCCAGGTTCGGGGAAAAATTTTTTATATGTTAAATTGTTAACTGATAATGGATTGGTTGGTTGGGGTGAAGCTTACACCCAATCTGACCGCGACGTTCAAATTGAAGCTCACATACTTGAATTATCAAGATATCTAATTGACCGTGACCCTTTTCAAATAAAACACTTTATGCACGTGGCACACGAAGATTTCGCCACTAAACGTTCTTCCATGGACTTAAGCTGCGCGTTAAGCGGTATAGAAATAGCACTATGGGATATCATCGGCAAAGCTTTGGATCAACCTATATATAATTTACTTGGAGGACCTGTCAGACCACGTTTACGACTCTACGCAAACGGTTGGGCCGAAGGTAATAATCCGGACGCAATAGCAAGTCAAGCATTGAACATAGTATCTGAAAGAGGGTTCGAAGCTCTTAAATTTGACCCTTTTCCAGGCCCATGGAGAGAATACGTAAACAAGGAAGAACTTGATCAGGCAGCACTTATTGTACGTCGCGTTAGAGAAGCAGTTGGGCCAAAAATAGATCTTCTCATTGAAGCTCACAGAAGGTTTTCAGCTTCAAATGCCGTTTATGCCATAAAACAAATGGAGATGTTAAATATTTATTGGTTCGAGGAACCTTGCCCACCGGACAATTTGAAAGCAATTAAAGAGGTAAAGGATTCTACCTTTGTTCCCATAGTCACCGGTGAAGCCATTTACTCGATCACCGGGTTTAGAGATGTTATACAAGAAAGAGTTGTTGACATAATTAATCCAGATATTTGTAATACTGGAGGCATACTTGAAATAACTCAGATAGCTGCTATGGCTCATAGTCAATACATTGGTGTGGCGCCACATGGATGGAATTCGACTTCAGTGGGATTAGCTGCAGCTGTGCAGGCATCCTTAACTATGCCAAATTTTTTAATCTATGAATATATGGTCAGCGTCGAAAAACCTTCCAAAGATATCACCATTGGGTACCTTGAACCTGAGGGAAGCTATCTTGAAATGCCAAAGGGTTCTGGACTAGGACTAACGGTAGACGAGACAAAACTACGTAAACACCCTTATATAAAGTTCCCACCACGACCCTTACGTACATTGAGTGATGAAACCACATTTCCGTAGATGGCAAAAAAATCAAAAACTACAATAATGACAATTCTTGTAGTCTACGAACCACGGCTAATTTCAAGAATTATCCGTGGTTCGTAGGTCAGGTTTTAATAGGTGTTGTTTCGTTTCCGCATTTAAGTTTATTTCTTTCCAGTTCCATAATTGAGGTATAGTTTCAACTTTTGACCACATCACCTGTTGATCTGAGAAGTGTATGCTTCCAGGGTGTCCTGACGATCCTAAAGGAACAATCCATCTACTATTTGTCCAATCAGAAGGATCATGAATATAACGATTAACTGGACCAGTTTCTGTAATAAATTCTGATGAAATGGAACTGCCAGATGCAAATGGGGTATCAGAATCACCAGAAGTTTCCACATTTGGGGGAGTTAACTTGTCAGCATCAAGTGGAAACAACTTCGACAGAGGATGTTGGTACGCAGTTTTATGAAGATTTCCCCACCGCCATGTATCAATATCTGGACCAAGTCTATTGTACAAGTATTCTACGGATCTCTGTAGCGATTCTGTTAAAACACTCGATGGATTGAAATGATATGGTGCGTCATGCAAACTACCTGTTGAAAGCCTTCTAATATAATCGGGCTTTATCTGGCGACGCATATGATCTTCCGCCCCTGGTATACCATCAATTATATCTTGACTCAGTTTACCGTAAGCTTTTTCGGCCAAAACTATCGAAAGAAATCGATTTATAACTCCATAAATTGCGGCGGGCTGAGAATTCGCATTCATATCATAGTTCCAACTTGACATCATTTTTATGATCTGATCAGACTTTTCATCATCAATCCTCATAGATAAAAGAGCCTTTACTACCGTTTCTGCTGGAATTGACTTACAGTCAGCGTGGATAAGCGACATTATAGGAGTTTCTATGTTTTCTAATTTTGTTTCTTTTATTTTTTTGATTATCCTTCTGGCTCGATAGTCAGTTCCGAACATATGCGTCAAATAATATGGAAATGTTTCGTCGACCACTCTTTGATTACATGTCACAATAAAACCTATTTTGGGATTACGCACCCGTGGCATTTCACTTGATTTAATAAAGCCACGCCATTTATTCTGATGCAAATCAGCCCTTACTGGGCCCCATCCATTAGCTTCGTTCCGAATGGGAATTTTACCTTTTAGGGAATACCCAAAATTGCCTTCACAATCAGCATAAGGATAGTTATTAACCCTGTCAGTCCAGCCATTTAAAGCGTTTTCCAGTTCATCAGCCGATCTAGCCAGCATTGCTTTATAGGCAGAATCAATCCAATTCGTTGCGCCACACGATCCTGGATCCATTAATGATAAACCCACGTCCGATCTTTCGGATTCTTGTATGATATATCTGTTGTCAGTCCGAATTACCTCAACTTTAACATCACTACCGTCTTTGACTTTTACAATTTCTTCCCGTGTATTTGCTGAAATCCATTCATCTCCTGATAAATAATCAACTCCAGTTTTTGAACGTCGTAATTGCTCAACAAAAAGATCTTGGGTATCGACCCCACCATGGGTCATACCCCATGCCACATTTTCATTGTGGCAAAAATGTAAAACAAAGGGCATACCTGGAATAGAAAATCCAACGATTTCCAAATCAGGCGCACTTAAATGAATTTGATAATATACATTAGGTACTTCAAGGCCTCTATGAGAATCCCCAGCTAACAATGGTAGTCCAGAGATCGTGTTGTCTCCGGATATAACCCAACCATTAGACCCACCTTCGGTACTTTTGAGACCATCCGTTATTGAAGCTATAGAATTTAGCTCATCAATTGCACTCAATTGTGGTCCCTTATATATGCCGCCTGGGGGAAGAGTTAACAAGCTCTCAGGTTGGTAGCCTGGAGTTATTGAAGCTACCCCAGCTGGGCCGATTTCGTTAACCAGTTTTGAAAGCCAAAGTTTACCTTGAAATGAACCTTCAGCTGTATTCCTAACTTTATAAACTAAGACTGAATGCCAATCTTCCCAAGGTTCTGGATTAGAACCCAAAAGTTTATATTCAACAGGCAAATTTTCAGTTGTTTCCAAAAAAGCGTTCACGCCATTTGAATACGCATGGAATGCGTCCTTGCAAATCTTACTGGCATTGGATAGATCAGATTTGGATGTTTCCAAAAGGTTTCTACGCCTCATTAAAATATCTTGGTCCAAGGTTTCTTTACCAAGATATTCGGATAAACGCCCAAGACATCTCATGCGATCGAAGTCCATTTGAAAAAGTCTATCTTGCGCTGTTGAAAATCCCTGGGCAAAAAATAAGTCTTCTAAACTGTCAGATTTTATGTGAGGTATACCCCATTTATCCCTAACAATAATCGCTCCAGCTTTTAGTTTTGAAAAATACTGGGTAGTTGCCGTATCTGGCAGGGAATTTTTAAGATCCTGTTCAGTTAACATATAAAAAGTTATACATCTAAAAAGGTTCTAAACTACATTCGGATGCGACCAGCAATCATATCCCCAATTTGTGATGTTCCCATGACATTTCCTCCGTCACCAGCTATATCAACAGTCCTGTAACCATCCGACAATGCGTTGTTGATAGACGTTTCAATAGCGTCCGCTTCTTCATGGAGGCCGAATGACCACCTGAGCATCATTGAGGCACTCAGTATTGAACCTATAGGGTTAGCTATACCTCTCCCAGCTATATCAGGAGCTGAACCATGTATAGGTTCATATAACGCAGGCTTCCCTCCTCTCCTGCGTTTCTTGCCGTCTGTTGGTGGAGAAGAAGCCAACGAAGCAGAAGGTATCATTCCCAGAGAACCTCCTATAACAGCAGACTCATCTGAAAGAATATCTCCGAACGTATTCTCAGTAACTATTACGTCAAAAACAGAAGGATTCGTTATCATCTGCATGGCTGCATTATCGGCCAACATATGGACTACTTCAACGTCGTGGAATTCTACGGAAAGTTCGGAAGCAATTTCTCTCCATAAACGAGACGTTTCCATCACATTCATTTTATCTAACGAATGCAATATTTTTTTTCTGGTCCTAGCTAATTCGAACGCTACTCTCACGACGCGTTCAATTTCTTTTTCTGTATACGCTAAAGTGTCCACCGCTCTTCTACCGCGACTATTTTCCCATTTTCGTTTTGGTTTGCCGAAATATAAACCTCCAGTTAATTCTCTGATAATTACGAAATCTACGCCCTCCAATCGATCTTGTTTGATTGGAGAAGTTCCAATGAGTTGTGGATATATCTTACAGGGACGAATATTAGCAAACAGCCCTAGGTTTTTTCTTAATCGCAGAATACCGTCTTCTGGTCTGATATCAATCTCTGGGTTATCCCATTTCGGACCACCAACCGCACCAAACAGAACCGCATCAGATCCAAGTACAAGATTAAGTGTATCTTGCGGCAGTGCCGTACCGAATTCATCTATTGCATTACCGCCAACTCTACCGCCAACATAAGTAAAATCATGCTCAAAACGTTCCGCTACAGCGTCAAGAACCCTTATCGATTCGGCAGTGACTTCTGGACCAATACCATCGCCACCTAAAACTGCAATTCGTGCTTCCATATTCTTTACTCACAAAACAAACTATTAAGGGTCATTTCTTATCAGAAATCGCCAATCTTTATTTTTTTAACACTCAAAATTCTATCATCAATTTTGATAAATCTGAATTTTGATTACCAACGAGGGTCTCGATTCGATTCAAATTCTAAAATTTTATTTCTCATCTGAAGTGACAAATCTATATCGTCGAGACCGTTTATGAGGGAATTTTTTCTGAATGAATCTATTTCAAAATTGGTAGAAAAACCATCTTGATCTAAAATAAGTTGTTCATTTAAATCAACTGTGATTTTGTAGGCCGTCTTTTTCAAAGAATTTGCCATAAGCACGTCAATATCTGGTTTTTCCAAAATCACTGGCAACATACCATTTTGCAGGCAGTTGTTGTAAAAAATATCTCCAAAACTGGACGCGATTATGATCTTAAATCCCATTTCTTGGAGTGCCCAAGGAGCGTGTTCTCTGGATGAACCTGAACCGAAATTTCTACCGGCAACCAAAATCGTAGCGTTAGCATATTTCGGAAGATTAAGAACAAAGTCGGGATTAGAAACTCCGTCTTCAAGATATCTCCAATCGAAAAAAGCGTATTTACCAAAACCAGTTCGTTCAATCCTTTTCAAAAATTGTTTTGGAATGATTTGGTCTGTGTCCACATTAGCACGGTCTAAAGGTGCAGCTATTCCGGTGTGTTTAATAAATTTTTCCATCGTTAACCTCTTTAAGTACTATTTGTATTCTACAAATTTTTATCATCTTTTAAAATTTCGGATATGGGATCAATCGGCTTTGGAGGAGTCACCAAAATCGGTCCGATCAAGTTCTTACGTTTTTCTTGCCAAATATGGAGTTTTGTCGTAAGAAACATCGCGAGGAACCCTAAAATAGCAAGCATAATATCAGCTATTATTAAAGCACTATGAGCATTAGAAACATCCTCAATGGTTTTTCTAATTGAAAACCATATTCTCGATATCGTAAGCGGATTAAAGACAAATATTAACAAGAAAGACAATTCCCAAAAATGAACTATTTTAGGTACCATACCTTTTGAGTGCCAATTCGGTTCTCCGGCTGTTATTGAAGGATCACTACCTTTGAATAATTCAATGTATACTCGCCAAGGTTTAAATAAATTCATAATGGGTATAAAAAACCATGTCACCGCCATCTCTGGACTAAATCTTTGTCGTTCACTTCTTAATGTCAATAAATTTCTTGAAGCTCTATGTGTAAATACTCCGAAAACAAAAATGCAACCCAAAAGAGAAATTACCAAAAATGCAAATAATAAAAATGAAATATCTTGAGCAGCCGCAAAAGAGGCATGAAGTTCCATTACATTTTGACAGTCACCTAATTCAGATAAAAGATCGTTAATGTTTACACACTCCAAATTCTCATTTTTCGCAAAATCAATTAATCCCTTTGGGTCAAAAGAGGAAGGAGGGAGTGTAGTAATTCCTTGCTTGTTCCATTCATTCAACATGTATGAAATTCTGTAATCCTGAATCGCAAGGCAAATGCTAATTATCGACCATAGAGAGAGGATTATGATCAACAATTTCAACGTTGAGGCATTTGATTCGTAATAGTAGGGATCATATCGTTTTGCTTTGGCACGATCAAGTTCTTCTCTTCCAGATATTTTCCTGAAAATACTTGTCGGAGTTGAACGTTTCCTTTGATCAAATTTAGAATCTTTATCATCCATTTTTTTTCCCAAAACCGTTTTTATTACGTAAATAAAACTTGCTGATTAAATTTACTGTGCAGGAACCCGTCAAAATATGATTTAAGACTATCACCACTTTCTTACATCTACAAAGTGCCCTTCCACGGCCGCTGCTGCTGCCATCGCTGGGCTAACAAGGTGTGTTCTACCACCTTTTCCCTGACGACCCTCAAAATTTCTATTCGAAGTTGACGCACATCTTTCCCCAGGAAGAAGAATGTCCGGATTCATTCCTAAACACATCGAACAGCCAGAATTTCTCCATTCAAACCCTGCCTGTATAAAAATAGAATCAATTCCCTCTTTTTCTGCTTGAAATTTAGTCAATGTTGAACCGGGCATTATTTGAGCCCTAACATTTTTTGAAACTTTCTTGCCCTCAATAATTTTGGCAGCATCACGCAAATCTTGAAGTCTAGCATTTGTGCATGACCCTATAAAAACTCTATCCACTTTGATATCATCCATGCGAGTTCCAGATTTTAAACCCATATATTCAAGTGCCCTAGACGTTGAATCTCTATCAACCTCATCTTCGTAATCGTCAGGAAACGGGACCCTGTCCGAAATTTTAGACACTTGACCTGGATTAGTACCCCATGAAACATATGGTTCTAATTTGCTGCAATCTATTTCAATAATGGAATCATATTCACAGCCATCATCACTTTTTAATTCACTCCATTTTTCGGTTAATCTTTCGAAAACAGTACCAGACGGAACAAATTTCTTCCCTTTCATCCAGTTAAAAGTTGTTTCATCGGGGGCTATCATTCCTGCTCTTGCCCCTGCTTCTATGGACATGTTACAAATGGTCATACGACCTTCCATATCCAAAGATTTGATCGCTTCACCTGTATATTCGATCACGTGGCCAGTTCCACCCGCCGTTCCAATTTGCCCTATTGTGGCTAAAATCATGTCTTTTGCAGCTATTCCATCGGGTAAATCGTTTATAAAGTTGATCTGCATAGTTTTTGGCTTATTTTGCCTCAGTGTCTGCGTCGCCAATACATGTTCAACTTCGGAAGTACCGATCCCAAATGCCAAAGCACCAAAGGCACCGTGGGTTGAAGTGTGGGAATCCCCACAGACAATAGTCATTCCTGGTTGTGTGTAACCTTGTTCGGGTCCAATAACGTGTACTATACCTTGGGCCGCGTTATCAACATCATATAAAGTTATCCCAAAGTCTCTGCAATTTTTTCGTAGCGTTTCCACCTGTTGACGAGCGATCGGGTCCTTGATTTCTTCACTTCGAGTATTGTCGGTTGGAATATTGTGATCAACAGTAGAAATGGTCAATTCCGGTCTATGCACCTTCCGGCCTTTAATCCTTAAACCCTCAAATGCTTGGGGCGATGTCACTTCATGAACTAAGTGTAAATCTATGTAAAGTAACGGTGGTTGTCCAGATGGTTCGGCTACCAAATGTTGATCCCAGATTTTTTCAAACATCGTATCGCTCATGTCAATAATCCCTTCATCCTATTCATTGCAGTTAATTTATACCACTTCAGTTATGTCTTTTTCCTGGTTCCCTATCAAAATTAATCTGTTGATTGCATTCACATAGGCTTTTGCAGAAGCGACAACTATGTCCTTATCGGATCCTCTTCCGGAATAAATAGAGCCATTATGTTCAATTCTTATGGTTACTTCTCCCAATGAATCAATACCCTCAGTAACGCCACTAACAGAAAATTCTGTTAGTTCTACCTCCGTGTCTATAATTGAATCAATTGCCTTACATACAGCGTCTACCGGACCCGTTCCATTACTACTATAAAATCTCTCTTGACCATCCGGACATAATAGAGTGACTTCAGCTTTCGGCACTCTTAAATTACCACAGACAACGTTGATTTCTTTTACCTCATATCGACTTTTTATATCAGCTATTCGGTGCTGTTCAGACATGAGTGCATCAAGATCCATATCAGTCACCTCACGCTTATTATCAGCAAGCTCCTTAAACGTTACAAACACTTCATTCAATTGATCATCGGTCAATGTGTAGCCCAATTCTTTTAATCTCGCCCTAAGTCCGGCACGACCAGAAAGTTTTCCTAAAACCAATGCTTCACCTCGCCATCCCACGTTCTCAGATTCCATAATTTCAAAAGTAGATTTTTCTTTCAGAAACCCATCCTGGTGGATCCCGGAAGAATGCCGGAAGGCATTTTGACCTACTACAGCCTTATTGTATTGGATAGGAAACCCAAAAATAGAACTGATTAATCGTGAGGATGGCCCTATTTCTTTTGTATCAATGCCCGTTTGTAAATTGTAATAATTTTTCCTGGTAACCAATGCCATAATCACTTCTTCTAAAGCCGCATTTCCAGCTCTTTCACCAAGACCATTTATACATCCCTCTATTTGTCTAGCTCCAGCTTCGATTGCTCCTAGAGAATTTGCAGTAGCCATACCCAAATCATTGTGACAATGGACTGATATTACCGCTTGTTCGATATTAGAAACTTTGCTTTTTATGGACCTAATTAATTCTCCAAATTCTTTTGGATTAGAATACCCAACAGTATCAGGTATATTGACCGTCGTTGCACCCGCTTCTATAACTTCTTCCAAAATTGCATATAGATATTCTGGTTCAGTCCTACTAGCGTCCATAGGTGAAAACTCTACATCTTCTACATATTGTTTTGCTCTTTTTACGGAATCCACAGCCATCGCCATTATGGATTCGCGATCTTTTTTCATTTGGTGCATAAGGTGAACGTCCGATGAAGATATAAAAGTGTGAATCCTAGAATTTTTTACACCATCTAAAGCTTTACCAGCAGCATCTATATCAGATGCGACCCCTCGAGCCAGAGTAGCTACGACGGGTCCCTGTATTTCATTAGCAATTCTCTTGACTGCTTCGAAATCGCCAGGAGAACTACCCGCGAAACCTGCTTCTATAACGTCCACTTTCAGTTTGGCTAATTGTCGTGCTATTCGTATTTTTTCTTCAACGGTTAAACCTGCTCCGGCCGTTTGTTCACCATCTCTTAGTGTAGTGTCAAATATTATCACTTTATTATCATTTGCACGTTCAATCATAATAACTAATCCTAATTTGGTTCTTTTTGAAAATTATGTTGTCGATTCTAACCAAGGCATCATATCTCTTAATTGTTTGCCGATTTTTTCGACAGGATGCTCTGTATTGTCTTTCCTCATACGTTTAAATCTATGTAACCCTTCGTCATTTTCCGATATCCATTCCCTGGCAAATTCACCCGATTGTATTTCATCGAGAATTTTTCGCATATTTTCTTTTACATTGGCATCTATAACCTTGGGGCCTCTAGTATAATCTCCGAATTCAGCAGTATCACTAACGGAATATCTCATGTACCCCAATCCTCCTTGATATATTAAATCCACAATTAATTTGAGTTCATGTAACACTTCAAAGTAGGCCGACTCTGGTTGGTATCCGGCTTCAGTCAATACTTCATATCCAGCCTTAATCAACTCAGTAACTCCCCCACATAAAACTGCTTGTTCACCAAACAAATCTGTTTCGGTTTCTTCCTTAAACGTTGTATCTAAAATACCTGCCCTACCACCACCTAAACCTTTTCCGTAAGCTAAAGCCTTGTCACGGGCATTACCGGACGCGTCTTGGTGTATCGCTATTAAACAAGGAACACCCAGTCCTCTTTCAAAAACGGCTCTAACTCTGTGTCCAGGGGCCTTTGGAGCAATCATCACAACATCGACACTACTCGGGGGTTTAATTTGACCATAGTGAATTGTAAAACCATGAGCAAATAAAAGAGCTTTTTCCGGCTGTAGATTGGGTTCCACTTCCTCAGAGTAGACTTTAGATTGGACTGTGTCCGGTAAACAGAAGGAGATTACATCAGCCTTCCGTACTGCTTCAGAATTTGACAGAACTTTCAACCCCGCCTGTTCGGCTTTGGATTTACTGGGACTCCCTTCGTACAATCCGACAACTACTTCGAACCCACTATCCTTGAGATTCAAAGCATGGGCATGACCTTGGGAGCCATAGCCAAGTACCGCTACAATTTTATCGTTTAAAATCGTAGCATCTATGTCATCATCATAATAAAGTTTCGGCATTGAATATTATCCTTTTCTTTTTCAATAAAAATTCGTCATTTAGCCCAATTAAACGCTACCCGTTTCTTCCGATATTTGAGGAAGGGGCAGTACAGAGTTATTCTGATGGAATTCACCATCATCCTTCCCAGAGGTCAATGTGCCTCTGAGGGTAGCTACGCGACCGGTCCTGATAACTTCTCTTACGGAAAACTTGTTTAATAACTCAATCATAGAATCAATTTTGTTTTTCCCACCCGTTATCTCCATTGTTACGGTTTCAACACCAATATCTATAATATTTGCCCGGAAAATAGAAGCCAACTCGAGAATTTCACTCCTGTTCTTTTGATTGAATTTTACTTTAATTAATGCTAGTTCACGCCAGACGATATTCTTTTCAGTTATATCTCTTGCTTCAACAACATCAATTAATTTTTCCAATTGATCAGCAACATTTTTTAAAACATTTTCGGATCCCTCAACGACAAAAGTCATACGGGAAAGACCTGATTTCTCCGACCGCCCAACAGCTAAACTGGAAATATTAAACCCTCTACGCCTAAACAATCCAGAAATCCTAGAAAGTACTCCCGGTCTATCCTGAACTAAGGCAGATATGGTACGCTGATGGGGTGTTTTTACCTTCATATCGTCCACCATCAAGCGTTCTCCTCGATTAATTCGGAAATACTCTGTCCGGCAGGAATCATCGGATACACATTATCAACTTTTTCTATAACAAAATCGACAATAACTGGACCAGGATGATCATTAGCTTCCAATATGGATGCTAACAAATCTTTTTCATTTGTTACCCGGATGCCTTTTATACCGTAAGCTTCAGCTAATTTTACAAAATCAGGATTACCCGAATATGTCTCAGCTTGATAATCATGATCGTAGAAAAAACCTTGCCACTGGGTAATCATTCCCAAGTGATTGTTGTTTAAAATTCCATATTTCACTGGAAGATTGTTCTCCTTTGCTGTCGCCAATTCCATCATTGTCATCTGGAATCCTCCGTCTCCACAAATCGACCAAACAAGTTTATTAGGATTACCCATTTGAGCTCCTATGGCTGAAGGTACCTCGTATCCCATTGTTCCAAGACCCCCCGACGAAATCCATGAATTTGGTTCAGTAAACGTAAAATGTTGTGCAGCCCACATTTGATGTTGACCCACCCCTGAACAAATAATGGCGTCGCCTTTTGTGGCATCAGACAGAGTTCTTATGACCCGTTGGCCCAAAAGATGATCCGATTTGGGGATATCCAAAGATGGGTGTTGCCTTTTCAAATCCTCCATATGACCTATCCACTCAGGTCTATTTTTTTTGATTACTTTTGGATTCATTTGTTTCAAAACATCACGAATATTACCTATAACAGGAACATCAATCTTAAGGGTTTTACCTATTTCAGATTTATCAATATCGACATGTATTTTTTTTGAATTAACAGAAAACCTCTTTGGATCACCAACTATTCTGTCGTCAAATCTTGTACCAATACCAATTATCAGATCGCTTTGGTCCAAAATTAAACTCGCATATGCCATTCCGTGCATACCCGGAAACCCACAAGAAAGAATATGGTCTTCTGGAAAACTCGAAATCCCAAGCAAGGTAGTTACTACAGGTATTTGAGATTTTTCACTCAATGTCTTTAACTCATTGTGAGCTTTAGAAATAATCACTCCGTGACCAGCTAGTATTACAGGTCGGTCCGAGCTATTTATTAAGTCAACTGCATCCATAACATCCGATAGATTAGCCTTCGTTGGCACAGTATAACCGGGTATAGTTACCGAAACATCCGGATCATAATAGGCTTCCTCTTGAAAAACATCCTTCGGGATATCAATCAAAACTGGACCGGGTCGTCCGGTTCTAGCTATGTGAAATGCTTCATGGATTGTCTTTCCAATATCGTCTGCTCTCATAACTAAATAGTTATGTTTCGTCACAGGTAAAGTTGCTCCTGTGATATCGGTTTCCTGAAAAGCATCTGTTCCTATGGCAGATCTCCCAACTTGACCTGTTATAGCAACTAAAGGGGCAGAATCCATCATTGCAGTAGCCAAACCAGTAATCAAATTGGTAGCACCAGGACCTGACGTGGCAAAAGCCACTCCAACTTTGCCGGTGGACCTTGAATATCCGTCCGCCGCGTGAGCCGCTCCTTGCTCATGCCTAACAAGCACATGTTTCAACTGTGGGAACTGTCTCAACACCCCATACAGGGGCAGAATCGCTCCACCAGGCAGACCGAAAACAACATCAACTCCCTCATTTAATAAAGCTTGACATACTATCTGACTACCTGTCAGTTTAGTGGACATTACTAGTTCTCCTAACAATAATTTCACCATTAAAATCAAAAAATCCCGCCCCACAAAGGACGAGACTTATGCCCGCGGTACCACCCTTGGTTGTTTGTTATTTTAACAAACCGCTCATTTTCTAACTATAACGGATAGACCCGTTCGACCTTACAGATAAAAAACCATTCAGGCCAACCGCTCCCGGTCGAGTTCCCACAAATATCCTGCTGGCTCTCATCTTACCCAGCTTTCTTTGTGAACAAATAATGTGGTAATACTACCGTTCAATGCGTTTATTAACATTTAAGTATAACGTATTTAATGAAATAGGATAGTCATGATATCTTATGAGCAGGGTTTATATTTGCAAGCTAGGGTAAAATCTAAGTTGTTCCCACAACCAATATTGATTTCTATTCAGTTATAATCTTTAGGTTTTTAAAACATAAAGGATGAAATTCTATCAATGGAAATTCAGCTATATAACAATTTTCATTTAGACAAATTATGTGACCTTATCACACAATTAAAACCTCACGGTCATTTGGATTGGCCAACGGACAAAACTGTTACAAAAAACATTCTTTCAAATTTCACTTCGAACCCCAGTATTTCAATACGCGTACTTGTGAATAGTAACGAAATTTCAGGATACTACCTTCTAGAAGAGGAAAAAAACATCAGTCGAATTGTTGTTTGTATTGGGTCTACAAATAAGAATGATCACAATATTTTATTATCTCACGTATTAGATAACTATAAATCAAACGATAATTCTGGAAATATTAAAATACAATTCCCAACTTTGAAAAGTCAAAAAACTGTGAACGATTATTTTAGGAGAAGCGGATTGAGTAAGGTACGGACTTACCTAAAGATGGATCTTGATATTTCACATCAAATGAATTTTCCAAAACACGAAACACTGACAGCACGTAAACTGAAATCCACTACAGAATATAAAATTCTTGCAGATATTCAAAACGAAATATTTTTATCTCACTGGGGTTATTCTCCAAACACACAAAAAGACATAACTGATATGTTGCAATCTTTTGGAAATGATCCAAACTTAATCACAATAATCGCCAACGATCAAAACGATATTGTAGGGTATTGTTGGCCAACGGTTTACCAGGAACAGGAAACACTAACCGGTAAAATTTCAATGATGGGGATAAAGGAAGAGTTTAGAGGAAATGGGTATGGTAAATTTGCAGTAGAAACCGGTCTGTTCATTTTGAAATCGATGGGCGCTCAAAGGGTTAGGCTAGACGTTGATTCACTAAATGCTAAAGCAGTTTTTCTCTATAAGACAATAGGATTCGTAACAATTAATGAACTCTACTGGTGGGAGGTCCGTTGTCCATCGCAAAGATAATGTTTTTAAGGCCCATAAATGTTTATTCTAAAATGTCGCTAAAATTTTTTCGCAGGCAGTACTAGCAAACGGAGTGTTTTCAACTTTTGAGCAATAAACCTTCAGCAAATCTATACCTTTCTGTGACCATGAAAAAGATTCTGCATGCTGACGAGCGTTTGTTGCCATAAGACGTCTAAGTTTCGTGTCAGAAGCCAAAATTTCTATTTTGTTAGAAAATTGAACATGATCATCCGCCGGTCGTATCAAATATCCGGTGGTGCCACTAACAAGAACTTCAGATAAACCTCCTACATGCGACGCTATAACAGGAATACCGGAGGATTGTGCCTCAAGGGCTGCTAAACCAAAGCTTTCATAATAGGACGGCATAATAACAAGATCGTGGTTCCGATATATGTTGGGAAGTAGATCTCTATCAATAGGACCAAAAAAGGAGATCCTATTTTCTACGTTAAGTTCCCTAGATAAAGCCTTCAAACGATTAGTTTCACCTATAACTGCATCTCCACCGAATATGGTGGCAGTAATCTTACTGTTATCGATATTTGAAATAGCTCTTACAACAGTTTCTACACCCTTTATTGGCTCAAGTCTTCCCACAAATAATATTTTTAGTTCTCCAGATTTAAATTTCGTATCATGCATTTCTATAGGTTTAAACAGTTCAACATCTACACCAGGTTTAATTATTCGAATATTTTTAGAGTTTGCCCCATAATATTCCAACAGTGATTGTTTTTCGTGTTCCGACCAAACCAAAATCTCGTCCGATTTTTCAATTACCTTTTTCTCTCCATTTTTACGAATAATGGGTACGTTTAATTTCGGCAACCCCTCCGATTTTAAAAGAGACAAAGTATGAAAAGTCGTAATGTGATTAATATTCCATTCTTCTTTTAAATATGAACCCACCAGTCCAGACAACCAATAATGACTTACAATTAAATCGTAGTTTTCATTTTTTTCAGAAGCATATGTCACCACTTTTTTTGAGAATTCTGGCAAACTTTCGTATATTTTATCTTTACTTAAATCTAGAGGCCCAGCCTCCAAATGTATTACTTTGCATCGTTCGGCCAAATCAACAACTGGCGGATCATCATGATCGTGGCACCTAGTGAAGATATCAATGTTTACTCCCATCGAAGATAAAAATTTGGACGATTCTAAAATAAAAACATTCATTCCACCAGCACTTCCGTAGCCTATTTGTCGCAACGGACAACCGTGAACACTTATCATAGCTATTTTCATAAGATTAAGTTTTTTGTGCCATTAGTTTAAATATGTGCTCGTCAGTCCCACCCAAACGATATTTGTATATTTCATTTCCTCTCATGAAATCAAAAACATTGTTCTTTTCGATAATAGATTTACGGATAGAAAACACGTGGTTCAAAATCCCTACCGATAAATCATTAAAATCTGGATTGTAACCGCTATTGTATAAATACTCTACCTCATGATTTACGAAACTCATAGAAGCGGCAACTTTAATGGAATTTACAATCAAAAACCTTAACCTTAAAATCCCCTGCTGGCATAATTTTAAAGCAATATCTCTAAAAAAGGATTCTCTTTCAGGTGTCATAAAGTTTTGTTTTTCTGCAGAGCTGATCCTATGTAATACAAAAAAATCATCCAAATGTTCTTGCACGCCGTTATAGTCTCGGACCTCAAGTTCTTCAACTTTACCGTAATTATATAAACGCCTAATCTTTCTTCTTATTTCATGACGGTGTTTTTTCTTCAAAGAGCCTAGGTAATCGCCCCAACTATTGGGAATCTGAATTTTTGGAGTGACATCCTCATTAGAAATATTAACCGTCCAATTATTCTTCTCTAGATATTCAGGTAAAATCGTCAATATAGGGGATTCTCGAGGTATTGATGTTAATTTTAACTCATTCACATCGATATCTTTGGCCAAATAATGCGCAAAGCACTCCATAAATTGGTGAATATCCGAACATCCCGAATAAACAAAATCCTGGTAGTCAAATAAATCCTTTGATCCTATTAAAGAACCTGTATTACCAGATAATTTAAACGGCACAATAATTTTTGAATCACCTTTGGACATTAAAATTATCCGGTTTTCAAAGTCATTGCCAAAATGATCCCACCAAGTTTTTTGCAACTCGAAAGAGGTAAATATTTGGTTACCATCATACGAATCAAATATATCATTCCAATCATTAGCCATTTCGTCCCAAGATTTTTCTACGATATTTATTGAACAAGAATTCATAGAATATCTCTAATGATTTTGTAGAAGTTTCAAAACTGATTCTACATCATGGTCAACTATTTCTATTTCAACCGTCGCTTGTTTTTCAGATACATCAGGGTCTTTGAGACCATTTCCTGTGAGGATACAAACGACAGTTTTATCAGATAAGTCAACACCTAAATCTGGCAATCTTAAAAAACCAGCAACCGCAGCAGCTGAAGCTGGTTCACAAAAAATTCCCTCCTCACGGGAAAGGCGTAGATAGGCATTAATTATTTGGTCATCCGTGACGACATCGATTAAACCATTTGATTCATCACGAGCTTTCAGTGCTTTACCCCAGCTTGCTGGGTTGCCTATCTTGATTGCCGATGCTATTGTTTCTGGATCATCAACTTTCTCCCCGTTTACTATGGGAGCTGCACCTGCAGCTTGAAATCCCATCATCCTAGGGAGATTGACCGATTTACCGTGTTCATAGTATGTTTTAAATCCATCCCAATAGGATGTAATGTTTCCGGCATTACCAACAGGTATACATATAAAGTCAGGGGCCTCCCCTAAAGTATCGACTATCTCAAACGCCGCAGTTTTTTGACCCTCGATCCTATAGGGATTTACCGAGTTTACTAATTCCATATCCATTATTTCTACTAATGATCGAACTGTTGCAAAGGCATCGTCAAAACTTCCGTCCACTGCTAGAATTCTAGCCCCATATGCCATAGCCTGAAGAAGTTTACCTAAGGCAATTTCTCCAGCTGGTACCAGCACCAATGATTTCAATCCATATCGAGCACCATAAGCTGAAGCAGAAGCACTAGTGTTTCCTGTGGATGCACACACAATCCGCGTTTTCTTTTGTTCTAAAGCACGTGCAACGGCCATCACCATACCACGATCTTTGAAAGACCCTGTGGGATTACATCCTTCTAACTTGAAAAATAATTTTTCACAACCTATTGAGGGGCCTATGGTAGTCGAGAGAACCAAAGGAGTATTACCTTCCCCCAAAGAAATAAAAGGTGTATTTTCAGTCACCGGGAGATATTCTTTATATCTATTTATTAAACCCGGATAATAAAACAAAAAAATCTCCCTTCTCTGTTAAATAACTTTATATATTCGTAAACTACTAAGAATATTCCTCTACACGTAATAGACTGTCCAGATTTATAACGTCCAATAGAGCTTTTATTTCTGAAACGGCGGCCTTCATATTTTTTTCTTTAGATTCGTGTGTCATTATCACCAGATCTGCATGTTTCAATTTAGAATCGGTATCTTTTTGTAATACGGAAAGTATGCTTATATCCCTTTCCCCTAATATTGTCGCAATGGCAGCTAATACGCCAGCTTTATCATTTACCGTAACCCTTAGGTAATATCTACATCGATAATCGTCCATGGGTGCCAATTGAAGTAGTTCTGTATGATTATTTACAATTGTTTGATCAATTCTGTTCCGACCTTCCAAAATCGACATAAGATCACTTAAAACTGCACTGGCAGTCGGGTTTGGTCCTGCTCCAGCCCCTTGAAACCATAATGGACCAGTTAATCCTCCGTCGATTTCTACCATATTAAAAGCACCATTGACGTTCGCCATAGGTATTTCCTTAGGTATCAAAGCCGGGTGAACTCGTAACAGTAATTTATCAGACCGTTTTTGGGCAGATGCTATAAGTTTTATTGTAAACCCAAGTTCTCGGGAATACCTAAATTCCTTCTGTTTAATCCCATTGATCCCTTCTTTATGTATATCACTTGTAGTTGGGGCAACATCAAATGCTAATCGAGTTAATATTGATAATTTATAAACGGCATCCGTACCTTCAATATCATCTGAAGGGTCCGACTCGGCGTACCCAAGATTCTGGGCGTCTTTAAGGACGTCTTCAAACGATGATTCTTCATTATCCATACGAGTTAATATATAGTTTGTAGTGCCATTTATTATCGCCCTAATTCCTTGAATTGGATTGGCCGAGAAATCATTACTCAAGGATGATAGGATTGGTATACCACCGCCAACACTAGCTTCATATTTCAGTTCTCTCCCCGCATGCTTTGCTATGGAAACTAGTTCACTACCTTTTTTGGATATCACTTCTTTGTTAGCGGTAATCACATGCTTACCCGATTTTAAACACCTAGAAATATAATCAAAGGCAGGATTTTCTCCACCCATTAGTTCGATAACGATGGTTATTTCATCATCCTCGACTATTTTATTTATATCCGACACAAAATTTTGCGTCATTAACAAATTTGTGCGTTCTTTTGTAGGATTTTTAACTAAAATAGATTTCAGATCAACAATTTCGTTGAAGCTATTGAGAGTTGAATCCGATACTAAATTTGCAACCGCTGTACCTACAACTCCACATCCAATCATCCCCAGTTGTAAGCGTTTTTTGTTCATATCGTCGGGTTAATTTCTATCACTGGGATCATCTGATCTGGTCGGCTGACATCATACCAGGTTCAAGAGCAGAAGGCGTTGGAGTAGACAAGAGTGATGAAAGCTTTACTTGCCTGTTAACCCAAGAATAAATTCGATCGTTCAAGTCCATGTATAACTCACCATTCGCCGCAAGTTTTTTCCGTTCTTCGTTAAGAAAAATAGTCATGGCTCTATCTACTAACGATTCAAAACTCTGATCATCAACTTCTCTTGCTTCAGAAAATTCATCAACAATATAAATCCTGTGAACTCTATTTTGGTCATCATATTGGAATGCGCTGGGAACTCTAACTGGTAATATCCGGCTTCCGTCTTTTTTCATACCAAACAGAAGATAATCCAGTTCGGTTTTTACGCCATATGGAAACCAACCAACATCTCCATTATTTCTTTTCACATCGGGATCCTCGGAATGTTGAAGCGTAATATCACTTATTGATTTACCAGCAGTAAGATCCCTTTCAATCTTTCGTCTATCTTCAATGTCACCGTTGTATAGTATTATTTCGAATAAGTGAACTTGGGGTTGTACTCGAGAAACTGTTTCCCCCACAACTCCCCTAAGTCTTTCTTTGAAAATAGTTTTACGTATAAAATCCCTATAGACATTCTCCGGTAGTCCAATCCTATGCAAAAATTGTCTTTTTGATTCTTCCAAATTAACTTTGTCTTCCATACTTATTTCAGTAGATTTTTCAAAAACAAATCCTAGTAAATCTTCTAACCTCTTGTCCACTTCTTCCGGCTCTACGACTATCCCATATCCCGGGGCCAACTGATAAGCAAGTTCATTATCTTGTAAGGTTTGCATTGCCTCAAAGAGAGAATTTCCTATTTCAAATTGGACTCCGACATCTTCGGATAAACGTTGATTAAATCTTATATAATCAACCACATCTCCTCTGGTGTATTCCTTATCTTTTACGCGAAGTGCAACTTCGGTGGGGGGTTTAATATACATGCCGTAAAAAGCATAAATTGGTATCACTAAAATTCCTACTATTACTAGAACAGCAACAAATTTAAATGGGCGAGATTTTTTGCTTCGAACATTATTATCTTTGACGATATCAAACCGCGAACGCCCCCCCGTAACGGTAATACTACGCCGGCCCGCCAAATAGGAATCTTCTGAACGACTTTGTACTCGTTTGTTATCACTATTATTAGATTTCATTGAACGCCACAATTTGAAGTACAAACAAATAAACCTAACTTTATCAAGTCTACTAAGTTTTGTTTTTACTGGCTGAAGAATCTAAATCAGGACTTTTTGTATCTGACTCCAATGAATCAGAACCAGATGATTTATTATCAGCCTCTTCCAGCGACTCCAGCGCTTTATCCGATTTTTCTTCCGTCTCAACCTCAGCCGCAACATCTTCAGTTACATCATCTTTTGCTGATTCAACCTTTGGTTTTTCTTCCGTCTCAACCTCAGCCGCAACATCTTCAGTTACATCATCTTTTGCTGATTCAACCTTTGGTTTTTCTTCCGTCTCAACCTCAGCCGCAACATCTTCAGTTACATCATCTTTTGCTGATTCAACCTTTGGTTTTTCTTCCGTCTCAACCTCAGCCGCAATTTTTCTCGTAGTCTTCGAGTGATTCGGTGCATAAGGTAACAAGGCTAAAAATCTAGCACGTTTTATAGCAAGGTTCAAAACCCTCTGATGTTTTACACAATTTCCGCTCCTTCTTGCCGGTACAATTTTCCCGCGATCTGTAATGAAACGCCTCAATGTAGAAACATCTTTAAAATCCAATGTACCTTCAAGGGTTTTACAAAAGCATTCCCGTCTCCTGTTTAATCCTTGATGCCGAAATGGCCTTGAATTACTTCTATTACTTGAATTACTTCTATTATTCCTTCTCGATGTTGTTGTCATCTTATCCTCGTTCCCTGACTAAATGATCCTAAACTCTTACCAAGGAAGTTCTTCCACGGTATCGTCAGGTTCCGCATCGGTTGATTTTAAACTATCAGTAGATGGAGCAGTTGCCTCACCTTCCCTCGACCACTCATCATCATTTTGGGACTCTTCAAAATTAGAATCCCGTCTATCCAATACAATCACACGAAATGCCCTAACATCGAGACTTTGCCTTACTTCTCCTGTAGCGGAGGTATACTCTCTGGTTGATAATCTACCTTCAACGAAAATTTTTCTACCCTTTGTTAAATTTTGGTTCACGCTCTCTGCCTGTCTCCCCCAAACAGATACATTGAACCACTCAGTATCTTCAACCCAATCGCCGGATTGATTACGTCTATTGGCGTTCACTGCAAGGGAAAATCCCGTTACTGGGGTGCCATCCTCCATATAACGAAGTTCAGGTTCGCGTCCGGCGTTTCCTATTAGTAATATTTGGTTTAAGCTCAATCTTGCTCCAATTTACTGGTATTTGAATTAGAATCTTTAATCATAAGGTACCGTATAATTTTTTGGTCTACCATAAGTGCTGAGTCTATGGATCGGGCTTTATCACCATCAACTTGGAATTTAGCGGAAAAATAAATCCCTTCATTATTCTTTTTTATGGGGTAGGCCAAAGAACGTTTACCCAATTCCTCGATTTCATCAATGGCGCCCCCGTTTGAATCAACAAGATTCTTAACAGTCTCAATTGAATCTGATGAGTCCTCATCAGATTCATCCCCTAATATCCAAACTAACTCGTATTTTCTCAATTTTTTATCCACGAACCACTATCTCAAATTAAATTACCAAACCAATTGATTATAACACCCTAGCCTTGTATTTAAAGGAATCCAGTATGACTGATATCCTTCATTTTTAATCATCTACCCCAGGCAGCTTAAACGACCTAGCAAATTCAGAAACTTTATTGGAAATCTTATTTATGGATTTAACATCTGTTTTGTAACGTAATGCGTCGATAATTAAACTGGATAAATAACGCATATCAGATTCCATAAAGCCGCGACTTGTGACGGCAGCAGTTCCTATGCGTATACCGGAAGTAATTACAGGAGGGTTAGGATCAAACGGTATGCTGTTTTTATTCACGACGATACCAGCAGATTTTAAAACATTCTCCGCTTCAGCCCCTGTCATTGACAGTGTTCGGACATCTACCAAAATCATGTGGGTATCCGTTCCACCCGAAACTATTCTAAAACCATTTTCCAAAAGTTCTGACGCAAGTATCCTACTATTTTTTACAATCTGTTGAGCATACAAAGAAAAACCCGGTTGAAGGGCCTCAAAAAAAGCAACTGCTTTACCCGCAATAACATGTCCCATTGGCCCACCTTGAATGTTGGGAAACACAGAACTATTATAGCTCTTTATGAATGGTGTCTTTGTGAGAGCCATAGCACCCCTAGGACCTCTTAAAGTTTTATGGGTTGTACTAGTAATGACATCGGCCCACTCAACCGGCGATTGGTGAACTTTACCAGCGATTAATCCAGATATGTGCGACATATCTACTAATAATTTGGCTCCAACATCATCAGCAATATGTTTAAATTCCTTGAAGTCCACCTCTCTTGGGTAGGCTGTATACCCTGCCACTATTAAATCGGGTCGGAAACTCTTTGCCATTTTTGCGATTTCGAGATAATTCAAGGTCTCAGTATCAGGATCTACCCCGTAGTGACAGAATTTGTAAAATTTTCCTGAAAAATTAACTTTAGAACCGTGCGTAAGGTGTCCGCCATGGTCGAGTTTCATAGCCATAATCTTCCCACCAATCGGAACCATACTGAAATATGCCGCCATATTAGCCTGTGATCCGCTATGCGGTTGGACATTTACTTCAGAAGCCGAAAACAACTCTTTTGCCCTGTTTATCGCTAATTTTTCAATATAGTCAAAGTTTTCACACCCGGCGTAATAACGACGACCTGGATAACCTTCCGCGTATTTATTGGTCAACACAGATCCTGTCGCTTCTAGAACAGCCCGACTAGCAAAATTTTCCGAGGCTATTAGAACGAGTTCTCGTCTTTGGCGATCCACTTCTCGTTCTATTCCTAACGATACAAGTTCGTCAACTTCTCTAAGCGATGGCAATTTAAACCTCCAGTTCTAAAAAGCTTTTTGTAATCAATATACAAATTTTAAATTCATCATAACCATATTAGTATGTTGTAACCTAATTTAACTATTAGGACTTAAAATAAATCATGCTTGTAAAGAAAAGTAACACAATATGACATTCCCTTACAAAGAACCCTTTAGCGTAAAACCATTGGAAATTTGGTCCTTTATTCCAAAAAAGGCCATGGTAATTTTCGCTCATCCTGATGACGCAGAAATAGGCGTTGGGGGTACTGCTGCAATGTGGTCATCAAAAGAGTGTGAGGTTACGTATGTTCAATGTACTTCAGGCAGTAGTGGCAGTAACGATAAAACAATGACATCAAAAAAGATTACTCAAATTCGTCTTGATGAACAAAAATCAGCTGCAGATGTTATAGGGGTTAGAAATTTTATCAATTTTCAATTCCCGGACGGAGAATTGGAATCAGACCGAACATTTTTGTATCAAATGGTCGAAGTGATACGGAAATATCAACCTGAAGTAGTAATGACCCATGACCCTTTCAGAATAAACGGATTCCAACACAGAGATCACAGAATGACCGGTATCACGGTACAAGACGCTATATATCCCTATGCTCGGGATCATCTACATTTTCCTAACCAAATAGAAAAAGGATTAACTACTCACAAAGTCAAAACCCTCTTATTTTGGGGATCGGATAATCCGAATACTATTGTCGATGTTTCACAAACAACCAAGTTGAAAATATCCGCGTTGTCGAAACACGCAAGTCAAGTTCCAGGGCTTTCGTTCGGGTCGGAACTTGATACAAAAATAAGAGAAAGAATGAACAAAGTAGCTCGGGGATACGGATTCAAATACGGAGAATCTTTCAGGAAAATTGAAGCGCGTAGCTAATTTACGTTTTATAAAAATTACGGATCACCCAGCCAAACCAAATCCTTTGGCAATTTTTATAAAACAGGAAAACACATTTTCACAATTCTTGCGAATCCAAATGGAAATCAAACCGGATATTATCCCAAATAATAAAGCGCCTAATAAATCTGAGAAAAAGGAAACTCCAACAAAAATCCTAGCAAAACCCATTAATAACGATAACAAAAACACTGTTATTCCTAAAGATTTATCTTGCATGTAAATAATGTAGGAAAGTGAAATCCCGATGACAACTGGGTTAATCGGAAATGACGGGTCTGTGGGACGGTAAAAACTCAAATTTATTGAATTTTCCAACACTAGAAATGGTCTTGGTCTGTTCCATACCAAATTAGCACATAGAACTAACAGGTTACCCAATCCTATAGACAAAATACCACTAAGTACGACTTTTTGATTATTGTTTCTCTGGCTTATTACATTTCCTGAAAACCACAAAAAAAAGAGAACCAAACAAAAACTAACCGGCATAAGATAATCACTGGCCGTTATTTGAACTAGCAAGTCTAAAATGGGGAAATTACCAGAGAGACCATTTATAAATAAAGTAACTTCGTAATCTAATTCTATAAATTTGGAAAACATTTTAAACTGCTACATATAGATCACTTAACTTTCATATCAGGCCTGAAAAATTGGTTTTACAATTTTTCCATACAAATTTAACGGACCTATTTAAAGTAGTTGTATACGAAGAATAGCTTAGCATTGCTAAACCGTAAGCTTCATTGTTTAATTTACTTGAATGGAGCCCCGTTACAAATGCTCCTGATACGGCCGAAACGCATATGGATAACAAAGCCGCTAGTGAAAACCAAATTGCTTGTTGAGCACCTGCTATTCCTCCATCAAAATCATTTATATTCCTAGCAAATCCAATTTCATCCATACTCAGTGTTTTGCTAAAGCAACCTATAACTCCGTTTCCAAAACATGAAATATCAAATCCAAAAATAGGCTGCACGAAAAAATATGTTGGACCAATCACAATTAAAATCACGGCTAAACAACGATTAAAAAACCCGCTTTTCGTTAACCACAACCCCTTAATTCCTGATCTTGAAACAGAAATCTGTAAAACTCCCAAACACATTAGGAAAACCATTATCAAATAATCCTGTACGAAAATATTACACATCCATACTGAAAATTTGATAAAAAACTAGTTTATGGGCGTTATTGGCGTACACCAATCGTAAAATTTTTCGTTTTCCCCTACCACAGCGGAAAAATATAAATCCTGCAGTTTACCGGTGATTTGCCCAAGTTTACCCGTAGATATTTTTCGGTTATCAAGCTCTCCAACAGAAGTTATGTGGGCAGCAGTACCCGTCAAAAAAATCTCGTCTGCCAAATAAAGTTCACTCCTATGAATTCTCCGTTGAACAACTTTAAGACCTAATTGAGCTTCAGCTAGTTGAATAATAGAATCACGTGTTATCCCAAGTAGGCAATTATCAGTTTCACAGGGCGTTGAAATAGTTTCACCATTAACGATAAAAAGATTTTCCCCACTTCCTTCTGATACAGTACCATCGTTGTTTAACAATATCGCTTCATCGTAACCCGCCGAAACCGCCTCCGTTTTAGCTAATATACTAGTCGTATACAATCCTGTAATTTTAACTCCTGTTGGCATGATGGTGTCTTCCGGCCTCCTCCACGAGGAAGTTTGGCATTTTATCGGCCTATCATTATCGATATAGGAACCAAAAGGCAAAATTATTAAAGCAAACTCATCAGATAGTTCATGGAGTTTTAAATTTGCCACCATTTCTGCTCCTTTAAAGGCAAGTGGACGTATATATACATCCTCCTTGAAGTTATTCTTCAATAAAAGATCAAGGGTGATTTTGCAATACTCATCTACGGAAAAAGGAAGATTGATTCGCATAATATTACAACCCCTCAAAAGACGTTCATAATGTTCCTTTAATCTAAAAACATACATTTGGCCTTTATCGTTGTTCCAATTTCCTCTAATCCCTTCGAACACTGCCGTACCATAATGAAGGGCATGGGTCATAATCCCAACGTTTGCCTCTTTAAGCGGTACTTGCTTACCACCTAGGTAAGCCCAACCATGTTTAGACATTTTTCCTCATTTCCAATTAGTTGCTCTTCGAAATATTTCTAAAAACAGGAAAATATTATCAACCAGTGTGTATTAAATATAGAAACAAAAAGGTTAACAAAACTCTAATACTTTTTTATGGCATTAATTTTTATGTAATCAAAATTAATATCCTCGCCAAGTCCGGGTAAATCAGGCATCCGAATCATTCCATTATTCATCGGATCTATTATTTTATGTAAATATGCCGGAGGGACATTGTAGTCAATAAATGGATGCAGTAAACCTCGTTCATACCATCTAGCATTGGATATAGCTCCCAAAACTGCAAGATTGCCGGCCCCTCCTCCATGGATCTCACAATCCATGTTAAACGCCTCAGCAAGATGAGTTATCTTAATACTTGGGATTATTCCTCCAACGTCCATGGTACCAGTTCTCGCGATGTCGCATATCCCATTGGAAATCCATTCGGCCCGAGTATGAAATTTACCTTCGGCGTATTCGGGTCCCAAAATTGGAATGTCGAGATTATCAGCAAGCCATTTATATGAACTGGATGAGTGTTCATCCATTGGTTCCTCATACCAATAATAACCCAGCTCCTGGATGGCTTTACCCAATTCAAAAGCTTCAGTACGAGAATACCAGTGATTCGCATCCAACATTAAAGGGAAATCTTCACCCACAGCCTCTCTAACAGCAGCGCAAGCCTTGATGTCCATTTTAACGTTTGGTGCCCAAGAAACCGGTGGCATCCAAGTATGTAATTTTATGGCCTTATATCCTTGTTTTATCAATTTTAAAGCAAAGTCACCGTAATCATCTGGCGAAGATAACCCACCTTTAAGTTCATCTCCGCACATAGTTGAACCGTAAGCTGGCACTTCATCCCTAAATCCTCCAAGTAATTTCCAAAGAGGAATGTTTAGTTTTTTACCAACTAAATCCAATAAAGCCATTTCTGCAATGGCAATAGTTTTATCAGATAATTGACCACCACTACCCCTTTGCCATCGGGCTAAACTTTGCCATAATTTTTCAAATCTTAAGGGATCTTCGCCCACAAATACCTTTTTGATATAGTTTTCTAGTAAATAAGGTCTCAACGCTTGTGGGGACCCAAAACAAAAGCCTTTTAAACCATCATCAGATTCTATAGACAGCATAGCCATATCTGTGTCGTGTTCGGGACCTGGATGAGTGTGCCCATCAGTATCATTAACTAGAGAGGTTTTATACGAAAACACCGTCACCGATATATTATCTACTTTCATATGGCACCTGGTATAACCTCGACAGTTGATCTAAATAATCGTTCCAATTAAAACCGCGGATCAGGAATTCCATCCCACCGGTTAGGTCCACGCTCACGCATAACAGCTATAGTTTTTAGGACGTCAGGATTGGCGAGTCCATGAAGACGCTTACCTGTTAACACATTAACTGCATTTTCGCCCCATCTTCTAGAACCCTCACCTGCCGTTGCTTGGGACGCTCCAGCAAAATGTGGGGTGATTTTTAAGTTTGAAAGATTTAACAACGGACTCTCCTCACTTATGGGTTCAACTTCTGTCACGTCTATCCCTGCATGGGCAATCTCTTCGGTTTCAAGAGCTTTTTGTAGAGCCGTTTCATCAATTATTGGACCTCTCGCACAATTTATTAAAATCGCCGAGTTTTTCATTTTGTTAAACGCTTCGTCATTGAAAATATGAGTTGTTTCCACTGTAGCGGGCATGTGTACGGAAATAATATCTGACTGCGACAGAACAGAGTCAAAATCAACTAACTCTACCCCGTACAGGTCAGCTGTAGTTTGGGGAACATATGGATCAAACGCTATTATTTTTGACGGTCCAAACCCTCGTATACGGGTTGCAAATGCACCACCAATATTTCCAAAGCCAACTATACCCACCACCTTACCAGCTATGCGTTGTAACTGTCCGCGAATCGCATCCAAGGATTCCCTGTTATTGGACCAATCACCCGCACTTGTTTTTTGCGTCAATTCGGGGATTTTTCTAGTAATGGAAAGTAAAAGCGCCATAGCATGGTCTGCTACTTCCGACGTGTTAATTCCTGGAGTGTTCGTTACACATATACCGAGTTCAGTTGCTTCATCAAGATCTACGGAGTCGACACCAACTCCACTTCGGCCAACCATCTTGAGATTTGGTAGTGATGAAAGAATTTTAGCGGTGGTTTCCGGTACTGTTCCAACTAATAAAACATCAGCATTTTTAGCTGAATCAATTACCATGTCCTCGCTATTACACGGAACGTGTTCAACATCTATTCCAGCATCTCTTATAACATTCAAAGTCACTTCGTTCGGGTTTCTGTTTTTTTCAGTTACAACAACTTTATATTTCATTTTCACCTTTTTCCTTAACCGGATAGTATATTTAAATCGCTGTAAACGAAAGATATCAATCGATAGTTTTTGTTTTCTTATAAGTCATAAATAAACGCTCAGTTTCGTCATTAAACGGGTAATATTTGCCAGGTGATTGGGGGGTTTTTTCCAATTCCATTTTTATCACAGTTTCGATCTTTTCTCTTTCTGTCCCTATTTTCACAACCTTTTCCGCCATACTTGATGGAACACATACTACACCATCATTATCGCCCACAATAATATCACCTGGACGTACTACTATACCTCCACAGGATATAACTTCATTTACGCCCCACGGTAACATAACAGCAGGTCCCTGTTTTGCGGTAGACGAATAAGCGTAAACGGGTAGACCATAGTTGTCTAATTGGTCGGTATCAC